>ERZ795045.1-NODE-1-length-405761-cov-10.354091_pt1 | contig 405761 bp, 368 predicted proteins | sample MGYA00375129_ERZ795045 | MGnify/ENA primary metagenome ERZ795045 (study PRJEB30174, sample SAMN05720166) | activated sludge metagenome | isolation source: anaerobic digester from wastewater treatment plant | place: Japan | collected 2015-05-15 ...
TGGGGAAATTTTACCTCAAATTTATGACCTTTTTGTAAACCAAACAACTTAATGTGGATAACTTGTGAATAAATGATATAAACTTATCATTTTTTTGGTGTATAGCAACGACTTATCCACATTTTTATGTTGATAACTCTTATAATAATGTGGATAAATGTGGAAAACTCAATTTTTATTGTTGATAATTTTTTAAGTTATCCACAAATGTGGATAATTAACCCTATAAATGTGGATAACTTGTTAATTATTTGTGGAAAAATAATTATATCTTTCAAGAGTTCGCCTTAATTTATGCTATAATTTTTCTTATAATGCAATCATTATCCTAATTAACTATTTATACGTATTAAAAAAACTGATAGAATAATTTCACAAAAAAAGGCTGAGTTTTCACCCAGCCTTCTATATCATTGTTTCAAATTATTATCTAACTATAGTAGTTAGTTCTTGTAACATATTATCGGATGTTGTTATTACTCTTGCGTTAGCCTGGAAACCTCTTTGGGCTACAATCATTCGTGTAAATTCTTCTGCTAAATCAACATTTGATTGCTCTAGTGCTTGAGATTGAACAGTAGTTCCAGATTCTTGACCTAATGCTTGCACAATAGGCTCTCCAGAGTTAGCAGAAACTACAAATTGATTATCTCCAGATGCTATCAACCCATTTCTATTTGCAAAGTTAGCAACCATAATTTGAGCCAAAGATTTAGTTTTACCATTAGAAAATACACCTTCAATAACACCATATTGGTCAATATTTATGTTTAACAAATTAGCTGCTGCAGCACCATCTTGTGAAGTTACAGTTAAAGTTGATTCTGCTGCTGTTTGTGTAATACCATTAAATTCTCCTATAGAACCTAATTGTAAAGTTATCATTTGGTTCTTTTGAGCACCTTGTGCTGGATCAAACTCAATTTGAACAGTAGGAGGAATGATAGATTTTATTGTACCATCAGTGTTGAATTCAAGTGTACCATAGTTATTATACAACATACCGCTATCCGAAGGAACAGATGCTTCATAATGCCATTTATTATCATCTATTTTCATAAATGTTAATGACAATGTATGAGCTGTACCTAAAGAATCATATACACTAACTGCCCCTGTAATTTTTTTACTTTTTTCAGATTCAATCACAATGTTATCACTAGAATCGATAGAATTAGCTAGTAGTTTCTGTTGAATATTTGTTGGATCAATAGTAAAATTTAAATATTCTGCTGGTACATCAATTTTATTAGCGATCCCATCAAATAATTCTTTTGATGCTTTTGTCATCGTCCACTTTCCTTCATTATCTTCAAATTGTATACCAGCAATTGAACCTGAAGAACCTGGTACATCAACACCTGCTTTTTGAACAACCCAATTCAAAGTCCAAGTATTAGCCGCAGTTTTTGTCCAAGTTGTATTTAATGTGTATTCATTACCTACATCACTATATATTTTTTGGCTGAAACCACTAACGCTGCTACCTACTGCTGTCCCTTGATCAATGTTACCAAACATTTTTGCAACTCTAGTCATGGTTTTAGGTACTGTTTCATTAGTACTTAAATTACCTATCCAATTAACAGTAGATGTTGCTTTTGCAGGTATTTTTTGTGATAAATCTATTTTAATATCAGTTAAAGCATTTCCAGAAGGTAAAACCCCATTAGCATCAGCCAATTTACCTTGAACTTTACCTCCAGTTTGAGGATTTACCAAATTACCTTCTTCATCAAAAGTAAAAGATCCAGCTCTTGTATAGGTAGTTTTGTCATAATTTTTTAAGATAAACAATGCATTACCTTGAAGTGCAAGATCTGTAACAATACCAGTTCTTTCAAATGTTCCTTGTTGCCAACTTCTATCAATTGAATTTAATTTTGTACCAAAACCAACTTGAAAAGAATTTTGACCACCTGAATATTGATTAGGTTGTTTACCTGATCTAATAACTTGACTTAAACTTTCTGCAAATGTTACTCTTGATTGCTTGTATCCAACTGTATTAACATTTGAAATATTATTACCAACAATATCCATCATAATTTGATGGTTTTTTAATCCAGATACACCAGAAAGCATTGAATTTAATAGTGCCATGGTTAACCTCCTAATTTTTTATCAGCGTCAATCATTCCGCTGATAGAGGGACCTCCCGAAGGTCCAGTCCCTTCAGTTTTTGTTAATATCATCCCTGATTTTTATTCCTGATTTTCCTTAATCAGATTTACATTTTTTTGTTTTATGCAAATACAACTGTATCAATATTTGTAAAAATATTTTTATCACCATTTGTTAAAGGAACAGCAGTTACAACAATTTTATTTTTTATATTCACTATAAGTGCTGATTCATTCATAATCACCAAAGATTCTTTAGCCCCTTTTTGATCAGCTTCTTGTATAGCATTTTCCAATTTTTTTAATTTCACATCATCTATTACTATATCACGTTTTTTTAATCTTTTTATTGCATGTGCAGAAAATCTTAAATTTGTATTTTGCATTACAGCACAAATTGGTTTTTCAACTTTATTATTCATAACTCTTCTCCATAATTTTACAACGTTTGAAAAGTTTTATTATCTAACAATATTTGTAGCTTCTTGCAAGAGATTATCTGTTGCAGAAATTACTCTCGCATTAGCTTGAAAACCTCTTTGTGCTATTATCATTTTTGAAAATTCTTCAGCAATATCAACATTAGATTGTTCCAATACTTGAGTTTGTAATGTTGAACCAGAATCAGCGCCAAATTCATTTATTACTGCTTCACCGCTATTTGGAGAAACTCTATACAATCCATCTCCAACACTCTCTAAGCCATTAATATTTTTAAAGTTCGCAACTAAAATTTGAGCAAGTGCTTTTGTCTTTCCATTAGCAAAAACACCTTCAATTATTCCAAATTGATTTATTGTAATATTTGTTAAAGGAGCAAATTCAGAACCATCTTGAGATAAAACATTCAAATTAGAACTTGCTGTTGTTTGTGAAATTCCACTCAATGAACCAACTGTACCAATATTGAAATTGATTACTTGATTTGTTGAAGCACCTGTAGAAGGATTAAATTTTATTTGCAATGTTGAAACCTGTTTACCATCTTGTACAATTGATTTAATTGAACCATCCGAATTAAATTCTAATGTACCATTGCCATTTTCTACATTTCCAGTATTGCCTAAATTTTCAATAACATATTTCCATTTATTCTCTGCAACTTTTACAAATTTCATTGTTAAATTATGTTTATTGCCAAGTGAATCATAAATTGTAACTATACTAGAAACCTCTTGAGATTCTTTTGAACCATCTTGAGATGCTAAAGCAGAATCAGCCGCAGCTTCTTGTGTTAATGATTTAGCATCGATTACAAAATCTAATAAATTTGTACTATTTGTAACTCTATTTTGGATACCATCAAACTTTGCTAATGAAGCATCATTTAATAGCCATTTCCCATCTTTTTGTTCAAAAACTAAACCAGCAATAGAACCATCTATAGGAGGTGTTAAATCTTGATTCGATGAATCTTTAACAGAATAATTTAATGTCCAGGTATTATCAGCAGATTTTGTATAATTTACGTGTAAGTTAAATGCTTTACCATCTTCATTATATATTTCGATGATGTTACTATTAACAATTGAACCAACTGCATTAGAAGATGATAAATTGCCATTTACAGTTACTTTTTGCGTCCTTTGAATTGGTGTTGAACTTGATAAGTTCCCTATCCATTGTACATTTTTTGTAGGTTCAGCTGCTAATTTTTGGTTCTGATCAATAATAATATCACTAATAGCATTACCTGAAGGGATTTCTCCATTAGTGTTTGCAAGTTTACCTTGTAAAATAGCACCATTAACAGGATTAATTAATCTACCAGCTTGGTCAAAAGTAAAATTACCTGCTCTCTGGAAATATGTTACTCCATTAGATTTTACTATAAACATACCTTTACCTTGAATAGCAACATCTGTTGCAACACCTGTTCTTTCAAAAGGTCCTTGCGACCAAATGCGGTCAATAGCACTAACTTTTGCGCCTAAACCTATTTGATTTGGATTGATACCGCCTATTGTAGATGTTCCTTTTTTACCAGCAGATAAAGTATTAGCAAATGTTTCTGCAAAACTTATACGAGATTGTTTGAAACCGATGGTGTTAACATTGGAAATATTGTTCCCAATCACATCCATCATTGATTGGTGGTTTTTTAAACCTGATACACTAGAAAATAATGATCCTGTAAAAGACATGATTATGCCTCCTGTTTTGGTTTATGGATTTCCCAGTCTCAGTCGGTCAACTGGGAGGCGGGCATCCTCTAGGAGGTCCTGCCCGATTAACTAATTAATTCTCAATTTATTATCGAATATTTCTCTTTACAGTTTAGTTTTTTTACTTATTCGCTTTTGTTCTCTCTACTTAAATTATCGAAAAACTAAACTAAAAGTTTATAGATTTATTTGAAAATTAATGAATTATACAAAATGTTATGAAATATATTCTGAAAATGCCGCTTTTAAAATAGAAAAACGGTCGTTTTTATTTCCTACTATAGATTCAAAACGACCGTTTTTGCAGCTAAATTATCAGATATTATCAAATAATAATATTCACTATTGAAGATTATGGATTTCTTTTCCTAAAATCTTCCATAAATGCAACTAAATCTTCAACGCCTTTTTTAGGGAATGCATTATAAATTGAAGCTCTTAAACCACCTACTGATCTATGTCCTTTTAATCCATCAAAACCAGCTGCTGTTGCTTCTTCAATTAATTTCTTTTCTAATTCTGGTGTTCTTAAATTAAATGTTACATTCATTAAAGAACGGCTATCTTTATCAGCATGTCCGATATAATATCCATTTGAATTATCAATACAATCATAAAGAATTTGTGCCTTTTCAACATTTCTCTTATACATTTCATCAAGCCCACCCATATTTAAGAGCCATTTTGTAACAAGATTAATTATATAAATACCAAAAACTGTAGGAGTATTGTATAAAGAGTTATTTTCAGCATGAATTTTATAGTTTAAATAAGTATGTAGCTCATCACTAGATCTTTCCAACAAATCTTTTCTGATTATCACAACAGTCACCCCTGAAGGTCCTAAATTCTTTTGCGCACCGGCATAAATCAAAGCATATTTCGAAACATCTATTTTTCTATGCATAAAATCAGATGATGCATCGCATACTAGCGGAACATTACCAACTTCTGGTTCAGTTTTCCATTGTGTACCATAAATTGTATTGTTGGAAGTAAAATGAACATAATCAGCCTCTGGATCCAATTTTAATTCTTCTTGTTTTGGAATTCTTTTGAAACCACCCTCTTCTGTAGAAGCTGCAATATTTACAACTCCAACTCTTTTTGCTTCTTTTACAGCTTTTTTAGACCAAACACCTGTGACAATATAATCTGCTTTTTTATTAACAGTCATTAAGTTTAATGGAACCATAGAAAATTGTAAAGTTGCTCCACCTTGCAAAAATAAAACTGAGTAATTATCAGGTATTCCCAATAACTTTCTCATTCCTTCTTCAGCACCTTGATGAATTTTATCAAAAGTTTTTGAACGGTGTGAAATTTCTAATACTGACATTCCAACACCTGGCAAACAATACAATTCTTTTTGTGCTTCCAATAATACTTCTTCAGGTAAAACTGCTGGACCAGCACTAAAGTTATAAATTCTCTTTTCCATTTTAACCCTCTATTATTAAATTGTATGAATAACTATACCATCTCTTAACTTAGGCTCGAACCAGGTTGATTTTGGTGGCATAATTTCACCAGCATCAGAAATTGCCATTAAATCATCTAATGTTACAGGATATAATAAAAACGCTACTTTAAATTTTCCACTATCAACCAATTTTACTAATTCTTGTGTACCTCTAATACCACCGATAAAATCAATTCTTTTGCTCGTTCTTGGATCATCTATTCCCAAAATAGGATGCAATAGATAATTTTGTAAAATACTAACATCAAGATTATCACCAACACTTGCTGCTTTTTTGACATTTGTATTAGGTTTCAATAAATACCACTTGCCATTTAAATACATACAAAATTCTTTTGGATTTTTTGGTTCTTGATATTCAATTTGTTGTATATCAAAATTTTCTTTTACTTTTTCCATAAATTGAACATCTGTATATCCATTCAAGTCTACAACCACCCTATTATATGGTAAAATTTTCAATTCATCAGCTGAGAATAAAACAGCAAGGAAATAATTATATTCTTCATTACCAGAATGATTAGGATTATTTTTTTTCATTTCTTCACATGTTCTAAAAGCACTTGCTGCACGATGGTGACCATCTGCAATATATAATTTATCCACTTTAGCAATTTCATCAATAATAATTTGATTATATTCTTCTGGACAAACCCACATTGTATGTTGTATGCTATCGGCTGCTGTAAAATCGTATTCAGGTTTTTGATTTTCAGTTACTTTTTTGATAATTTCTCTAACTTTTTCGCTTCCACGATATGTTAAAAATACAGGACCAGTTTGCGCCTTTGTAGTAATAATATGTCTTGTTCTATCATCTTCTTTATCTTTTCTTGTTTTTTCGTGTTTCATTATAACATTATTTTTGTAATCTTCAACAGAATAAGTAGCAGCAATACCAGTTTGTGCTCTACCATTCATTATTTGACGGTAAAAATAAAAAAATGGTTTTTCATCGTTAAATAAAATACCATTATTAATAAGTTTTTCTAAATTCGCTTTAGCATGTTCATAAACTTCAGCAGAATAATGATCGATATTATCAGGTAGTTCAACTTCTGATCTTGTAACTCTTAATAAAGAATATTCGTTACCTTTAACTAATTCTTTTGCTTCTTCAGTATTGACAACATCATAAGGAACACTTGCAACAAGATGAGCAAATTCTTTTTTTGGTCTTAATGCCTTAAAAGGCCTGATAATAGCCATATTTACCCTCTACAATTTATTTATTATCAAATATTCAAAGTTAATAAAAAGTTTTGAAACTTTTAATAATTTTTTCAAATTCTAAATATTAGAAATTTTACAACAATTAAATATTTGCAAAAATATGATAATTTATGTAATTTGTAGGTTTAAATTTTTAATAAAAGGGAAATAAATATGAATTTAAATATATATATCGAAACATACGGTTGCCAGATGAATGTTGCTGACACCGAGCTTATCAAAACAATTTTAACAAAAGCAGGTCATACCTTTACAGATAATCCACAAGATGCAAATGTATTTTTTATGAACACTTGTTCCATTCGAGAAAATGCAGAAAGTAAAATTATACATCGTTTAGAAAATATCAAACCAATCAAAACTAAAAAAGATAGATTTATTGTCGGAATACTTGGGTGCATGGCCGAAAAAATGCGTGATAATTTAATTAAAAATTATCCTATCGTTGATATAGTTGTAGGGCCGGATGAATATCGCAAATTACCACAATATATTGAGACAGCACTTCATGGCGGTAAAGGTATTGGAGTTAAACTCTCGAGAGTTGAAACATATGACGATATCGTACCAACCAGAGATAACAAACTTTTAGCACAAATTTCCATAATGCGTGGTTGTGATAAATTTTGTACTTACTGCGTTGTTCCTTATACCAGGGGACGAGAAAGAAGTAGAAATTTTATCTCAATCATTAATGAAGTCAAAGAATTAGCTGAACAAGGATATAAAGAAATTACTCTCTTAGGGCAAAATGTTAATTCTTATAAATTCGAAAATTATGATTTTGCTGACTTACTTGAAATGGCCGCAAAATCTGCACCTAATGTTAGAATTAGATACACTACTTCACACCCAATAGATCTTTCTGATAAATTATTAACTACTATGGCCGAATATCAAAATATATGTAAATACTTACACTTACCAGTTCAATCCGGCTCAGATAGAATTTTGCAACTTATGAACAGAGAATATACCATTGAACATTATTTAAAAATTATCGAAAAAGCTAAAATTTTAATGCCCGATATTGCAATTTCTACTGATATTATTGCTGGATTTTGCACAGAAACTGAATATGATCATCAACTAACACTTCAGCTCATGGAAGCCGTAAAATACGATGGTGCTTATATGTTTAAATATTCACCACGTGAAAACACAAAAGCTTACAAAATGCCCGATGATGTACCAGATGAAATTAAAACCAGAAGATTACAAGAAATTATCGATCTACAACAAAAACACAGTTTAGAAAATAATAAAAAACTTATTCGTACAAAACAAATCATACTAGTAGAAAATTATAGTAAAAAATCAAATGAATACGTTGTAGGTAGAACTGATAATAATAAAACAACAATTGTGCCCTTAAATGATGGCATAAAATTTGGTGATTTAATAGAAGTTGAAATTACTAATGTAACTTCTGCTACTTTATTCGGAAATTATATAAAACATGTTTAATATATGAAAAAAATTTTATTCTCTCTATTTATTTTAACTTTAGCTTATGGCCAAATTTTAACTGATGAATATTACGATATCACTGCATTTTTGCTAGATATTGAAAGTGGAAATGTTACATCTGTACAAAAAGAACTACCTAAACTACAAAAGGCTTACCCAAATGATCCAAATATTTTATTACTAGATGCTTTACTAACTACTGATGGAATTTCAGCAATTAATAAATACTCAAAAATTTTTAATGAATATCCTACTAGCCGATACGCAGATTTAGCACTTTATAGAGTTTATTGTTATTACTTTATAAATGAAGACTATGCCAATTCCAATATTTACTTTAATAAATTTAAAGAAGATTACCCAAATTCACAATATTTTAAATCATGCAGATATATTAACCTCCCTAAAAATGCTAATACAACGCCACCAGTTTCATCAAAAGATGAAAACAAAAAAAATAATACCCAACCTAAAAATTTAACTACTTATGAAATTCAAATGGCTGCTTTTTCAATGAAAGAAAATGCTGAAAAACTTTCCAATTCCTTAAAAAACCAAGGATACACAACAAAATTAATTAATAAAAACGAACTAACAGCTGTTATTTTAATTTATCAAACAGATAATGAAAGCAAATTAAATGCATTACTTGATAATCTTTCAAAGCAATATAAATTATCTCCCAAAATTTTAAAGTAATTATTGCCTTCTTATTAATAAATACTCAAAAGAATATTTCTTCGCTGCGGCAAAATATCCCAACCCATCTCCTCTAATATTTGTTCTTGGATGATGGAAATTACCATCCATCTCTTGTGTGTTTTGTGCTGTTACAAAATATTGCTGGAAATCATTATTTGCAGCATAAATTGTAAGTCTATACTTTCCATAAAAGAAAAAGTCAAACCAATCCAATGACTTACTTATTGGGAAATTTATATCTTTAATATTTTGTAACCATGTATATCTATTTTTATAATCTACAATTTTTTCTTTTATATCTTCATACTTAATGCCCAATATATTATCATTAATAAAACTATTACTATCTGCAACACCAATATAATCATTTGCAATCGCGTAAAATTGAATATTAGAGATTGATTTAAAAGTTATTGTCGGTAGTTTGCTTTTGTAATAAATGACTGTATCATCATTTTTGATACTTAGATCTTTATAAATAACTAACGAATCATTTGGCGTAGATGTTTCTGCCCAGCAAAATAGTTCTTTCCCATCAATTGTAGCTTTTACTTCAATCTTATAATTTTTATTATAACCAATAACCAAATTATTACCCGTATAATAATAGCTTTTAGTAGCTGCATCATATAATAAATTGTATCTTATACTACCATCTATAATTGTTACATCGGCATCATTTAAATAAATATTATCTTTATCTACACTACTTAATGATAAATTATAATTTCGGCTAATTTTAATACCTTTTACATTTTCACCAGGATATAGCATTGCTTCAACTACAATCTTAGGCTCATAATCTATATCTGTTATGTCTATTTTACCTTCCCCACAGGATGTTAATATTGTCGAAATTAAAACTAAAGCGATTATTATAAATATTTTTTTCACTTTTTACCTCAAAATTTTATAGAAATGCCAACCGTTGGCAAGAATGGAATTTGGTTAAAAGTATCCATTTTATTTGTAAAATTACCATCTATATCTGTATAATTATACTGTATAAACCACACATTTTTTCTATTACCAACATTAAATATTTGTAAATAATAAGTGGTTGTTAACTTTTCATATTTTTTTTCATAACTAATACTCAAATCGACTCGCATATAATAAGGTAAGCGATATTTATTTATTTTTCCAGGATAAATTTTCCTTGTTGGTTCATTATCCGGGAAGTTAGATGCAAAATAATACGATGCTGGATAAGTTATATATTGCCCGGATGAATAAAATAAGTTAAAACCGAATAACCATTTAGAATTACTTTCAGTTATCGGATTATTAAATACTTCATCCCAGGCTTTAACAATATCTGTATTTATCACAAAGTTAATTACATTTCTTCTATCGTATCTTGGATAAAACCATTCATTATTATTAATTCCGTAAACTTTATTTTTTGTTGATGATAAACTATAACCTAACCAACCTGTTGTAGTGCCGTAATCTTTTCTTATCAATAATTCTAATCCATAAGAATATGCATCAGACTGATTAAATAATCCTTTAAGTCAACTAAATATCGGCTCACCAGTAATAGGATCACTGTTTGTAGGTTCTATATCAAGTGAAGTGTATGGATTTAATATTGAAATATTTTTATAAGTTTTATAATATCCGTCAATTTCCAGGGAATAAATTTCATAAATTTCTTTTGCCCAACCTAAAATATAATGATTAGATGATGAAGGCGGTACATATTTATCTGCTACAGTCCATATACCAACTATAAAACCTCTTTCAATTTTATTAAGAAACTGTGAATATCTTCCTGTTGAAAATTTTAATGTTTGGCTTTCATCTAATCTATATTTTAATGATAATCTCGGATTTATTTCTCTGTATATTTTATCAGAATTAAACTGTTCATATCTTATTCCAATATCCATGATTAAATCATCGATTAAATGAGTTTGAGTGGTAAAATAAGTAATAAAATAGTTTTTGTGACCATTAAATTCAACTTTCCCTCCGCGGAATTTTTGTTTATAAAGTCCATACATATATTTATTCTCAAAACCAATGTTAAATTTCATATTATCAGTATAGTTATATTCCAATATTATTTTTCCGGTAACATCATCTATAACATTTTTTTCATCTATATCAAGCTCATTAAAATCAAATTTAGAATTGAAATTACTGTATGTAACCCATAAATTAGCAAATAAGTCATTATTTAAAATCTTTCTGTAATTCAAACTTGTAGTTCTATTACCCCAAATGTAATTTATTTCTGGGGAATCTGAATTTTTCTTATCAAATTTATATGATAGATCATCTTTGCCACCATAAAAACTAATAGACAATTTATCTTTATCAGATAAATCTAAAAATGCTTTAATATTTCCATCATAAAAATAATAATCAGGGAATTCATCACTAATTTTGCTGGCAAATACATCTAAATAAGTCCTTCTATAAGAGCCAGAAAGTGAACCGAAACTACCAAGTGGCGTTTGTATTGTAGTTTTAGCTGAAAGTAAACTAATATTTATATTCCCTTCAAAATTATTTCTGTTACCGTCCAAATTAATAATATTTATAACAGACGACAATCTTCCGCCATACTCAGCACCCAAACCTCCTTTTATCATCTCTACTTTTTTTATTGCATCTGTATTGAAAGTAGAAAATAATCCGAAAGCATGCTCTGGATTGTAAACATCAGTTCCATCTAATAAAAATAAATTTTGATCGGATCTTCCACCTCTAACATATAATGCCGATGAATAATCGGAACCAGATAAAATACCTGGTAATTGTTGTAATGTTCTTAATAAATCACTTTCTACAAATTGCGGAATTTTCTTAATTTGAACAGGAGAAAGTTCAACTGCTGAAATAGATTTTGTAAAAAGCTGATCACTTAATTTTACAGAGTCACCCTTAACTACAATTTCTTTTAATTGATAGGTAGTAGGCTTCAAATAATACTTTTCGATTTTATTGGTTTTTATTTCAACTACTTTGTTTAATGGCTCATATCCAATGCAAGTAATTTGTATTTGATATTTGCCAGCTGGAATATCTGGTATCGCAAAAAAACCATATAAATTTGTTGAAGCCCCTTTTTTTAATTCTTTCAAATAAACACTAGCTCCTATTAAAGCTTCTCCATTCTTTTCATCGTAAATGTTTCCTGAAAATGTTAATTTCCCGACTTGTGCAAATAAAAGACCAATACATACAAGCAATTCAAATATTGTTTTCATTAATTTTACCTTTTTTAAACTGGTTATACAAATATAATTACTTACTATATCATTTTTGGTTAATTATATATTATTATTAACTTTATGTATACTTACTAAAATTCAGTTCATCATTTTTTAATGCATTTACAAAATTTCTTATAATAGCCAATAGTTTATAGTATTCAATTATTCAATTTATTCTTTTGACCTAATAATTATAAAATCTGTTACAAAGTACTGAAGATAAAAATGATTAAATAATTTTATCCAATAACTATATAACAATAAAAAAATTACATTAACATTTTATCGTTTTATTAATCGTGCTTTAAGAACTTAATCTGTCTATGATTTTCGAAAAAAAATAACTTTTGTGTTCTTTAAATCCTTATTAAATAAACACAATATAAATAGTGTTCTTCTAAAAGAATGCAAATAAATTTATGTTCTTTAAATTGAGATTTAAAGAACATAAATTAAAATTATAGATTGATAACTATTAAATTTATTATTATAAAGCACTCTTTTATAATAGATAAATACAATAAAAAAGCGGGCTGCCCTTTCGAGCAGCCCGCTATAACTTTATAACCTGCAGCAATAACTATTTCAATAACATCATCTTCTTAGTATTTACAAACTTAGAACCATCCTTTCCTAAAACTTCTAATCTATAAATATAAACACCGGAAGCTAAATTGCTTGCATTGAAGTTAATAGTTTTCATTCCAGCAGTCATTTCGTTATTAACTAAAGTTGCTACTTCCTGTCCTAAAATATTGTAAATTTTCAGGTTAACCATAGCGTCTGTTTTCAATGCAAACTTTATTGATGTTGTTGGGTTAAATGGGTTAGGATAGTTTTGATACAATACATAGTTTTCTGGTAATATATTTCTATCACTTTCAGTACCTACAACAGTTGCTTTTTCATAATATGTCTCTATCCATAAATCAGAATTTATATTGGTATAATAACTGCCTTGTTGCCATGCATACCAATTTGCATCTCCCCATTGTTCCCAAACACGATAATTTATAGGTACATCTGTAAATCCTCTGTGCTGGTCACAAATAATTGCAAATGTGTCATTTAATGTAGGTTTCCATTCTACTGTAACAAATATTTTACTATCATTATCAACAACTACTGGTTGATCAAACATAAACACGTTACCATAACCCATTGTATCAATTTCAGCTGTTGTGGATGGTATTTTAACTAAATAGTTATTTTTGTTCGGTCCATTTAATTTCGGATCATTATTGCCTACTGCTTTTCTTAAGCAATACCAAATAGAATCAGCTTCATCTACAATTTTTTTAACACCAAAATATACTCTGAAACCATAAATTTTATCATTTGGATTATGATCTAATCTTTGTGCTTTACCTAAATCACCATAATAGTTAGGTCCAGCATACCATCCACCTTTTGACATTTTATACAATGCTGGTTTTGTAACATCATAATATTTTAATGTATCATATTGTTTGATGGCAATATTTAAATTAGTTGTAAACCTTGCAATACCATTATTAGTGCCTATAAGATAAATATCAAAATCATCTGTTTCTGTTTCACTATATTTATTCAAATTGGAAACAACTGTAACATTACCTGTTGCATTACCATTTTTGTTAGTACCAAGTGATGGTGTTTGACCAACTAATACTGCATCTTCTAAACCATCTGTAACATCAAATATTAAAGCTTTTTCGTTAGGTGGATTTGTGTTACCGAAATAATCACAAAGATAAGTTACAATATACTTTCTTCCTTTCTTTGAAAATACATTAACTGTTGTAGCATTTGTCGTTCCAATAGCTGTTGGCATAGTTTCTAAAATTTCACCATTTTTATGTACTCTTACAAAAGGTTTGCCATAAACTTTAAATATATAGGTAGAGTCATCAAATGGAGCAACATAAGGAACTATACCTTTTATATTTTCATCAGAAATTGTAATAACATTAGGTGTAAATGTATTGCCATTATCTGTTGTTGAAAATACAACAAATTTATTTAAGTTAGCTATACCAGCGTAAATTTTTAATGAGTTATCGTTTAATTTTCCATAGACACTAATTGCATCACCCATGCGTGCAGTTGCTTCATCACTTGTGTAAGAAATAACTACTTTATGTGAATCTGGTTTTGTTGAAGATGTTAAGTACCTGTAAACAGTAAATTCACTACCTGCTTTTGCATTTAATGTCATATTTGAAACAAATATATCACCTTCTTCGGCAGCACCAACAACATTAAGTGGGAAATACCCTTTATCAACTGCTGGTTTAGGCAAAGTTAAAATACTATCACCTTTTGTAATATTGTGTACTACTATTTTTGGTCCGCCATTTCTTGCAACTACAAAATATGCCCATTCATTACCAAGTTTACCAACTGTTGCACCTCTTTCAGTATTACCTGCTGGAGAGAAATATCCAGGTAACTTATTACCAAATCTGCCCCATGCAGTATAAAACTTTATTGGTTTAGGTCCTGCTGGTGGTTCTGGTAAATTATCTAAGCCAACTACTACTATACCGTTATTGGGTGATAATAAATAAACAAAATCTTTAGATAGTCCAAAATTAGCTGTAACAATATTAGCAATACCCTGATAATTAATTATATTTCCAAATTTTGGCAAAGCATATTTATTAAAAGCAGTTTCTCCAGTTTCATATACATCTGTAAATAACAATGTATTTTGTGGTAATGTATCTGCATAATTTGGAGTATAACTTACAATATAACCTTGTTCATTAATATCTATTAGTTCAATATCCGAAGCTTCTAATGGTATTATATTGCTTTCGATAGAATCAACTATAGAACCACTACTATTCAACGCATATAACTTCTTACCAACAGCTTTGATGAGATATTTTACAAAACTATCTTCCATTGGAACAATTGAAGGAATACCAACCGCCAATTCATTATCTATTATAACAGAATCTAATACAGCAGGACTTTCTCCTGGCTGCTTGGTTATAACATAAAATTTATTTGTATTTTCAACTGGTACTACAACTTTTGTTAAACTATCTTCACCAAGATATTTAGCCTTAACTCTATTACCAGCTTTACCACTTACACTAAATTCATACACTTTTTTAGGCAATAGATTATCGTCATCATAGTTAAATACTTCTAGTTTACCTGGACCATCAGAGTATGTAATGCCCAAAAGTTTATCCTCAAATGTAAATACAGAGCCAAATACCTTACCTGCAGGAACTTTAACTTCTTTTATAAAATTACCAGTCAAAGCATCATATGCGTGTATTTTGGAAACACCTCCTTTATTAGATAAAACATATAACCTTGGTTTGCCATTTTTATAAGCCAGAGTCATACTTTGCTGACCATTAGCAGAATCAAAATATGCAGGTGCTGTAGCATTAACTTTTTGCCATTTAACTGGAATATTTTCAACTAAAGGCGGTAAAAAGTCTGCATTTGAACTTGGGAATATTTGATATCCATCAGTTTTAACTGTAGAAAGTGAATATTGGCCAACATTACCAATAAGGTCAATAACTTTTGGTAAATTACCTGCTGTAAATATATTTTTTGCATTTACAATTCTTACAATAATGGTATCATTATATTGAGCATATTTTACATTTTTTGTTTGCCCGTTGATTGGAAATACTTTTGCGGTATCTGCTAATCTTAAACCCTTAATAACTACCAATTTCCCTTCGTATTGTTCACCATTTGCATTAATTTCCGATACTGTTAATTCCTGTGGTATTGGTCTTTGTTTTTTACTAATAAATATTACACTATCACAATTTGGAACAATTTCTGTTAACCCATTAAATTGTGTTAATCTGCCATATACTTCAATCTCATCACCAATTTCTGGTATCCAGTTTAAATTACTTGAACGATAAATATAAATACCACCAGTATTATCCTGGATAAAATATGCACCTTTTGTATCTAAATTTTTAGAAGTTACAATACCTTTCGTATGCACAACTTTATTTAATTTATCAGGTTTATCATTTACAATTGTTTGTTTACGAACCTCTGCTATGTTTTGATAAGTATAAAACTCAGTTTCATAAGCACCAATACCGTTATTAGTACTTAGTACATAAACTCTTACTTTTCCATTTGCTAAATCTTCTATTGCAACATCTCCAGTTCCATTACTATTTGAATTTTTATACATTGAAGGTGTAAAATGTATATAATTTGTTTTTCCGCTACCATAAGTTACATCATAGAAAGCACCATTTTCTGTAGAGCTTCCATATCTAAACATAAATATATAATTTCTTCCATCATAGCTAAAAAACTTATGAGCGTTTGAACCTGTAGGCACCATTGAAGAAGTTGATATTGATAATTGATTACCATCTTTATCAAAGTATCTTAAATTTTCACCAGCTGCTTTCCAGAAAAAGTTTGTATCTCCAACACCTAAAGGACATACGACAGCACTACCAGCACTTGTAATCGCTGGAACTTTTAATTTTATAATTTTTTCTAATTCAAGAGTATCTTTTTCAGCATCATATTTGAATCTTAAAACATTGTTAGCTCTTCCTGATGTTGTTGTTGCACTGGCTGCATATAATCTAAATGTTCCATCAGAAATTTTTCCAACAACGGTAAACTTATCACCCAAACGAATAGTTGCACCAGAGCCTAAACCAACAGTATCTTTGTATTCTAATACAACTTTTGGCATTGTATCAGTTAGGCTTTTCCATCTGTAAATCTTAAAAGGTGAAGTTATGTGCCCTGTAGTTAAATTTCCAGCAAAAATTTGTCCATCTTCACTCACTTCTACATCGCATAATACTGCACCAGAACCACCAGTAATAATTTCAGGTTTTGGTAAATAACCGAGTGAATCACCTGTAGCTGCATCAAGAATTACAATTTTATTTCCAACAGCAGCAGCTCTTGTAGCAACGAGTATTCTCTTTTGTCCATCAAATTTACCAAATGCAAAACCCCTAACATACCCATCACTACCCGTTCCTAAATATGCAGGTGTGTTGCCTGCTTTAAAAGTTTTTTCCCATAATGTGTTATATTGCCCCCAGAGAGTGGTAGCAAATAACAACACAAGGAAAAATGAGAGAAATTTTTTAGACATAATGGCCCCCTAAATGTTGTTGAAAAATTGTTTATTACAAAGAGGGAAATTCAATCATTACCTATTTATGTAATAAAAATAAAAAAAAAAAAAACTTGACATTGATATATTTATTTATTAAATTTATTGTTTTATAAAGGCATCTTTTATTACACTTCTAACCTTTCTGAAAGCACTTTCTAATTCATTTCTATCCTCATAAGCCGCTGTTCTTACAATGTACAAGTTTCTACCTTTATCAAATTCAATAAAAATTTCAACATTTAATCTGCTTGAATATTTTTGGTAAAATTTCATAGCATTATCTTCGGTTGAAAAAGCCCCACATTGCACATAAGGGCCACTACCCCCACTTTTAGATTTTGTTTTTACCTCTTTTTTTTCCTCTTTTTTACCAATCTTTTCAGATGTTTTTTCTATTTTTTCTTGTTTTTCTTCATTTTCATCTAGTTTAATAGTTATTGTTTTTTTAAATGGATTTTGAGTTTGCATTGATAAATTATTTTGTTCAATATCAACAGTATCTGTAACAGCAGTTATATCTGCATCAAAATTAGCATCATCTAAAAAAGCATCTTCATTTAATAATTCTGGTTTAGAAGATGAGCAACCAATCCAGAGGAAAGCAATCAACATGACTAAATATTTTTTCATTTTTATCCCCAATTTAATCTATAATTTATTTGTAATAATAGCAATAATTTATTAAATTTCAAAACAAATATTTTTTTATTCTATATAAATTTTTATTATTTGAAATTTGGAACTTTAGTAATAAACACATTGTTGGCTATTAATAAATTATTATTCACCACAATATGAGGTAGTTATGAAAAAAATAATTGCTATTCTTTTATTTATTCTTTTTGCGCAAAATTTGCCCGCCGAAGACCTTAAAAATATCTTGCAAGGTTTAGGGCAAAATGTGGCAAAAGCATATGTATCTCCATTAACAAATTCATTTGGTTCAAACATAACATCAGGGTGGGTACATAGGGCAGCACCAAACAAATTTTTAGGTATTGATATCGAATTAAATGTTATTATGATGGCTACTCCATTTAACGATGATAATAAAAAATTTAATGTTGGCGGTAATTTTAATTATGTATTTACTGCAAGTGACGCTACTACAATAGCTAATCAATTTGATTATTCATCTATCAAAGCTCCTGGAGATCCAGCTGGAACATCACCCGAAACAACAACATTGAGAAATCAGGTTAAAAATGAACTCATCACACAATTGCAAGGTAATTCTTTAACATATTTAATTGAAATTAGTGGACCCACAGTAGTTGGTAAAAAAGATGAATATTTAAATGTAAAATTTCTTCCACAAGATTTAATTTTAAATGTAGCAGGTCAAAATTATACTGTAAAAGTTAATAACCCAATAGACCAGCAAATAACCTCAATCTATGGATTTTTAGATGGATTACCAATGCTACCTTTTGGAGTTCCACAACTTACATTAGGTACAGTTTATGGCACACAAGTAACTTTTAGAGGATTACCTTCAGTTAAAATCAATGATGATTTGGGAGATTTCTCATATTTCGGTTTTGGTTTAAATCATAACATTGATCAATGGATACCAGCACCTATTCCTTTAAATATTTCTGCCGGATTCTTTATTCAGAATATGAAAGTTGGTGATATATTCAAAAGTAAAGCCACTACATTTGGTATATTTGCTAGCAAAACATTTGGATTTGCATTTCTAAGCGTTACACCATACGGTAATTTAACATTTGAAAATTCAACTACAACAGTAAGCTATAATCTACAAGTTTTAAATCCAGTAACAAATAATCCTGAAAGTATTCCTTTAAGTTTCGATCTTTCCGGGGACAACAAAACTAAATTAGCACTTGGTGCCGCATTTAAATTAGGCTTGATTAATTTGAATTTTGAATATGGTATTGCAAAATATAATACACTTTCTGCTGGTGTAGGCTTTATCTTCTAAATCCTATAATTTATTTTGTGAGCAAAAAAGACTTTTACTATATTTGTAGTAAAAGTCTTTTTTTTATTAAAATAGGTGCCAAAACTTATGAAATCCCTTTTCATAATCGACTCAATGTCTATAATTTTCAAAGCTTATTATGCTATGATTAGAAATCCCTTATATAGCCCTAATGGATTTCCAACAAGTGCAATTTACGGTTTCTTTAACCAATTATTTAAAATACTGGATGTTTACAATCCTGAATATTTAGTTCTTACCTACGATTCGAAAGAAAAAACTTTTCGTCACGAGGAATATGAAGCATATAAATCATCAAGAATAAAAATACCAGAAGATTTAATTCCACAAATTGAAAAAATTAAAGAAATTGTAAACCTATTAAATATACCTTCAATTATAAAGCCTGGCTATGAAGCAGACGATATAATAGGAACTCTTTCAAAAATTTTTACTGAACAGAAAATTAATTGCTATATACTATCACCCGATAAAGATCTCTTGCAATTAATTAACGAGCATACCTTTTTAGTTAGAACAATCAAATCTTTTGATGATTTTATATTATACGATACTAATAAATTTATTCAAGATTACGGCTTTGAACCCAAATACATGATAGATTTTTTAGCTTTAGTTGGAGATAGTAGTGATGATATACCAGGAGTAAAAGGACTTGGGGAAAAATCTGTTATTCCTTTAATTAAAGAATTTAATACAATCGAAAATATTTATAATAATATTGATAAAGTTCCTCCCAAAATACAAACCAAATTACTTGAAGGTAAAGATAATGCTTTCTTATCCAAAAAATTAGCAACTATAAACAAAGATATACCACTTGATAATAACATCGAAAATTATCAACTTAAAAAAATTGATACTACTGAAGTTATTAAAATATTCAATGAGTTAAACATCAAATCATTGCAGCAAAAAGTTATACATCATTTTTCATCAAATTTAAATACTACCAAAACACATCAACAACAAGAAACAAAAATAGAAATTGCAGAAATTAATACAAAAAAAGAATTAAATGAATTTATCAAAAAATTGCCTTATGTAATTTCTATTGTAATTAATAATAAGATCGAAAATAACCTTATAACATCTATAAGCTCCATTGAGATATCTTTTGGACAAAATATTGTATATAAAATTGTTTTAGATACAGAAACTGATTTATTTGGTAATATCTCTAACCCAAATAGTATCACAAATGAAGATTTGAATAAATTCTTCCAAAATATTAATAGCAACACATCATTACTAATTACAGAAAACTCAAAATCTTTATTTCATACTTTGAATTTTCTAAAAATCGAACCCAAAATGAAAATTTTCGATTTAACTATAGCACACTATCTATTAGACCCGGAGGCATCACACAAAATAGAGGATATTATCAAAGAAAATATTACATCAATCAATCCCAATTTATCAAACCAATATAATATTGTTTATTTTCAACAATTATTACCTATCTTAAAACAAAAGTTAGATGATAAAAATTTAACTAATTTATTAAATGACATTGAATTACCATTAAGTAAAACACTTACTAAAATAGAATTAAATGGGATTAAAATTGATACCAAGACATTACATGAATTGGGAATTACTCTAAAAGAAAAATTACAGGAAACAGAAAAAACGATTTATCAACTTGCAGGAGAAGAATTCAATATCAATTCGCCCAAACAACTTTCTACTATACTTTATGAAAAACTTAGTCTTAAACCAGTATCAAAAACCAAAACTGGATTATCTACCGATGCTCAAACATTAGACGAATTAAAAAGTGAACACCTAATAATAGAACACATCATTAACTATAGAACATATACCAAACTTTTAAATACCTATATCGAAGCATTACCTAAATATATTCATCCTGATACCGGCAAAATTCACGCTCAAATTAATCAAATTTTAGCATCAACAGGAAGACTAACAATATCTAATCCAAATCTGCAAAATATACCAATTAGAACAGAATTAGGTAAAGAAATAAGAAAAGCATTTGTGTCATACGATGATAATTCTTTACTTCTGAGTTCTGATTATAGTCAAATTGAATTAAGAATCCTTGCACATTTTACACAAGATAAAACTTTAAAATATGCTTTTGAAAATAATTTAGATATTCATTCACAAACAGCCGCTGAATTATTCAATATTAATATCAAAGATGTTGATACTAATATGCGTAGAACAGCAAAGACAATAAATTTTGGTATTATTTATGGATTAGGCCCTTTTGGTTTGAAAACTAGACTTGGCATTTCTTCAACAGAAGCTAAAGAAATCATTCAAAACTATTTTAAAAAATTTTCTGGAATTTACGATTATATCGAAGATACTAAAAAATTTGCCAAACAAAATGGATACACAGAAACTCTTTTAGGTAGGAAAAGATATTTTAAAAATATTAATTCACAAAATAAAGTTGTTGCTAGTTACGAAGAAAGAGCAGCGATTAATCATCCAATACAGGGCACAGCAGCCGATATTATAAAAAAAGCTATGATTGATATTGATAACTATATTACTCATAATCGTTTACAAAGCAAAATGATTTTACAAATTCATGATGAATTGTTATTTAATATTATCAAAACTGAACTTGATTTTATTAAATCTGCAATCAAGCAAATTATGGAAAATACAATTCAATTAGATGTTCCTTTAAATGTAGAAATGGGAATTGCTAAAAATTGGTTAGAAGCACATTAATTTAGGAGGCAAAAGCATGAAGAATATTTTGTTATTAACTTTATCTTTTATAATATTTTCTTGTGGTAGTGATAAAAATCGAGAAATTGCATTAGATTATTATGGTAAAGGTTGCTACGAAATGGAAAAGAAAAACTATACCAAGGCTATCGAATATTTCAAAGAGTCTTTAGAATACGATCCTGAAAACTATGCTACTTATAATCAATTAGGTAATTGTTATGATTACACAAATCAATTTGATGATGCAACTGAATGTTATTTAAAATCTTTGCAAATAAAAGAAAATGCAATTGCTTATAATAATCTTGGTAACGCATATACTAACAGCTCAGATTACACAAAAGCTGAAGAAATGTACAAAAAAGCAATAGATTTAGATCCTAAATATTCACCACCGTTATATAACTTGGGTAAATTACTAATATTTATTAAAAGAGAAAAAGAAGGTATAGAGTATATAAAACGTGCAGCCGCATTAACATATAAACCTGCTCAAAGATTTTTGAAAGAATATTACGGTAAATGATTAATATAATCTTCTTAAAATTGCAGGTTGTAAAGGTGGAATTTTTTCTTTTTTATCATAAATAATTTTTTCAAGAAACAATCCGGAAGGTGGTGCTGTATAAATTTGTTCAATTTTTTTCTTATTTTCAAGATAATTTATAATTTCATTTTTACTTAAATTCCCTCTGCCAACTTCAACAAGTGTTCCAACAATTCTTCTAACCATATTCCATAAAAAATGTGAAGCTACAATTCTGATTACAAAAAGTCCATTATTAAAAGCAGTTTGTATATCCTCAACGAGTACTTTGGGTGAAACGCCTTTATCTTCCAATTTTGCAAAATTTCTAAAATCGTGCATTCCAATAAAGACTTTAGCTGTATCAATAATTTTATCATAATTTAATTCATCTTTAACCCACCAAACAAAAGGTTTGAGAAAAGCTGTTCGCTCGTTAGTTATTTGATAGATATAAGACCTGGAAATAGCATCATGTCTTGCATGAAACTTCAAATCTGTTTCTTCAACATTAAGGATATTGATATCATAAGGCAATAAATCATTCAAGGCATACCTTAGATTTTGAGGTTTGAAATATTTATCAATTGTAAGATGTGCAACTTGTTGTAGTGCGTGAACACCTTTATCGGTACGGCCTGCACCCATCAATTCAAATTTTGAGGTTTTTATAATATTTTCAACAGCACTGGCAATTGCACCTTGAACACTTTTCGAGTTCTTTTGCAATTGCCAGCCCGAATATCTTGTTCCTTCGTATTCAATTGTTAGTTTGTATTTTTTCATTATTTAGTATCTATTATTGTAAATGTAAATTATCGGCAACCCTACCGGCACCGATATAGGTTCTTTGATAATATGCTTCATTAAGAGATGATTTAACAACACCCCTTCCACTGCTTGCATGAATAAATTCATCGTCCCCTAAATAAATACCAACATGTCCTACCCTTACACCTCTTCTAGTATTAAAAAAAACTAAATCCCAAGGTTGCAGTTCATCTTTATCAATTCGACGTGTAAAATTATATTGTTCAGCTGCTGTTCTTGGTAATTTAATATTAAAAATATCCTCGTAAACAGATTTTGTAAAAGCTGAACAATCTATTGCATTAATAACATCGTTCCCACCAAATTTATATTTAGTACCTAAATACAAATTCAATTTTTCTACAGATGTTATACTTAATTCTTTTTTATTTTTTTCTTTATTCGATGATTTATATCTGAGAGGATTAGTTACAGCATTGCGTCCTATAAGAATTTCATCAGTATTAGTTTCAGGCACATCATCAATAAATTCATCACTGTCACTTTTTGTAATTTGATTACAACTTGAATTTTCATTATACCTATCTTGATAAGAAATTGAACTACAACTGTACAAACTAAACGTAAATATAATTAAAAGGACTAATAATAATTTATCTTTTATTATTATCATTGTTATCCTAGATATGCAACTAAATTTTTACAACGATTACCAGATTTTAATCTTTTTATAGCCTTTTCTTTAATTTGTCTAACTCTTTCACGAGTAAGATTAAATTTTTCACCAATTTCTTCAAGAGTTAAAGCCCCTTCTCTTCCGATACCATAATATAACCTTAAAACATCAGCTTCTCTTTCGTTTAAGGTTGATAAAACACGTTCAATTTCAATTTTGAGAGATTCTTGCATTAATACTTTATCAGGAGATTCTGTTTTTTCATTAGGTAATACATCAATATATTTACTGTCATCACCTTGAGCAAATGGTGCATCAATAGATACTGGTTTCCCAGCAATACGCATAGCTTCGGTAATTTCTTCAATATCCATATTTAAAGTAGCAGCAATTTCTTCGTGACTTACTTCTCTTTCATATTCTTGAGAAAGCTCGCTTATTGCTTTGTTTATTTTATTAATAATACTTTCCCTATTATTAGGCAATCTAATTAACCTTGTTTTATCAGCAATTGCTTGCAAGATAGATTGTCTTATCCACCAAACTGCATAAGAAATAAATTTAAACCCTTTTGTTGCATCAAATCTTTCAGCGGCTTTCATCAATCCTAAATTGCCTTCATTAATAAGATCACCTAAACTTAAACCCTGATTTTGATATTGTTTTGCAACAGATACAACAAATCTAAGATTAGATCTAACTAATTTATCTAAAGCTGCACGATCACCTTTTTTAATTTTTTTTGCTAATTCAATTTCTTCTTCGGGTGTCAACAATGGATATTTACCTATCTCTTGCAAATAACGATCAATTGACTGACTCTCGCGATTAGTAAATTGCTTTGTTAATATCATTGTATCACCCCTAATAGTTATAAAATATTTTGGTTCGTTAATATTAGATTGAGTAATCTAGAAAAAGTTACAAAATAATAAAAATCTTACAATTGATTATAAATACTATCAACTATACCAACTATCGACGCATCAACTGGTGCTAAACCAACCTTCATTGGAATAGGTGCCTCTGATGAAGTAGAATAAATAACAATTTCATTATAACCTGCGCCAATTGTATCAACCGCTATGATTGGGGAGTTGATGCTTTCCTTTTTTGAATTTATAGGCTGAATTATTAATAGCTTAAAACCTTCCAAAGCTTCGTTTTTCTTTGTAGCCCAAACAGTACCTATAACTCTTGCAAGATGCATATCAAACATCCAATTTATCTACAATAGCCATAATTACAGCATCAATTGGTTTATTAAAAGTTAATTTAGTTTGTCTAGCAGAGCTACCCTGAGCATATAAAACAATTTCACCAACACCGGCCCCAACAGAATCCATTGCTACAATATATTCATTTGTTTCTTTTAATTCGAGTGTTAATTTCTTAACAATTAAAAATTTTGCACCCACTAAATTTTCATCTTTTTTTGTAGCCCAAACTGTACCTACTACTTTACCAAGATGCATAATTCACCATTAATCATTTAAAAAACTTGTACCTTGTAATTCATTTGAAACACCAAAAAATTCAGCCACTGTTTTACCTACATCGGAGAATGTTTTTCTTACACCTAAATTTTTCCCAGCTTTGTTTTTTCGATAAAAAAGAACTGGTACATATTCTCTACTATGATCAGTAGATGGTGTAATTGGATCATTTCCATGATCTGCAGTAATTACTAATGCATCGTCATCATCTAATGCATTTAAAATTGTAGGCAACTGATTATCAAATTCTTTTAGTGCATTGTAGAAACCTACTGGATCATTTCTATGTCCATAATAAACATCAAAATCTACTAAATTCGTAAATATAAATGAATTATTCACTTTTTTGGCCCACTCAAGTACCTTTTCCACTCCTTCGTTATTTGATTTTGTTTTTATTTTCTCATCGATTCCTGAATAATTAAATAAATCGTTTATTTTCCCAATAGCAACAGTTTTAATTCCATTTTTCTGCAATACATTTAGAATAGTATCTTGCGGTGGATCTATAGCATAATCTTTTCTGTTAGTAGTTCTAGTATAATTTCCACTCTCGCCAATAAATGGCCTTGCAATAACTCTACCAATATTTCTATTACCAGTAAATACTACATTCCTTGCAACTTCGCATATTTTATACAATCTATCTAAACCAAAATAATCTTCATGCGCTGCAATTTGAAAAACAGAATCAGCAGAAGTATAAACTATTGGGTAACCTGTTTTGATGTGTTCATCACCAAGTTCTTTAATTATTTCTGTCCCACTGGCTACTTTATTACCTAAAACTCCGTCAACACCTGCTTCTTTGCAAAATAAGTCAATAATTTCTTTCGGAAAACCTTCTGGATAATAAGGAAAATCAACTTCAACTTTCAAGCCTGCAATCTCCCAATGCCCAGTTATAGAATCCTTACCTTTAGATACTTCAGCCATTTTACCATAAGAAGCTATTGGCTTATCAATTTTACTTATTCCCTTTATATCAATAATATTACCTAATCCTAATTTTTCAAGATTTGGCAAAGTAATCCCACCTAAATGTTCAGCCATATTTCCTAATGTATTACTCCCTTCATCATTATACAAATGAGCATCTGGTAATTCTCCAACACCAACACCATCCAATACAATAACATGAAAATTTTTCATTTTTTACCTCAATTTAACTATCTATTCTTTGTATATTATTACCGCCTTTTTGTAATCCTTGTTCTAACGAAACAATTGCATCCGAAATAATATTTTCTAATGATGCTTTACCTGTAGAATTAACCAAGCCGGCAGTTATTGTAAATAAATATTCTTTATTATTATAACGATACTGATTTCTAGATATATCTAATCTAATTTTTTCAAGAGTAATTAATGCTTTTTGACTATCCATATTAAAGAAATAAACTATAATTTTGTCAGAGTCATATATACCTATAAGATCATATTTCTTTAAATGTGGTTTTGTATTTTTTATTAAAAATTTAACGGGTAATTTTTTAAGTGAACCGCCAAAGTCATTAGGATATTTCGAATAATCAATTCTTATAATAGCAACAGAACAATTAACATTTCCGAGTAAGATATTTTTTTCTAACTCAAGTTGAACTCTATCATAGAATTTATTTAATGTAAGAACTTCAAATTCTGTATCATATTCAACATTCTTTTTAAGAATTTCAACTCTTATATCTAAAGCAATTAAATTACCCCAAAACCCCATTAATTGCTTAATGAAAGTTAAATGGGCTCTGTTATAAAAATTTTTTTTAGTGTTTTCAATTAATATACAACCGTAAACATCTTCTGCAATAATTGGAACAGCTATTATTGAACCATTAAAATTAATATTTTCTTCTTTATTAAATCTATAAATGTAATTACTATTTTCTAAATTTTCAACAAAAATATCTGTTTGCTGATATATACAATCAGAGCAAATAGAATTTTTTTCAATAATATTCCCAGGACCTGGATATTTATTAGGGGTATTATTATATGTATATTTAACTTTTAATTGATTATCGCTAACATCTAAGAACACTATAGACATAAAATCATATTCAATAAAAGCTAGTAAACTTTTTGCAAATTTATTTATAATATGCTGGTCAAAATTAAGAAAATTATTATCGAGTAATTCTAATAAATGATAGAACTTATCTTTGTAATCATCCTTTTGAGATCTATTATTGTAAATTATTATAAAATAAGATATTAATTTTGAATAACTTGCTAAATCATCAATTAAAGTTTGTGTAATGACGTTATCAATTTTAAAATCAACGAATAATGCTCCTACAACTTGATTATTAAAATATATAGGTACACCCCCAAAACTCTTTATGTTATGATAATAATCATCAGTATAATAAGTGAGTAAATCTTTTTCCTGATTAGTTTCAATCTGGTTTCTAACTACCGGTATACCATTCTTTATAATACTACTTAATAGACAGTCATTCAACTCAATGAATGTATTTTTTAAATCTACAGTATTAGATTTCTTATACTTAATTTCGATATTACCAGATTTTTTTTTCCATGCAATCCCTGTTGTAAAACAACTATATTTATTATATATAAACTCTAATATTTCATTCATTAATACATCAAATTGAGCATCATTTTTATGTGGTAATTCTTTTAATATTATTTTGTTTTTGTAATATTCTAAAAAACTTTCAGTTAATACAACATCCGATGCTGTTTTTTTCTCATTCATTAAAGAACTTGTAGTGCCTACAATAGTTATCTCATCATCATCAATTTTAATTGTTTTATTAGTATTTAATTCATTTATTGAAGAATTATCACTAACAGATTGTTTAACACTATTATTATCTATTTCATTATTCTCATTTTGTGATACTTTTTTAACAATGACAAAACCTTCATCTGGCTCTGTAGATTGATTAACAGGATTTGTATAAATATTATAATCTTTTGATTGGTTTTCCTTTTGAAAACTAATTATTAACAAATAAATTCCAAGAAGCACTATTAAAAACAATATTAAGATTGGATTCTTTATAAAAAATATTAGAATAATTAATAAGAAAGGCAAATATTTAAGTATTTTTTTAAAATCAATTGGCATTGATATTATTATATATTAGTTTTTCGATATTATCTTTATATCTACCAATTTTTACAGAAACAAGGTAAAGATTTTTATTTAATTCAAGATTATTCAAAGTGCTTGTAGTAACTTTTATGGACTTACTTAGTTCACTCTGATTTAATCTATCAACTTTTGTTAACAAAACAACAATATTGCGAATATAATTACGAGTAAACTCATATGCATGAATATCTTTATCAGTCGGCCCCACCTTACTATCTATCAAATGTAATACCAGATTTATATAAACGTTTTTGAAATATTTACTTAGGAATTCATCCCATTTAAGAGAAAAAGATTTTGGTAATTTAGCATACCCATAACCTGGAGAATCAACAATGTAAAATTTATTATCAACTAAATAATAATTTAAGGACATAGTTTTACCAGGTACAGAACTTATTTTAGCAAGATCTTTTTTGTTAGCAATATAATTAATAAAGGAAGACTTACCAACATTAGATCTTCCCATTAAGAATACTATAGGTCTATTTTCTGTTGGTAAATCTTCCATTTTGTAAACTGATTTTATATATTTAATCGATTTTACCATAGCAAGAAAAAGAGTAAGTTAAGAACTTACTCTTTTAATTTATTCGTTAGTATTATCTTTTTGTTCAGCTACTTGATTTTTTTCTTCTTGTTTTTCTTTTAATTGAGCATTGATTGCATCATTATAATCTACCAATTCAATCATAGCCATTTCAGCACCGTCACCTAACCTATGTCCAAGTTTAACAATTCTTGTATAACCACCTGGCCTATTAGCAACTTTAGCAGAAATCTCATTAAATAACTCAGTTAATACTTTTCTATCTCTTATATCTTTATAAACAATTCTTTTTGAATGTACGCTATTATCTTTAGCCTTAGTAATTAATTTTTCCACAAATGGTCTTAGTGCTTTTGCTTTTGCTAAAGTAGTTTTTATTCTTTTATGTTTTAACAATGATGTAGCTAAATTGTTTAACAAAGCTTTATTGTAGCTACTACTAATACCAAATTTTTTTACTTTTTTTCTATGTCTCATTTACAGCACCTATACTTTTTTATTATTTTCGTTATTGTCATTAATATATAAATCTACATCCATACCAAATTTTAAACCAAAGTTATTCACAATATCAGTTAACTCAGCCAATGATTTCTTACCAAAATTCTTGAATTTCAATAATTCACTTTCCTGTTTTCTTACCAATTCAGCAAGATCTTTTATATTTGCAGCTTTTAGACAATTATATGATCTAACAGATAATTCTAAATCATCAATAGTGGTTAAAAGTATTTTTTTGATTCTTTCTTTTTCATAATCTTTTTCAGTTACGGGCTGTTCTTGTGGAATTTCATAATCAAAACTAAAAAACATACTAATGTGATCTTTAATAATTTTAGCTGCAACCGCTAAAGCATCTTCTGGTGTAATTGAACCATCTGTAGAAATTTCAAGTGTTAATTTTTCAAAATCATTTTTATCTTTAACACGCACATTTTCTATTTCATATTTAACATTTTTTATAGGAGTAAAAATAGAATCAATAGCTATTACTCCAATGCCACTTTCTAGTAATTTTTGTTCATAGGAAGGAACATAGCCTTTACCTTGGGCAAAATAAATTTCCATTTTAATTTTAGCATTGGAATCTAGTGTTGCAATATGTAAATCTGGATTCAATACTTCAATTTCAGGACATGCATCCTGAATATTTTTAGCAGTAAATTCACCTGCACCATTAATTTCAACAACAGTTTTTAAAGATTTATTATTTAATAATTTTAATCTAACTTGTTTTAAATTTAATATAATTTGTGTAACATCTTCAAAAACACCTGGGATTGTATCAAATTCATGTAATACTCCGTCTATTTTGATACCAGATATAGCAGCACCAGGGATAGATGACAACAAAACTCTACGTAAAGAATTGCCTATTGTAATACCAAAACCTCTTTCAAGAGGCTGAACAATAAACCTACCAAAAGTACTTGAATAAGTAGCTTTATCACACTCAACACTATCTGGTAATTTAATTATAGGTGTTATCATTTATATACCTATTTTAATTATTTAATTATTTTGAATACAATTCTACAATTAATTGTTCATTTACTTTCAATGGGATTTCAGATCTTTCAGGTATTTGTAAAAATTTACCTGTTAATTTTGCCTTATCAATTTGCAACCATGGATACATATTATCACTAGCTTTCCTAAGAGCGTTGTGAATTACTTCTAATTCTTTACTTTGTTCTCTAACTTGAATTTCATCACCAGGTTTAACAAGTATTGAAGGAATATTAACTACTTTACCATTTAATGTAAAATGAGAATGTAATATTAATTGTCTAGCCGCTTTTCTTGAAGGTGCAAAACCTAACCTATAAACTACATTATCAAGTCTTCTTTCTAAAAGCTTAATAAGGTTTTCACCAGTTACACCTTTAATTCTAAGCGCTTTTTCAAAATAATTTCTAAATTGTTTTTCAAGAATGCCGTAGATTCTTTTTGCTTTTTGCTTTTCTCTTAACTGAAGTCCATATTCAGAATATTTAGCTCTTTTATTAGCACCATGTTGCCCAGGTGCATAGTTTTTTCTTTCTAAAGGACATTTTTCAGTAAGACATTTGACACCTTTAAGAAACAATTTTTGTCTTTCTCTACGACATAATTTACAATTTGCACCAGTATATCTAGCCATTAATTATCACCCTATTATAATTGTTATTAAACTCTTCTTCTTTTTGGTGGTCTACAACCGTTATGAGGAATGGGAGTAACATCCTTAATTGTCAAGATTTGTAAACCTGCAGTGTTAAGCGCTCTAATTGCAGCTTCTCTACCTGCACCAGGTCCTTTTATTAATACATCTACTTTCCTTACGCCTAAATTATAAGCTTCTTTAGCAACTGCTTCAGCTGTAACTTGTGAAGCATAAGGTGTATTTTTTCTAGAACCTTTGAAGTTATTTTCACCGGCTGATGACCAAGAAATAGTATTACCATAAATATCTGTAATAGTAACAATTATATTGTTAAAAGTAGCCTGAATATGTGCTACCCCATGAGCATCAACTAGTACTTTTTTCTTTGTTTTTCTTTGCGCCTTAGCCAAATTTATAATCTCCTATTTTTTACTTTTTAACAGCTTTTTTCTTATTAGCAACTGTTCTTCTTTTACCTTTTCTTGTTCTAGAGTTAGTTTTAGTCCTTTGACCTCTAACTGGTAAACCTTTTTTATGTCTAGTTCCACGATAGCAGCCAATTTCCATCAATCTCTTAATATTTTGTTGAATTTCAGTTCTTAAAGAACCTTCAACTTTGTAATCACGATCGATTATGTTTCTTAAAGCTGCTATTTCTTCTTCTGTCAACTCATGAACTCTTTTGTGTGGATCAACATTTGCTTTTTCACATAATTCAAAAGTGTTTGTAGGACCAATTCCATATAAATATGTAAGTCCTATCCATACTTTTTTATTTTTTGGTATATCAACACCTGCTATACGAGCCAAATTATCCTCCTATTATTAACCCTGTCTTTGTTTATGTTTTGGATTTTTACTACAAATAATTCTGACTGCACCTTTTCTTTTTATAACTTTACAGTGCTCACATATTTTTTTTACAGATGCGCGTACTTTCATTTCTTCTCCTGATGTACTTATTTATATCTATAAATTATTCTTCCTTTATTTAAATCATATGGTGATAATTCTAAGGCAACTCTATCACCTACTAATATTTTAATATAATGCATTCTCATTTTACCAGAAATATGAGCTAAAACTTCATGTTGATTATCTAATTTAACTTTAAAATACGCATTAGGTAAAGTTTCTGTTACAATCCCGTCTACTTTAATTAAATCTTGTTTTGACATATTACTCTTCTGTTAATATTTCTGGTTTATTACCGTTTATTAATATAGTATGTTCAAAATGTGCTGAATAACTATAATCAGCTGACAATACTGTCCATCCATCACTTCCTGTTATTACTTCATCAGTACCTATATTAACCATAGGTTCTATAGCCAATGTCATACCATTTTTTAATTTAGTTCCTGTCCCAGGAATTCCATAATTAGGTATCTGTGGATCCTCGTGTAAATATTTACCAACACCATGACCTGTAAGAGCTTTAACAACACTAAAACCATGTTTTTCTACATGATTTTGAATAGCAGCAGAAATATCACCTATTCTATTGCCCTCAGTTGCCTGCTCGATCCCTATGTATAGTGATTCTTTTGTAACTTCAACTAATTTTTTTACTTTTTCAGTTACCTCTCCAACTATAAAAGTTTTAGCCATATCACTATAGTACCCATCGACAATCAATCCTGCATCAATAGAAACTATATCACCACTCTTAATCACCCTATTATCTGGTATACCATGGACAACAACTTCATTTACTGATATACATAAATTTGCAGGGTAAGGTGGTAATCCATACACTTTATAACCTTTAAAAGCAGATTTTATATTATTTTCTTTAATAAAGCTTTCTGCTATTTTATCAAGTTCTAAAGGTGTAACACCTTCAACAACATTTTTTTGCAAAATTTTAAAAAGTGAGCTAAGTAATTTACAACTTTTTTTGATAAATTCAATATCTTTTTTTGATTTTATTATAATCAATATCTTCTGCCTTTTATTCTTCCTGTTTTCATAAAGCTATCATAATGTCTCATCATTAAATGAGATTCAATCTGCTGTAAAGTATCCAATGCTACACCTATTACAATCAATAAACTTGTACCGCCAAAGAAACTAGCAAATCTTCCTGATACACCTAATGAATTAACAAATGTTGGTAATATTGCAATTATAGCTAAGAATATTGAACCAGGTAATGTTATTCTTGTTAGAACATTATCTATGAATTCAGATGTATGTTTTCCAGGTCTTATACCAGGGATAAAACCACCTTGTTTTTGCATATTATCAGCTACATCTTTAGGATTAAATGCAATAGCTGTATAGAAATAAGTAAAGAATATAATTATTAAAGCATAAATAATAGAATATGTCCACGATGTATGATTAAAATATCCTGCTATACTTTGTGCAAATTCACTATTTGGAAAGAAAGATAATATAGTATTTGGCAAAAACATAATAGCCTGAGCAAAAATAATTGGCATAACACCAGCTGTATTAACTTTTAATGGTATATACTGAGTTACTCCACCCATAACTTTATTACCAACAATTCTTCTAGCATACTCAACAGGAATTCTTCTTGTACCTTGTGTCAATAAAACTACAGCTGCGATAATAAACAACATAAAAACTATTATTATTAATTCAACGATTAAATTTCTTGCTCCTGATTGTATTAATCTAAATTCGTCTAATAAAGCATAAGGGAGTCTATCTATAATACCAATAAAAATAATTAAGGATATACCATTTCCAATACCTCTTTCAGTAATTTGTTCACCCATCCACATTAAAAACATAGTTGCAGTTGTAAGAACAATTACAGTTGTAATAATAAAACCAAATCCTTGTACTGGTTCAGGTATTATCGAAACCCCATTAGCTTGAATATATGATAAATGTATTGCTACTCCCCAAGATTGAATAGCAGAGATAAATACAGTACCATATCTTGTTAACTGATTAATTTTTTTCCTACCTTCTTCACCTTCTTGTTGCAACTTTTGAAAATAAGGAATAACAGCTCCTAAAAGTTGAATAATAATTGACGATGAAATATAAGGCATAATACCTAATGCAAAAATAGCTGCATTGGAAAATGCACCACCGACAAACATATCATATAAGCCAAAAAGAGTATCATTTCCACCTGAATTAGCCATTGCTTGTGCTAATACTGAGGCATCAACACCAGGTAAGGTGATATGTGCACCTATCCTTACAATAATTAAAAGAGCTAATGTATAGAGTATTCTATCTTTTAGCTCTTTGATTTTGAAAATATTACGAATGGTTTCTGTAAATGTTGCCATTAATCTTCTATAATTGTTATTGTTCCACCAACTTTTTCAACTTTTTCAACTGCAGATTTACTAGCTTTATAAGCTTGTATATTTACTTTACCTTTTATTTCTCCATCACCAAGAATTTTATATAAATCGTTAACTTTTCTTAAAATTCCATTTTCTACTAAAACTTCAGGAGTAATTTCTGTTATGTTTTTCTCAACTAGCTCTTCAATTCTATTTAAATTAACAGGTAAGTATACTTGTCTAAATGGGCTTTTAAAACCTCTTTTGGGAACTCTACGAATTAAAGGCATTTGACCGCCTTCAAAACCTATTTTTCTTCTATCACCTGATCTAGATTTTTGTCCATTCATACCTCTTGTAGCTTGTCCACCATGTCCTGAACCTTCACCTCTACCAACTCTTTTATTGTTTTTTCTTGATCCCGGATTATATTGTAAATTACTGAGAATATCCATTTTCACACCTTAGAATTAATTAATCTCTTTAACAGAAACAAGATGTTTAACTTTTTCGATCATCCCTCTAATTTGAGGTGTATCTTCAAAAACTCTAACACTATTTATTTTTCTAAGACCTAATGCTTCCATAGTTCTTTTTTGATCTTTAGGTCTATCAATTGTACTAGCAATTTTTTTTACTTCTAACTTAGCCATTTTATTCTTCTTCTTTGTTAAACAATTTAGATAATGATAATTTTCTTTTATTAGCAACAGTTACAGGATCCATTAAATTTAATAAAGCATTCATTGTTGCTTTAACTTGATTATGAGGATTACTAGATCCTAATGATTTTGTCAATACATCCTGCACACCTGCCATTTCTAATACTGCACGAACTGCACCACCTGCAATAAGACCAGTACCAGGAGATGCTGGTTTTAATAATACTTTAGCAGCACCAAATTTACCAATAATTTCATGTGGAATTTTACCATTAATAACATTCACTTTATATACATTTTTTTTGGCACTTTCAATTCCTTTTGTAATAGCATCAGTTACTTCATTTGCCTTTCCTAATCCATAACCAACATGACCATTATGATCTCCTACTACTACTATGGCATTGAAACCAAATCTTCTACCACCTTTTACTACTTTTGCTACACGATTAATATGAACTACTTTTTCTTTTAAATTTTCAATTTCGCTAACTCTTATGTTTTTCAATTTTAACCTCACATTTTAGCTTGCTGCCGAGAGAGGATTCGAACCTCTACATACGGCTCCAAAGGCCGCTGTCCTACCCTTAGACGACTCGGCAATTATTTATTAAAATTGTAATCCTGCTTCTCTAGCTGCATCTGCTAATGCTTTTATTCTACCATGATATCTAAAACCATTTCTATCAAATACAACTTTAGTAATATTGTTTTTCTGAGCTAATTCTGATGCATACTTACCGACAATCTTGCTTTGATCAATTTTAGTTTTAGCGTCTTTCAATTGCTCTTTTACTTCTTTTGTTAATGAAGAAACACCTGTAATTGTTTTATTATTAACATCATCAACAAATTGTACATAAATATATTTCAAACTTTTATATACAACCATTCTTGGTCTTTCAGGAGTTCCTTGAATTTTTTTTCTTATTCTAAATTTTATACTTTCTCTTGATGATTTTCTAGTCTTTATCATGATCTCTCACCTTTTATTTTTTACCAGATTTACCGGCTTTCCTTAAGATTACTTCATCAGAATATTTAATACCTTTTCCTTTATAAGGTTCAGGCTTTCTAAATGATCTGATTTTAGCAGCTACCAACCCAACTAATTGTTTATCAATACCAGTTACTTTAACTGTGTTAGGGTTTTCTACTGTTACTTTAACTTCTGCTGGGGGAATAAAATAAATTGGATGTGAATAACCTACAAATACTAATAAGTTATTTCCTTTTTGCTCAAATCTGTAACCTATACCAACTAGTTCTAAAGTTTTTGTATATCCTTCAGATACACCTACAACCATATTATTTAATATTGCTCTAGTTGTACCATGTATAGCTCGAATAAACTTTTCATCACTACTTCTTTTTACTTCTATAGTGTTATTTGCTATTTCAACAGTCAAATTTTCATTAACTAAGAATTTTAATTCTCCCTTTGGTCCTTTTACAGTAATTTCATTATTGTTTTTACTTACTGTAACACCATTTGGAATATTGATTATTTTTTTTCCTACTCTAGACACTTTTTACTCCATGTAAAATAATTACCAAATTTTGCAGAGAATTTCACCGCCAATATTTTTGCTACGTGCTTCTATATCACTAACAACACCGTTTGATGTTGAAATAATAGCTATACCTAATCCGTTTTTTACCTTAGGTAACTCTTTAGCACCCTTATAAATTCTTAATCCTGGTGTACTTACTTGTTCAAGACCTGTAATAGCAGAAACACCATTTACATATCTCAACACAATCTTTAGAGTTTTTTTACTGCCATCTTCAATAACTTGAAAATCTTCAATAAAACCATATTTTTTTAGTACATCTGTTACACTAACTTTTAAATTAGTGGATGGCATAGTTACATATTTTTTGCCAGCTTTTATAGCATTTCTTACTCTTGTAAGCATATCTGCAATTGGATCACTTATAAGCATTTCGTATCTCCTATTTTACCAACTAGCTTTTTTAATTCCTGGAATCTCACCTCTTAAGCACATTTCTCTAAACACCAAACGTGAAATCCCGAATTTTCTATAATTCCCTCTTGCTCTTCCAGTAAATTGGCATCTATTTCTTAATCTAGTTTTAGATGAATCTCGAGGAAGTTTTTGTAACGCTTCGTAATCGCCTTTTTCTTTTAATTGTGCTCTGAGTTCAGCATATTTTTCAACTAGTTTTTGTTTTTTTATTTCTTTTGCGAATTGTGATTTTCTAGCCATTATATTAGATCCTTAAATTAATTTCCTTCTTTTTTCCTAAATGGCATACCAAATAATTTTAATAATTCGTAAGCTTCAGCATCAGTATTTGCTGTTGTTACAAAAGTTATATCCATACCAAATACACGAACAACTTTGTCTAAGTTAATTTCTGGGAAAATAGGATGCTCTTTAATTCCTAAAGTATAATTTCCTCTTCCATCGAAAGCTTTATCTGATACTCCTTTAAAGTCTCTAACTTTAGGTAATGCTAAGTTTATTAATCTATCCATAAATTCATACATTCTACCACTTCTTAAAGTAGCAGCAACACCTATTTTTGCACCTTCTCTAAGCTTAAAGTTTGATATAGATTTTTTTGCTTTTCTAATACTAGGTTTTTGACCAACAATAGCTGTTAGATCTTTTAATATATCTTCAATAATTTTAGGATCCTGTGTAGCTGCTCCTGCACCAACATTAACAACAACTTTTTCAATCTTTGGTACTTGCATAATATTTTTATAACCAAATTTTTGCATCATTGCAGGAACTATTTCAGTCTTATATTTTTCATACAATCTTGCTGGTACTTTATCAACTACTGCAACCTTTGTTTTATCGACAACTTCTTTTTTTTCTTTAACTTTAGGTTGTATAGTAGTTTGTTTTTTAGCTTGTGTTTTATTTTTTTCAGCCATTTTTAAGTATCCTTACTTTATATCATTTCACCATTAGTTTTTAAAACTCGAACTTTGTTTTTTTTTCCTGTTTTCTCATCAATGATAAATTTATAACCAATTCTACTTGGTTTATTGGTCTTTGTATCATAATACATCACATTTGATGCATCAATAGGCATTTCTTTTTCTATAATTCCACCTTGAGGATTTAATTGTGAAGGTCGGGAATGTTTTTTCCTAATATTTACGCCTTCAACTACAACTCTATTTTTTTCAGGATAAACTTTTAATATTTTTCCAGTTTTCCCTTTATCATTACCTGCTATTACTAAAACAGTATCGCCTTTTTTTAATTTCATGGTCAAACCCTTATTATATAGTATTATAATACTTCAGGTGCAAGTGAAACAATTTTCATAAATTGTTTATCACGTAACTCTCTAGCAACAGGTCCAAAAATACGTGTACCTATTGGATCATTGTTTTTATTTATTAACACTGCAGCATTATCATCAAATCTTATATAAGAACCATCTGGTCGTCTAACTTCTTTAGCTGTTCTAACTACTACAGCTTTTTGTACATCTCCTTTTTTAACGTTAGCACCAGGAATCGCAGCTTTAACAGATACAACAATTATATCACCTACACTAGCATATCTTCTACTTGAACCACCCAATACTCTGATACAACGAACCTTTTTTGCACCAGAATTATCAGCAACGACTAAATTTGTTTCTTCTTGAATCATCACCTACTCCATATTATTTGGCTTTTTCAATAATTTCTACAAGACGCCAGCTTTTATTTTTACTTAATGGTCTAGTTTCCATTATTTTAACAATATCTCCAACTTTGCACTCATTTTTTTCATCATGAGCCATCAACTTAGTTGTTCTTTTATAATATTTTTTATACAATTTGTGTGATACTTTTCTTTCAATCGCAACAACAATAGATTTATCCATTTTATCGCTAACAACTTTACCAACCCTAACTTTTCTTGCTCCTCTAGTTTCCATCTGTTCCTCCAGCATTATTCAATTTTTCTTTTAATACTGTATGTAATCTTGCAATTGTTTTTTTTGTATTTTTAATTGAAGCAGTATTCACTAATTGTCTAAATGCTAAACTAAAATAAAGATCTTGTAAATTTTTATATTCTTCTTTTAGTTTTTTATTAATGTCTTCAACTGACATGCTTCTTATTTCATTTACTTTCATCTTATTACCTTAATTTATGCTTCTACTTCTTCGTAATCTACTCTTGTAGAAATTTTAGTTTTAATTGGCAATTTTTGAGCTGCTGCATTTAATGCTTCATAAGCTTTTTCTTTAGATACACCACCTACTTCGAACATTATTCTACCTGGTCTAACAACTGCAACCCAAAATTCAGGTGCACCTTTACCTTTACCCATTCTTGTTTCAAGTGGTTTTTTAGATACTGGTTTATCTGGGAAAATTCTTATCCAGATCTCACCTTCTTTTTTCAACTTTCTATTTATAGCAATACGACAAGCTTCAATTTGTCTTGCAGTAATCCAATGTGGCTCAAGTGCTTTTAATCCAAAGTCTCCAAAATCTACATTAGATCCTCTAAAATCCTTACCTTTCATCCTTCCACGTTGTTGCTTGCGGTATTTTACTCTTTTAGGCATTAACATTATAATTATCTCCTATTATCTTAATCAGTAAGCCTTTTACCTAATACTTCGCCTTTACAAATCCAAACTTTTATACCTATCTTACCATAAATAGTCAAAGCTTCAGCAAATGCATAATCTATATCTGCTCTTATTGTATGCAAAGGTATTCTTCCATCTTTATATTGTTCTGTTTTTGCCATTTCAGCACCACCTAATCTTCCTGAGCACATTACCTTTATACCTTCTGCACCCATTCTCATAGCTGCTGTTATAGCTGACTTCATTGCTCTACGGAAAGATACTCTATTTTGCAATTGTTGTGCAATATTATCTGCTACTAAGTAAGCATCAAGTTCAGGTCTTTTAATTTCATTAATCTGAACTTTAACTTCTTTATCGAACATCTTTTTTAATTCTTGTTCAAGTTGAGCAATATCCTTACCGCTTTTTCCAATAACCACACCCGGTCTTGATGTTGAAATTGTAACAGTAACATTTTTTGATGTTCTATCAACTACAATTCTAGAAACACCAGCTTTTTTTAATCTGTTTCTAAGATATTTTCTTATTTCACTATCTTCATAAATTTTTTGGGAATATTTGTCTTTTTCAATCCAGTTTGATTCCCAACCTCTAATTATTCCAACTCTAAACCCAATTGGATTAGTTTTTTGGCCCAATTAATCCTCCAAATTATCTTTTAGTAGCAACTTTAACTGTTATTGAACAAGTTCTTTTTCTTATTCTATATGCTCTTCCCATAGGTGCTGGCAAGATTCTTTTTAGCATAGTACCGCCGTTGACAAATATCTCTTTAACAACTACTTCGCTGGGATTTATTTGTCTATCTTCTTTAACCATCAGATTAGCAACAGCTGATTTTATAACTTTTGCTACATGTAAAGATGCGTGTTTTTTTTGAAAATGCAATGTATTTAATGCTTGTTCAACATTCATTCCGCGTACCAAATCAGCTAATAATCTAACTTTTCTTGGTGATGATTGTATATATTTTTGTACAGCTCTAGCTTCCATATCCTTATCTCACAATTTTATTTCTTTTTTGCTGCTTTTTCTGCTTTTGTACCTGGGTGACCTCTAAAGATTCTTGTAGGTGCAAATTCACCTAATTTATGACCAACCATATTTTCTGTTATATAAACAGGAACAAATTGTTTTCCATTATGGACACCAATAGTATGACCTACAAATTCAGGTGTAATCGTAGAAGACCTTGACCAGGTTTTAATCATTTTTTTCTGGTTAGCAGCATTCATTTCATCAATTTTTTTAGCTAATTTCCAGAATACAAATGGTCCTTTTTTAACAGATCGTGGCATATTTCACTCTTATTTTCTTCGTTTTATAATAAATTTATTTGATGTTTTTTTACGTTTTCTAGTTTTAAGACCTTTAGCTAACTGACCCCATGGTGAGGTTAAATGTTGTCTACCACCACCACTCTTAGATCTACCTTCACCACCACCGTTTGGGTGATCAATTGGGTTCATAGCCATACCTCTTACATGCGGTCTAATACCTAACCATCTTTTTCTACCAGCTTTACCATAACTAATATTTTCATGTTCAGGATTTGATAATGCTCCAACTGTAGCCATGCATTCACTAAGAACCATTCTTACTTCACCAGAAGGTAATTTTATTTGACAATATTTTTGATCTTTTGATACAAGCTGAATTGATGTTCCAGCACTTCTACCTAACTGACCACCTTTTTTTGGTTTTAATTCAACATTATGTATAACAGCACCAACAGGTAAATTTTTTAATTTTGTAGCATTTCCAATTTTGTATTCAACATTATCTCCTGATTTTACAATATCTCCAACTTTTAATCCTTGAGGTGCTAATATATATCTTTTTTCACCATCTTTATATACAACTAGTGCTATTCTACATGTTCTATTAGGATCATATTCTATAGTTTTAACAACACCTTCAATATCAAATTTATCTCTTTTGAAATCTATAATTCTATAATGTCTTTTATTTCCACCACCAATATGTCTAGATGTAACTCGTCCATAATTATTTCTACCACCGGTTTTTCTTATCGGAGCGAGTAATGATTTTTCAGGTGTACTTGTAGTAATTTCTTCAAATGTATGAACTGACCTATGTCTAGTACCTGGTGTTACAGGATTTAATATTCTTATACCCATTCTATAACCCTAAACTAAATTTGTTCGAATAAATCAATAGTTTGTCCGGCTTTAATTTTAACAATTGCTTTTTTAAATTTAGGTGTTTTACCAACTAATCTACCGGATTTTGTAAATCTAGACTTAATTTTTCCTCTATGAATAACTATATTGACAGATTCAACATCTACATTAAACAATCTTTTAACTTCATTTTCAACTTCAATCTTATTTGCATTATAATCAACTAAGAATGTATATTGGTTCTGATCAAGTCTTAAATTATTTGATTTTTCTGTCAATAATGGCATTTTCAATATTGTTTTCATCTTATACTCACTTATAATATTTTAATCAAATCATCTAATGCAGATTTTTCAACAACTAACTTCTGATTGTTTAACAATGTATATGTGTTAGCATCTTTAGGATTTATAATATTTAATTTTTCGATATTCCTACCAGCTACATATACATCAGGATTATTAGTTAACAATGTAACTTTTTTATCTGTAAGATTTAATGATTTTAATATATTAGCAATGTTTTTTGTTTTAACTTCTGATAATTGTATATCTTCAATTACTAAAAATTGTTCTGATTTAATTTTATTAATTAAAGCAAATTGTCTTGCTAATTTTTTAACTTTTTTATTAATATATTGTCTATAATCTCGGGGTCTAGGACCAAAAACTGTACCTCCACCAACCCAAAGTGGTGTTCTTATTTGCCCTACTCTTGCAGTTCCTCTTCCTTTTTGACGCCATAGTTTTCTTGTTGAACCAGCTACTTCAGATTTCTCTTTAGTTTTATGAGTACCTTGTCTTTGATTAGCTAAATAAGCTTTAACATCTAAATAAATTACATGATTATTGGGTTCTCTTGATATAATTTCATCACTGATTTCAACAGTATTTCCAGACTGTGAACCATCTATTTTTAATACGTCAAATTTCATTTTTTATCCTACTTAATAATTTCTACTATGGAATTATTATGACCTGGAATAGCTCCTTTGATAAACAACAAATTATTTTCTTTATCAATTTTAACTATTTGTAAATTTCTAACAGTAATATTATCACAACCAGTACGTCCGGCCATTCTTTGACCTTTAAATACTCTTGAAGGGTAAGATGAAGCACCGATTGAACCTGGAGCTCTTAATCTATCACTTTGACCGTGTGTTGTTCCACCAACACCGCCAAATCCATGTCTTTTCATTACACCTTGAAAACCTTTACCTTTAGAAACACCTTTTACATTAACTTTATCACCTTCTGCAAATGTTTCAACATTAATAACATCACCAATTTTATAATCGCTAGATTTTATATTTCTAAATTCCTTCAAAATTCTTACTGGTTCTACACCTAATTTATCAAAATACCCCAATAATGGTTTATTTAATTTACTTTCTTTTACATTTTCGTAACCTAACTGAACAGCTTCATAGCCATTTTTTTCTAAAGTTCTAACATTAACTACCGTACATGGTCCTGCTTGAACAATAGTCACAGGAATAATTTTTCCATCATTGTCGAATATATTTGTCATTCCAAGCTTTTTTCCTATCAATGCTGGCATTTTTACCACCTTATACTTTTATTGCAATATCAACACCCGCAGGTATCTCTAATTTCCTTAAAGATTCAACGGTTTTAGTATTAGCGTTATGAATATCGATAATACGTTTATGTATTCTTAATTCAAATTGTTCTCTGGACTTTTTATCAACGTGTGGTGATCTCAACACCGTGAAGACACTTCTACGTGTCTTCAACGGTATTGGGCCAGAAACTACCGCACCAGTTTGTTTAGCTGTCATTATTATCTTTTCAGTAGATTTATCTATTAATAAATGATCATACGATTTTAAATTTATTCTAATTGCTTGACCTGGCACTTTCTTTCTCCAAAATTATATTATTTTATGATTTTAGTAACTACACCTGCACCTACTGTTCTACCACCTTCTCTGATAGCAAATCTCAATCCTTCTTCCATTGCTATTTCAGAGATAAGTTTTACTGTTAATTTTACATTATCACCTGGTGTAACCATTTCAACACCTTCTGGTAATGTTACAACACCAGTAACGTCTGTTGTTCTGAAATAGAATTGTGGTCTATAGTTTGCAAAGAATGGAGTATGACGACCACCTTCTTCTTTTGACAAGATATATACTTCACATTCAAATTCTGTGTGAGGAGTTATTGAACCAGGTTTAACAACTACCATACCTCTTTCAACTTCATTTTTAGCAACACCTCTTAACAATAGACCAGCGTTATCACCAGCTTGTGCAAAATCTAATTCTTTTCTAAACATTTCTATACCTGTACATACAGTCTTTTTATGTACACCGAAACCTATCAATTCAACTTCTTCGTTTAATTTCAACTGTCCTCTTTCAACTCTACCAGTTACTACAGTACCACGTCCTGTAATTGAGAACACGTCTTCAATTGGCATCAAGAATGGTTTATCAGCCTCTCTTTCTGATAATGGTACGTATTCATCTACTACTTTCATTAATTCATATATGCATTGTAATCTTGGATCATCTGGTGAAGCATTTGGATCTGAACCAGCTTCTAAAGCTTTTAATGCTGATCCTTTTATAATTGGAATTTCATCTCCTGGGAATTCATATTTTGACAACAACTCTCTAATTTCCATTTCTACAAGTTCTAATAATTCAGGATCTTCAACAGCATCAACTTTATTCATAAATACTACAATTCTTGGCACACCTACCTGCCTAGCTAACAAAATATGTTCTCTTGTTTGTGGCATAGGACCATCTGTTGCTGCAACTACAAGAATAGCACCATCCATCTGAGCAGCACCAGTAATCATGTTTTTTACATAGTCTGCGTGACCTGGACAGTCAACGTGTGCATAGTGTCTATTTTCAGTTTCATATTCTACGTGTGCTGTAGCAATTGTAATACCTCTTTCTCTTTCTTCAGGTGCATTATCTATAGAATCAAACGATCTTACTTGAGCAAGATTTTTTTTAGCTAAAGCCATTGTTATAGCAGCTGTCAATGTTGTTTTACCATGATCAACGTGACCAATTGTACCTACGTTAACGTGAGGTTTTGAACGATTAAATTTTTCTTTTGCCATTTTCTAAACTCCTTATTGTATTAATTTTTTGAGTCTATTATTTTTTCTGCTATTGATTGTGGAACAGGCGCATAGTGATCAAATTGCATAGTATATAAAGCTCTACCCTGAGTCATTGACCTCAATATAGTAGCATAACCAAACATTTCCGAAAATGGAACTTTCGCTTTAATTACTTGAGCATCTTTTCTAGCATTAAAACCTTCAATCTTTCCTCTTCTTGAGTTTATATCACCCATCACATCGCCTAAATATTCATCAGGTGTAATAACTTCTAAATCCATAATTGGCTCTAACAATATAGGTGACGCTTTTTTCATTGCATCTTTAAATGCTAATGATCCAGCTATTTTAAAAGACATTTCATCAGAGTCAACTTCATGATAAGAACCATCATACAACTTTACTTTAACATCTACTACTGGATAACCAGCAACAACACCTGATTTCATTGCTTCTTTTACACCTTCCTGTACAGCCGGTATATATTCTTTTGGTATAACACCGCCCACAATTGCATTTTCAAATGCAAAACCAGCACCTGGCTCATTTGGCATAACTTCTATCACAACATGACCATATTTACCACGACCACCAGTTTGTTTAGCAAATTTTGTATCTTGATTTACTGTCTTTGTAATCGTTTCTCTATATGCAACTTGTGGTTTACCAATATTTGCATCTACTTTAAATTCTCTCTTCAATCTATCAACTATTATCTCCAAATGCAATTCACCCATACCAGCAATCAATGTCTGACCAGTTTCTTCATTAACCGAGACTCTAAATGTAGGGTCTTCTTCAGCTAATTTTACCAAACTATCTGTCAGCCTATCTTGATCAGCTTTTGTTTTTGGTTCAATTGCTATTTGAATAACAGGTTCAGGAAATTCAATTTTTTCAAGAACAACCGGAAAATCCTCAGCACAGAGAGTATCACCAGTTTTTGTATTTTTTAAACCTATAATACCAACAATATCACCTGCCCATACCTGTGGCATATCTTCTCTTTGAACAGCATGCATTCTAAGAACACGACCAATTCTCTCCCTCTTGCCTGAAGTTGTATTCAATACATAAGAACCTGAACTTAAAGTACCACTATACACTCTAACAAATGTCAATTTACCAACATAAGGATCATCCATAATCTTAAACGCTAATGCACAAAGTTTCTCTTCAGCTACAGGTTTTAATTCAACTTTTTCATCTGAATTTAATTTATGCCCAACAATATTTCCTTTATCTATAGGTGACGGCAAATATTCTACTACTGCATCTAACAACATTTGCACGCCCTTATTCTTAAACGATGAACCACATAACACAGGAACTAACTTCAATTCAATCGTGGCTTGCCTCAATACTCTTTTAACATCTTCTATAGGTAATTCTTCACCATTTAAATATTTTTCTAATAAAGTATCATCAACTTCCGATACAGCTTCCAACATATGCGTTCTATATTTTTCAGCTACCTCCTGAAGATCCTTAGGGATTGGTATTTCATCATATGTTGACCCCAAAGTTTCTTCATGGAATATCCTAGCTTTCATCGAAATCAAATCTATAACACCCTTAAACATATCGCCAGAACCAACAGGCAATGCAATTGGAACTGGATTAGCTCCAAGTCTTGTTTTTATCATTTCAACTGCATTATAAAAATCAGCACCAACTCTATCCATTTTATTAATAAACGCAATTCTAGGTACTCCATACTTATCAGCTTGCCTCCACACTGTTTCAGACTGAGGTTCAACACCTCCAACCGCACAAAACAAAGCCACAGCACCATCCAATATTCTTAACGATCTTTCCACCTCAACAGTGAAATCAACGTGTCCCGGAGTATCTATTATATTAATTTGATGATTCTTCCACATACATGTTGTTGCAGCTGAAGTTATCGTAATACCTCTTTCCTTTTCCTGCTCCATCCAATCCATCGTAGCACCACCATCATGTACCTCACCCATTCTATGCAACTTACCTGTATAAAACAATATTCTTTCAGTAGTAGTTGTTTTACCGGCGTCTATATGCGCCATAATACCAATATTTCGAACTTTATTTATATCTAAATTCATACCCTTCTTCTATAATTATTTTACCATTTAAAGTGAGCAAAAGCTTTATTAGCTTCAGCCATTCTATGAGTATCATCTTTCTTTTTTACAGCAGCACCTTCGCCATTATAAGCCGAAATCAGCTCACCGGCCAATTTAGCAGCCATTCCTCTTTCACCTCTAGCACGGGCATAAGTTTTCAACCACCTCATCGCCAAAGCAATTTTTCTCTCTGGTCGTACTTCCATAGGAACTTGATATGTAGCACCACCAACTCTTCTACTTCTCACCTCTATAACTGGAGATATATTATTTATAGCCTTCCTAAAAACTTCCAAAGCAGGTACATTTAATTTCTTCCCCGCAATCTCTAATGCCTGATATACAATTTTTCTTGCTACTGTTTTTTTACCATCATACATAATATGGTTTATTAATTTGGCAACCAAAACATCATTATATTTAATATCTGGTTTAATAATTCGTTTTTCTGCTCTTCTCTTTCTCATATATTCACCACTATTTTGCTTTTGGTTTCTTTGTACCGTATTTAGATCTACCCTGTTTACGATCATTTACACCAGAGCAATCTAAAGCACCTCTAACAATATGATATCTAACGCCAGGCAAGTCCTTCACTCTACCACCTCTAATCAACACTATTGAGTGCTCTTGTAAATTGTGTCCTTCACCAGGTATATAAGCAGTAACCTCAATACCGTTAACCAATCTAACTCTCGCCACCTTTCTTAAAGCCGAATTAGGTTTTTTAGGGGCTGTAGTATACACTCTAGTACAAACTCCTCTTTTTTGAGGATTGTTTTTTAATGCTGGAGACTTACTTTTGTAAGTCTTCACTTCTCGACCTAACCTAACCAATTGATTAATCGTTGGCAAATTACATCCTCCAAATTTAAAACGATTTAAAATTCTAATATACACAAAAAAAACAAAAATATCAAATTAATTTTTTGATATTTTCGTAAAAATTTGCGAATATCTTGTCAAGTGATATCCGCCATCAAATTTATTACTAGAGGAACGGCTAATCCGTTCATAGTTTTTTTAATTTAGCTTTGTAAATATAAGATTAATTATCTTTAAAGTCAAATTTTTTTTTATTTTTTATAATTTTTTTCCAATAAAAAAGCTGCACTTTTGCAGCTTTTTATAGATCTTTTATTAATGATTCTGCAGTTTTTCTAATCACATCTGGTTTATTATAATACCCATCATTAATTTTTTTTCTAATTTCTTCTAAATTAACTTTTCCACTTGCAACCGCCTTTGCTTCATCCGATATTTCACTTGTATCTTTTAATATTTTACCAAATTCATTTTTTTCTGTTTTTGCTTTTTGTTTATGAGTATTAATATTGTTATCTATACGAAAATTTCCAATTTTTCTAATTTCCATCTTAGCACCTTACTTTAAATAGTTAGACAATTTTTTATTATTGACAACACTTATTAGCTTTTTATTTTCTTTATCGATTTCTATTTTGTAATTTCTTATTATATTATCGAATAATTCATTGATTTTTTTAATATTATTTTCAAAATATTTTTTTACTTTTTCAAATTCTTCTTCTTTAATACTATCGTGAAGTTTTTTAAATACAATATTTAAAACTTCAATTTTATTATTAATTTCAATAATCAATTCATCATTAAAATCAAGTTCATCAATATTAACTTTTATTAATAGTTGCTCAATTTCTTCAAATATTTTTTTTAATTCTTCCATAATTAATAAATACTACTAGTATAACCACCAAAAAATGAATTAAACGAACCCTGTGCAGCCATCATTTGTGCTAATTGATTTTGCATTTTATTTAACCTTGTTTTTATAACATCAGCTTCCTTATCAATTCGTTTGTTAAGCAAATCTATGTTGTTATTGATTTGAGTAATATTTTTATTGTATGAATTAGTTAAGTTTGTTATCATTGCTGTTCTAAATGTACCACCAGAATCATACTTACCATCAAGGAATGTTCCAATTATACCATAATTAAATTGCTTTGCAAACCCATAATTTTCCATATTTGTTTCATCTATTGTTGTACCCACCACATCCGTATTAAAAAATGCTTCAACAGATGACAATTTTGCTTGTATAGCATTATTAAATTTGCTTGTATCAGATATACTAAGCCCTGTTGATGCATTAAAAGTAATCCCCATTTCTTTTAATGATTTAATATCAGCTGCTGATGTTACTTCTTTTTCTGCAAATTTTTTCATTTCATTCAATAAAGCATAAGCAGTTTGATCTCCTGCCAACTTACCTCTTGAACTCATCGAACCCGATGACATATTATTTTTAACATATGTATAAACATCATTAAATTTTGATATAAAATCATTAATTTTAGATTTTATATCTGTTTGATTTTCAGTTATAGTAATTGTTTGTGTGTTTGTATTTGTGGACTCCAATTCAAATGTTACACCACTTACAAGATCTGATATTGAATTAGATTTTTTTGTTACATTTACACCATTAAATTCTAATTGCGCATCCAATTCACTACCCAAATAAACCCAACCTGCAGTTGCTTGACTTGCGTTTAATTTAGTGTTTCTATCAGCAATCACAGAAGATGATATACCTAATGAGTTTAATAAATTACTTCCCGTATCATCTGCTATATTTAATTTTCCACTTCCTGTAGATTTAGCCATTATAGATAATCTACTATTACCTGATAATGGAGAAAATACAGATACACTAGCTAAATCCGATGCAGCTTTATATTTTTTATTATCTGTAAAACCTATTGCTTGAGCCACTTCTGTATCAGTATCCACCGCCACATACGAACTTTTAGTGTTTGATGAGATTTTTAGTTTCCCATCAACTTTTTCTGCACTAACCCCAACATTAGCAGCATTAACTTTACTAACTATTTCATCGACTAAATCATCATATGAATTATATGTACCGTTAGATAATGTTATATTTTTAATAGAACCATTTAAATTTATTTTAAATATATTATTGCTATTATCTAATGTAATTTGGGAAAAAGAACTATTATTGCCATCAATTACTTTAGCATAATAATCAGCATTAATTGCAGTCTGCAAACTATTCATAACATCTTTAGATGTTCTTCCACTTGTAGCAGATAATGATATATCAACAAACGAATAATAATCACCATCATTGATTAAAACTCTATGTGATTGGGCATCGTCACCCAAGCTTGATATATCAGTATCCGATACTTGATTCGACATTAAAATGTCATTTTTAGCTAATTGATTAACTTTGATATTAAATACTGCCGGAACAGCACTTGAAGATACTTTTGCAGAAATAACGCTTTCATCACTAGATGTAGCTGTTTTATTCTGGAAAACAGATTCTGAACCAGTTTTAGCCAACTCACTCAATACACTTTTTAAACTAGATAATTTGGAGCTTACATTACCCCAAATTGATACTACAGCAGAAATATTATTTTTCTTTGTGGATAAAGGAAGAACTCTTTTATTTACTTGTTCTTGCTTAAATGTATTTATATAATTTGTTATTCCAGATGTTGTCAAGATGCTCATGTTGGACATGGCATCCTCCTATTGTTTTTTATTTTGACTAAATACCTGCGCCCAAGTATCTCTTAACTCAGTCAACATTTTCTCAACCATTTCGAAATTTCTTTTTCTAACTTGATCCTGACAAAATTTATACAAATTAAACAAATCCATCGACATATTTATAGCTTCTTCATCTTTAAAGTTCAAAGAATCTATAAGAACTTGAATAGCTTTGTTAGTTTTTTCAATGTTTTTGATTTTAGCATTCGCAATAGCAAAATCATATACTTTTAATATTAAAGTTTCTTGTGAAGCATCTAAAAAATCATTTTCTAAATATCTATTAACAGTTTGAGCTTTTTGATATCTAGGATTTGTAATCATATCAACACCTTCATTTTAAAATAACACTCCGCCGAGGCGGAGTGTTGAAATATTGTTACCGTCAACTATTATCTGAATAATGCTAATACATTTTGAGGAGCAGCATTTAACTGAGCCATCATTGATGTAGCAGATTGACTTAATATTTGTCCTCTTAATGCATTCAATGATTCTAATGCAAAGTCTGTATCGAATATTCTACTTGTAGATGATTTAGCATTAGCAACTGCTGTATTCAAGAAATCTTCTTTAACATTTAACCTTTGTACAAAGTTACCAATACTACCTAAAGCTGTAGTAATAGCATTCTTTAATGTTGTCAAATTAGCTTGCAATGTTGAAGCAGTATCTGTAGCTATACTACCAGCTGAAGCACTTGCAAAGTTTGACAAGGAAGCCGAGAAATCGCTCTGATAACCACCAGTACCAGCAACTCCAGTTGCAAAATTAACCATTAATGTTTCACTTGAGAATGCACCAATTTGGAAAATAAAGTTCTTATCTTTACTACCTGCACCTGCAGCACCTGCACCAGAGAGTAAGTTTGTTTCGTTGAATCTTGTTGACTTTAATATATTGTCAATTTCTTTAGCTAAAGCAGTGATATCACTTGCAATTGCAGATCTATCTTTAGCTGGGTCTTGTGCATCTGCCATTTTTCCTTCTATTTTTGTAAGAAGCTCCGAAATACCAAGCAATGCACCTTCTGCAGTAGCAAGCATATCTTTAGCTGAACCAATGTTACCAAGGGCAGCTGTCATTGTGTTAACTTTTCTTTCAAGTGCGCTACCTACATTGAATCCAGATGTATCATCCGCTACATTTTGAATTCTTTTACCAGATGATAATCTTAATTGTGCTTTTTGTGTTTGTTCGTTAACTTTAGCGAGTTGGTAATAAGCTTTTAAAGCACCAACGTTTGTGTTAACTCTAAATGTTTGTGACATTTTAAACCTCCATGTATTAGGTTATTGTTTACTATTTTAGGCGTCCGTGCCTTTTAATTACTTCTTTGACTTATTATCGTTTTTTTCTTCTAAAAGTTTAGTAATTTTTTTTAATTTTTTTTCAACAATACTATAAAAAGTTCCTCTTTCATACATATTGTCTCTGCCAATTTTACCAGCTTTTATTCCTGTTAGTATTTCAATTGCTTCATCTATGTTTTCAATAGCATAAATGCTAAATTTTTTATTTTTAACAGCTTCAACTATTTCATTCTTTAACATTAAATCATTAACGTTTAATTTAGGAATAATAACTCCTTCGTTACCTTTCAAACCTTTTACTTTACAAATTTGATAAAATCCCTCAATTTTTTCATTTACTCCACCAATAGGTTGAATTTCTCCTTTTTGATTAACAGAACCAGTTATAGCAATATTCTGTTTTAGTGGTATTTCTCCAATAGCAGATAATAAAACACATATTTCAGCAGCGGAAGCACTATCTCCATCAATATGACTATAAGCCTGTTCAAATACTATATTTGCATCAATTTTTAATTTTTCTTCTTTTGCAAATTTATTTTTGATAAAACCTGAAATAATCATTGCTGCTTTATTAAAAGTTTTTCCTGCAAGTCCTACCTCTCTTTCGACAATATTTATTTTCCCATCACCAGCTGAAATTGTTGCCGTAATTCTGGTTGGCTTACCAAAAGAATAAATATCGCTTTCATATATCGTCAATCCATTTATCTGCCCAACTTTTTCTCCTTGTGTATCAATTAAATATTGCCCTTCTTCAAAAAGTTCAATAACTAAATCGTCATATAAAGAATGCCTTTCTATCATACTATCGTAGGCTTTATCAATATGTTTAACATCAACTGTTTTAGATTTTTCTTCTGTAGCCCAGAAATTAGCTTCTCTCAACAAATCAGTAATATATGAAAATCTTAAAGTTAATTTATCTTTTCTACCTACATATCTTGCTGAATACTCTAAAACTCTTGCAATAGCTTTATCTTTAAAACTAAGCAAATTTTCTTTTTTAATCAAATTTTTAATAGCTGCAATATATTCTACTAAATTTTCTGTATCTTTTATTTTATAATCTGTATCAAATTCTGCTTTTATTTTAAATATTTTCTTAAAATCATCTTCGTAATTTGAAAGTAGCCAATATGAATATTGATTACCTATAAGTATAACTTTTAAGTTTATATCTATTGACTCTGGCTTTAATGAAGATGGAGATGAAAATACCCCCCCAAACAAATCGTGAATTTCTAATTTACCATGCAATAACACTCTTTTTAAATTTTTCCAGATATGAGGCTCTTCAAAAATATCCTGGGCATTGAGAACTAAATATCCCCCATTAGCTCTTAATAATGAACCTGCTTTTATTCTTGTAAAATCTATCTCAGGAGCATTTTTAGTATCTGGATATTTTTCTATTGTACCAAATAAATTATTATAGGTTGGAAATGCTTCAATTATAACCGGACAACTTTTAGTATCACTATTATCCAATATAATATTAACTTTATAATCAATTATATCAGAAGCTTCAAAATCCTCTTCTTCATTATCTGTATTCATATATTTATGATTTTTCTTGAATATATCAAGATTTTCTAATACACTATCTTGAACAGATAAAAGGTAATCAACTATTTTGCTATCATGTTTATATTTTGTTATAAGTTTATCTATAGCTGCATTAACAATCTTTTTAGCTGTTTCTTTTTCTAATTCGATAATTTTTTCATCATATTCTTTTGATATATCAAAGCCTTCTTGATATAAAACTTGTAATTCCTGCTGATATTCGTTATACTGATCATAAATTGATTTTAAATCATTTTTAGTTAATTTCCCGGATTGTACCAATTCATCTAGCATAAATATAGGATATGGTTTCCCATCAATAATAGGCATAAGATCGGATTTTGTATAATCACCTTCTTTAATTTGCCCTAAACAAAATCCTTTTTTTTCTAATTTTTTTTCAAATTCCAATAATAATATTTGTTCTCTATCGCTAAATTCTGCTAATATTTTTTTCTTTTTATTTATAAAAGTATCGTTCTGCAAAGCTTTGGCAATATTATCCTGGAAATACTTTATCGTTGCTTCCATATCTTGTTTAAATACAATAGCTTTGCCAGCGGGAAAAGTTATAAGAATTGGCCTATCTGGATCTTTAAAATTGTTTACATAGACATAATCATATAAAACAGGTTTTTTGGTTGATATTTCCTCTAAAATTTTCTTCACTGTTGTTGCTTTGCCGGTTCCGGAAAGACCAGAAATAAATATATTATAACCTTGTGCCCATAAACCTACACCAACTTTTAAGGCTTTTAAAGCTCTTTCTTGCCCGACAATTCTATCATGTGAAGATATTTCTTCAATATTGATATTTCTTTCTTTTGGATTAAATATCCATTTTAATTGTTCTGGTTTAAGAGAAAAATATTTCGAAGATTTTTTAAACATCGCAATATTTTATTTTTATTGTTTAGAAAATAATATTTTTTTATTTTTAAACAAAATTTTTTTTACATTATTTTAAACAAATCAGGATAACACTTTGGAAAAGAATAATAAAAACAAAGTAGCTCTAATTACCGGTATTACAGGTCAAGATGGAAGTTATTTAACTGAAATATTATTAGAAAAAGGATACACAGTACACGGAATAATTCGCAGAAGTAGTTCTTTTAATACCGGACGTATTGATCATCTATACAACAACCCCGAAATTTATGGTAGAAAACTTTTTCTCCACTATGGTGATTTAGTGGATACAAGCTCGCTCCATCGACTTTTAGAAAAAATTGCTCCGGATGAAATTTACAATCTTGCTGCACAAAGCCATGTAAAAGTAAGCTTTGAAGTACCGGATTACACCGCACAAGTTGATGCATTAGGCACATTAAGATTTCTTGATGCTATCAAAGAAGTTGGATTAGATAGGCAAACTAAATTTTATCAAGCTTCCACCAGCGAACTTTATGGAAAAGTAAGGGAAGTTCCACAAGATGAAAATACACCTTTTTATCCAAGGAGCCCTTATGCTGTTGCTAAATTGTATGCCTACTGGATAATCGTCAACTACCGAGAAGCTTATAATCTTTTTGCATGCAATGGAATTTTATTTAATCATGAATCTCCAAGACGTGGTGAAACTTTTGTTACAAGAAAAATTACTCGTGCAGTAGCCGCAATAACTTTAGGATTACAAAATAAATTAGTTTTAGGTAATATGGATGCTAAAAGAGATTGGGGTTATGCTCCAGAATATTGTGAAGGCATGTGGAGAATCTTAAATTATTATACCGCTGAAGATTGGGTACTCGCCACAGGAGAAACTCATACAGTTAGAGAATTCGTTGAAAAATCTTTTGCCCATCTTGGATACACTATCGAATGGAAAGGTAAAGATGAAAACGAAAAAGGTTATATCGCAAAAATTGAAGATAACGAAATTAGGAACAGTTTACAAAATACTAAATTTTCAACAAACAATTTAAAAGTTGGTGATTTGGTAGTTGAAGTTTCACCTCAATATTTTCGACCTACCGAAGTTGATTTACTTTTAGGGAATCCCCAAAAAGCCAAAGAAAAACTTGGGTGGAAAGCTAATACAAAATTTGATGACCTTGTTAAAATCATGACTGAAGCTGACTTTAAAAAAATGGCTGCGCGAGGGTACTAATTATTCTCTTTTAAATATGGTTGTAATAATTCATACAATTCTTCAAAATCATTTTTCGAAACGGGATATTCTTTCTGGGTATCCCAATTTTTTATTGTTTGATAACATATTCTTGCTGCTTCTTGATAATCACCTTCGTCTATTAATATTCTTATTCTTTCAAAATTTTCTAATACTTCATCATGCAAAAGAGGGATGTAGTAATTTCTTGGTGTAATTTCTTTTTTCTCAAAAATTATTTGATTGAAATCTGCACCCCACTTTTCTATAAATTTTTGTCTATTTTTTTCTAACAAATCCAAATATTTATTTTTGCCCTCCGAAGTAAAACTTTTTGAACCAAAATGATGAATAAATACATCTTTTGCAACTAAACATTTATAACCAGCAAGCAAAGCACGAATACAATAATCATCATCTTCAAAATTGCCGGGGCTAAATCTTTCATCAAGTGCACCCAATTTTTCAATTAATTCTCTTTTTAATAATGTACATAAAAATGTTATTCTTGGAAATTCTATCGACTGCCCTTTAAATCTTTTAGATATATCATCTGCAAATATTTTCATCTGATCTAGTGTGATATAATTAACTTCCACTTTTTGGATACCACTTACTTCGTTTGAAAGAACACCGATTATTCCATTTCTTTTATCTTTTTCAGCCAATTTTACCATTTTCTCGAGCCAAAATTGCGTAACAACAATATCGTTATTGGCAATGAGCACGTATTGCCCCTTAGCAATCTTTAATGCTTGATTTATAGCTTTAGGAAAACCCAAATTTTCATTATTAAGAATTATTTTTACAATATCAGGATTATTTTTTTTGATATTATTTAAAAGTTCCCGAGTTCCATCTGCACTATTATTATCCACAACTATTAATTCAAATATTACATTTGTTGACCCTTGCAACGACGCAAGAAACTGTTCAGTAAATTTACGGTTATTATATGTTAATACTATTATGGATACTAACGGAAATGTAGGTGAAAAATCCTGCTGCCATATATTATTGAAATAATTTATGATTTCTTGTCGATTTGTTATCTCTTTTATTTGGTTTGAATATTCTGCATAAATTTTATCACGAGTTTTTTTAAAAAGCTCTTGTTTGGTTGTTGTTAAACTTTCTTTCCCAATAATCAAATTTACATTTGCAGTGATTTCTTTTATATGTTTGAAGTAATGTTCTTGAGAAAGCCTTAATAAAAATTCCCAATCTTCTAAGACTTTAAATTCTGGATTGAATTTATGTTCTTTAAATAGCTCTTCAAAGAACACAAAACAGTTAAATGGAGATATATTAGCTATAAGTAATTTATTTTTATCAAAATCTATTGAATATGGAACATATCTTGAAATTAACCAATAATCATCATTGTAGTATTTATAAGTTGAGCGATATGCATCTGTATAATAAATTTTACTATTGTTATCTATATTATCAAGAATTATTTTGAAATGATTTGGCAAAAAGTTATCATCATCATCCAAAAAACAAACCAAATTTCCGGTAACATATTCCAATCCTACATTTCTCGCATTTGCTAAACCCCTATTATTATCCAACCTAATATATTTGATAAAACTTTTATCGTAATTATCAATTACAGATTGAATATCATCACCTGCGTCATTTACAACAATTATTTCAAAATTTTTATACGTTTGTTCAAATACAGAATTAATTGCTACTTTTAATTTATCAGGCCTGTTATATGTTGGTATTATTACTGAAAACTTCATCATTTTTTAATTCCAAAAATTATAAAACCAGGATAAATCCAGTACAAGTTATTAAAATGATTATATATGATATCTTTTATTTCATCAAGAGCAAAATAAACATCATTAAAAGGTGATTTTTCAATAAATTCTAAATTAAAATCGTGCCATATAATTAAGCCACCAGATTTTAAAACAGATAATGCTTTAAGTGTATCATTTATAACCAATTCTTTTATGTGCCCGCCATCAATAAAAACAGTATCAAAAAAATCAGGTGGATAAACACTTTGTGGATCCCATTTTCTACTATCGCAATATATTTGATTTACACGATGACCTAAATCAGCATTTAAATATCTATACCCAATTATTAAAGGTGAATTCCCATTAACAAAATCAGTCTTACTTTCAAATCCAAATTTTTCAAGCCACTTTTTAAGAGATATGGATAAGTTAAAAAAGTAATCATTCTTATCGTTTTCTAAAATACAATTTAATGTCCAAACAGTTGCATCGGTATATTGTAATGCAGCTAACGTACTTGTTCCAATAGATGTACCAAATTCTAAATGCCTTTTGGGTTTGAAAATTTGCAAAAGATATATTAAATAATAAATATCACCTTGTTCTAAATTCCAATTGTTAGGATAATGAGCAAAGTGATCAGTTTTATTAAAGATATAATTTATTCCCAATACTTTGTGTAATTCATTATATAATATGGATTTAATAAAATTATTCTCAATCATTTTAACCTTATTTATGTTTTCTGTTTTTTCTTTTTAGCAGCAGGGAAAAGTATATTATTTAATATTAAACGATAACCAGGACTATTTTTATATAGTTCCAAATTAGTAGGTGGGTCTCCAACTAAATGTTGATAATCCTCGGGATCGTGCCCACCATAAAATGTAAATGTACCACGCCCAAAATTACCGTGCAAATATTTTACTTGGTTTGTATTTGCTTTTTCGCCTAAAATAATTACAGATTTCTTTATTAATTCTTTTCTAAATGATGTTGTTTGCCCCATAAAACCTGCTATCATATTAGTATGGCATTGTGTTAACATAGTTGGAACAGGATCATATTTAGCAGAAAAATCAAAAAGTGTAAAATAATCATTTTCTCTACTTAAAATTTCATTTGGTTGGATATCAATATCCGAGTACTCGTAAATATATGGATCTATCATTATTTTAAAGTTTTCAAAAGCAAATGTTTGAGAAAAATCTAGTTTTTTTTCATAATCTGGATCAATGGGATCCCCATCAAACATAGGACCACATATATCTGTATTTTGAGCGGCCAAAGCAATATCATAGCTATCCGTCGCAGAACACATTGCAAAAAGAAATCCTCCATTGGCAACATATTTTTTAATTTCAAAAACAACATCTAATAACATTTTTGAAACTTTTTTATAACCTAAACTCCTTGCTTCTTGTTCATAAGTTGCTTGTTGTTGTATATACCAGGCTGCATTTGCATAACTTGCATAAAATTTTCCATATTGTCCGGTAAAATCTTCGTGAAAAAGATGCAACCAATCATATTTAGATAATTCACCACTTAAAATTTCTTTTATCCAAACTTTTGTATAAGGAACTTCTGCATATTCCAATGCTAACATAACAGCATCATCCCAGGGCTTAAAGTAGGGTGGAACATATATCGCTATTTTGGGTGCTTTTTCCAGACGAACTACATCCATATTATTATTTTCATCCTGCACAAAAGAATAGATGTTTACCACATTTGCATCTGATACAATATCATAACTAACCCCTCGCAAATGGCATAACCTAATAACTTCAGGATTATAATCAATTAAAAAAGCTCCCCCTTTATAATTAAGAAGCCAATCCGCAATTGAGCCCAATTCAAGTGCTTTATATGTAACACCATAAGCTTTTAAATGATTTGTTTGTGTAAGATCCATTGGGATTAATATCTTACCCTGAGAAAAAAGAATTAAAGGAAATATCATTAAAAAAAGCAATTTTTGAATCATTTAATCATTCCAAAAATATGTTTTAGCCTCAGACGAAAATGGATATTTTTCAATTATACCTTTAATTAACATTTTAAAGTTATCTTTATTCTTTGTCTTGATATATTCTGCTAATCCTTTTTGCATAAGTAACTTGGACGCAAATGATGTTGTGGAGAGCTCATCAAAATCATTCATAGTTAAAGAAATAACATCATCGTATTTGCCTTTAGGAATTAAGATTTCCGATAGCGCAACTCTCATTAAAGCCCTAAATTCATTTGCAGGCAAATAACCATTAAAAGAGTAAGCATTTCTGCCATTTTGATCCAAAAAGTACATTGCAGGAGTCCAATAAGCACCTAATGATTTTCTAATTTCTCTTTCTTTTATTATATCCAATTTAAGCAATACAAACCATTCTTGCATCTCGTGCGCAACTTTTTCATCCGTATAGGTCTCAGAATACAACTTTTTACAACCTCCACAATTTTCCATTTCAAATTGCAAAAGGATGGGTTTTCTTAATTCTTGTGCTTTTTCTAAAGCTAACTGATAATTATTTAACCATTCCATAGTAAACTCCAATTTTAATTAAGCAATATAATAATTTTTAGCAATTTTTTGATATTTTTTTTGAACTTATTCAAATCTTTTTTAGTTTAATATTTAGTAATAAAAAATAATTTTGGAGATAAAATGTCCTTTAATAATATTGATAAAATGAAACAAGAAGAGCTACAAGAATGGTTAGAATCTTTAGAAGCCGTAATACAAACAGAAGGTAAAGAAAGAGCAAAAGAACTCATTTTAGAACAAATGTGTTACGCATATGGACAAGGAGTTGAATTACCTTTTACAGCTAATACGCCATATGTTAATACAATTCACTATACCCAACAACCACCATTTCCAGGCAACAGAGATATTGAAAGACGGATAAAAAGCCTTATTCGATGGAATGCAATGAATATGGTTGTCCGAGCCAATAAATACGATGATGGTATAGGAGGACATATTTCAAGTTATGCATCTGCTGCAACACTTTATGAAATTGGGTTTAATCATTTCTTTAAAGGTCCAAACCACCCAGATGGGAAAGATTTTATTTTCTTCCAGGGACACTCAGCACCTGGGATTTATGCTCGTGCTTTTTTAGAAGGCAGATTAACCGAAGAACAACTTAAAAACTTTAGGCATGAAGTTCAACACGGTAAAGGAGCTGGATTGTCATCATATCCACACCCATGGTTGATGCCTAATTTCTGGGAATTCCCCACTGTATCTATGGGACTTGGGCCTATTATGGCTATTTATCAAGCAAGATTTATGAGATATCTTGAAGATAGAGGATTAAAACCAATTAATAAATCTAAAATATGGGCTTTCCTTGGAGATGGCGAAACTGATGAACCAGAAACTTTAGGCGCTATAACACTTGCTGCACGTGAAAAATTGGATAATTTAATTTTTGTTATTAACTGTAATTTACAACGCTTAGATGGACCTGTACGCGGAAATGGAAACATTGTACAAGAATTAGAAGCAGCATTTAGAGGAGCTGGTTGGAATGTAATTAAAGTTGTTTGGGGAAGTGACTGGGATTCAATTCTTGATAAAGATAAACTACACGGCTTTATTTTATTTAAGCGTTTGCAAGAACTTATTGACGGCGAATCGCAAAAATATAGTGTTGAAGGTGGCGCCTACTTCCGTAAAAATTTCTGGGAAAAATATCCTGGACTTGCTGAACTTGTTAAAAATTACACTGATGAACAACTTGGTAAACTTCGCCGTGGTGGACACGATCCAGAAAAAGTCTACGCCGCCTATAAAGCCGCTGTTGAACATACAGGACAGCCAACTGTTATTTTAGCTAAAACTGTTAAAGGTTATGGTTTAGGCGAGAGTGGAGAAGGGAAAAATATAACCCACCAACAGAAAAAGTTAAATGAAAACGAACTACGCGAATTTAGATCTCGTTTCGGTATCCCTATCTCAGATGATGACTTAGCTGAAATGAAATTTTATCGTCCTCCTGATGATAGCCCAGAAATTAAATACCTTTTAGAAAGAAGAGAACAACTTGGCGGATTTTTACCACATCGTGAAGTTAAGGCTAAGCCCCTCGATCCAATTGATGAAACTCTATTTGATGAATTCTATCAAGGCACAGATGGAAGAGAAATTTCAACAACTATGGCTTTTGTCAGATTACTCAGTAAACTATTAAAAGAACCTCAAATTGGTAAATTAATTGTTCCCATTGTTCCAGATGAAGCACGCACTTTCGGTATGGAAGCTTTATTTAGACAAGTTGGTATCTATTCACACGTTGGACAAAAATATGAACCCGTTGATAGAGATACATATCTATATTACAAAGAAGCTAAAGACGGCCAAATTTTAGAAGAAGGCATAAATGAAGCTGGTGCTATGAGCTCATTTATTTCCGCTGGAACAGCTTATGCCAATTACGGAGTTAACACAATACCTTTTTATATTTATTACTCTATGTTTGGTTTCCAACGTATCGGAGATTTAGCCTGGGCGGCTGCAGACCTCAGAACAAAAGGCTTTATGATTGGCGGCACCGCAGGAAGAACAACCCTTGCTGGCGAAGGACTTCAACATCAAGATGGTCATAGCCATTTACTTGCTTATCCTATTCCTACTCTTAAAGCTTATGACCCTGCTTTCGCCTATGAAATTGCTGTTATTGTTAAGGAAGGTATTAAAAGAATGTATATCAATCAAGAAGATATCTATTACTATATTACCGTAATGAATGAAAATTATGCTCAACCACCTATGCCAGAAGGTGTTGAAGAAGGTATTCTCAAAGGTATCTATAAATTCAAAAAAACTGAGTTAAAAGATAAAAAACTTAAAGTTAACTTATTTGGTAGTGGTTCGATACTGAATGAAGTTATCAAAGCTGCAGCAGTTCTTGAAGAAAAATACAAAATCCCTGCAGATGTTTGGTCTGTTACATCTTATAAGGAATTACACCTTGATGCATTACAAGCAGAAAGAGAAAATTTATTAAATCCAGATAAACCCGAAGTTATACCATATATCAAACAAATTACACAAAATGAAGGTGATATCTTTGTAGCCGCTTCTGATTATGTTCAAATGTTACCGGATTCAATATCTAAATATTTACCAGGTAGACTTTATTCTCTTGGAACATTTGGTTTTGGTAGAAGTGATAACAGAGCAGCATTAAGAGATTTCTTTGAAGTAGATCATCGCTATATAGTTTTAGCAACTTTGCTTTCACTCAAAAGAGAAGGTAGAATACCTGCCGAAACAATTATTAAAGCCAAAGAAGAATTAAACATTAAAAGCGATAAGTTAAATCCTATTAAGGATTAAATAGCCATCTCCCCTCATAAATAAAAAAGCCTCGGATGTTCCCGGGGCTTTATATTTTTGTAGCGCGTACGGGATTCGAACCCGTGATCTCCGCCTTGAGAGGGCGGCGTCCTGAGCCACTAGACGAACGCGCCTCTAATATTTTTATAATCTTCTTTTACAAATTTAAGAAAATTTTAGAAATAATGTTACAATAAATATTATATAGTTTCAATATTATCATTCTTTTGTTCCTTTTCTACACTCTCATCTACAAATAACGTTTGAGGTTTGTTTGTTAAATTATTTATCATAACAATAGAATACAAATTTAAAATTTTCAATTAGTTAATTACAGCTACAAATAATTAATTTAAAACAAATTATTTAATTTGTTTTTTAAAAAAACACTCCCTCAAATTTACTAAAAAACATTGCAATTTCTCAAACAAAAAATAAGGATAAAAAAACTGTAATTAAAAATTTTTCAACAAATATTGAACCCATATTACTAAAATCTTAATTACATACTTCAACAATAAATATTATATTATTCGCTATCAATGTCGTATATAATTTAAATTTCACAAAACAGAAAAAATTTATTTCTAAAAGTAATATTTATTTATTCATAATTCTCATCAAATTGCTCGGGATCAATATCTGGTAAGATGATATCTTTAATTTTTACTTTTAATTGATTAGCTCTAATGATTACGTTAATAACTTTTTCAAACATATCATCATAATCCTTTAACTCACGAAAAATAGGTGTAATTAATTCACCAAGATCAAGTTTAATTAGATCTTCTTTATCTAATATTTCATTAAGATAATCATCTTCTTTATTATCTTCCGAATCGGACTCATCTTGATTGTCATTAGCTACATTATTTACAAAATTTTCTTCGGTATTATAGGACATCAACATTTCAAATTCTTTTTGTTCACCGCAGTCTTTAAAATACTCTTCAACAAAACCCCATATAATTTCTAAGTCTACACCAAAGGCAAAACCAAACCTTTTATATAAACATTTTTATTAACAAATTCAATTATTTCATTGGGTCCCATAGGCTTTTACCTCCTGGTTTTTTATATTTATGTTAAATTAGAGCATAATTTTTATAGTTTTTCCAAAATGCAACATAGCTTTATAAAAAAACTTTAAGTGTTGATTATTAGCATTTTTGATAAAACTTGCTTGAAAATTTTTTAACTAACAGTTTAAATTTCTTATAAATAAACAAACGGATAAAACGATATATAGTGACAACTTTTTCTATTTTTTTAAAAATATTATTGATAAACAATAAATTACAATTTCAAACCGAAAAAAATTCTATAAATAAATTTGTTAATTTAAATGTTATACTCTCCTACTCTTTTTCATCTGAAAAAAAGTACATCAAAAGGACCTTCTGAATTTACAACTTCTAAAATTTTTACATTTAATTTATTCGCTCTCTCAGCTATTTCACTAAATTTATTCAACATATCATCACAATCTTTTACATCAGCAAAAAAAGATATAATTAATCTTTGAATATCAAACTTAGTCATTTTAGTTAGTTTTTTATCATTAATCTTTTCTTTTACAAGTAATATGTTTTTATAATCTTACTTAAGTATTTCAATACATACTTTCTTTGGCGAGAAATTTTTCTCATCGTTATAAGAAATTAATAAATTAAACTCTTTTAGTTTATCGTATGCCTTAAAATACTCCTCTATAAACCCCCACACAATTTTAGCATCTAAATAACTAAAGCTTCTATTAATATAAATTTTTTTTATAAATTACATTGTTAACAAAATTTATTATTTCTTCTGGGCGCATACTACCACTCCCTTATAATATTTGTTGGTAATATTAATAGTGTAATTTTTTTGAATTTTTCCAATAATTAAATAATAAATATTATCTAATGACTATTTTTTCAAATGTAATAAATAAAAAATTATCAATTTGAATAAATATCAAGAATAAAATGTTGGTTTACTTAAATTCTAAAATGGTAGGTTTCCACAGACATACAGAATTGAATTATTATTATAAATTTTAACTGTTAATTTATTTGTATATCTTAGGGAATTTTTTTTATAGTAAAATAGTAAAAAATGCTGTTATTGTAATTTATGTAATTTTCAATATCATTACTGATACACAAAGAGTATTACACTAAAACTTTAAAATTAATTATTGAATAAAAACTCTCCTCTTTTCTATTATCTTTATATGCTATAACATACTTTAAATTTTTCATTAAGTTGAATAACTTTATTAAAATCCCTGTTTGCTGCATCAAAATCCTGAATATTATGATAGGCTGCTGCTCGATTGTTGTAAGTTAAGGTATAATAAGGTATAATTCGGATTGATTTCTCAAGCCTTATTAGAATTTTCAATTGCTGTGTTATAATCACCTAATTTATAATAGCAATCTCCAATTTTTTTGTAGTAGTAAAAAGAATTATTGCTATCCAGTTCAATTTCGTGCAAATAATCATTAATTACTTTGGCATATTCCTTTAAAATATAATATGCTTTAGCTCTGTTATCGTATGCAGATACAAAATTTGGCTCTAATTTGATAGCAATATCATAATCTTTAATTGCACTATTTAAGTTTCCCAAATTTTTATAAACTACACCACAAGTGTTATAATACAACGCAGCACCAGAATTATATTCTATTGCTTTATTGCAATCTGATAATGCACTTTCAAACTCCTGTAATACAATATATAAAATACTTCTGTTGTTATAAGCATCGGCATATTCTTTATTTATTTCTATTGCTTTATTAAAATCCGAAATTGCATTATTGTATTTAACTAATTCATAAAAAATCACACCACGGTTATTATAAAGTATAGCATCATCTGGATAATGTTCAATAGCTTTAGAATATTCTGAAATAGCTTCTTGTAAATCACCATTTGAATATAATATTTCACCTTTCTTTTTGTAAAATTCATAATCTTTAATTACAATTTAATCATTAACTTTATTATAATCTTTCAAGGCTTCATCAGTTTTACCTAATTCATAATTTATATCACCTCGTAGCAAATATGCATCTGTCATATTACTTCCATATTTGATTGCTCTGGAAAAATCCTTTTCTGCGGCTTCATAATTTTTCATACTGTATTTAGTTTTAGCTCTTTGATAGTATCTTTTAGCAAGATTATTTTTTATATTTTTCATTAAATTTTTATAGAATATATCCTCTTCTTCAAAAACACGAAATAGAAAATCATTTTCAAATATTAAATTTTCGATAAAAATAGCTATTTCAAATTTTTTATATCCTTCTTGTTCGCTTTTTCATATAGAGAAATAAAACTAGCATTGTCTATTACACCATTTCTGATAAAATTCTTAATATCTATAGCAAGCTTTTCTTTCAATCCTTTAATTCTATTAGCAACATTAATTTCAAAATACCTTTCCCTATCAGATTTATAGCACAAATTTTTATACGCTTCTTTAATTTTTGTTCTTGCTTCATCTGGATGGAAATCACCCTCACAGTAATACTCTTCCATTCCAAATAAACGCGCTTCTTCTAAATTATTCCAGAAAACTATTAAATTTTCATAATTGTTATTTACTTCCTCATCTGTAAGAACATTTAATAGCTCTAATGGTATAAGCAGACGCTCGTTTAACTTCTCCGATATAGATAATTTACATATATCAAGCCTTCTTAATTGAAATAAATTTTAGTATAAACACCTTTGCAATAATTACTCATAAATTCTTCTAATTTTTCCTGTTCAGATAATTTACTATAATCATACTTTTTCATTTTTGCCTCTGTGCATCTTTAATACATTTTTTTATGTTAATTTGTTAAATTTCTTCTTCTTTGACTTTTTAAAAATCATTTTGCTTTTTTGAGCGTTTTTCCAAACACTCGTATGCAAAACCACGATTAAAATGGCATCTCTGCTATTCGGTTCAAAATTAATTAACTTAGTAAAATCTTCAATTTCATTATTATATCGCTTTATGTTTAAATATATTAATGTCAAATAATCAGCACAACAATTTATTGATAACACATAATTCTTAATTCAAATGAATAATTATAATCCTTCAAATATAAAAGTAAAATTTATTTTTTTTTTGAGCGTTAAATTTATTATTCCCTACTTTCAATTTAACTTTCATAATTTAAGTATAAGTTATGTTAAAACCGCATTATTTTTATTTAAATAAGCACAAAATTTTGGGAGTTTATTTAATTACATACCACAAATTTATACCGGTCTCATTTGTAAAATTTTTACTAAGATAGTTACTATGTTTATCAATTTATCACAATAACTTTTTCTTTAACTTCTTGATTATCAGAATATTATAATTTATACCATATTTTTTTTAATTTTCAAATCACCTTTTACCAGTAACTAGCCAACGCCAGAGTGGTAAGTAAATTGGATAGTTATCATCAAGCAATATTCCGATATGTGAATCTTTATGTTTGATGTGAGATATAACAAAATTATTTCGGTATGATATATTTGGTTTTTCGTTTGTTATAATATCGTATTTATGGCCACCAATTTTTTTCCAAACATTTAGTGTATAATTATAGTAATAATCGTATTTATTTAGCAATCCGTATATATTTTTGTTTGATATATTAATACTATCTGTAACCCAGCTAGCAACTTTTTTCATCACAAAATTAGAATCGACAGGACCTGCAAATAATACAATTCTATTTACTGGATGTAATCCCCCAAATAACAATGCCATTCCTGCACCTTGGGAAAAACCACAAACAGTAATTTTAGAATAATCTATATTTCCATTATCATCGAACAGAAAATTAACATCAATAGTAGTATTATTTTTCAAATAATAAAGCAACTTTTTAAATCTATTCATCAAAGAATTACTTGTATCAACTTTTATAGTAAGATGTAAATTTTTCCCAAACATTATCTCGTATCTAAATTTATCAAAGATGTGCTCATCTAATACAGCTTGACATTTTTCAAAAGTTAACCAATCGTTTGGATATCTTAAATCTATTATCATATTCTGGCTATCCAAAACAGAACTTTTAAAATATTTATACCCTCCAGGTTTACCGTAAGAACCCTGGAAAAAAAGTATTAATTGTTTTGGTTTTGCTTTTTTTCTGAATAATATTTGATGTGGTTCATTCCATTCACGGATATTAGTATCAGTTTCGTAAGGATATATGAAAATTTCGTTAATATTTAAAGTATCCAACTGTAAAGATACTGCTGCAAATAAAAATTTAACGGTTAATATAAATGTTATAATTTTCTTCATAATCTTTTACTAATTCTTGTATGGATTTTTCAATATCTAAGCGATTTTTAAAGATTAAATTTAATTTATCTGAATTGAGTTTTAATTTATAAATTTTATTTTCAGCATCAATTTTAGCAAGTTCAATAGGATTTAACATATCTTTACGTTTTTTCATCACTCTGCATAATATTTCCCCAATTTCATATCTTGTAACAAAATCTTTGCCACAAAAATTAATTACATCATTTTGCAAATCGGATTTAAAAAGAGTTTCTAAAATTCTGCTGGCTTCCAAAACGGAAAGTGGAGTTCTAATCTGATCTATAAACAAATTAGCTTTTTCATTATTTTTAAATGAAATATAATTTTTATGGAAATTTGATGTTATTTGCTCACTATAGGAAAATCCTAAAAGCAGTGCAACTCTTAAGATCACATAATTTTTAGAAATTGATGAAATTACATTTTCTCCTTCCAATTTGCTTTTAGCATATTTTGAAAGTGGATTTAATTTTGAGTGTTCATATATTTCATCATCGCTTTGTTCATAAACTAAATCTGTTGATGTAAAAAACAATCTCGCATTAATTTTATTGGATAAATCTGATAAATACTCGCAAGGCTGGATGTTTATTTTACTTAATTCATCATCACTCATTTTTTCTGCAATTTCAGGACGAGAAACCGCCGCTGTATGGATAATATAATTGGGCTTATAATCCTTTACTAAATTTTTAATTTCTGTGTAATTTTCTATATTTAATTTTGTAAATTTGAATTTTTTTGTTTCAAATTTATGTTTATTATAAGTAGATAAAACATCAAACTTATTTGATAAATAAAATGAAAGATTACTTCCAAGTAATCCACTACCACCGATAATTAAAACTTTCATAATTCAAGGTTATTTATGAATAATTTAATAGGCGCCCATTGTTTTACAGCTGGCGGACTTGAAACCGCTTTACATACTGCAAAAAAATTAAATGTAAATGTAATACAAATTTTTACAAAAAACAACAAACAATTTGAAGCACCAGATATTTCACAAGAGATAGCAAATTCATTTAGTCATTTAGCTAAACAACTAGATATAATGCATATATTTTCTCATTCATCTTATTTGATAAATCTTGCAGCTGCAAAGGAAGAAATTTTTAAAAGATCTTTTTCTGGTCTCATAAACGAATTAAAAAGATGTGACCAACTTGGTATTGAGTTTTTAGTCCTTCATCCAGGTTCTTATAAAAATACAACTCTTGAAGTTGGAATCAATAATGTTGCAAAAGCAATTAATGAAATTTATGCAAATCATCCCAACATTAATGCAAAAATTCTATTAGAAAATACTGCAGGACAAGGAAGCCAGCTTGGATATGATTTACAACATTTACAAGAAATTCGCAACCGGCTAAAATTTAAAGACAAAGTTTTTTATTGCATCGATACAGCTCATCTTTGGGCTGCTGGATATGAATTTGTTAATAATTATCAATCTATCATTGAAATAATTAATTCCACACTTGGGCTTGAAAATATTAAACTTTTCCATTTAAATGATAGTAAAACTGCCTTAGGGTCACGAGTAGATAGACACGAACACATTGGTAAAGGAACAATTGGCTTAAAAGGTTTTAAATTTTTACTCAATGACCCGAATTTTTCAAACATTCCTAAAGTTATTGAAACGCCAAAATCCAAAACACAGGAAGAAGATATAGAAAACTTGAAAATATTGAATAGCTTAATAGAATAACTGCAATATTTTATAATCGAATAAAATTTTTTACTTATGAATAAAACTGAAAGCACGTAAAGCATTTTTTTTGATTTTTTTGATTTTCAAAAGCACACCTCTCTGATAGTCAGAACCAAAAAAAAATGAACCGTTTTCTCAATATGTTACTTTTATAGGAGCAAAACTATTTATGTGTATCAGAATTACTATTGATATATCTCTATGAATATAAGTTCAATTGTTTAATTTAAAAGATACAACATAACTAGCAATTATAAATCTAACGATAAAGTAAAGAAAATATTTCTATGCGGCTGCGGTATTAATGATGCTTGCCAACCACTACTTCCTTGCCATACACCATTTACCCAGCTTCCTGGTTGATCACCGGCATCTGCATAACCAATACCTGGATGATAATATTTTGTATCAAATATATTATCAATTGTTAGACTTAAGTTAAACCCATCTACAAAAGCATTTTTAAACAAAAAATTTGCATCCATTACAAAATATGCATCAACTTTATTAATTGGATTTGTAATAACTGTTTTTCTTTCACCAATATATCTAGATCTAAAATTAAATAATATATCTCTTGTAAAATAGAATTTCCCACCGAAATATATTTTATGATTTGATAAATCACCAATATTTACTTTTCCTAAATTTACTCCATTTGCATCAAATATTTCTTCTTTAGCATAAATATAAGTAGAATAACAAGCCCATAAATGCAATTTTTTTATGAAATTAGGGACTAAATAATTTGCATAAACATCCACCCCTACAATATTTCTAGTCCCTAAGTTTTTTGCACCTCCAGCAATTAAAGCAATTGTATTTCTATTGCGTACATAATAAGTACTTAAAAAACTTGTAAAATTACTTTTTACTTGATTTACTTGCAACTCAAAAGTTTCTGATCTCTCAGGTTTTAAGGAAGTTGAAGAACCAAAAACTGTATAATTTGTATAAAGAGTTCTTGGAGTTGGAATTCGATAAGCTTGCCCATACAATACTTTTACACCAAATAGATCATAATTACCGACAAAACCTGCTCTAAAAGTTGTACTTGTACCATACTCTGAATTATCATCAATCCTGATACCAGAATGAAGTATACCGTTACTATTAATAATATATCTTATTTGGCTAAATATACCCATATCTTTCCAAGTAAATATATTATCAATATTATTATAAGTATCAGTTTTATCAGGTATCAAATCTGAAAAATTAGATAAAAGCTTACCAACAGTATACATCTTGCCATAATAACCTTTCTGTTTTGATATATCTTTATATTCATAATTAATACCAGTAATAATAGATATATTATCATGAATTAAAAATTCAAAATTTTGCATATAAGATAAAGTTCTATTTTCAGCTGGCCAATAAGAATAATTCAGTACCCTAACAGTTTTTCCAGGGTCAACAAACTCCCAACCAATTAGCATAACAGTATCACTCGTATTCGTAATATTATAACCTTCAAACCAATCACCCTTCTGCAAGTTTTCTATTTTGTAACTTAATGAAAATTGTGTACTAAACTCATCACTAAATTTATGTGTTTGTTCTATCCAAAAATTATAAGTATCGAAATAGAATGGAATACGATTAAATACTCTATCGGTAGCATCAGCATTACCCCAGTTATCATATTTTGAATTATACGTAAATCCAACTTCGGTTTTTTGATAGTTAATCCTGAAATCCAAATAAGTATAATTCTGGTTTATATTGTATTTACCTTTGTTAAATATTTTATTTATCCAATCTTTAGTCCAAAGGAGTGTATCAAGATGATATTTGGATGATGTATATTCATAACTATCAAAATCAATAAAATTTGTCAAATTACTTCTTTCTAATCTTGAAGCAATTTTTTGATAGATAAATCATTATTTTTCATCGCAACAAAGATATCGCTTATAAATCGCCCTTTGGATTTGTTGTTATATTAGATTTAAATGTTAATCCTTAATTTAATTTTTTTTGAGTTATTATATTTATAATTCCCATAAAAGCATTAGCACCATAAACAGAAGAAACAGGCCCATATACAACTTCAATTTTTTCAATATTTGATAAAGCTATTGTTCGTATGGTATTTGCGTGATTATAATATGTTTCATTTAGAACTCTACCATCAAGAAGAACTAAATATGGTTGTCCAAAAGAAGCCCTATAGCCTCTCCAATAGTTATAAAACCAATTTGTCCGCTAATTATGGAAAGATCCATCCCTGGTAAATCAGATAAAATATCAACAATACTTTTATAACCTCGTTCTTCAATATCGTTCTTGCTGATTACAAACATAGTAGCTGGTACATTAGATAATTTCTCTTTTATTTTTGAAGCTGAAATTACCTCCAATTGCAATAATTCTTCTAAATTCAAATCAAATGCATCAGTCTGTTTTTTATTTGATATAGAATCATTTCCCCCATAGCTATTTTCAAAAACTGCTACATTATAATCATCTTTCATAACCATAAAATCATCTTTTTTTTCATTAAGTCCTAAAAAATAAAATCCTTTACAATCAGCTATTGTTTGATCTCCCTTATTTTTATCGATAAATGTAATATCAGGTAGCTGTTTCTCATTTTGCTCAATTACTATACCTGATGTTTTTGGCTGCCCTACCAATATACTAGAAAGGCATATTATTAGTAATATAAACATTTTAATGTTCATAATAATATTTTATTTTGTTTAACAACTATCTTAATTTACGAAATAATAAAAAAAAAAAAATTTTTTGATGAGAAATATAAAAATTTATAAAATTTAATTAGAAGATTATAAGATATGAACAGCCTTTTATTATTTCAAATAGCATTTTTTTACTATTTATGCAAATACAAATTTCTGAATAATATTATGAAAGTTGAATAATTTATACTACTAAACCAATCTAATTAATAATCATCCTCATCATCTCTAAATAAGCTTTCGAAATCGTCATTGTCAAAATCATTGGATTTATCTCTTATATTCTCATAGTAGTATGTTACGACATCAACCACATCATCTGGATCAATAAAATTTCCTTCCACTTTTATTTTTGAACCTACATGACCTTCTTTATAATTAATAAGTTCACTTTCAATTTTGCCTATTTCCATGACAGGATATTTTTTTACATAAAATATAACTTTTTTTTTACTATCCTCAACTACTCTGATATCATAACCTTTTCGTGAAAATTCCATTTCAAATCTCCTTATATTGGAAATTACTTTTTATTATTTTATATTCGAAAAATTTTTATCAATATTTATTTGTTAAATTTTTATTATTGTTGTTTCAAACGGTAAATAATAGCTTCCAATCAATTTTGAAACTCTATTTATATCAACTTTAATATTGCCGTCATATTCAAAATCAATAATTTTACAATTTTTTACTATTAATATAACATCAAAAACTGTATTTTGGTTTAAAACTTTTGTTTTAATTTTAGCAGGCGGTGTTTCATACAAATTCCAATCAACATTTTTGTACTTATTAATATAAGCAATAATTTTATTAAAGTCCAAATCTTCTACCAATTTGATATCATAATACTGCCTGTATTTTTGAACAATAAGAGAAAGCAATTCGTGTATATCTATCTTAGGCAAGTAATCCTTTAAATTTTTAACAGAACTTTTTACAGAATTAGAAGCATAAGTTTCAACTTCGATATCCATTTTGTGTAAGGCATTTTGTAAATTTTTAATGTCTGCATCAAATAATAAAGTACCGTGTGTTAAGATAACATCTTTTGTAGTAAATTGTGCATTACCAGAAATTTTATAGCCATCTACAAATATATCATTTCTTTCTGTATGATAAGCATTTATATTAAATTCTTGTAATAATTCTACAAGTGGTTGCGTTAAGTGTCTGTATTGATTAAAATTTTTACTTTCAAATCTTGTAACAAATGAAATATTAATATTGCCCAAATCCTGATAGACAGTTCCACCGCCAGATATTCTTCTGTAAATTGGAATTTTGTTTTGATGCAAATAAGGTAAATTTAGCTCAGTGTAGATACTTTGGTTTTTACCCAGAATAACACTTTTATCATTAATATATATATGTAAGATATCTTCGCCGTTTTCTTTGTAAAATTCTCTAACAAAATATTCATCAACAGCTAAATTATGATATGGGAAATTTGATTTACTTATATATAGTAACATTAGAATCTATACTGAAAATCAATTGTTGTAAAATATGGAAACATATCCTTGATGTAATAATTAGGCTTTACATTAACATTCAAGCTCATATTTTTCTCTTCTAAAAATCTGGAGTAACCTGCCTCAATAGCACTCAAGATATGATTTATCAAAATTCCAACACCTGCTTTGGTTGCATAGTTATAAAAATCATTCGCTTTAGCTCTTTCATTCATATAATATTCGGAATTTTTAGTCTTTAAACTTTCATAAGTAAAGTTAACCGCGTCGCAATCATCCCAACCGGAAATAAATTGTGTATATTTTCCAATAAGCTCATAATATTGTTGAGTTCCAAAAGGCGGTAATTGATGAGAATACCATTTATTCAATTTTAATTCAAATTCATTCATTCTTTGCCAGTTGAGCTTACCGTTAACAATAAGTTCATCTTCTTTAGGTATGTCTTCATCTTTTATATCGGGATTAATAACTTTAGCGTTTTTTATAGAATATCTGGCATATTTCAATGGATCCCAATGTTGATGTGCATAATTTTGGTAAAACTTTGTTTGGTCATCTCCTTTTTTGTTATAATGGATATTAGTATATATCAATCCAATTTCGATACCCAAGAAAATAGCTGCTTTTAAGTATTCTTTATTATAAACCTGTCCAGCACCGGGCAATAGTAAAGAAAGACCTGCACTCGCTAAAGCCTTTTTTTTATTTCCTTTTGTTGCAGTATTATTTTGTAAATTTTTACTATCAATATTTAAGTTACCTGTTAGTAAAATATTCTCATTTACATCATTAAAAATATAATAATTTTCATTATATTGAGTTTTAGAATAAACATTAAAAACTATTATAAGTATAATTAAAATATGCTTTTTCATTTTTTCTCCTAAAAAGCAAAATCGAACAAAATACCAAAATAAAATTGTAATTCTTTACCGTAAGAAACAGTTGTTTTAGTTGTTTCTATATACTTTTCATATTTATCTAATCCATAAGCAGCATTAAAAAATAAAGCTGTGGGAAACATATAATAAGAATGCAACTTAAATCTAAGCTCTCCACCAACACCTTTTACAAATTTATCAAAAGTTTTTGTGGTTGTTTTTCCATTCCAGGCATAGCCATAATCGAAATAAATTCCTCCAAATATTTTATCTAGATACAATGTTGCAAGAGATTTATCAATATTTTTAAATATCGGGAAACGATAGAATAAATTCATTGCAGCAATATGATTACCAGAAATTGAATAAAAAGGATAAGATTTTAATCCAATTAATCCGCCAAGATAAAAATCATAAAAATCTGGGACAGTTTGATTTAAAATAGTTCCCATTCTTAAATTAATCCCTGTTGTATGCGAACCATATACTCTTTTTGAAAAATTAAGCTCTGTTTCTAATCTATTGAATTTATAATTTCGATAAACATATTTAAGTTCGTTATTATCACTTACTTCATATTGTGGATTAAGTTTACTACTTTCATAATCATATTTTAATAAAAATTTTGTTTCTTCAGGCGAGATATCTCCATCAAGATAATAATTTTCAATATTAAAACTATATTTAAGTTGATAATTATTTCCAACATAGTATGCTTCTCTCATTCCTAAAATTGGTTCGCCATCTATTGGATTTGTAAAAGTATGGATATTGCTAAAATATTTACTTATAGCAAATTTAAATTCCAACAAATTTGCAGGATTAAATATATAATGTTTTATTTTGATATCTGTTTCCCATAAATCAAAATTAATTTTTGCTTTTGTTTGATAATCATAACTTCCATCATCATTTTTGCTTAAATAAACATCCACATTTGCCGTTCTGGAAATATTATAAAATTCAAAGCTTAATATTGGTTTTAATCCTAAAGACCAAAATATTGGTAAGCGGTTTTTTATTTCAAAATTTAAGAAAATATCTCTATCGAATTTATAATTAGTTGCAATTCCAGCAAAAAATTGATATCTTTCCAAAACATCACTAGTAATAAAATAAACACCTAGCTTTATTCTCTCACCAAAATCATTAGAAATTGAATAATTATCAATTCTTAAAAATGGGAAAAAGCTATAAGTAGAATAAAGACCTTTCATTGGCATTGATTTGTAATTTGGTATAGAATAATCATCGAAATTTCTAAGTTTTTCGATATCAAACTTAGCTAAATCTCCTTTTGGTTTATCCTCCTGCAATGGCGGATTTGATATTTTTACATATTGCTTTGATGAATCTACTTTTTGTTGCTCATCATTTGCTAGATAAAATATTTTATAGCCCGTAGATGTAAAACCAGCATAAACAATATTTCCAGTAGAATCTATTGATGGATAAAATGCTCCACCTACAACATTAGAAAGCTGTGTTATTTGGTTAGTTTTGAAATTATATTTATAAATGTTAAAAATACCTGTTTTATCGGATACATAAATAATATTTTCATTATCAATAGGATATGGATTTCTTTCATCATCATTTGTTTTAATAAGTGGCTTTACTTCCTTAGTTTCAAGATTTAAAACATAAATATCTCTTTCATCTTTGTAAGAATAATCAAAAAAGATATATTTTCCATCTTTTGAGAATTTAGGATTGTAAACTTGTTCGCCATATTTAAAGTTTGTAAGTATTTGCGAATTTTTGCCATCAATATCAATCATTCCAATATTTGTTGTTCCGTCTTTTTGTGTAACATAAACAATTTTTTGATTATCTGGCGAAAGATTCGGATAATATCCCCTTAAACCTTTTGTTAATCTTGTTTCTTTTTTTGCTTTAATATCAAAACTGTAGATATCATTAATATTTAAAAAATCTGAATTATTATCATCCAATTTTGAATAAATTAATATATTATCATCATTTGCAATAGAAAGAACTGAGCGAATGTTTTTAACAACGATTGAATAATTTTTATTCTCTAAATCATAACAATATAAATCACCTTTAAAGTAATCTTTGCCCCTATTGGAAATAAAATAAACTTTTTTACCATCTTTGCTAAATATTGGATACAAATTCCCAAAACCTTCGTCAAATATAATTTGTCCCTCGATACGATTTTGCAAAACTGGTTCTATTCTTCTTTTATAATCATTAGTTATAAATTCCTTCCACTCATTATAGACTTCTTCTCCTAGTTTGCCAACGGCATCGTTGATTGCTTTATCAATTGTAAAAGTTGAAAATCTGGAAAGATTGGTTGTAATTTCTTTGAGTTTAATCTCACCGTATTTTTGAGAAATATATCTTGTAAAAGCAAAACCAGAATTATAAACAGATTCATTTCCTAAACTATTTTTGCCAAATGAACCCATTTGAGAAAATGTCAACATCTTGCCATCAAGTGCGTAACATCTTAAAATCATATCTCTATGAGAATCCCAATAATCATATTCTAATTCTTTCCTTTGATACTGTGCTGTTCCTTCTGCTAACCAATTTGGTAAATTTATGCTCGAAATTGGATAAGATACAACACCATTTGGAAATTCATAGAGGATATCTGGCCTTTTCTTTTTGCCATAATTCATAAATTGAAAATAAACTACTGGCATCCTGCGACTAAACTTAAGAGTTGACTGCACCTGAACCATATGAGTAAACTCGTGCGTTATAACATTTCTCAACCAATTGTGAGTACCGCGTAAATCAAAATCCAGAGCAGTTGCCCAAATTTCTATTTTATTATCAAAAAAATATGTTGCGCCGTTAGCATACTCATCGTAATCTTTAACAATATATTGTGTTGGCTCAGGTTCATAATCATATAAAGAAGTAATTGGATCCCAGACTTCATCGTGAATTTTCACAATAGTTTTTGCTGTGTATTCTGCACCTTTGTGGTAATGAACATAACAATGTTTACCTTTAATTGTAAACCACTCAAGCTCAGGATGAAAAGAAAATTCCTGAGAAAATAAAAATCCAAAGCTTATAAGGAATATGTATATTTTTTTCATTGTAGCCAATTTTTATTTAACAATAGCGATTTTTATAATATTAGTTGATTTTTTCCCTGTTATTTTACTTTTTGCTTCAATACTACCATAATAAACACCTGCACCTAAATTGCTTAAATCTACCATAGTTTCATTTTCAATATTTGCATTTGCAATTGTATTTAATTTCTTTACAATATTTCCATCAAGTGAAGCAATTCGAATTGTTATTTCAGAATCTTCTGTTACTAAATATCTTAAGTAAGTAATACCATCGTAAACTGGATTTGGCCAATTGTAGCATAATTTTTTTGGAAAATATTCATTTTGCAATGCAACTGGATTTTGACTAGTCAAAACTTTGTTATTTTGTATGTTAACATTAGCACCATTGCAAAAAATTTCATAATCTTTCAAATTTTCTATTTGATATAATTTTAGAGTGTTATCTTTTAAGATAATCATCTGGGAATTTTTTGTAAGATAAAAATCTTTAATAGTATCACCTACTGCAACAACTGAAAAATTACTTGCTTTATTATCTTTTCCGTTAACGATATATACTCGATTATTAGATGATGTAATAAAATCGGCGTATCCATCTTTATTATAATCAACCACAAGAACTCTTTTACTCAAAAAATTATCGTTGATATAAAAAGGGAAATTATTTGTTATTGCACCCGTGAATTTTTTCGCTATAATTTGATTACCTTGTTGATAGATATATGATAAGTTGCCAGATTTATCAAAATCTCCAAATGATAAATTGGTTGTTGTTATAGTATTGATATTTTCATTTTTCCAGATAGAATTATCAGATACTGCTATAATTTCTTTTGTTGCATCTACAAAATAAATACTCTTAATATTTTGCGAATATGTTTTAATAAGTTCACTGTTTTTGTATAAGGAATTATTTTCATCCAAAGCATAAATATCATTGTTAGCAACCAACACCTGTTTAACTGGCTTTGATGCTATATTAATAATTTCATATTCATCATTTTGTAGATTAAACTTTATTATACTTCCATCATCTAAACCAGCAAAAACAAAATTTTCACTAATTATAATATTAGAATTTACATTTTTATTTATGTTAATTTTTTTTATAAAATTAGCTTGTTTATCGTAAATGGATAAATCACTTAAAACTATAAAACTATCTGTTACAGCTGGTAATAAATTATTAAATTTAAATTTTTCCTTAATCCAACCATCATATACAAAATAAATTGAATCATTACTATTGAGCAAAGACAAATTGCCATCAGTGTATATAATTTTATTGATTTTTTGCCCTGCTGTTGGAATTACATTTTCTTTTACGAGTTTAATAGGATTTGACGATTTAATTGTAAAACTCATAACAGGACCAGCTTCGGAAAAATCTTTAAATTCAATAAAAGTAGGTAAATTATCTTTAGTAGTTGCTGGCGGTTTGCTATTATTGTTAAAGATATTTTTATATAATTTTGCTTTATTGCCATTATACCACAAATCAAACTCATCACCCTCACCTATAACATTACCAAGTGGCGTTTCATAAGTGTATCCAATATTATAAACTCCATCAGCTTCTACAAGAAAAATTCCCTTATTTTTTTTATCTGCGTTAATTTCATTTTTTTCAAATTTTTCCCGAATTACTTTTTCATCAATATACCAAATTGCGATACCACTCACAGGTAAAGCCCAATCGAATTCATCAATATTAGTAATAACTCCTTCTAAATTTTTAATATCGTAATATTGAAAACCGTTTTCATCTTTTGTAAAAATTAATTGTTTGGTTGTGTTTGTGGCATTGCTATAAATATCAATGATTGCACCGTCTTTATTAGCATCCCTTATTCTGTTTTCTAAAAGATAATATTCATCATCGGAAATTCGCACTTTTAAAATAACAGTATCGCCTAATTGATATTTACTTCTTGCTTTTAAATTAACTTTCTTTGGTAATCCATCGGATAAATCAATTTCATAAAAACCGGGGAATTGTATCCCAAGTAACTCGTATAGTTTTATTTTTTCCCAAGCTGATGGTTCTGGTAAAAATGCTCCGCCATAAGTAAAAATTGATTGTCCATCCATCAAACCAAATCTGCCAATTGCGGTAAGACCCGTTTTTGTATCAAATAAATCCGGTAGGCCAATATAGCTTGCAATTGATGATACTAATAAACCATTTATAGATAATTCCAAAAGCGTTTTTGAACCAAAAGTTTCAATCTCTCTATTATCTGTTGATGGACAAATAATTGTATTGTATTTACCACTTTTGTTTAACGGAAAATATTTATCATTTAACGTATTAGAAATAATTTTATGTGATAAAAACACGGATGGTAAATCTCTCGAATAACCAAGGCTACCTGGAATTTCGACATCTCTTCCGACACCAGCGTGAAAGATTAAAAATACATCATATTCACCTAAATTAATACCTTTACTTGCAACTTTTTCCCAAACTTCAGACGCGAGGTTAACCATAGGACTAAAATTATTAGATTTTACAGGCGGACTATATTCACGCATTTTCTTATCGGTTGTAATGATATCATCCAAAAGCGTGTAATTAATTTTTAACTGTCCATTTGTAATATAATTGTAATAATTAACAGCAAAGGCTAAGTGTGCCTCAAAATATTGTTTATTAAATGGAAGCGGATCTAATATTTTCGTGCTATCTTTATATTTTGTATATATTGAGCCAAATTTACCATTTCCTGTTGTTGCTTCGTCATTATCTTCAACAAATTCCACTCTTACAGCAATAATTTTTATTTCTTTTTGCGGTAATTGAGCAAAAATTAAACTCCAGAAAGCACAAACGATAAAGAATATTTTAATAGTTTTTGTCATTTTACTCTGATGATCCTGTTAATTTATAGTTTAGACCTAAGTTTATAAATCCTGTTCCGTGTCCGTAATCTCCACCTATAATTTTATAGTTCATATCTAAACTTAAAGATACTGGGAAATCTATAATATCATCTAAGTTATAAAAGAAAGTAATACCGGGCGCAAAAAATGTTGCATTTATTGTTTTAATTTTTTTTTCTGTGCTATTAACTGCTCCTGTTCTTACAGAAAGATAATCATTTTTGATACTTGTCATTCCTACTACCAAATATGGTCTTATAACTTCATAAGTATTTTTAATTATTGAAAGACCTATTTCAGCACCATAATATGAAGATTTATAATCATAAGCTGAATCTAGATAAATAAGATTACCACCTCTGCCATCATCAAATCTTTTGTGTTCTGTATTTTTTCTACCAAAGTGCATTCCATAAAAAGCACCTATGTAGATATCCCAACTATCTTCAATATAATTACCGCCTATTTTTATATTTATTCCATCTACAAAAGCATTATTAATACCAGCACCGTATAACAACGATATTGTAGTAAGATTTTCTAAGCCTTTATAGGAAGGAACAAAATATAAAGTATCACTCTCAACAAGTTGTTTTGTTGTATCTGTAACTTCTTTTTTTATATCTTCATTTCTTTCAACTTCTTCTTGTATTTCTTGTGCAAAGATTAAACTTGTTAATAAACCTATTGTTATTATTAATTTCTTTACCATATTATTACTCACCTATAATTTTATTAAATTCCTTTAGGAAAACCATTTGAAAAAATATCTTTAGAATCCCAATCTACACTAATTGTAAACCTTAAGGTCCCATTCAATGGATGATTATCTCTATTTTCAAACATAGAAGTTGTAATATAGCTAAAATCTACCCTATACATATCGTATTTAACACCACCACCAAAAGTTAAAAATTTTCTTGCGCCAAAAAGCGGATCTTCGTAAAAATAACCACCTCTTAAAGCAAATTCGAATTCACCAGGGATAACATAATCATACTGTAAACCAACGCCAAAATTAAATTCACGCATTGTTTTAGAAATAGAATAATCTCCCCAGGTTGTAAACATAGCTTTATAGAATTCATCTTGTGTTGTTGAAGTATCTTTTTTTGCATTTACAAGTAATTTATTTACATCAGCTACAAGTGTAACAGAATTATACTCATCTCTATAAAGATTAACAGCCGCCCCTAACCTCAAATTTGTTGGAATAGGATCTGCCTGGTCGCGATCTATGTAATAGATTTTTGGCCCAATATTACTAATATTTACCCCTAAGCTGACTTTTTTACTTAAATCAACATTATCAAAAACTAATTCATCTGGTCGCCATATAAAGCCTAAGTCAAATGAAGCTGTAGTTGTTACACCTTTTCCTTTTTCCTGGGCTGTCGGAGTTTCTGAAAGCTGGCTACGAATAACTCTAAAATTGAATCCCAAGCCCCAATCATTATCAATTTTGGTTGAATATCCTAAGGTTAAAGCTGCATCATAAGAACGGAAAGTCCCAAGCACATCACCTCTATCACTTGTTCGAACAAATTCACCATAATTCATAAAAGTAATTGAAGTTGTAACACTTCCTTCAAGATCTTCAATGTATGTTCTATAAGCCAAATAATCGTAATATAAATCAAGATTGAATTGTGGTAACCACTTGCTGTGTGTTAAGCTTACTTCACTTCCTGTAAGAAAAGCAATACCAGCAGGATTCCAATAAATTCCTGCTACATTATCTGATAATGCAGATCCTGCTTCTCCCATTGCACCAAATTTAGAATCTGGAGCAATTAATAAAAAAGGAACAGCAGTATTACCCTGCGAAAATACATCTTTCACAACAAATGTTAATAAAATTACAGCTATTAGCTTTAATTTGGTGGTTTTCAACATTACCTCCACTAATATTATTTAATTACAGTTAATTTGCCGATTTTCTCGGCTGTTTGTTCTCCATTACTTGAATTTATTTTAACTTTATAAAAATAAACTCCATTTGCAATATTGTTATAATTTTCATCTTTACCATCCCAAAATATTCTCACATATCTATCGCTAATTCCATATTGTTTAATCGTTTTTATACATCTACCTGCTATAGTATAAATTTTTATTTCTGCATTAATTTGTGCAAGATTATGCTGAAAGACAAAATAAGTATTAGAATTAAAAGGATTAGGATAATTATAAACTTCGCTTAAAACAGCCTGATTGCCCTCAACCACCAAAAACTCTACCTCTTTCATTGAATAATTATTCAATATATCCCACGCAATTATTTTAATTTTGTTTTTCCCGGGTTTTAAATTCGATAAATTATACTCTACAAGTCCACTTTTTCCATAACTATCCAGATCGCTAACATAATATTGTGATAAATCTATACTGTTTTTTTCTTCATCGTTTAAAATTGCTTCTAATTTATGCCCAAGCCCTAATCCTGTTGTATTAATTCCACTCTCGTCTTCTAATTTTATTAATAACTTTAAATTTGAATTTACAATTCGTCCAAAAGAATTACCGATATTATCAAAAAAGATTTCAATTTTTGGGCCTTTAGTATCATTGAATGTTTTTGTAGTATCCAGACCATCCAATTTTATATTTGTAAATACACCAATACCATCAGATTTGCTATTTTCATCGTAAAAATAAACAAATACTTTGCCTTTTTGATCGCTATAAGAAATATCTTTTGGAACAATAAACTTATCTTCTATTTTTCCGTTTTTTATAGTAGCCTTACCTCTATAAATTACGCCACCTTTATCTTTTATATACTTATTTAAGGGTTTAATAAATTCTTGTCTATACGCATCCAATACAGTTGTTTCACCAACTCCTTTTGTAATATTTAATGAACTTGCATTGATTTTAACATCCTGCAAAGCAGAAATTTTTATCTCATCACTTGAAATCATTTGCCCATTTACAGAATCAATTGAAACATAGTATCTTGGAACTTGTAAAACCAAAGTAGGATCACCAAAATAAATTAATTTTTGAGTAGCAAATCCAACTTTAACCTGTTTTAACTTAAACACTCCAAGCCCAGCAGATTTATTATAATCGAAATAACCCTGTAAATTTTTATCGTATCTGAATAAACTATCAAAAAGATGATACAAAATTATTGCGTTATCATTTCCAAATACTGGTCGATTAAAAGCAATACCGGCAATTATTCCATACTTTTCATTAAGCAATAATTTTTCAGCAGCAGATTGTTTTTCAATAAAATCAAAATAGCCAAAATCACAGGTAGCGGCGCATAGGAAAAATAACTTATCATTTTTCATTTGTGGCAATGCCAAAGAAATATCAAATATTTGTTCATCTGCCCAAAGATCAGGACTTCCGTGTCCAATATAATTAACAATTAAAGTTCCATTATTAATTGCATCGATAATAGCTTTGTTGACCAAAGGTCTTCTTCTACCTAAAGATGTATTTTCAAATGGATATCTTATTGAATATAATTTATATACTGAAAACAATGGCGGTATGATATATTCGGCCAATTGCTCAGATTGATATGTAAACTCAAACTCACTGCCACCATCATCAGGATTACCTGGACGATAGTGATCATCTGCAACCAATGTTATACTATTTTTCCAATTTCCAGGTATTATTTTACCATCATAAGCAATAATTTTATCCACAACAGCTTTAGCTTCACTTTCTGTTCTGCAAGGGATTCTACCCGGTATTATATCAATAGTCATTGAATTTATATTTGCGTTTCCCACAACATTGCAAAAATAATCATCTGTAGCCCACGAATAAATTATATCTAAAGAATATTCCAATTGATAAGTAGGTACAAAATTATTTCCTTTTCCTTCTATATTTCTAAAATCGTATGTGCAATCACCAAAAAACAAAACATACTCTGGTTTTTGTTGAAAATTCTCATATGCCCACTTCAAATAATTTCTTATAGCTGTAGGATCATTTAAACCATTGGCAAATTCATTAATAATATCTTCCACATCAACAACCATTGTTGAAATAGGGAAACGACTTTGAGTTTCTTTAAATGTTTTTAATCTTTCTGCTTGAGCCTTAAAGTTTTTATGAGTTATTATTATATACTTTGCGCCAATAACCTCTGATTTTAAATCTTTAAAATTAATTTGTTCAGCTTTATTAGGAGTTAAAAATTTATCTCTTGTTAGAGCAATAATTTTTCTAATTTTTCCAGTTTCAACATTTATGCTAAAAACTGCCTCTCCACCACTTATTGATAGTGGGACTATCTCTTTTACATTATCAAAATCTGTAATATCATAAATTTTAATCAAACTATTTGTAAAATTTTTAATATTATAAATTAAATTTCCAGTAGTATCTTTTGTATAAATAAACAATTGATCATTATAAGCATTTAAATTTTTTAAATAATCAATTTCAATATAATTCAAAAAACCACCAACATTACTTTTACCGGGTAACAAACGAATTTGCACAACATTTTGTTGAGTCCCATCAGAAATTGAAGAAAAATACAAAGTATTATCTTTTCCATAAAAATAATCTTCAACCACTCCGTACAAATAACCAGATTCTCCAATTATATTCCCATTAAGTGATAATCTCAACTTTTGATAATTTCCCTTATTTAATGTATTAGCAAATGCTATTTTATAATTTATACTTGTATTAGGAATTATATCATTAAAATTAAACATAAAACTTCTTGAAGGAGATAAATCATTAAACTCTTCGCCATAAAATTCTCTTCCAGTACTACCTAAATTATATTTATCTACTTCCCAAAATGCATAAGCTTTTGTTTGAGAAACACTAAAACCATTTGAATTAGAATTTAGTTTTTGAATTCTTAAGCCCTGTTCTCCACCAGATGTTATTAAATAATAATTATTATTGGTATATGGATTACGATTTCTAAATATTGTACTATTATTACTACTTTGCCAATATTCTACTCCGCGGGCATAAAATATAATATAATCATTATCATCAAATTTGCCATCTTCTTCGCCAACAACTTCGATTGTGATTTGTCTTGGTTCGTATTCAACACCACCATTAAAATTTTCTTTTAATGGTATACCACCAAAAGAATATATTTTAATAGTTCTTGGGTCAACAGTATTTTTATCAATTCCATAATCTGCTAACTGATTAGCTCTAATTATATAAATACCTTCATCTTTTACTGAGAATCTATAAAATTTATTGTTTTTATAAATCGAACTATTTATCTTATTCAATTTTAACTGAGATATCTTCCATTGTTTTGCTTGGCTATAATTTAAAACTATATTTTTAATAATATCATCATCATAAATTGGTAATTGATTTGTAGTAATACTTCCATTAAATTTGAATAATACTTCGGCTTGTTCAATAATGATAGTTTCATTTTTTGATGAATCATATAAAATTGGGAAAAATTTGTAGTATGCCACCCAATTATCTCTTGTTAAATCTATTCTATCAAGTGAAAGTGGGAAATCATTATTAACTACTTCTTTATCAAAATATTTTAATTTTCCATTATACCTTTTTGATTTTAATATTTTATATTCAAATTGTGGATTATTATTTGTAGGTATTGCTATATTAAAAGGGAAAAATATATCTATACTATTACTAAGAGAATATAAAATTCCATTTTGAATATCTAAGGAATTCTCATCTACTCTAATAGAAAAATTAAAAATTAAATCTAATCTATTTTGGGATTGAACAACTTCAACAGGAGTGTCTGCCCATAATACTAAAGGTAAAAACAGCAGGAATATTTTAATTATTTTTCTCATAAAACCAAAATTAATAAATATAGTAGCGAAATACCGCTAAAACCTCCAAATTTTTATTACAAAATAAACATTTTTTTTTAATTTTACAAATAAAAATTTAAAACAACACAACTATAAAATAAAAAAAGCTTCTTGATATAAATACCAAGAAGCTAAATTTATAATTTTTAGTAAAACTAAAATTCAATTTTCTTTTTAATCCTTTCAGCATAATCTAAAACTATAGCACTAGCAACGAATATAGATGAATAAGTACCAGTTATAATACCAATTATCAAAGTAAAAGCAAATGCTCTTAAAACTTCACCACCGAATAACAATAATACAACAATTGTTAATAATGTAGTACTACCTGTTAATATTGTTCTAGACATTGTTTTATTGATAGCATCATTGATATGCTTATAAAGATTATCAATATTTTTATAAATTTTTAACTGTTCCCTAATTCTATCAAAAACAATAACGGTATCATTAACTGAATAACCTACTAAAGTAAGGAATGCAGCTAGAACAGTTAATGTAATTTCAAGATTTAATCCTGGGATAACATCATATAATAAAATATACATACTAAATGTAATCAAAACATCGTGGAACAACGCGACAACAGCACCAACCGCAAATATAAATTTAAATCTAAATGCTAAATAAATTAAGATACCCAAAATTGATAAAACGATAGCAATAATTGCTGTGCCTTTGAGTTCATCTCCAACTTTAGGACCAACTTTATCTACTTTAATTACTTCAAACTCATTGTCAGGGAATAAGTTACTCAATTTCATTTTTATAAAATCAGCTAATCCTAATCTAACAGAAACTAATGTTTCATCATTTTCTTCTAAAACTCTACCTGCCTGTGCTCCTTTATTTAATAAAAACTCAACTATTTTTTGAGCTGTTAAAGCATCATCGAATTTATAAATATACTCATCATTGTTAACTGATTTTAATTGGAAATTAATATCCGGCTTATATTCTTTAAATATATTTTCTGTATATGACTTCAATTCTTCTGTTTGTTCTTTATTCATTGTTTGTAATTCTGTTCTAATCAAGATACCATTTTCACCAAATGTTTTGATTTCAGGATTACCTATCCCCATATCTTTTGCCTTAGCTCTCATCTCTGATAAAGCTATTTTTTTATCGAAGTTAATAACAACTTCTAAACCACCTTTAAAGTCAATACCAAAATGTAACCCACTTACCAACATACTGATTATACCAGCCAATATAATTACGGCAGAAAGAAGGTAGAACTTCTTTTTATGCGCCATAAAATCTACATTTAAGTTATGGAAAATTCTCATTTTATTTATACTCCTGGAAATTATTATCCAATTGAAATTCTATTTGTTTTATCAGTTGACCAATCAATTAAAACTCTAGTTATAACAAGAGCACCAAATAATGTAGTGAAAATACCAATCATTAATGTTAACGCAAACCCTTTAATTGGACCTGTACCGAACTGATAGAGAATAAAACCTGTAATTAAAGTTGTGATATTTGAGTCTAAAATAGCAGATAATGAATTATCAAACCCACTTTTAATAGCTGCTTTGACTGTCTTTCCTAAAGCTAATTCTTCTCTAATTCTTTCATATATAAGCACATTGGCATCCACAGCCATACCCATAGTTAATACTAAACCCGCAATACCAGGAAGAGTTAATGTAGCGCTAAAACCTGCAAGTACACCCATAATATAAAGCACAATTAATACAAGGGCAACATCCGCAATAGCACCAGCTTTTTGATAATAAATTATCATAAATATAGCCACCAACATATATCCTAACAATGCAGAAATAAATCCAGCAGAAATTGAATCTTGTCCTAATGATGGACCTACTGTTCTTTCTTCAACAATATCAATTGGCGCTGGTAATGCACCAGCTTTCAAAATAATTTCTAGGATTTTAGCTTCTTCTAAAGAACCTGAACCAGTAATTTGTGAATTACCACTTGGAATTTTTGATTGAATAACAGGAGCAGAATATACTACACCATCCAAAACTATAGCACATCTTTTTTTAATATTAGCACCAGTAATTCTAGCCCATTCAACAGCACCCTGACTATTCATTTGCATTGTTACAATTGGAGCATTAGTAGTAGGATCAATATTAGCTTGTGCATTTGTAACAACTTCACCTGTTAATTCTGGTTTTGCATTTAATAAATAGAGTGTGTAATATTTTTTACCATCTTTAAATGTTTCTGGTTTAGCACTAAACACAAACTCAACATTAGAAGGAATAACACTTCTAACATCACTTCTTTTCAAAAGATTTTCTACAACTGGAACCATTTTTTCTTCAACATATCCATCAACTGTATAAGGATTAATTTGCATATATTTGAATAATGGATTTTCAGCAAGGAATTCCTGTTCAGTTTGTTTTTTACTATCCTTAGTTGTATCTGAAGATTTTTTATTAGAAATTGTATCAATTATAGCCTGATTTGTCGTAGTATCAATTTTAGCTTTACCAGCCAAAACTAAGTTAATATTTTCGATAATTTTAGCTGTATATTGTGGATCTTTAACAAGTCTAAACTCAAGTTGTGCTCTTCCTTGTAAAAGTTGTCTTGCTTCTTCTTGTTTAGAAACGCCCGGCAACTCAACAATAATTCTTCTACTCCCTTGTTTTTGTATAGATGGTTCAGAAACACCATATTGATCAATTCTGTTTCTTATAATTTCCATGGCTCTATTGATAGCATCATCAGATTGCTTTCTTAAATTTTCAGCAATAACATCTTCATCTTCTCTTACAGAACCGAAATATTTACTTAAACGAATTCCTTTTTGTTTAAACTTTTCAATCATTATATCAACTAGTGGTTTATCGCTATATTTAGATTCTTTTTCAGCTTCTTTAAGAATTTGTCTAAAAGTAGCATCTGCTTTATTTCCAACAATTTTTTCGAACATTTTAGCAGTATTGACCTCTAGTGCCAAATACATACCACCCTGCAAATCAAGACCTAATTTAATTCTTTTTGCTCGAGTTTCAGCAATAGAAGGATCTGCATTTCTAATACTATCTTCCATAGCGTAGAGATATTTATCGAGATCATTTTTGCTAATTTTAGGATTTTCTTTTAATTTTTTCTGTTTTAGAACTTCCAATTTTTGCTTGATATCTTTTGTATTTTGATAATCCTTATAAGTTGGATACAACAAATAGATACACAAAATTGTGAAGATAGCGATCAAAAATAATCTGAAGCTATACTTTTTCATGTTTTATACCTACTAAAAGTGATTAAATTTCAATTTTAAACTATGTAATTTAAAAAAAATATATTTGTTTTTCAAATTGTTTTTATTAGTAACTTTCTTTTTCAGACGGAAAATTTAAAGTTTTTATATCACTTACATAATTTTTTATAGCCTGGTCAATTTCTTGAGCAAGATTTAAATATTTTCTTACAAATCTTGGTTTAAATTCTTCGTTAAGACCTAGCATATCGTGCAATACTAATATTTGACCGTCACAATATTTACCTGCACCAATTCCAATTGTCGGTACATTAACACTTTCGGTAATTTTCTTAGCAAGTTGTGCAGGAATTTTTTCTAATACAATAGCAAAAGCACCAGCCTCTGCAACCGCTTTTGCATCATTAATTATTTGTTGTGCTTCTTTTTCATCAACACCACGAGCTTTATAACTGCCATATTGATGTATGCTCTGTGGCATCAATCCCACATGTCCCATTACCGGTATTCCGTTACATGTAATCTTATAAATAGTTTCAGCAATACTAATGCCACCTTCAACTTTTACCCCGCCGGCATTAGTCTCTTTCATTATTCTACCAGCATTTCGAAATGCATCATCTGGATTTGTTTGATAACTCATAAATGGCATATCACAGATAACCATTGCCCTGTTTACACCTTTCATTACGGCTTTGGTATGGTATATCATTTCTTCTATAGTAACCGGTAAAGTTGTTTCATTACCCTGAAAAACATTTCCCAAAGAATCACCAACCAAAATTAAATCAATACCAGCTCTATCAACCAACTTTGCAAAAAGAAAATCATATGCAGTTATTGCTGCAATTTTTATATTTTGTTGTTTCATTAACTGCAATGATTTCGTTGTAACTTTTCTAAAATCTGAAGTTTGTGTACTCATTTTATACCCTTGTAGGAGGAATAATTCCTCGCTTACTGTTTTCGATAAAATTAATTATTATTTCAACTAAATTATTATTAGAGAATTTATTTTTTAATTCCTGCAATGCATTTGAAACATTTAATCCAGAATAATATACAATATTAAAAGCATCTTTAAGTAAATTTAGGTCATCAGTTGTAAAACCTTTACGCATCAAGCCTACTCTATTAAGTCCTAAATATTTTAAAGGATCATCTGCAGCAAGGCAATAGGGCGGTACATCTTTTGAAACTTTACTACCTCCCCTTACCATTGCATATGAACCAATTTTAGTAAATTGATGAACTACTGCAGCACCACCAACTGTTACAAAATTACCAACCTCTACGTGTCCGGCAAGTTGAACTACATTAGCTAAAATAGTATTATGACCAACAATACAATCATGAGCAACATGCGTATAAGCCATAAGTAAACAATTTTTACCAATTTTAGTTACTCCATTTTCACCAGTGCCTCTATGCACAGTTGCAAATTCATGAACTGTTGTGTTATCATCAATTTCAACAAAGGATTTTTCATTATTATATTTTAAATCCTGCGGTCTGTGTGATATAGAAGCCGATTGATATATTTTTACATTATTACCAATTCTAGCTCCATTATAAATACAAACTTGTGGACCAATATAACAATTTTCCCCGATAATAACATCATCTTCTATCAACGCAAAAGGACTTATAACCGTCCCGTCGCCAATTTTAGCTTTATCACTAACTATAGCTGTTTTATGAATTTCAATCATTTTCCATACTCCAATTATGAAATTTCTTTAGCTTTTTCCATTACTGCAGCCATAAATTCAGCTTCACATACTAATTTATTATCAACAAATGCTTTTGCCTTCATACTAACAAAATTTCGTTTTTTAGCAACCATTTCACATTCCATTACAAGTTGATCGCCCGGACCTACTTGTTTACGGAATTTTGCATTATTAATTTGTGTAAAATAAACTAAATAATCATTTGGATTTTGCATAGAATTTAATAATAAAATTCCTCCTGTTTGAGCCATTGCTTCAATTATTAAAACACCTGGCATAACTGGTTTTTCAGGAAAATGTCCCTGGAAAAATGGCTCATTAACAGTAACATTTTTTACACCAACTACTTTTTTATCAAAATCTAACTCAATAATTTTATCTACAAGAAGGAAAGGATATCTATGTGGCAATATTTTCTTAATAGCATTAATATCTAATACAACACCTTCAGTTTTAACATATTGATATTTTTTAATAATTTTTTTCTGTAGATATAACTTTCTCACCATTTTGGCAAATTCAACATTTGCCTTGTGACCTGGTCTAGCAGCTAAAATCTGTGCTTTTATAGGTGCACCAATTAAGGCTAAATCACCAACCATGTCTAATAATTTATGTCTAACAGGCTCATTTTTATATCTAAGTTGTTTTCCATTTAGTATACCATTTTCACCAACAAAATACTTTCCTTTAAAACCTGTATTTTTAGCTAATTTGCCTAAATCTTCATCATTAACTTTTCTATCAACAATAACCACAGCACTTTCAATATCACCACCTTTAATAAGCCCTGCATCTACTAAATGCTCAACTTCACTTAAAAAACAAAATGTTCTTGCTTTGGAAAATTCTTCTACATATTCTTTTTCCAAGCTAAATAATCCTGTATGCTGACTACCTAACGCAGGATTTTGATAATCAACCATAACAGTTATTCTATAATCATTTAAAGGCAAGGCAACAATATCTATCTGATTTTCTTCATCATGATATTGGATTGTTTGATCAATAATTAAATAATCTTTTGGTTCATTTTGTTGTTCAAAGCCAGCCTCTAGTAAAGTTTTAACGAATTCATAAGAACTACCGTCAAATACTGGCGGTTCTATACCATCAATCTCAATAATTATATTATCAATCTGCAAACCTGCAACAGCTGAAAGCACATGCTCAACAGTATGAACTTTTACTTCGCCAACCCCTAATGTGGTTCCTCTTGATACATCAACAACATTATCTGCTATAGCTGGTATTTCGGGATTCCCACCAAGATCAACTCTTACAAATCTAATACCATAATTCGGTGGAGCTGGTTTGAATGTTAATTTAGAATTTGTTCCTGTATGTAAGCCTAACCCAGTTAAAGAAACTGGTTTAGTAATAGTTCTTTGCATTTCTAACATAGTAAAGCCCTACTATTTTTTCAAGTTTTCTATTTCTTTTTCCAATTCTTTTACTTTATTAAATAATTCTTCTAAATTTCTCTGATAACTTTCTATTCTTAAATATTTTTTGAATTCTTTTGCAGGAGTTCCCATATACGCCATATCACCTTTAAGAGATTTTGATACTCCACTTTGCGCACCAATCATAACTCTATCACCAATTGTAACATGATCTGCAACACCAACTTGGCCACCAAAAGTGCAATAAGAACCAACTTTACTACTACCTGCTATTCCCGTCTGAGATGATATAGCTGTCTGCTCGCCTATGACCACATTATGTGCAACCTGAACAAGATTATCTAATTTTGTCCCTTTCTTTATGATAGTAGAACCCAACGCCGCTCTATCAATACAGCTATTTGCGCCTATCTCTACTTCATCTTCTATAATTACATTTCCAATTTGTGGTATTTTATGATGATTTCCTTTTTCATCTCTCAAATATCCAAAACCGTCTGCACCAATTACAACACCAGGATACAATATTACATTATTACCAATTTTTGCCCTATCACCGATATAAACATTTGGATAAATCAAACAATTATTACCAATTTCAACATCATCACCTATAACAGTATTGTGAAATATTTTATTGTTATCACCAATTTTACAATTTCTACCTATAACAACATTTTTCCCTATTGCTGTATTATGACCTACTTTTGTTGTTTGATCAACAAAAGCAGTTTTATCAATACCCTCAAGAATAATTTTTGGTTTGAAATATTGATCAATTATCATTAAAAAAATAAGATAGGGATTTTGAGCTTTAAGATATGTTATATCATCTTTATATTCATTAAAGTCATTTTTAACGATGATAACTTTAGCCCTGGTTGATTCAAGTAATTTTTTATATTTGATATCTGCATAAAATGTCAAATCATTTTCATTTGCAAATTCCAGATTTGCAACTCCCTGAATTTCTCTTTTCGGATTTCCTATTAATTCTAAATTAAACTTTTGCGCTAATTCACTGGCTTTCATATATTTTACTTTAATTTTTCTATTACAATTTGAGTTAAATCGTATTTATCTTTGGCGTAAATAAACATTACATCGCCACTTCTATCAAAAATAAAATCATAGTTTTCTTTATCTGCAATTTCTTTAATTACATTAAAAATTCTATTATGTATCGGTTTAAATAACTCTTCTTGTTTTTGTAAATATTCGCCTTTAGGTCCAAATTTTTTTTGCCTAAATTCGTTAATTTTTTCTTCAAGTCGTTTAAGTTCTGTTTCTACTCTTGCTCTAGTTTCATTAGTCATAATTAATTTTCTATTTTCATAATCATCATACTTAGCTTTCCAATCGTTTTGCATTCTTTGTAATTCATTTTTCCATTCATTAACAATTTTATCCAGCTCTTGTTGTGCTTGCTGTGCATCAGGAATTGATTTAATAATAGCATCCGAATCTATATATCCAATTTTTAATTGTCCAAAAGATATTGTATTTAAAACAAAAAAAATAAGTATAAAAAATACTTTTTTCATAATTATTCCTCTCTAAAAAATTATAAATGGGGAATTACAAATAATTTTATAATTAAATTAATTTTAACAATTAATTTTTGTGATTATTTGGAATTCCCCCATAAGAAGATTATTTGTTCATTGTCAGTTCTTTTAATACATCAAATGTTAAATTGAACTTAGGTTCCACATACAAAGCAACATCTTTGTCTAATACATATGAATAACCATCTCTTTTAGCAATTTTTTCAATTGTTTTTGTAATTTTATCATAAACCGGTTTTAACAATTCCATTCTTAATTTAACATATTCACCCTGTTCACCAAATTTTTCTTGTTTGAACCGCAACATCTCTTGTTCAGCTAGTATAAGTTTTTGTTGTTCTTCTTTCTTTTTATCATCAGTCATCATTGCTTGCTTTTTTTGATATTCTTCGTAATTTTCTCTTAATTTAGTTTGCATACTATCTAATTGATTGTACCAAAACTCTTGATATGTTTGTAACTGCCTTTGAACAGCTTGCGCTTCTGAAAATTGTTCAAGAATAACTTGTGTATCAACATAACCAATTTTTAATTGAGAACTTTGTGTTTGTTTGCTTTGTGCAAAGATTGCCACTGTTAAAACGAGCATTACTAATAATTTTTTCACTTTATTTCTCCAAATTATTGAATACAAAATTTAAATTTAAATATTTACTTAAATATTCACAAATTAAATTACATTCCTATTCCAAATTGAAAATGGAATTTCAATGAAGGTTTGCCGCCATCAACATCCCTTTTATCAAAACCATAACCAAAATCAAATCCAACAAGACCAACTGGATTTATTAATAATCTTGCACCAAAACCAATAGCTCTTCTTAAATCAAAGAAGTTAGTTGATTTTAAATCATAAAACACATTACCAGCTTCAGCAAATGCAATAAAATAAATTGGCACAGGTTCTAATGCAGCTGCAGCCCTTATTTCAAAAGTATGTTTAATCATTGTGCTACCACCAACAACTATATAACCTTCACTTTGAGAGTATCTTCTTGGACCAACAGTTCTATCATCGTAACCTCTCAATGGCGTAGTAGCAATAATCATACCGTTACCACCCATAAAGAAATATTCAAAAGGATTGATTTTTGTATCCCATCTAAATTTATCTAAAAATCCAAACTCTGAACCAGCATACAACGCCAATCTATTAGAACCAAATAATCTTTTATACCACTCATTCTTTAAATTGATTTTATAGTAATCAACACTACCGGGCAAAAATGGCCCACCGGAAACATCAATATCCAAACTAATGTTAGATCCTTGCGATGGGAAAATAGGATTATCAATATCTTTTCTACTTAAACCTAATCCTAAAGTATATTGCTCTGATTTACCAGTTGCGTAATATCCACCGCCATACTGAATGTTGTTATTTTGATACTTAAAGTATGCAGATACATAAAAATAATCATCCGGCCACTTTAATCTTCTACCAAATCTAAATGTACCACCAGTTTGTGCCAACTCGTAGACGTAATTTTGTCTTGTATCAAAAACTTCAAACCCCAATAAAGTTGGAGTATCCATAAACCATGGCTCTGTAAAGCCTAATGAAAATGTTCTATAATAATTACTAACTCCAAATTGCCAGTTAAAGTTAAGTATTTGTCCAGCACCCATTTGAAATGGTTCTGCAATAGAAAAGTTAGTTAATGTAACACCAATCATACCACTAAATCCAAAACTTCCACTATAACCAACCGATGCATTTAAATAATCACTGGATTTTTCTTCAACTTTATAGGTTATATTAACAGTAGAATCATTAACTGGAGCATAATCTACACCTTCCTGATATAACTTTTCAACATTAAAATATTGCAAATTTGAAAGCTGTTGGATACTTCTCATTATAGCAGCACGACTAAAATAATCTCTTGGAACAGTATATAATTCCCTTCTGATTACTTTGTCTTTTGTTTTAGTATTACCTGCAATATCAACTCTTCCTACTCTAAAACGAGTTCCCTCGTAAACTCTTATATTTATATCAATTGAATCCTTACCAACTATAATTTCTTGTGGTCGAATATTTAACCCCAAATAACCGTTATCCAGATACAATGCAGAGACATCATTTTGTTTTTGATTTCCTCTTAAATTTTGAGTAAATCTTTCAATATCATAAATATCACCTTTTTTAAAATCAAGCCTATCATTAAGTTCTTCATTTGAATAAATCGTATTGCCTTCCCATGTAATATTTCTTACTTTATATTGTTCACCTTCATAAACATCTATTAAAATAGTAACATATTTTTTGTTAGAAGAATAAATTAAAGTATCTTTTATAATATCAAAATCTTTATACCCATTTTTCCTATAGAATTTTTTTACTAATTCCTTATCTTCTTCATATTTTTTTCTCTTAAATTTTGCTGTATTCCAGAATTTCCACCATCTTCTTTCAACGGTTTCTTTAAATTCATCTTTTAAATCATCATCAGAAAAAGCCTTATTACCTCTAAACTGTATTTTTTCAACTTTTACTACATCGCCCTCATCAATTTTTATTTTTAAGATAACTCTATCTTTAATTCTTCTTAGAATATTTCCAAAACTTTTCTTTAAATCATATTTATTTTGATACTTATCACTTGGATCATTTATATTACGCCACAAAACAACTAAATTATTTTTTACAGTATCTGCACTTTCAAACTCATATAAAATTGTTTCCACATTAGCTCTTAAATAACTTTCTTCTTCATAAGCTGCTTTTATTTTGTATCTAATTGTATAAAGATCTTGATCTTTTAAAGTTTGTCCCGATGCAATTGATACTTTTTTTTCTAAATCACTTACACTTAGCTCATCATTTCCTTCATAAACAACAGTTTCTAATTTTTTTGCCTCCTTTACTTTAATCAAAAGATAAACTCCATTACCAACAACTTTTTCCTGTATAATTTGAATATCATTAAATATTCCAAGATTCCAGAGATTTTTTATTGCATTAATCGTCTGCTCACCTGGAATTTCGATATCTTGCCCGATTTTCAACCCACTATTAAAAACTATAGTATTAGCATCTGAAATATTATTACCTTGAACTGAAATACCTAAAATTTTTAATGTTTTTCTTGCAGGCTCTTGCTGCGGAAAGATAAAAGTTGCACTTAAAAACAATATTACAATAATTAGATTTTTTTTACTCATTTGCACCATTCTTATTAATTTGTTCACTTGTTTTTCCGAATCTTCTTTCTCTATTTTGAAAATCTATAATAGCATTATAAAAATGCTCTTCAGTAAATTCAGGCCAAAAGACATTAGAAATATATAATTCCGAATAAGCCAGTTGCCAAAGTAAGAAATTACTAATACGATATTCGCCGCCAGTTCTAATCATCAAATCTGGATCTGGTAATTCTTTTGTGAGAAGATTTTGGGATACTACTTGCTCATCTATATCCTCAGGTAATAATTCACCTTCCTTCACTTTACTTGCAATTTGTTTAATAGCATGTAAGATTTCCCATCTTCCGCTATAACTTAAAGCTAATGTAACAATAATACCATCATTATTAATAGTTTTTTCTATTGCTCGATTTAATTCATTCCTCACAGCTTTAGGCAACATATTAAAATCACCGATTGTATTAAGTCTTACTCCTTTTGCAATCATTTCATCAAGTTCTTTTCTCAAACTTTTAACTAATAATTGCATAAGAGTAGAAACTTCATCTTCTGGCCTACTCCAATTCTCAGTAGAAAATGTATAGAGAGTAAGATATTTAATATCAATTTCTTTTGCTGCTTCGATAATTTTTTTAACTGTTTTCACTCCCTCCCGATGGCCAAATACTCTAGGTCTATTTTTTGCTTTTGCCCATCTTCCATTACCATCCATGATTATAGCAACATGGGATGGAATTTTACCGTTTTCTTTTATTTTATCTATTAATGTTTGTGGTTTCATTTTATAATTTATTTTTAATCAATCTTTTAAAGTTAAGTTTTAATTTGCAAAAAAACAAATTTTATATTATTCATACTTATCTTTAAACTTCTCATAAAGTCTTTCTGCTACACATTGCGGCACAAAGCTACTAATATCAGCCCCAAAAGATGCTAGTTGTCTTACAATTGTGGAGTTTAAATAAGTATATTTCTCATTAGGCATCAAAAAAACAGTAGTAATTGTCTCCTCTAATTTCCTATTCATTAATGCCATTTGAAATTCATATTCAAAATCCGATACAGCTCGCAAACCTCTTATTATTCCAACTGCTCCAATTGCTTTTGCGTGTTCTACAACCAAACCATTAAAACTATCAACTTTAACATTCTTCAAATGTTCTAAACTTTTCTTAAGCATTTCTAATCTCTCTTCTACAGTAAACATAAAAGTCTTTGCAGGATTTTTTGCAACTGTAACAACTACCTCATCAAAAAGTTCGCTTGCTCTTTGGACTATATCAATATGTCCATAAGTTACTGGATCAAATGTTCCTGGATAAATTACCTTTGACATCTTTTACCTCTTTTTTCGATAATTTCTTTTATAATATTAAATGCAAAATCAACCGTCAAATCTTTAATACATTTAAATTTTTTGTCCAATCTATTACAAGTTAGCGGTTTCGGACTGTAATAAAAACAAGGGGAACACTCTAAATTTAATGTGATTGGCATATACTCTGTTTGCCATGGATGGATATAATTTAAATTTGTAGGTCCTATTATTGGAAAAACAAAAACTTTTGCAGCAGATGCTACATGCATTAAGCTAGAATCATTTGTTACAAAATAATCACAATTTTTAATTATCTCGTAAGATGTTGATAAATCCACATTTTCAACACTCACACAATTTTCAGAATTTACAATTTCCAATATTTTTTCTCTTAAATACTTTTCTTCTGGACCACCAAACAATAATATTTTAGATTCAAATTCTTCAATTATTTTTTTTGCTAACAACCCAAAATTCTCCACATCCCACCTTCTTTTATCATGATTCTTTAAAGTATTGCAACCGGGATGCATTCCAATAATTAAATTATCTTTGCCAATTTTATCTATAAATTGTTGTGCTATATTTTTAGCATCATTATTTGTATAAAACTCAAGTAGTATAGAATAATCTTTTGGAATATTTAAATGCTCGGCAAGTAAGTCAATATTTTCAACCACATTATGTTTTTTATCATCTTCAAGTATTCTTTTATTATTAAAAAAACCAAAATTAATGAAATCTTCTCTTAAATACTTAACTGCTAATCTTTGTTTAGCCAAGGTCATCAAGTTGATAATATTATATTCAACTCTATTAGATGGATAAACATTTATACTTACATCATATTTATTAGCAATGTGATAAATAAATTTTAAGGATTTCCAAATTCCTTCCTTTAAAAAATCAAAATGATATAAATTATTTATATTTACATTATCTTTAAATATATCATAACTCCCTTTATACATTACAACTACATCAATAATTGCATCAGGATATTTTTTCCTTAGTAAGTTTAAAGCCGGCGTAAACATTAATGCATCACCAATACCAGAAAGTGCCCATATTATAATTTTCATATTATTCCTTTATTGATAAAGCAAATATAATAATTTTTAAAATATTTTTAGATTATTATTAAGATGTGATTTTTTTAGGAAAGGTTTAAGCAACAACATTAACAAAATTTCCTTGCATAAAGATATTAATACCACTACTATAAATTTTATTTATAAGTTCTTGGACTGGCTCTTTTTTTTCTTGACTATCTTGAGTAATATCATTATTTAATGGGGAATTGATTTTATTGATATCTGTTTTTTCGTTTAGTTTTTTTTGTGCTTCAAGTTTAGCTTTTTGCTCAATTCTTTCTGCTTGTCTTGCAACTGAATAATCTTGTGGAGATGGATCAGATGGAGCCAAAGCAGCTCTTTTAACCTTTTGCATTTTAACGACTGTTGCTTCTGGATCACCTTGTACTTCTTGTATATCGATTTTCACCTCACCAGCAACTGCATATTGATTGCCATCAGGTCCTCTTTGATATGAATAGCTTGTCCCTCTATATAATTCACCAGCTGCAACTTGATGTTGCACTTCGTGATTTTTTACCTTTTGGTCTATTTCTTTTAATTTTTTTAAAATTTTATCTTCTTTGGATGGCTCGTAAGTATCCTTAGTATCCCATTGTGAAGATACTTCTTCAATAATTACTTTTTTAAAATCTTCTTTATTCTTTTTAGAAAACTGATATTGATTTACTTCTTGTTTATACGATATATTTTTTAAAGGGTATACTGGCATTTTAATATTTTTTTCTTAAATATAAAACATTTTTTTAAAATAGTCAAGTATTATTTTTAATTTTTTTTTGAGATTTTTAAGACCCATTTTATTCAATTTAATCTGGAGTATACAATGAATCCTGTTGAAATTATCCGCAAGAAAAGAGATAAGAAAGAATTATCTTCCGAAGAAATCAAATTTTTAGTTAATGGCTACACAAAAAAAGAAATTCCCGATTATCAATTTTCCGCATTTTTAATGGCAGGTTTTCTTAATGGTATGACAAAAGAAGAAACCTCAGCTCTCACCCATGCTATGTTATATAGTGGTAAAGTGTTAGATTTAAGTTCCATACCAGGAATAAAAGTAGATAAGCACTCAACTGGCGGAGTTGGAGATAAAACATCATTAATATTAGCTCCAATTGTAGCCGCTGCTGGCGTACCTGTTCCTATGATTTCCGGTCGCGGTCTTGGACACACCGGCGGAACATTAGATAAACTCGAAGCTATACCTGGCTTTAGAACCGATTTAAACCTACAGCAATACGAAGAAGTATTAAAAAAACATAATGCTGTTTTAATAGGTCAAACTGCTGAAATTGCACCTGCAGATAAATTAATTTACGCACTCCGTGATGTTACTGCAACTGTTGAATCTATTCCTTTCATCACAGCATCTATTATGAGCAAAAAATTAGCCGAAGGTATTGACGCTTTAGTCCTCGATGTTAAAACAGGTAGTGGCGCTTTTATGAGAAAAATTGAAGACTCTGTTGCACTTGCAGAATCTCTTATGAACACAGCTAAATCTTTTGGCAAAAAAGTTATTGCTATGATAACAGATATGAACCAGCCATTAGGCAACTATATTGGAAACTGGCTCGAAGTTTATGAATCTATTCTTTGCTTACAAGGAGAAAATGTCGAAGACTTAATGGAAGTTACTCTTGCTCTTTCCGGGGCAATGATTATGCTCGGCTGCAAAGCTACATCCTTAGATGAAGGTATCGAAATTTCTAAAGAAATGATTAAATCCGGTAAAGCATTCGATAAATTTGTCGATATCGCAAAAGAACAATTTGGAGATGTATCTTACATAACAAATCCTGAAAAATACCCCAAACCTAAATTCTCCGAAAAAGTTTATGCTATTACAGATGGATATATCAAATCAATGGATAATTATGAAATTGGCATGGCATCACTGGAATTAGGCGCAGGAAGAATGAAAAAAGAAGATATTATCGACCCTAAAGCAGGTATTATTTTCTACCCCAAAATTGGTACTAAAATATCCAAAGGCGATTTAATTGCAGAATTATTCACCGACAAAGAAGATAAAATTGAACCTGTTAAAAACAGAATTCTTAATGCTTTAGAATTTAGCACAAACCCTGTTGAAAAAGTAAAACTAATTCACAAAATTATGGAATAAAAAGACTATTTGTCTAAACACTATAATTTAAAGTTGAGCATTTAGAAAACCAAAAAATCGGTCATCAATTAACTCGTTAATACACATTTAGATGACCGATTTTTTTTATATTGCATTTATTAACCTAAATATGTTATATACTGCTTATCAAATTACCTGATAAATAGCCTATCATTACAAGTTATTTATTTAATCAATAACATCTTTTTTACATCAATATATTTATCTGTAGATAATCTATAAAAATACACACCGCTTGGTAATCCGCTTGCATCGAAATCTACATTATATAGACCTTGAACTCTGTAACCATCAATAAATGTTTTAATTTCTTTACCACTTATATCATAAATTTTAAGCTTTACATTGGTTGAATACGGTAAATTAAAACTTATACAAGTTGTTGGATTAAAAGGATTCGGATAATTTTGATATAATATAAAATCTTTTGAATATATTTTATCATTATTATTAAGAATATTATTAAATGAAGTTTCGAACAGACCTCTTGTTTCCGTTCCTACGTATAACTTTCCATTATATTCTTTAATAACATTTATATCAGAATATTTGGGGAAAATTGAAATTTTTTCAATTGTATTGAAATTATTTTTTGTCATATACAAATCATAACCAATATCAAAAAATACAATATCATCCTTAAAATATATACTATTTGTAATTTTTTCAGATACTTTATTCCAGCTACTACCATTATTCTCTGCTTTAAATATTCCATTAATATAATCTGCAAAATAAATAGTACCATTATCTAAAGCTACTAAATTATTTCGTGACATCATCATAGATGAATAAATACTATCTTTTATAACAACAAAAATAATTAAATCGGAAGATCTATACATTTTATATGGATAAGGACCATTACATGCTATGAAATAATAATCTTTATTTTTTGTTATGTTATAAGGGCCAATAACTGATGTTTTGTTCCAGGTATTACCTGCATCATAAGAAACATATAAATTATCCGATGCAACTAATATTGTATCATTCCCAACTGTATAAATTTTTAATATTTTTTTGGTGGTGTAGTATGATATAAAGCATTCCAATATTTACCGTTATTGGTTGATTTGAGAAGTCCAGCAGAATTAGTTGCAGCATAAACTGTCCCATTAGGCGTAACAGCAATATCATTTATTATCGAATTACCTACTGAAGACCATTTACCGGTCTTCAAATTTTTCATCTGAATACCGAGTTTCGTTGCAGTATATATTATACTTTCTTTCCAGAAAGCTATATTATATACAGTTCCAACCGGTAATCCTGTATGCTCAAATTTATTTGAATTTTGATTTAATTTAAACAAACCATAAATTCCAGAACCAACATACAAATTATCATCTTTATCAAGTGAAAGTAATAATACATCAACAGCAGGGGATAAACCCCAATCTGGTTTTATCCATTCCTGACAAAATTTATTGTCATATAAAGTCCTTCATTAATAACACCAACAAAAATTACATTTGTTTATTTTTTGCAATTGAAAATACATGTTTATCATTAAAACCTATTTTTTTATATGTTTTGGTAGCAGGAGAATAATGTATAACTCCATCCCCATTTACATTAAAACCATATCCAGTAGTGCAATAAATATCACCTGTTGAATCATCAATCATTGAGTTTATTGTTACAGACAGAAACGATGTATCTTTTAACCAGGTTTTCCCATCATCTTTTGAAACATATAACCCATATAATGTACCTGCATAGATATTATTTTTTTTATCAATTCCCAAACAATACGGATAAATATAACCAGTTATTGTATCCCCGCTAAGCCCATAATGAGTTGATCTATAAATAAATCCTAACCAATATACATCACAAGCTATCATAGTCCCTTTTTTTTGTTTTTAATATTGCATTGGACATTACATGAGAAAAGCCTTTTGATCTTGGAATCCAGCTATTTCCCCAATGTGTTGAAAAGTATATTCTATCTGAGTATCTTGTTCCTAACCATATATGATCTTCTTCTGTAATATAAAAAGCATATACATCAAAATCATCAAAGCCATTATTAATATATTGCCAGCTTAACCCTTAATCTGTTGATTTATAAATTCCTTTATATGATATAAATCTATCAAATAAACCGCCGTAAAGATAATTCTTACCATCAAATGCTATTGCTCCAATTTGTCCACCAAATGGACCACTTAAATGGCTAAACTGTATCAGTTGCCCATTTGTAATTACTGTAAGTGTAAAAATGAATAATAATAATTTCAATCGTTTCATTATTGTTCTCCATTTATTTTATTTCATAAGTAAAAGTTTTATTGATTGCCTATAATCTTTTGTTTCCAATACACATATATATATCCCGCTAGCAAGATTTGAACCATCAAAACTAACACTGTACATACCCGCAGGTTTAGAACTATTTTCTATTTGTATTATTTTATTCTTATAAATAACAAAATATTCTTATCTCCTCCCAATATACTTTGATTTAATTAAATTACTTAAAAGTAAATTTTATATATTTTTAATATTTACAATACATATTTCTACAACTTTAAAACTTATTACAATAATAATAAAATATAAAAAAATCAAAGCACTTTTTTAAAGAAAATTTAAAGTTAAAGTTATGATAAGACTTAAATTTTTAAGTTAAATATTGGAAAGAGTTGAAACGAGTAAAGTTTTAAATAATTACAATGTATTTATATTTTTACTCATTGTTCATTTTGTTTTGTTACTTTTTCAATTTTTTGTTTATCTAATTTATTATAATCGAGCTCAGATCCTAAAGTGCTATGTGGAATTAAATACATCATTACCATAATAATAAGACCAACCAGTGCATATTTTTTGGAATTCTCTTTAATTTTATTGCCTAAATAATAAACAACAAGCCATATTATAAATGTTAACAAAGTTTTATTATCAGTTAAATCGATACCAAACGGAAATCCAGTCCAGTATTCTCCAAAGGCATATTTTTGCATTATAGGACCAAGCAAAAATCCGCCGATAATTAAAGTTATTAAAGTTAATAATACATAGAATTGATTCTTATTATCATCTTTAAAAAAATGTGATAAACCAGCTCTAAAACTAAACAATAGAGAAACAAACATAAATATTATATGCGGAATTAACACATAATTTGGAACAACACCCTTAAATCTTATAATAATATCTTCATCACTAATTTTTTGTATCTTATCTTTATTAACAATTTGAATATTGTATTGTAGTTTTCCAGCAGGTGGTTGTTTTGGTAAAAAAGCTACCATTTCGCCATCTACTTTTTTGAACTCAACTAATTGAAAAGTATCTTTGGTTTTATATCTTTTCCACATTAAATAAACTTTTATATCATCTTTAATAGGTAAAACTATTTTACAATCAGAATTATTTTCCGCACTTCTTGGAAATTTTACTTTATATTCATTGTTATTTACTTGAAATTTTACATTTTTAGGATATGTCGGGCCCGTAATTCTTTGGTATACAGCAACTGAAATAGTTGCAATAAGAGAAATAATCCATAATATTATTATATTTTTTTTCATAAATAATCCTCAATATTAAAAGATGTTTCTCTTTCCCATTTAATTTCATCATTGTAATCAATTTTATTGCAAAATCTAGCCAAGACAAACAATAAATCAGAAAGTCTGTTTAAATACACCAAAACCATTTGATTGATATTTTCATTTTTCATCAACAAAGAAACTTCCCTTTCTGCTCTTCTACAAACAGTTCTAGCATAATGCATATAAGATGAAGCTATAGAACCACCTGGTAATATAAAATTTCTTAATTCTGGTAATTTTTCATCATAATAATCTATCATCTTTTCAATAAATTCTACAAAGATATTATCTATTCTTTTTACAGGTATTTTATCATAATCTAAAGGTGTTGCTAAATCTGCGCCCAATTCAAATAAATCATTCTGAATTTTATAAATAACTTTTTTAATCTTATCATTTTCGATAAAAGATATTGCCAAACCTAGCAATGAATTGAGTTCATCAACAGTACCGTAAGCAATAAGTCGCAAATCACATTTATCAACTCGCTTACCATTGGCAAGTGAAGTTTGTCCTTTATCGCCACCTTTTGTATAAATTTTCATAAAATTTTCCTAATAATTTCTAGTTTGTTTAGGATTTCTGGTATTTACATATAAATTACCATCCCATACGAAGCCAACAGAATCCAGCTTTTTAATTAATTGTTCACTACTAATAAAATAGTATTCATAATAATCAGGATATTTATCACCATTTATATCTGCTAATTTTCTTAAATTATCAATTCCGGAATATGTTTCTAAAAGATGTGGTTTTTGCAAAAAATGATTAATAAAGAAATAATTAAATCGTCTTGTCCCTTGTGAAAGTGCATCCACAAATTGAACAGTTATAAAATCAATATTTTTTTCTTGCCAACGATCTAAATAAATAATATCAAACCCATTATGAATAGGAACTATCTCTTTATACTTTAGTGAAAATTCTCCACCGTAATTAGCAACTAAAATTAGATAGAAAAAAGCAGTGCCTTTTTTTGTACTATCAAGATTACCAAAACTACTATAATAACCTACCAAATCATCTAGATTTAAATTTTTTATTATTTCCTTAGGTTTAGCTACTACTGCAAAAATATAATTTGTATCATTAGAATACTTATAGTTTAAAACTGCATATTTTACATTTTTTGTATTTCTTTGGTAGCACTTGAGTAACAAAGTATTTTTTTCGAAATTCTTTTCTATCCAATTTTTAAATGCTAATGTATCGAAATAATATTCACCGTCATTAAGTATAGTTTTATTTACAAATTTATCATTAATTAAAGTGGGTTCCTTCTTACCTGCAAAAAACAAAAAATATGATATAATTGTTAATATTATCAAAGTTATAATATAAACTTTATTTTTTCCCATTGCTGTTACCTACTTCAAATACAAATTTAGAAATAGCGATAATACCTTTTTTAAAAGAATCCAAGCTAAAATGTTCATTAGGTGAATGTAGATTTTCAGAATCTAACCCAAAACCCATAAGTAATGCAGGTGCTTTAAGTTTCTTTTGAAGTGTTGTTACAACAGGAATAGACCCGCCTTCTTTTATAAATTTTGTATCTTTCTTAAAAGCAAATTTTAACGAATCCTTTGCAATTTTCATATACTTGTTATCAATAGATACTAAAGAAGGCATTCCACCATGTAGCTCTGATACTTTAATTTTAACAGTTTTTGGTGCAATAGATTTTACATATTTAGTAAATAATTTAGCAATTTTTTTTGGATTTTGGTTGGCAACCAATCTCATACTAATTTTAGCGCCCGCTTTAGAAGGAATAATTGTTTTTGCTCCCTCTCCTTGATAACCACCCCAAATTCCGTTACAATCCAAAGTCGGTCTTGATGTCATTGCTTCATAAATATCTCTATTTTCAGATGGTTTACATTTAGGGACTCCAGTTTCTGCAATAATATCTTTCTCTGTTATTTTTAACTTTTTGAAATTATTTCTTTCTTCATCAGTTACTTCAATAACATCGTCATAAAACCCTGGTATCAACACCCTACCATCTTCATCTTTTAATTTTGCAATAATATGCGCTAAAACATTAATTGGATTATCAACTGCTCCACCAAATGTACCGGAGTGTAAATCTCTTGTAGGACCTTCTAAATCAATTTGCATATAACAAAGTCCTCTAAGCCCGTAAGTAATTGCAGGCTCTCCTGGTGCATACATTGAAGTATCTGATATTACTATAGCATCACATTTTAGTTTTTCGTAGTTATCTTCCAAAAATTTTTCTAGAGATTCACTCACTACTTCTTCTTCGCCTTCAAGAATTATTTTAATATTAACAGGCAATGACCCTTTGGTTTTCATAAATGATTCAAGTGCTTTCAAATGAGTAAACAATTGGCCTTTATCATCAGTAGCACCTCTTGCCCAAATCTTGTTATCTTTAATAATAGGATCGAATGGTTCACTGTGCCAAAGTTCAAGGGGCTCAGGTGGTTGTACATCATAATGTCCATAGAATAGTATTGTTGGTTTTCCTGGTGCACAAAGCCACTCACTATAAACTAGTGGATGTTTTTCTGTTGTTATAATCTCTGTATTCTTTAGACCAATTGATATTAAATGTGATTTCAAATACTCTGCTGTTTTTTTAACTTCTCCAACATGAAAAGGAGAAGAACTTATACTTTGAAGTCTAAGAAAATCTTTTAATTCTGAGATAAAATTCTCATAATTATTTTCGATGTAATTCAATACTTTTTCCATATATCACTTCTTATTAAATTTATAAATTATTGGTATATAGTTCTGAAAATTATTCTGTGTTTCATTATCAAGCTTGCTAAGAATAATCTTAGGTGGTATATAAAAAGATTTCCATGGATCATCTACGCAATAAATACTACCATTATTATCAATCGTAATACTTTCAATTGCTGCAACATATTGTAACTTTTTATATTTAGGAATTTGTATAGTAATATCAAACTCATCAAACTTTCTTATATTAAATTTGCTATCAAAAACTATTTTAAATATTTTTTGTTTATTTCTATCAACACCCATAATGACATTATTTTTTACAGATGTCAATCCACAAATTGTCCCAATCTTAAGACTTTTTGTAGAAACTCGTTTTTTTAACACTAAATTTGATTTATCAATAATATAGATATATGTACTATCAGCAAATAATTTACCAACTTCAAAACCTTCTAATCCAAGATAAAAATTATTCTCATCAACACACACACCTTCAAAACCAATATTTGAACGCACAAATTCAAAGATTTTATTATTATTTTTGAATTCTATTTTTTTGATATCTTCGATGTAATAAGTAAAAATATCATTATTTTTGAAAAATAACTCATATAATCCTGCCTCACTCAGATAATTCTCACCATTACCTTCTATAGAAATATACACACGATTTTCAAATTTATCATAAACTATTTCTTCAAAATCCCATTTCTCAAATTTGCTCAATTTTTGATTAACTTTTTCTGAAAAATTAACACTTCTCAAAAAAAAATTTTCGTTATCATCAATTTCTAATAAATGAATTTTACCAATATCATCTGCTAAGAGAAAATATCTAGTATTATCTTTTTTTTGTATAAAACATATTCCAGATGTTTGATCAGTAAAATACTCCCCACTTTTCAACCATTTTGGATAAGGATTATCAAGTATATAGTTTGGTTCATCTGGCGAAAAAGCAATTGCTAAAATAACAATAATAAAAAATAAACCATAAACTGGAAATATTTTAACTATCTTCTTCAAATTCTATATCCATATAATTAAAATATAAATATACATTTTTTTTATTAAAAATTAAATATTCTTTTATCATTATAATTTGTAACCTTAATTTTTGATAAAGTATCTAAACAATAAAAAGCAGATGTTACTATGAAAAAAATTTATGTCATTATAGCTTTATTGCTAATCATAATTCTAGTTTTGGCTTATTTTACAAAAAACAAAACAGAATTTTACAAGGCGGAATTCCAAAACGCATTAGTTATCGAAATAGCCGACAAAATCGATACTTTGGATAAAAGTAAAATTGTAATTTCCCAAAATATAGTCGAAAATTTTATAATCAAAACATCTGAACCTTTTATTCATATTGACAATTTAAATATCCCCAAAGATCTTCTCAAAAAGCTGATTGAAGAACGCAAAGATACAATTATCTATACTGATTTTAGAATTTACAATACCAAAAGTAATAACAAAAATAAAAAAGATGTTAAAATCAATATTAAATTTAAGCCAGATGACAACAGAGATAGTTCACTTGTAGATATTAAAATTTATTGTGGAAATGTAAAATTAAACAAAGTATTACAATTCAATAAAGGGAAACATTTTGTTATAGAAACAACAAATTATTCTAAGAGCCTCAACTCATATGATAAAGTTGAAATTCCATTAGCACTTATAACAACTGTTAAAGAATTTATTACTTTATTTGCAAATGATATAAGCAAAAAAGATATGGAACATCTTTCTAAAGCTTTTAATAATGAGAGACTTATAATGATGGTTGATAACTTTAAAGATAGTACAAATATACTAATGTATATAAAATAAAATTTTAGATAAAACCAATCCAGCGCATTCTAAATAATATTCTGTAACCTCCCATAAGTTCAATTGGAATTTTTACATTCCAGTTAAAATTTTGGGATGTATCTTTATTAATAAAAAACTTTGCACGCGAAGAACTTACATCTAATCCAAATTTTTGAAAAATAGAAATATATGAGCTTGCTGCTTTTTCCAATAATCGAGAAAAAACTACCGGAACTTCTTGAACATTCTGGATCGGACCACCCATTATTTTAGATGCTACAACCAATAAATCTTTTTGATCACATACAATACTTGATATAACCTGTACATCATGCGATGAAGTATCGAACTCTATAACTGCTTCTGCTTGTGCAGGGATTGTTGAAGCAACTTTCTCATCATAATACAATACGACTTCCCTTAAAACTGTTTCACAAGCTTGATTAAGAGAATTAATAACATAAAAAACTATTTGGCGTTTTATATAATCATAAACTTGTTTATAATCAAAACCCGGTATTTGCATATAACTACTTAACTCAGATACAATATTAGAAGGCGAATAACATTTTGTTATCTCTCCATTATATTGAAATTCTTCCTCTTCTTCTTCTTTCTTATTTTGTGTAATTTGCTCAACACCATCCATTATTTCATCAAGTTCAGATTTTACTACTGGCGTTATCATCTTAAAAACTTTAATTCTATCAGTTTCCAAACTTCTACCCGTCTGAATAAGTAAAGCATTTCCAATACCTTTAATTCTTTCATCTACTAATATAAAATCCGGTTTTCTTCTTTTTAATACATCAACCAATGTAACAACATCGAGTACTTCAATAACATTAAACCACGGTAAAAAAACCTGTGAAAAAAATCTTTCAAATTTTTTATTCTTGTCTAAAATTATAACATTCATCTTCTGCGTCGCCACTTTTTTCAATTCCTCTTGAAATACAACATCTTCAGATTTAATCCTATTAACATACTGCAAAAAAGACAAAGGTTTATTTGTAGCTTTAAAATAAGCTAAATTTGCACTTGTCTCTTCTGCAAATTTTGCCTCTTCTATTGCTGTTATGATATTTCTTAATTTTTCCAGAATTAAGACAGGATCTATTGGCCACAAGAAAAACTCAATAACATCCAATTCTATAATTTTTCTTATTGTTTCTTTATCTCTCGAAGATGTAACAATAACAACGGGTAATTTTTCAAAACCCTTAGCATTTCTAATTCTCTCAAGAACTTTTAATCCGGAAAGTTTAGCAACTGAAATATCCAATAATAGAAAATCCGGCTTCCATTTAAATGTATACTCAATAGCTCTTACACCATCATTAGTAATTTGCAATTCGCAATTAAAATTATTATTAATAAGCATTTCAAGAAAATTTGTTGTTTCAGAATCACCAAGGGCTAATAATATTTTAATCATATGATCCTCTTAAAAAATATTTTTGTAAAAAGTATCTCGGAAAATACCTCTTGCACCAAAATTTTCTTTAAATCTTCCAAGTCCCCAATTAGGTTCCATATTTACAGTAAATATTCCAAAATCTAAATATTTAAAACCTTCTATCTGGTATTTTCGCATAATTTCATAAAACAACAAATTTACTGGTCTATATTCCTGGTATGCATCGTTGTGTGAAATATAAAAAGCCAGTACCACTTCTGAATTAGCTGAAAAATTGCATACTCCTGCAATTAAGTTATCGCCCAGGAATGCACCAAATAGTCTTATTTTTGTAGGATATAAATTTTTTAATTTAATCAATTCATCTAACGAATGTGTTGGAGTAACATTATGCCTCATTCTAAGATTATTTTTCAATATTTCATAATATGCATCAAACTTATCAGTCTCGGCTATCTCAACACCCATTTTTTTAGCTTTATTTAATGCCCTAACCGCTTCTTCACGATATATTACAGCCGGATTATTTTGTGGAAAATCTAACCTTACAACACTTGATATTTCTCTTTTTAAATAACTAAATCCATTTCTATACAATGCAAAATCTATATAGTTTGAGTATTTCTTTTGATAAATTATTGGTGGTAAAGTTAAAACAACTCTATTACAATGTTTTTCTTTAGCAAATTTTTCTATTAGTTCTACTAACTTGTGGGCTTCTTGAAGATTCAAATCTTTATAGACAAAACCACCGTAAGAAGCTCCTTGATGAGATACCAATATTCTCATCCCATCTCTTTCTACTATAGTAGCCGGGAATAAAGCTAAAATTTTATTCTTTTTATAAAAAACTATTGAATTATTAGAAAATCTCTCCTTCGGATGGTAAGATAAAAATCTTTGTTCATGAAATATTGTTCCATTATCTGATTGTCTTACAAATTCATCCCATTCTTGGTAGGTTAATTTAGCTTGATTAAATTCTACATAATCTATCATATAACTATTACCAGTTTATTTTTAAATTTAAGCTATTATTTACTCCCATCTGATATTTTGTTGGGAGATAAGAATAATAAAAATTTATATTTCCAAAAGTTATGCCAAAGCCATAGGTAAAACTATATATTTCATTGTTTATAATATAGCCTATCATCACATTCATAATTCGATTGTAATCTATATCAATTGCTATTTTATTCAAACCCTTTTTATCAACAATGTTGTACTCTAATTCATAATAATAGTCTGTATTTATCCCTATATTACCAATATTTGTTAATTGATAAACAATTCCCATACCACTTGTTTTAGGTAGTTTACTTTTTTGGTTTCTTAGCCCGTTGGAATTACCATAATTATTTAAGTATAACCCCAAACTTAATTTATCGATAATATCATTATAAAACAATCCCATATTAACAAAATATCCAGACTCATCATCTATTGATAGTGTTTGATATATGTAATTTAATGATAAACCTACATATAAATCTTTATCAATTTTATAAGATGTACCAATATTTGTTAAAAATAAATTATAATCAAATTTCCCTTGTGGCTCTCCAGGTCGTGTTCTAATCTCAATATTTTCAATTTTTGAATTTAATATATTTGTCCCAAAACTTAAATTTGAGTCGTATTTTGTAAAATAACCCAATTTGTATGTATTTAAATCTTGATAAGCTCTTTGATAACTAAATAAAATATGGTTTTTATAAATATTTTTATTTAATAAAGATGGATTGTTAAATAAATTATCAGCTCCACTACTAATAACACTTTTTATATTTGCTGCCGCACTATTTTTACCAATAAATGGCATATTCAAAAAAGAAAAAGAACTTTGTGCAAAAACAAATAATGGGAAAATGAGCAACAATACTTTTTTCATTTGTAATTCAATTTTTTTTTATAAATTAGATTAAAAAATAAACAATTTTTATAAGAAATTCAAATTTTTATGCAAGAAGCCAAATGGTATAAAAACACAAATGATATCATAAAATGTAACTTATGTAGTCATTATTGTGTAATTAAAGATAATTCACAAGGCGTATGCAAAGTTAGATACAGAAAAGGGGATAAACTTTATACAAAAGTTTACGGCAGGGGATTATCCATAGCAATTGATCCGATAGAGAAAAAACCTTTATACCACTTCTTACCAAATACTAAAATTTTAAGTTTAGGTACACCGGGATGTAATTTCCACTGTGATTTTTGCCAAAACTTTCAACTAAGTCAATATGCTAATTTTTGGGATGATAGCATTATAGCACCAGAACAAATTATTTTTTATGCAAAACAACAAAATTTAAGATCTATAGCCTACACTTATAATGAGCCTACAATTTTTGGAGAATACTTATATGATGTATCTAAATTGGCTCATACGAATAAAGTAAAAAATGTAATTGTATCAAATGGTTACTTTGCAAAAGAGACAAGAGAAGAACTCTTACAATTTATTAATGCAGCCAATATCGACTTAAAATCATTAGATAAAAAATTCTATTCTAAAATTGTCGGTGGTAATTTACAAAAAGTACTAGAAAATCTTATTTGGATAAAAAGAGATACAAAAATATGGTTAGAAATAACATTTTTAATTATCCCAACCCTTAATGATTCTTTAGAAGAATTCAAAAATTTTGCCAGTTGGATAGTAGACAATATCGGTCCAACAACGCCCATTCACATTAACGCTTTTCACCCAGATTATAAATTGAATAATCTTCCTCATACTCCTGAATATACACTAAAGCAAGCAAAAGAAATTTTTCAAAAATATAATATTAAATATATTTATTTGGGAAATATTTATTCTGATAAGGAAAAAAATACATACTGTCCGGCTTGTAATACGCTTTTAATTCGTAGAGATTTTTACAAAATTGAGAATAAACTTTCAAATAACTATTGCCCCAATTGCAATAACTTTATTGATGGTATATTTTAAAAGAATTTTCCACTTAAATATTCTTCTGTTTCTTTTTTTGCAGGTCTTTCAAAAAATCTTCTAGTTTCATTACATTCAATAACTCTACCATCTATAAGTAAAAGTGTATGTGTTCCCAATTTTGCAGCATGTTTATTATCATAACATACCATCAAAATTGTAAATTTTCTTCTCAGCTTGATAAAAACATCCGAGAATTCTAAAAATGCACTAATGTCTATATATCTTGTAAAGTCTTCTACTAAAAGTATATTAGGATTAAGAGCTATAACTCTTGCAAATGATATTTTTAATTGATTTAATTTAGATAGTTTTTTTACACTTAAATCTAGTTTATCTTTAAAGTATTCCCAGGATTCTAATGCGTCTAAGGAATATCTAATATAATTAGCCCAATATTTTTCAGGTACATTATGTATCTTAACACCCAAAGTTAGATTATCCCACACAGTTCCATTATACATTATAGGTTTTGCGCTTATATATGCATTTTTCCTTCTCAAATAAGATAAATCATAATTTTGTATAATGTTTGTTTTGTCAATTGATATTTCACCTCGTGTTTCTACTTTTTTGTGAAATAATTGATTTGTTAAATTTAACGATCTTAATAAATTAACTTTACCTGCCCTTGATGGACCTATAATAGTTAAAATAGTATTTTTCTTTATCATTAAGTTTATATTTTTTAGTCTGATCTCATCGTCTAAAATCAATGAATAGTCGTTAAATTTTATGAATTCATTTTTCATATTGCAGTTCTCGATTATAATAATTAATAAAATAATTTACAAAAAACAATATAACCATATACGCAAAAACATCTGCTCCAATATTATAATTTTGTTTTATCATCTGATCAATCAAGTAATAAGGGTAATAATAACTTATAATAACAGGTTTGAAATCAAAATACAATATTCCAATCTGTATAATCAAATATAAGGGCAATATATTTACTAAAATATATTTTATAAAGCTTAATATGTATATATACAAATTGGTTTTTAAATTACTAACTGCAATAATTTTAAAGTAATCTTTAACTTTTCCACCAAGGTAATCTACCAATATTATATATTCTTGCTCTTTATTTTTAGGAATAATCAAAAGTAAATGCAAAATACTAAACAAAGTTGATATTATTAGAGATAAAAAAATTGAAATTTCATAAAAAAGACAATTATTCCAATATAAAAACAAAACTTTGTAACTAAACAAACAAATACCAACAAATGTAAAAAGCAACGGAAGAGATGATAATTTAATTAAAATATCAAAAGCTTTTTTTATGCTATTTGAATATTCTAAAATTAATTTAAAAATTGTATATCCACATAATAATGCTAACATACTAACAATTGATATAATAACTAAATTGATAACAAATCTATTAAAAACATCATAAGTAAATTTACTATAATATATAAGAATAATCATCCCCATTATTGATAGCAAATAAAATAGATATTTTAAAGACATAAACAATGAGTCAAGGGAATTAAATATTTTTGACATTCTAATCATTACTACTACTTGATTTTTGATAAATTAATAATAACATTAAAGAGATAATTCCATATAATACCGCTATATTAAAATAAATGCCTTCAAATATTTGGTTATTAAGCATTAATGAAAATATGTAATAATGAATATTTGAATTAAAAATAAATAATTGGCTAAGTTGCTTATCATATAATGGAAATAATGATATTAAATTTACCTCAAAAAAGAGATTTAACAATATTGTTATTAATAATAACTTCCAACCTACATCTTTTATCATAACAAAAAAAATCTGATATTCTTTAGCACCTAAATTCTTTAAACTAACATATAAATTATAATTATTCAATTTTTTACTAAGTATTTTTGACGATATAACTACAACAACCACAAATAGCATAAGGAAAATAAATATAACTTTTAATGTTAAACTTTTAATAAAAGGGGATAGAAAAAAATATACAACTGCAATAATGAAAGAATTGCTATAAAAAATAAATAGGTCATATATGGGATTTTTATCTTTGAGATAAAAATTATTAACAATAGCAATAATAGCTCCTCCCATAACCCCGATAAATGAAATTAAAAGATAGAATAACATATTGTAAATCAACAAACAAAAAAAATCCCCGCAATTTATCATTCTTGTTACTTTTTTATGTGTTTTAAAAATATAAAAAAAAAAGGATAAATACAAGTAACAAAAAAAAGGGCTACCATATGGCAGCCCCTTGATATAAATAACTAATTATTGTTCTGGAGTAGCAGTTGGATTACCTGCTTCCATTTCTGGTTCTGGTTCAAAAGCTTGTAAATCACTAGGATCTATAGTATTAACTTCAGCTTTTAATATATCTTCTACTTTTACTTTATCCAACTTATGTGCTTTGATATATTCTTCAATTTCAGCTTCCGACTTATCTTTTAATACAGCTAATGCACTTAAAACAATTCTCTTTTTATCTTTATTAAATTCAATAACTTTTAATTCCAACTCAGTATCTACAGGGAAGCCAATATTTAAGTTTTTAATTTTAGCAGGTGATAATTGTTTTGCAGGAACAAATCCGTCAACACCTTTTGGCAATTCTACAATCACACCTCTTTCAATTATTCTGCTAACTTTTGCAGTTACAACCATACCAACTTGGTAGTCTTTTTCAAAATCATCCCATGGATTTGGGAAAATTTGTTTGTGACCAAGAGATATTTTTCTTTGTTCAGTATCTATAGATAATACAATAACTTCGATTTGTTCATTTTTCTTAACAATTTCACCGGGGTGTCTAATTTTTTTAGTCCAAGAGAGATCAGAAATATGAATTAATCCATCTACACCTGGCTCTAATTCAACAAATGCACCAAATGTTGTTAAGTTTCTTACAATACCAGTATGTTTTGAACCAACAGGATATTTCTGTAATAATGTTTGCCAAGGATCTGGTGTAAGCTGTTTGATACCTAAAGATATTTTTCTTTCTTCTTTATCTAATGTTAAGATTACAGCTTCAACCATTTGTCCCATTGTAACAAATTGTGATGGATGCTTAATATGTTGTGTCCAGCTCATTTCAGAAATATGAATAAGTCCTTCAATACCTTTTTCAATTTCAATAAACGCCCCATATTCAGTTAATGAAACAACTTTACCTTTTACTTTATCGCCAACTTTATATTTTTCATCAATATTTTCCCAAGGATGTGGGTATAACTGTTTAATACCAAGAGAAATTCTTTTTCTTTCTGGGTCATAATCTGTAACAACAACTTTAATTTTTTCATCAAGTTTAACAACTTCATTAGGATGATTAATTCTTCCCCAGCTTAAATCTGTAATATGGATTAAACCATCTACCCCGCCTAAATCAACAAATACACCGAAATCTGTAATAGCTTTAACTGTACCTTCAAGAACCTGGCCTTTTTGTAAATTATTAAGTAATGCTTCTCTTTGATCTTTTGTTTTTTCTTCAATAATTACCTTGTGAGAAACAACTATATTTTCTTGTAAATGGTTAACTTTAACAACTTTAAAGTCCATTGTTTGACCAACAAGAGCATCAAAATCTCTTATAGGCTTAATATCAATTTGAGAACCTGGCAAGAATGCTTCCATTCCATAAATATCAACAACCATACCACCTTTAACTCTTCGTAAAATTTTACCAGGAATAATTTCATCTTTTTCGTAAGCTTCAAGAACTCTATTCCAAATTTTAATGAAATCAGCTCTTTTTTTGCTTAAAATGATATTACCATCTCCATCATCTTCTACTTCAATAACAACATCAATAACATTACCAACTTTAATTTCTTCTCCAGCAGCAAATTCTGATTTTGGTATCATACCTTCTGCTTTGAAGCCAATGTCAACAGCAACATTATCTTCTGTTACACGAACAATTGTTCCTTTAATAATATCACCCACTTTAACATTTTTAAAGGATGATTCATACAAACTTGAAAGCTGCTGCAATTCTTCAGGTGAATATTCGTCAGCATTCAAAAATTTAGCAGGTTTTGATTTTACATCGCTCATTAAATCCTCCGAGCATTGTTTATTCTACATTATTATCAAAAACTATCGGGTAAAAAAAATAATAATGTAGTTTTGTTATTAATTTAATCCAACAAAACCCCGACGTTTTTAAACTTTTCTTCTAATTTATCTTTAATCTCCTCCATCAACCACATCGGTGTTGAAGTAGCACCAGTAATTCCAACAGTTTTAACCTGCGCATTAAAAATTTCAAAATCTATATCTTCAAATTTTTCTATAAAATAAGTATTGGAATTAACATTTTTCGCTATATTAAAGAGTACTTTTCCATTACTACTTTTTTTGCCTGCAACAAATAATATAAGATCATTATTTTGTGCAAACTCAATAAGTTTTTTATCTCTTCCGCTAACTTGTCCACAAATTGTGTCTTTTGCTAAAAACTCTCTGGCAACATTCTGTGCACTATCTACAATTAAATTTTTAATTTTCTCTTTTAAAAAATCAGCAATTCCATAAAAGGTTTGTTTATCCATTGTTGTTTGAGAAAACAACACAGTATTTCTTTCAAAATTAACTAAGTTCTCTGCTTCTTCTAATGATTTTATAACAATCGAAGTATAATTTGTAACGCCATTGAGTCCAATTGTTTCTGGGTGATCCCTTTTCCCAAAAATTACAACCTGATAACCGCTCTCATAAAACTTTTTAATTCTCTCCTGCACTTTAGTAACAACTGGACAAGTAGCATCAACTAACAATAATTTTCTATCTTCAATTTTTTTATAAATTTCTGGTGGTTCACCATGCGCTCTAATCATTACAACACTTTTTTCAGGTAAATCATTCAAATCATTATGAGTAATTGTAATCAACCCTAACTTTTGTAATCTTTCAATTTCAATTGGATTATGTATAATATCACCTAAGCAATAGACTGTTTTGTATATTTTCAACTGTTCTTCTGCAATTTGAACAGTTCGAACAACACCCCAACAAAAGCCAGAATTTTTATCAATATTTATTTGCATTTATTAGCCCTTTTACATTTTTTCGCGTACAAGTTGAATTACGCGCTCTACCTGCTCTTCAATTGTAATATTAGATGTATCAATTTCAATTGCATCATCAGCTTTTTTTAATGGTGCTATGGCCCTGGTACTATCTTTTTCATCTCTTTCTTTCAGATTAGCTACAACTTCCTCAAAAGTAGCTTCTTGCCCCATTTCTTTAAGCTCTTTTAATCTTCTTTCAGCTCTTTTATTAACATCAGCTACAAGAAATATTTTAATATCAGCATTAGGAAAAACTACAGTACCAGTATCTCTACCATCTAAAATTACATTTGAATTTTTTGCAATTTCTCTTTGAATAGATAACAAATATTTTCTTACTTCAGGTATCGCACTTATAGGGCTAACAAGTGAACTGACCTCTAAAGTTCTAATTTTTTGAGAAACATCTTCCCCGTTTAAAATAACTGTAGTTTTCCCTTCTTTATAGAAAATTTCAATATGTATATTCTTTAAATTTTCAATTAATTTTTGAAAATCTTTTGTAAAACCGTTAGATATTGCATAAAATGCAACGGCACGATATAATGCTCCTGTATCTAAATAAGTAAAAGATAATGCATCAGCTACTTTTTTAGCTGTAGTACTTTTTCCGGAACCAGCCGGACCATCTATTGTTACAATAAAATTTTTTCCCATATCATACAAATCTAAATAATTTTTTTGTCATTTACAAAATCTATTTTACCTTAGCAATCTTACCGAGTTTTATAATTTTTTTATCTTTATGTTTTACTTCAAGCTTATAAAAATATACTCCATTTGCTATTCTATTATTATCTTCATCTTTACCATTCCAATAAATAACATTATAATCATAATTTAACTCATTTTTATTCTTTTTGATTTCTTTTATTTTTCTGCCTGCAACAGTATAAATTGATATTCTAAGTTCATCTGGTATTTGTGTAGCTATAAAAGTAAAATAAGTATCATCTTTAAAAGGATTAGGATAATTATATACTTCCATTACTTCCAAACTATTTTTAACCTTAAATGTTTTTGTAACAGGTTCCGAATAATTCCCGTTAAAATCTTTCCCTATTACTGTAAGCTCATAATCACCATCAGTCAATTCTGGTGCATAGTAAACTTTCATTAAAGGGTTTTTAGTATTATATTTAATTTTTATTTTCGAATTATTGTAATAGTTAACTCTTTTTTTATTCATCGTAATTGAAATATGTGATGTATCACTTAAAGGTATTTGAGTATCATCATTAAGTTTAATTATAATTAAAGGATTTCCACTTATATAATTACCACCATTTGAAGATTTTAATAGCTTTCCTTCATTATAAACAAAGATATTTGCCGTTGGATTGTTATCTATATTAATACTCACAACTGGCTTACCTGTATCTTTTTGTACATAAAAAAACTTTTCAGTTTGGTTATTAAATTTATAGTACTCATTAATACTATTAGCAGAATCAACAAAAACAATAAATGAATTATTACCTTCAAGATAACTCGTATTAATTTCTATATTATCAACAAATACAGAATTAGCTAAAAACTCTTTGATAATTTTTTTTGCAATTTTTTGATATTCATTATTGTTAGTTTTTATATAATATAACACAATTAAACTATCAATATTAACATTACCAACATTATATATATTTATTTGCGCCCTTAAATCTTTACTTTGATAAACACTATCCTTATCCAAAACAATTGATTTGTCATCCACTACTAATTCTGCTTTGTCTTTATGTTTGATATGTATTTTCTCCACACCTGTAACAACATTTTCAACATTTCTAATTTCTCCAAATAACTTAACTTTTTCAAAATTATGAATATTATAATCGCTTAGATCAATAACTTTATAACCTCCTAATTGAGTAAATGATAAATTACTCAATGTATCAATTTTAGCTTTATTTTCAAGCAACAATCCATAAGTTATATTACCGGTATTATTTGTATCTTTTATTATAATTTTTTCCGCATATTTATCAATATTATCAACTAAAAAATTACCATAAACATTTACTTGTTTAAAAGTTGTATCACACATTGCTATTCCTTGATATTGTGGGCTATAAACTTCTGGAATAGAGCCCACAGGTGCCCCCTTATATCCTAACATACTCCACGACGCTCTAAAAGATATTTGGTCAGCATATTTACTGCCAAACTGCTTTAACAAATTTCTAATTGTAGAATTTAAATTAGTTGACCCCTCATCTTTGATAACAACCGCTAGATAAAACTTATCAGATAGTGTATCCAGGAAATTTTGATATGCACTAACATCTGAAGAATTAAAAGTATCAAATCTTCTTCCCCAAATTGGTTTTAATGTTTTTCTTTCAAAAATGTAAACATGGTGACCTCTTACAGAATTTTCCGATATCATCTGCGTACCATTATATAAAATAAACGCTGTATTGCCATCATTATAACCACCAGAAATTAATTCAATCTTAACTTTAACTGTATCCAAAACTAATATTTTATTATAAATTAAATTTGTTAAATTCATAATAGAATAAGAAATTGAATCATTAAAGATAATTCCATTTTCTTCTTTTATAAAAGTGCCTTCACCTATAATTTCATTTTTACTATCCTTAACAGCATACCAGTACCTGGTACCATTCAAAAATTCATTTAAATTAATTTTTGTTACAACACTATCTTTATTTATATCAAATTGATTTATATTATAAAAATATTTATCATCCGATATTTCAATAGTTTTAATATCATTATTTGACCTTAAAATTTTTATCTGATTTACACTAGCATTATTTTTTAATTCTGGTATTGTTAAAACAGACGATGACTTTACTATAAAAGTTATTTTAGCACTGTTGTCACTATAGTTATATTCATCAATTTTATTATCATAATTTACTAAAACTTCTATACTATTAGCTCCGGAAGAATTGCTAACATTGATAGGAAAATAAATACTGTCTATACTAGCAGGAATTGCCCTTTGAAGAAGTATAGTTTTACTAAAATCCTGATTTTTATGAATAATTTTTATATTCACCGTATCATTTATAGGTTTCCCAAAATTATAATAAAAGGCTTTAAAGTATAATGTATCATCTTGAACAGAAATTTCTGATTTAGGTATTATTATATCTTTTGCCTGAATTGATAAATTTGCTTTTTCTGGCAATTTAACCTGAACAATTGGATCTCCAACAAGTAAATTTGTAAGTTTATATAATAAATAAGAACCAGAATTTGAATATGTATTCACAATACTATTCTTAGTTAGTAAGTGCATTTCGCCAATTGATTTACCCGGATTACCAATATTTAAATTAAACCAAAAATTAGGTGCTGTATAAGCTGTGCTTGTATAACCTAAAGAACTATTTCCAATATATGCTATTGCTTTTGCATTTATTTTGCAAGTTGCAATTTCACTAAAAGATAATATGTCTGGTTCCCCAAATTTTCCAGTAGAACAACCAAAATCTATTATTATTGGATATAGATTTTTTTTACTATTTAATTGAGTTATATCATAAATTCCATTATCCCATGTAGATATTGCACTATGCCCAATATATGAAATAAACAGCGCACTATTCTCAATTACATTTTCAAAATAATTCTGTGTAACATGAGTTCCAAAATTTGTATTAGGATTGACAGTTTTGCAGAAATGTTCATAAAATCCACCGTAAGGCTTAATATAAGTACTAGCAACATTGTTATTAATATTTTTAATATCAAGATATTGGTTTGACGTTGTAGAACCACCAGAAAATAAAATAAAAGATTTATTCCACTTATCATAACCTTTGGAATTATAATTTTTTAATCTTTGGAAATAATTTTCAAACTCTGTTACACTGTTAACCGGCAATCTACCAACTTTCATCTGTGGTATATAAGCACCTGTAGTATCCCAGCAAACAAACCAAATGTCACTTACTGGTGACCCATAAGATGGTACCCAATTTATCTGTTTGGGTGCACCTCCATATTTACTACGATTATTGTAATAATCATATGTTGCATCACCAACAATAAATAAATACTCCGGTTTAGGCAAATTAAATTTTTGATATACATCTTTTAAAAATTCTTTTATTGGCTCGGGTGCAAAATAGCCATAATTATAGTAATCATATACATCTTCAATGTTTACCAATAAAGAATTTACATTATAATAACTTTCAATATAGTTAAGATAGTTATTTGTTGCTTGAAGAAAGTTTTTATGAGTTAAAAGAATATAATCTGCTTGATTTTTATCTGTAATAAAATTATTAAATTGCTTTCTGTATAAAAATTTTGGATTTTTAATTTTATTCACATCATAACAAAAATAATTTATTTTTTCTTTGATAGTATCATTAAATATAATTGTATCCTGAATTAAAGTATAATTATCTATAAAATAAGTTTCATTATTTTGTGGATTGTTTTTTATTAGAACAAAATTATTGCTGGTATTTTTCAAAATTTTTATTTTATAGTTTTGATTGTAAATTGCATTATTTCTAAAACTAAAAATTATTGTATCTTGTAATACTAATTTTCTAGGATATTCTAATTCAAACCAATCGTGAAATATTCCAGTACCATTTAATACATTTAGAGTAAATGAGTTAGAACCATTTTTTAACAAATTAGAATTAAACTCACCCTCAACAACCTTATGCTTGTATCTATCAAAAGTTGCTGTGGCTACATAATCAGAATTATTTACTTTTATTCCTACTTGATGTGCATTTATAATTGTAGTAGCCGATCTGCTTAATACTTTCCAATAACATTTTGCTATTTTATTGCTGATTAAATTATTAATATTCAAATTTGGCGAAGCTCCCCAACCTAAGGTCCATGTTTTATTTTCATTCCATTCTGGAAATTCTCTTCTAATTTGTACATCATAAGGAAAATCAAACCAAATATTAGTTTCATCATGAACTAGTTCATCATAAAAATCGATTTCATAAGTATAAATTGATATAGAAGTTGATGATTCCATTCTTAAACCATCACTTCCATAATCATAAGTAAGCCAATAAATACTAGTATCAGTATATCTATTCAAATATTCATTATATGGCTTACCGTATTCGGCTTCTTTTCTGTAATTATCTCCGGAATAATTTCTATACCCTACGAATAAAAAAAATTCATCAGATGTTAAATAATCATCATTATTACCAATAAATTTTAATGGAATTTCTTTCCCCTTATTAAAAACTTTTATGTATTTTGGATTAATTTCTGAAGGATTTAAACCTATACTCTGCAAAAAATTATAATCAAGTTTAAAGATACCATCATAGTATAGAGCTAATTTATAATATTCTTTCCCAGCTTTAAACCACTTATTTTCTTGTTTTGGATCTTTTTTTGTAAATATTTTTTGCTTTGATGAGTTTATAAAAACAAAATTATCTTCTATTTTCGCATTATAGCTATCATCTACTCCTGAAATTTCAAATTCTATTTCACTTAAATATTTCAATTGATTTGATACAATTTTTAAATAAGGAATATCAATATGAACAAAATTTCTTCCTTTGTATTCAAAATTTCCTTTAATAATATAGTTAGAACTTTCAAATATATATTTTTCTTCGGGTATAAAATTATATTTTTGATACGATATATTTTTAATTTTGATATTTTCAAAATTTATTTCAGAAATATCAATATATATACTTCTAACTGCTGTAAAATCTATATCATTTGATATAATTTCCTGAAATTTTATTTTTATATTAAATATATTATTTTTATTTTTGTTAATTATAAAATTATTTGCTTGTAAAACCATATTAGCGAAAATAATTATACCAACTAAAAATATATTTTTCATAATATTTTCTTTTTTATGATACAGTTATTTGATACATTTGTAAATATATATTCTTACAACGATTTAAATGAAAAAATTTTAGGTTCTATTTCTAAAGATAAAAAAAATTTAACTTTTTTTTATTTAAATAGTTATGCTTTATATTTAATTAATAAAAATCCAAACTATAAAAAACTTTTCAATCAATCAGATTATATAATTCCTGATGGTATTAGCATTCCCATTGCAGCAAAGATTTTATATAACAAAAATATCTCAAAAATAAGGGTCAATTTAAACTTTTTTTTATATCTTCTGGATATTATTATCAAACAAAACCTAAAAGTTTTTTTGTTAGGCTCGCATAAAAAAACAATTAATAAAGCTAAAGATATTTTAATCGGTCAAGGTGTTAACATTATTGATATTAACGATGGATATAATATTACTCAGGAAACAATAACAAAAATCAATCAAGCAAAACCAGATATATTAGTAGTTGGTATGGGAATGCCAAAACAAGAAATATGGATAATGGAAAACAAAGATAAAATTAACTCTAAAGTTATTATTACTGTCGGTGATCTAATAGATATTATAGCTGGGGAATCAAATATTGCCCCTGAATGGCTAACTAACACTCCATTTGAATGGGTTTATAGATTATTGCATGATCCTATAAGGCTTTTCCCCAGATATATCAAATGCCAACCGTACTATATATATTTGTTATTAAAAGAATTTATCAAAAGATCGAGATAAACTTCTTTTAATTTAACTATATAATCTTCTGGTTTGTGATTTTCCAATACATAATTATAAAGGTTATTTGCTAAACTTTCTCGCAATAATTTATCACTATAAACTATTTTTATTTTAGTGATCAAATCCTTGCTATCATTAAATAGCATAACATTTTTTCCATGTAGCAAATATTCACTTACAGCAGAATTACTATTTGCTAAAATTACTTTTTTAAATAACCCTGCCTCTAATGTAGTCAACCCAAACGATTCAATATAAGAAGGGACTATTATAACATCTAATAAATTATAAAAATCTCCTAAATTTTTAGGCGATATAATTATTTTAACTTTTTCTTTATAATCTTTTACTTCATTTTGTAACAGAGATAAATCATCACCATTACCAACAAATAAAAATTTAATATTATCAGCTATTTGTAAAATTTCGTTTATTTTTGAAGTTATTATTTCAAGATTTTTAACATCATATTTAAATCTACCCACATAACCAATAGTAAAATCTTCTTGTTTAATTTCTAATTCTTTCAACAAAATTTCTTTTGGAGTTTCAATTTTTTGTATAGTTTTATCAACAGGATTATAAATTGTAATTATTTTACTTGCCTTGATGCTATAATTTTTAACAATTGTTTCTTTAATTTTATCACTTACACTTATAATTTTATCTGCTTTGTAGCTAAATAGTTTTTTATCGGATGAATGATAATGTGCTGTAATTACTGTTTTAATTTTTGGGTTCAATTTTTTTACAAAAAAAGCGAGTAAATCATAGTAACGATGATGGGAGTGTATTATATCAATTTTATTTTTTTTTGTAAACTTGTAAATTTCCCACATTCTTGTTAATAGATTTTTAGTTTTAAATAACGAAATATTTTTATTTAACTCAATAAAATACTCAAAATTATCCCCGCCTTCAAACAATCCAAATAGCTTAATATCATCTAAGGGATTTTCGAATATGCACTTTAAAACTCTTGTTATGCCACAAACTTTATTCAGTTTTGTATGTAGATGTAAAACATTCATAAAAATCTTATTGGGAATTTTTTAAGTTTATAATCAATATATGCATAAAATACTTTTTTGATTCTTTTAAACTGGAAAGTTAATAACAGATATAGTATCTTAGAAAAACTATGTAATTCAGGTTTTAATTTTATCAATAAATTTTTACCATAATTTTTATAAATATAATACATATTTCTATTTAAATAATATTCTTTCCAATCTGTAATTTGGGTTTGTAATGGCAATTGCCTGTAAATAATTGAATTTTTTATAAGGAAAATTTTATACCCTGCGTTGATAGCCCTTATTGCATAATCGGTATCATCACAAAAGATAAAAAAATTATTGTTTACAAATCCAATATCCTCGACTAATTTAAAAGGGAGTAATACACCTTCAAATGTAAAATCGTTCAATTCTTTTTTTTCTGGTAAATTTTCATAATTGTATATTTGGCTAATTATAAGTTCTCTGGGATTATTTTTAAAAGGATTGGATAAATTGAACTTCAAGCAAGTACTCTCTACAAGTTTACTATCTAATGACATTCTTACTGGTTGCAAAATTGTTTTAGGCTTAATATTTTTTATTAATTCTTCCAAAGCATTTTCTTTTGGAAATACATCATCATCAAAAAGCCATAAATAATCGGGCTTTAGCTCTAATGCTTTTTTAATACCAATTGTAAACCCTCCGGAACCTCCAAGATTAGCATTATTTTTTATATAAATTATATTTTCATCATTCAAAGACTCATTTATCATTTTTGAATTATTATTATCAACAATAATTAAACCATTTGGTTTAACTGTTTGGTTTAATAAACTGGTTAACAATTCCTTCAAATAGTTATCTCTATTGTATGTTACAACTATTGCAATTACTTTTAATTGCTTCATTAATAAGCCTCAAAAATTTTTGTTTATCAAATGGTTGATAGTAATATTCATATATATCTTTTCTCTTTTCAAAATTTTCACTATTTAAGTAAATTTTTTTCTCTATTTCATTTATACTAATTTCTGCATACCCAAGCCCGATATTATAATTAAATTTAGAAAAATGAATATGTTCGCAATCGAATTCATCCAGTGGATAAATTAAGGGGATGTCGTATCTTAGCAAATCAATAGTTAAAGATGTATCTTCTGCAAATATGCAGTATGTTTGAGAAAGTATTTTATTTAAATTTCCTTGATAAAATTCAAAATTATTCAGATATGATTTTAATTTTTTTATTTCATCTGATGGATGTGCTCTTAAAACTAACTTCCAATCAGGATAATTATTTTTAATTACTTCGCTTAATTTAACTAAATATTTTTTTAAATATTCTAAATTTCGTCCTTCTGTTCTAGCAAAAGAAAATAAATATGGTGATAATATATAAAGGAAATATTTATTTTTTTCTTTTTTAATATTTTTAACTAGATAATTTTTTTGTGGGCAACCAACAATAAATTTTTGTTTAGCACCATTGATTTTATCCAAAGAAAATTTTCCAAAAGCAAAATAATAATCTGCAACTATGTTTTGGTATAATTCATTATAAAAAATTAAACCATGGTCAATCATTACTTTTGAAAAATTTCTATCAAAAATTATATATTGAGAAAAATATGAAATTGGGAAATAAGAATCTGTTATAAATAGTATTAAATTTTTCTGAATGCTTGTTATCAACTTTTTACATTTTACGAACAAATTATAATGGTTATCTTTTCTAACTTTTGTTAAATAATTTACCTCTATGTTATATTTTTTCAATAAATCGAAAACAATATTTGTTATATTTTCAAAAGTATTATCCAATTCATTTGTATTTTTAATAGATGTATTGACAATACAAAAAACTTTTTTATTCATTAAAAGCTTTTTATTTTCAATTGCTCCTACAAGAAAAACAATATAATTTCTCGATAAAACTTCAATTAAGTCAAAGCTACTCTTCACATTATGCATAGATAAAAAAAGAATTACTTCGTTTTTACTATTTGCAAATAAAATATATTTTATTTTCCATAAAAACACCCACAACAAATGCTTAATAAATTGGGATAATTTATTCCATCTTTGCATTATTTTGTTAGAATTTTTATCATAAAAACCAAATACTGTATCAACTATAAAATCTTCGTAAGAATAAAGTAGTAATTTTTCCTTATCACTTAAGTTATTTGCAAGATTATGGAAATCATTTAAAATATTTTTTAGGGTATTATTTTTCATAAATTTCAATATATTCTTTTGAAATTATATCCCAGGTAAACTTTTCAATTAATTTTGAGCTATTTTTATATAATTTACTATATAAATCTTTATCGTTAAATAGCAAATCAATAAATTTAATAATTTGTTTGGTATCATCAGGTTCAACAATTATTGCATCTTCTAAGTGTTTTAAATAGCGTGAAATACCACACCTTTGTGAAATAATAATTGGTGTCCCTAAATATAAACTTTCTAATGCCAAAACAGAGAAAGTATCATATAAACTGGGAATAATAACAATTTTAGCTTTTTTAATATAATCATACATTTTATCAGATGGAATAAGACCAATAAATTGAATATTTTCAGTAGCTATATTTTCCCCTTGTTTATTAACACCAGCTATAATAAATTTATAATTTGTTGATTTTGCAATCTGAGAAATTATTTCGTAGCCTTTTATTAAACTAGTTCCTCCGGCAAATAAAATATAATTTTCTTTTTCTTTTACTGCTAAGTTGGTTTCTATTTTATGAATACCATTTTTAACTAAAATTACTTTTTTTTTGATAATTTCAGGTAGATAATTTTTATCTAACTCATTATATACAAGTATCTTACTAACAAATAACACTAAAAATTGTTTAATGAAATTTATTGATTTTGGGAATTTATTAAAGTATGGATTTTTTTTGAAATTTAATGTATCGTGTAATGTAATAAAAGATTTTATCCAGGGCAAAAAAACCAATGGTAAAAAAAATAACTGGTATTTTCTTTGCACAATAAAATGGATTATATTAATTCTAAAGATAATAAAAAATATAAAAGGTATTATTCCCCCAGTATATACAAAAGAATTATTAATTTGTTTTATTAGTTTAATTTTACCAAAAATTTTGGAAAGCTTATTTTCCGTTTTGCAAACTTCAAAAAAATAACTGGTAATTCCCATCTGCGAAAGATTATCAAACAGATTAACCTGCACTTTATGAGTTGAGCTTCCCGTTATAATTGGATAAGTATATTCTCCTAAAAATAATATTTTAAGCTTTTTCATAATTTAGTTTTTTAATTTCCTTGTTTAGCTTAATAAATTGATATAAAAATAAAAACATTTCCGAAAATATCGAAAGAAAAATTGCGATATATACACTTTTATAAATAGCTAATAAAATGAAATTCAATGTAATATTAATAGTCATTACATAAGTAATTGAAATAGCTGCAATTTTTTCTTTGTGCATAGAGTTTAAAATGATACCAGTAAAATTATTAAAAAAATAGAAGATAATTCCAACTGAAAGAATTTTTAAATATCTACTTGCATCATTATATTTCTCACCATAAATAAAGTTGATAAAATAATCACTAAATAACAAATAAAAAATTATTACTCCCATAGCTATCAAAAGTAAAAACAACGATATATTTCTTATTTCTTTTTTATCATAAATAGCATTTTTAAACTTTGCACTTAAATTTGAAAAAGCTGGTAATAATACACTACTGGAAAAAATTTGTGGGAATTTATAATAAGAATAAGCTATAGAATAAAATCCAATTTCTTCTTTACTAATAAATATATTCAATATCTGGATATCAATTTTATCATTAATAAAAACAATCACTAAAGATATTCCTAACATGTATGAATTTTTAATAAGTGCATGCATTTTTTGAAATGATAAATCATTAAAATCAAAATAAATATTGTAATTTTTCAAAATTATAAATTGCCCGGTCAATTGTAACAAAGCAACTACTAAAAAAAATGTTAATAGGTTTTGAATGTATCCATTTTGCAATACAAATAAATTGATTACTAAAAATAAGATAAAAAATAATCTAATCAGGAAAAAAAGATTAAAAACTCGTTTATATTCGTTTAATCCATAGAAAAGTTGATTTAAACTACTCGAAAAATTTAATAAATATTGCAATAAACCATAACTTATAACAATCATAAGATTTACTTTAACAACATTAATTAAATAAACAATACCAATCAGCTGGTATAATAAAAAACCTAAAATTTTAAACAAGAAAAAATTATTAACAACTATTTTCAAATTCTCGTTTTCCGTTGCAGCTTCTCTTTGGAGATAATATCTTATACCTATATCAAAAAATGGGTTTAATATAGTATAAAATCCACCTATGATGATAAAATTTCCATAATCATAAGGAGAGTTTAATCTTGCAATAGTGATAAAAAAAAGGAAAAAGGTAATTTTTTCAATTATATTAATAAAAAAAATATATGAACTTTGAGTTAGTATTCTTTTCCAAAATATCATAAAAATGGCTTGATAGATTCCAGAAAAGTGCTTGCACTTTTTTGCCAGGTAAAATTTTTCATAAAATTTGCGGCTTCCATACCTTTTTGAACATTTTCTTGACGGTGATAATATGCATATTCTAATTTATCAATAACTTCGTCGATATCTGGTTCAACCCAATCATGCAAAAGTATATTTCCATTGTAAATTTGCAATCCTTTACTTTTTTTTAAAAGATAAGCAATGTTTTCATTTAATACATCTTTATGCCCAGTTTCATATGTAGCGATAGCAGGTCTTCCAGAAGCCAGATATTCCATCAAAACTAAATTTGTTCCACCTTCACATCTATTAGGGAATAGACCTATATCTGTTAGTCTGTAAATTTCAGGAAGTTTTTTGTTATCAATGAGCTCAAGAGTAATTGTTCTTTCTAAATCAATATCATTATCGACTAAAATATTATTTATCATCTCTAAATAATTATTTCCACGAAGATTAAATTTTATATGTTTTGAACTTGCCATATTTAACATAGTTTGTGGCCACATATTAAACCAAGCATTGACCAAAACAACATCTGGGAATTTTTTTTGCATATGAGCAACTGCTTTGATAACAACATCCTGTGCTTTACGTAATTCAAATTTACCTCCTGAAAAAATAACAAAATGATTAAAATCTTTTGGTTGTTGGTAATTGAAAATGTCAGGATCTATACCTTGTATTAATGTTCCAGAACTTGGTATTCCTGCTGCTTTCAATTTTTTTTCATTCCAGGTAGAACCACCAAGAATTAAATCATAATTTTTAGCATTATTTTTTGATTGCTCATTTAATTCTTGTTCGAAAAAACAATACCCAATGTTAATGTTAGCTCTTGCTTTAAATAAAGGGTCTAAAATATGGGAAACGAGTGCGTGAAACATTATACCATCAAAATTTTTAATTTCATCGTGTTTACATATATTATCTAAAACAAATGTATTGGGATACTGTTTAGTAATTTCTTGTTTTAAATATTTGCTACAAACACCCCAACCAAAATTTTCTCCGTAAGATAAAGCTAAATATAAGTTTTTCATAATTGGATATTTTTTTAAATTTGTAAATTATAAATTTAATAAAAATTATGGAAAAAACATTAGAATTAATAAAATTTGATTTGCAATTTGGTAATCTAATAGTAGGTATAGATGAAGCTGGACGCGGTCCTCTGGCTGGTCCAGTTGTTGCAGCAGCAGTTATTATGCCCTTAGATAAACCAATAAAAGGAATAAATGACTCTAAAAAACTAACCAAAAAGCAAAGGGCTATACTTTTTAAAGAAATTATCAGAAATGCTATCACAGTTAAGGCAACTGTTATATCAAACAAAATAATTGATGAAATTAATATTCTTAGAGCATCCCTGCTTGCAATGGAAAAATCACTAAAAAAAATTACTTTGAACTATGACAAAGTATTAATTGACGGGAATAAATCCTTCGAAAATAATCCATCTATTCAAACTATTATAAAAGGTGATGCAAAATCTTATAATATTGCTTGCGCTTCAATTGTTGCAAAAGTTGTTAGAGATAAAATTATGCAACATTATTCCAAAAAATTTCCAGCTTACCAATGGGATAAAAATAAAGGATATCCTACAAAAATGCATCGAGAGTTGATAAAACAATATGGCATCTCAAATTTACACAGAATAAGTTTTTTGAATAATATTTTACAAGGAGAGTTGTTTGATGAAATCCCAGAATAAGAAAAAAGGGAATAAAGGCGAAGAAATCGCTGTAAAATATTTGGCAAAAAAAGGCTATTCAATCATTGAAAGAAATTATAGATATAGCAATAAAGGCGAAGTAGATATCATTGCACGAAATGATAATTTTATAATTTTTATTGAAGTTAAAACAAGATTTAACGATAAATTTGGCAACCCTATTGAAGCAATTACAAGGAGCAAACAATTACAAATTAAAAAAGTAGCTGAAGCATATTTTTACGAAAATAATATCACTGATATAAATTGCAGATTTGATGTTATTACAATTGAAAAAATAAATGATAAACTTCATATCGAACATTATGAAGACGCTTTTACTTAAATATAACCAAACTCTGTAAGTAAATTATCAACCTTAGATTTATCTTTATATCTTTGGTAAATTTTATCAATTACCAAAACTTTATTTTTCTTTAATTCTAAATCATTTGCAAGTATAATAGCATCTAAATATATATCGTTTGTAATTCTATTTGTATGATGATTTTCTATAACATCAATTACCTTCATCGGGAAACCCCACAAATTTAATAAATAAGCACCTATAACAGAGTGGTTAGTTTTGTAAGTATAGTTTTCTTTTTCAATTAAATCTGTTTCGTTGTTGAACATATCTCCAATCATTTCAATATAGAAATTTAAATCAAGCATAACAAGTATACCAATATCGTGTAAAATACCAATTGCAAACACTTCATCCAGTGTTTTATTATCTTTAGTATCAATTTCAGCCAAAGATTTTGCAATACTTGCGACTTTAAAAGAATGTTCCCAAAGTTTTTCAAGGAATTTTTCAATTTTTGGATTTTTATATTTTTTTTGAAATATCCCACTCATCAAAACAACAGATTTAACAACTTCAATACCTATTAAATTTACTGCAACTTTTGGATCTATTATATTTCGAGCAACCCCATAATAAGCGGAATTGACAATTTGTAATAATTTGGTAGAAATAGAAATATCTTTTGCTATTTTTTCTGCTATATTTCTTATGGAAAAATTCTCCGAAAGTATTTCTTTTTCAATTTCAGCATATAGTGATGGAATAGTTGGTAGATAAGAAATGCTATTAATTACATTTCTTACAGCATCATTACTTAAATATTTTTCGTACTTGATAAGTTGTAAAATTAATTCATTAATTTTATTGGCAGATAATGGTTTGGCAATAAATTGATGAGCATATTTGAAAGATTTAACAACAACTTCTTCTTCCGAATAACCAGAAAGAATAATTCTAATTATTCCTGGATAATGTAAATGTACATAAGATAAGAAAGAAGAACCATCCATATAGGGCATTTTCATATCACTAATTATAATATCAATTGCCTTTTCTTTTAAAATCTCTAAAGCTTGCTCTGCACTATTAGAAAAATAATATTTAATATTTTCGTTGTCCCTTAATAATCTTTTAAAGCTATTAAGTATCCTTTCATCATCATCTACAAAAAGTATGTTAAATTTCTTTTCCATTTTGCACTTTGATTGGTAAAAAAATTAAAAATTCTGTTCCTTCTCCATACACAGAATTGCATTGAATATTTCCATTGTGTTTATTGACGATAATATCATGTGCAATAGCTAACCCTTGCCCGGTTCCTTTACCAACTTCTTTGGTTGTAAAAAATGGGTCATATATACGATTTAAATGTTCTTCTTTAATACCCTTACCATTATCTTTGATAGAAATAACAATAAAATTATCTTCTTGCCATGTTTTAATTTCTATAATACCTTTTTGTCCAGTATCTTTGAATTTCTCTTCAATAGCATGTGCAGAATTTACAATCATATTTAATAAAACCTGGCCTATTTCATCAGAATTGCATTCAACTAAGGGCGAATTTCCATCAAGCTCGCTTTTTAAGTTGGAATGATATTTCCATACATTTCTACTAATCGTTAAAGTTGTTTCAATTATTTTATTAATATTTACAAGAGTTTTTTCTTTGGAACCTGATGTATGAGAAAATTCTTCCATTGCAGTAACAATTTTTATTATGCGCTCTACTCCATCAAAACTTTCATTAATGGCAGTAATAACTTCATCTTTAAGATAATCTATATCATATTTTTGTAATAACTCAATAAATTTATCATCGTTTTTATAATATGATAGTATTTTATTAATAAAATCATTAAAACTTAAACAAGAATCTTTGAGAAAAGTTAAGTTGTCATTTATAAACTGCATTGGAGTATTTATTTCATGTGCAATACCGGCCACGAGCCTACCAACAGCTTCTAATTTTTGGGAAAGAGTTAATTCCGTTTGCAATTTTACTTTTTCAGTTTCATCAATTATAGTAATAAGATAAAGTTTAGTATTTTCCCCAAAATTTGATATATATGCATTTATATATCTTGTTTTACCATTATAAAATATCTCTATGTTTTCAATATTTTTATTTAAATTATTTTCTAAAAGTTTATGGTAAAATTCATACTCTTTATTGTATAAAATTTCTTTGCCTTTTTTAGCTTTCAAAATTGTAGCTAATTCAATTAAATTTTTTGTAGTATCGAGACCTAATAATTCATTTGCTTTTTTATTATAAAATAAAATATCAAAATTATCATCGCAGGTTAAAATACCGGTATTCATATTTTCAAAAATGTCATATAATTTTTTTCTTTCATATTCTAAAAGATATTCAGTTTTAACCTTATGCGCTATTCTGACAAGTGACTTAATTATTAAAAATATTAATTCATTGAGAGAAGATTTATAGTCTAAAACAAGATATTCATTTGTATGTGAAAATTTTATTTTATCATTATAAATAGATATAATCGGAATTGAGTATTTTATTTTATTTTCTATTTCTGGATTTGAAACATTTTCAAAAATTATAATATCAAAAAGTTTGTATTGTTCATAAAAATTATCTTGTATTTGACTAATAGAAAAAGATTGACAAATAATTCCATTAGAATTTAAATAACCGATAAGTTTATCAGGCTCATTATCCTGATAAATTATTAAAACATATATCATTTTGTTATACCTTTTTAAGAATCTTTATAGGCTCTTTTATGCTTTTATATTTTTGAAAATTGATTAATTTTTGTCTTATAATTTCAGTAACAAACATCCCTTTACTAACAAGCACTCTATCGTCTTCATCTAAAATATTATCGGCTAACTGGCAATTTACAGGTAGCTCTTTAAGTGATACATTTTCAATTATAAAGCTTTCAGCTAACCCAGAAAAATCAGAAATTAGAGCAGATAATAAAATTTCGTTGTAAAAATTTTTTCTTTTTTCTAATTCTTCAATTATTTGCTTAGTTGTCAAACCTGATGTTTCTAAATCGATATAATAGTTTATGAGAGCAATTAAATTTCCAATTAATTCAGGTGGGAGTGTATTACCAAAACTTATTTGATTAGGATTAAAATCTTTGTTATTAGTTTCTAATATAGCTTTTGCAATATTACTTAACCTTGGAATGTTATTTATTAAAGAATAAGCTATTTCAGCGTTTGTATCATATAAAATTTGTTCATCTTTGGTAAGTTTTACATTGCTAAGTTTTTTTTCAACAATTTCGTTAGGCAAAGTAATGAGCCCAATAGTTGAAAGAAGAGCAGTTATTTCAATTTCCCATATATTTTGTAGTTTTAATCTTTGCGCTATTTTTTTACAAATATATCTCAGGTGATCTGCTCTTCTATATGCTTTTGGATATAAAACAGCCAGTAAATCAATTAGTAATTTTACTGTGCCTTTTAATGTTTGAGAAAGTAATTCTTTTTCGGCACGAATTAAATCTGTTTGTCTAATTCCATCTTCGATAGCTTTTATTAAAACATCATTTGGACAGGGTTTGATAAGAAAACGGAAAATTTGGCCAGAATTTACTATTTCAATTGTTGCGTTTATATCTGCTTGACCAGTTAACAAAATACGAGAAACATCAGGAAGGATTTTTTTGCTTCTGCAAGAAATTTGGCGCCATCCATTTCAGGCATTTTGTAATCACTTACAATAACTTTAGGCTTTACTTTTGAATTATCATTCAAATATTCTAATGCATCAACTGCCCGCGTAAACATCACTAATTCATACTTCGAACGCAATACTCTCTTAATACCTTGCAAGAGTAATTCTTCATCATCGACAAACATTATAGTATTCATAAAAATACCACTTTTAGTAGAGAATATATAATAAAATTTACAAAAAGTCAAATACTATTATTATCTTCTTTCGAAAATTGTAATTTTTTAGGAATAAATTTATTTAGGAATGTAAAATCAAAACTTGAAAGTTCCTGATTGGCACGATAAGTAATTATCAAACCCGCAATTAATAATAAGAAATTAGGTGTCCACATTGACCAAAAAGGCGAAATTATACTTCTATCTGCAAGTTTTTCACCACCTATTAAAAAAGCCCAATAAATTAAAAAGAATAAAAGACTTACTCCAGCAGCTACACCAAAGCCACCTTTTTTAATTTTAATACCTAATGGAGCACCAATAATAATAAAAACAATACAAGCAAATGGAATAGAATATTTTTTATGATATTCTACCAAAAACGAATTTATCTCATCTTGATAAAATTTTATATTTTCAATCTGAGAACGTAAGAGATTATTATTCGAAATTATTTTTAATTGGATTTGATATTCTTTTTCATCATCATTATAAATCGATGTATTAAAAAATAAACTATCCGCTATGGCACGATAGAAAATTGCTCTAAATGATTGTTCATATTGATATTTAATTTGTTGTAAGCTATCAGCTACTTCTTCTAAATCTGCAGCACTCATTTCTCGTCCGCCGCGTTGGGCAACATTGCCAGATTGCTTAAAGTTAAAATCATCTGCAGGAAATGCAATTTTATGATTTTTGAAAATAAATTTTTGATATATTTCTCTATTATCACTTGTCTTTTGATGAATTTGCCCATTTTCTAATTCAAAGATGAGCTTACTATTATCTGAAGTAAAAAATACTTTTCCTTTTTTTGCCGTTATAATAGATATCTGATTAGGATTAGTATAATTATAAACAGTAATATCTTCCATTATATTACTATTAGGATCTAACTTTCGCACTAAAATAGCATTATTTGGTATTTCTTTTGAAAAAACACCAGGGACAAGAGAAAGCGTGGGTTTTGTTCTGCTAATATCGCTAAGTAAAAGCCTTGCATTATGATTAGCATCTGGATAAATATTATTATTAAAATACACTAAAAAATATGCGATAAAAAAACTCCAAATAAGCGGTGGGATTAACATTTTATAAACACTAACACCAGAAGCTTTCATTATTGTAATTTCATTCCTTTGCGAAAGATTACCAAAAGCCATCAAAGTAGATATTAAAACAGACATTGGAATTACAAGGACAAGTATCCAGGCTAAATTATATACAATTAATTGAATAATTACCCAGATACTAAGTCCTTTTCCTACAATTTTCTCTGCATATTTCATCAAAAATTGCAAAAGAAAAATAAAAATTAAAATAAACGCTGAAAAAATAAAAGGTATAATATGATTTAAAATTATGTATTTAATTAATTTCAATTATTCGCACTGGAATTATTACTTGACTGAGTAGTTTTAGATTTATAATCTGTTAAATAATAACCAGTACCATTAAAAATTAAACCAGCACCACCACTAATAATTTTTTTTACTGGGGAACCACAATCTGGACAAGTAGAAATTGGATTATCGCTAATTTTTTGAAACACTTCAAAATTTTTGTTGCATGTTTTGCAATGATATTCATATGTTGGCATAATAACCCTCCATTATTTTTTCATAAATGCCTTTGCTGGAATACAAAACTCTAAAATTCCTGTATTTAGATTCGGTTTATTAAAAAAAGTTACTTTACTTATGCTACCTTTTTTTATTTCAATTCTTAAATATCCATTACCTGTTAAATCCGATATAGCAGATGAAATATCCGGCTCATGTCCAACTATCCCAATATTATCATATTCGGAATAATTTTCAAGTATATCCAAAATTTCATTAGTAGTAACACCACAACCTAATTGTTCAACAACTTTTAACGAAACATTAAAATGCTTAGCAATTACTTCAGCAGTTTGTAATGCTCTGTTATATGGAGAAGAGAGAACTATATCCAGTTTAATAAAATATTCCCAAAATTTCACAGAATTTTTTATTCTTTTAATTCCAACATTTGTAAGATTTCTATCAAAATCTTTTCTGGAAATAGCAATATCTTCTGCTTGCTCGTGTCTGATAAAATAAAGATTCATTTTTCTCACTTTGCAATATTATCTGATTTTAAATTTATTTCTTTAATAATCCATTTTTGCATAATATCGTATTTGCTAATGTATTTCATTTTTGCGAAGTCAAAAATAAAATAATCGATTGTATCTTTTGGGTTAAAACCTCTTTTAATCATTTCCGGAGATGGTTTTATTTTTGCGTATATAGTATCTCTTGTCAATTTAATTTCTTGAGTTATATTGCCTTCAGGTCGAGTAAAAGATAAAAAAGTTCTAAAAACTAATGGGATATAATTTTTAAAATCTGTATAAAGTGAAAACCTTCTTACAACAAAGATATTTTTTGAGATATAAGATTCATCAATGGCTATAAATTTTCTATTTCCTTTAATAACAGGAGTAAAAATAATCTCACCGTTTAATGATTTATCCAAAAGAAATAATTTCAAGTTTTTACTGTATAATGCAAATCGACTGTAGCCCGGTTCAGAATATTGTAAAATAACATAAAAAAATGTAGCACTATTGAGTTGGATAGAATCTATTACAACTTTTTGTGGTTTATGAATTTCTTTTGTAATATCAATAAGATTAGTTAATTTAGAATTAGCGTCTTCATCTCCTTTAATAGCAAGTGTTACAAGCTCTTTAAAATTTTCGAGATAAGGATCTTTCTTAATTTCAATTTTTTCTTTCTTTTTACAAGAACCAAATAGAAAAGCAATTATAAAAACTAAGGGTATTATTTTCTTTATCTTCATAATTATTAATTTTAATTTTATAAAAATTTTTTTTAATTTTAAATTTACAAATTTTTTCATATTAATTGGAGAAAAAAATGAATAAAAAATTATCAGTTATTGCGTTATTACTTTTATCATTAGTTTTTACAGCATTTGAATGTGCTTCCCCTGAAATTGAAGGTGCAAAACTCTACATTCAAAGGAAACAATGGGATAAAGCAGTAGAACAATTACAAAAAGAAGTTGATAAAAATCCTAAAAGTGATGAAGGCTATAAACTTTTAGGTGATGTTTACAAAAATCAAGAAAAATATGATTTAATGCTTGATGCCTATAACAAATCATTAGCTATTAGCAACAGATTTGAAAAAGATATTGATTTTAACAAAAAAGTTAGTTGGGCTGATTGCTTCAACAAAGCAATTGGTTACTACAATCGTGGTATCAAGTATTTAGAATCATCAGAAGATACTGCAAAAACATTTTTCAAAAAATCAATCGAGTTCTTTACATTCGCTACAAAAATTCAACCAGATTCTGCTGAGTCTTATAGACTTATGTATCAAGCAGCTACTCTAACTAAAGAAACAGACAATGCTATAATTTATATTGAAAATTCATATAAAGCTAAGAAAAATTCAAAAGTAGCTATAATATTAGGCGAAATATATTCTAAAGAAGGTGTTAACTATTATAATCAATATAAAGAAACAAGAAAACTTGAAGATAGCTTAAAAGCTTTTACATATTTAGATCAAGGTATCAACATTTTATCAGATGCTGCTGATAAAAATCCAACAAACAGAGATATTTTATTAAATCTTGCAAGTGCATACATAGCAGCGAACAAAGTTAAAGAAGGCCAGGCTACTTTTGAAAAATTAGTTAATTTAGATCCTACTAATAAACTTTATCGATATAATTTCGGAGTTGTATTATTAGAAATTAAAAAATATGATTTAGCTGCTGAACAATTTTCAAAAGCGTTGGAAATTGACCCTGAATACACAAACGCTATCTATAACTTAGGTGTTACTTATGTTCAATGGGCAGTTCAATTAAAACAAGAAGCTGAAGACAAAGGTGTTAATGATGAATCTTACAAAGAAAAATTCAAATTAGCATTGGAACCGTTAGAAAAATTCATCGCTGCTAATCCTAATGATTCACAAGTTTGGAATTTATTAGGCAAAATTTACGCTAACTTAGGTATGAATGATAAAGCAAAAGAAGCATTTGAAAATGCTGGAAGATAAACATAATTTATTTTAAATATTACATTAAAAGAAGCTAACGCAACAAAGTTAGCTTCTTTTTTTATAAATTTTATTTTTCTGCATTAAAAAATAAGATAAATTAACATCAATATAATTATGAATATAAAAAAAATTGTCCGTAATTTATTCCGCAGCTTTGGCTATGAAATTACCAAAATAGGTGATTTAAACTTATTACCTTCTCTAATCTATAAATACCACCATAAAGATTTCTTTTTTATACAAATTGGAGCAAATGATGGTATAAGTTTCGATCCTATATATGATGTTGTAAAAAAATTAAAACTAAGCGGAATAGCAATTGAACCGGTAAAAGATTATTATGAAGATTTAGTTAAAAATTATAAAAATTCAAATGTAATAACTGTTAATAAAGCTATCTATGAAAAAAGTGGTAAGATCTCTATTTATAGAGTAAAAAATGATAACGATTTACCCAAATGGTCAAAAGGAATTGCCTCACTTAATCCTGAACATTATAAAAAATCCAATGTTGATAAAAGTTATATTATCGAAGAAATTGTCGATGCTTTTACTTTTGAAAATTTGTTTGAAATTTACAAAGTTCAAAGGATAGATCTTTTGCAAATAGATGCAGAAGGATATGACTATACTTTATTAAAACTTTTCCCATTTGATAAATTTCAGCCCTCAATAATCCATTTTGAGCACGGTCTAAGACACGAAAATATGAGTATTAACCAATTAAATGAAATTATTACGATGCTATTAAATTATAACTACAAAATAATTATGAAAGATTATGATTGTTTAGCATATAAATAAAAAATCGGTTAAAAATATTAAATATCTGGGCAAATATTTAAAGAAAGTTATAACTTTTTAATAGCACAAAAGTTCAAAACTTGCTAGTGGAGATTTAACAATAAAAATAACATTTCAACGTTGTTGTTAAAATTAACAAAAAATCCTGAGAAAGCCCCAGGATTTTTAATTTATTTTATTAAAATCTTAGCATATACTGGAAGGTGATCGCTATAACCTCCAATCCATTTTCTACCTTCAAAAGTTCTTATTGGTAAATCCTGAGCATCGACATTTTTACCTGTATACATATTAAATGAACCGCAAGGATATTCATATTTTTCGCTGTTTATTAGATTGGTTGAAACTATAATTTGGTCCAACATACTCCACTCATCATCGAAATAGTGTGAACCCTCATCATTATCTGCTCTTGCCCACGATAAATTGTATAAGTTCATTGGTTCAACTTTATCTTTATCTTTTTCACAAACAAATTTATTAGCTTTAAGATGTTTGAGAATTGATTCGTTTTTAGGTGTATCGTTAAAATCTCCCATTATAATTATATTAGCAGTTGGATTATATGAAAATATGTAATCAACTCTCTTTCTTAAAGTTTCACCAGCTTTATTTCTGGCAGGGGCTGATCTTTCTTCACCACCTCTTCTGGAAGGCCAGTGGTTTGAAAATACATAGAATGTATCTTTGGTTTCTTTATGAACTAATTTACCCATTATTATTGTTCTTGTAGGCCAATCAATTTTTACAGTATCGTCGATTAACTCTACAAAATCAAAAATATCTTTTTTGTAAAAAATTCCAACATCAACACCCCTTCTATCTGGCGAATCCTTGTGTATAACACCATAGTTATAATCCCCTAAAAATTCTTTATACATAGCCAAGGTATTAAGAACGGCAAGATTTTCAACCTCGCAAACAGTTAAAATATCTGGTGCTTTGTTATCGTTCATTGCTCGGATAATCTCTGATAATCTCACAAATTTTATAAAAAGTTTTTCATTTGTCCATTTATACATACCTTTTGGAGTAAAATCCTCATCATTAGTTAAAGGATCATCTTCAGTATCGTAAAGATTTTCTAAATTCCATTGTGCAATAAAAATGTAATTTTGTCCTTGTGCAAAAAGTGGCAATAAGGAGATAACAAATATTAGAAGCATTTTTTTTAACATTTTTTATCCTCGTTTTTAATTATTGTAGCATTTAAATTAAGTTTTTTTTTTTCAAAAAAAAAATTTCTTATTCAATATTTATATTAAGCTATAAACAAAACAGGATAGAGGAATAATTTTTTAATGGATGTTAATAATTGACTACTTAATACAAATACCTATCAAAAGAATTGTTCGCTAATTTATTATTCTAAAAAAAACGGTCGTCCTGATATTGTGCATATTTGACGACCGGTTATAATGTATAAAAAACAATTTTTATTGATAATTCTTGCATCAAAGTTATTTGAACTTTATAGAGTAATGTAAAATTTTTTTATTTAATTAGCTGCATTTTTATTGTTTTTAAGTTATTCTGTGTTTTTAAGATTGCAAAATATATACCAGCAGGCAAATTTTCCGCATTAAAATCCACTGTATATTCACCCGCTTTTGTGAACCCATCTTTAAGAGTAGCTATTTTATTTCCAAGAATATTATAAACAGATATATTAACATTCATATTTTCTGGTATTTTATAATATAATTTTGTTGAAGGATTAAATGGATTTGGGTAATTTTTAAAAATAATATAATTTTTATTAATTTTATTCTGTAGCTCAACAGAGACAATATCATCAAATGTAGCAATTCTTACTGCATCTGCTACAACATATAAACCGGTTGAATTTGGTGCTTTATCTGAAATTTTAATATATTGGCCTTGTTCGTTACTGAAATCAAAAGTTCCCAATTTTACCCACATACCGTTATTGACCGTTTGATCTACATAAACCGTATCATATTTATTGTTGTGAAAAATAATATAAGGAGTTTTTTTACTACGATTAGAAGAAGCAACCCACAAACCAAAAACATCATAATTTCCTGCTTGTGGCGGATTTACAGCATATTTTGCATATGCACTGCCGTCACCAGCAGTTTTAATATTAGCTACTGTTGTACCATAATACCCAGAATTTGCAGTAGTTATCCAACTGCCAACTAATTCAAATCTGGTGTCGATTTTGTCATTATCAATTATTTCTTCCCAAGTATATTGTTTAGGAAATTTTGCTGAATCAGCGTGAGTAACTGCTAAAATTGTTACTAGTGGTCTTTCTGTTCCATCACTGGGGTCATTTATAACTTGATTTCCAACGGCCATTTGAGTAGAACCTCCACCATCAAGATTAATTGCTTCAACACAACCTAAATTTTTCACAATTGCAGCAAGTTCGTCCATTGAAACACCATAACTTAGGTTACTTCTACCATCTGCAACAAACATTATTACATGATTATCATTTGTATAACCAACTGCTGTTCTTGGATCTTGATTCGTTTTACCAACACCAGAACCCCAGAAAACTTCCTGGTAGTAGGTTATGTTAATTTGATCGTTTTTTATTAACATTGGGCCGCCACCTATACCGACAAATAAGCTATCGAATTTTTTACCATCACTTTTTGTTGGTACTGGCGCGGGAGTTCCCGAAGACGAAGAAGGATTATTTGTCGGTTGATTGAGTTTCCAAACATCATTAATTGTAGATCCGAAATGATATATCCATTCACAAGCACTTTTTCTGTTTGTTTTTATTCCAAAAAATGCCCGCGATACCGGAAATGTTTTACCATCTCTTGTTACAGCTGCTATATTTTGTGCTTTTACTTCACCTGGATAAATACAAGCGGAATAAGATTCGCTACCACCAAAATAACCACCGTTTATTGCTGCATATGCACCCACGCTAGTTGTAAAACTTGTTATACCTTTTTTTACACCATCTTTAATAATATAGGGACGCACTGCTATATTTTTATTATTCATATCAATATCCAGATAGTAGCAAACCAGCAAAGGATTTGATCTAGTTCCTTTGAAGAGTTTAACTCCCTGTGGCAAACCTGGATATGAACTCGTTACATCTTGCCAATTAATATTAGATTGTGCAAGTATAATCCCCGATAAGATAAGAAAAATAATTCGTTTCATTAAATCCCCCTAAATAAAAATATTATATCTACAATATAAATTACAAAAATTAAATTAAATAATCAACAACTCTCAATATATCCGAAAACACCCCAACAGCAGTAAGTTTTGCACCCGCCCCTGCACCTCTTATTACCATTGGTTTATTGTTATAATTATTTGAATAAACGGAAACTATTGCGTCATTACTACTTAAATTATAAAATGGATGATTGCTATCAATAGTCTGTAAAGAAACGCTTGCTTTTTCATTTTCATAAGATGCTATATAGCATAATTATTTTATTTTGCTTTAATGCGTTTTGTTTGATAGAATTGAAATAATCGTCATATTTTTCCAGTTTATTTAAAAATTCCTCAGGCGATATTTTGGTATCTCTTAATTCCTCTGGGACTAAATTTTCCACTTCAACATCATTTAAGTTTAATTTAGCGCCAGTTTCTCTTGCCAAAATTAAAATTTTCCGTGCTACATCTAAACCATTTAAATCATCTCTTGGATCTGGTTCGGTATACCCCATTGCCTTAGCATCTTTTACAAGCTGGCTAAAAGACTTATCTGATGTATTAAACTCATTAAACAAATAACTCAATGTTCCCGATAAAACTCCTTCTATTCTATTGATTTTATCACCACTTACTACTAAATCTTTTATTGTATTGATAATTGGTAAAGCAGCTCCTACATTTGCGCTATATCTAAACACTGTGTTACTTTGAAATGCTATTCTCCTTAATGTTTGATAAAACTCATAATCCATTGAATTTGCAATTTTTGATGGAGTAACAATCGCAATTGAATTATTTAATAGTTTAGGATAAAACTCAATAATTTCTTTAATACCCGAGCAATCTAAGAAAATACTATTTTCTAAATTCATTTTGATAATTTCATTGACAAAACTCTCTATATTCGATTTTTCTCCTTTAGTAATTAAATTTTGCCAATTTTGAATATCAATACCATTTTTATCAAAATAAAAATACTTTGAGTTTGCTATACCAACCAATCTTAAAGATACTTTTCTTTGTTCTAAAATGGTTTTATACCTTTCATTTAAAACACTTAAAAGTTCTTTTCCAACAAGACCTGGACCAAACAAAAATAAATTTACATAACTAACATCTTTAACAAATAATGCGTTATGAAGAACATTAACTGCTTTTTGTTCATCTTTATTATCAATTATGATAGAAATATTTGTTTCTGATGAACCTAAAATAGCACCCTGGACATTAATTGCATTTTTGCCTAACGCTCCAAAAACTCTACCTGTTATTCCAGGAGTATCAATGATATCTTCTGCTACGACAACAATTAAAGCAAGATTATCTCCTGTATGCAATAAATCTTTATTCTCTCCAAACTCTCTTTTAAAGAACAAATTAGATATTTTTTTAGCTTTATTTAAATCTTTACTATAAATAGCAATTATAGTATTTTTTTGTGATGAAGCTTGCCCAAAAAGTAAAATTTCTATATTATTTTTTCTGAGTTCTTCTATGAGTTTAGCTTCATCATATTTATCGAAACTTTGATATCTTAAAACTGCAATATTTGGAATTGATGAGATTGATTTAAAGGTAAAATTAATTCCCTTTTCCCTTGGTAAAATAACCGTCCCAGGGAAAGCTGGATTAAATGTATTTTTAATACGAATTTTGATATTTTTTTGTAATGCAGGTAATATAGTAGGGCTATAAATAACCTTAGCACCGAAATAAGACATTTCCATAGCTTCTTCATAAGTTACGGCTTTGAGTGGCACAGCATTTTTAACTTTTCTTGGATCAGCAGTAAGAATTCCATCAACATCGGTCCATATTTGAATTTCAGTTGCATCAATCAATGATCCAATAATAGAAGCAGTAAAATCTGATCCACCACGTCCTAAAGTGGTAGTCACACCATCCTGAGTTGCGCCAATAAAACCAGTAATAACTTTAACTTTATCATTTTTATAAATAGTATCTTTAACTTTTGGTAAAGATAATTCATAATTAACTTTAGCTTTGCCAAAATTATCATCAGTAACCAAAATATTTCTTGCATCAATATATTCTGCTTCGATATTGTTATTGTTTAGAATTTCTGTTATAATTTGGCAAGATAATCTTTCTCCAAAACTTAAAATTAAATCTTTCGTTCTTGGCGATAATTCTTTTAATAAATAAACTCCATTGAGTAATCTATATAAATCATCAAATTGCTTTTCAATCTGTTGCAGGAAATCTTTTTTTGGCTTGGATAAAAAATTCTTTATAAAATGCAAGTGGATATCTTTAATACTATCAAACTCTTTTTTAAAATCAATTCCTTCTACAGCCAGGCCAGAAGCTGTAATTAATTTATCTGTTACTTTGGCAAATGCAGAACAAACAAGGCAAAATTTTTCATTTTTTTCAATTAATTCCTTTACAATTTTAATAATATTGGATAAACCTTCATCTGTACCAACAGAAGTACCACCAAATTTTAATACTTTCATATAATCACCTATAAATAATTTTTTAATATTGCATTTAATTGCTCAAATTCTATTAAAAATGCATCGTGCCCATAAGGAGATGAAATTTCAAAAGTTTTAGAATCTGGAATTAAATTAGTAAACTTTTTTTGATGTTCTGGTAAATATAATAAATCTGTATCAATGACAATCGAAATTGTTTTAGCTTTGATACTACCTAAAACATCCTCAAAAGGAGCACGTTCGTAAGAGATATCGTGTAAATCTGTTGCTTGTAAAATAGTTAAATAACTTATAGGATCGAACCTTGTTATAAATTTATTTGCTTGATGATTAAAATAACTCGATACATCAAATCTAGTATTTTTAGAATAATATTTTTCAGATATATATTTTCTGCCAAATTTTTGAATATAATTTTCAGGCGTGCGATAGCTCATCAAACCAACCATTCTTGCAATACCTATATTTTCGATTGTATTCCCATTATAATTACCGTTATTCCAATTTTTATCTGCCAAAATAATATTTCTTTGAATTTCATTAAATGCAATAGCCCAATCAGAATTAATTACATCACAAGCAATAGGGAAAAGAATTTCGCAAACATCTGGATACATAATTCCAAATTCTAACACTTGAAATCCACCAAGTGAGCCACCAATACAAGCTTTAATTTTTTCAATTCTTAGATAATTAAGCAGTTCTTTATGAACTTTTATCATATCCCTTACAGTAATAACTGGGAAATCTAAGCCCCAATTTTCATTGGAATTAGGTTTATAGGATGTTGGTCCAGTTGTGCCATAACAACTTCCAAGAATATTAGCGCAGATAATAAAATATTTTTCAGTATCAAGTGCTTTACCAGGTCCGATAATTCCATCCCACCAACCAAGCTTATTATTATTCATAATTGAATATTTTTCCAGAAAGTCATACTTTGAATTGTTATCCTTTTCAATATTTGATAATATTCCACCAGCATGGGCATTACCTGTTAAAGCATGAAAAACTAAAATAACATTAGTTTTTTCAGAATTTAATTTACCATATGTTTGAAAAGCCACCTGGATATTGGCAAGCTTTTCTCCTGCTTCCAACTCCAGGGGCTCATTTACAAAAAGATTAACAAAATTTGTTTTTACATTAAAAGACATAATAACCTATATTTTTGATAGAGATTGTTCCAAATCATCAACTATATCATTAATATTTTCGATACCAACAGAAAGCCTTACTAACTCTGGAGTAATACCACCAGCTCTTTGCTGTTCTTCACTTAACTGTGAGTGAGTAGTAGTGGCTGGATGAATTGCTAAAGACTTAGCATCTCCTACATTAGCTAAATGAGAAAAAAGAGTTAAATTTTCAATAAATTTTTTACCTTCATCAGCACCGCCTTTAACACCAAACACAACCATACCGCCAAAACCATTTTTTAAATATTTTTGTGCAATTGGATAAGAAGGATCATCTTCAAGTCCAGGATAACTAACCCAATTAACTTTTGGATGTTGTTTTAAGAACTTAGCTACAGCTAATGCATTTTGTGAATGTCTTTCCATCCTTAATGCAAGAGTTTCAATACCTTGTAAAAACATCCAGGCATTATCAGGAGAAATACAAGCACCAAGATTTCTTAAAGGAACCAGTCTTGCTCTCATTATAAAAGCAATCGGATTAAAATCGCCCAAATCATGTGCGTATCGTAAACCGTTGTAACTTGGATCTGGCTCATTATAAAGTTTGAACTTTGGATTTTTCCAGTTAAATTTACCAGCATCAACAATAATACCTCCAATTCCTGTGCCATGTCCGCCAATCCATTTTGTAAGTGAATGCACAACAATATCTGCACCGTGATCAATTGGTCTTAAAAGATACGGCGTTGTAAAAGTTGAATCGACAATAAGTGGAAGTTCGTATTCATGTGCAATTTTTGCAATAGCTTCAATATCTGCAACATCCAATGCAGGATTACCAATTGTTTCGATATAAATTGCTCTGGTTTTTTCGTTTATAGCATTTCGAAAATTTTCTGGATTTTTTGGATCAACAAATTTGGCTTTAATTCCAAATTGTGGCAATATATCATTAAACATTGTATAAGTGCCACCATAAAGATTATTTGCAGAAACAAATTCTTCGCCATTGGATAAAATATTAATAATTGCATAAAAAATTGCAGATGTACCAGAAGCAATAGCTAAAGCTGCAGCTCCGTTTTCCAGAGCTGCAATCCTATTTTCCAGAATCTCTTGTGTTGGATTGTTTAATCTGGTATAAATATAACCAAGCTCTTTTAACGCAAAAAGATTAGCAGCATGTTCAGCACTTTTAAATATATATGACGATGTTCTGTAAATTGGCACAGCACGAGAAAGAGTTGGATCAATATTATGTCCGGCGTGTAAAGCCAGTGTTTCGAATTTTAATTGGTTGTTAGGCATATGTAAACCCTTTCATATTGTTAATTAAAAGATTAAGTTAGTAATGAGGCCTCATACAAATTTAAAAACAAAAAACCCTCGCTAAATAGCGAGGGTGGTCAAAACTTACCGGCTATTTAGCAATTTATTTAACGTCGGTGCAAGTCGCCTTAAATCCCGACAACAAATTTTTAAGTATAACACACTACAAATATACAAATTTAAAACCTGAAAGTCAATACCTGAATATTAATTTATTGTTATAGTTATAAAAAAGTAAAAAAAATTTGTTTTTTTATATATTTATTTAGACCAATTTTTTAGGAGGTACAAAATGCCAGAAAATTGTCCTAATGCTGAAGCATGTCCAGTTTTCAACAATATTTTAAAAGATAAAGTAATGACTGCAAAATTCTTTCGAATGCTTTTTTGCGAAGCAGGAGAATCTTCTTTTACAAATTGTAAAAGATTTCAAATGAAACAAAAATATGGCAAAGTGCCACCAAATTTACTACCAAACTCTATTAAACCAATTGAAAAAATAGCAAAAGAAGCTGGTTTGATTTAAAATTTATTGCAATCTAAACATTTTTTAATTTAAATGTTTAGATTGCTTTTTATTTATTTTCTTTTATTAGATTTTCTAACTCATTATACCAGTTTTCGCCATACTTACGAATTAAAGACTCTTTACAAAATTTGTAAGTTGGTAAGTCTAATTTGTTACCATTTTCAAGAGCCGGAGAACAACCTACAAAATTTTCAAAAACTAATATGTCTCCACCAAAATCGTGTATTCTAATAGGGAATAAGTGGCACGATATAGGTTTCTTAAAATCTATTTCGCCATTATAAAAAGCTTTCTCAATAGCACATTTTGCTATACCATTTTCATCATAATAAACAAAAACACAATCTCTTTTATTTATACCTTTAGTAAAAATTCCATTTTCATTAATCTCATAAAAGCCATTTTGTTCGATAAATTCAATATTTCTTTGAGTAAGATACTTTTTAACTTTATTGAGAATACTTTGAATTATTGGTATTTCTTCCTGTAACAAAGGTGCTCCATAATCTGATTCAAAAGTGCAACAGGCCCCTTTGCATTTTTCAAGATCACAACAAAATTTTTTATTTATAACTTCATTTCTTACTAAAACACCATTAACAGATATTAATCTTAAATTATTAAAACTCATTTATCTCTCAAATTGTGATAAATCAATATTCAGCTCATCGATCAATTTTTTTAATTTAGTTTGATTTAATTCCAATAAATTAGAAGCTTTTACTAAATCACCATTAGCAATTTTCAAAGATTTTTCGATATGATTTTTCATTACACCATTTAATGATAAATTAGTATCACTTGAGTTAACTTGTGCATCTTTAGAATTACCTGGTATATATTCGTCGTATTCTTTAAGGAAAGAAAAATCTTCTAATTTTATATTATTTCCAGATGAAAGAATAATAGCTCGTTCAACTGCATTGTGTAATTCGCGTATATTACCTTTCCATCTCAATGTTTTAAGGAAATTAAGTGCTTCGCTTTCAATAGTTTTTGTTTCGATATTACAACTTTTACATATTTCATCAAGAAACATAGTGACCAAAAGCGGAATATCTTCGTTTCTTTCTCTTAATGGGGGTAAATAGATTTTTCCAACATTTAATCTGTAATACAAATCTTCGCGAAATCTTTTTTCTTCAACTTCTTTTTCAAGATTTCTATTAGTTGCAGCAATGATTCTAACATTAACAGCTACTTCTTTTTCACCACCAAGACGATAAAATTTCTTTTCCTGTAAAACTCTTAAAAGCTTAACCTGTAAATCCAGAGAAAGCTCACCAATTTCGTCGAGTAATAACGTGCCATTATCAGCAAGTTCAAATTTACCTAATTTAGTTTTAGAAGCTGCACCGGTAAAAGCACCTTTTTCGTATCCAAAAAGCTCGCTTTCTGCTAACTCTTTTGGTATTGCTCCGCAATTAACAGTAATAAATGGCCCTTGCCTACGCGGACTCATAGAATGAATAAACTTAGCCATAACCTCTTTACCGGTTCCACTTTCACCTTCAATTAAAATAGTTGTATTATCCGTTTGAGCAAATTTTTCTGCAAGGTCAAGAATTTTTTGAATTTTATCACTCTTTCCAAAATACTCTCGTGTTATAACCGGACCTTCCTGTAATAATTGTTGTAGTTTAAGAACTTGTTTTCGTAATTTTACAGGTTCTAAATTCTTTTCAAGAATGAATTTTAATTGCTCCATATCAATTGGTTTAAGTAGAAAATCCTTTGCCCCAATTTTCATAGCATTAACAGCAATCTGAACATCTGCATAACCAGTAATCATAACCACTGGTATTTGTTTGTGGCTGGCAATTATATTTTTAAGAATATCGATACCATTAACATCATCAGAAAGATATATATCAAGTAAAATTAAATCTGGGTCAAAATCTTTAATAGTTTGATTAATTTCATCTGGATTCTGGCACAAGAATGCGGAATATCCAATTTTAATTAATGCTTTTTTTAAGGATACTCCTACTAACTCATCATCATCAATAATAAGAATATGATATTCTTCCATAATAATCCACTATTTTGTTGGAAATTCTATATAAAAAACAGTAAATTTATTTAACTTACTTTCAAAATAAAATTTAGCATCATACTCTTCCAATATTATTTTACATACACTTAAACCAATACCTGTTCCATTTTTTTTGCTAGTAAAAAAATCATCGAATATTTTTTTCTGATGCTGTTCACTTATTCCTTTTCCGTTATCCTTGATTGAAAATTTAATAATATCTTTTTCAAATACAGTTTGAATTTCAATTTGTTTTTGTTTATTTACAATTGATAAAGCTTCAATCGAATTTGTTATTAAATTTATAAATACCTGAAGTATTTTATTTGGGTTTAATTGCAATGATGGTAAGTTAGCATCTAAATTTTTGATAACTTTGATATTATTATCTCTTAATTTTAAGTCTAAAATTTGTAATGCGTTATTAATTATATCATTGATATTTATGAGTTCAAGATGCTCATTTGATTTTCTACTTAAATTAAGCGTATTATCTATTAAAAATTCTATTCGATTCGTTGCTTTTTTACACAATTCGATTATCTGTTTATCTTCATCACATAAATTTTCAGAAAGCCCCAGATTATCTAAATTTAATTTTAAAACTGATAAGGGGTTTCTAATTTCGTGTGCTAGAATAGCTGATAATTTACCTAATTCTTCTAATTTTTTTTGTTCATTTTGCATATTCTACAATCTGTAATAAATAGATATATTAAAATTATGATTTTTCCCTAATTGATAATCGAATGTTCTGCTAAAATCATTTAATTCATCTTTAAAGTTTGTATATTCATAATGAAATTGGAAAAAAAGATTATGCCAAAATTGATAACTTAATTTAGCACCTACATAAGTTCTATTTGTTACCTTGCCCCATAAAAATTGTGGTTGTGGTACAGTATATTGTCTTAATCTCATTAAAGAATCTGAAAGTCCACCATTACCTTTTCTCAAATATTTATAGTAAGCTTCGATATCTAATCCCCTAAAAATCTTATATTTTGATGATAAATAAAAAATATCACCATTATCGCCAAGCCAGTGCCCAAGAGAATAATTTGATGATGAATACTCAGTAGTTTTAATATAATGCTGATAAGCGAAAGGAAATATTTTAGTATATTCAACTGTAAAACCAAAATTATCAAAAAATAACCCATAATTTGATAACCCAAAATTCATTGCAACCTGATATCTTTGCTTTTGTTTATCAAACATATCGCTTAAAGTTATCTCATCAATAAACAGAGTTGTGTAAATATGAGTATTTGGGATATGATTTTTTGAAGAAATATTAAAGAAGAACTGAGCATTATCACCTGCGTCATTATTATTATTACTATAATAATGGTCTGCTAATCTGAAAAACATTACTGGTAAAAGGTATAACGCTTTAATCTCATCCCCATAAACCATTGATTCGCCAGCACTCAAACTTAAACCTTTATATTTAATTGTCACTGTGTGAGATGCAAAAAATTTCTTTCTATAAATCACTCTATCTACATTTTGATAAGTATATATTTTATAAGTTTCTAAAGAATCTATCATTCTTGATTCTAAAAAAGCGTGTATGTAATTAAAACTAAACCAGGGCGCTGGATTAATATCAAGCCTTATATATGGATAAGTTGGCGCCTTTCTACCAAGGACAACATTTCCACTTTTTTCATATCCCCAGGTTAAATAATCTTTCACAAAAGAAATTGAGCCCCAATTCCAATCATAAGAAAGCCCCCCCATAGCTTCACTGTACTCAAGTCCATCATCTTTTGGAATTGCAGTAATCCCCATCTCATCAGTTAATGTTTTAGCAGGGTCTAAAATTTTGCTTTCTTCCCTATTGTCTCTAAAATTAAAATAATATCCTAATTTATCGGAAAGATAGCCATAAACAGAAGCACCGTTCCAACGATGAGTAAATTTTTTACCAAATTTATTTTGTATAGAATATCCATAAATAATATCAGCATTGAAAGTAAATAATTCATTTTTATAATTAAATAAATTAGCACTTTGGAAATCGGGATATATAAAATTATAGCTTTCGGTTGTATCTTTTACACAGGAAAGCCTTTTAATTTCATCTTGATAATCATTTAAATAGAAATATAATTCATCTTTTTCAACTTTTGATAATTTATTTTCTTGCTTTTTGATTTCTATTAAATAGTTTGCAATATTTTTTCGAGCTAACGGTTTTATGATATCTTGATATGTTATAATACCTTTAACGCTCATTTGTTCCAAAAATTCATACACAGGGAAATTAACCGGTTCATATACAATTTGTGCTAACAAATTATGATAAAGAATTAATAAGATAAACAATAAAATAAATTTTCTCATTTTTAAAGCCTAATAATTCCAAAATACAAATATAATTTATTTATAAATAAAATAAAATCAGTTTTTGCAAAATTATCTGTATGATAAGCAATTATTCTATTTTGGTATGTGTATAAACAAAAAAGGCTCAAACAAAGAGCCTTTTTCATATTAAAATTTCCATCTGTTTCCAATAGCAAAATTGAATTTTTTGGATGAATTTGGTGCAAATAGACTATATAAATCCAGTGTAGCTATATCAAATTCCCAGAGACCCGTATCAAAACCTAATCCAAATGCCCAATTAAAACCATATTTACCACCGGCGGAAAATCCAGTTCGAATATAAGGTGCCCACTCTGATGGAATATTATAATTAAAACCAAGTGAAAATCTTGGAGTTGTTGAATTGCCTAATTCATTATTAAAACCTTGATTATAATTAAATTCAACAAATAACCTACCCGGTATTTCTTTAATAAATTTTTGTAATTCAGTAGCTACTCCAATTCTTAATGCTGTTGGTAAACTGGTAGTAAAACTGCCCGTATATCTACCGTAATATTTCAAAGAATCGCCAAGATTTTCTGTTTGTTTTTTATCTGTAAAAGATGTAATTTTTCTAGAATTATTTGCTTCATAAACTGCTATTTTTTTATCCCATTTCACGCTACCAATATCTGTAATAGCAAAACCTAAAAGGAATAAATCATCACTTGTTGAAGCAGAAAAGCCTATATCAAACCCTAATCCAGAACCAGCAGGCTTGCTAAAAGGGGATACATTCGCAGAACCATCACTGGCTATAGAATCGAAATCATATTTTACATTCATATCTGGAGATGTAGCTATTAATATTTTAAATTTATTTGTAATGGTTGTCGTAACATTATTATTTAAATTTTCTGTCAAAATAGATAACTCGTTGGATTGAGTTTTTGCATAAGCCAAGCCATTTACAATTTTAAATGAAAGCCCTGCAGATATGTTTTTAAAACCATCAATTTTTACTTCATTAATGTATCTTGAATAGCTAAAATTATACTCAGTAAACACACCTGCTTTAATATTTAACTTATTAAAGTTTAACAATTTTAAAGAATTTGTACCTTCTGGTAAATTTATATTATCAATTAGAAAATGAAAAAAAGATTTAGGTAATTGAACATCTGATACAAATCTACTATTAAGAGCAAACCCAAAACTGCCATAATTTTCTGGCATATTATAACTAAAAGCTAACAATGATGTATTAAAGGAGAGTTCCATTTTAGCATCATTTGAAAAAATATCTTTAAATTTATTTTTATCTGAATTAGTTAATTTTCTACCTACAGTTTCACCATTTGCACCTTTAACACCACCGAAGAAATAATTAATTTCTTCAAATGTCATAAAATTACGGTATGCAGAAAATTTGAGTGATGGCAACAATGGAATATATAAATCGAAATTGTAATTATCACCAAAAATATTCGATTGGACCAAATTAGCTGGATTTTTACCAAAAGAATAAATACCACGAGAGGATACAACATAAGTATTTGCCATACCGTATGAAGTTGGATCAAAAGCACCATCAGAACCTAATCCATTTTGTGCAAATAATCCAAAAGTTATTACTAATAAATTTATAATTTTTTTCATATTGCATCCTTTCTTTATAGATTATCTGGATTAAGTTCAAAATCCATTTTAATATAAGCTTTAATTTTTATAGTCTGATCAGTTGTAAACTCTACTAATTTAGAAGAGGCTGCGTCTTTTGTATTTATTCTAAAATCAATTATTGCTTTATCTAAATCAAATAATTTATCAATATATTTTGTAGATATCTCCTGAATAACAATTTTTTTATAAGACTGCGTTACTTTTCCATCATCATTTACATAAGCTGCAGGGATATAAATAGAATCACTTTTAAGAAGTGTATCTGTAATTGGAACATTAAACAATAAATCGCCATTTTTATCAATTATTTTTACATTTGCATAAACACTTGCAGGTATACCATTATCAATATCTAACACAATTCTTATTTTTTTTATATCATTTGCTTTTTTACGATCATCTTCCGAAGGTGGGTCAATGCTATCAGTAGTATCAGTATAAGCACCATTGTCAATTGAAATTTTAAGAGGAATTTCAACAGTATATGATGGTGTTACAGTATTTGTATCAAAAACAGTTACCGTACTATAATTTGGGTTAAATACTGGAGATATATTATAATTAAGCTTACTTATCATTTTACCGTTTAGGCTATTAAGAAAATTAGCTAAATTTAAGCTAATAGTAGGATTACTTTCATCAATATAGTCATTGAGTACTATATCATTTGTTGCTTCTGCTGCACTTATTTTACCAGTAATTTTAACAGGGATATTAGTCGTCATATTAAAGTTTAATTTTATTTTAGCTAACTCGCTAAATAATAATTTATTAAAAGTTAAATTGTCAAAATTAGCATCTCCAGTTGCAAAATCTGCAGTTTCAATAATAGGATCTAACGAAGTAGGCTTTACTTTTGCTTTAGCTTCTTTTATTATAAACTTATCTGTATTAGTATTTATTATTATTTTGTCATCTACAGATATATTCTTATAATCATTTTTATTTAATGAACTATCAAGTTCCGAGATTACCACATAACGTATGAAATCTACAACATCATTTGGATTTTTTCCTCTTAATTGATAATTAGCAAAATTTAAAACTACTCTTGTTACTGTTTTTGGTGATATATATAAAGATGTATCAAATGGTATTGTAGAAAGTGGTGATCTATATATATCATAAAATACAATATTTGTTTTTGCTCCCAATGATAATTGGTTATCGATATCAATACTAATTTTACCACTTCTAAAATTTGCATAATATACTTTAAGAGAATCACTATTATCTAACTTTATAGAATCATTATCAACTATTGGAGTTTGCGATGGAACTATTACAAGACCATTTTTTATAAATATAGTTGATTTTTCAATAACAAAAAGCCCTGTTTGCTGTGGTGCAATAAAAGAACTATTAGATTGTGTACTTTGAATATTTAAAATTGCCTTAATATTATTTTTGATTAGTGAGTTTTGAATAAGTGGAATATCAGTCAGTATTGACTGACCTGCCGGAATAACGATAGGCGTATTATAATTTGCTACATCACCACTGTTATCTGCATTTTTTATAACAATACTAGAAATTGTTAACTGAACACCGGAATTTGCAGGGAAACTATTCGTAATTGTTAATTTTAACGAACCACTTTCTATTGTTGCATATTGAAAGTCATCAATAGGATCCAATATTACCTCTTGTGTACCAGATACAGCAGGGAACCAAGCAACATTTTGCCCCGGGGAAATTCCATTTGTCCAATCATAACCAATATTGCTTTCAACTCTACTAACATCTACTTTAAAATTATCTTTTCCAGATGTCAATTGCTGGATATGTGCCTCACTGGAAATTTTGTCACCAATTGTAATAGTGGAAAGAGTTTTTGTTTGCCTAAAAATCAATAAATTATTTGATGTTTTTGTAATATTAGTTGTATCTTTTTTAATAGCATCCCATAAAGTATAAGATTTATCTAGTATAGGTATTGTAATTCCTTCATAGGATATTATCGGAGCCTTAAATTCATTGGGTAGATCAATACAGCCCGTAATTGTTAATAAATATACTAAACTTAATAAACTTACAATTTTTTTCATAAGAACTCCTAATTTCAAATTTAATATAATAATAAAAGTATTCTAATAAAATAGCTTATTATTAAATAATTGTTAATTTTATTTTATACAATATTTACTTTGTTTTACTTTGTTTTGTTGTTTTTTTTTCATAACTTTATTTTTTAAATTATTAAAGGTTATAAAAGTGCAAAATTTTAATAAAATTTTTATCATACTATCGTTAACATTCGCTTTCATAAGTTGTTCGTCAACAAAAGATTTATCGAAATTATCCGCCAATGAAAAATTTGAGAAAGCAAAACTTGCTTACAATAATAAAGATTTTGATGAAGCAGTTCAAATTTTACAATCTATTTTAATTGAATATCCTGGAAGAGAAATTATTGATAGCACTCAATATTATTTAGCATTGTGCAGATACCAAAAAGAGGAATATTTAATGGCTAGTTATGAATTTAGCAAACTAATTCAAAATATGCCATTAAGCCCTTTAGTTCCAGAGGCACAATATATGTTAGCTGATTGTTATTACAGATTATCTCCACCTATGCCGCTTGATCAAAAATATACAAAAAAAGCTATCGAAGAGTTCCAAGCTTTCATTGATTTTTATCCACAACATAAACTCGTAAAAGAAGCATCTGAAAAAATTTCCATATTAATAGAAAAATTGGCATATAAAGATTACAACGCCGCTTATATTTACGAAAGAATGGAAAACTACAACGCAGCTATTTTCTTTTATTCTCAAATTATTGAAAATTATCACGATACTAAATATGCACCTTTAGCTTTAGTTAATAAAATTAAGCTCGAAATCTTGAAAAAAAGATATGATAATGCTAAAGAAGATATCGAAAAATTCAAAGAAAAATATTCATCCAGTGAATTGTTAAAAGATATTCTCGAAATTGAAAAGTCATTAAATTAATGTACAAGATATTTTTTATAATTCTTTTTGCAACATTTTCTTTTGGCAGCAATCTTGATGTTTTATTTAATAAATTCATATCGATTTACAATAAAACAAAAACTGAAAAGCTAACTACTGAAAATATTCACAAATGTAATTTTGAAACAATTTATAATATCAAAACCAATTTTCACCTTTTTAATAAATTTCAACAAAATTTAATCGAATATCATTTAAATAGTGTAACTATTACTGATACTTTTATTATATCTCCCAGTGGCAAATTTCGTATTAATTTCAGCAAAGCTCTTTCATCATATCCAAAGTATAATGTTGATAGCGTTGGCATAATTATTGACTCTGTTTACAAATATCAAGTTGAGTACTTAGGTTTTATCCCTCCCAAAGGGAAAGTAGATGATATTTATGACATTTATATAAATAATATTTCCGATTATGGCTATACTGAACTATTATACCAAAATCCTATCCGCAGCCAAATTGTTTTATCTACAGATTATTCTAATTATTACACAAGTGGATTAGAAGCTATAAAAGTAACATTAGCACACGAATTTCACCACGCTATTCAATTTAATTACAAATTACCAGATAGTGATATTTTCTTCTATGAGCTTACATCTACCTCAATGGAAGAATTTGTTTTTCCAGAAATTAATGATTATGTACACTATATTAAAAATTATAAACCTTACTATAATTTTAAATTTGGTGACGGTTATTCCCAGGCAGTTTGGAATTTATTTTTAGTAGAATATTTTAATGATATTAGCATTATCAAAACTCAATGGGAGTTTTTTAGAACAAATTCTGCATTAAATTCAATTGAACTTTCATTAAAAAGTAAAGGAGAAAAATTTTTAACTGTTTTTCCTGCATTTGCAAGTAGTTTACTACCAAATAATAGATATAAATACTATAAAGACTGGGAATTTTTCCCTAAATTAAAATTTATACCTTTATTAAAATATCCAAATACAACAAATTATTTAACAGATATAGCATATGGCGGAATAAGATACTTCGGTGTTATAAAAGATAACATCGATACCAGCTATGCATTTCTAATAAACTCTAATTCAAAAGCAGCCAACGAAGCTCAAACTGATAATGAAGGTGTTGGCGTAGAGCTAATTATTTCTAAAAATCAAATTTCTAATTCTCAAATTTTATCCAATGGCTTATATATAGCAGCTAATTTTAATAAATATGACGAAGGAAATAAGTTATTTACGCAAGGCGAAATATCAAATCTTTCCAGTATCACTATTTATCCAAATCCTATTGTAATGACAAAAAATAATTTATTAAATTTAAGGTTTAACACTCATATTACTTCTTGCGAATTAGACATTTTTGATATAAATTATAATAAGAAAATTAATAAAATTCTTTATAATAATAACTTATTCCAAATCGTGCTGGATAATAATTTATCAACGGGTATTTATTTTGTCAATATCAAAGCAGATGGAAAAGTTTTTAAAACTAAAATTGCCGTAATAAAATAGTGAGGTTATTATTACTGGATTAGTTACAAAAATAGAAAGTATTAATTATTATGTCAAATGCGAAGATAAAATTTATCATTGTTTCTTAAAAGGAAATTTTAAAAAGAAATTTGAATATAAAAAGAATAAATTAATCACAACTGATATAGTTGTAGTAGGCGATTATGTTGATTTTGAACTTAATAAAGAAGGATTTGGACTAATTCACAAAATACACAAAAGGAAAAATTATCTTTCGAGAAAAGCACCACGAATTAAAGGTGCTACAATAAAAGGCTCAAGATTAGAACAAGTTTTAGCAGCAAATATAGATAATGCTATAATTGTAATGTCTCCCAAAACGCCCCAGTTTAATAATCGCACTCTGGATAGATATATTGTAACTGCAAAAGCCTGTAATATACCAGAAACAATTGTAATTAATAAAATTGACTTAGCCGATGAAGATTTTAAATATTGGATAAATTTATACCAAAAAACCGGCCACAATATTATCACTGTATCTGCAACCGAAAACATCAATATTGATAAATTAAAATCACTAATTGATAAAAAAGTTTCTGTTTTTTGGGGACCTTCCGGCGTCGGCAAAAGCTCTCTCATCAATACTATTTACCCGCAAGCAAATTTAAGGGTTGGTGATATATCAGATTATACAACAAAAGGAAGACATACAACAGTAACAGCACAACTTATTGAAATAGAGAAGGATACATATCTGATCGATACACCTGGTATACGAGAAATTGAACCATTCGGTGTTTCCAAGATTGATTTAGGACATTATTTTAATGATATCGCAAAATACATTCCAGATTGCAAATTTAATACTTGCACCCACGAACACGAACCAGATTGCGCCGTCAGAGAAGCATTCTATAAAGGAAAAATTTCAGAAGAAAGATATTTGAGTTATCTTAATATGCTTGATAGTATCGAAGAAGATATTAATTATTTGTAAATTTTATTTAATTCATATTTGCAAATAATATTATTTTTTCACCTTACCGCAATAATTAATTTGCATATATTATCAATATTTTGTAAATATTGTATAATAATTTTTTAATATTTTACACCATTCATTTTATAGGAGTAGCAAAATGCGTAAAGTGATTTTTTTCATTTTTTGTGCAATATTAGTATTTGCACAACAAAAACCACCTATTTATATTGCTTTCCATTGGCATATGCATCAACCAATTTATTGGCCTTATGAAACTGTTTGGCAAACACAACAAAGGGGAGCATACAGTTATAATGTTGTAGACATTTTTAATCAAAGAACTGGACCATACACAAGCTGGCCAAAAGATGCTGTATATAAAGGAATTAACAACGGATTAGGAAATTTTGGGGCTCAGGTTAGTTTATCTGGCTCATTGATTGAAAATTTAAATAATCTTGAAAGTGGTGGAAATGGAAATTTTTCTGGTTGGAAAAACCATTGGAAAGATATTGCAAGCAAAAAAACCGTTAAAAATAATCCTCGTATTGATTTAGTTGCATTTGGATATCACCACCCGCTAATGGGATTAATAGATTATGAAGATATCCGCAAACAAATACAAATGCATAGGGAAATTATTACTTCAAATTTTAATGTAAGTTATTCAAAAGGTATTTTCCCACCCGAAAATGCATTTACCCCAAGAATGATACCAGCATTAGTAGATGAAGGATTGCAGTGGGTAATGGTTGATAATATCCATTTTGATAGAGCTGCAGAAGGATATCCATTTAACACTGGTGGTAATTTATATGAACCTAATAAAGCCGATATACAAAATCCTAACCCTAACGATTGGGTTCAATTAAATGGATTGTGGGCACCGACAAAAGTTTCTGCTGGTTGGGGACATAAACCTCATTATGTAAAATATATAAATCCAAACACAGGACAAGAATATAAAATTATAGCTGTTCCTACAAGTAGATATTTAGGTAATGAAGATGGAAGAGGCGGCTTTGGAGCATTGAATTATGAACAAGTAATGAGCCAATTAGAATTTGCTAATAACGACCCTCAACATCCAATTTTAGTAGTATTACACCATGATGGCGATAACTATGGAGGCGGAAGCTCTGGATATTACGGAAGCAATTTTGATAATTTTGTAAACTGGTTAAAAGCTAATCCTACAAGATTCGTTTGCACAACTATTCAAGATTATCTCGATATGTTTCCTCCTGATCCAAATGATGTTATTTGGGTAGAAGATGGAAGTTGGTCTGGTGCAGATAACGGCGATCCTGAATTCTTAAAATGGAACGGTGATCCAGGTCCTGATGGTTACAGTCCAGATAGAAACAGCTGGGGAATTGTCACTGCAGCAAAAAATTATGTTATTACAGCAGATAAAATTGATCCTAACAATAATAATACTAAATTAGCCTGGAAATATCTAACAGTAGCACAAACAAGTTGTTACTGGTATTGGGACGGTTCTGAAAATGGGGTATGGGATTCTCATCCTGCTCGTGCTTGCAACGAAGCTGTAAAATATGCACAATTGGTATTGAATAATAATGACCAGGTTGGCCCAAATATTTATGTGCCTCAAAGAGAACCTTACAATCCCGGTGCAACTGAATGGAATATTGGAAAACCAAAAGATTTTACTGTTTGGACTTATGTATATGATGTGAGTGGCCTATCTTATGTAAAACTCAAATATAGAACAAGAAATGATGATTCTTATAAACTTACAAGTGACAATTTCACTTACTCTGGTGGTGCTAATGTAGGAAATTGGCAAGAAATCTCAATGACTTCTAAAACAATTCAATCCAGAACTAACCCTGCTCCTACTGTTAAAGCTGACGAATACTCCGCAGTAATATCTGGAATAACCAATAAATTAGTTGATTATTATGTTGAGGCAATGGACACAAAAGGTAATGTAACTAAAAGCGCTATTAAACATGTATGGGTAGGTGATGGTAGTGGTGGCAATAGTAACCCTTCAGGCAGTGTAACATGGATACCACAAAGCCCTAGTAAAGATGATAAAATTACAATTAAAATTGTTAGTTCAAAAACTGGCAAATTACACTGGGGAGTAAATCCTGTAGGTAGCACTTGGACAACTCCTAACCAAACATACTGGCATACTGGTTCTACATTATTTAACAATAGCGGACCAGCAATTGAAAGTCCTCTTACAAAAGTTGGGGATACACTCAAAATTGAATTAGGCCCGTTTAACAACAGTGCTCAAATTGTTAATTCTATTGCTTTTGTAATTCATTACGATGATAATACCTGGGATAATAACGGTGGCAACGATTATAAAATTATAATTAGTGGAAATTCTGGTGGTAGCGAACCTCCTGTTACATTTAACATGGATGGTAATTTAGATGAAAACGCTAAAACTGCTGCTGAAAATGGAAATGAAAAACTCTATTATATCTACAGTGGTGGTAAATTATACCTGGCAACAAAATCTGCTCAATCTTATGGAAAAGATGTTTTCATCTTTGTTTCAAAAACACAACTATCAAACACAGTAAACGCTCCTTGGGCTAAAGCTGGAAACGTTGGCTCTTATGATTACTTCCTTGCCAACGAAAGTACAAATAACTGGTCAGGTTGGTTTAATTCTTCAGGTAATGTAATTTCAACACTACAACAAAAATCTGGTAGCTACCTTGAAGGTGTTATTGATTTAGTTAATAATTTAAATTTGACAAATCCAGAAAAAATTTATGTTGCCGTTGGAATGTATAATACTAATGATAATGGTAATTTAGAATTACAAATACCTCAAGGTAATGGAAATGGCGATATTGAAACTACAGAATTTTTTGAGCTTAACTTAACTCAACCAACAAGTAACGAAACCAGTACTATTATTAAAAATTATTTAACAATTTCTAGTTATCCCAATCCTTTTAATCCAGCAACAAGGATAAAATACCATATCCCATTAAATGGAAATGTTAAAGTTGAAATTTATAACAACTTAGGTGAAAAAATATCCACACTTGCTGATAGATATCATACAGCTGGCGAATATACAATAAATTTTGATGCAAAAGATTTAGGTACTGGTATTTATTACGCTGTTGTAAAAATGGAAAAACAAATTAAGACACATAAACTAATGTTAATCAAATAACTAAAAGGGGCAGCCATAAGCTGCCCCTTTTAGTTTTATATATTAGAATTTTTCTTTTTCTGCTTCAAGTTCATTTGCATCCAATCTTTTGACGTAAGTATATAATTTATCTCTTGAAATTTTCAACATATTGGCCGTTTTTAATTTATTATTGTTATTGTATTCTAGTGCTAAGTTAACTATTTCTAATATATATTTTTCAATATCCAATTCATTGCCACCTCTAATATACTCAGCAATAGGAATTTCAAGATAATTTATATTTGTTTTTCTCTGTCTAAATTCTGGCAACACTTGTAGATGAATAGGTTTTAATTCTATATCATTAAAAAGCACAACTATTTTTTCAATGATATTACGTAGTTCGCGAATATTACCGTCCCAAGAATGATTTAAGAAAATTGTTTGGGCTTCATTTGATATTCTTTTAAATCTCTTATTCCTTCTTTCAGAAAATTCTAAAAGAAAAGATGTAGCAAGCGGAATAATTTCACTTTTTCTTTCTCTTAATGGCGGTATAACAATATGACCTGTAGTTAAACGATAATATAAATCTTCACGAAATTTACCTTCCTGCACTAATGCTTTTATATTTCTATTTGTCGTGCATATAATTCTTGCATTTAAATCATATTCTTTGATACCACCGACCTTAAAATATTTTCTTTCTTGTATAATGCGGAGTAATTTAGCCTGTATTTCATTAGGAATTTCAGAAATTTCATCTAATAGGATAGTGCCTCCAGCAGCAAGTTCAAATTTCCCTTTTTGTCCTTTAGCTAAAGCACCTGTAAAAGCACCACTTTCATAACCAAATAATTCACTTTCAAAAAGGTTTGGATTGATAGCCGGGCAGTTGATGGCAACAAATGGAGCGTTAGGTTCTTCATTGGCTAAATGTATATACCTTGCTAGCATTTCCTTTCCTGTACCAGTTTCACCTTCAAGCAAAATAGGTACAGTGCGGTCCTGTCCAATCATCTCCGCCATTGCATAAACAGATTTCATTGTATCTGAATATATTGCAAGATGACTTAATCCACTATTTTCCAGTATTTTCTTTTTAAGTTCAGAAATCTGCGAAAAAAATGTTTCTTTTGTTTTTTCTAATTCTAATTGGAAATCGTGTTTAATTGAATCTAACTGAGATTTTAACCTTTTAATATCTTCAATCTTACTGATTGCACTAACTAATTCATCTATTTCTATAGGTTTTGATATGTAATCAAACGCACCAAGCTTGAGTGCTTTAACTGCTTCTTTTATGGTAGCAAATCCTGTTACAAAAATAACTTCCGTATTTGTGATAAGATTTCTTCCATTTAATTCTTCTAAAAACTCAAGCCCGCTCATATTTGGCATTTTTACATCAGAAATGATAATATCACATTTTTCCTTACTTAAATAATCAAGTGCAGCAATAGGATTTTCAAAAGTTATAATATCATGATTAATTTTTTTCAAAAATCTTTCTAATGCTACTCTTGAACCTTTGTCATCTTCCAAAAGCAAAATTTTCATAAATAACCTTGTAATTTCTTAAAAGAGATTTTTATAACAGTATTATTATCGTTATATATATCCATTTTCGAACTGTATCTACCTAAAAGGTTTATTATAGCAGAAATTATTATCCCATAGTATAAATCTTTCCCTTCAATTTTTGAATTAAATATATTATTTGGATTAATTAATTTTTCTAACTTATAATTTACAATAATATTTAGTATTATATTTTCATCCTCTTCCTCAATAGAAATACCAATTTCTTTATGGGAAATATTTTGTGGTGAATAATTTAACAAATACAATATAATATTTGATATTACATATTCAATATAAAATTGTGGAAATGACACATAAACTGTACTATCAATATTTGTCTTTAATTTAAAATTTTCCTCAGTTAAATAACTATTAATCAAATCTAATGAAGTAAATATAGAATGCGTTAAATTTACAATTCCAACTTCATTTTGTGGCTCAGCATTTTCAAGAAATCTCAATCGATTTATAATATCTTCTATTCTATTTAACTGTGAAGAAATAAACTCATAATCTTGCAACAAATCTTCTTTCTTTACTACTTCATTTTCAAATTTCAAATTTGTGTCAACTAAGATTTTAATAGCATTTAAAGGTTGTGAAATTTGATGTGTTAAATTACTCATCATACCCGAAATAAGCAATAATTTTTCAAATTGACTTAGAAATATTTTATGATTTTCAAAAACTTCTTTTCTCTCTTCTAATTTTATATTTGTAATATCAATTATTCCGCCAATGATATATTTCTCACTATTATTATAAAAAAAAGATTTAATAATCATTAACTCTTTATTTAGTGTTTTACAATAAAATTCAAATATTTTTTCTTTAAAACCATTTTCAATAAATTCATCAGTAAGCAGGAAATCTGAATAATCATTTACAAAAACATCTTTAATGTTTTTGCCAAGTATTTCTTCTTTTGATACATTTAGTAATTTCAAAAAAGCATCATTAATATACACATATTTACCGTATGCATCTCTTACAAAAATTGGTATATTAATCGACTTGAAAATATTTTCTGTAGGTATAAAATTTAACATTGTTAATTTTGATTATTTTTTTTATCATTAAATTTTAAAAATAAAAAAAATAGGTCAGTAATGCAACCCTTTACTACAAACAAGCAAAATACTTCTTCTGAAGCACAAAATTATACATTATATTTAATAATATTAACTGCACTATTTTTTATTTGGGGATTTATTACTTGTTTAAATGATATTTTAATACCACATTTAAAGTCTGCTTTTAGCTTAAATTACACAAAAGCAATGCTAATACAATTTAGCTTTTTTACTGCATATTTTATAGTATCTTTGCCTGCAGGAATTTTGTTAGAAAAAATTGGATACCAAAAGGGAATAGTGTTAGGCTTAACTACTGCTGCTATTGGAAGTGCTCTTTTTATACCAGCAGCCAATTTAATAAGTTATGAATTTTTTCTTGTTGCACTTTTTATTTTGGCAAGCGGAATAACTGTTTTACAAGTTGCAGCAAACCCTTATGTAGTTGTATTAGGAAAACCTGAAACTTCTTCAGCAAGGCTTAATCTTACACAAGCGTTTAATTCATTGGGAACTACAGTAGCACCTTTTATTGGTAGTTATTTAATTTTATCAGTTACTACAAATTCTAATTCTTCTACAGAATCTGTAAAACTACCTTATTTAGGTATAGCTTTAATTTTATTATTCTTAGCTATATTTTTTTCAGTTGTCAAGCTACCTAAAATAAATCACACAACAGACGAAGAAGCTGAAATAATTAGCGAAACCAAGCATAAATCTATTTTTGAATACAAACACTTAATATTCGGTGTTGTTGGCATTTTTTTATATGTTGGAGCAGAGGTATCAATTGGTAGTTTTCTTGTAAATTATTTTAAAGAATTAGTAAATATGGAAGAGCAAAATGCCGCAAAATTAATCGCCTTCTACTGGGGAGGTGCCATGGTAGGAAGATTTATAGGTTCATTTCTACAAAATTATATTAAACCAAATTTATTATTAGCAATAAATTCACTTTTTGCAGCGAGCCTTGTAATTCTTTCCATGATTGGCAGTGGCTATTTTTCAGTTATAACAATATTAGCAGTTGGATTTTTTAATTCCATTATGTTTCCAACCATTTTTTCATTATCATTAAATAAACTTGGAAGATTTACCGAAAAAGGTTCTGGCCTATTATGTATGGCAATTGTTGGCGGTGCAATTTTACCTGTTATACAGGGTATGTTTGCAGATAAAATAGGAATACATCATGCATTTATTATACCTGTTTTATGCTATCTATATATTTCTTTCTTTGGATTTAAGGGATATAAACCAAGCATATAGTAACTTATAGGTAATATTGATAAATTTTTTTTCAAATTAAATTATAGGGAAATGATAATATAACCAAAACTTATACATTCAAAATCCTTTTTCTACGAAATCATAAACGGCAAATATGTGATATTGTTTTTTATATAATATATTGTTATCAAAACTTTTTTCACAGTAGAATACTGATTTTACCGTATAGAAATTCTAATTAACTTTATTTTTTAACGATATTTCTACGGCTCAACCGTATAAAACTCACACGAAACAGTTGATATATCTTTTTAATATTTTAATTTACAAATAATATAAATTGCTATTAATAATTTTCAAAAATAGAAATAATTGTGAGTTTAAAAAAAATTAATTTTATTTTTTTTTTGAAAAATATTTATTAATTTGAGTTCAAACATTAACCAATATTAGGTAAAATTATGGCAAAAGTAAAAGGAGATATCATTATTGATATCGAAAAATGCAAAGGTTGCAAACTATGTGCCAGTGCATGCCCGCAGGTTACTCTTGAACTTTCCAAAAAAGTTAATAGCAAGGGCTATTTGTACATTGTAAAAGTTAACGATAAGTGCACTGGATGTACCAATTGTGCTTTAGTCTGTCCAGAAGGTATTATAACTGTTTATCGCAAAACATTAGATGGCAACAAAGAACATGTAGCAACTATAACAAATGTATCCAAAGATATAAATATTACGGTGAAAGAATGAAAGAGTTAAAACTAATGAAAGGCAATGAAGCTATTGCCGAGGCTGCAATTCGTGCTGGGTGTGATGCCTATTTTGGCTATCCTATTACACCACAATCAGAAATTTTAGAATATCTGGCTGCTAATGCTCAAAAAAGAACAGGAATGGTTGTTCTACAAGCTGAAAGTGAAATTGCATCTATCAACATGGTTTATGGTGCTGCAGGTTGCGGAAAACGAGTAATGACTTCATCATCATCCCCTGGTATTAGTTTGATGCAAGAAGGAATTTCTTACATCGCATGTGCTGAGTTACCTTGCTTGCTAGTAAATGTTATGAGAGGTGGACCAGGCTTAGGAACTATTCAACCATCGCAAGGTGATTATTTCCAAACTGTAAAAGGCGGTGGTCACGGCGATTATCGACTTATTACTCTTGCTCCTTCCACTATACAAGAAGCAGTTGATTTTACCAAATTAGCTTTTGATTTAGCTTTCAAATGGCGTAATCCGGTTATGTTACTTCTTGATGGCGCAATTGGGCAGATGATGGAAAAAGTTGAATTGTTCTCTCAACAAGAAAGATTAAAAGAAGCACCAGATTGGGCTACAGTTGGTAAGCCAAAAAATCGAGAAAGAAATATTATTACATCTCTCCATATGCAACCAGAAGATATGGAAAAAACAAATCAACATCTACAAGCAAAATATAGAAAAATCGAAGAAGAAGAAACTAGATTTGAATGCTACAAATGTGATGATGCTGACTATATTTTTACTGGTTTCGGTCTTGTGGCAAGAATTGCAAAAAAAGCAGCAGATATAGCCAGAACAAAAGGTTATAAAATTGGCGTTTTTAGACCAATAACTTTATTCCCATTTCCTTATTCAGAAATTAATAACTTATCTAAAAAAGTAAAAGCAATTTTGGATGTTGAAATGAATACTGGTCAGATGCTTGAAGATGTAAAATTAGCTGTTAATGGTAATATTCCTGTTGAGTTCCATGGTAGAACAGGCGGTATGATACCAACTCCAGAAGAAATTGTTGCAGTTTTCGAAGAAAAAATTATTAAAAGGAAATAACTATGGGAAATGAACGATTACTACTCCAAGAAGATATACATCATATGTATGATCATCTTCATCCGGAAGATGAAATTTGTGTTAAAGAAAATATCGTCTACCAAAAACCATCTACATTATTAGATACTCCATTTCATTACTGCCCGGGTTGCGGACACAGTACTGTACATAAGCTAATAGCTGAAGTAATCGATGAAATGGGCATTCAAGAACAAACTATTGGAGTTGCTCCAGTTGGCTGCGCAGTTTTTGCTTATAATTATATTAATATTGATTGGCAAGAGGCAGCTCACGGACGCGCTAGTGCTGTTGCAACGGGAATTAAACGTGTTTTACCTGATAAATTTGTATTTTCATATCAAGGAGATGGCGACTTAGCTGCTATTGGAACAGGCGAGACAATACATACTTGCAACAGAGGCGAAAATATAACTATTATTTTTATCAATAACGGAATTTACGGAATGACAGGCGGACAAATGGCGCCTACTACTCTTGAAGGTATGAAATCTACTACTTCTCCCAACGGAAGAGATGTTCACTGGGCCGGTTATCCTTTAAAAATTTCTGAACTTCTTGCGCAACTACCAGGAACTTATTACGTTACTAGACAAGCTGTATTTTCTCCTAATCATGTTCGTAAAGCAAAAAAAGCTATACGAAATGCTTTTGAATATCAAAAACTTAACAAAGGTACTTGCCTTGTTGAAATTGTTTCTAATTGTCCTTCGAACTGGAAAATGACCCCAACAGAATCGAACATGTGGTTACAAGATAATATGATTAAATATTTTCAACTTGGCGATATTAAGCTACCTAAAAAAGAGGAGGCAAAATAATGTGTGAGGAAATTATTATTGCTGGTTTTGGAGGACAAGGAGTTCTATCTCTTGGACAAATATTATGCTATTCCGGCGTTGAAGAAGGAAAAGAAGTAAGCTGGATGCCATCTTATGGACCTGAGATGAGAGGCGGTACAGCAAACTGTATTGTAATTCTTAGCGATGATGAAATCAGTTCTCCTATTGTTTCTAAATTCGATACTGTAATTGCACTTAATCAACCCAGTTTAGATAAATTTGAAAAAGCTGTAAAACCCGGTGGATTGCTTTTATACGATTCTACTAATATAGTTCAGCCACCTACAAGAGATGATATTAAAGTTGTTGGCATAGAAGCATCTCAAACAGCTGCTGAAATGAAAAATACTAAAATTTTGAATATGATTGTTCTTGGTGCATTTATTCAGTTAAAACCAATTATAAAAGTTGAAAATATAATTAATGGTCTCAAAAAAGTTCTACCTGAAAGATATCACCATCTAATACCTTTAAACGAAGAAGCTATTAAAAAAGGTATTGAATTAGCTAAAGAGCAAACTGTTACAGCATAACCTATAACAAAAAAGCAAGCTAAAAAAACAGCTTGCTTTTTTATTTATAGAATTTTAAAAATCATTTTACCAAAAACAAATTTAATTGTTATTATATTTTCTTCCCTTTAATCTATCAGATACATAATCAAAATTTGGTAAATTTAAATAATACATTTTCATCAATCCTTTACCTTTAACTTCAATTTCTCCTCGTTCAATAAAATTGTATTTATTTTCGAGTTCTTTTTTTACACACTCACTTACATTTATCTTAAAAGGTTCACTTGCACGTTCTAATCTTGAAGCAATATTTACTGTATCGCCCCATATATCGTAAGAAAGTTGAGATATTCCTATAATTCCTGCTGTTACATCACCATAATGTAAACCCACTCTTACCTCACACTGAAATTTATGTTTTCTGTTTCTTTCAATTAAGTATTCAAAAATTTCCTTTGCTATACAAACTAAATTTTCTAAATTATTATCAAAATATTCTGGTAATCCACTTGCTATTAAATACGCATCTCCTACAGTTTTAATTTTTGTCCCTTTGTATTTTTCTATAATTCTATCAAATTCGTAATAAATTTCCGAAAGCTCATTTACTATATAATCAGGTGAATAGATACTACTATATTTAGTAAAATCTACAATATCTAAAAACATAACACTCACGTTTTTAAATAATTGTGGTTCGATTTTGTTTTTCTTTCTTAATTCATTTGCAACAGGTATTGGGAATACACTATTAAGCAATAAATCGGATTTTTCTTTTTCTTTTTGAATAATTTTATTCTTAACCTCAAGAGCATTAGCATATTCTTCAATCTCTTCATTTTTCTTAAGAATTTCTTCTTTTTGCATAATTAATATTTCATTCTGCTTATTGATAATTCGATTCTTTCGATAAACAAAAGCAATCAAAAATCCCAGTAAAGCAAGTATTATAGATAAAGAAATTCTAATATTTCTTTCTCTTTCAATTTCCAATTGTTCAATTTTTCTTTGCTTAGCTATCTCATATTTTTCATTAATATCAAAAACACTTGCAAGACTATATTTTGCATCAAGTGAGTCTACAGCATCATTGTAAATCTTAAAATAAAAAAGTGCACTATTAAAATCTTTATTTCTTTCGTAAATTTCACTAATTTTTTTTGCTACTTCAGCAAGGTTATCCCAATATTTTATTTTTTGTGCAATAAATAAAGCATCTTTATAATTAGCTAATGCCTCCTGATTTTTCCCATTTTTTACATAATAATCGCCATTTAATATCTTTAAAGCTGCTAAATATCCATAATTATCTGTATTGTATGCATAATCGTTTGCTAATTTTAAATAATATCTTGCAGAATCTAAAATATTTTCTTTCAAGTATATTTTAACATAATTAGAATATACTTTACTAATACCAACACTATCTTTTTCTTCAAATCTTAGCTTTAATAATAACGAGTTATATTTTTTTGCTTCATCTAATTTATATTTTTCAACAAGGGTTAAAACAATGCTATGGTATGCAAAACCCATACCTGTTTTATGATTAATTTTATGAAATATATTCAATGCTTTCAAGCAATTGTAATATGACTCATCATATTGATATAGATAGTACAAATTAGCACCTAGATTATTATAAGCAAACCCTAATTCAATAGTGTCATTATATTTTTCTGCATATTCCTTTGCAAGCAAAAAATATTTCTGTGCTGCAGGATATTGAACAATTCCTCGATAAACAACACCTATTAAATTATATAATTTAGGTAATCGTTCAAATTGTGATTTATTATTTATTATCTCAAGTGCGTTATAGCCATATTGAAGTGCTAATTTAGGATTTGTTGCTCTATACTTCCAGCAAAGATTTGATAATGCTACAATTGTATCATTTACAATATTAGCTGATGAAATACCAGTTGCAAACAAATAATTAAATAGCAATAAATATAAATAAATTTTTTTGAACATATAGAATTGTAATAGTTAAAGTCAAATATATAAAATTTATGATTATATAAAAAATTAAATTTTTACAATATTAGATGATAAAACTCACTAACTAAAATGATATTTAATTATTGAATTGGAATTTATAGCGGTTAAATATTTATAATATTGTCACAAACCATATATTATACTATAAAATATTTGTAGTTGTTATATAAAAATCAATTGATTTTTTTTCTTCTTAAAAAGTATATAAAGATTGGTGAGCCTAAAAGTGCAGTTATAGCACCTACAGGAATCTCTGCAGGTGCAAGAATTGTTCTACCAATTGTATCTGCTATAGTTAAATAAATTGCTCCAATTATAAAAGAATATGGTAAAACTTTACGATTATCTATTCCAAATAACAATCTAGTAAAATGGGGCACTACTAATCCAACAAAACCTATTATTCCACTTATTGATACTAGGACAGCAACCACAACAGTTGATAAAATTAACAAAAAGTATTTCACTACCGTTATATTCACTCCAGTATATCTTGCATAATCTTCACCCATAGACATAATATTCAACTTAAAACCAAATAGAGATAATACAAAAGAAATTAAAACTGTAAAAAATAAAATAGGAAATGCGTAATTCATATTAGCAAGCGTTAAATTACCTATCAACCAAAAATATGCGTTTCTTGCAGTTTCGTGTGCCATACTTATCAAAATCAAAATAATAGCTGAAAAAAACGAAGACAACATAACACCTGTTAACAGCATTGTTTCATTCTGTGATGTTAATATCTTTTTAGATATTACAAATGTAAATCCAGTAATCACTAACGCAATAACAAATGCCAGAATATTAATAAAAAACATACTTAAGCCTAATAAAATACCTATAACTGTGCCAAGTGCAGCACCACTTGAAACACCTAAAATATAAGGTTCTGCAAGGGGATTGATAAATATAGCTTGAAATATCGCTCCAACTATTGCTAAACCGCCACCTACAGCAATTGCAATAATAATTCTTGGTAACCTTAAGTCGTATATTATAGTGGAATTAATTTCAGTTCCTTTTCCAATTAAAACATTTAAAACATCCATCATTGGAATATGTGAACTGCCAATACCTAAGCATAATACAACAGAAACTATCAAAAAACCTATAAGTAAAATAAAATTATAAAAAAACTTTTTTATGCTAAACTCAGATATCATTTATCACTTGTAATTTTTCCCACAAATAATCGATCAATTCTTTTATACCAAAATTTGCTACGGATGATATAAAAAAAACTTTATCTTTATAATCGCCGAATTCTAGCATTTTTAATTTTTCAATGTCTTCATCCAACAAAGCATCTATTTTAGTCAAAGCTATAACGAAAGGTTTTCTACTTAGTTTTTCAGAATAATTTCTTAATTCTTTTCGTAAAATCTCATAATTAGAAACTATATTATCATAATCTACAGCATCGATTAAAAATAGTAGCAACTTAGTTCTTTCGATATGCCTTAAAAATTGTAACCCTAAGCCTTTCCCCTCAGATGCACCTTCAATAATACCGGGAATATCAGCTACAACAAAACTTTTAAATTCATCATATTTAACAATACCTAAATTTGGTTCTAAGGTTGTAAAAGGATAATCAGCAATTTTAGGTTTTGCAGCCGAAATAACAGAAATAAAAGTAGATTTACCAGCATTAGGAAAGCCAACCAATCCAACATCGGCTATAAGCTTGAGTTCTAAAATTAAATGTTTTTCCTCACCTGGTTTTCCATTTTCTGCCCATCTTGGAGTTTGATTTGTAGGGGTTGCAAAATATGCATTACCGTGACCTCCTCGTCCTCCTTTCAACAAAGTAACACGCATATCTTTTTTATCTAAATCTAATAATATCTCGCCCGTTTCTTTATCTTTTACAACCGTACCAACCGGAACTTTTATAATAACATCCTTTCCATTTCGACCTGTTTTTAATGAACTTTCTCCTTTTGCTCCATTTTCTGCAATAAATTTTTTGTTATACTTAAAATCTAATAATGTATTCAAATTTTCATCTGTTACAAAAATTACATCGCCGCCTTTACCACCATCTCCACCAGAAGGACCTCCTTTGGGGACATATTTTTCTCGTCTAAAAGTTACTGCACCATCGCCACCTTTACCTGATGCAACATATATTTCTGCTAAATCTATGAACATTTTCTACCTTATATTTGTTATTTCATTATACAAATTTATGAAAACTTTATGAAATTTACATATTTTTGTATTATCGATTTTATTACTTAATAAAGAAGTTACCCAAAAGCTTATAATAACTTAATTTAGTATATGAAAGAACTACTGCCGCTAAAAAAATATCTTCTAAGATATAAGAAAAAAATCATACTGGGTTTTATATGTATTATTTTTTCAAATTTTTTTGCTACTATAATACCACAAATCATTCAAAAAACTATTGATATTTTCAATAATTCAAATAATCTTATACATCAAAAGCCCATTTTAATTGAATATACCATTTTAATAATTTTATTTTCTGCTATAAGCGGAGTTTTTAGATATTATATTCGTCAGACCATAATCGTCGCTTCGCGACTTATCGAAAATGACCTAAGAAATGATTTATTTACACATATTATTAAGCTACCATATTCATTTTTTTACAATAATTCAACTGGCAACCTGATGGCTTTATCTACAAACGACATAAACGCTGTTAGGAATTTTTTAGGGCCTGCTATAATGTATTCAACTGATAACATAATAAAATTTCTGTTTATTTTTATTATGATGTTAAATATAGATATCCAGTTGACAATTTATGCATTATTACCTTTACCTTTTATCTCTATTCTGGTTGTTATTATAGGGCGAAAGGTTCAAAACTATTACTCACAAGTATTAAAACAATTTGGCGTCCTTACAACAATTGCACAAGAAAATATTTCTTTAGTAAGAGTTGTAAAATCATATTCAATACAAGAAAATTTTATCAAAAAATTTGACAAAAACAGCAAAGAATATTATCATATTAATATCCGTATGATGAGAATAATGTCTTTAGTCCAGCCACTTTTAATCTTTTTGGTTGGACTTTCTTTAACAATAACATTACTAATTGGCGGGTATGATGTAATAACAGGCAGATTGACAATCGGTGAAATCACTGCTCTAACAATATATCTTGGATTACTTATCTGGCCAATGTTTGCTTTTGGATGGGTTACAAATATGATACATCAAGCTAATGCTAGTATGAAAAGATTAAATGAAGTTTTCAATTTACCCATTGAAATCGATGATAATTCTCAGGTAAACTTAAAAGAAATCAACGAAATTGAATTTAAAAATGTTTCGTTTGAAGTAGATAACAAAAAAATACTCGATAATATTACATTTAAAATTCAAAAGCATCAAAAAGTTGCAATTATTGGTAAAACTGGCGCTGGTAAAACAACTATATTTAATCTCATAACTAAAATTTTATCTCCTACAAGTGGCGAAATACACATCAACGGAATTAATATAAATTCAATACCTGCAAAAGATATTCGAGCAAATCTAGCATATATTACTCAAGAAGCTTTTTTATTTTCCGATACAATTAAAAACAACATACTATTTTGTTGCCAAAACTCCGATAAAAATTTAAATGAAATAATAACCCTTTCTGCTCTGGATAAAGATATTTCATCTTTTCCTAATGGAATAGATACTATCATAGGAGAAAAGGGAATAACTTTATCCGGCGGGCAGAAACAAAGAGTAGCAATTGCCAGAGCATTAGCATCAAACTATAATTTCTTTCTATTTGATGACTCTTTTTCTGCAATTGATACAGATACAGAAAACAGAATTATATCTAATCTTTACAACTTTTTAGAAAACAAAACTGCATTATTTATTTCCCACAGAGTATCAACTATCAAAAATTGCGACTACATTTATGTATTAGATAAAGGTAAAATTATCGAACAAGGCACAAACGAGTATTTACTTAACAAAAATGGCTATTATGCCAAACTTTATAATCACCAAATGATTGAAATTGAACTGGATAACGCATAATGGAAATTACAAAAGATGTAGGATATTCTAAAATATCAGGCAAAAAGTTATTTTTTAGATTATTAAAATTCACAAAACCATATAAGCATATAGTTATATTGGCTATTCTTTTTAATATATTACTTTCTGCAATAACACCATTAAGGCCCTACCTTTCCAAAATTGCTGTGGATGACTATATTTTAAAGAATAATTTTAATGGATTACTTATTATATCTTTAATAATTTTAGTATCAATATTTATAAATGCGTTATTTCAATATCTTTTAAGTTATATAACTCAACTATTAGGGCAAAAAATTGTTTATAATATACGAACCTTAATTTTTTCCCATCTACAAAAATTAAGAACTGTTAATTTCGATAAAACCCCCGTTGGTAGGATGGTAACCCGCGTTACAAATGATGTCGAATCCTTAAACGAACTATTTTCAGCTGGTATTATCCAAATTTTCAGCGATATCTTTTTAATATTGTGGATAATTGCTTTTATGCTCTATATAGATGTTAATCTTACACTAATTTCTCTTTCGGTTATACCTTTAATTATGATAGCATCATTTATCTTTAAAAAGAAAGCAAGAGAAGCATTCAGCAATGTTAGATTACATTTAGGGAGATTAAATACTTTTGCACAAGAACATTTCTCTGGTATTCTGGTTATAAAATCTTTCAACAAGTATCAAGATATTAGCAATAAATTTAAGGAAATAAATAAAGACCATACCAAAGCGAATATTGACTCCATATTTTATTATGCTGTTTTTTTCCCTTTTGTTGAATTTCTGGGCGCCATTTTAATATCTTTAATATTGTGGTATTCTTACTATGAACTATTAAGTGCAAAATTAACTCTGGGAACATTATTTGCCTTTGTTCAATTAACAGAAATGTTTTTTAGACCAATTCGCGAACTTTCCGAAAAATATAACATTCTACAAACAGCAATAGCGTCATCCGAAAGAATTTTTATGTTATTAGATAACAACGATACTGAACAAACAATAACGCAAGTTAATTCATCAAAACCTTATTTTAATACAATAGAATTTAGAAATGTTTGGTTTGCATACGAAAACGAAAATTGGATATTAAAAAATGTTAGTTTTACAGTTAACAAAGGAGAAATAGTTGCAATTGTGGGGCATACCGGCGCCGGTAAATCTACAATAATAAATCTACTATTACGATTTTATGATATACAAAAAGGGGATATTTTAATAGATGGCAAAAGCATATACGAATACGACTTACAAGATTTGAGAACTTACATTTCTATTGTATTACAAGATGTTCAATTATTTACTTCAACAATTTATGACAATATTTCACTTGGTAAAGATATAAATATCGAAGATATAAAAATTCTTGCAAAAGAACTTGGCCTTTATGAAGTATTTCACAATTTCGAAAATATTCTTTTTGATAATCTTGAAGAAAAAGGTTCTACTTTAAGTTTAGGACAAAAACAACTTATTACTTTTGTTCGTGCATTAGCCCACAAACCTAAACTTCTTTTATTAGATGAAGCAACTTCCAATATAGATTCCAATACAGAAATAATAATTCAAAAAGCAATGGATAAACTTTTTCACAAACAAACATCAATAGTAATAGCGCACCGGCTTTCAACTATAAAAAAATCAACAAAAATTATTGTATTACACAAAGGAGAAGTAAAAGAAATAGGCACACACAAAGATTTGATACTAAAAAAAGGGTTGTATTATAAACTCTATATGCTACAATTTTCTTCCAAATAATAATAAAAAAGCCCCAAAACGATGGGGCTTTTTAGTTAATTATCTATAAAATTTATATCTTTCGTCTTTAATTTCTGCTTTTTCTTTAATATTAGCTAGCCAATTTTGAATAAATTCATTACTTTTTTGCATATAAAGGTTACTTGCTATCTGTCGTCTTTGCATTTTGTAAGCATTTTTATCAAATTGATCTTTTTCCCATACTTTTACAATATAAGCACCTGTTCTACCTTTAAATGGTCCAATAACTGAACCTGTTTTTGCTTCCATAACATTATGTGTAAATTTAATATCATATCCAACATTTGGTGGGTAACTTTGATAACTAAATCTACCTGTTACACCTCTTTTAATTAAAGGATTGTTTCCATAAACAACACTTAGTGAATCATTTGCACCAATTTTTGATTTTACACCTTTAAGTAAATTTACGCCATATTCAAGTTTTTTATTTCTGACAACTTCACTTTTAATTACAGCTTTTAGTTCATCAAAAGGTTTAACTCCAGCTTCTTTCACATCTGTTACTATGGCAACAACATAAGCATTTGGAGTAGAAATAACAGGACTAATATCTCCCTTACCATTTTCAAATGACCAATCAACTAAGAATTTACTATATCCAACACCTGGAATAAATGCCTGGTTCTTTGTAAATAATGGTGTTTCCATTTCATATTGCTTCATGTTAAAATGCTTAACAGCTTCATCGAAAGAATTTTTATCAGCAAAATATTGGAAATCAGCTGCTTTTTCGTATAATAAATCTTTTGAAGCACCTGAAAGTTTAATTGGGCTTTCAAGTTCTTCCACAATAAATCTTGCGTTAGATTTTTCTTTGACAAGAATTACATGATATCCATAATTAGTTTTTACAGGTTTTTGTACTTTTCCTACAGGTCCACTAAAACAAGCATTTTCAAATTCAGGAACCATTCTTCCCTTACCAAACCAACCTAAGTCACCACCATTTTGAGCACTACCTGGATCTTTAGAATATTGTTGTGCTAATTGAGCAAAATTATCGCCTTTATTAACTCTTTCATATAATTGATTAGCTGTAGCTTCATCATCAACTAATATATGGGCAGCTCTTACAAAAGTTTCTTTGCCTGTTGTTTTACCTAACAATCTATACAAAGCATAACCAGTTTGACTTTTTACTGGTCCAACAACTTGCTTTAATGAAGCAGAATTAAGCACAGTTAATGCTTCGCTGGAAAGTTTACCCATATCAAGAGTATCTTTTTTATATGTAAAAGGATTTTCAAAATTTTTAAGTGATGTTGTATCAGAAGTTATCAATTTTTTTGTTTCATCTATTAAACTGAAAGCAGAAGTTGAATCATCAGCAGTAGGTTGTTTAGGGAATACAACAACTTTTAATTTTCTTTGTTCATCGTATCTATATTTATATTGATTTTTCTCATAATATTGCTTTAAGTCATTATCTGTAACTTTGATTAAATTATCAGCAACATCTTCAGGTCTTACAACAAGATATTCAACATTAGCAAAGATGTTTTGATTTTTATAATTTTGTAAAAGTTCACCTTCACTTAAAACTACACTTCCGCCAAGCACAGTGATTAATTTTTGTTGTTTAAGCTCTTCTTTTAATCCAATTTTTAAATTTTCAACAATTTGTTTATTTCGTGGATCTTTAAGTGCTTGCATATAAATATCTCTACGGAATCTACCAGTAGAGTCAGTAAATTGTTGTCTTAAAAATACAGGTGGATTAGGACCGAAAAGATAATCTTCAACTTCTTTATCTGTTACTTCAATTTTCATTTGTTCCATTTGTTGTTCGAGCAACTTTTGAGTAACAAGTTGATCCCAGGCTTGCTCCCTTAAAATATCTATTCTATCTTCATCAACATCTTGTCCATATTGGTTTTTAATTTGTTCTCTCATATTTTCAATGGCTTTGTTGTATTCTTCGTATGTAATCTTTTCTCCATTTACGCTACCTACAACATTCTTACTTTGTCCTAAAACTTCAAGAACTCTAGTATCAGATAATACCATAAATAAAATAAACAAACCGCCAACACCAATAATAAAAACAGGTGTTAAGCTCCTCATTTTTTGCATCATACCCATATTAGATATATTCCTCCATAATTATACAATTTTAATAGATTTAAAGATTGTAATTTAATTATTTTTAAACTAAAATTCAAATAAAATAAATGATTATTGAAAATTTTTTATTGCGTCTATATACCATTGAGTAATAACGCGTGGTCTTGTAATAGCTGTACCAACAACAACAGCCCAGGCACCAACTTGAATTGCTTTAGCTGCGGTATCAGGTGTATTAAATCTTCCTTCTGCAAAAACAGGCACTGATGATAGACTACACAAATCACTTAATAACTCATAATCGGGTTGGTGAATATCTGCTTTATGTTTAGTTTCTGGTGTATAACCACTTAATGTTGTAGAAATACAATCAGCCCCAGCTTTAATACAAGCTAGTGCATCCTCAATTGTAGAAATATCAGCCATTATGCATACATCTGGATATTTTTCCTTTACTTTTGAAATAAATTCTGGCCCGGTTAGTTCTTCTCTTTTTCTAAAAGTTCCATCAATAGCTATAATATCGCAATTTGTTTTTAATAAATCTTCCACATCTTTAAATGAACCAGTTATTCTTACATAACCATCATCAAAATATGATTTTATCAAACCAATAACTTGAACAGATACATTCTCTTTTATCATTTTTGTTTTTTCAAACCCTTCAGTTCTAATACCTGCTGCTCCGCCCATAACTGCTGCTTTAGCAAATAAAGTTACTCCTTCTTGTGAATTAAATGGATCATTACCCTTAGCCTAGCAGGATACTATTAATTGCTTTTTTAATCTATCGAAAATTTCTTTCATTACAATTCCTCAAAATATTCTGGAAAAACTATATTTTTTGTGATAATTTTGGTATTTGGTTTCTTGTAAATTTTGTGCGTATTGCCCGGCACTAATTGCGACCTTACCGGATAAATAGTTTCATCAAAATTCATCAATATTTCAACCATTCTATTGTCTAACTTAATTAAATCTTTCTCATCATTTTGGAGTGTGATAAAATACCTTTTATCTTGCAATTGCAAATATTTTATATTTTCTATATTATTAACGATTTCAATTTCTAATGGTTTATTTGTTATCAAATGGATATATGCTTTTTCAAATGTGTAATTTGAGTTAAAATACTTATAAATATCAAATTGCTCTGATGCATCAACAAAAACATCAAAATAAAACTTTAAATTGCCTTCCTTTGCAATCAACTCAACTTCATTATCTTTAAATTGTAAAACAGTAACATAAAATAAATGTTCAATACTATTATCAACGAGAAATTTGTGAAGATAAAATTTAAATGTTTCCGGTTCTACAATAACTTTATTACCATCATCATAAAGAAATTCTGGTAATTTTTCAAATTGAAAAGATAAAATATTGTTCTTATATTGAAGCAGATTTAAAGTCTCTGTAATTGTATCGCCACAAAATCCAATATTATTAATAAGTAATACTTTTTTCCCTTGCTCAGTAAGTTTTTTGGCTAGCTTAATACCTTCCAGACTTGCTTTGTAAATAATTACATCATATTTATTTTGCATAAGTTAACTCTTTTTTGTTGCTATAACAATAATTTTATCAGATGGTAATAAATTACCTACTTCAATATCCACAACAGCAAATACCTGAGATTCTTGCACCAACCCGGTCATATCAATAATTTTTGCGCCGTTAATAATAAAAATATCAGGAACAAGTGCACCTGCATCGCCAAATGTTGTTAATTGTTGAATAATATTGGAAATTTCCTGTTTTATAGTTTGCACATTTGTTTCCTTTACAATAGCATCGTTAAGCTGAAGTTTTATAGTTCCTTCGTTATCAATAACTCTAACTGGATTTTTTTCTGTTTTAATCATACCCAAAAGGTATTTTTTAACATCGTGACAACTAAATACATTAATAAAATCATTTTTAGCAACCAAATGAATAAAATTTTTATCTTTTTTAAATGATAAAGCTACAATACTCAGAAGCTCATCAGAAGTTAAATCCATAATTCTTAAATCTTTTGTTCTTAGTTCGCTATTTCCCATTGCGGTAGCGATAACTTTTTTATTTTTAGAATCTATCTCAATTTGCACTTCAACAGTTTCTGGAACAGCGCCCATTTTAATTACGGAGTTACAGATTCCTGTCGTAATGCAATTAAATCGGCCTCGGTTGGATTGATAATATTTTTTTCAACGCTATCGCGTATCATTCCCAGAGCTGCACCAATAGCAGAAATCACTTCACAATTCTGAGCTATTTCGTGTGGTATATTCATATGTTCAGACGCAAATGGCACAACAGCTGAAGCACCTCCACCGCCACCTATAAATTTAATTAAACTCTTATCCAATTTATATTCTTTAATAAGTTGATGTATTACCGGCTCAACTTTGCCTGCTGTAATTTTACCAATAGTTTTTGCGATATGTTCAGCCGTTGTATTCCATTTTTTTGCATTTGTTATCAAACAGCTTTTAATAGCATTAATATTACCAGCTCCGTGCCCAACTTCTTTAACTTTATTTAAATAATATGCCGCTGCCGTAGGAGTTATCGTATATTTTTTTCTTTTCCTTTGACATTTATAGCTAAATAATCTTTAGGATCTGATTTTGTTGGTTGAATAGCTTCAAGTTCGATATCCGTAAAATTATCAAAATCTGCAAAAGATGTATAACTTAAATTAGCAATATGAGCACTTCTTGGCCCTACATCTATTATTTTATTGCCGCTAAATCGTGGCACAGAACCGCCACCAATTCCGATTGTTCGGACATCAAGAGTTCTTACATATAAACGATTGCCGCCAATTTGTGCAGATTTAACCTGTGGTTTTCCATTCTTGATAACAGTTATATCTGTTGATGTACCACCGACCTCAAGGAAAATACCATCTGTGATTTTAGCATACATTAACGCAGCAGCAACACCGGCAGCAGGACCAGAAAGCATTGTTAAAATTGGTCTTTTTCTCATTTCATCAATATTCATAATACCGCCATCGGATCTCATTACCATTAAAGGAGCATTAATATTAGTTTCTCTGATTGCTTTTTCTGTCATATTAGCAGTTTCAAGCATTTTTGGCATCATAGATGCATTAATTATTGCCGTTCTTGTTCTTACCCTTAAACCATACAATTTAGAAATAGATGAAGCAGATGTAGCAAGCAACCCTTTCTTTTGAGCTATATCCACAATTATTAATTCATTAGCAGGATTTTCAACTCCAAACGCTTCAGTTGCGACAATAACTTCGGCGCCCTCTTCAACTAATTCATCAATTAATTTGTTGATAATATCATCATTTAATTCGTTTGAAGTATCAAAAAATCTGTATCTTATAGGTAAAAATTTTTGTGGCGCAAGCTCAATATTATTTAAATTCGTCTCTTTTTTAATTCTGAATTTTTCGATACCTTTTCCTAACCCAATTACTCCAACCGTTGCAACATCTCCTTCTAACAAAGAGTTTGTCGCTTGCGTTGTAGAGTGGGCAATCAAAATAATTTCATCTTTGTTAATTTTGTAATCTTCTAATAATTTGAAAAGGGAATCAACAACCCCTTTTGCTACACCTTCTTTTGCTGTGTGTGTGGAGGTACACAGGCTTTACCAACAATTGAATAATCTTTAATATCAATTGCAACTGCGTGTGTGAAGGTCCCCCCGACATCAATTCCAATTTTGATTTTTTTCCCCATATTATGTATCACAAATATTTTTTGTTTTACAAAATACTAAAAATATTTTTTATTTTTTCTAAATTTTGAAAATTTAATAAAAATTTAATTTTTAATTCCTTTACAATTAAAAAGTTATAAAATTAATTTGTCTTTCAGATAATATTATCTTATTTTTGTATATTAGATAATTTTATCTTATTTTAACTATTAAGGAGTTTTTATATGGAAAATAATTATAAATATCAAGAAAATTATCTCGATAACCTTATTTCCGACCATAATCTAATAGAAAAAGCTTTAATTTTGTTTGAAAAGGAAATCGCTAAAAACGAAATGGCAAACAAAGAAATTTTACAATCTTTAATTTCTTTCATAGATGAATATGGCGATACATACCATAACCAAAAAGAAGAGCAATTTTACTTTCCTTTATTGTTACAAAAAGGTTTGCCCCCTATGGGACCTGTCAATGTTATGCTAATGGAACACCAGAATGAAAGAGAGCTAATCTCCGAAATTAAAAATTTAATCAATAAATTTGAAAATGAAAATATCTTTGATGAAAATCTTAATAATTTAATAAGAGATTTTTGCGAACTTACCAAAAATCACATATGGAAAGAAAATGATATTTTATATCCAATGGGCGCAAAATTATTAGATGAAAATGATAATAAATTTCTTATTGATAATTTTGAAAAACTAAGTCAAGAAAAATACGGTCAAGATCCTTACAAAAGATTTTCTATTATGTTAGATTCGTTTGAAAAAAAACACGGGAATAAAATAGACCTCCTTGCAGAATTAAGTACAGATGTAATAAACAATATGATTGATGCTTTACCTGTTGAACTCTCATTTGTCGATGAAAACGATATTGTAAGATATTTTTCACACCAAAACAAAAAGAAGATTTTCCATCGCTCACTCGGAGTTGTTGGAAGAAAAGTGCAAAAATGCCATCCAGAAAAAAGCGTTCATCTTGTTAACCAAATTTTAGAAGAAATGAAAGCAGGAACTAGAGATTCCGCTGAATTCTGGATTAATTTCCAATCTATGTTTGTTCATATCTCATATTATGCCGTTCGTGATGAAAATGGTAAATATCAAGGTTGCGTTGAAATGGTACACGATATTTCAAAATACAGAAAATTAGAAGGCGAAAAAAGACTTTTGGGATAACCCAAAAGTCTTTATTTCATTATAATTAATATATTTGTTGTAAACATTTTTATCGATATCGCCAACAATATCACCCCAAAAAACCTTCTTAAAATATTTAACACCGATTGTGATATTAAACGATTTATCGATGTAATATATTTTAAAACTACAAATACAAAAAGCATATTTACTAATAATCCTATAAAAATGTTTATCACACTATATTCTGCCCGTAATGAAAGAAATGTTGTTAAACCGCCAGGTCCAGCTATTAAAGGAAACGCAACAGGGAAATAAGTTGCATCTTGTGTATTACCTTCTGTTTTTATGATTTCTATCCCTAATATCATTTCCATCGCCAAAATAAAAATTACAATCGAACCAGCAACAGCAAATGACGGAACATCAACCTTAAACATTCCAAGTATTGCATCCCCTAAAAAGAAAAAAACAGCATAAAGAAAAAATGAAAATAAACACGATATTAACGATTTATAAATTATTTTTCGTGATACAAAATCTAATAAGATTGGAACTGAACCCAAAATATCAATTATTGCAAACATTATAATTGTTGTACTGATTATCTGCGTAAAGTTAATATCTCCCAAATGCATATTATAATTCCTTTATTTTTTTACAAATTATTTGAATTTTGCAAATCATCAAACAAACTATTACCTATTTCTGGTTCCTTTAAATTATCAAAATCAAAACCATTTTTTCTATAAAATTTTGAATTTTGAAAAGCTTCTTCTGGATTTTTATTTGCATAACAATAAATGCATCCATGTGGGCAACTATTAAAATATCCAATATCTTTTGCATCATAACACAAACACCCCTCACGAGTTGGTTTTTTATCATAACACAAAAAATCATCTTTTACTATATATTTTATTAAATTAAGATCAATGCAGCTGGTAGATTTTATATCAATTTTATCGGTCAGTGTCGGTTCTGTGCATATTTCTAAAGTTAGATTGAATTCATCAGCTATTTTCTTTAATTTTTTTAATATTGAAATTTGCTTTTCAATCGATGGTTCATAAAACTGTATTTGTTTCTCTCTATAAGCTTGATAAAAATTCTGTTTTGTTTTTTCGTAAAAATCGACAAAACTTGTAATACATTTATTAACCATTGGAGATAAAATTTTTGCAAGTTCATAAAATTTATCATAGATATACAACTCAGTTGTTATTGATGAAAGAATAATTGGATCAAATCTCCATTGCACATAATGCTTACCATATCTTTTTGCAAGATACTCGACAGTCTTAATAACAAAATCTAATTTTGGATTTCTGATTTCTAATTCTTTTGGTTGCCCATTGATTGTAATATGCATATAATGAGCTTTATTGTAATTATCATCGATATAATTTAAATATTTCAATAGAGGATAAGGATTTCTTGTCCAGAAAACAAAAGCAGTAACAGCCTCTGGTCTCAGATTTGTATAAATAGGCTTTTTAGAAAACGGATTAGGATAGTAAACATATCCAACTTTAAGTCTATTGTAAAACCAATCAGCATAGTAAGCTGGGATATCAGTTCTTCTACTAACACTTATAATTTTTTTCATAGTATTTTTTAATTTTTCTTTGAAATATATTGAAATTCTATACAACTCTACAACATTTTTTATATAACATTATTCATATGTTAAAATTATTTGTAATATTTTTTCAATAATTAAAAACTTAATTTAAAAATATTATTTTTATTTATTAATTTCAAGTTTAATTTTAATTTATCTAACAATAAAATAATCAAATTAAATTATGAGGAAATAATGCCTGCAACAACTAAAAAAGACTAAAAAAGTATGTCAAAGATGTAAAAAAGAAAAACTTCTTTCAGAATTTTACCATAATACAACCAAATCAGATAAACATAATGGCATCTGTAAACAATGCCAGGACGATGTAAAAAAAGTAATAGATAAGTAAAAATCATATCCTATAAGTGTATTAGAAGTTTAAATTTCATTGGCAACTAAATTATCCCACCTTTGAATATTTAAACTTCTCACTAAAAAAAATTTATATAAGTATCAATAGATGATACCGTTAAACCTTTAAATTTGTATAAAAAAAATTATTTAGCTTATGAAAAAGAATTTATTAAAAAATTTAAGAAATGGAATTATTTTTGTAGGAAACAGCATTAATTTAATAGAAGAAAGTAACTTTCAGGTTCCATAAAAAATTATTCTATTTCATGGACTTGATGTTGTTGAAACTGATAATTATTTTCTTCAATACAATAATGAAAATAGAGATTTAAATGGAAAAGAAATAACTATTTCCAATGATGAATCTATAAAAATAAAAAGGAAAACTAATAAAAGTTGATGAAAAAACTGTTGAAGAAAATAGGCTGGAAACAAATTCATACTATATTACTATCGATAGAAACATATGCCATCTCAAAATAAATTAGATCACAATTTCAATTTTAAATTATACATTGATGATGAATTTAAATATATAAACTTAAAAATAGAAAAAGCTGAAGAAACAGAATCTGTATTATGTATAGATTTTGGTACAAGTAATACAACTACCGGCACTCAATTCGCTGGAACTAAAAATAAAAAATTAAAGAAACTTTGTAAAGGTGAGTTTAATTATGTTAGATTTAAAAATAATACCAATGAAACTGAAGTATTTATTCCAACAATTATGTTAACATATGATTTTAATGATACAGATAAAAAATTCATTATAGGCTATGAAGCACAAAAGATGATTGAAGAAGCAGATTTCATTCCTAAAGGAACAATTATAACCAACTTAAAAAAGCTATTAAATAAAATTGATGATACACAAACCCTTTACGACCAAAATAGAACTCGCGAGAAAGTTAAGAATTCAGAACTTGTTAAATACTTTATTGATTATATAATTAAATAGGTTTATTTTTAAATTCTGACAGAATTTACACAAAATATTACTTTACATTTCCTGTAAAATTTCCAGAAGATGTAAGAAATAAGATAAAAATATCTTTCAAAAGAGGATTATTAAGAAGTATTCCATATAGTATTATTGATGAAAACTTTATAGAAAACTTTATAGTTGCATATCAAGGAACAGAACTAATAGCATATTTTATTAAAGCATTAAGAGTTTATAACTTAACGGATGATGAATTTAATTTTGCTATCTTCGATTTTGGTGGTAGTACATCCGATTTTGCTTTTGGAAAATATAGACCTTCTAACGAAAAAGAAGAAGAAAATAATATTTATTATGTTATAAGTATATCTGATATGGGAGGAGACTAATATTTAGGGGGCAAAAATATATTAAATAACTTAGCCTATCTTACTTTTAAGGAAAATATATCCTTATGTAGAGAATTAGATATCCCATTTGTATGACCGGACAATGTTTCTGAAGACGTGGCAAAATTTTTCTTAGATGAATCAACCGCTGCTTATGCTAATATGTCAATTATGCGAAATGTATTGAGGGAATTCTGGATAAATTTAGGAAAAGCTTCCGATTTTTACATCCCTCCAATACCAGTACAAAATTTTCTAAATAAAAAAGGTGAAAATATAACCGATACAGAAAATAACACTATTTCTATACCTGTTGACATATTAAAAGAATGGACTTATAATAGAATATTAGATGGAATTAAAGAATTTCTTGGTGGATTTAAGCAAGCATTTAAGAATATAAAAAAAGATGAACCAGTGCATGTGTTTTTATCAGGCAATGCAAGTAAATCATTAGTTCTTCAGGCAATTATGGATGCTTTATTTAATGATGGTAATAATCTTGATAGCAGTAAATATTCAGATGACCTAATTGATTTTGCAACAAATTCAGCCAAAATTGAAAACTTCAATTACAAAATTGAATATCACCTACCTTTAATTAATGAAGATAACGATTACAATAAACCAAATTGTAAAACTGCTACTGCTTTAGGTCTTTTAGAACTTTGTACATACGAGGAAAATTATAAAATTGACGATAAAACGCAAAACAAGAAATACTTCATATTGGGAACACGTATAAGAGATAATTTTAAAATTATAATTAAAGATGCAAAATCTGAGTGGTATGATTTTGGTAAAGTAAGTAATACAACTAAGTGTATTAACATATTTTATACTAATAAAGATAGTATTCTTCTTGAGGATAATATAAGCTATGACGATAATAGATTATCTAGAACAGAATTAAATTATGAAGATAAAAGAAAAGATTTAAGATGTTTTATCAAACCTATAGATAACAGTAAAATTCAATATACTTTTGCTTTAACTGAAGAAGATATTAATGAAAAAAACATAAAAAAATTAGAATTAAAATTTAATTAAGGTGTAAATTATGTTATTAGTAGATTTATTAAAATTTCTCATACCAACAGACTTATTCCAGGTATTTTTTCTTTCTTATTTTACTTGGTTTAGGTCTGTGGAATTATTTATCAATTAAAAAGCAAGCTATTCCAGAAAATTGGGAATATAATTGAGCTAGCGGCACTAAAAATAATGATAATGATTTAGATTCTGAACATGGCTCACTTATTGAATTAAGCCCAGCTATCGCAACTAAAGCAGAAAAATGGGCTGATATGATACCCGGTATTATGTTGATAACTGGCTTATTTAGAACTTTTATTGGATTAGGTATAGCTTTGAATAAAGTTTTTTAATTCTTACCAATGCTCAAAGCGGTGATTTTAATACTTTGATGAATAATCTTATGCAAATGATGGAAGGATTGGGCACAAAGTTTAAAACTTCAACCTGGGGTATAATAGGCTTTTTAGTATATAAAACTATTATCTATCTCAACGGTTTTGAAGAAAGAAGATTGCGATGGGTTATTATCAAAATGAAAAAGGAATTCGACTCAGTTAATTATAAAAAAACCTTTAAAAATCTGATTTTTGAAAAAAGTAGTGCTAAAATTAGTCCCAAAGTAAAAGAAATATTCATACAAACACAACCGCGTAAAAAAGAGTTTTTACAAAAAGTTCCTATTGGTAAAATTTATATTGATGGTCACACAGATAATGAACCAGTACCATATCCAATAACAGATTTTCAAAGATACGGTGCTGTTTATGATGATAATTATACTCTTTCTCCAGCACAAGCAAGAGAAGCAAGAAACATTTTAGTAGGTAACCTGGACGAAGAGCTATCAAGGTATATTATTGTAGCAGGCTATTACTCTTCGATTCCTTTAGATCCTAAAAATCCTGCTGCTGATATAAATAGACGAGTAGAAATAAGGTTTGTAGTTGAATATAATTGAGGGTAAAATAGTATGAACAAGTTTCTCAAAATAATTTTTCTTTTTTCTGCGGCTATGTTATTTTTAGGTATATTTAATCAGCCAACTGTTTTTTATAAATACTTGAGATTTATAATAACAGTTGGAGCTTTAGTTGGAATTTATAATGAATTTGATAAAAATTCTTATTTCTGGATAATTTCCTTTTTGATAATTGCAGTTTTATTTAACCCAATTTTTCCTGTTTACTTATAAAAAAAAATTTATTGGATATTTATCGATTTAATTTCCGGAATTTTATTTGCTGTTAAAGCATTTTAGGTAAAATAATCTTTATTGAAAAATATATTTAATCTAATGGATAAACTTCATAAACCCACATTATATCATCAAAATCAACATATAGGTGGAGCTTATCATTTTGAGAATATAATCTTACACATCTAACATCACATATTAGCCCATCTTCATTTACATATTTCCATTTAATAATAAGATCTCCATCCTCGTCATATTTTTCTGAAAATTTTGTAACTATGTCATAAACTTGTTGCTTAGCACTAAATATTTTTATTCTTTCTTTATCTGTATTTACAATAATAAGAACATTTTTAGGCTCCCAACTACTCCAATCAGACCACTTTTTAGTACTTTCATTTCTTACTCTTATTGATAAAGCACTAGATTTTAATTTAAATACTTCTGCCATACATGTATTAAAAGTTAAAAAGAAAGTTATAAAAATCGAAAATAAAATTTTGATTTTTGCATACTTCCCCCTTTTATCCTAATTTGATTAGTGTGTATAAAATTGAATTTTTCCATAAAAAATCTAACAAAGTATTAAATTTTACTTTGTTAGATTTTATATAAATTGAAACTAAAAAATAGATATTTCATTATTTTTTACTTACTATTTTTCACTGCAGCAAGAATATCATTGACATGATTTTCTATATCAACATTTCTTATAATTTTGATAATTTTCATATCTGGAGAAATGATAAATGTAACTCGGCTGGAAAATCCCAGTGCATTTAATACACCGTAATTTTTAGAAACCTCTTTTGATTCATCGGATAAAAGAGTATAATTCAAATTATATTTTTTTGCAAATTCCTGTAAAGCATCTTTACTATCAACACTTACACCAAAAACTTGAATATTATTATCTTTTAGCGTTTGTATATTATCACGAATTCCGCAGGCTTGTTTTGTACATCCTGGAGTAGAAGCTTTGGGGTAAAAATAAATAACAACAAAATTTTTACTTTTATAATCGTAAAGAGTATAATTTTTTCCATCTTTATCTGGAAGAGTGAAATTTATTGCATCCTGCCCTTCTTGAATGGATTGAGCATTTCCCCCACAAGAAGTTAATATTAAGGATGATATCAAACTAAAAAATTTCAAAAATTTCATTATATTACCTGTATTTTGTTATATGATTAACAAAAACTCAGGCTAATAAGTTCTTTTATTCTAAGTATTTTTTTAAATATTTACCTGTTATAGAATTTGGATTTTTAACAATTTCTTCTGGAGTACCTGTGGCAACAATATTACCACCATCATCACCAGCACCAGGACCTAAATCAATTATATAATCAGCACATTTAATTAAATCAAGATTATGCTCAATTACAATGAGAGAGTTATTTCGTTTTATTAGTGTATCAAAACTTTTTAAAAGATATTTTATGTCTTCAAAATGTAAACCGGTTGTTGGTTCATCAAAAATGTATAGTATGTTATCAGAAGATGTATTTTTGCTTAATGAATAGGCTAATTTTAATCTTTGAGCTTCACCGCCGGATAATGTGTTAGAAGGTTGGCCAAGCTTAATATATCCTAATCCTACTTCTTTGAGTATTATAAGATAATTTAGTAATTTAGGAACATCATAAAAAAACTCAAAAGCTTCATCAACTGTCATATTTAAAACATCAACTATATTTTTGTTTCGGTAGTAAATTTGTTGTATTTCTGGTTTGAATCTTTTTCCGTGGCAAGATTCACATTGCATATAAACATCAGAAAGAAATTGCATCTCAATTTTTATAAATCCTTCTCCTTTGCATTCATCACATCTACCGCCATCAACATTCATCGAAAAGAAACCGGGTTTAAAACCATTTGCTCTTGCAAGCGGAGTAGATGCAAAAATATCTCTTATTATATCATATCCACCAATATAACTAATAGGATTTGATCTTGAAGATTTACCAATTGGCGATTGATCAACTATTTCAATTCCATCAATATTTTTTAAACCAGTTATATTTTTACATTTACCAACCACCTTTACAGGATTTCTAAAAAATTTCGCAATATTTCCATAAACTACATCATGAATAAGTGTACTTTTGCCACTGCCACTAACACCTGTTACAACAACTAATTTATTTAACGGAATTTTAACACTTATGTGTTTCAGATTATTTTCATAAGCATCTACTATTTCAATTTTTGGAGTGTCATATGCTCTTCTTTTCTCTGGTAAAGAAATTTTCAGTTTCCCAGATAAGTATTTACCGGTTAGGGAATTATCATTATTTTTAATTTCATCTATTGTTCCACTTGCAACCAATTCGCCACCATGAATACCAGATTTAGGACCAATTTCATATATAACATCTGCATTTTCTATCATATCTGGATCGTGTTCAATAACAAGCACCGTATTTCCAAAATTTTTTAGTTTATGCAATAGATTTATCAATCTGATATTATCCGCAGGATGCAAGCCAATGCTTGGTTCATCTAGTATATAAATTGATGATGTTAAAGCAGAACCTAATGAAGTTGCTAAATTTATTCTTTGTGCTTCACCACCGGATAAAGTACCACTTTGTCTATCAAGTGTAAGATATCCAAGCCCAATTTCTTCAAGAAAAGTAAGTCTTTTTATTATTTCATTTAGTATTTGTTTGGCAACCTCTTTTTCAAATTCACTCAATTCCAGAGAGTTAAAAAATTTCAAGTTATCTTTGATAGACATTATTATCAGATCATGAATATTTTTATTATTAATTTTTACCTGCAAAGCTTCTCTTCTTAATCTAGTTCCTTTACATGCAGAACAAGTTGTATAGCCGCGATATTTGTTAAGCAAAATTCTATAACCTACTTTATAAGATTTTTTTTCTAATTCTTCAAAAAATGCATTAAGCCCAATATAATGACCAAAACCTTTAAAGATCAAATTAATTTGTTCATTTGTTAATTCTCTAAAAGGAACATTTGTAGGAATTCCAAAATATTTTGCATATTCTATTAAATCTCTTTTAATCCAAGCGAAATTTAAAGTTGAAATAGGAACAATAGCATCTTCCCTTATTGATTTTTCCGGGTCTGGCACAACAAGATTTAAATCTATTCCTATTGTTTTGCCAAAACCTTCGCAAACAGGACAAGCACCAAAAGGACTGTTAAAAGAAAACATTTTCGGATCTGGATCATTGTATGTAACGCCGCAACATTCTAAAAATTTGCTAAATTTTTTTGTTTTATCTTGAGATTTGTTTATTATAACAATTCTTCCTTCTCCAACGGAAAAAGCGTTATCAATGCTTTCTTGTAACTCTGTAAAACTATCCTCATTAAGAATAAATCTTTGAAAAACAATTAAAATTTCGTTTATTTGCTCAAAATTAAAATCTTCATTATCGGAAAAATCATAATATTCACCATCAATTAAAAATCTATAATATCCTTTTTTTAATAAATATCTTAATGTATTGCTAGCTCCAAATTCTTGTTCTATATTAACAGGAATAGCTAATATATATTTATCACCTAAATTTTGTTTTTTTAACCATTCAATAACTGTTTCTGTAGAATTTCTTTTAACTTCATTATTGCAAATTAAACAATATGTTTTTCCAACTTTAGCAAATAATAAACGATAAAAATCATAAATTTCTGTTGTGGTGGCAACAATAGATCTGGAATTTTTTGTTAAGGTCTTTTGTTCAATAGCAATAGATGGTCTTAAACCATTAATAATATCCACATCTGGTTTAGGTAACTTTTCAAGGAATTGTCTTGTATAAGAAGATAAACTTTCAACATATCGTCTGTATCCTTCTGCGTAAACTGTATCCACAACTAAAGAAGATTTACCGCTTCCGCTTAATCCAGTAAATACACTAAGTTTATTGTGGGGGATTCTTACATTGATATTTTTTAAGTTATTTTGTCTTGCTCCTTTTATATCGATATATTTCGTTGGCATAAATTATTAAAATTCCTCCTCCATCAACAGGTAATTTGTTTCAACCATTCCTAAAGATTTATACACATTTTGTGCTATTAAATTTTCTTTGTCCACATATAATCTTAAACCACAAACTTTTTGAGAATTGTCTTTAGCTAGATTTTTGACAAAATTATAAAGATCTTTAAAAATTCCTCGTTTGCGGTATTCTGGCATAACATAAACACTTTGTATCCACCAGAAGTCACCATTTCTCCAATCACTCCATTCATAAGTTATCAGTAAAGATCCGACTATTTTGTTATCCATAATAGCAACAATATAAAATCCTTTATTATCTGAATTAATAACTATTTCTGTTGCTTGAAGTACACTTTGAAAATTTAGTTTCTTATTTTCTGTTTCTAAGGCCATTTTAACATTAAAATCTGCAATTAAAGGAGCGTCCTGTAAAACAGCCTTTCTAATTAGTAGATTTTGATTTTTCACTTTTTTTCTCTTTTTCTAATTTTTCTTCGAGCATTCTTAATTCTTTTATTTTTTCATCAAGCTCTTTATTTTTTCGATTTAATTCATCAATTTTTCTATTCAGTTCAATTTCAAAAATTTCTCTATCCCAATAGCCTCTTTCTTCAAAGTATCCTTTAAATAACCAGTTATGTTTAAGTGCTTCCATATTTTCGGCAAATTTATAAGCAGCAATTCTTGTATTTTCTGTTGTTTTAACAAGATTATTTATCACCACCTTCATAGAATCATAAGAACTTCTATCTGTTAATAAAGTACCTAAAACTCCTTTACCTTCTTGAATGTTATCAATTATTAAATTAACTTTATCAACAGCTTCGTTAGTTCCTTTAATCACATTATCAATACCTTTTGATAAATCTACAATTGTATTTGTTAATACATCTAACTTGCCAGTTAATTGAGAAAGAGTAACATCTGCACTTTGTGTAACATTTACGGCAGAATTATAAAGAGAATTATCGTAAAGCAGCTTACCTAAAGTTCCTCTTCCGCTATTGATTTGTTTTGTAACCAAAGCAAGCTGATAAGTAAATTCGTTTACATTTTTAATTGAAGCTCTTGTTTCATCGATTATATCATTTAAGGATGTTTTTTTGGCGCTTTTAATAACACCACCATTTTTAATTTTATCAAATTTAGATGTTCCTGGAGTAATAGTTACGATTTTATTTCCCACCAAACCTTCTGTTTCGATATAACACTTAGAATCTAATCTAATAAAATTTTCTATAGATTTGCTAAGTTTCATTACTACTTCAACAGTACCTTTTTCATCATTTGTAATGGTAATATCCTTAACACTACCAATATTAATACCGTTTAATCTTACTAATGCACCGTTTTTAAGCCCTTCTACATCATCAAAATAAGATTTAACAAAATATGTATCTTGAAATAATTGCTCTTTACTACCAATCAAAAAAATACTTAATACTATAAGAACTGTTCCTAAAAATACAAAAATACCTAATCTAGCGCCTTTTAAGCTTTCTTGCGCCATAATAAACCTCTTAATTAATTACATCAAAACTAAAAAAGTTTCTTAAAAATTCATCTTTGGAGTTAAATAATGAATTTAAATCACCATTGTAAATAATTTTTCCATCTTTTAAAAATATACTTCTATCAGCAATAATTTTAGCACAAATCATATCGTGAGTAATTGTAACTGATGTTATGTTTAACTCTTGTTGCAATTTTTTTATAAGTAAACTAATTTCTTTTGTTGTAATAGGATCTAACCCAGTTGTTGGTTCATCATAAAAAATAATTTCCGGTTTTGTAATAATAGCTCTTGCAAGCCCAACTCTTTTTCTCATACCGCCAGATAAATCCGAAGGCATTTTATCAATAGCATTTAAAAGTCCAACTGAATCTAATGCCCATTCAACTCTCTGATTAATTTCTTTTTGTTCCAGTTTAAAAACTTTTTTTAAAGCAAATTCCAGATTTTCTCGTACGCTCATGGCATCATATAAAGCAGCACTTTGAAAAAGGAAACTTATCCTTTTTCTAACATCAATAAGTTCTTTGCCTTTTAGTTTTGAAACATCTTTATCAAAAATAGATATTGTTCCTTTATCCGGTGTTAGAAGTTTAACAATGCATTTGAGTAATACACTTTTTCCTGTTCCACTTTTTCCAAAGATAACTAAATTTTCTTTTTCATAAACATCAAGTGAAACATTATCTAAAACTACAAAATCATCGAATGATTTTGATACATTTTTTACTTGTATTATTACATTGGCCATATAATTAAAGTAATTTTTACTAAAACAGCATCAAAAATTAAAATTAATAAAGAAGATAACACGACAGCACTAGTTGATGCAATACCTACTCCTTCTGTTCCTTTTGTAGCATAATATCCTTTAAATGAGCCTACTATTCCAACAATGAAACCAAAAACAAAAGTTTTAGAAACACCTGGTATAAAATCTTGAAAAGATAAAGCATCCTGAACAGCAGTAATGTAATAAATAACACTGGTTGGAGTTGATAAAATTATTGCAACATAACATCCTATCAAAGCTATAACTATAACATAAACGGCTAAAATAGGCAAAATAAGTGTAGTAGCAATAACTCTAGTTACCACAAGATATTTATAAGGATCAATTGCTGATAACTCCATAGCATCAATTTGTTCTGTAATTCGCATAGACGCAATTTCTGCACCAATTCCTGAACTTACTCGACCTGCAAATATTATAGCTGTAAGCACTGGTCCCAATTCTCTTACAACAGATATAGAAACCATAGCAGGCAAAAAAGCTTCGGCGCCAAATCTTCTTAAAACTGGTTCACTTTGTAAAGCTAAAACAAAACCAATTATAAATCCGGTAACAGATACTATAGGAAATGTTTTAACTCCCAAATCATACATATGTTTTTTTATAACATCTATTTCATATGGTGGAAGAAAAAAAACTTTGAAGAAATGTAAAGTAAAATTAAATAAATTTCCTACCGTAGCAAAAAACTCAATCAAAGAGTTTCTTTTTTTAGTCATAAATTTTATATTTTAGTTAAAAAAATTAATTTGAATAAAAAATATCTTTGGTAATGTCTTTTATATTTTTTATAGGAATAACATTAATAATAAACTTTTTTTCGATATTTTTAAAATTTTGTTTTGGTATATAAATTGTTTCAAAACCAAGTTTTTCTGCTTCTGAAATTCTTTTATTAATATCTGTTACAGCTCTAACTTCTCCACTTAATCCAATCTCTCCTACAACAACTATTTTACTTTTTACATTTAAATTTAAAAAACTTGAAATTATTCCGCAACAAACAGCCAGGTCGGCTGCTGGATCATCTATTTTAATACCTCCAACCATATTTATAAAAATATTAGCGGTTGAAAGTTTTAAATTTAATCTTTTTTCCAGCACGGCAACAATTATTGAAAGTTTTCTTAAATCAAAACCTGTTGCTACTCTTTGGGGAATACCAAAATTGTTCTTTGTAGTAAGTGCCTGTACTTCCAGTAAGATTGGTCTTGATCCTTCCATAACAGCCGTGACCACAGAACCATTTACCTCTTCCATCTCATCTGACAAAAAGAATTCACCAGGATTTTTAACTTCTACTAATCCAGATTCTGTCATCTGGAATACACCTATTTCATTTGTGCTTCCAAATCTATTCTTCAAAGATCTTATTATTCTAAAATTTAAATTCTTATCTCCTTCAAAAAATAAAACTGTATCTACCATATGTTCTAAAACCATAGGACCAGCTATATTACCTTCTTTTGTAACATGCCCTATAAAAATCAAACAGAAACCTTTACTTTTTGCCTCTTGTATTAAAGTTTGTGCACATTCTTTTATTTGTGTTACTGTTCCAGGTGAATTTTCTAAAGAAGAAAGATAAATTGTTTGAATTGAATCTATTATAACTAGTTCTGGTTTTAATTCTTTTATTTTTTCGATAATTATTTCAACTTCTGGAGAAGTTAAAACATAAAGATGTTCATTATTAATATTAGTTCTATTAGCCCTTTGTTTAATTTGATTGGCAGATTCTTCTGCGGAAACATATAAAACTGTTTTATTTATTTTATCAGCAACTTGCATTAATAAAGTAGATTTTCCTATACCTGGATCTCCTCCAACAAGAGTAATGGAATTTTTCATAATTCCGCCGCCCATTACTCTATCATATTCACCTATATTTGTGATAATTCTTTCTTCTGTTTCTATTTTAATATCTGTAATTTTAACAGGTTTAATATTTAAAGAAGTTTGTTGATTATTTTTTGTTTTCGATACTTTCTCTTCACTAAAAGTATTCCAACTTCCGCAATCGGGACATTTACCTAACCATTTAGGACTTTCAAATCCACAATTAGTACAAACATATTTGATTTTAATTTTTTGCATACTCTAGCTTATTCAAATTGTTCTATTTATAAATTTTTTAACAACTTTATCTTCAGAATTTAACAAATCATCAAAAGAACCATCGAAATGTACATTACCATTATAAAGCATAACCACTCTTTTAGAAATCTTTTTTACTGATAGCATATCATGTGTTACAACAATGGATGTTACTTTTAACTGTTCATTTAAATTTGCAATTAAGTCATCTATAGCATCAGATGTTATAGGATCTAATCCTGTTGTAGGTTCATCATAAAATATGTATTTTGGGTTAGTTATTAGGGCTCTTGCTAATCCAACTCTTTTTTTCATACCTCCAGAAAGTTCTGAAGGTTTTAATTTTTCTATACCAGGTAATTTAACTAAATCTAATTTTTCTGAAACAAGTTTTTTTATCTCTTTTGTAGTATATTTATAATTATTTTCTATTAAAGGTAAAGCAATATTTTCCTCAACAGTGATAGAATCAAATAGGGCTGCTCCTTGAAATAAAAAACCAAATTTTTGCCTTATTGAATAAAGTTTTTTTTGTGAAAGATTTGTTATATCAATTCCATCAATAAATATTCTACCTTCATCTGGTTTAAGTAAACCTACAATGTTTTTTAATAAAACACTTTTACCGCAACCACTACTACCTATTATAGCTAAAGATTCACCTGTTTGAATCTCAAGATTTATATTTTCTAAAACAATTTTATCATTAAAACTTTTTTTAATTTTTTCAATTTTTATCATATAAAATTACAATTTAATAATTACAAAAATAAATAATTTTTTTTTAAGATTTTAAAAAATAAGAGTAATAGTAATTGAATTAATATTGTGGATTGTGGATAAGTTTTTTATGTAATTGAAAAACAAAAAAATACGAAATTAAATTATCCTAAAGTTATCCACATTGTATGTGAATAAGAAATAAGTAATAAACATTCAACAGAGAGAAAAAATAAAATTTTTAACATGTTGAAAAATAATAAGTTAACAACAAATTTATCCACAAAAATAACTTAAAAATGTTGATAATTTATGTATTTATTCACAAGTTATCCACATTTAAAAAGTACGTGTTTGTAGATATAAAGCGATTTTTTTGGCTAATTTTTCTTGTTCTTTCCAATTCCCGTGAATAATTTTTTTTGGAACAAGTTCATTTATAATTTTTTGTATTTTGGTATCGATTGTTCCAGCGTTTGCTTTAGAAAAAGGAGTTTGTGGAAGTGGCATAAAAGTATGAGCGTGTATTCTTGCACCTAAATTGACTAAATCTTTCATTGTTTTTATTGTAAGAAAAATATCTTCTTCTGTTTCACCTGGTAATCCAAAAATAAAATCTACATTAGGAATAAAACCAGCTTTAACAGAAGATTTTACAGCATTGTAAACATCCACTACTGTATGGCCTCTGTGACAAAGATCTAAAATCTTCTGACTTCCTGATTGAGCACCTATTACAATATTATCGTTAGCAGCGTATTTTTTTAATAAAGAAATAGTTTCATCATTAATGTGTTCAGGTCTAACTTCGGACGGAAAAGAACCAATAAATATTTTTCCTTCTTGCCCCATACACTCTTTTATTGATTTTAGAAAGGTTTCTAAAGTATCCAAATTGATTGTTTTACCATCCTGAGAACCATAACTAAATGCGCTAGGAGTAATAAATCTAAGATAAGTGAAATTATATTTACTTAAAATTTTTACATATTCGATTATTTTTTCGATGCTTCTGTGTCTTACTTTTGCTTTGAATAACTGTGGTGTTTGGCAGAAATAACAAACAGATGAACAACCACGGGTAATTTCAAGTGGTCCAATTCTATAATATTTTAAAGAAAAAGGTTTGTATTTATTTAAATCAACAAAATCTCTATGACCATTAAAAATGAAATTGTTATCATCATCCAAATAAGCAATACCTTTGATTGTTTTGTAATTATCATTAAGGTCAAATTTTTTTAATAATTCAATTAAAGTTTCTTCGCCCTCGCCACAAATAACTAAATCAAATCCCATTTTTAATGTACCTTTTGGGTCGCCTGAAGGATGAGGTCCGCCAGCTATTGTTAATATTTTACTTTTTAAGTTAGATGAGTTTATTAAAGAAATAATTTCGTAAGTTTCCCAAATTTGAGTTGTAAAAAAAGAAAATGCTAAAATGATTTTTTTATGTTTTTCGAGTAAAGTTTCAAGATCTGATATTATTGAATTTTTATTTTTGATAAAATAAATATTCAAATCTTCAAAATATTCATCACTTTCTAATGTACCTAAGAGAGAATTAATAGTATATTTGTTAAATTTAGTTGTGTAAAAAGCTAAAGCGAAGTTGGTTTGCATATTTAATAATAAATATTGAAAATTAAGAAAACAAAACTAAAAAAAATATTAGAGTAATAAAAATGTATTTATGAGATGAACATATAATGTCAATAGAAAGGTTGAAAAAAACAACAATAATAAAGTTAAAAATTTCTTCTAAACATTTAGAAACACTATTTTAATTTGTTTTTTAACAAAAAAAAACTTAAATTTAAAAGTTATAAATATAAGGATATTGATATGGAATTCGAAGTAAAATCATCCGTATTTAATGAAATTTTATCAAATGTTATTCCTGCTATCCCTACTAAAACAACACAACCAATTTTAACAAATTTTTTATTTGAAATTACGGATGGAGTGCTAAATGTATCCGCAACAAATGGTGATATGACAATAAGATCTAAGACGGATATTTTTTCAACCGAAAATATATCTTTTTGCTTACCTGCCAAACTTTTATATGAAACTATAAAAAATGTTTTATCAACAGAAAATTTAAAGTTTGTATTCAAAGAAAATCATAAACTTATAATACATGCTGGAAGAGGTGAATATAAATTTACATATATAGATGCTAATGAATATCCTAAAATTCCTATCGCAATAGATGAAAGTTTTACAGAAATAAATGGATTATTGTTAAAAACATTTATCCAAAAAACATCTTTTGCTGTTGCTTCGGAAGATGATACAAGAGTTGCTATGACAGGTATTTTGTTTGATTTCGATAATAATAAACTAAAAGTTGTAGCAACAAACGGACATCTTTTAGGAAAGTATGAAAAAGATCTCGAAAATATCGATTTTAGTTCTCAATATATTGTTCCAGCCAAAGCAACAGATGCTTTATTAAAAGTTTTAACAGATAAAACAGTAAAAATTATTTTCCAACACGGAAGTATAAAATTTTTAATGGGCAATTATGAGTTAACAACAAGAATAATTAATGCAAAATATCCCGATTACAATACTGTTATACCAAAAGAAACAAAATACGAAATGATAATTAATTCTGGGCAGTTAAGAACAGCTATAAAAAGATTGTTAGTATATGCAACAGGAGAAACAAAGAAAATAGTATTGACATTAGGAGATAATAAAATAATCATCAAAGCCTATAATGAACTTAATGCAGCTGAAGGTGTTGAAGAAATAGATTGTCAATATAGCGATACACCGTTTGATATCTCTTTTAACGGTGGAAATTTGGAAAAAGTTCTTTCTCAATTTGATGGAGAAGATATTGTATTTAAAATGAATTCTCCTGATAGAACAGTTTTAATAAAATCCACAAATGAAGTTGAAGGAGAGGATTTTCTAATTCTTACAGTTCCTTTGAGAATAAATAAATAAAATGGTTTTAAATAATCTTATACTTAAAAATTTTAGGTTACACATAAATACAGAATTGAAACCAGCTGAAAGAGTGAATCTGATAGTTGGAGAAAATGCTCAAGGCAAAACTTCATTACTCGAAGCAATTTATTTAATTTGTACAACAAAAAGTTATTTAACAAATTATTTAAGCGAAATTGTAAATTATAATTCGTTAAATTTTGAAGTTGAAGCTAATTTAACAACTTTAACTAATAATAAATTAAGAATATTTTTCGATAAACAAGAAAATAAAAAATATATTTTTAGAGATGATAAAAATATCAAAAATCCTATGGAATACATAGGATTTTTTCCTGTTATATTACTAACTCCAGATGACCACGAAATAACAAAAGGAACTCCAAAAAATAGAAGAAAATTCGTTGATGGTTTCTTATCCCAAATTAAGCCTAATTATTTAAATAATTTAATAGATTATAATAACATAATAAAAAACAGAAGTGTTTTATTAAATAAATACAAAGAAACAAGAGAAAAATATATTTTTGATGAATTAATTTTATGGACCGAACGATTAGCAAATGTTGGTGAATATATTACACAAGAAAGAATTGAATGGATATCTAGTTTTAATAAATATCTTGAAGAAATTTATAATAGAATTATTAAAAAAAAAGAACAACCAAAAATTGAGTATAAGTTTAGCTTTAATGGAAAATCGTTAAAAGAGCATTTGTTTAATAATCTCGAAACTGAAATTAATAAAGCTCAAAACTTGTATGGACCTCATAGGGATGATTTGCTATTTTTTATAAATAATTACGAATTGAAAGTTTACGGCTCACAAGGACAGCATAAAACATTTTTAACAAGTTTGAAATTTGCACAGTATTTTTATTATAGAGATTTATTTAACAAGGATTCAATATTTTTAATGGATGATGTTTTTGGCGAATTAGATAGCACTCGCTCTCAAATGATAGCGGAATATTTAAATCAAATAGGACAAGCTTTTATAACAATTACAGATTTTAGTAATTATAAATTCCTAAGAAATTTTACTAACGATGCTATATTTCAAGTTCAAAATGGGGTTGTAACTCTCAAATGAAAAGCATCGGAGAAATTATAAGAAATTCGCCAGAATTTTCAAAAATAAGATTTTATTTATTTGCTGAACAAGTAATCAATAAATTTTTTGAATATTTTCCTGAGTATAAAGAATATATTTGCTCTATAAAATTAGATGATAAGAAATTATTTATCTATGTAGAAAATGCTACAGCAAAAGCAAGTATTAAAGAAAATCAAAAAGAGATAATAGAAAAAATAAATAAAAGTTTTAACCAGATTGTAATAGAAAAAATAACATTTGATGTATAAATAATAAAGGAAATAGATATGTCTGCAACAAATTATGATGCATCTGCAATACAGGTGTTAAAGGGGCTAGAAGCAGTTCGTAAAAGGCCAGCAATGTATATAGGTGATGTAGGAATAAGAGGATTACATCACTTAGTATATGAAGTAGTTGATAATAGTATTGATGAGGTTGTTGCTGGATATGCTGATAAGATTTTGGTAACAATTCATAAAGATGAAAGTATCACTATTGAAGATAATGGAAGAGGTATTCCTTGTGATTATCATCCGGAAGAGAAAAGATCTGCATTGGAAGTTGTGTTAACAGTTTTACACGCAGGTGGAAAATTTCAAAAATCTGCTTATAAAGTTTCTGGTGGTTTGCATGGTGTGGGAGTTTCAGTTGTTAATGCACTTTCTGAAAGAATGTTGGTTCAAGTAAGAAGAGATGGAAAAATTTATCAACAAGAATATGAAAGAGGTGTCCCTAAATATGATGTTCGAGTTGTAGGTGAATACAAAAGGGGTGGCAGTGGAACAAAAGTAAATTTCCTACCAGATAAAGAAATTTTTAAAATTAACAAATTTAAGTTTGAAATATTAGAAGAAAGATTAAGAGAACTTGCGTATTTAAATAAACAAGTTACAATTATCTTTACCGATGAAAGAGATGGAGAACAAAGAGAATTTCACTTCAAAGGTGGTATAATAGAATTTGTAAAATATCTTGATGAAAGTAGAACACCTTTGCATAAAACAATTTATATCGAAGGAGAAAAGGATAATATACCAGTTGAAGTTGCTTTCCAATATAATGAGGATTATTCAGAAAATTTATTCTCATATGTAAATAACATAAATACTCACGAAGGCGGTACACATTTAATAGGATTTAAATCTGCTTTAACCAAAGCATTGAATAATTATGCATCTAAAAATAATCTAATTAAAAATGAAAAAATCCAGTTAACAGGTGATGATTATAGAGAAGGGTTAACAGGTATAATTTCTGTAAAAGTACCAGAACCACAATTTGAAGGTCAAACTAAAACAAAACTTGGTAATAGTGAAGTTAAATCTATTGTTGAAACATTGGTATATGAAAAATTATCAGAGTTTTTAGAAGAAAATCCATCTGTTGGTAAAAAAATTATTGAAAAAGCAGCAAGAGCAGCAGAAGCCAGAGAAGCTGCACGCAAAGCAAGAGATTTAACAAGACGAAAAAATGCTTTGGAAAGTTATTCCTTGCCAGGTAAATTGGCAGATTGTTCTAATACTAATCCAGAATTTTGTGAATTGTATATAGTTGAGGGTGATTCTGCGGGAGGTAGTGCTAAACAAGGAAGAGATAGAAGAACACAAGCTATTTTACCATTAAGAGGTAAAATCTTAAATGTTGAAAAAATCAAAAGTATGAATAAAATATTAGAAAATAATGAAATTAAATCAATTGCTGCTGCAATTGGCGCTGGTATAGGACCAGTTTTTGACCATACAAAATCTCGTTATGGGAAAATAATAATTATGACAGACGCAGATGTTGATGGTAGCCATATAAGAACTTTACTTTTAACATTCTTTTATAGATATATGAATGAACTTATAACTGCTGGTAAGGTTTATATTGCACAACCTCCTTTATATAAAATTAAAAAAGGTCGTGAAGAATATTATGCTTATGATGATGAAGAAAGAGACCAAATTTTAAAAAGATTTAAAGGTGAAAAAATAAATACTTCGGAAGAGGAAATAGAAACTGATGAAACGGGCGCACCAAAAGGAGTTGTAATTTCAAGATATAAAGGTTTGGGTGAAATGAATCCAGAACAATTATGGTCTACGACAATGGATCCTGAAAAGAGAACTCTGTTACAAGTAACCTTAGAAAGTGCTGCGGCTGCAGATAAAACTTTTGAAATTCTTATGGGGGATGATGTTGAACCTCGTAAGAAATTCATTGAGAAAAATGCTAAATATGTAAAAAATCTTGATGTTTAATAAAAAAGAAGAGAAGAGAAAATGGCAGATTTATTTGATAATCAGAAAATATTACCGGTATCATTAGAAGAAGAGATGAAATCTTCTTACATAGATTATGCGATGTCCGTAATTGTTTCAAGGGCTTTACCAGATGTTAGGGATGGGTTAAAACCTGTTCATCGTAGAGTTTTGTTTGGTATGTATGAACTCGGTTTAACTTACAATAAACCTTACAAAAAATCAGCAAGAGTGGTTGGTGAAGTTTTAGGTAAATACCATCCTCACGGCGATAGTGCAGTATACGAAACAATGGTTAGAATGGCTCAAGATTTTTCTTTGAGATATCCTTTAGTGGATGGTCAGGGGAACTTTGGGTCAATTGATGGTGATTCAGCCGCTGCGATGCGTTATACTGAAGCTCGTATGGCTAAAATTACCGAAGAAATGTTGAGAGATATAGATAAAAATACAGTTGATTTTGCTCCTAACTTTGATGATTCTTTGCAAGAACCAAAGGTTTTGCCATCTTACTTGCCTAATTTATTGGTAAATGGTTCCAGTGGTATTGCTGTTGGTATGACAACTAATATACCGCCACATAATTTATCAGAAGTAATAGATGGATTAGTTGCATTAATTGAAAATCCTCAAATTACGATACCTGAAATTATGAAACATATTGTGGCGCCCGATTTTCCAACTGGTGCTATTATTTATGGTTATGATGGTGTTAGAGAAGCTTATGAAACAGGTAAAGGTAAAGTAGTTTTACGCGCAGTTGCAAAAATTGAAACTCTAAAAAATGATAGACAAAACGTAGTTGTTACAGAAATTCCATATCAAGTTAATAAAGCTAATCTGATTGAAAAAATAGCAGATTTGGTAAATGAAGGAAAAATAACAGATATTTCTAATATTAGAGATGAATCTGATAAAGATGGTATGCGTATAGTTATCGAGCTTAAAAAAGATGCTGTTCCTGAAATAGTGCTTAATAATTTATATAAACATACAAATATGCAAACGACTTTTGGTATTATAATGCTTGCTCTTGTCAATGGTATACCAAAAGTACTTAATTTGAAAGATATGATGCAGCATTTTATCAATCATCGTATGGATGTATTGATTAGAAAAACACAATTTGAATTAGATGCTGCAGAGAAAAAAGCGCATATTTTAGAAGGCTATATTATAGCTCTTGATAATATTGACGAAGTTATAAAAACAATTAAAGAATCGTCTGATACTCCTACTGCCAAAAATAATTTGATGGTCAGATTTAATCTTTCTGAAATTCAAGCAAAAGCAATTCTCGATATGAGATTGCAAAGATTAACAGGTCTCGAAAGAAAGAAAATTGAAGAAGAATATAAAGAAACAATTAAATTAATTGAAGAATTAAGAAGTATTTTGGCTAGCGAAGAAAAAAGATATTTAATTATTAAGCAAGATTTATTGACAATTAAAGAAAAATTTGGCGATAAAAGAAGAACTCAAATTATTACAGATTACAAAGATTTTTCTCTTAAAGATATTTTAGCTGAGGAAGATTTTGTTGTTACTATTTCACATAATGGTTATATAAAACGAGTAGCAGCAAATAGTTATCGTAAACAAGGACGAGGTGGTAAAGGATTAACAGGCGCTAATGCTAAAGATGAAGATTTTATTGAACATATGTTTGTTGCCTCAACTCATGATTATATTATGTTGTTTACTAACTTTGGTAAATGTCATTGGATTAAAGTTCATGAAATTCCAGAAGGCTCAAGGACATCTCGTGGAAGATCTATTTTGAATTTAGTGCAACTTGAAAAGAATGAAACAATCACTGCTTATTTGAGTGTACAAGAATTTAGTGAAGATAAATTTGTTGTAATGGTTACAAAAAATGGTACTATAAAGAAAACAGAACTTTCTGATTTTAAAAATGTAAGAAAAGGTGGAATTACAGCAATTACTTTGGCAGAAGGCGACCAATTAGTAGAAGTAAAATTAACAGACGGAAATAATGATTTAATTATTGCAACAAATAAAGGCCTTGCTATTAGATTTAACGAAACACAAGTTAGAGATATGGGAAGAACAGCACAAGGAGTTAGAGCTATTAAGTTAAATAACGGCGATTTTGTTATTGGTATGGTTGCTATAAAAACTGCTTCAACTATTCTTGTTGTTACTGATCAAGGATATGGTAAGAGATCTGATTTAAATGATTATAGAGTAACCTCTCGTGGTGGAAAGGGAATTATTACGGTTAAAACAAGTCCTAAAAATGGTAATTTAATCGCTATAAGAGGTGTTAATGATGGTGATGAATTAATGATAATAACAGCACAGGGTATGATGATTAGACTAAGTGTGAAAGATATTAGAGTAATGGGAAGAAATACACAAGGGGTAAGAATTATTAAGCTTAAAGAAGGTGATACAATTTCCTCTGTTGCAAGAATTATTCCTGATGACGATGATGATAAAATGGAATTTAATGAAAACTAATAAAAAAAGGCAAGTTGAAAAAATACACTTGCCTTTTTATTTTTTTATAACATTTTCTATTATATATTTTGAAGAGCATTTGATTTGGTACTGGTAGGATTTTTCTAATTCATTATAATTTATAATTGTAATCAAATCCTTTATTTAAATTACCAGCAAATATCAATTCTATATTTAAAAAATGTAATGTTGCTTTATTTAAGTTTAAGAAGGCAATATTAGCATCTTCATCATCTTCTGAATTATAGATTTGTATGAGGTAATTTAATTCCAAATTATTATTTTGAAACATCTTAATTGCAGAGTATGCATCCATAATATCTTTTACGGATGGTGTTATTGAAAATAGAATATAATTAGATATTGTTGCAAGATATAACAAATATTCATCGATAATTGAATTATAATTAATAAGAATTAAATCATAATATGATGATATTTTTTTTAAGTTTTCTGTAAAATAATTCAAATTATCAAAATCAAATATCTTACTGAAATAATTTTTGTGTAATATTATAGTATGAAAAAAAGAGTCATTTTCAATAATTGTTTCATCCAATAGCAATTTATTGTCAAAAAATAAAGATAAATCTTGAGAATTATTTGTATAGGTACTATTTAAATCTACATATAAAATTTTTGCTTTAAGTTCAGCAAGTGTTTCAGCGGTTATTTTAGTTATATTAAATGGTATTTCATTATTAATTTTTCCTGTTAAAATGATTGGAGTAAAAGAGTTATTTTTGTAATCAAATAAGCGATGAATTTGTCCTAAAATTTCCTGTTTCATTATACTTTTGATAGTTTGTTAGTAAATATTAAATTTGCCAAAAATTCGGGTGAAACGGAAATTATATCGTCGGGTATAACCTGTCCATTAGTTACATATTTAATAGGGATATTAAAAGAATAGTTAAGATTAAGAATATTTCCAAAAGATACAGCTTCATCCAGTTTGGTAAATATAAATGCATTGTATTCTAATAATTTAAACTTTTCTGCTACATCGTATAAATATTTAGTATTTCCGCTTGCACTGAGAGTTAGATATATTTCGTCAATATTAATTCGGCTAAAAAAGGCTTTTATTTCGCGTAAAGAATTAAGGTTATTTTGTGCGCGACCTGCTGTATCGATAAAAATAATATCTTTATTTCGCATTTTATATAGAATTTCAGGTAAATCTTTGGGTTCGTATGCAACTTGCATATCAATATTGCTTATTTGAGAAAAAATTCTTAATTGATCAATTGCTCCTAATCTGTATGTATCCAAGGATATTAGACCTATGTTTAAATCGTGCACTAATTTGGCAATAACAGCAAGTTTAGCGATACAAGTAGTTTTACCCACTCCAGTAGGTCCGACAACAGCTACAACTTTTGGTTGTCCTGTTTTTGAATATTCAAATGCAGATGTTGTTATCATAGATGATATTGTTGAGATAACATAACTATCAATATTTTGTTTTGTAAGCAAATTTTCATATTTGCTAAGAATATCAATAATTGTATCAACAATTCTTTCGTTTACATCTCTTGCTAAAAGAATTTCTTTGATTTCTTTTATTTCAAAGTTAACATCGTTAACTACAGGTTTTGGTTTAGGAATATCATATTTTTGTTGAATTGGTGAATAATCTTTTTTTTCAGTGACTTTCTGTTTTGGCTTTGGCCTTGTATAAGGTTTAAACTCTTCCTCGGAGTCATCTGAGATAGTTCTATCAATAGAGGAAGTTGGTTTTGATTTTTGCGATAAGTAAGAAGGTTTGGGTTCGTTTTCAAGAGCCAGTTCTCTTAATTTTTGTAATTCTTCTTCAAATTTATTAGAAGGTTTAGGTTGTTCAATAGGTGGTTCTGTGTAATTAGTATTATTTACAGGTTGATATAATTTATCAGAAACTTTTATAAATTCTGTTGGTTTTGAATTTGTTGTTTTATCGAATGGGAAAGGTTGAACAGCTTTAACTGTTCTATTGTTAGTGTTATTTATTGAATTTTTATCATTTTCTTCTATAGCAGCAGTAATTTCAAATAATTTGACCATATTATGTGGATCATCACTATCTATAATGCGAGTGCTCAAAACAACAGCATCTTCGCCAAGCTCTAATTTCATTTTATCTGTTGCTTCTTTTAGAGTTGGTGCAATATATTTTTTAATTACCATAATTTACCTCGATCTTACCAATAAATTCAATATCAACATTAGCAGGTAATTCAGTGTAAGATAGAACAAAGAAATCGGGGAATGATGAATTTATTAATTTATAAAAATAAGGTCTTATAGTAGCTGATGTTATTATAACAGGTATATATCCTAAATTTTGAAATTGTATTTGAGCATCTTGCAATTGGAAATTTAAATCTTGCAACATAGCAGGCGTTAGACCTAGTGTTTGGGTAGCATCTTTATTCGTTTGCAAAGCTCTTGTTACATAATTTTCTAAATCTCCTCCTAATGCATATGCGTGGATAACATTATTATTATCTTTAAATAAATTAGCAATAGTATCTCCTAATGAATGTCTAACATATTCTGTTAAAACATCAACATTTTTAGTAACTTTTGAATAATCTATTAGAGCTTCCAATATTAAAACTAAATCTTTAATTGGTATTTGTTCTTTAAGTAGATTTTGTAAAACTCTTTGAATAGTACCAAGTGGCAACAATTCAGGATTTATTTCATCTATCAGAACAGGGTAATCATTTTTCAAGTTTTCCAATAATTGTTTAACTGCTTGACGAGTTAAAATTTTATCGAAGTTTTTCTTTATAATTTCTTGTAAATGAGTTGAAAGAACAGATGTAGAATCGACAACAGTATAACCGAGCAGATCGGCTTTTTCTTTTTCTTGAGGAGTTATCCAATAAGCATCTAAACCGAAAGCTGGGTCTTTAGTTTGGATACCGCTAAGAGGTTCGTCAATATTTCCAGGATTCATTGCAAGATATCTATCTGGATAAATTTCATAATTAGCAACAACATTTCCTTTGATTTTAAATAAATATTGATTAGGTAGCAGTTGTAAATTATCTCTTACTCTAATAGGTGGAACAACAACACCATATTCCAGAGCTATAAATTTTCGGGTAGATGCAATTTTGTTAAAAAGAGTTCCTCCCTGGCTTTCATCAACAAGAGAAATCAAGCCATAACCAATTTCTATTTCAATAGGATCGACTTGCAGATAATTTTCTATTCTATCTTCTTTTGGTTCTTCAATTGGTTGTTCTAATTCAGGAGCCGCTTTAATAGCTTGTTGTTGTTTGTAAGTTAAATAAGATAGAAATCCTAAGCCTGTGCTAATGAAAGCAAAAGGAAGAAAAGGAAAACCAGGTAAAAGTGCGAATGTAAATGAGGCACCTGATACAACACCTAATACTCTTGGATTAGCTAATAATTGAGTTTTTAATTGTGAATCTAAAGATGTTTTATTAGCACTCTTAGTTACAAGAAAACCAGCAGAAACAGAAATTATTAACGAAGGAATTTGTGAAACTAACCCATCACCAATGGTAAGAATAGTATAAGTTTGTAATGCTTGGATAAATTCCATATTTTTTTGAGCGATACCAATAATAAAACCAGCAATAATATTAATAGCAGTTATAACAAGACCAGCGATAGCATCCCCTTTTACGAATTTGCTGGCACCATCCATAGCTCCGTAGAATTCGCCTTCTTGTCTTATAGCTTCTCTTCTTTCTCTTGCTTCGGCTTCTGTAATAAGTCCGCTGTTAAGATCTGCATCAACAGCCATTTGTTTACCAGGCATAGAGTCTAAAGCGAATCTAGCTGCTACTTCTGCAATACGTCCAGAACCTTTTAAAATTACTACAAAATTTATAACTGTTAAGATTATAAAGATAATAAAACCTACAACATAATTACCACCGACAACAAAGGTACCGAAACCTTCAATAATCTTTCCAGCTTCTGCCTCTAACAATATCAAACGAGTAGAACTGATATTCAAACCTAATCTATACAATGTAGTAATTAACAGTAGTCCTGGAAATATCGTTAGGTCTAATGGCGTGCTAATATATAGTGAACTAAATAAAATAATAAGAGATAATGTAATATTTATCGCAAGCAAAACATCAAGTAAAGCAGGGGGTACAGGTAAAAGTAATAAAGCTAATATTGCAAAAACGCCAACCGCTAAAGCTATGTCTGTATTTTTTAGTAATTTAGCTATCATATAATAGATTTATTTTTCTTTTCTTTTAATTGGAAAACATATGCTAATATTTTGGCAACAGCTTTATAAAGATTTTCAGGAATAACATCGCCAATATCACATAGTCTAAACAAAGTTCGTGCCAATTCCACATCTTCATATATATAAACATCATTTTCTTGTGCTATTTTTTTTATTCTAAGTGCAACTTCGTCAACACCTTTTGCAACAACAACTGGAGCTTCATCTTTGGTTTGGTCATATCTTAAAGCAACTGCAAAGTGAGTTGGGTTAGAAATTACAACATTTGCTTTTGGTACTTCTTGCATCATTCTGCTTCTTGCCATTTGAATTTGTTTGCTACGTATTCTACCCTTAACTTCCGGATCGCCTTCTGTTTGTTTGAATTCTTCTTTTACTTCTTGTTTGGTCATCATCAAATCTCTTTTATATTTCCATTTTTGATAATAAAAATCAAGGGCTGCAATAGCTGCATAAACAATTGATAATTTCCAGATTAAGCTAAATAATCCATCCATTAAATATTTTAATATATCCATAACGGTTAATTTTGCAAGCTCAGCAGAATTTTTAATATAATCCCAAATAACTATTACGGCAAAAGTAGTGATTACTGCTAATTTAATAATATTTTTACTTAATTCTACAACTGAACGAGAAGAGAACAATAAGCCTTTTAAGTTAGAAAAAATTTTAAATTTTGTCCATTTAGGTGCGAGTGGTTTAAGTTTGAATTCAAAACCAAATTGTGCTATATTAACGGCTAATCCGACTATCATTAAAAGTATAAAAAGTGGCGCTAAAATTTTAAAATATATTGCAAAAGCGGTAAAAGTATATGTGCGAATTAAATCAATTCTTAAATCAAGTTCATTTAAATAAAAAAAAGTTTTGTAAGCTAAATTAAATATAATTTCAGAAATATATTTTTGAAAAAGAATTATGAAAAGAATGCCAGTAGTAAAAATGGCTAAGGAGTTAAGTTCCATACTCTTAGGAACATTACCTTTTTCTCTTGCTTCTTCTAACCGTTTTCCAGTAGCTTCTTCGGTTTTTTCTTGACCATCGGGTGTTTCTGGCATAATGTCCTCGCTATCTTATCATTTGGTTAATAAGTTCTAATAAAGATGTTTCGGTATGTCTTAGTAAATTTTTTATTACATATGTGTAAATTGGTATAATAGAAACTAAAATAAGAAAACCCAACATTGTTCGTAATGGTTGTGTAACAAAAAATACCTGCATTTGAGGAACTACTCTTGCCATAATTCCTTCTGCAACATTAACTAGAAAAAATGAAACTATTATTGGTGCAGCTATTTTTACTGCTATAACAAAAATCATTCCAGATTGCTTAATAATATAATTGTATAACCATTCATTTACAGGGTATTTACCAATTGGGATAACTTTAAATGAATAAACAACAGCCTCTATTACATAATGATGTCCATTGATAATAATAAAAATTAAAAGAGATAGATATAATAACAAAGAACCAATAACATTGTTTTCTATTTCTAATGCAGGGTTAAAAACATTTGCCATAGTTAAGCCCATATCAAAACCGATTAACATACCTGCATAGCTTATTCCATAAAAAACAAAGTTCAGAAAGAAACCAATTATTAATCCTGTTATAATTTCTTTAATTCCAACAAAGAATATAAATCCTATGCTTATTTGTATATTTATAGTAGATTTATCAATTGAAAAATATGTAAGGTAAGCAATAATTAAGGCTATAAAAAATCTAGCAGTTGGAGGTATAGCATTTGAATTGTATGGTGGAGCAACAACCATAGCTGCGATTACACGCATTGTAATTAGAACTAATATTACCCACTCTGTTACAATAACATTTAATATCATTTTGGTGCTGTTACCATAATATTAAAAATTTCTTTTGTAAAAACAAGCATTTTATCCATCATCCAGGGGAGCATAATAACTAAAACTATTGCGGTTGCAATTATTTTAGGCACAAAAGTTAAAGTCATTTCTTGAATTGAAGTTGCAGCCTGAAAAATTGATATCATAATACCTATTAATAATGCAACAAGTAACGCAGGTAACATAATTAAAAAGGATGTAAAAAAAGCGTTGGATATAACTTGAATGACTAATTCTTGTGTCATTTAAAGCTCCTAACAATAGAATAAACTATTAAATTCCAACCATCAACCAGGACAAATAAAAGTATTTTGAAGGGAAGTGATACTAACATAGGCGGCACCATCATCATACCCATAGACATCAATATGCTACCAACAATCATATCTATCATTAAAAATGGAATAAAAAGGAAAAAACCCATAATAAAACCTGCACGAAGTTCACTTATACAAAAAGCAGGTATAAGAATATAAGTTGGTAAATCTTCTCGATTTCGTGGTCTTTCTATTTTTGCAAGGCTTACAAATAAAGCTAAATCTTCATTTCGTACTTGTCTAAACATAAATTCTCTAACTGGTTTAATGCCTCTATCATAAGCTTCTTGAATAGTGATTTTATTATCCATATAAGGAGTAAGAGCTTCATCAAAAACTTTTCCCCAGGTCGGTGCCATTACAAAAAATGTTATAAATAATGCTAAGCCAGCCAGCATTTGAGAAGGTGGCATATTTTGAGTTCCTAAAGCACTTTTTAAAAAATGAAATACAATGATTGTTCTTAAAAAAGAAGTTGTCATAATAACTATAGAAGGTGCAAGCGAAAGAATAGTCATTAAAAATAAAACCTGCAAAGTTAGAGCAATATCTTGCGGTTTATCCGATGTTCCAACTGATACACCAATTTGTGGTATCGGTAATTGTAAGTTTGCTTTATTTTGTGTTGTTTGGGCAAATGAAAGTGTTGATAAAATAAATAAAAATATGATTAGCAATTTTTTCATTTGTTTTTCTGAAATAATTTGTAAATTTCTGAAAAGTTAATTTTGGGTGTAAAGTTATTAGTGTTTTCTTGAACATAAGTTAATATATTAGGATCGAGTTCAGAAATTAAATTAATATTGTAATCTGTAACTCCCAACAAAAATACTTTTTCGTCAACTTGAACAATAGCAAGGAATTTTTTTTGCATAATTGGAAAAGTGTAGAGAATACGAACTTTAAATTCAGGGTTTAATTTATTGTTTATTTTAATATTGAATTTTTTTATCAAATATAAAGTAGCACCAAGTATTCCAATTAAAAACAAAAATGCAAAAAAACCTGATAAAAAATTTAGCATTACATATCCTTAATTCTTTCTGCTGGGTCGATAAGATTAGTAATTCTTATACCAAAGTGTTTATCAATAACTACAACTTCTCCTTCGGCAATTTTTTTATTATTGACGTAAATATCAACAGGTTCAGAAGCAAGTTTATCTAATTCAATAACATAACCTCTTTCGAGTTCAAGAATTTCTTTAATTTGCATTTTTGTTCTACCGAGTTCGATATAAACATTCAACTGCAAATCTTTAAGAAAGTCTAATTTATCCGCGCCAGCAAAGGCGTGTGTTTTGGAATCTTCGAAAGATGGAAAATCTGTTGGGGCAGCAGCTGGTTTAGGTGTTGGATCTGCTGCTGTACCTAATTGTTCTTGTAATAGTTGACTCGCTAAATCATCAATGTTTATGTTATCCATAGTTTTATAACTCCTCTTCTTCTACTCTTCTTAAAATTTTTACAGCCTTGTGACCATTAACTTTGCCGGGTATGCCCCAGAACAAATGTTTGTTATTTACCATTATTTTCAATGGTTCACCAACTTTAGTATTCATTTTTATTACATCACCTACTCTTAAATTAATCATATCCTGAAAAGTGATAATAGATCTACCAAATTCAACATTAATATCAAGATATGTTTTTTCAAGATGTTCTGTAATAACTGTTTTAGCTGATTTACCATTGTATTTAGTAGGCCTAATTGACGATAACTTTTGGGCAGATAATTTAGATAAAATTGTATCGAAGGCAAATGTTGCATAACACAAGTTCATCAAAAATGATTGATCGCCAATATAAATTTCAAACGATATGATTAATACAGATTCACTTTGTGATGTAATTTGAGCAAAATCTATATCAGATTCAAATCTTTCGATTACAAATTCCATTTCATCAACAGTTTGCCAGGCTTTTTTAAGCTCTTGCATCATTTTTTCAATAATAGGTGAGAGAACTTTTTGTTCAATTGGAGTAATTTGTTTGGATTGTTTATTACCAACTCCGCTACCACCTAATAATCTATCTACAACTGCTAAAGTAAGTTCTGTTCCTATTTCTAAAATACCTTTGATATCTGTTCCTTTCACATCAAAGAGATAAAGGCAAGATGGACTACCAACAGAAAGAACATATTCTGAGTAATAAATTTGGTCAACAGAAATAACATTAATATTTACTATTGCTTGCAATTTAGATAACAAGAAAGAACTTATCTGCTCCGCAAAATTTTCGTGGATATTGCGGATAGTTCTTATTTGATTTTTTGAAATTCTATTGGGTAATCTAAAATCAAAGGGTAATATTTCTTTCTCAGGACCGGTAGATACAGCTTGCCCACCGGTCTTGATATTGTTCAGCAGGGCATCTATCTCTTGTTGCGAAAGTACTTCAGCCATATTATTCTACCTTTAGTTTAGTATAAATTTACTAAAATAGATGTTGTTTAATCTTAAACCAGGTATTCTAGATTTAATATTTCTACCAATTTCTAATTTCAAAGAGTCTCTGTAATTTATATTTTCAAGAACAGGAATTGTTTTAGATGTTAAAACAGAAAGTATAGCATCCTTAACCATAATTTGTTTTTGATTCAACAGATCAAGATGTTTTTGTGATGGAACATCAATAGCTAAAGATACTAAAAGAATTTTAGAGCCACCTGTTCCTGCAGGATTGGCGGTAAAATCTTCCAGGTTATACAAATATTTACCAAATTCTCTTTTAACGCCTTCATCTTCTTCTAATTCTTCCGGGGTATCAAAAGGAAGCATTGGATTAAACCCTTCTGGATTTTCCTTTGCTTTTTGTACTGCTGCAGCTACTTTAAGTTTTTTATCTAACTCCATTTCTTTTTTGTGGAGTTCTTCCATTTTTTTATTCAAAAGTAAATTTGCAGTTACAAAATAAACAATAACTGTATGTATGGCAAATAAGGGGATTCCAATTAGTAATCCCTTAATATTAAAACCACCACCACCACTACTTTTTTTCTTCGTTGATTTTTCTTCGTCTGCCATCAGTAACCCTTTTTTTTATATTTATCAAAATATGTGCCAAATAATTAATTATCAATAGCTTGCAATAAGTCGTTAGATAAATCATCAAAACTTTCTATTCCAATTGATAATCTCAATAAACTTCTTGTAATTCCCATCTTTAAAGCATCTTCTTCTGGTACATCATTATGAGACATCAACCTTGGATAAGTAATAATAGATTCAACGCCACCTAAACTTACAGCAACAGACCAAATTTTAACATTTTTCATTATTTTATAGGCAGTTTGTTCATCTTGACAATCAATAGATACAACACAACCGAACCCACTTGCTTGTTGTTTTTGTATTTCATAATCTTTTGTCCCTTCAAAACCAGGATAATAAACATTTTTTATCCATTTTTGTTCTTTTAGCCAACGAGCTAACTTGTAGGTAGTTTCTGCTTGCTTATCTATTCTAAGCTTTAATGTCTTAATACCTCTAAGTAGTAGAAATGAATCTTGTGGACCTAATATACTGCCGAGAGAATATTGAATAAAATAGATTTTTTTAGCCAATGAAAAATCATTTGTTATTACAGCGCCTGCTACAACATCGCTATGACCACCTAAATATTTAGTTGCACTATGTATAACAACATCTATGCCTAAATCCAATGGTTTTTGAAATACTGGTGTCATAAATGTATTATCTATTGCAGTAATTAAATTATTTTCTTTTGCAATATTAACACAAGATTTAATATCGACAACTTTAAGTAAAGGGTTTGAAGGTGTTTCTAAATACAATAATTTTGTATTTGGTTTTATAGCAGCTTGAATATTATTTAAATTGGTCATATCTACAAAAGTTGTTGTAATACCGAACTCAGGTAATATTCTATTAAATAATCTGTGACTGCCTCCATAAATATCAATTGGCGCGATAATGTGGTCACCATTTTTTAACAATGCAAAAGCTACACCCGAAATTGCAGCCATTCCGGAGCTAAAAGCATAACCATATTTACCATTTTCTATTTTAGCTAAAGCAGTTTCAAGTCCTTTTCTAGTTGGATTTTCGGATCTTGAGTAATAATAATCTTGTTTTTGAGTTACATCTTTTTGTTCAAACGTAGATACTTGATAAATTGGTTTACTAAGTGCTCCTGTTGTTTTATCATATTCATCTCCAGTATGTAATAAAAGTGTTTCAAAGTCCATTTTTTATCCTCATTTTTATATCTTATAAAAATAAAAAATTTTTTTCAAAAAATAAAATTTATAAATTTAAATATATGAATTACTTAATTTGAGGTCAATATGAAAAGAACATTAATTCTATTCCTATTTTGCACAACTTTGATATTTTCTCAAAAGAAAGTGTTGGACCATTCTGTTTATGAAAGTTGGAAAATTTTACAAAGACCTTTAATATCAAATGATGGTAACTATATCTCTTATGAAATAAATCCTCAAAAAGGGGATGGGTATCTATATGTTTACGACAAATTAAATAATAGTTTAGATTCTATTCCTCGTGGTTATGGTGCCGTCTTTACTTCAGATAGTAAGTTTTTAGTATTTAAGGTAAAACCACAAGAAGCTTTAGTAAGAAAATTAAAGTTAAATAAAACCAAAAACGAAGATTTGCCCAAAGATTCACTTTTTATATTATCTTTGAAAACAAAAGAAATTAGAAAATATGAAAATCTAATCGATTATAAAGTTCCTTTTGAAAATGATGCTCTGGTTGCTTTTCTACAAACATATAAAGATACTACCAAAAAAAGCATAAAAAAAGATCAAACAAAATTTAAAGATGTAAAAGTAAATAAATTAATTATTTACGATTTGCAAAATGATACTAATTATAGTTATACAAAAATAAATAACTTTAGTATTGATAAAAATGGTAAAATAGTTGTATTTTCCAGCTTTGATAAAGATAGTTCATCTTTATTTATTTTTAATTTCACAGACAAAAAAGATAATTTGATTTTTAATGATTATGGCTTGATAAAAAATATTGCCACCAGCAAATTGGGAGAGCGCATATCTTTTATCCATACAAATGATACTTCTGTTGTAAAAAGACACAAACTATTTGAATATTATAATCAAACAAATAAAGTTATCATCGATACTCTTCTTCCGGATGGTAATTTGAATTATGAGTTAAATCCTTCTAAAGTGCCAGAGTATAGTGAAAATTCTCAAAAGTTATATTTTTATATCTGGGAAAAACAATGGCCTGAACCTAAAGATACTTTGTTAGATGAAGAAAAATATAAAGTAGATATCTGGAATTGGAAAGATGATAGGTTACAAACTCAGCAATTAAATCAACTTAAAAATGATAAAGAAAGATCTTATTTATGTGTTTATGATTTTGAAACAAATAAATATTTCCAGATCGAAGATACAATTATATTATCTGCACAAAGATTTTCAAAAGGGGATAAAGATTTTTACCTTGGGATTACTTCTAAACCATATTGGAAAATATTCTCGTGGGAACAAGCTGATTATAAAGATGTATATTTTATAGATTTATCAACCAATAGTAAACAAAAAATTCTTGAAAAAATTGAGTTTAATGTATCATTATCTCCAAATGGCAACTATTTATTATATTATGATACAAAGACACAATCATACAATATTTTTAATTTAAAAGATAAAAAGAGTTATACTGTATTAACAAGCAAACCATATCCATTATATGATGAAGAGTTTGATTTACCAAAAAATCCAACCCCATACGGATTTGCTGATTGGGATAAAAATGAAGAATTTGTTCTTATTTATGATAAGTTTGATATTTATAAAGTTTCACCAAATAATTCTTTTAAACCAATTAATATAACTAATGGTAGAAAAGAAAAAATTACAAGTAGATATATTAAGGTTGGAGATGATGAATATATTAATAGTGATAATATATATGTAAAATCTGTAACTGATGATTATATTACAGAATCGTTTAAATTAGTTAATTTGACAAACGGTAATAAAATAAAACTTTATGAAGCTAAAGCTAGTCTTTCTCGAATTATAAAAAGTAAAAATTCTCCAAATTTATTATTTACCGAAAGTAACTACCAAAAATTTCCGGATTTACTACTAACCGATACAACCTTTAAAGTAATTACTAAAGTATCTAATACAAATCCACAAATGAGTGAATATTGGTGGGGCACTGTGGAAATATTTAAATGGAAAGATAAAAAAGGAAAAGAATATAAAGGATTATTATACAAACCAGAAAATTTTGATCCAACAAAAAAATATCCCGCTATAGTTTATTATTATGAAAAATACACACAAGATATTCATAGGCATTATATACCAGCTCCAAGTCGTTCTGTGATTAATTTTCCACTATTTAATAGCAATGGTTATGTTATTTTTATCCCGGATATTGCTTATAAAATAGGTGAACCAGGTAAAAGTGCTACTGAAACTGTTATAAATGGCACAAAAGAACTTATAAAATTGGGTTTTGTAGATAAAGACCGAATTGGCTTACAGGGACAAAGCTGGGGAGGTTATCAAACTGCCTACATTGTCACTCAAACTGATATGTTTAAAGCTGCGATGGCTGGGGCACCTGTCTCAAATATGACAAGTGCTTATGGTGGTATAAGATGGGAATCTGGAATGAATAGAATTTTCCAATATGAGCAAGGGCAAAGTAGAATTGGTGGGACATTGTGGAATAAATTAAATAAATATATAGAAAATTCGCCACTATTTTATGCCGATAAAGTTAAAACGCCATTACTGATTATGGCTAATGATAATGACGGAGCAGTTCCTTATCAAGAAGGTATACAATATTTTGTAGCATTAAGAAGATTAAATAAACCCGTGTGGTTATTAAACTATAATGAAGATGCCCATAACTTACTTAAATGGCCAAACAGAGTTGATTTATCAATTAGAATGTCTCAATTTTTTGATCATTTCTTAAAAGATCAACCTGCACCTGTTTGGATGACAGAAGGTGTTCCGGCTATTAAAAAGGGTAAAGTTTCTGGTTATGATATAAATAAATAAGATATATGGGGGGAGCTATGCGATGGCTATATTTAATTCTAATAATTACATTTAATATTATGGGTATGGAAAAGCAAAACAAACTTGATTTGATGCCTTATCCAAAACAAATTGTTGTAAATGAAGGAATCTATAGAATTGATGAGAATTTTAAAGTTGCAATATCAAATAACTCATCTAAAAGAGTTGTAAAGTATACTAATGATATATTAAGAAGACTATCAGATAAAACAGGGTTATTTTTCTTAAATCCTTATGCGATTGTATCAAACAATAAAGAAAATTGTAATCTATTTATAGATTTTAAAAATATTGCTAAAACTATACCAGGTGAAGATGAAAGCTATGAGTTAAAAATTGATGATGAATTAATATCAATTCTTGCCAATACAGATTTAGGTATTTTAAGGGGATTAGAAACTTTATATCAATTGTTAAATTTTGATGAAAAATCTTACTATTTCCCTTGTGTTTATATAAAAGATGAGCCAAGGTTTAAATGGCGTGGTTTAATGATTGACGCTTGTAGACATTTTATGCCAGTTGATGTTATAAAAAGAAATTTGAAAGCTATGGCTATGATGAAAATGAATGTTTTCCATTGGCATTTGAGTGAAGACCAAGGGGTGAGAATTGAAAGTAAAATATTCCCTAAAATTCAAGAATTAGCTAGTAATGGAATGTATTATACTCAAGAACAAATGAAAGAAATTGTTCAATTTGCAGATGATTTAGGAATTATGGTTTATCCTGAGTTTGATATCCCAGGGCATTCATCATCCTGGTTTGTTGCTTATCCAGAGCTTGCTAGTTTGCAAAAAGAGTATAAAATAGAAGATAAGTGGGGAATTTTTGATGCTGCATTTGATCCAACAAATGAAAAAGTATATGAATTTTTTGACAAACTTTTTGGTGAAATGATTGATATTTTCCCATCTCCTTATTTCCATATAGGCGGAGATGAGCATAAAGGAAAGCATTGGTTGGAAAACCCAAAAATAAAACAGTTTATGGACGATAAAGGATTTAAAGATCCTCACGATCTTCAAAACTATTTTAACAAAAGAATACTTGAGATTTTAACAAAATACAATAAAATTATGGTGGGGTGGGATGAAATATTTCATCCAGAGTTGCCATCAAATATAATGGTGCAATCCTGGCGTGGGAAAAAATCTTTTTATGAAACTGCACAAAAAGGATATTACGGAATTTTATCGAATGGTTATTATATAGACTTAAACCAACACATTGAATTCCACTATTTAAACGATCCTCTTCCGGAAGATGCTCTTTTGAATGATGAACAAAAAAAATATATTTTAGGTGGTGAAGCAACTATGTGGAGTGAAATGGTTACTCACGAAATAGTTGATTCAAGAATTTGGCCCAGGACAGCAGCTATTGCTGAAAGATTCTGGAGCCCACAAGAGATTAAAAATATCGATTTTCTATTCGATAGAATTGAAAAAATTAATATACTCCTTGAGGATGCTGGTTGCCTTCATATCTCATATAAAGATAAATTATTAAGAAGAATGATAAATTCCTACAATATCGAACCATTAAAAATCTTCTTAGAAACAGTTGAACCAGTTAAAGAGTATAGAAGGCATTTTTTAGGCAAAAAATATACTCAAAATTCACCACTTACTCGTATGGTAGATGCAGCAGAACCTGAAAGTCGGATAGCTACTTTGTTTTGCAAAAAAGTTGAGAAGTATCTTGAAAGCCAAGATCAAAAATTGTATACAGAGATTGAAAATAATTTATTAAAATGGAAAAATAATAATACAGAAATGATTAAATTAATAAAAAAATATCCTATACTTTTTGAACTTGATACTCTGGCTAATAATGTTAATCAATTGTGTGAGATAAAGTTAGAGATTCTTAATAAAATAAAATCTTCAAAAAAGTTTACTTCAAAAGAAATCGAAAAATATGAAAAAATTGTAGCAAATTCCAAAAAATCACATGGACAACTTGAAATAGCAATATTACCTGCTAGTGAAAAATTGTTAAATTTTATAAAAAAATAACCTAAAATTATTTAACCTTTTTTGTGTAAGGATTGTCAAAACTATAGAATGCTAATTTCTTTAGCACTCCTTACACACAATATTTGAGGCAAGTCCAATTGGCTTGCCTTTAATTTTGTAAACCTGTGTAAATTACTTAAATTACAACCTTAAATAAATAATATTATGAAGCAAAAAATCAAAAATATAAGAAATAACCGTAAGATTTTTCCATATTTAATGCTCTTTGTCGGAGTAATAAGTATTGGGCTTTCCGCAATTTTTGTTAAGAATGCTAATTTACAGGGCACAGTATCTTCTTTTTACAGATATTTTTTTGCATTACTTTGTATTCTACCTATTCAAATTTACAGAGGTTTTAAAAATATAAACTATAAATATTTGATTTTTATTGTTGTAGGTGGATTATTTTTCGCTACCGATTTAATGTTGTGGAATACTAGTTTAATTTTAATTCCAGCAACTACAGCAACTATACTTGCTAATAATGCTCCTATATGGGTTGGAATTGGTACAATGATTTTCTTTAAGAAAAAATTAAGTTCAAAATATTGGATTGGTGTTTTTGCGTCGATGATAGGAATTTTTTTAACTATTGGAATAAAAAGTATTTTACAATTGCAAGTAAATATAGGTGTTATCTTTGCTATTGTTGCAGGTGTATTTTATGCTGGTTATTTACTAATTACACAAAAATCAAGGACCCAAATCGATACTTTTACTTTTATGACAATTACAGTTTTAATTGGTACTATTTATACATTACTTGTTAATATCTTTTTAGGCACAAAACTATTAGGACATACTAATTTTGTATGGTTAAATCTAATAGGGCTTGGTATAATATCGCACTTTGTTGGATGGGTTGCTATAAATTATTCATTAGGCCATTTACCTGCTTCAAATGTATCAGTTACACTTTTAGGACAGGTATTAGTTACAACATTTTTAGCTTTTTTTATTTTTGGTGAAAAACTACAGTTATTGCAATATATCGGTTGTTTAATTCTTATGACAGGAATCTATATTGCTAATTCAGAAAATAGATAAAAAAATCGGTTGTCAAAAGTTAAGAATATAGATTAGAATTTATTTAGACAACCGATTTAATAGTAAAAGAAGGTTATTAAATATCCTTACTCTTAAAATTTAGTTAGCAAGAGAATTATAAGCAATAAATGAATTAGAGTAATTAATTTTAACAATTTCAACTTTAATTTTGATTTTACCAGCTTTTACCATATCTAAAGCTTTAGCAGCGCCTCGAGAAAGATCAATACGCTTTGGTGATGTAAACCCCGGTCTATCGTTTACTCTAACAATAATTGATTTGTTATTTTTTAAATTTGTAACTTTTAACAATGTCCCAAATGGTAAGGTCTTATGGGCGGCAGTTAAGCCATCCTGGTCATAAATATCTCCACTTGATGTATAACGCCCATGGAAATAATTACCATACCATGTGGCAACCATTGTACCATATTCTTCATAGCTAAGAAGATTATTTTCTATAACAGAATTATCATTTTCAAAATTTAAATTATTATAATTCTTAGCTATAAGAGGTTTATTAACAATCAATCCTACACCGGGGTTACTATTAATAACAATGAAAGTCAACACTATTAATAATTTTGCAATGAAACGCAAGGCTTATACCTCTTATTTGTTTAAAATCACAATGCAAAGGTAACTATTAGTCTCAATACAAAACAAGTGATAATACTCACTTATGAACAGGATACGAAAAAATTGACCAAAAATATTGTAGTGGTCAAAAAAAATATTGTTTTTTTTAAATTCAAAAAAATAGTATCTTTAGTATAAAAAAATGGTATCTTATGGCTTTCTATCCCATGCCAAACGACTACGAGTGTGGCCCTTTTAGCTTAAAATATGCTATGGGGTTATTTGGTATTTTTGCTTATGAAAAAGATATATCAGTTTTAGCTGGTACAAGCTGGTGGGGAGGCACTGACGAATTTGGTTTGACGCGAGCTGCCAGAAACTATGGATTTAAGTTAATTCATTTTTTTGAATTAACTCCAGCTAAAGCTATTACAAAGCTTAATAAATATTTGAGTAAATATCCATGTATTTTAGCTGTGAATGGTTGGAATCATTGGATTACTGTTGCACAAAGACTTGATGATAAGTATATTATAATGGATTCTGGTACAACAAAAGTTTTTAATATTTATAACCAAAAGCAATTATTGCAATCATGGGTATATATAGATAATAATACCAAAACTAGATTTGATGGATATCTGCTAATACCAAAAGATGAAAATTTAATTAAAGCAAAATTCAAACTAGAATATATAAAATTGCTTAATAAAAAGGAGAATATTAAAATTAATCATAAATGGCAAGAATATTATGAAGATTTATCTACAATATGTAAAACTTCCTCTAGATTACATTCTATAAGTTTTAATGAATTTATTGACCAATATTCTGATGAGATAATTCAATCAATTGTATATTGGTATGGAGATGTAAAAAAAAGCGAATTGAAAAATGTATTGTTGGGAATGAAAATTGTTGCAGATGTTCACCAGTTGCGTATAAAAAAAGAAGAGATAACCAAAGCGATTATCTCTATTACAATCTTGTTGACATTATATGCTTGTGGAAAGCATGGTATGGTTGAAATTTATTAATTGTAAAGATAATATTTTTTAGATAGTTTTTTAAATGGTTCAACATCTTTATTTAAGTAATTTTCAATATCTTTATAAAGAAAATTTTTTGAAAAAATTGTCGCAATTTTATCTGTTCCAATTGCTTTATTAAAACTAGATATTCTTTTATTATCTTTGAATGGATTTTTATCAGGATATAACTCATTGTGAACTTGCATAAAATAAAACTGCAGAGAAATTAGATTTACTTTATCATAATCTTGAATATAAATCTGAACTCCACCGAGTTTTTTCCCTTGATATCTTCCAAACATTCCTTTAATTGTAATTGGTCTGAATTTTACCCCCGGCAAATTTAAGGCATTCATTTTTTCAGCTAAAAGTATTGGGTCAATCCATTCGGCTGCAAATAATTGAAAAGGTAAAGTATAGCCTACGCCTTCGCTAAAATAACTTAGTTCTCCCATTATTCCACTTGCAACATAATAAAATGGGCTAAATTGGTGTGGAACATTTGGAGAAGTTAATACCCATGGTAAGCCTGTTTGTTCAAATATCATATTTCTTTTCCAGCCTTCCATTTTTATAACTGTTAGTTTACATTTTTTACCATCTTGAAGCATACCTTCGTTATTAATGAGGTTAGCTAATTCTCCAGGAGTTAAACCATAAACATAAGGTATAGGAAGTTGACTTATAAAAGAAAAAAATCCTTTTTCAACTATGTTACCTTCAACTCTCTTACCTCCAAGTGGATTGGGTCTATCAAGAACAATAAATTCTTTGTTATATTCTGCGCAAGCTTCCATACATAATGCCATAGTAGAAATGTATGTATAAGAACGGCAACCTATATCCTGTATATCGTAGATAAGCGCATCAATATCATTAAGCATTTCTTTTGTAGGTTTTTTGAATTTCCCGTGTAAAGAATAGACCGGTAAATTTGTTTTTGGGTCTATAGTATTTTCTACATTATCTCCTGCATAGTAATCACCTCTTACTCCATGTTCTGGTGCAAATAATGCAACTAATTTTACATTGGGTGCTTGAAACAAAATATCTATTGTAGAGTTTAAGTCTTTATCAACGCCGGTGGGGTTCGTTATTAAGCCAACTTTTTTACCTTTTATCTCTGCAAAATTATTCTCTTTTAATATTTCGATGCCAGTTTTTACCTGTGCTAAAAGTAATACCTGTAATATGAGAATTATAAATAATTTTTTCATAAGTTCCACGATAAATTTATTTATCAATATTTATAAAGTTTAGTAATATTTGTTTACCTTGTTCCCCAGATTTTTCTGGTAGAAAAGAAAATGCATAAAAATTGTTTTTAATTATAATTGCAGAATAATTAAGTTCTTTTATTGTAGCTATGGTGTTAGGGCAAGAAACAATATCTAGTATATTTTCGAAATAGAAATTTAAGTTTGAGATATTTTCAAAAATCTTGTGATTAAAGGTTATTTCTATATCAAAAAATGTATTGACTTGTATGAAATTATTTACTTTATTATCGATAATACAAAATGAAGGTAAAGTAAGATTTTCGTAAGATTCACATAATAATGCGGATGAATTGCCAAGGCACAATATATCTTTTTTTAGCATTTTGATAATTTGATAAAGATTAGCTTTGTTCATTTTTTTTAAAAGATTAGTAATTGAGTTACAGGATGGAATAATTAATTTTTTACATTGAATAATTTCGTCTTCTGTATAAACAAGGTTAAAAGATATTTGACAATTTTTTAAAAAGTTTGCTAACTCGTTACCTTCTTCTGTAATATTTAAAATGCCGACCATATTTACTTCTTAAATTTTAGTGGTAAAATAATTGTTGTTATATCTTCGATTGAAAAAATATCATCCCAATATTCTTTTATATTGTTTATAGCATCTAAAGCAAAATAGTCACAACCAAAGCCTAAGTAGTATACAATTTCAGATTTAATTAATTTCCCTTCCGGTGAAATAATTATTTTTATCCAGCTAATACCTTCAAGTGAATATTCATCTATTATTGAAGGATAGGGAATATATTGATATATAAAATTCAGAAAATCTTTATCTTTTATAGTAACATCTTTGTCTGATAATACAAGGTTATTAATTACTTTGTAATTAGAAAGAATTTTAGGAATTCTATCTTTGATATTAAAAGATTGGTAAGATAAATAATTATTTACTGAAGTATTTTTTGTTAAAAATTTTAAATATCTTCTTTGTAAGATAGTTTCTTTTTTCTGATTAATATTTGCTGGCGTTACAAGGGTGTATTGTTGTAAAGTATCCAGAAGAATAGTTTTTTTTACAATTTTGCCATATGAATAGTTTGTATATTCGATTAAATTGCCAAGCGAATCATATAAAAATTTAATTCCATCTAAAATGCCGTCTTTGTAATAAGCTTTAATATGTAATTTACCGTTAGGATGAAATTGCAAAAACTCACCGGATAAAATACCCTTATCAAAAAAAAGAATTTGATAAGGGTTTCCGTTTTCATAATAGTATTTACAAATTCCATCTCTAACAGAATTTACATAAGAAATTTCAGCTTTTAAATTACCGTTATCGTAATATGAATTTATAATTTCGTATTGTCCTAAAGCAAATTTTACAAAAAAAGTAAAAAATATTAACAAATATTTGTTATTCAAGTGGTTAACTCCATTTCAATAGCTTTTCTAACAAATCCGTCAGCAAGTTCAATTCTTTTTCTTGCTTCATCTGCAGAGCAATTAGCTTTAATCATAACGATAGCAGTTTTAACATGGCCGCCGGCTTCATTTAAATACTTAGTAGCTGTATCGTAATCAACACCTGTAATTGTCATAACAACGCGTTTACTTCTTTCAACTAATTTTTTATTAGTCATTTGCAAATCTACCATCATATTTTCATATACCTTGCCAAGTCTAATCATAGAAGCTGTGGTAAGCATATTAAGAACAAGTTTTTGAGCAGTACCACTTTTCATTCTGGTAGATCCCATAATGACCTCAGGACCAACATAAGGGCATATAGCAACATCAACTTCTGGTATATTAAAATTTTCTCTTGGGTTACAAGTTATAAAAAGGGTAGTAGCCCCTAATTCTTTAGCTTTTTTAACAGCTCCAATAACATAAGGAGTACGACGACTTGCAGCAATTCCGCAAACAACATCCTTAGATGTAACATTAGCTTTTAATACATCCTCGGCACCATTTTCTTCATAATCTTCTGCCCCTTCTTGTGCTTTAAAAATAGCTTTATGTCCACCAGCAATAAATCCTTCGACCATACCATAAGGAACACCATAAGTAGGAGGGCATTCGGATGCATCAACTATTCCTAACCTTCCACTTGTTCCAGCACCGAAATATAATAATCGTCCCCCGTTTTTGAATGCTTTAACAATCAATTCAACAGCTTGTGCTATGTAAGGTATTTCTTTCTCAACAGCTAAAGGTACAGTTTTGTCTTCGTTGTTGATAATTCTTAAAATTTCTTCAGTTGATTTTGAATCGATATCCATTGAGTTTGGATTTCTTTGTTCTGTTGTTAATTGTGCTATTTCTTCAAATAGCTTTTTAGACCCCGATAATTTTGTCATTTTTTAATCCCCAATATTATGATTTTCTTTTCTTTTTCGTTATCTATATTGTTTGGTTTATAATTCAAATTTAAAATTTCTAAATTCGTAATATACTTAGAATATTTCTTTTTTGCCAAAGAAATTTCTTCAACGAGCGAGCCACCCTTCAAAAAATACATTTTTGAAACTGCCTTACTAACAGGGAGAAAATATTTTATTAAGTCAATCAACGGAGCAACGGCACGGCTTATCATAACATCAAAATAATTTTCGTATTGCTTAATAAAGTTTTTATCTTCAACTCTTGTGCAAATTCCTTTTATATTTGATAAATTTAATTTATCTATAAATTCGTTTACAGCATTAATTTTCTTTGATATTGAATCGACTAAAACGCCTTTTGAGTTATTATAATAAATACCAATAGGAATACCTGGCAGCCCACCGCCTGTCCCTATATCTATAAAAGTAAATTCGTTTTCTGTAATATATTTTGTTAATAATAAACTATGGAAAATATGATTTTCAATTATATTATCTGTATCTTTTCTGGAAATTAAATTAATAATTTCGTTTTTTTCTTTTAATAATTGTGCATAAATTGAAAGTAAGGTTAATTGAGTTTTGTTAATTAAAATATTGTTCAGGTTACAATAGTCTTGTATTTGTGAATAATAATCCATTTTAACCCTTTAAATAAATTAGTAATATTGATATATCAGCTGGGTTGATACCTGATATTCTTGATGCTTGCCCAATTGTTCTAGGTTTGAACATCTTTAATTTTTCACGTGATTCCGTTCTTATAGATGGAATTTTATCATAATCAAAATTTTTAGGTATTTCAAGGTTATCATATTTGTTTAGTTTTTCAGCTAATTCTTGTTGTCTTTGAATATAACCTTCATATTTAATTTCAATTTCAACTTGCTCAATGGCTTTAGGATCTTTTTTTAAATCATTTAATTCAGGAATGTCAACTTCTTCTAGAAATTCCTTTAGCGTTATTTCTGGTATTTTAACAAGTTTATTTAGAGTTTCTGATGAATTTATTTCATTTGTGTTGAATTTTTTGAGAACGGGGTTAATATCTTTAGCAAGAAATGAAATTTTGTTAGAAAGTTCAACCGATTTTTGGATAATAACTTCACGTTGTAGCAATTCTGTATACATATCTTCAGAAATTAAGCCAAATTCATAACCATATTTCAATAATCTTCTATCAGCATTATCCTGTCTTAAAAGTAATCTATGTTCAGCACGAGATGTAAACATTCTATAAGGTTCAGTAGGTGGTTTGCTAATTAAATCATCAATCAAAACTCCAATATAAGCTTCGCTTCTTTTGAGAATAAATTCACCTCTTTTTTGAACTTTTAAAGCAGCATTAATACCTGCAATTAAACCTTGAGCTGCAGCTTCTTCGTATCCGGAAGTTCCATTGATTTGGCCAGCAAAATATAAACCTTCAATTAATTTGGTTTCAAGTGTTAGGTCTAACTGATAAGCAGGGAAAAAGTCATATTCGATAGCATATGCAGGGCGAACCATTATAGCTTCTTCTAATCCTTTAATTGTTCTTATTGCTTTTAATTGGACATCCTCGGGTAATGAGCTTGAAAACCCATTAATATATACAAGATTAGAAGTTAATCCTTCAGGCTCAAGAAAAAGATGGTGTCTTTCTTTATCTGAAAATCTCACAATTTTATCTTCAATAGAAGGGCAGTATCTTGGTCCAATACCTTGAATGATACCGGTAAAAAGTGGTGAACGGTCGAAACCTGTTCTAAGATATTCGTGTGTTTTTTCGTTTGTATATGTTATATGGCAACTTACTTGTGGTAAAAAAGGAAATTTTGATTTATCAGTTCTTAAAGAAAATGGAGATGGGGGATTGTCACCTGGTTGTTCTTCAAGAACAGAGTAATTAATACTATCTTTAAGAATACGTGGGGGAGTTCCTGTTTTCAATCTTAAGGATTTAAAACCGTAATTTAGTAAATTTTCAGTAAGTCCATTTACGGCATCGTCACCATATCTACCGCCAACCATTTGTTTCAAACCAGTAAACATAATGCCATTTAAAAACGTTCCAGCACAAAGAACAAAAGCCTTACATTGAATTTCCAGTCCTTTTAATGTTTTTACTCCAACAATAGCGTTATTTTCAACGAAAATATCTATAACAGAATCAGCTATTATATTTAAATTATTTAAGTTAGATAAAAAATCGTGTGCCACTATAGTATATAATTCTCTATCACTTTGAGCACGATCAGCCCAAACAGCGGGTCCTTTTGATCTATTTAATACACGAAATTGAATTCCGGTTCTATCAGCAAGCAATCCCATTGCGCCGCCTAAAGCGTCAATTTCATGAACCAGGTGACCTTTAGCAGAACCACCAATAGCTGGATTGCAAGACATTTTGCCAATAGCTTTTGGGTCTAATGTTACAAGTAATGTTTTACAGCCCATCTGGCTAGCAGCATATGCAGCTTCTATTCCTGCGTGTCCGCCGCCGCCTACAATAATATCATAATACATATTAGTTCCTTTCAATGTTTCACGTGAAACAATTATTTTCCAATGCAAAAGCGACTAAAAATATTGTTTAAAATATCATCCGTTGTTATAACACCAATAATTTCTGATAACTTATCTATAGCATTACGAATATCTACGCTTATAAGCTCTCCAGTAAAACCTAATTCTATTGTATTGATAGATGAAAGTAAATAATTTTTAGCTTCTTCAAGTAATAGTTTATGCCGGATATTAGTTATCACTAAATCATTTTCAGTGTATATGTTTTTATTGTTGATGTTATTATATATTATATCCAAAAGTATATCGATATTTATATTGTTTTTTGCGCTTATTGTAATATCATATAAATTTTTATCGGAATTATATAAATCGCATTTATTGCCTACTAAAATTACATTGTTGTTATAAGTTTTAATTTTGTTTAGCAATGAAGTATCAATACCAGTGGAGATATCGTTTAAATAAATAACTACATCAGATTTATGCAAAATATCAAAAGATTTTTTAACTCCAATATCTTCTATTAAATCGTCTGTTTCTCTTATTCCAGCTGTGTCAATAAAATTTACTAAATAACCTTTTAAGTTAATTTGTTCTTTTATAATATCCCGTGTTGTGCCTGGTATATTTGTAACTATTGCTCTATCATCTTTTAATATTGCGTTTAGTAAAGATGATTTACCTACATTAGGTTTACCTATAATAGCTATATTATAACCGTTTTTAATAATGCTGCCATATTCAAAAGATTTTATATAGCTGTCAATTGTGTTGATAACATTTTTTAAGAGAGTAGTTAGTTGATTTCGATTGATAAATTCTAAATCTTCTTCCGAAAAATCAAGTTCAAGTTCAACAAGTGAAATGGCATTTATGATTTTTTCTTTTAATTCGTTGATTTTATTTGTGTAAAAAGTTGATTTTTGTTTGCGTGCCCAGTTTAATGCAATTTCGTTTGATGAATTTATGATGTCAGCGATTGCTTCTGCTTCTAATAAATTTAGTTTACCATTTAAAAATGCTCTTTGAGTAAACTCCCCATTTTCAGCAGGTTTTGCGCCATGTTTGATAGCAAGTTCTATGATTTTTTTTACTATTAGTGGATTGCCGTGAGTAGATATTTCTATAACATCTTCTCCAGTATAACTGTTAGGTGAAAAAAAAGGTAAAATTATAACATCATCAATAACATTATCATTATCTTTGATTGTTGTGTAAAAAACTTGTTTATGTTTTAATTCTTTTTTATAATTTATTAGTTTGTATAATATGTCAAATGCTAATTTGCCGCTAATTCTTATAACTGATACAGCGCCTATACCTGGTGGTGTTATTTGTGCTATTATTGTAGTTTCTTTTGTCATAAAATTTAAAATTTTGACTTTAAATTTACATAAAAAATTCTTATAATTGTAAATCTTAATAATTAATTAATAATTAAATGTTTCACGTGAAACACTATGAAAATTTACACTAAATTATTGATAACTTTTTTGCTTGTAGTTGTTTGTGACTTGTTCCCACAAAAATTAAACTTTGTGCATTTAAGTGATACTCATATCGGCTCTCCTAAGGCTGATTCGTTGTTAGAATTATCCATTAAAAAAATAAATTCTTTAGGTAATGTTGATTTTGTTGTTGTTACTGGTGATGTAACCGAAAAAGGAACGGCAGACGAAATAGCAAAAGCAAAGTCTTTACTTTCAAAAATTAAAGTGTCTTGTTATGTTTTGGCTGGGAATCACGACGCAAGATATTCCTTTGATGATTTATTCGTTTTTAATAAGAATTTTAATACCAGGTTTTTCTTTAATAAAAATGGAATTGATTTAATTGGAATTAATACTGCAATTCCAACAAAAAGTGTTAATGGATTTATAAATGAATTTGAAGTTAGATGGCTAAAAAAACAGTTGGCGAATAAGAAAGGGAAGTATACAGTTTTGTTTACACATCATCCCCTTGATGATATCGAAAATATCGATAGGGTTTTTAATGAAACAAAACTAAAGGTGTCTGTTATGTTTTCGGGTCATCAACATAAGAATTTTTATTTGGTGTTGGGTGGTGTTAAGAATATTATTGTAAATGCTAACAAATACTTAAAAGGTGGTTTTAATGTAGTTGCTATTGAAAAAGATTCCATTAGAATAAAACATTATACTCATTCTAATGAAGTCATAGATTTATATAAGTTCGCTTTAATAGATGTGCAGTTTAATGGAAAGTCTTCTGAAATATTTGAAATAGATAAAAATTTCTCTGTAAAATTTAAGGAGTTTGGCAAAAAAACTTTGTATAACTCTCCTGCAGTGTTGGATAGTTTGCTGTATTTGGGGTTTTATGATGGAGTAATAAAGTGTCAAACAATAAATGGCAAAACTATCTGGCAGAACAGAGTGCAGGGAAATATTATTCATTCTCCAATTGTTGTAGATTCTTTATTGGTTGTGGCAACTACACAAGGTGATATTTCTACTTTTGAATTGTTTACAGGTAAACAGATACAATCTATTGGAACAGGTTATTCGTTATCTTCTCCTTTGTTTGAATTGGATTATAAGGGAAATAAAACACTATTTTTTAGAAAATATCAAAATAAAGTTCCTTCGTTTGGTATCTTTACAGCGGATGGAAATTTATTAGTTTATGAAGTTTATATGCTTCAGCCATTACAACAAATAAAACTAGCTGAAGGTCCTATTCAGAATAAACCAATTGTTGAAAATAACAAAATATATTTTTCATCATCTGATGGTAATGTTTATTGTGCCGACCCTTTTAATGGTATTGTTTTCTGGAAATATTTTCATAATGATGATATTTATAACAATTCTATGCATTCTATAATCAATTTATATGAAAATAATCTATTCTTTTCGTCTACCGGTGGAAGTTTAGTATGTATAAATAAAGATTTAGGAAAATTGAATTGGAAGTTAGACCTTGATAATGCTGGTTATGTATCTAAAAATATCCAAGATACAATTTTTGTGGTAGGGAAACAAAATAATTTCTATAAAGTGAATTTAAAGAATGGGAAATTACTCGGCAAAATAAATCTTCAATTCGATAAAAATTACCATTCTAATAGTATTCTAGAATTAAATAATACATTGTATTTTCAATTATCAAATGGTGCATTGTATAGTTATCAAAATGGTGTATTGTCTGATGTTGCTTATACCTCTTCTATAACTCCAAACAATTTACAGTTGTATAATAATAATTTGATAATAACCAATATTGCCGGTGATTTATTTGTAATTAGTAAAAAAAAGTGATTTATGTATAAAGCTATTATTTTTGATGTTGATGGAACTTTGCTAAATACTACCGATTTAATACTTGAATCTTTTAACTACATTTCTGAAAAATATCATAACAGACGATTTAACTTTAAGGAACTTACAAAGTTCTTTGGCCCACCGGAAGATGTTATTATTAAAGAGTTATTCAAAGAAAATTTTGAACAAGCACGCCAAGATTATTATCATTATTACGCTACATATTTTGAGCATCATACAGAAAAATATCAACAAATATTGGATGCTTTAAAACTACTTAACAGTAGTGATATTATTTTAGCAGTTTATACTGGCAAAGGTAATTTGTCAACATATATAACCTTAGAAAAACTCGGTATTGATAAATATTTCCAAAAGATTATGACCGGGGATAACCTTCCTGAATATAAACCAGATGCAAAAGGAATTCTGGATTTTATGAATGAATTTAATCTTAGAAAGAAAGATGTTCTGCTAGTTGGAGATACAACAACAGATATTAAAGCAGCACGCAATGCAGGTATTGATGTAGGTATTTTTTTGTGGGCTAGTTATGAAAAAGTAAAAGTATTACAAAATGCACCAGATTATTGTTTCCTTGAACCGAATTCTTTTTTCTTTTTTATCAAAGTTTTTTTTAATTTTAACTGTAAAATTTAAATATTTTTATGCTAGATTTTTTATATCAAATAGATAAAAGTTTGTTTTATTTTTTTAATGTTACTATCTCCAATCCATTTTTTGACGCAATTTTTCCGTTTATAACAAATATTCGTAATTGGATACCAGTATATTTTTTAGGTATAGTTTTAATAATTTATTATGATAGAAAAAGAAGCTGGAAAATAATAATAGGTCTAATAATCTTAGTGGTAATCTCTGATCAGTTAAGTAGCCAGTTGCTAAAAAACTTATTTTTTAGATTAAGGCCAATGAATGACCCATATAATATACCTATAATCAATGTATTAATTGGGCATACATCAACCGGATCTTTCCCATCATCTCATGCTGTAAATAATTTTGCTGTGGCTGTATTTCTTGGATATTATTATCAATCATTAAAAAAATATTTATACATCTTAGCTGGTCTAATAGCATTTTCAAGAATTTATGTTGGGGCTCATTATCCTTCCGATGTAATAGCCGGTATCTTAATTGGTTTTATTGTTGGATTAACAGTTTTAATATTTTATAATAAAATTATTGAGAAGTATTTTAATGAAAGTTAAAAAAAACAAGCCTTATACTGAATTATTATCTGCGAAATTAACAGATGTTGAATTTGTAGTTTTAGATGTTGAAACTACAGGTTTGAAAAATAACAGTTATATAATAGATATAGCATTGGTTAAAGTTAAAAATTTTGTAGAAATTGACAGGTTTAATACTTTAGTAAAACCACTGCAACCAATTAATATTTTTATTCAAAAATTAACTCATATTACAAATGAAATGGTGATACTAGCACCAAAATTTAATGAAATAAGAACTTTTGTAAGATATTTTATAGGTAACAGTGTAATAGTAGGGCATAATGTTAAATTTGATAAACAAATGCTTGATTTAGAGTATACAAGATACGATGACCCGCCGCTTAATAATCTTACAGTAGATACTCTTAGATTGGCGTATAAAATTTTCCCAAAAGAAGAAAAAAAATCCTTAAAGCACTTATCTAAATTGTTAAATATTGAACATAAAAATATGCATCGAGCATTAGGTGATACATTAGCAACGGTAGAATTGTTTAATGTTTTATTTGGTAAAGCTATTGAACATTTTAAATTAGAAACACTAAATGATCTAATCAAGCTACTACAGCCAAGTAAAAATAATTCCAATTAATTGGAACATTAGAAATTAAAATATTGTTTGATATATTTGATAATTATTTAGGATAAAAAATGAAAAATTTAGTAGTAATCGGTGCTGGTCCTGGTGGATATACTGCTGCTTTCTATGCAGCTGACTTAGGGCTCAATGTAACATTAATTGAAAAAAGTTCTACTCTTGGCGGCGTTTGTCTTAATGTTGGATGTATTCCATCAAAATCTTATTTGCATCTTACAAAAGTATTGGAAGAAGCTAAAGAAGTTTCGCACGCTGGAATATTTTTCGAACAACCCAAAGTCGATACTGATAAAATGAGAGAATATAAAAATTCTGTTGTAGCAAAATTGACCAACGGATTGAAAACACTTGCTAAGCAAAGAAAAATTAGTGTGATTTATGGCGAAGCAAAATTTGTAAATAATTCTACAATTAATGTTAAAGATAACTCTGGGAACGTTACCACAATTAATTTCGATTATGCAATAATAGCAACTGGCTCCAGACCTTCAACAATTCCAAATGTGCCACTTTCGGATAGAATCTGGGATTCAACAGATGCTCTTGAATTAAAAACAATTCCTAAAAAAATGCTCGTTGTAGGTGGCGGAGTAATTGGTCTTGAGCTCGGTAGTGTTTACGGTTCACTTGGAAGCGATGTTACAGTTATTGAATTTTTAGATGGATTGTTGCCCGGAGCCGATAGAGATTTAGTTGCTGTATTACAGAAAAAACTTTCAAATAAAATTAAAAATGTGTGGACCAGTAGTAAAGTGGTATCGATGGAAGATATGGGAAATGGAATAAAAGTTAAATACGAAGGTAAATTTACCGGCGAAGATGTATTTGATAATGTTCTTCTTTCAGTTGGTAGAAAACCAAATACTGAAGTGCTCGGGCTTGAAAATACCAAAATAGAACTAAATCGTGGTTTTATTGTTGTAGATGAAAAAAGACAAACTAAAGAACCAAATATTTTTGCTATAGGTGATGTTGTCGGCAACCCTATGTTAGCACACAAAGCGTCCGCAGAGGCTAAAGTTGCAGTTGAGGCTATTCTTGGGCATAAAGTTGCTTTCGAACCTAAGGTAATCCCTTCGGTTGTTTATACCGATCCCGAAGTTGCTTGGGCAGGTATTACAGAAAATGAAGCTAAATCTATGAACTTAAATTATGACGTTGTTAAATTTCCTTATCAAGCATTGGGTAGAGCTATTGCTATGGATAGAACTGAAGGTTTTACTAAATTGATAATCGAAAAGGAAACTGAAATAATTCTTGGCGTTGCAATGATAGGCCCTAATGCTGGAGATATGATAACAGAAGGTGCTCTTGCAATCGAAATGGGTGCTACAGTAAAAGATATCGCTTTAACTATCCATCCACATCCCACCTTATCCGAAAGTATGATGGAAGCTGCTGAAATGTTTTATGGACATTGCACTCACTTATATAAACCAAAAAAATAATGTATATTAAGGCGGTAAGAAACAAATATAAGTTTAGCTTGTTCTTACTGCCTTTTTCTTTAATTTATTGAATTCAAAAAGCATATCTTCAAATAATACATTATAATAATGCATTTGGATTTTGTTTTTAATATTTGTAATTTTAAATATAAGCATTAAGGAGTTTATCCAATGCGTAGATTACCTATAGGAATACAAACATTTAGTGAAATAAGAACAGATAATTATTTTTATGTTGATAAGACAAAAGAAGCATATGAAGTAATTAACCAATATAAGTATGTTTTTTTATCTCGTCCACGCAGGTTTGGTAAATCATTATTCTTAGATACACTAAAATGTATATTTGAAGGGCGAAAAGAATTATTTGAGGGATTATATATATATGATAAATGGAACTGGGAAGAGAAATATCCGGTTATCCATTTGAGTTTTTCGGGTGAATTAAGGAAAGACAAGGATTTAATTGAAACAATAATGTGTATTCTAAGTGAAAATTATGAAACCTTAGGATTGCTAAAAAATGAAAATTTAAATTACAGTAACTATTTTCGAAAACTCATTATTGAAGCACATAGAAAATATCAACAAAAAGTAGTAATATTGATAGATGAATACGATAAGCCGATTTTGGATAATATAACTAATATTGAAAGAGCAAAAGAAGCAAGAGAAACCTTAAAATCACTTTATTCGGTTATAAAAGATTTAGATGAATACATTCGTTTTGTATTTTTAACAGGAGTAAGTAAATTTAGCAAAACAGGAATATTTAGTGGATTAAATCAATTAGTGGATGTTACATTGGATGAAAAATATGGTAATATCTGTGGTTATAGGCAGGAAGATGTTGAAGAATTGTTAAATGAGTATAACGCTAATGTTGATCTGGAAGAAGTTAAGAAATGGTATAATGGATATTATTGGTTAAAGGATAAATTATATAATCCGTTTGATATATTATTGTTTATATCTAAAAATTATAAGTTTTCAAACTATTGGTTTAAGAGTGGGACGCCGACATTTTTGGTAGAATTGGTAGAGAAAAAGCCATATTACTTGCCGGATTTAGAGAATATAAGAGTAGATGAGCTATTATTAGAAAGATACGATGTAGATAAAATAATATTTCCAGTTTTATTATTTCAAGCTGGATATTTAACAATAGAAAGAGAAGAATTGATAGGGAATAAAATAACCTATAAGTTAAGGATACCGAATTTAGAGGTCGGTAGTTCATTGATGGATGCATTATTGGATTTATATCAAAAGGATGTAACAGAGAAGTCAAAGTTACAGAATGAAACAATATTGGCATTGGAGCGAGGAGATTTAGAAACATTCAGAAAACAATTGGAAGTATTGTTTTCATCGATACCATATGAAAATTATACAAATAATAAGATGAATGAGTATGAAGGATTTTATGCAGCGGTTGTGTATACATTTATATATTCGTTAGCATTTCCTGTAATAGCAGAGGATACAACAAACAAAGGTAGAATAGATTTAACAGTAGTATTGGATGATAAGATTTATATATTTGAGTTTAAGGTGAAAGGCGAAAATCCATTAGAGCAGATAAAAGAGAAAAAGTATTATGAGAAATACTTAAATCAGGGCAAGGATATCTTTTTAACAGGAATTGTTTTCGATACAGGAACAAAAAATATTAGTAAAATTGAAAGGGAAAAAATTTCAATATAATAAGGTTAGTTTTATGGAAAATTTAAATAACTCTAATAATCAAGAAAATATTGTAGAACTTTCTTTGATCGATCGAATTATTGCTTTTTTTACCGAGCCAAAAACACTTTTTCTTTATATTAAAGAAAATGGCTCAAAAGTAAGTGATTGGATAATTCCTGTTTTACTTACTTCATTTATTGCAATTCTTATTAATACTTACTATTACAACAACGATTATTTTAGAACAATAGTAATCCAAAAGCAAACTGCAAAAGTCCAGGAGCAATTAAAAGAGCAAGTAGAAAAAAAACAAATAACTAAACAAAAAGCTGATGAAATACTTGAACAAACAATCAAAGGTATGGATGAATGGATAGAAAAATCATCAAATCCTATAGTTATTGTTTTTCAGTTTGTTTCTTCTTTTATAGTAATGATAATATTTTCCCTAATAATAGCATTATATTATAAATTAGCATTTCAGTATGTTGGTAAAGTTATGGTAACATTTGATGTTATTTTTTATTTGTGTGTTGTAACTTTATGGTTTGCTATAATTGATATAGTTTTAGCTTTTATATTATCGATTGTAAGCGGTAATCTTATTTCATCACTTTCTTTGGGTAATATTTTAGGAATAGAAAATTTTCATATATTGTTTTGGCTTAATAAAATTTCAATATTTACAATTTTAGGTTATATTTGGGTTGCTAAGGGTATTTCTACAATTTGTGTTGTTGATAGTAAAAAATCTCTTATACACATATTTATTTACTGGATCGTTGGTAGTGTAATTATGTATTTACTGGCAGCAAATATCCCATTATTTAAAAATTTTGTGCAATAATATGTATGAGGATATAACTAAAATATTAGTATCCCTATTATTAGGTAGTTTATTAGGGATAGAAAGAGAAATAAGAAATCGTTCGGCTGGTCTTAGAACGTTAGCTTTGATATGTGTAGGTAGCACTTTACTTACAATTATATCTATAAATTTTAGTAAAGGATATGATCCTTTAAGATTAGCAGCTAACATAATAACAGGAATTGGTTTTTTAGGTGCTGGGGCTATTTTTAGAGAATCCAAACAATTGCAAGGGTTAACAACGGCGTCATCTATTTGGGTAATTGCGGCAATTGGAATTTGTGTGGGAGTTGGATATTTTAAGCTGGCTTTGATTGTAACACTACTATCATTAATTATTCTTACTGGTTTTAATTATGTTGAACATTTTATCGAAAATATTAGTTTTATGAAAAATTATGAAATTAATATCAATATAGAAAATAATAAAAATGTAGCTGAACTTATAAAAAAGTATACAGATATTAAAGGAGTAATAAAATTAGCAAATGTCGATTATGATAATAATATCTTAAAAATTAATCTTTTAGTAAAAGGTGACAAAAAAACTCATACAGATTTTATAAAGCAAATAACAGAAGACGCTAATATTGTAAAAATTAAAATGTAATAAAATTTTAATGTTTCCGTATTTACTTACTTCCCCCTTGCAGAAATACGAGGGGGTTTTATTTTAATTTTTTTTCTTATAACAAAAAATATGGAACAGGCTTTATAATTTTATTTGTTACTATATAAAAAATGGAGTGTTTATGAAATTACCTATGAATTACATAAATGATATAATTCCAGATAAAATTTTCAATAAACTAAATGAGCTTGAACTTTTAGATTACAAACGAGTACGAGATTATTACTTACGAAAAAAATTTAATGAATTGAAAAAAATTCACGGATCTTCTTGTACAATTGAGTTGTTGGTAAAAGAATTCCCAGATTTGCAGCCAGAAACAATAAAGAAAATTATTTATCAAAAGTAAACTAAGGCAAAGTAGTAATAGTAATACGGGCTTCTGTTTGTAAACTTTTCTTGTTAGCTTTTTTCAATCCCCTGGTTTTTATTATAGTAGTCTGTAAATTATCGATAATAATCCCATCTGCATTGGTATTGAGGTGAGGAAATTTTTCGGTTGCGGCAAATATTTGTAAATTTTCAACTCCAAATGGCTCAGTTACTACAAATTCTTCGGGTATTTTAAAGGCAAAGTTGACTTTGCTTTCATCAATATAATAATTATCCAGAAGCAAAACACGAGTGCCATCTGCTTGATGATAAATAAATCTTATAAAGCAGGGAATGTTAACACGTAAGTAAACATTTAGAAGTTCTCCATTCTTCAATACAAGTCCATTTTTACCTTTATCGGTCCAAACATCGAGTAAAATACCTCCGTCTATGAGTTCATCTTTTCCAAATTCTTTGGCTTCATTCATAGCTTGCACAAAATTTTGCGGTTTAAAATCGATTTTTTCTTTTGTGAGTATAGATTTATTAAATTTAATTTGTGCCGCTGCTTCTGTTGAGGCAGTTTTTACATTGATTAAATTGACATTTATAATGATATTTTCATTTCTTTCCAAATAAGTGCCAGTTAAGACATAATTATAATTAATAGAATTTGATTTGATAATATTCCATTTAGTAATTTGTGGAAATTTATTCTCGAGCTCATCTTTTAATATAGCAGAAAACTTACTTCCCATTTTTGTGTTTTGATAACTAAAATTTGCAATAGATAAATTCGCGTTATAGTTAGCCTGGTTTGAGATTAGAACAGTTAATTGGGTAGCGATATCAGAAATATCTTTAATTTCCTGTGTGGTAATTTGACTGATATAGTTTTCGATATCTTTTCGGGTTATAAGTTTGGTGGTAATCTTAGCATCTAACGCAAATAAAATTTGTGAAATTTTTTCCAATTCAGTAACAATCTTAAATTGATTAGAAAATATTTTTACAGCTTCAGTTATATTAGATTTAGATAACTCTACTGCTTTATTGATATTTTCGTTGATTTCATTGCTTAAATCATTTAATTTTTGGGTATAAAATGAAGTAATTTTAGATTTGTTAATATATGCAAGTGCATAGTAATAAAACTTATCGTTGTAAATTTCGAAATTAGTTCCTTCTATTTCAATAGATGATTTTGATTCTACATAAGATTGATAAGTAGAAATAATATTATCTTGAAAATCAGTAGTTGCTGATTGAGATTTAGCTTCAATTTTAACAATAATTTTCTGGATAAGATTAGCTTTAGCAATATCTTGAGCTTCTTGTAGTGCAGAGGATTTATCATTATTTTTGATAAGTGCTATTCCGTAGCCGGTGATAAATTTATTTTCATCGTATTTAGAAGATTTCCCATTATTTTCAATCCAATCTGGTAATTGTTGTGCTGAAATTTTTATCAATATAATTAAGATAAAAAATATGTTTTTCATAAGTTACTCAAATAATTAAGATTGTAAGTTAAATATAATCAATTAATTAAAGCAAGGCAACAGGTATTGAAGTATTAATATTTAATAATAATCAAATTGGAACAAAATTAATTTGATTATGTTATCGTAATATGTATATTTCGGTAAATAACGAAATGTATTATGAAAGAAGAAAAATTAAGTGTGGATGAATTATTTAAAGTGTTAGCAGATTTAAACCGCATAAGAATATTAAAAATGCTACAAGAAAGAGCTTTGTGCGTTTGTGAGATAAAGGAAATACTTGAAATGGCTACATCTACAGTATCTCAACATTTAAGCATTTTGAAAAAATTTGATTTTTTAATAGTGGTAAAAAAGGGTAAATGGGTTTTTTATTATATCAATCCAAAACCAAAAGATAAAAGAATTAAATCAATACTCGATAATTTGAATTTCTGGATAGGTAATAATGCTATAATAAAATCTGATTTTAACAAATTAAAAAAGTTGGATACATCGAGCAAATGCGAAATATAATTTTTATTCTATCAATAATTAGTTTTTTATCGAAATGAAAAATTTAAATAGCAAGTATAACTAGTATTTAACTTAAAATACTAATGCACGATAAATATCTAACAAAACAAAAATTAATAACAAAAAGGAGAAAAGATGCGTAAAAGAATTTTAATCTTGTGCACAGGTAATTCCTGTAGAAGCCAGATGGCAGAAGGATTCTTAAAATCATTTGATGGAGAACTTGAAGTATATTCTGCTGGAACAAATCCTTCAACTAGAGTTCATCCTAAAGCAGTAGTGGTTATGAACGAGCTTGGTATAGATTTATCTAATAATTTCCCCAAGAATGTAGAGCAATTTTTACAAGATGAGTTTGATTATGTTATAACAGTTTGTGATAATGCAAAAGAAACCTGTCCAGTTTTCACTGGCAAAGTGGGAAAAAGATTACACATAGGTTTTGAAGACCCTGCTGAAGCAACAGGAACAGAAGAAGAGATTTTAAGCGAATTTAGAAGAATACGCGACCAGATAAAAGAAGATTTCTATAAGTTTTATCTTGAAAATTTAAAATAATGGGAAGGTTACAAGGTTATGCTTACAAAAAAATTAGCTTTTCTGGATAGATATCATACATTGTGGATTTTTATTGCAATGATAATTGGAGTTTTTTCTGGCTATCTTTTCCCTGAGATTGTAAATTTCTGGAATTCATATCAAAGAGGAACAACAAATATTCCTATAGCGATAGGACTAATTTTAATGATGTATCCGCCACTTGCAAAAGTTAAGTATGAGGAGCTGCCCGATGTTTTTAAAAATATCAAATTACTCTTACTATCGTTAATTCAAAATTGGGTTATAGGTCCTTTGTTGATGTTTTTGCTTGCAATAGTTTTTTTGCAAGATTATCCGGAATATATGGCAGGGTTAATATTAATTGGTTTAGCAAGATGTATAGCTATGGTAATAGTCTGGAACGAGCTTGCAAAAGGAGATACAGAATATGCCGCCGGTCTTGTAGCTTTTAATTCGATATTCCAGGTATTATTTTTTTCTGTTTATTCTTATATTTTCCTGACAGTTTTACCTAAAATTTTTGGCTTAAAAACATTTACAGTAAATATTACAATTAGGCAAATAGCAGAAAGTGTTTTTATCTACCTTGGAATACCATTTCTTGCGGGATTTCTAACAAGGTTTATATTAATAAGAATAAAAAATAAAGAATGGTATCATAAGAAATTTATCCCGAAAATAAGTCCTATAACATTGGTAGCTTTATTGTTTACTATAATAGTGATGTTCTCGCTTAAAGGTGAATATATTGTAAAAATTCCTTTTGATGTTGTAAGAATTGCTATACCATTGGTATTATACTTTGTGATAATGTTTTTGGTATCTTTTTATATAAGCAAAAAAGTAGGGGCGAATTATTCAAAAAGTGCCACATTATCTTTTACAGCTGCAAGTAATAATTTTGAGTTAGCTATAGCTGTAGCAATAGCAGTATTTGGAATAAATAGTGGTGAGGCTTTTGCCGCAGTAATTGGACCTTTAGTCGAAGTGCCAGTTCTAATAAGTTTAGTAAATGTTGCACTATGGATTCAAAGAAAATATTTTTCAGATGAATTAAAACTTGAGGTAGATGTTACTAAAAAGCCAGTATAATTGAATTATAATTTACAAAGTCAAGAGAAATAATCAAGTCTAATAAATATATAAAATTTGATTGGTAAATTTTGAAAAAAAGGCTGCTTTATAAAAAGTGGCCATTTTAATTTTAGAATTGTGGATAGTTTTAGAAATTATTTAATGTCTAAGATTTTAACCCTTGCCAGTAAGTAATAACTTATACCTTGAACATCAATATAAAGCCTTTGGAAATTGTATTTATAATTTGTAATTTTTATTAGTACAAAAAATAAAATATTTAAATTAAAGAGAAAGCCAATGCGTAACTTACCAATAGCATTCAAACACTTGAAAAAATAACAACAGGTAATCATTTTTATGTAGATAAAACCAAAGAAGCATATGAATTGATTACACAATATGAATATGTTTTTTTATCCCGTCTATGCAGGTTTGGTAAATCATTATTTTTAGATACATTACAATGTATATTTGAAGGGAAGAAAGAATTATTTAAAGGATTTATATATACGATAAGTGGAATTGGGAGGAAAAATTTCCAGTTATTAAAATAAGTCTTTCTGGTGATATGAAAAATGAAGAAAAATTAATAATTACAATCACTAATATACTTGCAAGCAATCAAAGAAGATTAGGATTAGAAGGTGTTGAGAATAAATTATATTTAGAATATTTTAGAAATTTAATTGAAGGAACATATGCAAGATATCAACAAAAAGTAGTAATATTGATAGATGAATACGATAAGCCGATTTTGGATAATATAACTAATATTGAAAGAGCGAAAGAAACAATAGAAACCTTAAAATCACTTTATTCGGTTATAAAAAATTTAGATGAATACATTCGTTTTGTATTTTTGACAGGGGTATGTAAATTTAGCAAAACAGGAATATAAAGTTATTGTTTAATGTAATTATAGTATTGAAATAAGATATTTGATTATAACTAATATTGTGTTTATCAAAAAAAAAACGGCTACCAAATAGTATGGTAGCCGTTTTTTATTATAGAACAAATTGAATTTCAGACTGAGGTGTTCTGCAATCCATATCTTGACCACGATCTCTATGGTCTGCTATCTCAGCAGCTACACCGATGCATCTACCGTATAAGAATAATGTAAAAACAATATCTTGCACATCTTTTAAGCTAATTTTTCCTTCTTGTAAATCTTTCCAGACTAATTTTAATGTTATTACTGCGAGAACTGCATCGACATTAACGCAAAAGACATTTTTTGTAACGCCTTCGTTGTATAATTCCCAAACAAGAGTATGATAGAAATCTAAAAATATGTTATAAATATTTCTATTTTTTAATTCTAGTGAAACAAATTGTTCACGAGGGTCGATATTCACATCATTACCTTTGAAAACAGGGTGATTAATACAAGGAATTTTTTTATAGTTAAGTAAACCAAGTTCTTTTTCTTTCTTTTTGTATTCAGCGTATTCAAGAGTAGCTTTGTTTGCTATTTCTTTAAGGTTAATACTGTGATTTTGATTACCTGGGTCATTTAAATTAAACTCTTTGAATTTGTTATATAAGAATTCAACAGCTTCAAAACCGTTACCGCCGTGTGCAAAACCGGTATTAGTTAAGAAGCCAACAAAAGCCATAGATATATGATTTCTAGCACTTACAGATTCTTTAGCACCTTTAACTGAAAGTGTTCCTGGACCATTGGTAATGGTTAAACCAATTAAGGTTTTAAATTCAAAAAGTTCTTGTTCAGTTGGTTCACGGTTGAAAAGTATTTTAAATGCATTTTCAGTAAATGAGGCGTTTAAATTGCTAATTAATTCAGTATCAGTAAGCTTTTGCCAAAATTTATTATTTTCTGGATGTATGCAGGAATATGCATAAATGCGTGCCAAAACATAAAAATAAGATAAAGAATCTTCAACCAATTGTTTAGTAATTCTTTTTTCCATCATAGGTTTCCAGAGGATGCAAACGCAAACAGAAGCTAATAAAAATTCATAGGTATCTTTGATGTAAAGATTATTATCTTCGGCTAATTTGATAATGTATTGGCACATTTGAAGTGCAGTGCATTTTTTTGTGCTTTTTGTAATTTCTTTATAAAGGATTTTGGATACTTCGCTTTCTTGTTGGTTTTCGTTTGTAAGTAATTGTTCTAAAATAATTTGACGAATTTCGGGAGGATAGAATTTTGTGTCTTCGTCTATTTCGTGTTCACGGATTAAATCAATAATAAATCTTGCGTGCTGGCGTGCTTTTTCAAGTAATTTTTTATTTCCAATAAGGCATAGTAGTGAACCGATATAAGCATTAGGAGAAGCCGCATTGTCTTTTCCGATTTTAACAATATCCATTCTGGATTTATCCATTTTGAGGAAAAGATTCAATAGTAAATTAATTGTCGGAATATCATTTTTTTCTGGCATTACTTTAGCAAGTGCGAAATAGATATTTTCTTCGATAGTATGTTTAGATAACTCTAAGATAGATTTGCCGTGTAATTCAGAAACATCATTTTCAGGATTCATTCTTGAGGCGCCAGATTTATTACGCATATTTTGTCTAAGATATTGAGCACCAACAAGTTTATTCATTTCTTTGATTTGCTGGTCATAAGGAGGAATAGCCCTTACTACAGGAATATTTAAATCAGCAGGAGGAGTAATAAATTTATCCGAAAGCCATAGTTTTAAAGAAAGATCGCCAATAGGATTAAAATCTGGTTTGATTTTTAGTTTTTCAAAAATATACTTCATTGCTTCTGGAATAATCTGAATAGAACTTACTCTAACGCCTTTTTCAGAAACTACAGGGTTGTGAGGATCGAAAACACCAACGCCGAAGTAATCATCAAACCATTTTTCTTTGCTTTCGGCATCATCACCGCTTCCTGCAAGTGCACCAGCGTGCCCACAAGCGCGTTGAACATTTTTTTTCCATCTTCCTGTAACGCATACTACAATAGGTTTTGTAAATTTAAGTTTTCCTTCTTGAATCATATCCAGAGCCATTTTTTCGTAATATCCACCGGGTTCTACATAAAGCACAACTGCTTTTGTGCGTGGGTCATTTTCCGCGGCATATAGAAATTCTGGAACAGCAAAATGGATATAGACATCCTTACCAGAGCTTACAACAGTGGACGTTCCAAAACCTGCTGTTTTTAAGTATTCAGCAATCGTAGTGGTAAAATTTCCTGAATTAGAATGAATAGCAATTGAACCTTTGATTAATGTTTCTTCTGGTTTATCACCGGCTAAGGCGCCACCAACTCTAACGTGATCCCAAACATTTGCAACGCCAAGACAATTTCCGCCTATTACATCTACTCCTGCTTCCTGGCAAATTGCTCTAATTTCACGTGAATCTTTAACAGAAATTTTTTCTGTTAGAATTACAATTTTTTTCAATTCATCATTATAAATAAGCAACTCTGATACAGCCTGAAAAACTGCAGCTGGCGGGAGATAAATTACTCCAATGGTAAATTTATGTCCAGCTTCGATAACTTTTTTTACACTTGGGTAAACGGGTATATCGCCAATTTTTGTTTCTAATTTTCCACTTTTACCATATTGAACACCAGCTACTATGTTACCGCCACTGTATTCGTGTGATACCGGAGTTACTTTTTTACTTTCATTGCCTAATATATTTATGACACAAACTTTATCGTCTTTTGTAACAAGTTCTTCAAGAGATTTAATACCAACAAAGTAATTGAACGGATAAGTTTTTAATACTCGCATAATTCACCACCATTAATTGTTAGTTAGTTCAAATTTTTGTGCATATTCTTTTTTGCCTTCATTCATCCACCAATCACATATTTTTTTTGCATATTCAAGAGTTAAAATCATAGATGTATCATATCCAAAAATTTTGTAAGGTAATTTTAGTGTGTCGAGTATATCTTTTGCATAGAACATGCCTTTAATTAAATTAGGGCCGCCCCTACCAATAACAGTATAAATTGGTTTTTTACCGTGTTTTGCAATATGATCTCTTAATGCATCAAAAATACCTTTGAATGTTAAATAGATATCTGTGTTGTTTGCTTTACCACCAATAATCAAAAGGACATCTGCTTTATCATACCAATGTTTGAATACAATTTTTGCTATTTCATACATTTTTTCGTAGGGAGGATTTCCGCCAAAATCTGATGAAAATATTGCATAAGATCCTAAAATTTCAGTTGCGGCAGAGCTTGCACCACCGCCAAACATAAATGGGATAATCTTACCTTCAGGATTTAATTCCAAAACATCACTTTGCCCTTGATATGTTCTTAGTTGATTTATTTCTGTTTCAAATGGTGTCATTTGAGTTCTAGATACAGTTTCTGGTAAACCGAGCCTTTTCCAGGATGGATTATCTATATCAAAAGCGGCTTTAAAATCGCAAGCGTAGGGAATAATTTTCCCTTTTTCTCTTGCCATACGAATTGGATTTAATTCGACGGTTGTTAAACCATAATTATTGTAAAGTTCCCAAAGTTTAGGTAGATGTTGAACAAGTGGAGAGATAAACTCTTCGGGGCAATTAAGTTCTGTTAGGGCATTAGTAATATCAAAAGATTTTAATCCAGTTAATGGATGGATATCAATAACTCTTTTTTGATTTTCATCTGTGCTTTCGATATCAACGCCACCAAAAGTGCTAATTGTAAAAATAGGGCGTCTAAAAATTGTAGATTCTGTGATACTAAAATAAACTTCCATTTCAGCGGGGATGTAACCTTCAAAAGTTACTCCATTTGCCGTGATTGTTTTGCTATTGTAAGTGTGTTCAGCAAAATATAATTCTTTTTTGGCTTTTAATGCATCCGGAACATTATCAACAATTTTAATAAGTCCGGCCTTGCCTTTTTTGCCTACTCCACCAGTAAAAACAGGTTTCACTACAATTTTTTTATACTTGTTGAGTAGTGCTTGTAAATCTTCTGGAGTTGCTGTAGCCAGTAATATATCGGGCACAGGATAATCTACAAGTTTTAACAACTCTACGCCGTAACGCATTCCGGATATCTGCATATAATTTCTCCATTTATTTTTAATTATTTAATCAGAAATATTAAAAAAAAAATTTATATATAGGTTGATTTTTAACTTTTTATTTTTTAAATTCCAATGAATTTTTTATATATAATTTAATAATTGGGGGTAAAAGAAATGTTTAGAGTTTTAATTTGCTTGGTGGTTTCATTATCTTTACTTTTTGCATCAAATGATACAACAACTATTAATTTAAAAACAGTTACGATAACATCAAGTAAACGAATTGAAAGTAAATTTAATCTTCCACAAAGTATTGAAATTATTCAACAAAAAGATTTTTTATTTAATTCCAGCAACAATATTTATGATGTTACCAAAAACATATCAGGAGTAACCTTTGCAAGTGATGGAGTTTGGGGAGTTAGCCCACTTATTAGAGGCCTTTCACCAAACAATTCACATATTTACATAGATGGAATAAAAATTGAAACAGCAACAGAACACGCAGCGGCAGCATCTCTTATAAATTTAAATGACATTGAAAAAATTGAAATATTAAAAGGGGCAGTAAATTCGTATTATGGAAGTGGTGCAATTGGAGGAATAATTTATATTATATCATCGCAACCTAAGTTTACAGAAAACTTTGCAATAAAATCAAATTTTAATTCATATTATCAAAGTAATAATAATTTAGTAGGAAATGATTTATCTTTCTTCCTTTCAAATAATAATTTTGCAGGTAAAATTAGTTACGGTCAAAGAATAGCTGAAAATGCTAAAAACTCCAAACAAACAATTGCTAATAGTGCATTTAAAGATAAATATGCAGCTACACAGTTAAATTATAAATACGATAATTTATTACTTTCTACTAACTTGCAATATTATTTTGGCGATGATGTTGGAATACCAGGAGCAGGAAATGTTTTTCCAACAGCTGCTACAGTTTACTATGATAAAGTGATAAGAAAAATGGCCAATTTTACAGTTACTTATAATAGTTTAAGTGACTATATTCCATACATTAAACTTAAATTATCTATGCAAGATATTGAAAGATATGTTGTTAATATACCAAATGTTTCGCAAACAACAGCTAAAGCAAAAATTACTACAGAAAATATTTTGCCAGTTGGATTGCATTCAACAAAATACTTAAATTTGGAGAGTATTTTTAAAATTGATAATCAAAACAATATTGTTTATGGAGTTGATATCTGGCAAAGAAATCTTGAAACTAGAAGAGAAAGAAATATACGAATAGATTCATTAAATCCTGATAAATCAATTTTTAAAACTGTTTATAGATATCAATTTGAAACTCCGATTCCAAAAAGCTATTACACAAGTTATGGGTTGTGGTTTTCCTACAAAAACTCCAGTGGTTTAATAGAAAACCTTTCTAATGAAATTGCTGGTAGAGTTGATTATGTTAAAATCAATAACGATTACGCTGAAACACCTTCTGTAGATATTTTAGACGGTAAAAGCATATTAAATCCAACACGCCAGATTAAATGGGACGAGAAAAAATCTGATAATACATCCTGGAGCTTATCTCTTAATAATGACTATAAAGTTTTTGATGATTACAAAATTGCATTAAATATATCAAGAACATATCGCATTCCAACAATTGAAGAAAGATATCAATACATCGAACAAGGAACTATCGTAAAACTTGGCAATACAGAACTAAAACCAGAAGAAGGGACTTATTTTGAATTAGTCCAAAAATTTGCAAATGATAATATCTCATCAAATTTATCTTTGTATCGATACGACTTTAAAAATCTTGTGAGTGATGAATTTAGAAAAAAATATTTTGTAAGATCTCAAGGAGATACACTCGATGCTTTTGTAAAAGTTAATATTGGTGAGGCTTATTTGATGGGTAGTGAATACGATTTTACAATTAGTAAAGTGTTAGATTTATTCAATATATATACAAATGTAACCTACATCATTGGCAAAGATAAAAATACTAAAAAATATTTACCAAAAATGCCGCCATTGTATGGAAGATTTGCACTTGAAATATTACCAATAAGCAGTCTTTCAATTTTGTATAGTATAGATTTTGCCGCAAAAGCAGTTAATTCACCATCATCAGAACCGTTAACAGCAGGTTATGGTATTTCAAATATTTTAATAAATTATAGTTTTGATCTATTTTCAACTAAACTAAATCTTGTTGCTGGATGCAATAACATATTTGATAAATTATACAAAAATCATTTATCAACTTATCGTGGTTATTTCCAATACGAAATGGGAAGAAATATCTACGCAAAGTTAAGGGTAGAAATTTAATTTAAAAATTGAAAAAATATTCGGGCTACCTGTATATTTTGTGAAGGTAGCCCAGTATTCAAATAAATAGGAGCTTATTTGACAGTAGGTATAATATTTGCTTTACTTTCAGCCATACTTTCAACTTTAAGTGCAGTTTTTCAAAAAAAGGTTTTAAAAAATATAAGTGTAATTAGTTTTTCATTTTTGATAAATTTATTAATACTTATTTATACTTTGTTTTTGTTGCCATATATTTCTTTGGATATATCGTTATGGAATAACATTCTGCTAATCATAAAATCTTTATTTGTAAATGTTGCTTTCTTTTTTGTGATGAGATCGATTCAGCAACTCAATTTATCCGAAGCGTTACCTTTGTTGGCTTTATCTCCTATTCCATTATCATTATTTGCTGCTTTGATATTAAATGAGTATCTTACTTTTTTACAAGGCTTAGCGTTATTATCTATTTTGTTAGGTGTTTATTTAATTGAATTGCCAAATTCAAAAGATTTATTTCATCCATTTAAGTTGCTTATTCAAAAGAAATATCACACAGTTTTAATTGCCTTGGGTATTTTTATTACTACATCAATAATTGATAGATATCTCCTTAGTAAACAAAATTTTCCTGTTTTACAAATAATTCTTTATCAACACTTTATAGGCGCTTTATTTTTCTTTTTTCTTCTTTTATTGCATAAAGAAGCCAAAACATTGCAACAAGCAATTAACCCAGTATTCTGGATAATTGTTTTGATATCAATTTTTACAATAGGATACAGAATTTTTGAGTTTCTTTCAGTGAAAAATATTCCAGTTGCAATAGCAATTTCGTTAAAAAGGGTATCTGTACTGATAGCTGTTGTAATTGGAGGAAAATATTTTAAAGAAGAGCATTTAAAATACAGAATCCCGGCTACTGTTTTAATCTTAACCGGGATTACAATATTCTTATTGCAGAGATAATAATCTTACACAACAATTTTATTAACATAATTTGATGTTGATGCTGCTAAAAGGCCACCGTAGGTTAATTTAAATTCTATTTTATCGCCAACTTTATAATTTTGTTGCGAATTACTAACATTTAGGATTAAATGATCACTGCTTCCGCCTAAAATTTCAATTTTATCATCATATGGTATAATGCCGTCCAAAGTTATATCTTGTTTACCGATGCCGCAAATTGCTCTTTTAATAATTCCTTTATCAACAAAAGTTGGTTTGTTCCCAAAAGCATCCATTCCAATTTCGCCAATGGGAACTGATGGTTTTTCCTTTAATTCGACTATTTCCACAACCAATTTGAAAGCATCATCATAAGTATCTGGAACAGGATTTCCAAATGCGGTTTCTCTCCCAAGAACTATGCTTTCTCCAAGGCGAAGTTGATTTATTCCTTCAGGAAATTTATTTTCATATACCAAATAAAGTGAACTTGAATTGCCGCCGGAAATTATTTCGATTTTTTTACCATATTTTTGTTCAATAGTATTAGCAAAATCGAGTAATTGTGATAAATTTTCTGGTTTAGGAATAACTCCACCATAACAAGTTAAATTGACGCCAATTCCTATGACATTAATATTTTTCAACTTAAAGACAGGTTCAATATACTCGATGAAATTCTTATACCAGATACCTTCTCGTAAATCGCCTAAGTCTATCATTAATAATATATTATGAATATTATGTCGTTCTAAAGCTGCATCATTCAATTTAAATATAGTTTCAATTTCGGAGTTAAAACTAATGTCTGCATATTTTACAACTTCATTTACTTGAGAAATCATCGGAATACGGAGAAGCATTTTGGGAATATCATACTTTTGTAATTTTTTTAGGTTTTCAACTCTAGAATCGGCAAGGAAATCTGGTTTTGCATCAAGAATTATTTCTGTAATTGAGTTTTCTGCGCAGAAAACTTTTGTTACAGCCGCTACTTTGATATTATTTTGATGGCATTTTGAGATAATAGAGTTTGCGTTATGATACAATTTATCTTTACTAATTACTAAAGCAGGATATTTCATAAATAGCTCTCTTGAGATTCTTTGAAATTTAAACTCTGATATAAAAGATGTAATGCTTTACCAGGATATTCTTTTGATAGTACTCCAAGCGAAGCCATAATATATTGATTATCAATAAGTATTGAAGGATTATTTTTAGGATACAATTTATCTGTATTTTTATAAGCTGTTTTAACCTGTTCCAATATTTTTATTCTATTGGGGAGACGTGTAAGTGCCCCGCCGGTTCCGATAATATATTTTATTACGGTCAAATCTTTTCCTTCTGCAACTGTGCGTCTACCGGAAGGAGTATAAAAACTTCTAAAAGCACCAGCGTGACGTTCTAAAGCTGTTAATACTGCTTCGAGCGTTAATCTTTCGATAAATTCAATTTCTCTTGTTGTTTCTGGGATAGGTTTAGCATTTTTTATTAATTCTTCTGCGTCAGGGAATTCTTTTTTTAAATTATCTAATCCAATTTTTTCAACAATGTGAATTAAATTTACAAATACACCTAAATCGCCTTCAACAGTTCTTTTAGCAATTGGTTCTGGATTGGTAAGAATTAAATTTATATCTTCGCTACCAGCAGTTACGGAGTGTAAGTCTGTTGTAGCACCGCCGACATCAAAAACAATTAAGTCCCCAATGTGTTGATATAATAATTTTGCAGCTTCCATAACTGCGCCGGGTGTTGGAATAATGTGCCCATCGACTAACTCACGCACTCTTGTCATTCCGGGGGCGTGAATGATGTGGTCTTCAAAAGCATCCTGAATAATTTTTCTCGTAGGTTCGACGTTTAAAAAATCGACTTTTGGGTAAACATTTTCGGTTATGTAGACTTTAACATTATATTGTTCAGCAAGAAATTTAATATCATCGTGGTTATCGATGTTACCAGCGTAAATTACGGGAACTTTTAAATTTAATTTTGCAATTTTTTCAAAATTATATAATGCTGTATCCCTTTCGCCGTAATCGACACCGCCAGCAACTAGAATAAGATTAGGTTTGATACTAATAATTTTTTGCAATTCAGAAGGTCTTAGTTTGCCGGAAGTAACCATTTTAATAATAGCACCTGCACCTAAAGCAGCTTCTTTGGCAGCTCTAACAGTCATATCGTGAACAAGTCCGTGGACAGTCATTCGCAATCCGCCAGCGGCACTACTTGTAGCGAGTATTCGATTATATTTAATATCATCAAGGCCTAAATTTTTTTTCAAATCTTTGATTGCATTAGTAAGACCAATATTAACATCGCCATCTAAAACGGTAGTAGGTGCCTGTCCTTGGCCAAGAAATTTAGGTAAAGAACCGGAAGCATCATTTTCGCTTCCGGTTATATTACTAAAAGCATTAATAACCGTTGTAGTGCTACCAATTTCTGCAACTAAGGTATCAATTAGCATTTAGTTTTTCCCTTCTTTTTTTTACAAGGAAGCTAGCAACATCTATACCTTTGGAACCACGGCCAAATCCTGCATCGCAACCATTTTCTACTGCAATTTCATTGGTTACTTGTGTACCACCTACAGCAATAATTATTTTATCTCTAATACCTTTTTCTATACAAACTTCGTTTAATTTTCTCATATTTTTGATATGCACATCATCGTGAGTAATGATTGTGCTTGCTAAAATTGCATCAGCATTAGTTTCAATAGCAGCGTCAACTAATTTTTCAACTGGGCAAGATGTACCTAAATACAAATATTTGATACCAAATTTTTCAATTCCGCCGTGTTTGATATCTAGTGTTTCTTTTAATCCAACTGAGTGTTCATCTTGTCCAACAGTTGCAGCAACAACGAACATTGGTCTTTCTTCGATATCTTTGCGAATTTCTTCTTCGCTTAGTGTTGGAATTTTTTCAGGTATTACTAGTTCATCTCTATTAATATCAAATTTTACTTTACCTTTAATTTCAACAACTGTACCTTCTGCAGGATGTAAACATTGTTTATGCATAACGGTAACATCTTCCAATCCCATTTTTTCACCACATTTGATTGCAGCAAACTCTGCTGTTCTTTCATCGGTAGGTAAGAAAATTGTTAAAGATACGATACCGTCGGCTTTCCACTCAACTTCTGGTTTGATAATTTTCGGATCATCATATTTTTCGAGTTCTTTCATTCTCACATAAACATTATCATTTTCATCAAGCTCATCAATAAATTGGATTTTGCTTCTATCTTCAAAAGTATCGCCACCGATAGCATCACTTGGTTTTGTAAAATTATAACCTTCTGGTATTTTATTATAACCAAAATGAACAGATACAGGTGCAAAATAATCTTCATCTCTTTCGAATACCATACCAGCGCCAATACCGCCGTTAATTTCTCTTTTGATACCATCTCCATTTCTTTCAGGATAGTAACCGCTATCAACAAAGAAGCCTTCTTCAACAGCTTTGAAATATCCGCCGACTTCCAAAATTTCTTCCATAAAAAGTACTGCTCTTTCTTTTAATTCTCTTACTTCTTTGCCAAGTGGACCATCAAAATCTAATTTTACCATTTCACGTAAGCCATCCATACCATTTAATGCTTGTTTAGCAGTATTGATAGCTGCAATATTATTATAATGCCATGGGACATTTCTACCTTCATCTGGTGTAATGGTAGACTGAATATCGGCGCTAGTAAGTCGGGAAATAACTAAATTTAAAGTATGAGTAACCGTTGCTTCACGCATATCGGATTCCATGTACTTGGTATTTTGCTGAGCTCGCATTTTGTAATCACTGAACAATTGTCTGAGAGCAACAGCATAAGGAAGATCCAAACGCATACATGGAGCAGGTGGTGCTGTTGGTGGTACGGTAGATAACGCTATATTTTCAGGTTTCATTCCAACTTTACGTGAAAACATACAATTGATAGCGTGTTGTACCATTAATTCAGGACGCACTTTCCATGCTTTCATAGCAGTTGCATTGGCATTATGTGCACCATCAATTTGTAACATATCCGCCCATGCCATTACTTTTTTTGCCTCGCATGCATCAACAAAACTTCTTATCATATTAACATTTCGGTAAAGAACGTTATATTGTGGATCTTGATGCGCCCCATTAATTCCTTCTTCTGCGAACATAACTGCAATATCTGGACCAGCAACGCCGGAAACATAAGAGTGGAAATTAATAGGTCTGCCTACTTCATCTTCAATTAAATCCAATGCTTTTCTTGTAGCTCTAACTTGTTTCCTTGTAACAGCGATACCACCAATACCTTGTGGTGTTCCTTCTAAAAGAGAATCTATGTGAGATTGCCCAGCGGTTCTAATTACCATAATATGATCTGCACCGTGCCAAGCTGCCATTCGCATTCTTCTGATATCATCTTCAAAGCGACCGGATGCAATTTCAGTTGTTATAACGCAATCTGGTTGTGGATCGATATATCCAAAACCCCTTGAGCCTGGTAGGGGAATATAATTCTTTAAACCTTCGGATGTTTCGTGATATTCGAAATCTCCTATAATTCTTTTCTGATTGCGTCCTTCTCGCCAGTGCCATCCACGACGGCGTGGTTGATATTTATCCAAATCTTTTAATATCTCTTTGATGTTTATTTTTTCATTTGGTTTTAATTCCATAGTTCATCTCCCCATGAAGTAATTATTTAGTAAATAATGTTTCTACTTCTTTCCAGTATTTACCGTTTGCAAGCGCAACTCCAGCATCTCTTACGGGAATATTAAGTTTTTGGGAAAGTTTCCAAACAACATGTCCTGCACCTTTACCCATTAATCCTTTTTGCATAACCCCTTCAACAATAGCCTTAGCTTCGATGCTTGAAAAACCCATTCTTAATAATACACTTCTTTCAATTGCAGGGGTTGTATGTTTGTATCCTAACTGAACTAATGGATCTACAATTTTTTCTGCTAATTCCCAGAATCTTTGTTTAAGTTCTTCATCTGTTAAATTAGCAAGATGTTTTCTTCTTTGTTCGAAATCATCTGCTCTTTTCATCTTTCATCTCCCTATAAAGTTTATAATGTTAACATTTCGTTATTTAACGAACTATTTTTCAGTCAACCATTTTAATATTTCGTTCTATAACGAACGATTTTACAAAATCAACATCCTCTTTAACTTCAGCAGCTAAAAATTCAATTTCAGCTTTAGTTATTTCTGTTAAATTATAACTACTAACACAGTTCTTTAAGTATGATAATTTTGCTTTTTTTAAATCATAATTTCTCAATTTGATATAAGAAGGATCATTTGGTAAAATAATATTTTTACCAGGCAATTCATCGTCAGGATTGCCAAAAATTATATCTATACCATTAGATTTTGCAAAACTTAACTGTGCAAGTGGATGTTTGCCAGCTCCAGTATATTCAGTTTCTTGAACAACAATAATTTCATCCTCTTTCATCTGTTGAGAAAGAGCAAACGCAGCTGTTAATGATGTATTACCGGCTGGTCCCCTTTCTAATCCTTCAAGGTTTGCAAGTGCTTCTGTGATATAAAAAACTTCGCCTTGTTTTACAAGCAAATAATCGTTAAGATATCTAAGTGGACGTGCAGCATTTCTTGGAACATCTGATCTATCTGGCCAGGTGGCAAAAGGAATTCCAAAACCAGTGTGCCCGGTTGTAAATGATTTTCTATTAAAATCAGTATCTGATGCCATATGAAGACCACTTAAATCAACACTAGCACCAACAACTTTTGTATCTTTAGCACCTGCTTTGATAAGTCCTCTTGCTGTGCCTGTAACATTGCCTCCACCAGCATGAGTTACCAGAACAGTTTCCGGGAATTTGCCTGTTTTTTCCTTGCATTGTAAAGCTAATTCATATCCCAAAGTTTCAACACCGGCTATACCAAACGGTGTGTATAAAGAAGCATTAAAAAAGCCTGTTTCTTCAAGCAACAATAAAAATGTATAAAATAATTCTGGTCCAACAGTTAATTGAACAACTTCCGCTCCGTAAGCTTCACATGCTCTTTGTTTTTCAAGAATTTCGGGTTGTCCAATTTTTCTGCTATCATAGCATTCCTGTACAATGATACATTTCAATCCATTAATAGCAGCTTGAGAAGCAACAGCAGCACCATAATTTCCACTAGTTGCTGCAATTACTCCTTTGTAACCCAATTTTTTAGCATGATAACATGCTGTTGCTGCTCTTCTTGCCTTAAAACTTCCAGAAGGATTGCATGCTTCATCCTTTATAAATATTCTTGCGCCGTATCCTCTTGGTGCATATTTACGTGCTAATTTTGTAAGATTTCTTAATTCAATTAGCGGTGTGTTTCCAACACTTACACGGTTTTGAATTTCCTGAATTTCTTGTAATGTATATCCAGCCTCTTTCATCATTTTTTCATAATCGAATGCGATACCGCCCAACTCAAAAGTTGAGTAGTCTATTCCAATAGATTTTTTCATAATTTCATTTTTTCTGCTCATTATAGCGTTATAACTTTTGTCAATCATAATTCGCCCTCCATAATTTCTCTAAGTTGGGCATCAATTTTATTAAGTTCAGGAACGCAATCGCCAAAATCGTGAATATATCTAGGATTTATTTCGACTAATTTACCAGATACAAATCTACCGCTCATTGTTTTTATTGTAATTTCCTCGCCAATAGCTGCATTTTTTATAACAAAACCTTTAACCCATAATTCTAAAGGTACTTTTTTAGTATCATCTGGTAAATTTTGTGCTCTTTGTTCAGGTTGCAAAACAACTTGGTGAATTTGTACCCAATCACCAATATTTGCTTTTTTCATTTTAAACTCGCTTATTTTTTAATAAGATCTCGCATATCACCAAGAATTGCTCTTGGAACTGGTAAATCTATCATAGTTTTTAAACCAGGTTCAGCATTGATAACATGTGGTATCATGTTAACACACATAGCTATAGTACCTAATCCACCTTCAACTTCGGGTTTAATAGACATATTAACTTCTGGTGTTCCTTTGATAGTAATATAATCACCAGTTTGTACGCCAACTAATTCAGGTTCAATTTGTTGGGGATGTATCATATCAATCATTACTTTACCATCAACATAACCTTGACCAGTCATATTAACTCCGGCAACATTACCGGGTGCAGCATAACCATATTTTGATCTTCTTTCAACACTTGTAACTATTGGAGCCATTTGAGTTTCAATTTTATCTAATTTTAGACCTAATGCATCGGCAATCATTGTTATAGATTCAGCAAATCCAACATGTCCGGCAATTTTTTTGTTTGCTACGCCTTCATTAAATTCAGATAAAGTTAAACCAACGCCTTGTTCTTCCATAACTGCAGGGCCAAATGGAGAAAGAGAATTAACTCTTTTGGCTTCAATGTGTTCAACATCAATCATACATCCAGTTAAACAAACAACTAATAAGTCCATTATTAAGCCAGGATTGATACCTGTTCCTAAAATTGTAACACCGTTTTCTTTGGCAATTCTATCCAATTCTGCTGCTAATTCAGGGTTTTGTGCTTTGGGATATGCCATTTCTTCAGCTGTAGAAATGACATTAACTTTTCTTTCAAGAGCAAATTTTAATTTATCAAATGCTTTTTTTACGAAAGAATCCGTTGCACAAAGACATACATCACAGCATTTTTCAGTGAGAACTTCTTCAATTTTATCTTTTACAACTACATCTGGATGATTACCTCTTTCAACTCCAAGTAATTCAAAAATACTTTTACCAACACGTTCAGTGTGTAAATCACAAACACCAACAATTTCAACGCCTTTTTTCTTAAGTAACATTTTTGCCATGCCACTTCCCATGGCACCAAATCCCCAAATTACTACTTTGATGTTTTCCATTTGAGTATCTCCCCAAAAATTTTTATAATGAAATAATAAATAACTAATTAAAAGAACTAATTTATGTATTGTTAGAAAAAATGAAAATTTAAAATGAATTGAAGCAGGATATGGTTATAAATCTGGACAGTGTCTTAATAAAAGAAGGTTTGTTTTTTGAATATAGAATTTATTTTCGCGATTTCTTAACATAAATGTTAAAATGATTTTGTCAAAATATAATACAAAAAAAGTGTAAAAAAAAATTTTTTTTGAAAATTTTTGCAGTCTACAAAATTAAAATTTAAAGTTGCAACGAGTTATATCTCTATTTATAAAATTGATATGAAAGTAAAGAATAAAATATTTTAATAATCAAGGAAGGTTAATTATGAATTAATAATAACAAATTGTGTACAATTTAATGATTAAAATAATGAAAATAAAAAGGTCGTCTTCATAATTCATTAATTAAAATACCAGAATTACTCGACGACCAATTTATAAGTAATTTTAATAAAGCCTGTTAGGTTAGAGCTTCTTAAGAAGATTTTGAATTCTTGAACAAAATTTATCTATCAATAAAATATTACATTATAAGTTTTGAATTTGCCATCTTCGTAAATGAATTTAGCAGAGAAAAATTTATCTCCGTTGAGCCATTCCATAAAAATTTTATCGCCGTCCCATAGTTCGAGTTTATCTAGAACAGAATTAGGTATCCATTTTAAAACGCCTTCGTTACATTCTTTTTTTAATTCACCTTCATAATGTTTAGCAGTGAAAACAAAAACATACCAATCTTCTTCAAAATCAAATGATGGAAAAGTAATAATTCCTCTTAATTTAGGATATTTAATTTTTAAGCCTGATTCTTCGTAAACTTCTCTTATTACGCATTCTTCTGGGGTTTCTCCAGGTTCAAATTTCCCACCTAAACCATTCCATTTGCCGTAGTGTAAATCGTCTTTTCTTTTAATTCTATTAAGCATTAAAGTATGTGAACCATTATTGACATAGCAAAGTGTTGCGAGTTTCATTTATTCACCTATTATATTTAGTCAGCTAAATGTTTATTGTTTTTCATTAAGTAATTTTGAATATAATCTTTAATACCATCTTCTAAAGAAGTAAATTCATCTGTATAACCTGCATTTCGTAATTTGGTAATATTTGCTTCAGTAAAATATTGGTATTGATTCCTAACGCTCTCAGGCATATCGATATATTCTATTCTAGTAGGATAATCCATAGCTTTAAAGACGGCATTTGCTAAATCGTTCCAGGTTCTTGCTTTTCCAGTGCCAACATTAAAAATTCCATTGGTTCTATTTTCTAAAAAGAAAGAAATAATTTTTACAACATCTTTGATGTAGATAAAATCTCGTTTTTGTTCACCATCTTTAAAGTCTGCGTGGTAAGATTTAAATAATTTAATTTTTGCTGTATCCAGAACTTGCTCATAAGCTTTGATAACTACGCTTCTCATATCGCCTTTGTGATATTCATTTGGGCCATAAACATTAAAGAATTTTAAGCCTACAATTTTATCAATTACTTCTTCTTTTTTTGCCCATATATCAAAAAGATACTTAGAATATCCATAAGCATTTAGTGGTCTTAGGGATTCAAGTTGGGAATGATCATCATTGTAGCCTTTTTCACCTTTACCATATGTAGCAGCTGAGGAAGCATAAATAAATCTTGCATTTTTGGGCAAACAATATTTTGCTAACTCCTTTGTATAAAGATAATTGTATTTAAGTAATTTATCCATATCCCTTTCAGTTGTAGATGAAATTGCTCCCATATGGATAATTGCTTCTGTAAAAAAAGGGAAATTGTCATCAATAACTCTATTTAAAAATTCTTCGGTAGTGTACATATCTTCAAATTTCAATCCTAATAAATTTTTCCATTTATCATCGGATTTCAAATCATCAACAACAATAATATCTTCAATGCCTTGCTGATTTAGGTGCCAAATTATTGCACTTCCTATAAATCCTGCTCCACCTGTAATTACTATCATTTTATTACTCCTAAAAAATTATTTTCAATTTCTAATAATTTAATTATATTAAAATTTAAATTCAATTTTTTTTTGAGGGAGATGAAAAAATTAATATACGATCCGTTAAGTGAGCTCATAGCTTACTTCCAAAGTAATAGAATTAATAATGATTCTTCAATTTCCAATGAAGATTTATCAATTGAGGATAAATTAAAGAATCGAATTATAAACGGTAAAAAAATTGATATTGAAAAGGATTTAGACGAAGCACTTAAAAAATATGAGCCATTTCAAATTATTAATAATATTTTATTAGATGGTATGAAAACCGTTGGAGAACTTTTTGGAAGTGGACAGATGCAACTTCCATTTGTTCTTCAAAGTGCCGAAACAATGAAAAAAGCAGTTAGTTACCTTGAGCAATTTATGCCAAAGGAAGACCAACAAGTCAAGGGAACATTGGTTTTGGCAACCGTAAAAGGCGATGTTCACGATATAGGAAAGAATTTGGTCGATATAATATTGACAAATAATGGTTATAAAGTAATAAATCTTGGTATTAAAGTTCCTATTGAAGAAATGCTTGATGCTTATAAAAAACATAATGCCGATGCGATTGGGATGAGTGGCCTACTTGTTAAATCTACTTTGATTATGAAAGAAAATCTTGAAATAATGAAAGAACAAAGACTTCAAATTCCGGTTGTTTTAGGTGGTGCAGCGCTTACTCGTAGGTTTGTTGAACAAGATTTAAGAGAAATTTATGGTGGTTATGTATTTTATGCACAAGATGCAATTGATGGCCTTCATTTTATGAATAAGTTAACAGCTGGTGAATTAAGTTTTTCAACTCAAGTAGTTGAAAAAAAACTAGTTACTGAAGCCAACCGAGATAATGATCTTGATGAATTAACCGGTATTGAATCTAAGTTTGCGATGAATAATCCAGATGAGCAAATAAAATCTAATGTTAAAATTCTGGATGAAGTGCCAAATCCACCATTTTGGGGAATAAAAATTGTTGAGAATATCAATCTTGAAGAAATATTTAAGTATGTAAATACTACAGCTTTATTTAGAGCACAATGGCAGTTTAAGAAAAAAGGTAAAACAGATGATGAATATAATAAACTTTTAGAAGAAACTGTTTTACCAATTTTTGAAAATTTAAAGAAAAAAATTATTACAAATAAATTGCTTGAGCCTAAAGTTGTTTATGGTTATTTCCCTTGTAATTCAGAGGGAAATGATTTAATAATTTACAAACCCCAATATATTAATAATGAAAATTTATACAATGAGTGGGGAAATAGCAATTTCGATTATGATGATCTTGTTGAATATGTGAGATTTACTTTCCCAAGACAGCAGGCTAAGAAAAATTTGTGTATCGCTGATTACTTTTTACCTAAATCTACCAATAAACTAGATGTAATTGCTATTCAAATTGTAACAATGGGTAATATCGCATCTGAGCATTCAAAAATGTTATTTGAAACTAATCAATATCAAGAATATTTGTTCTATCACGGTTTTTCTGTTGAAGCTACTGAAGCATTAGCTGAATACTGGCATAAGGTTATAAGAACAGAATTAAATATTCATCGGAATGATAGTGATGATATTTATAAATTATTCCAGCAAGGTTATAGAGGTTCTAGATATTCTCTAGGATATCCTGCGTGCCCGGAATTAAAGGACGAAGAAAAAATATTTGATATTTTGAAACCAGAAAGAATAGGTTTACAATTGACAGAAGGTTATCAAATAGTTCCTGAACAAAGTACAAGTGCTTTTATTGTTCATCATCCAGAAGCTAAATATTTTTTCTTATAAAATGATTACTAAATTTACAAGGTGGATCGATGCAATATTTAAATACTAATAATATTAAATACATTGATAATACAATTTTTGTGGAAAAAATTAAGGTAAAAGATTTAGCATTAGAATTTGGTACTCCTTTACATATATATTCTTATAATCAACTTTTAGAAAATTACCAAAAATTGAGAACACAACTTGATAAATACATACCTAGGGTAAAAATATATTATGCTTCAAAAGCAAATACAAATATATCAATTATTAAAGCTTTACATAGCTTTGGTGTAAGTGTTGATGTTAACTCAATGGGTGAAATGTATAAGGCTATTAAAGCTGGTGTACAACCCAAAAATATGATTTTTAGCGGTGTTGGTAAAACCTATAACGAAATTGAATTTGGTATCGATAATAACATTCATTTTTTCAAATGCGAAAGCTTCTCGGAAATAATGCATATTAATGATATTGCAGAAAAAAAGAATAAATTCATTAAATATGCTATAAGAATTAATCCTGATGTTGATGCTCACACTACATCCCATATAACTACAGGCACCTATTTAAATAAGTTTGGTATCTTAATTGAAGATTTAATTAATAATATTGATTTTATAAAATCATTAAAAAATGTAGAGTTGAAATATTTAGCTGTACATTTAGGCTCACAAATTTTTGATATTGAACCTTTTGCTGCAACTTTTGATAAATTACTACAACTTATCGATAAACTAAAATCATATGGTATAATAATTGAAGAGATAGATTTAGGCGGCGGGCTTGGGGTTTCTTATCAACCAGATGGTCGTCAATTTCCTGTCGAAACTTATGCAAAATTAATTGCAGAAAAATTTGGAAACATTGATATCGATATTAGTATTGAACCTGGTAGATATCTTGTTGCTAATGCTGGTATTTTAATTACAAAATTATTATATTGCAAACAAAATAGAAATAAATTATTCTATATTGTGGATGCTGGTATGAATGATATGATAAGACCTGCTTTATATGAATCTTATCATCATATTCAACCTGTTCATATAAAAAATAAAGAAACGGTTAAGGTTGATGTTGTAGGACCTGTTTGTGAATCTACAGATGCTTTTGCCAAAGATAGAATTATTAATAGATGTGATGAAGATGATTTGTTAGCAATAATGACAAGTGGCGCCTATGGTTCTGTTTTATCATCTAATTATAATGGAAGATTAAGACCTGCTGAAATTTTAGTAAATAGTGATAAATATTTTGTAATAAAAAGGAGGGATATCTTAGATAATCTTTTATTAGGAGAAGAAATTATTCAATAAAATTAAGAGGTGGAAAATGAAATTAAAAAGGTATTTACTACTAGTGGTTTTTATTATTAGTAGTTCTTATCTTACAGGTTGTCTTGTAGGAAATAAATTAAGTTATAAAATTGTACTTGAAAGCCAAAATTCTGGAACTGCTATTATTAAATATTATTACATTAGGTCTGATGCTGATACAAAAGATAGACTTGAAGAGGATAAATATCTTTTGTATGAGTATATGGCCAAAAGTAAACAATTTGTTGCAGATATGAAAAAAGAAGGTCGAGAGATAATTGATAGAAAACTTTATCTTGATGAAAACGGTAAATTAATTGCTGAAGGAACTTATAAATTTAAATCTTTGAATTCTGTTGAAAATTTGGTATATGACAATGGATATTATTTTATAACTTTGCAATTAGAAGATTCGGTTTTATCTACAAACGGTCAGGTGATTAGAACCGCTAATTATAAAAGAATTATTTGGGATGAAGGTTATAAAACATTAGAGTTTGAAATATTAACAGAACCAGCACCAGACAATTATATTGATATGGCTAGATATTATAAAAATTATTACTAATTATAAACTAAATTAAAAAAATCAAAAGCCTGCATAAATTTTATGTAGGCTTTTAGTTTTTCCGTTTGTTGTAAATTAAACTTAACAACAGAATAGTGACACTATTGTTACATTATTTTGATAAAGTATTAAAAACTTCTTCAGAGCAAACAAAATCAATTATAACTGTATCACCATCATAATTTACACTTTTTACATCACAAAGATTATATATTTTAGAAAGTAATTTACCATTTCCAGCATTTATTCTGAGTTGATAAATTTTACTTTGCTTTTCTATACTTTCCTTGATTTTGTTTAATAATTGATTGATGTTAAGTTTTTCTTTTGCTGAAATTATCACTGATTGGGGATATTTAACAATAATTTCTTCTATTTTATTTTTATCTTTAAGAACATCGAATTTATTGAGTACAAATAATTTATCCTTTTTATCACAATTAAGTTCTTTAAGAGTATCAAGGACAACTTTTATATGGTCTTCAAAAAAAGGATGACTGATATCAATTACGATTAAAATTAAATCAGCAAGCTCTACTTCTTTTAATGTTGAACGGAAAGATGCAATAAGATTATGAGGTAATTTGCGTATAAATCCTACAGTATCAGATAATAAAAACTCCTTATTTTCGAATTTACAATATCTTGTAGTTGAATCTAATGTTGCAAACAATTTATCTTCTGCCAAAACATTTGCATTAGTAAGCAAATTCATAATCGTAGATTTACCAGCATTAGTATAACCGACTAATGAACATTTAAATATTTCGCTTCTGTTCGAAGATTTTGTTTTATGTTCAGTTTCTATTTTTTGTATTTTTTCTTTAAGAAGTGCGATTCTATCTTTGAGAATTCTTCTATCGGTTTCAAGCTGAGTTTCACCAGGCCCTTTGGTGCCTATACCACCATATTGTTTGGAAAGGTGAGTCCATAGTCTTGTTAATCTGGAAAGCATATAAGTGCTTTGTGCTAATTCAACCTGTAGTTTAGCTTCTTTTGTTTTTGCGTGTTTTGCAAAAATAGAAAGAATAAGTGATGTTCTATCAATAACTTTGCGATTTAATATATTTTGTAAGTTTCGTGTTTGTGTTGGGGTGAGTTCTTCGTCAAATATAATTAAATCGATATCGTTTTCTTCTACAAATTGTTGTATTTCATATAATTTACCTTTGCCAATATAAGTAGCAGGGTTAGGTTTATCTAAAGATTGGATAAATTTTGCAATTGTATTTGCGCCAGCAGTTTCAGCTAATAATTCAAGTTCATCTAGATGTTCATTGATTTCATCAAATGAGAGAGCAGGAAATTTGATAGTTACAAGTACTGCTCTCTCGATATAATTGTATTCTTCGGCTACATTTATCATTTAGTTCTAATAATTATAATTCTATTGTTCTTTAATAATTGTTGAGGATCTTTAGAAACAACTTTAGGGAAGACAGAGCCCATTCCATAAACAGTAAATCTTGTTTTTTCAATATTTCTAGCTGAGAAATAGTCTCGGATAGCTAAAGCTCTATCTGTTGCAAGTTTTTTTGCATTTTTTACTTTTGCGTCAGTGTAACATTCAATTCGCCAATTAGTATTGTTATTTTCTTTAAAGAATGTAACCAATGTATCCAAAAATAATCCAGCTTTTGGGCCAAATGTATTTGTATTCGCAGCGAATAGTTCATTTGCATCAAATTCGAATAAACTAGGAATATTTTGTTGTACAAATTTTGTAATGAATATTGTATCAACTTTTACTTCAGGTGTAAAACCATCAGGACATCCGTCTGTGTCATCTATTCCGTTATAAGTTTCAGGAAGATCGGGACATTTATCGTAAATATCTAAAATTCCGTCGCCATCATTATCAGGATCTGGGCAGCCGTCATCATCCTGAAAACCATCAAAATCTTCGGGTTGATTTGGGCATTTGTCGTTTACATCTAAGATACCATCGCCATCATTATCAAGGTCTGGGCAACCGTCATCATCCTGGAAACCATCAAAATCTTCGGGTTGGTTAGGACATTTATCAACAAGATCGAATATTCCATCACCGTCATTATCTGGATCTGGGCAACCGTTATCATCCTGGAAACCATCAAAATCTTCAGGTTGGTCCGGGCATTGATCAACATCATCATATATACCATCACCATCTGTATCCTTTTTACCGCCAAAATAGAAAGTTACTCCTGCAAAAGCAGAGTTGAAAAAGTCATTTTTTCCTGTTACTAAGTTGTCCATTCTATCATTTGGACTGATATTCGTATGTGCAGATAAGTTAAGGCTTAAATTACTTGCTAACATTATTCTAAGTCCTACTTCTCCTACTACCTGTAATTCACGAGAGTCAAATTTTGTATATTTAGGAACTTGATTTCCATCAATATCATATAATGTATATTCTAAAACAGCAATACCAGTTCCAAAGTATGGCAAAAATACATCAGAGATTGAAAATGTATAATTAATTTGTGTCTCTCCATAATAATAAGAATTGCGTAATTCTAATGGATTGATATTTGAAACTTGTGTTTTAGGGAATTTAACATTTAAATATCCACCTCCACCAAGAACTTTGAAGCCGAAAATACCTACGCTTGTTGTGGGAATATAATATTCAAATGAAAACCTCCCTATGTAATCATTTCTGTTGCTATAATAATCAAATCTTGGTGCAGAAATTCCTCCTTCTGCCGATAAACCAAATTTTGATGATAAAATATGTGGCTTATAAAAAACTTGTGAGTGTATAAGATGCGTAAAAAATAATAATATTAAAAATAATTTAATACTTTTCATAAGGTAATCCTCATTACTTTTTTGTTTTTTCAAGTTTTATTTTTAATTTTAAATATAATAAATAATATTATCAAATACAAAGGTAAGGTTATGCTTGGGAAAAAACAAATGGATGTATTGTTATCGATAGCCAGAAATTCAATAAAATCTGTTTTTGAAAATAAAAAAATTAAGTTAGATAATAAAGAGCTTGATGAATTAGGTCTAAATGATATTAAAACTGGTGCTTTTGTTACATTGCATTTAAATGGGGAATTAAGGGGATGTATTGGCTTTATAGAAACCAATGAGCCTTTGCCAATAACAGTTTCGAAAGCGGCTCAGCTGGCTGCATTTAATGATTATAGATTTGAACCATTATCCTTAGATGAATTTGATAAAATTAAAATTGAAATTTCTGTTCTTTCTAAACCGTTTAAAGCCAAGTCTTATGATGAGATTGAAATTGGAAAACACGGCTTAATAGTTGACGAATTTGGTCGCAAAGGTTTATTATTACCACAGGTTGCTACAGAATGGAATATGACGCACGATGAATTTCTTTCAGCTGTATGCAGAAAAGCGGGGTTGGATTCCAATCTCTGGCGTAAAAAATTTATTAATCTCTACCTTTTTACTGTAGAATATTTCTCAGAGTAATATTCAAGGGAGCGGGGGATATGAAAAAATTATATTTTTTATTTTTTTTAGTTTCGATCATCTTTTCTCAATCAATATCATTTAAAATTGATGAATTGATTAAAAATAAGTATTTCGAATATACTAATATTGGTATCAAAGTTGTAAACCTTTCTCGCAATAATCAAATTTTATATCAAAAAAACAACAAAATGCTTTTTAGACCTGCTTCAAATATGAAAATTTTAACTACTGCTGTAGCTTTAGATCTATTTGGAATTGATTATAAATTTCAAACTATTCTATATACAGATGGTAAAATACATAATGGTACTTTGGGTGGTAACTTGTGTTTAAAATCTGAGTTTGATCCATCTCTTAAAGTTAAGAATTTTGAAAACTTAGTTAACCAATTAAAAAATAAAGGATTAAAAAAAATAGAAGGCGATCTGTTGATAGATGTATCCAACATAGATACACTCGAATGGAATAGAGATTGGGCGTGGGATGATGAGCCTAATTATTATGCTGCTCATATTTCGTCAATTTCGCTAAATGGAAACTGTATTGATATAAGTGTAAAACCATCAAAAATTGGTAAAAATCCGGATGTTTTCTTATATCCCAATTACACAAATTTAAATATTATAAATAATGCTATTACGGTCGATACTAATCAGCAAACAAATTTAACAATTACCAGAGATTGGTACTATCGCAATAATACAATTATTATAAATGGAAAAATTTCTTTAAAAGATGCTCAAATTACCGAAACAGTAAATTTCGAAAAACCACATAAACAAATATTGATGTTTTTTTATCAACTTTTGGTTGATAATGGAATAGAGGTAAAAGGGCAATTAAATGTCATATTTGATAATAATAAAGCTAATCAGTATACAATTTTAGCAGCAGATTCTACTGATATAAAAGATATCATTAAAAATTTCAATAAAGTTTCTGATAATCTGACAGGGGAGATGTTGTTAAGATGTTTTGCTAATAAAATTTATAATGAAAAAGGTTCGTCTCTTAAAGGTATTGAAGTTGTTAAAGGCTTTATAAAAAAAATAGGGTTAGATTCTGATAATTATCAAATTATTGATGGTTCGGGTTTAGCCCCAACTAATTATATAAACAATGAATTAATAATTGCTGTTCTTATTAATTTATATAATGATAAATTGAAATTTCCAATTTTTTATGAGAGTTTGCCAATTGCCGGAGTGGATGGAACTTTAAGAAGGAGAATGAAAGATACACCTGCGTTTAATAATGTGAGAGCTAAAACTGGTACAATTAATGGTGTTAGTTCGCTCTCTGGTTATGTTAAGGCTAAAAATGGTGATATGTTAGCGTTTAGTATCTTTATACAAAATCATTTAAGCCAGGCTAAAGCAAGGGCTTATCAAGATGAAATTTGTAATATATTAGCAACTTGTGAATTATGAAAGAAAAAATGAAATATTTCCAATTAGAAGATATTGAATGGCTCATAGAACAATTCAAAACAAATCAAGAACAATTTTATTGGACAGCAAATGTATTTCCATTTCTATTAGATGCAAAAACTTTAACTGAACATTTGAAATTCGCTAACTACAATAATGCCAGAAGATATTGTTATAAATATATCATCGACAATAAAATTATAGGCTATTGTGAGTTAAATAATATTGATTACCAAAATAAATTAGCTACAGTTTCAAGAGTAGTTATTGATAAAAATTTCAGAAAACGTGGATTTTGTTATAAAATGCTAAAAAATTTGCTTAATTTTGCATTTTACGATTTAAAATTACATAGGATAGAACTGTTAGTATTAGAAGAAAATATCCCAGCCTATAATTGTTATTTAAAATTAGGTTTTAAATCCGAAGGAATTTTAAGGGATATTCGTTTTTTTAATAATAAATTCTACTCTGCTTATCTAATGAGTATTTTGGAGAATGAGTATATTGGTAAAGATGACTAAATATTTTCTTTTTATTTTTTTTATTGCAGATATATATAGCCAAAATTATATATTAAGTTATAATCAAAAAAATTATGAAATTAAATCAGAACAGAAAAAAAACATTACTTATATATCGCTTAATGATATTTTAGATGCATTAAACATAAAATATTATAAAAATACAACTTTTTCAAGTGTTAAATTTAATGTAAATCAGGTTGATTTTGGGGTAGCAAGAAATAATCCGTTTATTAAAATTGCAAATCATACAAAAAAGGTTGTACAGATACCTGTAAGCCCTATTATGGTACAAAGTGATTTTTTTGTTCCAATACCATATTTTATAGAGTTCTGGAACGAGTATTTACCTTATAAAATGACATTAAATGAGAATATCATACAAATTAAATATATAGAACCACCTAAAATTGATTTTGTAAAAAATATTGAAGTTAAAGATAGGGCTAATGGTTGCATTATTAAGATTAATTTTACTTCTAATTCACAATTTGTCAATCACAGCAAAAATAAAGATACTATTAATTTAAATTTTGGCAATCGACTTTTGGTTGATGAACTTAAAGAAAAATTCCCTGAGAGTTTATTTATAAAATCTGTTGATAAAAAAGAAAAAGTTTTGAAAATTATAGTAGACAAAAATTTTTCTAGTTACGAAGTTGAAACCAATAAAGATAATCTTATAATATATATTTATGGCAAAAATATTGTGATACAAAAACAAAAACTTGATGTGATTGTGATTGACCCAGGACACGGTGGAAAAGACCCAGGTGCAATAGGTATTAGTGGTGTTCAAGAAAAAGATATAAATTTAGCGGTTGCAAAAAAGTTAGGTGATTTAATTAAATCAAACTTAAAAGATGTAAAAGTTGTTTATACAAGAAACGATGATTATTTTGTTGAATTGGATAAAAGAGGAGAAATTGCCAATAAAGCTAATGGTAAAATTTTTATCTCAATTCATTGTAATTCAACTGATGAAAAACCTACTAATTTAAGTGGTTTTGAAGTTTATATTCTAAGACCAGGAAGAAGTAAAGACGCTATTGCTGTTGCAGAGAAAGAAAATAGTGTAATAAAATACGAAAAAAATCCTGAAAGATATAAAAAATTAAACGAAGAGAATTTTATTCTAGCTGCTATGGCTCAATCTTCATTTATGAAATATTCAGAATTATTTGCTGAAAAGTTACACGAGCAAATAACAAATTCCAGAATTATTTCTAGCAAAGGAGTTAAACAAGCTGGTTTTTATGTGCTTGTAGGGGCTGCAATGCCAAGTGTTTTGATAGAGCTTGGTTTTTTATCAAATCCAATTGATGAGAAAATATTATCATCAGAAAGTGGACAAAATAAATTTGCAAGACAGATTTATGATGCAATTGTAAAATTTAAAAAAGTTTACGAAAATAATTGAAAGGGCAAATAAATGTTTCCTCAAAGAATTAAAGTTGTTGATGGCAAAAAATTATATATTCATTGGGATGATAATGTAGAAAATCTTATTGAATTGAAAAAATTGCGTGAATTTTGTCCGTGTGCTTTTTGTAACAAAAGAAGAGAACAAGTAAATATTATTCAAATCCCTATATATAATGCTGATGCAACTAAAGTAAAATCTATATCCTTAGTTGGAAAATATGCAATTAATATTGTTTGGGAAGATGGTCATAAAGATGGTATTTATGATTTTCAATGGTTAAGAACTATAATGCCCGAATATCATCATTGTCATAATAATAAAGAGAAGATTGATTAATGTTACTACCTAATCAATTAACAACATTAAGAATAATTCTAACACCTTTTTTTGCTTATTTTTTTGTTTCAAGTGATCCATTATTTAAAAAAATATCTTTGATTATTTTTTTAATAGCCGCTTTAACCGATTGGTATGATGGTTGGTTGGCAAGAAAATTGAATTATTTTACTACATTTGGTAGATATATGGATCCACTTGCTGATAAAATTCTTGTCTCTACTGCTTTTTTGTGTCTTGTTTATGACGGTATTTTAGAATTGTGGATGGTTTTAATTATTGTTTTAAGAGACCTTCTTGTTACTATTTTAAGATCTGTTGGTGAATTTTTAGGCGAGGCTTTTGTTACGACCAAAATTGCTAAATGGAAAACTGCTTTGCAAATGGTATTTTTATATTATTTGTTAATTATCTATATTGCACAATTTGAAAAGCAATTACAACCTTATAATGATATTATTCAAACTCTTTTAAATAAAGATTTTGTTTATTATACTATGTTGGTTATAACAATTTTAACTTTTTATACTGGTATACATTACTTTGTCACAAATTATAAAATTTTGATTAAAGTGGCGAAAAAATTTTATGAATAAATTTGAAAAAATTATTGGCTCAGGATTTGGAACGGGATTTTTATATCTTTCTAAAAATAAAAAAAATAGTGCATCTGGAACTTTTGCAAGTTTAGTAGCAACTATTATTTATTTCATACCAAATTTTGAAAAACTTTATATTATTATTCCCTTTATTATTTTGTTTACTATTATAGGTATTCTAATTTCCTCAAAATTTGAAAAAGAATATGGTAAAGATCCAAAAGAATGTACTATTGATGAGGTAGTTGGTACATGGATTTCCTATTTATTCCTTCCTAAAAGTTTAATTATTATAGCAATAGCTTTTCTATTATGGAGGTTATTGGATATAATAAAATTACCACCTGCAAATTATTATGATAAAAAGACTGGGGGTTTATCAATTATGCTTGATGATATTATTTCCGGAGTCTATACAGCAATAATAGTAAATATAATTGCTTTTTTTTTATAAACTAGATAAAACGTGTTTTATTTTTTTGGCACACTTCTTGTTAATAATTAATAAGTTGCAAGGAAGCAACAAATAATTAAAAAACAAGGAGTGTTAAACTATGAGTAGTAGTTTCCGTGTAAACACAAATGTTAGTGCCTTAAAAGGGTACTATGAACTCGCAAGAGTTAATGCGCAAACAGAAAAAGCGCAATTAAAATTAGCATCCGGTAAGAGAATATTGCATGTTAGTGATGATACTTCCGGATTCAATATCGGTAATGCCTTAAACCGTAAAATCTCTACAATGCAGGCGGCCTTAGGGAATATTGGTTCTGCAAAGGACATGCTTGCTACTGCAGAGGGTGCTTTAATAGGTATTAATGAATTAATTACTCGTATTGAAGGTAAAATGGCAGATGCAACAGACCCTGCAAAAGATAGATCTGCTATTGCTAGTGATATACGAGCTCTTGCTGTTGAGATTGACAATATTTTGAAAGTAACACGTTTTAACGATGTGAACCTTCTTTCAGGTTCTGGCGCATCAGGTGTTGCTATTCCTGGTGGAAAGAGTGCTACAAACTTTATATTCCAGATTGGCGAAAATACTGAAGAAACAATTTTAGTGAATTTCGCAACAGGTATTGCTGCTCCTGGCGGTTATGCTGCTGATTTCTCAGTATCTTTAAGTAATTTCACACAAGCGGGTGCTTATAGCATATCATCAGATTTTTCAACAACATTACAAGCTAACTTATCAACATTAAAGGCAGCATTATCATTCTCATTAGGTCAAATTGGTAATATGATGCAAAGACTTGATGTTAAAGAAACATTCTTAAATACAGCTATGACAAATGCAATGTCTTCTACAAGTCGTATTTTTGATGCAGATTTTGCAATGGAATCACTCAATGCTATGAAAGGTCAAATTATGAGCCAATCTGCAACTGCAATGTTATCTCAGTTGAATGCTGCACCTCAAAATGTGCTCCAATTGTTCAAATAGATTCTTTTCTAAGTACTCGCCGTCCCATTTCGGGGCGGCTTTTTTTATTTGTATTAATCAAGTTTTTTTTATATTTTATAATGATACAAATTAAAAAATGTGATAAACATGTTTGTAACCATTGTTAATATCGGAGATGAATTACTTATTGGACAAACTATTAATACCAATGCTGCATATATCGGTAAAAAGTTGGCTGGTATTGGATTTATCCCAAATGTTAATATCATCATTCCTGACGATGAAACTTCTATTCTTGGTACATTTGAAAAATTTATTCCTATTAGCGATGTAATTATTGTAACCGGTGGATTAGGTCCAACACACGATGATATTACAAAAAAATGTATTGCTAAATATTTTAACGATGAACTTACTCTTAATGATGATTTATATAAAGATTTAGTAAGTTTTTTTGAAAAAAGAAACAGACCTTTAACAAAAACTAATGAAGAACAAGCTTATTTCCCTAATAAGGCTATACCTATCAAAAATAAAAAAGGTACTGCTCCAGGAATTTATTACAAAATCGATGGGAAATTATTTTTTTCTGTGCCCGGTGTTCCTTTTGAAATGAGAGTTATGTTAGATGAGTTTATTCTTGATGAGATTGAAAAGCATTTTAAACCAAGCAAAGTGATAAAAATGAAAACTTTGTTAACCGCGGGTATTCCAGAATCATTTTTATATGAACAGCTTGGCGATATTAATGAATTATTAGGAAATTCGAAACTTGCATTCCTGCCTGGTGACTTTGGAGTTAAAATGAGAATTACTGTTTTTGAAAATTCTCAAGATGAAGCAGATAATAAAATTTCTGAAATAGAACAAAAAATTAGGGCTCTTGTTGGACAATATATTTATGGTGTCAACGATGATACTATTGAGAAAATTGTTTATCGACTACTTTCTCAAAGAGATTTGAAAATTGCAGTTGCTGAATCTTGTACTGGAGGATTAATTTCTAAATTACTTACAGATATACCTGGTGCGAGCGAAGTTTATGATAGAGGTGTGGTTGTTTATAGTAACTCTGCAAAAATCGAATTGTTAGGTGTAAATGAGGAAACAATTGTTAAATATGGTGCTGTAAGTAATGAAGTAGCTATTGAAATGGCTAAAAAGATAAAATCCATATCTGGTGCTGATATTGGTCTTGCTGTTACTGGTATAATGGGACCTGGTGGCGGAACTACTGAAAAACCTGTCGGTACCGTTCATATTGCAATTTGTGATGAGAAAAGTATTATAAGTAACAAATTTATTTTTGGTGATGAAAGAGAGTTTAATAGGAATAGAACTGCTCTTTACGCACTTGATATGCTAAGAAAACATCTTTTAGGTATTAAGGATATTGAATTATGACAGAAAGACTTTTTATTGCCTTTGACCTTGATGAACAAACTAAGTCCTATATTTCTGATTTAATTGATGAATTATCCGGCCTTAATAAGTATATAAATTGGGAAACAGAAGATAAGTTCCATGTTACGCTTAGTTTCCTTGGTGATACAGATGTTTCAAAAGTTGATAATTTAAATATAATTATTAACAAATTGGCTAATAATAACAAACCAATAAAAACTTATTTTGAAAAATTTCAGATATTTGATATTAAAAATAAATATTCAATTTTGAATATTAAACTAAATTTGAATAAATATTTTGAAAACTCAGTTAGACAGTTAAATCAATTACTTAAGAATGGTGGTTTTGTCGTTAATGAAAAAAGATTTAATCCACATATTACAATTCTTCGTATCAAAAATAAACTTAAAGGATATGATTTTTCACCATTCCTTAATTATAAATTTGAACCTGAAGAAATAACTTTAAATAATATTGTACTTTTTAAAAGTACACTTACACCTAAAGGATCTATTTATACACCATTGTATAGCAAAAAACTTATTTAAAGGATAAATTTATGGCTAAAGAACAAACTACACCGATTGAACAACAAGGTAAATTAAAAGTCCTTGAAGAAACCCTAAATGCAATCAGAAAAGCACACGGCAAAGAAGCAATAATGAAATTGGGCGAAGGTGCTGTTGAAACAATTGAGGCTATCCCAACTGGTATTTTATCGCTTGATTATATTTTAGGTATTGGTGGTTTCCCAAGAGGAAGAATAACAGAAATTTTTGGACCCGAAGCATCCGGTAAAACTTCAATTTGTCTTAAAGTAATTGCTCAAGCACAAAAAAATGGTGGAATTGCTGCATTTATAGATGCTGAACATGCCTTAGATGTTAATTATGCAAAAAAACTTGGGGTTGATACTGCAAATCTTTTACTTTCCCAGCCAGATTTTGGCGAACAAGCTCTTGAAATTGTTGATGCTTTAGTTAGAAGTAATGCTGTTGATGTTATTGTAATTGACTCGGTTGCAGCACTTGTCCCAAGATCTGAGATTGAAGGAGAAATGGGCGATCCAACGATGGCAGTACAAGCTAGACTTATGTCTCAAGCTTTGAGAAAAATTACTTCTGCAATATCAAAATCAAAAACCTGTGTTATTTTTACTAATCAATTAAGAAGTAAAATTGGTGTAATGTTTGGGAATCCTGAAACTACTACTGGTGGTAATGCATTAAAATTTTACGCATCTCTTAGAATTGATGTTAGAAAAACACAAACGATTAAAGATGGTAGTGATGTTGTCGGCTCTACAGCTAAAGTGAAAATAGTTAAAAGTAAAGTTGCCCCACCCTTTAAAGAAGTTGAAATTGATTTCTTATATGAAGAAGGAATTAGTGTTATAAATGATGTCCTAAGGCTTGCTGTTGATAATGATATTGTAAAGAAAAGTGGTGCATGGTTTACGTATGATAATGAACGATATCAAGGACAGGAACAATTCCGTAAAAAACTTAAAGAAAATCCAGAGCTTTTAGAAAAGTTAACAAATGAAGTTAAAGAAAAACTTGGGATGATAAAAGCAGAATAAATCTAAATCTTTGAGCAAGTAGAAAAATGCTACTTGCTTTTTCTTTAATTAAATAATTATTACTATGGTTATTAAAAGCTATCAACAAAAAGGAAAATATATTAATATCAAATTCGATGATGAAACTTGTATAAATATACGATACGAAACTTTTTTAGCCTTCAAACTTACTAATAATTTAAATATTTCCGAAGAAGATTTGGCAAAACTCAAATACGATTCTGATACATATGATATTAAAGATAAAATTTTTGATTTAGTTTCTCGTAGATTGCACAGCAAAGATGAACTTAGAATTAAACTACAGAAATTAGGTTATCAGAATAATGTTATAAATGATGTATTAAATTATCTCGAAGAAAAAAAATATCTTGATGATAAAAAATTTGCAGAAAGTTATTTTAAAACTTTAATTAATAAAAATAAAAGTAAGTATGAAATCATAGGGAAGTTGAAACAAAAGGGAATAAATGATGAATTAATAGAAAATCTGTTTGATAAATATTATAATCAAGAGGTTGAGTTAGAAAATGTACTAAAACTTGCCAAAAAAAAACTAAAACTACTTAAAAACCTACCTGTAAATCTGCAAAAAGAAAAACTAATTCTTTTTTTACTAAGAAAAGGTTATAAAATTGATATTGTTAAAAAAATAACCGATAAAATATAATAATATATGATAATTAATACATAATATCGAGTTGCTATAATATTATGGTATCTAATGAGTTATAGTATCGTAAATACAAATAAATTGAAATAAAGAAAGATAAGTATTGCTGAAGTATTGTATACTGTAAAAATTATTGATATATTTTAATACCAATAATTTATTTAATTTTATTATATAAAGGGAGGCTTCTATGCAAAAATCAATTGTGGGTAAAGTAAAACTAATAACAAGTGTATTACTTTTAATTACAGTAATTGTTATAGCTACAATTAATATTATTAAGTTATCTACTTTCTCAAAAGATAAAGCTACGAAAGATGCTATTAATATTAATAAGCAGATAACACATTCTGTAATAGTAGAATTATATAATTCTTATTATGCTGCTTATAATTTGGCAATTTATTTAAAGGGGTTAAAAGAAAATGGTGTAATTTTAAGTCGAGATGCTGTAATAGATATGTTAGTCCAAAATGTAGCCGTTAATAAAAATACTTTTGGTAGTTGTACTATGTGGGAGCCTAATGCGTATGACAATAATGATCAGAAATTTGTAAATTCCATGTATCATGATTATTCCGGTAGATTTTTACCATATGCTTATAAGAATACAGGTGGTGGTGTTTCAATAGAACCAATTGTTAATTATGAGGTTGATAATAGCAATAACGAATGGTATTATAAACCCAAAAAATTAAAAAGAGCAATCCTTTCTGAACCTTATTTTTATCCAGTAGATGGTGGAAAGAGAAATATTTATATGGTTACAATAACAATCCCTATTATTGTCGATAATCAATTTGTTGGTGTAATTACTGCTGATACCGAAATAGATTTTATACAAAATCTTATCGATAAAATTCAAACAGAATATGAAACAACAGGAATTCTTATTATTAGCCCTTCTGGTATAATAGTAGGTAATAGAGGTAATAAAGCAACTATTAATAAAAATATAGCTGAAGTTTTAGATAATAAGTTGGCTACCACAATTTTAAAATCAGATAAAAATGTTGTAGAAGATAATGACTTTATATATTCAATAAATAAGCTTAAAATTGGAGAAATCGAAGATCAGTATATAGTTGTTACCAAAATAAATAAAGCTGAAATTTATTCTGAAAGAAATAATAGTATTTTGCTGATAGCTATATTATCAATAATAATAATTGGTTTAGGTTATTATATTATTAATGCAATGATTATTACAATGTTAAAACCTATAAAAGATGTAGAGGAATACATTGAAAATTTAAAAGATGGAAATGTAAAATATCGTTTGAATTACGAAACTGAAGATGAATTCGGTGTTATGATAACAAAATTAAATCAATTTGCTGAATATCTAGAAAATGAAATAAATTATAATATACAGCAACTTGCAAAAGGAAATATTGAAATAGATTTTAGGCAAAAAAGTCATAAAGATGCAATTACTCCTAATTTTATTCAATTAAGGAATAGCATTAAAGCTTTAGTGGATGAAATAAACAAGTTAATATTGGCAGCACAACAAGGTAATTTAAATGAAAGGGGTAATATTCAGATATTCGAAGGAAGTTTCAAAGAAATTATACAAGGCTTTAATCAAGCATTAGATTTAATTAACAATCCATTGAAAGAAAGTTCAAAAGTATTGGAAGTTATGGCAAGTGGTGATTTTAGAGTAATGATTGATAAGAAGTTTAATGGTGAATTCGAAAAGTTAGCTAATAGTATAAACCATTTAATAAATTCAGTTAATCAAATTGTAAATGAGATAAAGTTAGCTGTAAGTACTAATGCAAGTTCAAGTGCTGAAATTTCATCAAGTATAGAAGAAATGTCTGCAGGATTGAATTCACAAGCAAATCAAATAAAAAATATCGCTATCTCAATTGAAGAAATATACAACTCTATAACAAAGAGTTCAGAAGATGCAGAGAAGGCAATGAAATCTTCACAAGTTGCTGTTGAACAAGCAATTGAAGGTGGTAAAGTGGTACAGCAAGTAATTAATGGAATGAATAATATATCCATTGTTGTTGATAATTCTGCTAATAAAATTTTTAAACTTGGTGAAAGCAGTGAAAAGATTGGAGAAATAATTCAGGTGATAGACGAGATTGCAGACCAAACTAATTTGCTTGCATTAAATGCTGCAATAGAAGCTGCCCGAGCAGGTGAACAGGGGCGTGGTTTTGCGGTTGTTGCTGATGAGGTAAGAAAGTTAGCAGAAAGAACAGGTAAAGCTACAAAAGAAATTGCTGAAATGATTAAGCAAATTCAAATTGATACACAAGATGCTGTTGTTTCTATGAAACAAGGTATAACTGAAGTTGATAACGGTAAAAATTTGGTACATATAGCTGAAGAAATTCTAAATGTAATAATTGATGCCAACAAGAATTTAACACAAATGATTTCTGCTATTGCATTAGCAGCTGAACAAGAAGCAGGCAAAGCGCAAGTTATTTATAACAATATTGATGAAATTAATAAAATTAGTAATGAAGCAGCACTAGGTATAAATCAAATTTCAAGGGCCGCAGATGATTTAAATAGGTTAAGCGATAATCTGATGAATATAATACAGAAATTTAAAACTAATTAAGAAAAAATCCCGAGCTAAAACTCGGGATTTTTATTTAAGTTATATATTTTTTTGTTATTATTAAGCATTTATAATTATTTGCCAGCTTTATTTTTATTTATTCTTGCCATAATTTCAAATGTTCTAATTTTATCTTTGTAAAAGTTATATGTATTAGCTTTTGTAATATCAAGATCAGCATCTGAGTTTCCTTCCCATCTGCGGCAATAATATATTGGCTCGTATATTCTTCCAATCTGGTAATTTCTGGAAATTGCTAATCCAACAGCGTAATCTTCACCATAGCTAACATTTGGAATTTTTATTTTACTGATAAGTGGTGTAAAGAAGGCTCTTGGTGCTCCTAATCCGTTAATTCTTAATGCGTTGTTTCTACCGTTATCTGGTGTCCATTCTTTGTGGTCGATAATTCCAGGTGGAATTTCTTCTAATTTAAAGTTAACCATCTGATATGAGCCGATAACCATACCTGTTTTCTCTTTGTTGAAAATATCAACAATTTGTTGTACAGTAGTTTCAATATAAAGGTCATCGCTATCTAATTGAATAGCAAACCTACCACATTTGGGGTGGTGCACAGCTGCATTCCAGCATCCACCTATGCCCAAATCGTCTCTTTCAGGTATAATGTGAATAACTCTTGAATCTTTAGAAACATATTCTTTAATTATATCAGTTGTACCGTCATTAGAGTGGTTATCTACAATAATTAAGTTGAATTTATAATTTGTTTTTTGTGAAAGAACTGATTTAATAGCATCTGCAATAGTTTTTGCTCTATTTTTAACAGGAATGACTACAGATGCGTCATATTCAAAATTACCTTCTGTAAGATCGATTTCATCAAATTTAGGTTCAAGATAAGCACCAATTGCTTTTAAGTGTTTAGTAGCTGCAATTTCCATTTCAATTTGGACAGCACGATTTCTTGGATCTACATAATCAAATTGTTTTTCGCCGGTTTTTCTTGTATCTTTTTCTAATTTGGTATATAAAAATTCTGCTATTCTTAAAGGAAGAGCAAATTGCGAAAGTTTTAATCTCATATCGTAAAGACCAGCGAATTTGTAGTCTTCATTTTCTACATCGATTTTTCGTAAATATTTGTTGTTGATAAATAGAATAGCTCCAAAGTTGAAATCGTCTCTAATACTTCCTAACTGATAATCAATTACTGGTAAGGCATTTCTTTTACCTTCTTTGATTTCATAATAATCGGAGTATAGAAGAGGGGCATCTGACATATCAGCAAGATTAGTAATTCTTTCGAGTGCAAAATATCCGAAATCAATTTCGGTATCTTCTTTTAAGAAAACTATATAATCGCTTTTTGCAGTTTCTTTAATTCTTTTGATTGTAGTAGATGATTGTAAATTATCAACTTTGAAACCTTCGAAACCGTTGATACTTGTTGTGTTTTCTCCTAAGAGTAGTAGATAGATTTTTTCTACAAGTTCAGAATTTTTTAACTGATCAACAGTTCTTTTGGTATACTCATTACCTGAGTATGGTACGAAAGCAGTGATTCTTGGCATATAGTCCCCCATTTGTGAAAAATCAATAACTAAAGTTAATTAAAAAATAGTTTTATTGCAATACGCAAATTACGAATTAATTTTTATTTAATAATTTGATAATACAAATTATTTTTGTAAATTATAAATATGGAAAATAAAACCTACAATTTAAACTATTCAATACATAAAGTAATTGAATTATATTCTATTGGTGCCTTTCCAATGGGCGAAGATAATGGTGATATTAATTGGTACTTACCAAAAGAAAGGTGGGTATTATATCCATATAATTATAACTTACCTAGATCGTTACGAAAATTTTACGAAAAAGCTCCTTTTGAATATCGATTTGATACAGAACAGCTTGAGGTAATTTACAATTGCGCTGATAGAGATGAAACGTGGATAACACCAGAATTAATTGAAATCTATAAAGATTTAATTGCTTCTAATATATTGCATACGGTTGAAGTTTGGAATAATGGCGAACTTGTAGGAGGTCTCTATGGAATTGCCCTAAGGGGAATTTTCTTTGGAGAATCTATGTTTTCTAAAGTATCACAAGCTTCAAAATGTGCATTGGTTAGATTATTGGAACATTTAAAAGAAAAAGGATTTGAAATGTGTGATGTTCAATTATATAATGACCACCTTGCAATGTTTGGCATTCAAAAACTTTCTTATGCAGAATATAAAAAAATCCTTGCCATTGGTTATGACAAGGATGTAAATTTTTAATTTTTTTCTTGAGTAACTTCATCTACTAAATACAAAATTGATTTATATTCAATCCCGGTTTCTTGGGAAATTCCAATTTCGCAGGTCCTACTATTGCTGTAACCGCATTCACAGTGATGTTCTTCGATTTGTGATTTTAATCCGATTAAGGCGGAGTTGTTTAACTCTGGATATGTAAATCCTCTATCTCCAGCTGTTCCACAACAGCCAACATTTTTAGGAAATAATACTTTATCGCTACATAAATTTGCTAATTCTATGAAATATTTATCAAGATTTAATTTTTTAGAACTGCAAGTTATATGAATACTAATTGATTTTTGGGTTTTATTGAATATGAGTTTATCTTTCAAATATTTTATTGTAAATTCAAAAGGTTCATAAATTTTTATTTTAGGTAGATTATATTTTTCGGCAAATTCATATAATCTATAAATGCAAGGGCTTGTATCAAATAGAATTGGGTATTTGCCATTGTTGGAAAGTTGTAGTAATTCATTGTATAATTCTTTTGCCATTAAGTCGCCTTGTTCAAAGTATCCTTTGCTTGCAAATGGCATACCACAGCATAGCTTTTCAACATTATTTGGTATTAGAACATTAAAATGTGCTTTATTTAATAATTTAAGCATTATTTCAGTTTGTGATAATTCAGTTCTTGTTGCTGTTCCAAATGTTCTGGATATACAACTTGGAAAATAAATAGCTATATTTTCAAAATCGTTTGTTTTGTGTTTGTTAAATTTATTCCCTTTGGGCAGGAATTTATTCCACACCGGTATTTTATGATTGCTAATTTTGTTTAATGCCAGATTAAATTTGTTGAAAATTTTATTATTAAACATTGGTTTTAGAGGATAAATTATGGATAATAAAGTTGCAATAGTTTTAGTAGTTTTGTCAAAATTATTTTTAATATAGTTTGCTATTTTAATATCAAATTCCTTGATATTTTTATGACGATAAAACTTTACGAATTTTCCTGTATCAATATGAACAGGACAAGCTAATTGGCATAATCCATCTGTTGCACATGTTTGATTAAAATAATAGTCATAATCTTTTAAGATGTTCTTATATGATGATTTATCATTTAAATTATCCAATCTTTGCAATTCTCTTGTAATTACAATCCTTTGTCGAGGTGTTAGAGTTAAATCTTTGGAAGGGCAGTTAGATTCACAAAAACCGCACTCAATACATTTATCAATAAGTTCATGTGCTGTAGGCATTGGTTTGAGATTTTTCAAGTGTATATTATTATCATCATTAATTATAACACCAGGATTTAAAATGTTATTGGGATCGAATAGTTGTTTGATTTCTTTCATAATGCTGAAAGCTTTTTCGCCCCATTCTAATTCTACAAATGGAGCCATATTTCTACCAGTTCCGTGTTCTGCCTTTAGAGAACCATTATATTTATTTACAACCATCTGTGTAATATCATCTATAAAATCAGCATAGCGTTTTATTTCTTTGGCATCGTTAAAATCCTGGTTGAAAACAAAATGTAAATTACCTTCTAAAGCATGTCCAAAGATTACGGCATCATAATAACCATGTTTTTTAAATAATTCCTGTAATTCCAATGTCCCATCTGCAAGGTGTTTAATAGGGAAAGCAACATCTTCAATAATTGTTGTTGTGCCAATTTTTCTCATTCCGCCAACAGCGGGGAAAATACCTTTTCTAATTTTCCAGAGTTGATTATATTCATCGGGAATATCGGTAAATGATATTGGAACAATTGTTTTAAAATCACTAAGATAACTTAATATTTGTTCAATATTTGAATTTAACTCTTGTTTTGATTCCCCGCTAACTTGAACTAAAATAGAACAAGCATCAGCTGGTAAAGTTTTTATAACTTCTGGTATACCGTGTTCATTTTCAACAGAACGGAGAGCGGCTCTATCCATTAATTCTACAGCGTCAACTTTACAGTTTAATTTGAGTTTAATAACAGCATCACAGGTAGTTTTTGTATCATAAAATAACATAAGGGATGATGCTTTAAATGGATTATCGTCCACTGTGTAGAGAGTAATTTCAGAAATAAAACCAAGTGTTCCTTCGGAGCCTACTAGTAGATGTTGAATTATTTCTATTGGATCTGAAAAATCTACAAAAGAATTTAAACTATAACCGGTTGTATTTTTTATTTTGAATTTTTCGGATATTTTAGAAAGCAATAAATTATCACTATGAATACGATTTCTAATATCAAGAAGATGTTGAACGAATTCTTTTTTAATTTTTAAAAAATCATCAACATTTTCTTTGTTACCAGTATCAAGAATATAACCATCTGAGAAAATAATTTTCATTCTTTTGACGGTTTTATATGTGTTTTCAGCAACACCACAACACATACCGCTTGCGTTGTTTGCTGCAATTCCGCCAATCATAGCTGCATTTATTGATGCAGGATCTGGACCAATTTTTTTCCCATATTGAGCAAGATGAGCATTAGCAATAGCTCCAATAACAGATGGGCCTAATGTAACAATTTTTTTATCTTGAGATATTTCTATCTTATCCCAATGTAAAGCAGTTTTCAATAAAATTGAATCGGTTATAGCTTGTCCGGAAAGACTGGTCCCGGCTGCTCTAAATGTGATAGGTAATTTGAATTGTTCTGCTAATTTAATTATATTTTGAACTTCATTTTCATTATAAGATTTAATTACAATTTTAGGAATTAATCTATAAAAACTAGCATCGGTTCCATAAGCAAGAGTTTCGATTGGTTTTGTGTAGATATTTTTATCTTTTACAACTTGCTTAACTTTGTGGATAAAATTCTTATAAATTGTTTCCAAATTTTCCCCCTAAAATATATTTGATGTTCCCCTTCTGCAAAAATAATAAAAAAAAATATGCTTAAAAAGAATATTTATACATTATAAGAAATTTTTGTATTTTACAATTAAAAATAATAAAATGGTTGTTTAATATGAAACAATATGAACAAATAATTGAAATTATGGAAAAAATGGAGGATTAGCTACTTTAGGATATTGATATAAAAATGTTGATACTACCAGTTGGGGTACTTAAACACCGCAAGCAACAATTAGACGAATTGTTCAAGATGAAAGATACTTTTTCAAAATTAGACCTGGTCTTTGGGCACTAAATAAAAATAGGGGATGAAGTTTTAAATAAGTTGAAACTTAAGAGACCTTTAGAAGATAATATTCAATTTGATCATACATATTATCAAGGATTAATTATTGAAATAGGTAATATGAAAGGGTTAAAAACATATGTACCATCACAAGATCAAAATAAAAATTTCTTAAATAGAAAAATAAAGGAGTATATCTCATTTTATAAAATACCTAATTTTTCGTATAAAAATTTAGTTGGAAAAGCAAAATATGTTGATGTTTTATAGTTTAATTCCAGAAATATGCCAGATTCATTTTTTGAAATCGATTTTTTAACTAATTTTTTGAATTCTTTTATCAAATTATCAGGATTACAGGACTTTTATAGTAGCTTTTACATAGTGAGTTCAAAAAAAAGGAAAAAAGAGTTTAAAGAGAAAATATCATATAATACTTTTAGAGATATAAAGAATAGAGTTGAATTCGTTAATTTTGATTATATTGCTAATTTACATGCAAAACTCAATGAGTTATATTTATTTAATTCCACTATTAAATAATATATAAAAACTAATTTCATTTTTTATTATAGTAATTTTTCTTTTATTCCCCAAAAAATTGTATTTTAGTAAGTTATAAAATAAAATGGTGTGCAAAAATGAAATTTAAATCAAGAACACATACTTGTGGCGAACTAACTTTAAAAAATGTAGGTGAAAAAGTTGTTTTAAATGGTTGGGTGCAAACAAGAAGAGATCTTGGCGGGCTAATATTTATTTGGTTAAGAGATAGGTATGGTATAACTCAAGTTGTTTTTGAAAACATCGAAAATGCTAAGGAATTAAGAAGTGAATATGTAGTTTCTATTGAAGGTATTGTTAGAAAAAGACCCGAGGGACAGGAAAATAAAAAGCTAATTACTGGCGATATTGAAGTTTTATGCGAAAATTTAGTAATTCTAAATCCAGCACAAACTCCACCTTTCCCAATCGAAGATGAATTAGATGTTAATGAAGAACTCAGATTAAAATACAGATATCTTGATTTAAGAAGACCTAAAATGCAGCGAAATCTGTTACTCAGACATAAAATAGCACAAATTACAAGAAATTATTTTGATAAAAATAATTTTGTAGAAATCGAAACTCCTGTGTTAATGAAAAGTACTCCAGAAGGTGCAAGAGATTATCTTGTTCCAAGCCGTATACATAAAGGAAAATTTTATGCACTACCACAATCACCACAGCAATATAAACAGTTGTTGATGGTTTCCGGTATGGATAGATATTTCCAGATTGTTAAGTGTTTCCGTGATGAAGATCTCCGTGCCGATAGACAACCAGAATTTACTCAAATTGATATCGAAATGTCTTTTGTTGATGTCGATGATGTGTTGACAACTTGCGAAGGACTGATGAAAGAAATTCTAAAAGAAACATTGAATTATGATTTAAAATTGCCATTACCAAGAATTCCATATGATGAAGCATTGGAAAAATATGGAAGTGATAAGCCTGATTTAAGATTTGATATGCAAATGATAACACTAAATGATATCTTTACTAATTCACAATTCAAAGTATTTCAGGATGTTTTATTGAATAAAGGAATAATTACATCTATTGTTGCTAAAGGTGCTTCAACATACTCCAGAGGGCAATTGGATCAATTAACAGAATTTGTCAAAAATCTTGGTGCAGGTGGCTTAGTTTGGATAAAAGTTAAAAATAACGAGCTTGAAGGTCCTTCTGTTAAATTTTTAAGCGATCAAGAAAAACAAGATTTATTGAAAAAAACAAATGCGCAAGATGGAGATTTAATTTTAATTTTATCCGGGTTAAAAAGAATTAAAACTCTTGAAATTATGGGTTCGCTTCGTCTTGAAATGGCTAAAAGAATGGAACTAATAAAACCTGAAACTCCACCAGCTTTACTTTGGGTTGTAGATTTTCCTTTACTTGAATTTGATGAAGAAACTAATAGATATTACGCAATGCACCACCCATTTACATCGCCTAAATTGGAAGATATTCCGCTTATGGATACTGACCCAGGTAAAGTTAAAGCTCGTGCTTATGATATGGTATTTAATGGAAGTGAAATTGGCGGTGGTAGTATTAGAATTCATAATGCAGATTTACAACAAAAAATGTTTGATGTTTTAGGTATTTCCAGAGATGAAGCAGAGGTAAAATTTGGCTTTCTAATGAATGCATTTAAGTACGGCGCACCACCTCACGGAGGTCTTGCTTTTGGATTAGATAGGCTTGTTATGCTAATCGCTGGGGAAAATTCTATAAGAGATGTTATAGCATTTCCCAAAACAACTAGTGCAATGTCTTTAATGGATGATTCTCCATCCTATGTTGATGAACAACAATTAAAAGAATTACATATAAAAATTGTTGATTAATTTTTAATTTAGGAATGTTCAATAAAAAATTGAGCATTCCTTTTTTTGTATTAATGAAAAAATTTAATATATTAAATTATTAAATCATGATAAATTAAAAAGACATATGATGGAATATATTTTAAAATTGTTAAATCCACCCAATAGCACTATTGAAGAACAGAGAAAAGTTCTGTTATCTTTTATGCTTTGGGTTGTAATTATTGCATATTTCCCGTTGAGTATTTATTTTTATTTCTCATTCCATAATATTATTTTCTATTATGCATTTTTTCTTTCTTTTTTCAATCTTTTTTTATATTATTTGCTAATTAAAAGGGGAAAAACAGTATTTGTAATAAATGCCATGCTAACAGTTAATTTCATATTTTATTTTTTGGAAGGTTATTTGTTTGGCTGGCATTCAATGTCATTATTTAAAATATTTTTATCAATACTTTGTGCCATATTATTAGAGTATAAAGAAAAACTATATTCTTTTATATTTATAGTTGGTTTTATGTTGAACTCTTTAATTATTACTTATTTCCCGCCAGTTATACAAGGGTATGATTTTTCTTTGATTCCCTTTTCTGTTTCGGTTTTAACATCATCTTATGCCTATATTGTTATTAAAATATTCATTAATAATAAAGTAAAACTTACTCAAGAAATGAATATTTTGCTAACAAAAGTTGAATTATCTCATAAGGTTATAGAAAATGTAAATATGGGAGTTATAATTTTCAAAAATAATAATGTTGTTTATAATAATACATGATTTGAGGAAAATGAAATAAAAATTGACTATTTAAAAGAATTGCTTTGTAATCATCAACACATTAATAAAAATTATATTGAAAAATATTTCGAAGAAAGAGAAAAATATTATAGAATAATAGGAGTTAATCTAACTACTGAAGAACAAAATAAATACTATGCTTTTTTTATTGATGATATTACAGATTTAAGAAGACAGCAAAAGTTATTAGAGCTTACAAGTGAAAAATTAGCAGGTGAAATTACAGAAAAAAATACATTAATTTCTATTTTAGCGCATGATTTAAAAAATCCATTTAATGCCATTCTAAACTATATCGAAATGCTTACAATTTTTAAGGATAATCCAGAAAAAGTAAATAGTACAATTGATAAGCTGAAAAATATTACATCAAATACATACAAATTTTTTGAAAATTTGTTGACTTTAATAAAAATTCAAACCAATAGAGTATCATTAAATTCAGAGAAGATAAAAATTAACAATCTCATAGAAGAAGTCATAAATGATAATCAAATAATAGCCGACTTGAAAAAAATTCGTATTACTAAACAATGTATAAATATAATTGTCAATTATGACTATATGATGATATACACAATAGTGAATAATATATTATCTAATGCAATTAAGTATTCTTATTCAGATTCTGAAGTCAAAGTTAAAGTTTAACTCAATAAAGACCTAAAATTGCAACAAAATAATATTACTATTTTCTCAACAGAAAATGTTGAAGATCGTGAATATTTAGAGATATCAATTACTGATAGTGGTACCGGTATATCTCAAGATAAGTTAAAAAAACTTTTAAAAATGGATAATATTCCGTCAGAAGATGGCACTGGTAACGAAAAAGGAACTGGATTAGGTCTTCTTATTTGTAAACAGTATTTAAATAAAATTGGTGGTATTCTTGTAATTAGCAGTACTTTAAATGAAGGAACGGAAATTAAAATATTTTTACCTTATAATGGGGAGGTTATATGATTCTTAAAGAGCAATTTAAAAAACAAGGGAACTTTTTATTTAAGTATCGTAGTTATTTTCCAATTCCATTTTTACTTTTTGCAATCATACTTTATGTATATGATAGAAATTTAGAATATATTTTATATAGGAAACAATATTATTACGGTGTGTATTATGAATATTTTTGTTTACTGATTAGTTTTTTGGGATTAATAATTAGAATTTATGTTGTCGGGCATTCTGCTAAAAATACTTCTGGGAGGAATGAAGCAGAACAAGTAGCAGATACAATTAATAAAACAGGATTGTATTCGGTTGTTAGACATCCATTGTATCTTGCTAATTTCTTTATGTGGATGGGACCAGTTTTACTAACAAGAAATTTCTGGTTTGTGTTAGCTGCAGTATTATTGTTCTGGCTTTTTTATGAAAGAATTATGTATGCCGAGGAACAATACTTAACTGAAAAATTTGGCGATGAGTATTTAAATTGGGCTAATAATGTTCCTACTTTTTTCCCAAAATTTAAAGGATTTGTAAAACCAGCGCTACCATTTAGCTGGAAAAAAGTTTTAAGACAAGAAAAGAACGGGCTATTTGCTATATTTCTGGTATTTTTAATTTTTGATATAGCAGCAAAAACTTATACACATGGATATGACTATAATCAAATTTATATCTATGGTTCTATAATAACAGCTATAATCTATATTGTGTTAAGATATTTAAAACGAAAAACAAAATTATTGGCAGATGGGAGATAAAAAGTAAGGCTACCTTTTTGGGGTAGCCTTTTGTTATTTGTATGTAAAATTATTTTTTCTTAGGATTTAAAGCACTTAACCCTAAAAATCTTGAAGATGTATATAATTCTTCTTCGATTCTTAAAAGTTGGTTATATTTAGCAATTCTATCTGTTCTGGAAGTAGAACCAGTTTTAATTTGTCCTGAGTTAGTAGCAACAGCAATATCAGCAATTGTTGTATCTTCTGTTTCACCAGATCTATGGCTTATAACTGTTGTGTATCCAGCTTTATGAGCTAACTCGATAGCATCTAAAGTTTCAGTTAATGTACCAATTTGATTTACTTTGATAAGAATAGAGTTTGCAGCTCCCATATCAATACCTTTTTGGAGGTATATTGGGTTAGTAACAAATAAATCATCGCCAACTAATTGTACTTTAGAACCAAGTTTTTGTGTTAATTTAACCCATCCTTCCCAATCAAACTCAGCTAAACCATCTTCAATTGAAACTATTGGATATTTATTAACCCATTCGCTCCATAATTCAATCATTTCATCAGATGAAACTTTTTTATCAGGGTTAGATTTAAAGAATTGGTATAATCCTGTTTCTTTATCGTACATTTCGCTAGTTGCAGGATCTAACGCAATTGCAACATCTTTACCAGGAGTATATCCAGCTTTTGTTATAGCTTCAAGGATAACTTCAACTGCTTCTTCGTTTGATTTTAAACTAGGAGCAAAACCGCCTTCGTCACCAACAGCAGTATTATAACCTTTTGATTTCAAAACATTCTTTAAATTATGGAAAACTTCAGCACCCATTCTCAATGCATTTTTGAAAGAGTCAGCACCTACAGGCATAATCATAAATTCCTGGAAATCAACATTATTGTCTGCATGTTTACCACCATTAATAATATTCATCATAGGAACAGGTAATGTTCTTGCGTTTACACCGCCGATATATTTGTATAAAGGTAAGTCAAGATATGCAGCAGCAGCTTTAGCAACAGCAAGTGATACACCAAGAATAGCATTTGCACCTAAATTAGATTTATTTGGTGTGCCATCCAAATCAATCATTAATTTATCGATTTCAGCCTGGTTTGTTGCATCTTCATCTATAATTTCTTCTGCAATTTTTTGTACATTTTCAACAGCTTTTTGAACACCTTTTCCTAAATATCTTGATTTGTCGCCATCTCTTAATTCAACTGCTTCGTTTTCGCCAGTTGAAGCACCACTTGGAACGGCTGCTCTTCCTACTGTACCATCTTCTAATATAACTTCAACTTCTACAGTAGGATTTCCTCTTGAATCTAATATTTCTCTTGCAATTACATCATAAATAGCTGACATTGTTTACTCCAATTTTATTTTAAAGGTAATATACAAATTTATAAAATAAATCAATAAATAACAATAAAATTATAAAATACTTTTTACTTATTTTATTATTTCTAATAAATTAAAATTCGGGGGACTAATGCGTGAAAATTTACTCCTAACAAACAATAACCATCCTCAATTCAATCAAGATGCTAAAATATATGAAAATATGTATACCTTGTTAGAGCAACAATTACAAACATGGGAATTATGTAAGTCTAATTATTCAGCTCTTGATAATGTGAAAATTAAAAAATTTGTTTTTGAAAATGGTATTACTATTAATGTTCAATTTAATCCTGCCCGTGTTATTTCTTCTACTGCTAAAGTTGATCCTAAATCAATAAAAGAAAGGAAATGTTTCCTTTGTGTAAATAATCTTCCAGAACAACAAAAGGGTATTATTTATAAAGAAAAATACTTGATTTTGGTTAATCCTTATCCAATTTTTAATCAACATTTTACAATACCCGATTTGCAACATACTCCTCAAGAAATTCTATCCAGATTTAGTGATATGTTAGATTTTTCAAAAGATTTAAATAAAAAGTTTGTTGTTTTTTACAATGGACCTAAATGTGGAGCATCTGCACCTGATCATTTCCATTTCCAAGCTGGACAGAGAAATTTTATGTCAATTGATAATGAATATGAGATTATAATCAATAATTGTGTTATTGCTAATAAAATTACTAATAACATCAGTAGTTATTTGGTTGGAGAAAATTATTTAAGATCTCATTTTATTTTTATTTCTAATAAAAAGGACCTTTTAATTGATGAATTCAATAAGCTATATAAAAGTATGGCTAACGGAGATGAAGAACCTTTAATGAATATTATAGTTTACTGGGATAACATTCTTGATTTGGAAGGCTGGCGAATACATATTTTCCCAAGAAAAAAACATAGACCAGATTGCTACTTTAAAGAAGGTGATGAAAATATAACTATTAGTCCAGCATCTGTTGATATTGGCGGAGTAATGATTACACCTTTTGAAAAAGATTTTGAAAAAATTACAAAAAATGATTTAATAAATATACTTCGAGAAGTAACTCTCTCAAATGATGAAATTTTGAGTATTTATGAAAATTATTTATCCCTTTAAAAAAATTGGAATTTAAAGAATTTTAATGTATATTTATTTTACAACTAAATATATTTAGTTTTACAAACTGTATTCTAAAAAACTATAATTAGGAGGTATTTTATGAAAATCAATAGTTGGTTGAAAAAGATTACAGTAATGGTTGCATTGATTGCAACAATTAATTTGTTCGTTGGCTGTTATGGTAGTTTTACTTTAACTAAAAAACTGTACAAGTGGAATGGTACTGTTGGTAATAAGTTTATCCAATCTGGATTAATGTGGGTATTGTTAATTTTACCAGTTTATTCAGCTACTACTTTTATCGATTTTGTTGTATTAAATACTATTGAATTTTGGACTGATTCAAATCCATTAGCAATGAGCGAAAGCGATAAAGAAATCCAGATAGTAAAGAGTGAGAAATCAACATATCAGATTACAGCAACAAAAAATCAGTTTGAAATAATGGTAATTGAAGGCGAAAATATAGGGAAAAAAGCTACATTAAAATATAATGAAATAGAAAGTTCCTGGTATTTGAACGATGGAATAAAAGATATTAAAATTGCTGAGTTTGATGCAAGTAATTTAGCAAATTTAAAAATATTTACTCAAAATGGTGACGTCATTTATAAGTCACTAAATACATCATTCTAGAGTTCAGTAAGCTAAAAAATTGCCACTTTTTGTGGCAATTTTTTTATTGTTATAATACTTATTAATGGGGGATATATGCGAAAATTATTTTTAATGATTCTTATTTTTGCTTTTGTTGCAAAACCACAAAATATTTCTGATTCATTAACTAATCAGCTTTCTAAAATATTTAATAGTTATACAATTGCAGGGATGTCTGTAATTATTGTTAAAAAGGATAGTATTGTTTATCGCAATCATTTTGGGTAACGAGATATTGCAAAAAATTTACCAGTTAATGATAATACAATATACAGAATTGCTTCAATATCAAAGTCATTTGTTTCAACTGCAATAATGCAATCAGTTGAAAAAAATCAATTATCCTTAAATACAGATATTTCATCTATATTAGGTTTTCAAGTTAGAAATCCAAATTTTCCAAATGACCCAATAACTGTTGAAATGTTATTAACACACACTTCTTCACTTTCCGATAATGCAGGATATAGCACAATAGATGTTTTGAATCCAAATTTTTCTTCTTATTCACCATCATTATAATTAAATAAAAAACCTGGTGCTTATTTTACATATTGTAATTTAGCTTATAGTACACTCGGCTGTATTGTAGAAAAAGTTACAAACAAAAGATTTGATATTTATGTAAAAGAAAATATTTTAGAACCTTTAGAAATGAATGCAAGTTACAATATTGATGATTTTACGCAAACTGATTTTGAGAATATTGCTGTTCTTTATAGATATCAAAACTCTCAGTGGGTGCCACAAAAAGATAATTATAATGGTGTAAAGTCACAGCCCCAAAATTTATCTAATTATATTCTAGGTAAAGATGCTTTTATATTTCACCAACTGGAGGTTTAAGGACAAGTGCTATGGATTTAGCAAAATTTATGATAGCACATATGAATGGAGGTGTATACAAAGGGAAAAGAATTTTGCAAGAAAATTCCGTTCAACAAATGCATTCTGTAAAGTGGAGCTATAATGGAAGTAATGGAGATGGTTTATCGGCGTTCTTTTATAAATACGGTTATGCATTTCACTGGCCTAAAAATTTAATACAGGGGCAAAATCTTTGTGGCGTTCCCGGTGAAGCATATGGTCTATTAAGTGATATGTATTTTTCCCCTGATTCCTCTTATGGTATTATTTTTATTACTAATGGAGGTGTATTTGATTACGCAGCAAATGATTTTTATAATATCGAAGATCAGGTAATTAACGCTGTTTATAATTTTTTTTTATATCCAAAAAAAAAGTTATTGATAAATCCTTAAAAGAAGGTTTCGAAAAAAATTTCCCACCGGATGGCTGGGCAATAACTGATATGAATGGTAACAATTCAAATACATGGACAAGCTTTACAACATCTAAGCCATCTGGGGGCACAACAACAACCAAAACAGCAAGAATAAGTTATACAAAAAGTGGAATTTTAATAACAAAAAGGGTGTTAGTATCTGATACCTCTAAAATACTTTATTTTAATTTTCGTATATTTTGTGGTAATAAATATAGTTCTAAATTTGATGTTATGGTGAGCGAAAATTCAAATCAAACTGATATTTCTAAATATCAAATAGTAAAAACATATTTAAGAGATAATGCAAGGGGTAGTTATATTAATGATAATACACCTGTAAACTGGGAAAGTGATGCAATTGATCTTTCTATTTATAAAGATAAAGAGGTTTTTATAGCATTTAGAGTAGATAATACTTATGACGATGGTGGAGGCCCTAATTTAGCAGGAGATACGTGGGATATTGATGATATTAATTTATCTAGTACTGTTTCAAATGAAATTATAAACAATAAAAATTATGATATAGTAAAAATTTATCCAAACCCATTTAATCCATCTACTAATGTTGAATTTAGTTTGTCAAAAAAATCAAATGTTACATTAAAAATTTATGACATAAGGGGCAGATTATTAGAAAATTTGCAAATAGGTAATTTATTGCCAGGGTTATATAATTATCAAGTAAACTTAAGTAATTATACAGCTGGAGTTTATGTGTTTAACTTGCATATTGGAGAAAATTCAAAAAAAATAAAGGCAATACTATTAAAATAATTGATAATAATCACTAAAAATAAAAATTGAAATAATTTTGATAAAGAATTTAATTATTGTATATTAAGATTAGATTAACAAAATAATAGGTATAAAAATGAGTACCTTAAAAAATTTATATGAAAAAATGATTATGGCAATGAATGTTGAAAAACTCCAAATTCCGCTCACGGCTGTCAAAATTTATAAAAATGATGTGGAAATCCCTAAAGAAGTAAAAAATACCTTTGTTAATGATATTACTCTTACATCCTGTCAGGCATACAAACAAGGATATTTAGGCGATGCTGTTTTGCTTACTGCAGAAAATATTGGTTGTATCGCGGCAGCGATATCTTTTGGGCTAGTTGATCAAAATCAAGATAGACCTTTTGAAGGTAGCAGAGTTTACACAGATGTAATGAAAAGTCATGCCGAAAATCCTGATGAATTTATCCCACCAACACCAAAAGAGTTTACGGAAGGAATTGTTTATGCTTGTATGGATTCTGGAAGATTAGATTTTGCATTATTTGGTAAAAATGATGTTGGTAGATTTGAAAAAGTTGAAACTGCTAAAAAAGCTGTAGCTGAAATGATGGCTATTCAACCTGCAACTACGCAAGGAGTATTTTTTTTTAATACAGATTTTGATGCAATTGATATTATTCCTGATGTTGTAATTCTCAATGTAAGACCTGTTGAATTAACAAGAATTATACAGGCTTATCAGTTTTTAACAGGTGAAAGAGTTACAGCTAATATTGGGCCGGTAAGAGCAGTAAATTCTGATTTAATTGTTAGACCATATCTAACACAAGAAATAAATATAACTCCTTACTGTATTGGTGCAAGGTTGTTGGCGGTTTTGGACCCAAATAAATTAGGCATTGCTTTCCCATGGAAAAAATTTGAGATTATGGTTGAAGGTATGGTAAAATCTCAAACAGGTTATCCTTTTGAAAAATATCCAGGAGCTAATCCATACTCATATGAATAATCTTGTAAAAACTAATATACATATGATGGCAAAGTTAACTCAAAAAGAGTTAACGCAAAGACATTTAGAAATATTAGAATTTGCTTACGAATATTATAAAAAGAATAAAATAGGTCCTCTTTATAATAATTTCTTTAAATTTGTAAAAGCTACAAAAGAAGAAATTAATAATCTTTTCCCACACGGACTTAATTCGATTTATACTTGGATCGGTATACCTATTCAAACAACAAAAGATGGGTGTAAACCAGCTGCCGAAATAACAGTAGAAAATCCCAGAGAAGTTTATTTAGATTACAATGCTACCACACCATTAAGAAAAGAAATAATAGAAGAATTAAAAAGTTTTTTTGATGCAAATAATAATTATGGGAACCCTAGTAGTAGTACAAATTTAGGCGTTAAAGCTCATGATTTAATTGAATTTGCAAGAACAAAAATTTCTAATATTATTAATGCTCCAGAAAAATCTAAAATTATTTTTACAGGTGGCGGTAGTGAAGCTATTAATATGGCTATTAAAGGAATAGCTTTTGCAAATTTTGAAAAAAAAGGATATATCATAACTACGGCTATAGAACATTCTGCAGTATTAAATTCAGTTAAGTTTTTAGAAAAACTTGGCTTTCAGGCAACTTATCTCAAGCCAGATAGATATGGAATTATTCATCCTGATACATTACAAGAAGCTATACAAGATAATACTATACTTGTTTCGGTAATGATGGCAAATAATGAAATTGGTACTATAAATGACTTAAATGAGCTAGCAAAGGTTGCCCATAAGTATAATATACCATTTATGACTGATGCAACACAAGCTTTTTGCAAAATCCCAATAGATGTACAGGATTTAGATATAGATTTAATGGCTTTTTTTGCCCATAAAATATATGCGCCTAAAGGTATTGGTGCTTTGTATATCAAAGATGGTATTTCTATTGAACCTTTAATACATGGTGGAGAACAAGAATTTAATTTACGTGCAGGTACAGAAAACACTGCTTTTATTTATGCTTTTGCTTTAGGTTCAATGCTTGCATACAGAGAAATGAATGTTGAAATAAAAAGATTAACTGAATTGAGAAATTATTTTTTTGAAAAATTAAAGGAAATTCATCCTGAAATTATTTTGAATGGACATCCTGAAAAGCGATTACCAAATAATTTAAATGTTGGCTTTAAGGGTTTCGATAGTGGGTCCATACTTTTAAGCTTAAATAAAATAGGTGTTTATGTCTCAAGTGGTTCAGCATGTCATGCTGGAAGTGTTGAAACATCTCACGTAATTAAAGCTTGCGGAATTAATACAGAAGATTATGGGATTATACGTTTTAGTTTGGGTTATTACACTACAAAAGAAGATATAGATTATGTCATTAAATATCTCCCTTCTATCTTAAAGGAACTCAAGAACTATTAATGATTGTTTGTTTTATTATAAAAAATTATTATATTGCTGTTATAATCTGGAGATTTAATGAATACTATAAAAATTATTGAAGAAAACTTCCCCAAATTATATTTAGATTATTTAAATGATTTTGAAAATGTTAAAAAATATTATTATAAAAATTTTCGATTAGCTGAAGATTTATTTGAAACTATGCAGCAAGTTATGAATAGTACTTATCATCAAAGAGATAAGTTGGTTGACATTTTAATCAAGCAATATAAAGGCTATTCAGTTTCTGAAAAAACATTAAAAAATATTGAAAGTTTAAACAATAAAAATACATTTGCTATTATTACAGGTCAGCAAGCCGGAATGCTTGGCGGACCACTTTATAATATTTATAAAATTTTTACAGCTATTAAACTTACAGAAGTACTAAACGAAAAATTTGAAGAATTTAATTTCGTACCAGTTTTTTGGATGGAAGTAGAAGATCATGATTTTGATGAAATTAGATATTTTAATTTCCTTGGTAAAAATTATGATTTTTGTAAAGTTAAATATGATGATATCGAAAAATTTGTAAATCGTGGTAGTACGGGCAATATTATCATTAACAATAAGATAAAACTATTTTTTGATGAAATCAAGTCATCAATTTTAACAACTCAATTTACTAATGATATAATCTCATCTTGTGAAAATATTTATAGCGAAGGAAAAACTATTGGGGATGCATTTAAAGAAATTTTATTCCAGTATTTTGATAAATATGGCTTGATTATTTTTAATTCGCTTGATACTTCTGTTAAACAACTATTAAAGCCTGTTTTTAATAAAGAAATTTCAAATTATATCGAGCACTCTGTTAAATTGGTTTCAATTAGTGCTGAATTAGAAGCTAATTATCATTCACAAATAAAAATTAGGCCAATTAATTTATTTTATTCAAAAAATAATCTAAGATACCCAATTGAACCTACTGAAAATAATACTATTTATTCGATAAAAAATCTTAACAATAATATATCACTGAAAGAACTATTAGAGGAAATAGAAAAAAAACCAGAGAATTTTAGTCCTAATGTAGTATTAAGACCTATTTGTCAAGATTATATTTTCCCAACAGTGTATTATGTTGCGGGGCCCGGAGAAGTATCCTATTTTGCACAAATATTGTCAATTTATGAAAATTTTAATATTGTAAGACCTATAATCTATCCGCGAGTTTCTGCTACATTGCTTGAAAGTTCAAATAGTAAAAGAATGGAAAAATTACATATAACAATGGAAGATGTGTTTGTTCCATTCTCAAAATTTATTGAGTTGATCCTTGAAAAAAATACAGAAAACAATATTTTGAATTCACTCAATGATGCTTATAATAATTTTATTCTAGATTATGAAAAAGTAAAAAAAGAAGCAATTGAATTTGATAAGAATTTAAATGACAACTTTAACAAAACAATAAATAATATCGAGCATTCACTAAATATTTTGATAGAAAAAATTAAAGCTTCACAACAGAGAAAAAATGAAGAACTTATAAATCAAGCAAAAAGAGTTTATAATTCTTTATACCCTCAAAATGATCTACAAGAAAGAAATCTTTACTGGATATATTTTGTAAACAAGTATGGTGATAAATTTATTGAACATATCTATAATAGCCTAAAAATAAATTTGTATTCACATCAAGTAATAACTATAAACCCGCAAATTAATAATCTTTTCTAAAAATTTATAATGGGTATGATATTAAAATAAATATATTTTAATGTGATTAAAGTGCTGTATTATAATTCTTGTAAATAAAAAATAAAAATCAATCTTATTATTTTTTATAATATTTATATATAATATTAATATAATGATAATAAAGTCAATGCTGATGTTGTAACTTATTAATATAATTACAATAATTTAATATAAAGGTATTGATTTTTTGAAAAAAAAGTATGATATTATAGAATTATTTATAAAAAAATATTAAATAGTTTATGGAAAAAGAGCCTAGTGTATTAGCAAAGCAAATTTCTATCCATGATTTAGCTTTTCCTAGCTGTTTATGCAATAAACATCTTGAAGTTTTAACAGCTAACGATTCATTTAATAATAATATTAATGTTAAAAATTTGCTTGATTACTTAAGTGATCAAGAAAAATTACAAGAATGGATTGAAAAAGTTAAAAACGGTGAAGGTATTGATAGTACTTATTTCCAAAATATAAATAATCAATATGTTTTGGTATATTGCTCATATTATAAAAATGATACATATTTATTTAATTTTATAAAAACTTCTGATACGCAAAATCAAAGGATGAAAGATTTGCACGATGCTTTTATATTTGATAAGGTTATGACGTTAGAAAAAATACAAGCATTAAGAGAAGAAATTAATTTAAAAAACAAATTAATTTCAATAATTTCCCATGATATAAAAAATCAGTTAAATACATTTCAGTTACTTGATGAAGATATGTTGCAGGAGATACAAGAAAAATGTACAGCTTATACTGCGCATAAATTTGAGCTTGTTTATCAAGTTTGTGATGCATTTGTATATTATGTGAATAACCTGCTTAATTGGATAAAAGCTAATAATAAAAATATCCAAGTAAATTTTGAGGATGTAGATTTATACGAAGTTTTAACAAATGTGGTGGAAATTAATAAAGTTCATTCAGAAAAAAAACATATTTCAATTATTTTTTCATCTTTATGCAGAACAAAAATATATAGTGATGTAACAATTTTAACTACTATTTTTGTGAATATTTTGAATAATGCTATTAAGTTTTCCAAATTAAATAGTAATATTTTTATAACACTTTTAGATTTACGAGATACGACAGAAATAATATTTCAGGATAATGGTGTTGGGATACCACCCGAACAATTAGAAAATATTTTTGAGCCTAAAAAAATTATGTCTACCCCTGGTACAATAGGAGAAAAAGGAACAGGCTTTGGCTTAATTTTAGTGAAAGAATTTTTAAATTTTATTGATGGACAAATTTTTATAGAAAGCAAAGTTAACGTTGGGACAAAAGTAATAATACGTTTACCAAAGAATAATAAACCAGAAAGAAACTAATTATTTCTTTTCCAAAATCATTTGGATGTTTAATTCTTTGTTATCTCTTATAACTGTAAATAATACTTTGTCATTTATTTGATAGTCATAAAGTAGAGTTAGTAGTTGTTTGTCATTCCCAATTTTGTGATTATCAAGTTTGATTATGATATCTCCAACTAGCAGTCCAGATTTATGTGCTGGTGAATTTTGCTGAATATTGTTAATTATAACTCCTTTACGATATTTAAGTTTTAAAGTTTCGTAAATATTATCGTCAATATTTTGAACTGATAAGCCTGTCCAGAAATTTCTATCGAATTTTTTGCCAGATTTCAGCACACTAATCATTTTTTCTAATCTATTAGATGGAATAGCAAATCCAATTCCAATATTGCCAGAACCACCTGCAGAGTATATTAAAGTATTCATTCCGATTACTTCGCCTTTGGCATTTACAAGAGGGCCACCACTATTCCCACCATTTATAGCAGCATCTGTTTGTATCATATTTGAGTAATATCTACCTTGATTAGGATCAAGTATTAAATCTTTGGCACTAATTACACCAACTGAAACAGTAGGTTGATCATTTAAATTGAATAAACCAAAAGGATTACCTAAAGCGATTACCCATTCGCCTATTAATATATCGTCATATTCTCCAAATTTTAAATATGGCAATTTGTAATTGGTTTCAATTTTTAAAAGACATATATCGGATTCATAATCTGTGCCTACTAATTTCGCTTTATAAGATTCACCGTTGGTAAGTGTTACAATGATTTTACTCCCTTTTCCCGCAACATGGTCGTTTGTTAATATATATCCGTTGCTGGAAATAATAAATCCGCTACCTACACTTTGAACTTCTCGAGAAAAAGATTGATCACCAAAGAAATGCCTGAAAAATGGGTCTTCGCTCCAAAAATCAAAAAAGGGATCGATTATTTTTTGTGTTTCGTAAACTGTTATACCAACTACTGCAGGGCTAATATTTTTTACTGTTTCGGTTATAGTTGTTTTTCTTTGTGAGGTAATATTTGTAAAACATCCGGTTAGCAAAAATGAAATTAGAATTATGAACTTAAGTATTGATTTCATTTGTTTTGCTCAAATTTTCTGATAAAAGTCCATTCAGTTTTTATAAAATCCTTAATCTCGTTTGTAATTTTTTTATGTTCTTGTTTGATAATTTGCAATTCTAATTTTGCTTTTTCAATCATTTCATTTGATTTTAATTTTGCTTCTGTAAGTTCAAGCTCAGCAGTTTTTAAATTTTGCATCTTTTCGCTGTTAAATTTATCAAGTTCGTTTTTTAATTCGTAATTTTCTTTTTTTAATTTCCATACTTCAGAAAGGCTTATCCCTAATAAAGCTATTGCATACAAAATTAAATTTTTAAATACCATATTAATAGTAAGATAGATTTTGATTTCTCTTTTAGGCTCAAAAACAATAAAATTATAACCAATCGGCACAGTAATCAGCAATGAAAGTATTATAAGATATGATAAAATTTTAAAATTTTTATCCCATTGAGAATTTTGTGAGTAAAGGTATCCTATAATTAAAATAACAAGTGAGATACCAAAAAAAACTGAGAAGTTTATATCACCGGATTGTTCGTTTAATTTTGTTACAAAATTGGATAATTGAATTAAAAGAATAATTAAAACCGGAAAAATTATTTGTAATATCTTTTTCATATTATTATTTATAATCAAATATTATACCAAAAAAGATTATGTTAAATCATATCAAGAATTAAATTAATATCATTGGTTGGTTGATAGCAAGTAAAATCTTTGCATAGATAAAAAGTAATATTGTTATTGAAAATTTCTTTATCTTTGAAAATTTCTAAATATTCTTTATTTTCTAGTAGGACTGGTATAAGAATGCAATTTTTTGAGAAAAAATGTCTTATTGTGCTATGATATTTCTCTGCTGTTGTTTTGAAAGGAAATAATATAACGAGTTGATGTGTGGAATATAAATTTTTAAATGTTGCGTTTAATAAACCTGCATATTGTATAGGATTGTTTTTAGCTGTTTTAAAGTATTTAGAGATTAAAATTTCTGAAATTTCTTTGTATATGATGTTATTTTCAAAATTTGCAAGATATATTATACTTTCCAAAAATTTTGCAACGGGAGATTTTATAGGTGTATCCTGGTAAATAATCGGGTTAAAATTGTTATATTTTGTTTCACAGTAGTAAAGATTGTTGCTCTTTGAGTCGTAGAAATTATTAATAACATAATTAGCATAAAATTTTGCTTTTTGATAAAATTTCAACTTTCCTGTTGCAATAAAGAGTGATATGCATGCTTCTATATAAGCGGCGTAGTCATCTAAATAACCAAATATTTGTTGGCTAGATTTTATTTCATGTAATAATTTTTTGTTTTGAAAGGCAAGTTTGGTGATAACATCAAATAAATTAATTGCCCTTTTTAAGTATGCTTCCTCTAATGTTGCATAAAAAAGGTTTATCAGAGCTGTAATGTAATTTGAATTATTATTTGTGAGTAATTTAGTATCAATATTATGTTTAGGCTTGTTTTGAATTCGGTAATTTTTTAATAAAAACAACAATTCTTTAGCAAATTTATATTTAGGATTTGATTTCTCTGGGTAGAAAAAATTTTTTGTTAATATGTATTTATTTTCAAATTCAATCGGAGTAAAAAATTCATTGAAATAATGTTCTAAATTATCAGGTATGCAATTTTTAAAATCTTCTTTAGTAAATAAGTAATATTCGCCTTCGATATGATTATGATCAGCATCAATACTTGTATAATATAAGTTTTCGCCATTACTAAGAAAATCTTCAATAAAATTATGCGTTTCTATTGCTATATCAAGAAATTTTGTGTTTCTTGTTAGATTAAAAGCTTTTGTATAGAGATTAATCATTTCAATATTGTCATAAAGCATTTTTTCAAAATGAGGTATTATCCATTCTCTATCAGTTGAATATCTATGGAAACCAGAATCTATTAAATCGTAAAAACCGCCATTAGTCATTTTTTCAAGGGAATTAAGGACAATCTCAAGAATTTTATTATTATTGGTTTTCTTATAATAATTTATCAAATATTCATAAGTTGTGTAATGTGGAAATTTAATTGAATTACCAAAACCACCGAATTCTTTATCGTGTAAGTTTAATAGTATGTAATTGGAATAATCAAAATCGAATTCATTAATTTCTTTAGTATTTATAGTTGATTTTGCGGAGTTAAATAAAAGATTAAAGATGTTTATATTTTTTTCAACTATTGTTTTTTTTTCTCTTTGATATATTTCGTTTATATTTTGTAATAACTGTAAAAAAGAAATTCTGCCATATTTAGGTATAGGAGGGAAATAAGTACCCCCGAAAAACGGAATTTTTTCAGGTGTAATAAATACATTAAGAGGCCAGCCAGCATTACCTGTTGTAGCAGTTACAAATTCAATATACAAAGCGTCTATATCAGGTTGTTGTTCTCTATCTACTTTAATTGGGATAAAATGAGTATTGAGGTAATCAGCAATTTCAGGATTATTAAAAGATTCATATTGCATTACGTGACACCAATGACAGGCAAAATAACCTATACTTACTAAGATTGGTTTATCTTCTTCTCTAGCTATTTCAAATGTTTCTTCTTCCCATAAGTACCATTTAGTTAAATCATTTGCGTGTGATCTAATATAAGGGGAACTTGAATTTAGTAACTTATTCATATATTTATAATTTCTTTTTTATAACAACAAAATTCAAATATAATTTGTTCAAAAAAAAATTTTATTATTAGAAACTTATTTTATATATTTAATTTTAGAGAATATAAAAACTATTATGAAGAATTTTTTTAAAATTTTATTTATTCTTTTGGTGCATGTTATTTTATTTGTAGGTATAAGCTATACTTATCGAAAGTTTGAAGTACCTATAGATGATATTAGTATTTCCATTTCAAAGAAATTTGAAAACGAAATAATTGTTAAATTTTACACTGCATATTATAAAAGTTTGATGTTAAAAAATCAATTGTTAGAATTAAAAGCAAATGGAATAGAAGATAGAAATGTTATAACAAACTTATTAAAAACTACATTAATAGGCGATAATGATTTATTCGGCGTCTGGACAGTATGGGAAAAGAATAAGTTTGATGGTAAAGATAATTTGTATAAAAATTCAAAGCCTTATCATGATAATACTGGAAGATTTATACCTTACTGGAATAGAGGAAAGGGAAACAATACTCTAGCTTTAGAACCTTGTGTTGATTACGATGCTGAAGGAAAACAAGGTTATTACTATTTAAAACCTAAAGAGACAAAAAGTTTTTATATAACAGAACCAACTACTTACAATATAACTGGTCGTAAAATTACTGTTGTAAGTTATTGTATGCCAATTATAAAAGATACAACTTTTTATGGGGTCGTCGGTATTGATCATTCATTAGATTTTCTGCAGGATATTATAAATGATATTATTAAAGGGGGTGTAGGTTATTCATTTATTGTTGATGAAAATGGCAAAATTTGGATATATCCAAGAAAAGATTTTAATGGTGTACAGTTGAGTAAATTAAATCCTAAATTAGAAGAAGTAGAAAAAAAACTACTCGAAAGGAAGCTTTTTGTTACAAATATAAGTGAGTTAAAAAATAGAGAAAGAGTAATGAGGTATGTTTATCAACCTATTATTTTAGAAAAAATTTGTTTGTTTTTTGTTACAGCTATTCCAGAAGATATTGTTACAGATAGATATAATAAATTTAGGATTTCTCTAGCAGCTATATTAGTTTTTTCTTTTATTTTGATTTTAATAATAAAAAGGTATTGACAAAAGGAAAATTTTTTTATATATTTGTATCGTATATAAATATAATCTAATATAAATATTATTTAACATCTATAAAATATTATAAAGGAAACTTTTATGAAATATAAGAATGAATATCCAATCGAAATTAAAAAAATTGCACATGAAATTGTTGATTGTTTCCCAAATATGATGAAAATTTTATTGTTGGCGAATAAAAATATAAGGCCCGAAAAAGTTAAGCTATCAATGCATCATTTCCAAATTCTTAATATTTTAAATGATGAAGGGAATTTAACGGTTAATGAATTAAAATCAATATTAAAGCTAGCTCAAAGTACTGTTTCGCAGCATCTTTCTAAATTGTTGAAAGATGGTTATGTTAATTTAAAAATTGATCCATATGATAGACGAAAAACAATTGTTGAGATAACCGCAAAAGTTAAAGAGGTAATTAAAATTAAAAGAGAAGAATTTGTAGAAAAACATTGTTATTATTTAAATATGTTAGAAAAGGATGATAGAGAAAGAATTGTCGAAGCTTACAAAACTATATCGGAAATTACATCAAAAATTTTAAAAAAAGTGAAATTTTAATTACGGGAGCTTTCAATGATAAGGCTTATATTAACAAATATTTTATTGTTTAGTATTCTTGTTTTGGCTCAACAAACAGTAACGCTTAGTGTAGAAGATTGTATTAGAATTGGTAAAGAGAATAGTAAAACGTTAAAAATAAGTAAATCTAAAGTAATACAATCTGAAGCAAAATTAGCTGAAACAGATGCTAATTTGTATCCATCGTTAAAGCTGACCGCTGGGTATACAAGGTTGAGTGATGTTGGAAAACCAGATTTCGGCCCAGCTGGTGCATCAATTGCTAAGGCTTTTTCTCCGATATTAGATAATTATTCAACCAAAATTACTTTAAGTCAACCAATATTCACAGGATTTAGGTTAAGTTCTGCATCGGAAATTAGTGAGTATAATAAACTTGCCACTGAAAAAGAATATGAAAAAGATGAAAAACAGCTAATATTAGAGATTAGAAATTCTTATTGGACTTTGTATAGAGCAATTATGCTCAAGGAAAATATTCAACAAAACATTAAAATGATTGAAGCACATCTTGAAGATGTGGAAAATTTTAAGAAAAATGGATTTGCAACTGATAATGAAGTTTTGAAAGTAAAAGTGCAACTTTCGAATACTAAATTACTATTAATTGATGCTGAAAATGCAATTGAAATGTCGATGTTAGCACTTAATAGTTTAATTGGGTTACCTTTATCTACAAAAATTGTTCTTAAAGATAAACCTGAGTTTCTTTCTCTTGAACAATATGATAATAATGCTAATATATTAAATGCTCTTAACACAAGAGAAGAGATTGTATCTATGAAATACAGATTGGAAGCTGCAAATTCTGCGATAAATTTAGCCAAATCTGGATGGTATCCGCAAATTTTCTTTTTTGCAGATTATATTTATTCTAATCCTAATCAAAGATATTTACCACAAAAAAAGGAATTTAAAGGTAGCTGGGATTTTGGTATTACACTTTCATTTGATTTATGGAACTGGTTGTTGCCTAAACATCAAACAATACAAGCAGAAATGCAATACGAACAATTAAAGCAAAGTTATGAGTTGTTAAAAGATCAAATAAATTTAGAAGTTGTTCAAAACTATCAAAATATGATAAAAATGTATGAAAAAATCAAAGTTACTCAAGAGGCTAAAGAACAAGCAAGGTTAAATCATAAAATTACAAGTGAAAAGTTTAAAGCAGGATTAATTTCAAATTCTGAGCTTATTGATGCTGAGACATCTTTGTTACAAGCTGATATTAATTATTCATTAGCTATAGCAGATTATGAATTTGCAAAAGCTAAATATCTTAAATCTATAGGGAAATAATTATTTGAGGAATAATATGAATAAAGCAAAAATTAAACTAATAGCAATTATTGCGATTGTAATTCTTATCATTGTTTTAATATTAGCAAATAATAAGAGAATTATCAATCAAAAAGCGGCTAAACTTACAAAATTAGATTATATACCAGTTTCAGTATTTACAGTTAAAACAGGTGATATTAAAGAAGATATAAGTTTTATAGCAACAGCATATCCAAACAAAGAAGTTAACATTGCTACAGAAGTTGCTGGTAAAGTTATTAAAGTTAATTTTACAGAAGGCACTTTTGTTAAGGCTGGCGATGTATTAGTCCAGATTGATGATCAATTAAAACAATCTGCATATGAAAATGCTAAAGCATTATTTGATAAAGCTGAAAAAGATTTACAAAGGAATAAAGAACTTTACAATAGCAAGAGTATTAGTGATGCCCAAATGGAAGCCGCAGAACTAAATTATTATAATGCTAAAAATCAATTGAAAATTGCGCAAAAACTATTAAAAGATACAAAAATTATAGCACCTTTTAGTGGGTATATTACTCAAAAAATGGTTGAGATTGGTGCTTATTTGAATGTTGGTAATCCAATTGCTACAATTGTTGACGTAAGTTCTTTAAAAATCAAAGCCAATATAGCAGAAAAAGATGCCTTTAAATTGAAAAAAGGTGACCAACTAAAAATGACAACTGATGTTTACCCAACTAAAATTTATTACGGTAATATTTCTTATATCTCCCCAAAGGGTGATGATGCACACACCTATCCTATTGAAGTGATGGTTAATAATAGTAATGGTGAATTGAAAGCTGGAATGATTTTCAATATTAGTTATAATTACGAAGTAAAACAAAACAAATTAGTTATTCCACGTGACGCAATCATTGGAAGTATAAAAAATCCATATGTTTATGTTGTAAATAATGATGTTGCAGAATTACGATATATTAAAGCTGGAGAAGAATTAGGTAAATTTGTTCAAGTAATTGATGGGTTAAAATCAGGAGAAAAGGTAGTAGTAAAAGGAAAACTTAATATTACAAACGGTAGTAAATTAAAATCAACAGAAGAAAATTAAAGGTTTGAAAATGACAATAACAGAACTTTCAATAAAAAGGCCAACTTTAGTAGTTGTAGTATTTAGTGTACTGGCTGTATTGGGAATTTATGGTTATTTGCAACTTAATTATGACTTAGTGCCCAAGTTAACAGCACCAGTATTAACTATTCAAACAATTTATCCAGGCGGTTCTCCTAATTCAGTTGAAAATAATGTAACTAAAGTTATTGAAGATGCAATTATAGGATTGGAAAAGATAAGTGAAATTCGTTCTACATCTTCTGAGGGTTTTTCTTTAGTAATAATACAATTTGATATGGATGCAGATATAGATAAAGCTTTGCAGGATGCACAGAGGAAAATAAATCAAGTTGTTAATAAATTACCATCAACAGCAAAGCAGCCAGTAATATCTAAATTAGCTAATGATGAACTGCCAGTTTTAAGGTTAACAGTTACATCCAATATGGATGCTAAAGAGTTAAATCAATTTATAATCGATAAAATTCAACCAAGATTAACTAAGATTAAGGGTGTAGGATTAGTATCTCTTTTAGGTGGGGAAGAAAGAGAAATTAAAGTTAACATAGATGCTAATAAAATTAAAGCATATAAATTGAACTTATTTGCAGTTACCCAAACTTTAAAAGGGCAAAACCTTGATTTCCCAACAGGTAATGTAAAGAGTGAAGATGAACAATTAGTGGTGCGTGTTGCTGGAAAATTTAACTCATTAGATGAAATAAAAAATCAAACTATAGGATTGAGTAGGACAGGTGGGCAAATCAAGTTGAAAGATATTGCAGAAGTTTATGATGGCACTAAAGATTTATCGAATATTTATAGATTAAACGGTAATACATCAATCGGTATGTTAATTGTAAAACAAAGTGATGGCAATACTGTTCAGGTTAGTGATGATGTGAAAAAAGAAATTGAGAGAATAGAAAAAGATTATGAAAAAGAAGGAATTAAATTTACAATTGCGCAAGATTCGTCAACTTTTATAATGGATTCTGCTAATGCAGTAAAATTTGATTTATTTTTGGCTGTGATATTAGTTGCGTTAGTTATGTTTGTGTTTTTACATAGTATTAGAAATTCGTTTATAGTTTTAATCTCTATTCCAACATCTTTAATTTCTGTATTTTTCTTGATGTATTTATTTAATTTTACATTGAATACAATTACATTGCTTGCAATGTCGTTGGTGATTGGTATTTTGGTTGATGACTCGATTGTTGTATTGGAAAATATTCACAGACATCTTGAAATGGGAGAAGAACCCAGAGTAGCTGCTTTAAGAGGAAGAAATGAGATAGGTTTTGCTGCACTTTCTATTACATTAGTTGATGTTGTAGTGTTTGTTCCTTTAGCTTTAATTACGGGAATAATTGGTAATTTATTGAGGGAATATGCTCTGGTTGTAGTTTGTTCAACTCTTATGAGCTTGTTTGTTTCTTTTACAGTTACTCCAACGCTTGCATCAAGAATTTCAAAAGTTGAGCATTTTAATCCAAATTCTCTATTAGGTAGATTTTCTATTTGGTTTGAAAAACAATTTACAAAGCTTGAAGAATTATATCAAAAAGTTCTTAGGTGGTCATTAAATAACCCCAAAAAGATAGTGCTTGGTATTATGATTGCTACAATATTTTCGTTTGCACTTTTTCCAATGGGCTTTATAGGATTTGAATTTTTTCCACCAGTAGATAGAGGAGAAATTATAGTAACAGCCGAATTAAAACCGGGTGTGACAATTGAAGAAACAAATAGACAAGTTCAAATTTTAGAAGCAGAACTTAGAAAAATACCAGAAGTAAATAAAATTGTGACTAATGTAGGTGCTTCGGGTGAAGGTATTTTTTTAACCTTTTCTAAGGCAAATTCTTCAGAAATATTGGTTGGATTGGTAGATAAAAAACAAAGAAAAAAGAGCACTGATGATTTAGCTCAAGATATTAAATTAAAGTTATCAACTTACCCAGGTATTACAGTTAGAGTTGCTCCAGTAAGCTTAATGGGAACTTCAAGTAGATCACCTATTGAAATTTTGGTTAAAGGAACAAATTATGCAGATGTATTGGAAGCAGGTAAACAAATTGTTAATATTGCAAGTAAAATAGAAGGTACAAGCGATGTGAGGTTATCTACAGAGGAAGGTAATCCGGAACTAAACATTAATATTGATAGAGATAAGCTTTCAAAATTTAATCTAACAATAGCTGAAGTATCTCAAAATTTAAGAATAGCTTTAACTGGTGATGATGATTCAAAATATACAATGAATGGTACTGATTACAATTTAAAAATTGTTTTAGATAACTTTGATAGATATAATCCTGAGGATTTAAGAAGATTTACATTTATCAATCAATTAGGTAAACCTATAGAATTACAACAGTTTGCGAATATCTGGATAACCACTGGACCTTCTAAATTGGAAAGATTTGATAGAACGGCAGCAGTTACCGTTAAATCTCAAGTATTTGGTAAAACAAGTGGTGTGGTAGCGCAAGAAATTATGAAAAAACTTAAAGATGTAAAATTTAATTCTGATGTTGATTATGAATTAATAGGTGAACAAAAGAACTTAGGTGATTCAATGAAGAGTTTGCTGTATGCATTATTTGGAGGTATTTTGTTTGTGTATTTAATTATGGTTGCTTTATATAATTCATATTTGTATCCATTTGTAGTTTTATTTTCTATTCCACTTGCAATAGTTGGTGCTTTTTTAGGATTAGCTTTGACAATGAAAAGTATTGGAATTTTTTCAATGCTGGGTATTATTACTTTGGTAGGTTTAGTCGCTAAAAATGCTATATTATTAGTCGATAGAACAAATGTTATGAAATTTGAGCACAATTTACCAACAATGGATGCTTTATTAGAAGCAGGAAAAACAAGATTAAGACCAATATTAATGACAACATTATCTTTGATTTTTGGATTATTACCAATTGCTTTATCTACATCAGCCGGTAGTGAAGTTAAATCTGGTTTAGGTGTTGTACTTATAGGTGGTCTTTCCAGTTCTTTAATATTAACATTAGTTCTAGTTCCAATTGTATATAATACCTTTGATAGAATAAAAGAAAAGTTTCCAAAAAAAATTAGTTAATAAAAAAAAGCGAGCCGAAAAGCTCGCTTTTTTTATTATTCTTATTTTAAGGATAATGAGCTATTTTTTCTTCCATAAGCAAAGTAAATTATTAAACCTATTCCCAACCATACAAAAAGCCTAATCCAATTATCAACCGGTAGAGAAAACATTAATAATAAATTGAAAAATATACCTAAAATTGGTAAAGTTATACCAAAAGGAACTTTAAATGGTCTTTTTGCATCGGGATTAGTATATCTTAATACAATAACAGCAATTGAAATAATCACAAATGCAAGGAGTGTACCAATATTAACAAGTTCTGCTAATATTCTCAATGGTAGTAAGCCGGCTAACATAGAAACTATAATACCAGTTAATATAGTAGATTTATAAGGAGTTTTGTATCTAGGGTGAACTTCTGAGAAAAACTTTTTGGGTAATAAACCATCTCTGGACATTGCAAAAAATATTCTTGTTTGGCCAATTAATAAAACTAATATAACAGATGTGATTCCTGTAAGAGCTCCTATATCAATTATGAACTGAACTCCATGTAAATCATGTGCTTCAAATGCTTTTGCGATAGGAGCATTTATATCGATTTGGTCGTATCTAACCATACCAGTTAGAACTGCAGTGACCGCAATGTATAATATTGTGCTTATTAGAAGTGATCCAATAATACCAATTGGTAGATCTCGAGCTGGATTTTTAGTTTCTTCTGCTTGCGTGGAAACGGCATCAAAACCAATATAAGCAAAAAAAGCAATTGCAGCCCCAGCAATAACTCCAATAGGTTGACCGGCAGCGTCTACCATTCCCCAAATAGTTTTACCAAAAAATGATACTCCACCAAAACCAAATGGTGCAAAAGGTGTGTAATTATTAAAATCAATATAAAAAGCACCAACAGCAATAATTAGCAATATAATTGATACTTTGACAATTACCATTATATTGTTTAGCGTGGAGCTTTCTTTCATCCCTCGCAAAAGAACAATACTAAGTACAACTATAATAAAAACAGATAATATATCAATATAAGATCCAGTACTGACAAAAATACCCTTGTCAATATCCAAATCAAAAGGTGCTTGACTTAAATAATATGGAAATTTGATACCAAAAATATTGAGAAAATCCTGTAGATAATGTGACCATCCGTGGGCAACAGCGGCTGCAGCAACAGTATATTCTAAAATTAAATCCCAACCGATGATCCATGCAAAAATTTCTCCTAATGTTATATATGAATATGTGTATGTTGACCCTGCAACAGGTACCATTGAAGCAAATTCAGCGTAACAAAGTGCTGCTATAAGGGTAACAAAACCGGCAAGAACAAATGAAAGAATAAGTGCAGGACCAGCTTTATCATGTGCTGCTATACCAGTTAATACAAAAATACCTGTTCCAATTATACAACCAATCCCAAAACTGATAAGTGCCCATGGCCCAAGAACTTTTTTTAACTGATACTTCCCTTCTGTACCAGATATTGCATCTTGTATTGTTTTTTTCCTAAAAATGCTCAATGTTACTCCAATAAAATAATTTTAAAAAACAATTAATAAGAAAAAAAATTGAAAATTGGAAATTAAACATATGAGAATAATTGTTTTTACTGTACATAAAAATAATTATAGTCATAGGAAAAAGGGCACTCTTTATAAAAGACTGCCCTTATTATTATTTCAATGTATTGTATAATTTAGGATATATGAGGGTATACATCAATTAATCAGTATAGCTTTTGTGCATTATTGGTAGACCAAGATTCTTATTTGCTTTATGTAATCCTGCATAAGCAATTTCATTAGCAGGGTTATGCTTAATACTCCATTCAAACATTTTTTTTGCGCCTTCGTCATCACCTTCGAGGTATAAGCATTCACCTAAACCTGCACAAGCTTGTGATGATTCAGGATCCAATTCCAATGCAGTTTCAAAATTTTCCCTTGCTTCTTTTATTTTTCCCATACCAAGATAAATATAACCTTTAAAGTTTTTGAAACTAACCTGAGATGGTAAACTAATTTCTATAGCTTTGTTTTCAAAATCATTTAATAGTTCAAGGGCTTTTTCGTATTCTTTTTTATCAAAATATTCATAAGCATCAGTGATGTATTTTGCTAATTTTTCATCGGATAAAACTTCATCGAATACTAATGAATTATGTTCTCTTGGCAAAGATAAGTTTTTGTTAACTTTTGCTAAACCTTCGACAGCGAAAGTATTTTCTGGGTTGTAAGCAACAGCATATTCGTACATTTTTTTTGCAGATGCATCATCACCTTGTAAAAAGAAAATTTCACCTAAGCCTGCACAAGCTTGTGAAGAAGTTTCATCAATTTCTAATGCTTGTTCAAAACATTTTTTTGCAGTTTCTATATCATTTAGTGCTAAGTAATTAAATCCTTTAAAGTTCAGAGATGAAACTTTAACTGACTTTTCAAATTCTTCAATTCTTTCTAATGCTTCTTTAAATCTTTTATCTTGAAATGCTTGATAAGCATCTGCAAAAAGAACTTCAAAATTAATTTTCTTTTTTACATCATCACCTTGGAGTGTATTATCATAAATTGGCTTTCCTAAAGATTTATTAACTTTTGCTAATCCATTAATGGCCATAGGATTTTGTGGGTTATGCAGTACAGCCCACTCAAACATTTTTTTAGCTTCTTCATCTTGATGATTAAGATAAAAAATTTCACCTAAACCTGCACAAGCTTGTGATGATTTAGGATTAAGTTGCAACGCTACTTCAAAACATTGTTTTGCTTTGATTAAATCATTTAGAGCTAAATATATTAGTCCTTTGAAGTTTTCTATCTCAGTAGTTCTTACTTTATAAAGTTTTTCAGCTTCAGCGACTTTGATAAGTGCATGTTCAAAATGTCTTTTGTTGAATAGTTGAAATGCTTCTTCGACTAATGCATTAATTTGAGTTTGATTATCTTCAGATGTTAATGAATTATCTTCAGGTAGTAATCCTAATTCCTTGTTTACTTTTTTTAATCCGGCTATTGCCAATGGATTTTGTGGATCGTAATTTAAAGCATATTCGTACATTTTTTTTGCTTCTTTGTCGCTGTTTTGCAAATAAAATAGTTCGCCCAATCCAACACATGCTTGTGGGGAAGTTGGATTAAGATTTAATGCTTCTTCGAATTGTTCTTTTGCTTTTTCATATTCACCAAGTGATAAAAAGCAGAAACCCCTAAAATTATAAATACTTGCACCTTCAGCAATTGAACTATCTTTGGGCAAATATTTTTCAGCTTCGTTAATTAATTCGATAGCTTTTGTAAAATCTTTTTTTGAGTAGCTATCGTAAGCTTGGTTAACGAGATTTGTGTAACTATGCATTGTTAATACTCCATTTTTATTATCTTTTCTAAGTACTCTTTATAATATGATTTTGGCATTTTTTCTAGTAAAGATTTAAATTGTTCTAAAGTAATAAAGTTTTGTTTAAGAGCAATTTCTTCAATACATGCAACTTTCATACCTTGTCTTTTTTCAATTGTTTGGAAAAACATTGAAGCTTCTAATAAAGATTCAGGTGTACCAGTATCGAGCCAAGCAACTCCTCTTCCAATTAATTCAACTCTAAGTTTTCCTTTTTCTAAGTATTTTTTGTTAACATCTGTAATTTCTAATTCACCTCTTGCTGATGGTTCTAAATTTTTAGAAATATTTACAACTTCGTTATCATAAACATAAAAACCTGGTACTGCATAGTTAGATTTCGGAACTTTAGGTTTTTCTTCGATAGATATTACTTTACCTTCTTTATCAAATTCAACAACGCCATATCTTTCAGGGTCAGATACAGGATAACCAAAAACTATTCCGCCTTCTTTATGATTTTGAACTGCGTTATATATGAAATTTAATTTCCCATAAAAGATATTATCACCAAGTATTAGGGATACTGAATCATTTCCAATAAATTTTTCGCCAATTATGAATGCTTCTGCTATGCCATTAGGTGCATTTTGTATTGCGTATTGTATATTTAAACCGTATTGGCTACCATCTTCAAACAATTTTTGATATAAAGGAATAGTTTCTTCATTTGAAATAATTAGTATATCTTTAATATGCGCTAACATCAGTATCGATAGAGGATAATATATTAATGGCTTATCATAAATAATAGTTAATTGTTTGCTATATAATTTAGTAATGGGATAGAGCCTTGTCCCAGCTCCGCCAGCTAGAATTATACCTTTCATTAACTTATTCCTAATTAATTGATTATAAAATTTATTAAATAAATATCAATAAGTGTGCCAAAATTAGGAACTTATTTAAATCCAATAAATTACAAATTCGGTAATTTTGAGATAATTCATTATATTTGCAATAAAAAAAGGAAATTTTAATGGAAAAATTTATAAAAATATGCCAGATAACTGAAATAAAAGATAAACCTAACAAAATTTATATTGATGAATTTGATATGGAAGTAGCGGTATTTTATGTGAATGGAAATTATTATGTTGTGGATAATGTTTGTCCTCATCAACATAGAAGTATATTGTGTGATGGTTTTATTGATGAAGGGTTTGTATATTGTCCTGCTCATTCATGGGAATTTGATTTGAAAACAGGTAAAAGAAAAAATGGTAATAAAGGAATTAATAGTTATGAAGTTATGATTAAAGATGGCTTTCTTTATGCCAAAATAATTCCTAAAAAATTTAATTGGTAAATGAAGATTACTAAAAATGAAATAATATCTATTGCTAAGAAATTAGGTTTTGATTTAATTGGATTTACAAAATATCAAAAATTATTAAATGAAGTAGATAATTTAAAAAAATGGCTTAATAATGGTTACCACGCTAAAATGGAATATATGCAAAAAAATTTGGATAAGAAAGAAGATCCACATTTGATACTCCCAGATTGCAAGGTTGTTGTATCATTAGGCATGAATTATTATCAAGAAATTGAATATAAACAAAATAAAGCTAAGATATCTAAATATGCTTTAGGGAAAGATTACCATTATGTAATGTGGAAAAAACTTCAAATATTTGTTGATGAATTGAAACTTATGGAAAAAAATTTAAGTTATTATTATAATGTTGATACCGGGCCAGTATTGGATAAAGCTTGGGCTGTGAAAGCAGGTTTAGGCTGGTTAGGAAAAAATTCTAATTTAATTAATCCTAAAAAAGGTAGTTTCTTTTTTTTAGCAACAGTATTTCTAAATATAGAAATTGATTTTGATGAGCAAATTATAACAGATCATTGTGGAAATTGTACAAGATGTATTGATGCTTGCCCAACTCAGGCAATTGTTGAGTCATATGTTGTTGATTCTAATAAATGTATATCATATTTAACAATAGAGAACAAAGAAGATATTTCTTTAGAATTCATAGGAAAGTTTGAGAGTTGGGCTTTTGGGTGTGATATTTGCCAGGATGTTTGTCCTTGGAATAATAAGTTCAGTGTTCCAACTCAAGAAAAAAGATTTTTAGAACATTTAATTGAACCAAATATTGAATTTGATTATTTCGATAAGTATACAAATAGCCAATTTAAGCAAAGATTTAAATTTAGTCCTATTACTAGAGCTAAATTAAAAGGTTTAATTAGAAATTTAAATTTTATAAGAGTTAGTAACCAAATGAAGAAAAATTAATCATATTAAGAAATAAATAAGAAAATTAGGAGAAAAACATGGCTAGAAATGTTAAAGTAGCAATTATAGGTTCAGGTCCTGCAGGATTAACTGCCGCTATCTATACAAGTAGAGCCAATTTACAACCAGTTTTATTTGAAGGTATGCAACCAGGTGGACAATTAACTATAACAACAGAAGTTGAAAATTTTCCAGGCTTTGAACATGGTATTATGGGACCAGAATTAATGAATATTACAAAAAAGCAAGCACAAAGATTCGGAACTGAAATTTTAAGCGAATCGATTGAAAAGGTTGATCTAAAACAATATCCATTTTACTTAAAATCTAACAAAGAAGAATATTATGCAAATTCTGTAATTGTAGCAACCGGTGCAACTGCAAAATTATTGGATGTACCAGGAGTTAACGAGTACATGGGTTTTGGAATATCAGCTTGCGCAACTTGCGATGGATTTTTCTTTAGAAATTTAAGAGTCGTTGTTGTTGGTGGTGGTGATAGTGCTATGGAAGAAGCAACATTTTTGTCTAAATTTGCTTCTGAGGTTTATATTGTTCATAGAAGAGATCAATTTAGAGCTAGCAAGATAATGGTTGATAAGGCAAAAAATAATCCTAAAATTAAATTTATCCTAAATTCAACAATAACAGAAGCTTATGGTACTAATGAAAATGGGATTAAAAAGTTAACAGGAGTAAAAATAAAAAATCTTGTAACTGGAGAAGAAACACAATTCCCAACAGATGGATTATTTTTTGCTATTGGTCATAAGCCTAATACAGAGATATTTGTTGGGCAACTTGATATGGATGAAACAGGTTATTTAGTTGTAGAACCAGGAACAACAAAGACAAATATTCCAGGTGTATTTGCGGCTGGAGATGTTGCAGATAAAAAATATAGACAGGCTATTACAGCTGCTGGTTCTGGATGTATGGCTGCAATAGATGCAGAGAGATGGTTAGAAGAACATAATTAAGTGAATAGTAGTTCGTTTTTACGTTATACTTTATACAAAAATAACTTTATAATAATAATAATTTTGTTACATTTGTAGTGTTTCTTTGAAAAATTAAGGGAATAAAATGAAATACTGTGCATTAATTCTTGGTGCTTCTTCTGGATTTGGTGCCGCAACAGCAAGAAAACTTAGCAAAGATGGCTACAATATCATTGGTGTACATCTTGACCGTTCTGCTACTATGCCAATAGTTGAAAAAATTATACAAGATATTCAGAATGATGGTAACGAAGCACATTTCTTTAATATCAATGCAGCTGACCACAAGAAAAGAGAACATGTAATTGAAGAAATTAAAAAAATTACAAATAATGAGCCATTAGTCAGAGTTGTATTGCATTCACTGGCATTTGGTTCATTACAACCTTTTATTGCTTTAAATAAAGGTGGTGAATTTATTACTCATAGACAAATTGAAATGACACTCGATGTAATGGCTAACTCATTAGTTTACTGGACACAAGATTTGGTACACAATGATTTAATGCCAGAAAATAGTAGAATATTCGCTTTAACTAGTTTCGGATCTCGTGTAGCATTTCCGTTTTATGGAGCAGTTTCCGCTGCTAAAGCTGCTCTTGAAGCTTATGTTAGACAATTAGCGCTTGAGTTAGGAAAGAAAAAAATTGCAGTAAATGCTTTAATGGCGGGTGTTACTGATACACCTGCATTAAGAAAAATTCGTGGTAACAACAAAATAATTGAATTAGCACTGGAAAAAAATCCTATGGGAAGATTAACAGTTCCAGAAGATATTGCAAATGCTATTTCAGTATTGTCTAAACCTGAAGCTATCTGGATAAACGGTGGTGTTATTCAAGTTGATGGTGGAGAAGACGCTATAAGTTTTGCAAATACATCAGTATTATAATATATAAAAAGGCTCAGTAATCATTGAGTTTTATAATCAATAGTCATTTCCAATTACTTATAATTTCAACTGTAAAAGTCAAAAAAAAGCTACCCTTGTGGGTAGCTTTTTTTAATATACAAAGCTTATTGACTAATATATTCTTCAACAAGTTTTATTACTGCTTTTTCAAAATTTTCTTGTGTATGTTCATCCATATAAGAAAGCAATTTTTCATAGCTTTTTTTTATGGCTTCCATTTTTTCATTAGTAACTTTAATACCTTTTTTAGTTAGTATAATATGAGCTTTTCTTCTATCAGATTTATCAGGTAATGTATCGATTAAACCTGCTTCGTAAAGTCTATCAATTAATTGAGAAGCAGTGCTTTGGGCTATATTTAGTCTATTAGCTAAATCATTAACGGTAATTTCAGGGAAATTCATAATTGTATTTAAAGCTCTAAATTGTTGATTAGTAACATCAACAGATAATTTTGGATTTTTCTTTCCTTTAGTTAAAGCACCTGTAAAAATTTGAGGTAATACTTTAACAATTCTATCAGCTCGGGTTTCATTCGTATTGCTGTTCATCTTTACTCCATTATATTTTTTTACTTACTACTTTTGCTTGCATAAATAATAATAGATAATCTCTTCCACCAGCTTTTGAATCAGTACCGCTTAAATTAAATCCGCCAAATGGATGACCTCCAACTAAGGCTCCTGTGCATTTACGATTAAAATATAAATTACCGCAGTGGAAATGAATTCGTGCATATTCTAATTTTTCTTGGTTATTTGAGTATACAGCCCCAGTTAACCCATATTTTGTATTATTAGCTATTTCAATTGCTTGTTTAAAGTCTTTAGCTTTTATTAAGGCTAAAACTGGTCCAAAAATTTCTTCTTGTGCAATAGTATCAGTAGGTTTAACATTTTCGAATATTGTAGGTTCAATATAGAAACCTTTATCATTTATAATATTTCCGCCATAAATAAGTTTATTCTCTTTTTTGCCAATTTCAATATAATTTAAGATTGTATTCATAGCTTTTTGAGATACAACAGGCCCCATAATAAAATTCTCTTCTGCAGGTCCTACTTGCAATTTTTTAACTTCTTCTAGTAATTTTGAAACAAATTTATCATACACTTTATTAACAATAATTGCACGAGAACAAGCAGAGCACTTTTGACCCTGGAAACCATAAGCAGAGGTTATTACACCTTTTACTGCTGCATCTAAATCAGCTTCGTCATCTATAATGATAGCATCTTTCCCACCTAATTCAGCGATAACTCTTTTTATCCAGATTTGTCCTTCATTTAATTTTGCAGCTTTTTCATTTATAGAAATTCCTACTGGTAATGACCCAGTAAATGCAATCATTCTTGTGAGTGGATGTTCAACTATTGTATCGCCTACTTCTTCACCGGAACCAGGAATAAAGTTAAGAACACCATCTGGTAACCCTACTTCTTGCATAATATCGCAGAATAATTTGCCCATCATAGGGCTATCTGAAGCAGGTTTTAAAACTACAGTGTTTCCGGTAACTATTGCTGCTGATGTCATACCAACAAGTATTGCAAAAGGAAAATTCCAAGGTGGAATAACAGCAATAACGCCTAAAGGTATATAAAATAATTCATTTTCTTCACCTTTAACAGGTGTTATAGGCTGCTTTTGTGAATATCTTAGCATTTCTCTGCCATAAAACTCAAGAAAATCAATTGCTTCTGCTGTATCTGCATCAGCTTCAGTAAAATTTTTACCAACTTCTTTAATCATCCATGCGTTAATTTCGTATCTTCTTTCACGTATAACCTGAGCAGCTTTGAATAAATATTCAGCCCTTTCTTCTGGTTTTGTCAATGACCAGGTTTTAAAAGTTTTGTGAGCTACTTCTATAGCTTTAATGGCTTGTTCTTTAGTTGCTTTGTAAAATGTAGCAACAATTTCATCTTTTTGGGATGGATTAATTGAATTAAATGTACTACTGCTTTTTACTTGTTTACCGCCAATAATAAGTGGATATGTTTTTCCAAGTTTTTTGGATATTAATTTTAAAGCTTCAGTTTGTAGTTGGAAATTTTTTTTAGATGTAAAATCTTTGATAGGTTCATTTTTAAATGCTTTTGGTTGCATATTAAAACCTTTATAATTGTTAACCATAAATTAAAACAAAAATATTTATTTTACAAATATATTTTTAATCATTTAGATAATTTTTTGAGGGCTTCTTTGATAATTTCTTCTGTATTTAATGATGAATTTTCTTTCAAAATCTCATTAATTACTTTTTCGATTGATTTTTCATGAAAACCAAGAACAAGAAGAGCTTGAACTGCTTCGTTTTTAGTGGTATAATTTGAAATGTTTTGTGTATTTCCAAATGATTTTAATTTATCATGCAAATCAATTATGATTTTTTCACTAGTTTTAATCCCAAGTCCTGGTACAGATTTTATTCTTACTACATTTTTGTTGAGTATAGCGTTTACCAATTCATCTATAGGCAATCTTGATAAAATATTTATCGCAAGTTTAGGACCAACTCCATTAACAGTTAAAAGTAATTCGAATATATTTTTGTCATCAAGTGTCTCAAAACCATAAAGCTCTAAAGCATCTTCTTTTACAACAAGATGAGTAAAAAGAAAGATTTTATCATTAACATTTATTTTTTCAGTAAATTGCAGTGGCGCAAATACTTTATAGCCAACACCATTAACATTTATTATAAAATAAGTAGGAGTTTTATAAATAACATTTCCTTCTAATGTTGCTATCATAATATTACTCTATTAGGATTATTTTGAATGAATTTTTCCCAACTATTATTATCGTTAGAATTTGTAAGTGATGTCAATTTAAATGCATGAGCAAGAGCTATAGCAATAGCGTCACTTTCGTCAAGAACTAAATTTTTATTAATATTTAAAAGTTTTTTTACCATATATTGAACTTGTTGCTTTGTCGATGCGCCATTACCTGTGATAGCTTTTTTTATTTCTCTTGGTGAATACTCGGCAATATTTACTTTTGAATGCAGAGCAGATAAAATTGCTGCACCGCGTGCGTATCCTATCTTCATTACAGCTTCAACATTTAAATGATAAAAGGCACTTTCAATTGACATTACTTCAATTGAATGCTCTTTACAAACTTTCTGAACAAATTGATAAATTTCATTTAATATTATTGGTAATTCTTTGATTTTTTTTAAATTTACTACTCCGGAATCGATATAATCTATTTTGTTAAATTTTTTTTTTATTATTCCGTATCCCATTTTATTTGTGCCAGGATCTATACCTAAAATTATCATAAATTACCCTTTGAATAAAATAATTCTTTTTCTTTGTAAATCTCTTCTAATGCATCTAACTCAACTTGCATTTGTTTTTTTGTGCTTTCAATATAATCTCTTATATCTCTAAAAGATTTTATCAATCTGTATGTTTCAGATTCTTGTAATTTTTTGATTGCTAATTCTTCTTGTTTAATATTATAATTTGTCTTTTTAATTTCAGCTATTAATTTATCTTTATCGGTTATTTCCTCAGTTTTTGGGATTAAAATATCTTGAGTTTCTAACATTTCCAGAATTTTATCAACTGTTTCAATATCATTATTTTCGTAAGCAGCTTTCAGGTCAGAAAATATTTTTTCAGCAGTTTCTTTCATGCTTTCATCTATAAGATCAGGGTGGCAAAGTTTGGTAGCTTTGCGAAATTTTGATTTAAGATCTTTTAACTGTTCTTCATTTAATAGATTTTTCCTTTTCATTTCTTCGATTTCGGCATGATATTTTTCGTAATCATCAAATGCATCGCGAAATTCATCTTTAAGTTCTTCGTTGTTTGGATCTTGTTCTAATTCGTATTTGACTAATTCTTTGCGTAAGAATAAAATTCTTTCGATGATAGTACCTACTTCAAGATTGTATAAAATTCCGAAGTCAATTATTTTTCGTTCTATATTTTCTTTTCTTTTTCTTAATTTATTCAATTTTTTATTTAGCTGTTTGAGATAAAAATTTAAAGTTTTTATATCATTTGTTTCAAAGAGATCAATCTTTTCGTTTAGGTTAGTTATTTGATCTATAAGTTTTACTACTTGTTCAAAGTTTTGTTTTTCAAGATTTTCAATTATTTGCGATAAATCTTCCTTGGTATTAAACTTTTTTAATTTTTTAGTTTCATTTATAACTTCATCATTTAAATTTAATAAAATAAGAGATCTTATCGTAATAAGTCGCCTGAAAAGAAATTTATTCATAAAAACTCCAGCAAACACCAAAATTAAAATTTTTGAATGAATTTGGTTTTATCATGAGTTCATTAAAATATTCCTGATGATTATAAACATCTGTAATAAATTCTACAGGTTCTATAGCGATGCTTTCTCTATCTCTAAATTTTAATCCATCGGCAGTAAAAATATAAACAACACCTTTTTCCTGAAATACATCTAATTTAATTTTGTAAGCTTCATCAATAAGATAAGTATGAATTTGGTTATCATTATTAATAATTAAATCTGTATAACATACATTGATTTTTCTATTACCAATTACTTTGTTTTCCAAAAAGTATAATTCATCGTCAGGGTTGAGAAGTTTTTTATAATTTTGTACAGGGCAAAAAGTTTCATCAATTAAAACAATAGTTTTTGATGGAACTGCTAAAATTAAGTTATCAATTTTTGAGCCAAGTTTAAAATATGGATGCCATCCACAACCAAAGGGAATTTCAAAATTATTTTCATTAATGCCAGATATAGTTATTTTTAAAAAATTATTTGATAATTTTAATGTGATAACAACCTTTAAATTGAAAGGATAAAAAGGAAATTCGTCATTATATAAAATCGTTTCAAATTTTAATTCAGCTTTATCGCTACATAAATTATAATCAATAAGATTAAAATCTTTAAATTTTATCAAACCGTGCATTTTAAGTGTATCTGTATAATCAGGCTGTGTAAATGAGTAAATGATATTGTGTAATTTGTAACTAAAATTTTTAATACGATTACTATAAGGCACCATAAAACAATTGCGGGCACCGGTATAAGTTTCAAATTCGGTTTCGTTTTTGTAGCCATCTAAAATGTTGATATGATGATTGTTAAGAGTAATATATAAATCAATAAATGTAAGTCCCTTTGATAATAAATTTAATTTTGTCTTTTCGTTATAAATTGAAAGACCATTATATTTACCTAATGAATAATCAGAAATTTTAAACATAATATGTTAAATCAATTTAATATCTTCTAAAAATTTAAATCTGTTACGAACATTATCGACTTCTTCAGAAGAAATATTATAAGAAATTATACCTTCGTAGTTTTCTTTATGCCCAAGATCGTTACCAAGTGGATCAAATACTCCACTAAAACCATTATAATTATTGTAAGGGTCAGTTCCTATTCTGTTAACACTTATAAAGTATGAAAGATTTTCAATTGCTCTTGCTTTGCTTAAGGCTAAATAATGTTCAATACGTTTATCTGGCCAATTTGCGATATTAATTATTAAATTAATTCTTTCTTTGGCATAAAATCTGAAAAGTTCTGGGAAACGTAAATCGTAACAAATAGAAAGTCCTATAGTAAAATCATTGACTTCGGTAATTACAGGTGTGTCCCCTGGTTTATAATACAAATGTTCTTTAGCATAAGAGAATGGATGTATTTTTGAATATTTTGTGATAATATTTCCATAATTATCAAAATGAAAGAGGGAATTATAGAAATTAAAATTATCATATTCTAATATACCAGCAAAAATGTTTGTATTTAATCTATAAGATAATTCTTGAAAAAAAGAAATTTGGTTTTGTGTTTGATTTTTAAAATTTTCTAAGTTCATAGTATAGGCGGTAAGTGTTAGTTCTGGGAAAACTAGTATTTTATGATTATCAAATTGATTATTAAGGATATTTTGGATATTAATTTTATTTTGCTCTATATTTTCAAACGATTGATTAAATTGTATTAACCCTATTTTCATATTTATTACCCTTTGTATAAAAAAAATATATGAAATATATTTAAAAAATACTTATATTTTTTTTTATAAAAAACTTTTTTAATTACTTTGAGGTATATATGGAACTAATACCTATTCTTTCAATGATTATTTTAGTTTCAACAATAGCCACATTTGGTTTAGCTATAGGTTCATATGCTATGTATAAAGTTAGAGAAAAGAAAGCAACACAACAAAAAGCACAAGCTCCAGCAACATATGAAGCAGAAGTTGTTACATCTACTGAAGTTAAAGATGTTCAACCTACACCTGTTGTTGTTAAACTAACGCAACCACAAGTTAGTAAAGCATTTGAACAGGTTAATATTAAAAAAGAAGAACAACAATCTACTCAGTCAAAACAAACAGAGGAAAAACAAGAAAGAAAAGGTGATATGCTCAGATGGCGTTGATAAGAAGAAAAATTAATCTGCCACTAATTTTGATAACAGGTGGTATATTAACACTAGTATCAATATATTTCTTTATACAGACACTACATGCTGTCTATGGTGCCTTTGGTGTAAAAGATTTATCAATATTTAATTTGTTCATATCAAAACCTCAAGGTGTTGCTATTTTTTATTCAAAATATTCTTCTGCTAATGATTCAAATTATACAAGATGGCTTAATGAAAATATTAATTCATGGGAAAAATATTTATCTTATAATAAAATAAAGCCGGAAAGAATTGATGATAAAGATTTAGAAAATGGTAAATTTAAAAAATATCAGTTAATTATTATGCCAGGTGCCAAAGCATTATCCGATAATGAATTGCTAGAATTAAGAAAATATATCGAGGATGGTGGGTCTATACTTACAACGGGTTCTTTCGGTACTTTAAATGAAAAGAAAGAATGGCGTGGTTGGGATTTTGTTATGACTGTTTTTGGTTCTAATTTTACTCACGAAATAACGCCACAAAAAGCACGTTCTAAGTATCATACTTTAAGAGGTAATACACCTCTTACGGCTGGTATTCCTGCCGGTTATCCTTTAAAATTGACAACAGTTGATAATCCTATTTGTCTGGAAGTAATGGAACCAAGAGTTAATCAAGCAAGTACCTGGTACAATTTTAGATATGAAGAAGGTTTGGTAGAAGAAGGAATTAAGAAAAATGCAGGTATAATTTATGGAACTTATGGTAAGGGACGCTTTGTATGGTATGGTTTTGAAATTACAAATATTGTTGGCGAAAACGAGGATTATGGATACTTCGAAAAGTTAATAACAAATTCTTTGAATTGGCTAAATTATAAGCCAATAACTTATGTCGTAGATTGGCCGCAGAGTTACAAAGCTGCTGGAATTTTTATCATTAAATTGGATGATAGTCTCAATAATTTCTATAATATATATAATTTTTGTAAAACAAATAATTTTACCCCTACATTTTTAGCAGAAAAGCAAACAATAATAAAATATAGTAAAGAAATATTACCTTTGCTAAAAATTGGTAATTTAGTTCCTATTGTTGATGTAGGATATCAATATGATAATACCACAAAAAAATATTCTCCTTATGATTATAAAACACAATATAATGCAATAAAAGATATAAAAGATTTTATAAAAAATAAATATGGTATTGAAATTTATGGTATTTCTGTTAAGCAAGGTAAATTCGATATGAATACCTTGAAAGCATTAAATGATGCCGATCTTAAATATTTACTAACAGATTCTTTGACAGATAGATCATTACCTTATGCTGTTTTTTTTAAGAAAAATCCTATTATTGTTTTCACAAAAACTGCAAGAGATGATATTGAAATAATTAAAAATTATAATTTATCTGAACCAGAATTCCAGCTTTATACTTACGAAGAAGATGTTGACAGAATTTTATTCGAAGGTGGAGTGTTTTTGCTTAAGAATAATACTTCTTTGCAATTAAAAAATGAGTATTATTCTGTAATACCACAATTATATGAATATATGAAAAGAAATAATTATTGGTTAACTAATCTTTCTCAACTTTACAATTGGTGGTATATAAGAACACATTTAGGCTCAAGAGTTGAAAAAATTACCGAAAAAAGATCGTTTGTAGTTATATCAAATTCTAGTAATTTTGATGCAGAAAATTTTTATGTTTATGTGGATTTAAATCAAGATACAAAAAAGATAGAAATTTCATCCGATATTATAGGACAAGAAAAACCAGAAATGAAATTGTTTGGGAATAAAATCTTATTAAAAATTAAAAAGTTATCATCCAATAGTTCTCTCTTTTATTACATAGATATAGTGAATTGATATGAAAAGAATAATTTTATTTATCGTTTTTATTTTGCAGCTATTTGCGAATAATAAAATATTATTATTCAAACCTTTAGATAAAATACAACCTAGTGAATATTCGGTTATTTCCAATAATAGTTTTCAAAATATTGAGTTTTTTTTGATAAATAATAAATATAATTATGATTTTCAATATCTTGATAATCTTGATAAAATTGATTCACTGGCAAATTATGCTTTGATTATTTTGCCGAATTATTCGGTAATAAAAACTGAAGATTATAAAATTTTGAAAAAAATGAAAGAAAATAGAGTTCCATTTATTTTATTCGGACAAATATATTCTATAAATAAAGATAAAATTGAAAACGTTACAGAAGATTTTGGTGATTTTGAATTCATTGATTATTTAAAGACATCAAATGTTTATATTAGTTCAAATACAAAATTTTCTAGAAATATTCCAACAGGGCTTACCGATTTAATAGTTATCAAAGATTCTATCCCGGGATATCGTTTTGATATGCCAATAGTAATTGCCGAAAAAAAATTAGAAAAATGTATTTTGGGATATCAGGATAATATTCTTTATTCTGCAATAGATTTTAGTGACTTACCTTTGAATGATCTTTTGGTAAATTCATATAAAAAAATTATTGCCAATTATATTGATTATCAACTCAATATTCCCGTTATTAGTAAGCATTTTATAAAGACAGATAAGCAAATTATTTTCATAAATCTTGTAGTGGAAGATGTAAACCAGCCAATTTCAGAAATGCTAGATACATTAAATAAGTATCCAATTAATTTTATAGCAACATCTAATTTTAGAAATTATAAGCCATATATTAAAAGTTATATTGATTTTATCCCTGTATTATATGAATCTGATTATAAATGGTATGGAAATAATTCACTAATTCCTAAGTTTAATAAAATTTGGGATGATTATAAAAAACAAAACAACTTTAAATATTTTATTTATAGATTTTATGGCAATAATTTAAATAGTTTACAATCTGAAAATTTAGAAAAATTAAAAATTCAGATTTTAATCAGTGATTATAATTTATCAAAAAGAATGATTGGGAATTATAAAGATATTTTTTATATAGGTAGACTAAATAATACCGTAAGTGATTATTTTAATCCTAATTTAAATAAGGATACATTGTTAAAGATAATTGAAAACGATATCTCTGTTAATAGATATTTAGGAATTCCATATAATTTTTATTTAAATGATCAGATAAATTATCCATCTTTTCACTTCAATATTGATAAACTTCACAAAACAATTAGAACGCTTTCAGAAAAATCAGAATTTATGCTTTACAGTGATTATTATGACAAAGTAAAAGAAATAGAAAACTGTGGTATTGAACTAACAACTGAAAGACGAAACAATATCTTACTTATTAAAAATAATAGCAAAAAAAATTTAGAAAAATTGTATATTAATATTTTAATACCTAAAAATATAAAAAAATATCGTTTCAATACAAAAGATAAACGAATTACAATTTTAAATTTATTAGATGATTATTTAATAACAATCGAAAATATACAACCAAATGAAACAATTAAAATACCATATAAAGCTGATTAGCATATTATTTATTTTTAGTGTTAGTGGTTGCGCCGAATTTTTTGTTGATTCTGAACCAATTAAAGATGATAATACAAAACTATCATCTTTTATCCCTAAAAACCTTAGTATTCAACAAATTAGTATTAATAGATTTGTTATAAGTTGGGATGCAACAACTGCTAAAATTGATGGTTATGAAGTATGGCGAAAAAAAGAAAATGAAGGTTATTTGTTACTCATAAAGTTGCCTGCTAATGTAAATTTTTATGTGGATACAACAGAAAAACCATCAATTACACACTATTATAAAGTAAGATCATATAAGGATACAATACTTTCTAAATTTTCTAATGAAGTTTCAACAGCATATTGGACAAAAATACCAGCACCTTCCAACTTAAAAGCAGTTGCAAGTGGAATTAATAGAATTCGTTTAACGTGGTGGGATAATACAGAAGACGAAGAATTTTTTGTATTAGCGTATAAACCAAACTTCCAAACTACTTATAAAGATTCTATTATTATTGAAAAAAACAGTGAGTTATATTATCTTACAAATTTAAAATATACAGAAGATTATAATTTTAAGATACGAGCAGTTAGTAGCAAAGGAAGATCTCTTTGGAGTAATGAAGTTACTACAAAGCCAATTAGCTGGAATTCTACGCCTGCTACACCGGTATTAAGCTATGAAATAGATTCCAATAAAACATTTATTAAATTAATTTGGCAGAATCTTGGAAATGGTATTAATTATGAACTAGAAAGGAAAATTGAAGACGACCACTACAGAACAATTTATGATGGTAGCTCATCGGAATTCATTGAAAGAAGCATATATTCAGGTAAAAAAATGTACTATAGACTTTCTGCCTATTCCACAGCTGAAAAAGTATATTCGGAATTTTCCAACATAATAGAAATAACGGTGACTAAATGAATGAAAAGCTTTACAAGTTTTTGGTAAATTCTTGTAATAAGCCAACTATAGTTGTAGATATATCAGGTGTAATTTTATTTTATAATAAATCAGCACAAAATCTTTTTAATATTCAAGAAGATTATACCTTACTTTTTGATCTTTTAAATGAAGATAGTATAAAAGATTTACGAGAAGCTATTAAATATGTGAGAGAAACTGATGAAGAGTTGGAAATAGAGTTAAAACTGGATAATAAGGAATCTTATGTTTTAAGGATATTAAAAATAGATGATAAAGATTATCAGGAAGTTTATTTATGCACTTTTGAAAAAATTAAGAAAAGTTTATATGATATAAAAACATTTTCGGGTGATAATAATTTATCTTTAAATCAATTTTTAAAATATTTAATAGAGTATTCAAGCGATTTAATTTTTATAGTAGATGGTTTGGGTTTTATACAAGATGTTTCTGAAAGTTTTTGTAAATTAATTGAAAAAAATAAGGAAGATATTCTTTATACCTCTTTTTATAATTATTTAAATGAAAATGAAAGAATATTTTTCCAAAACACAATTAAAAATGGTAAAGAGTTTGAACTAGAAGAATTAAGAGAAACATATTTAGAAATAGGAAATAAAATAGATGTTAAATATTATTTCCTTAAAATAGAAGTTGAAGATAAAGAAAATTATCTTATTATTTGTATACCACTGCATTATAATACAATAACAATAGAAACATCCAACAAAGTTATAGATATTAATTTACTGCGTAATATTTTACATGATGTTAATACACCTATTAATGTCATTTTGTTATTCATAAAGGAAATTTATGATAGCATAACAAATCCATCAGATGAACAAGAGATAAATTATAATATTATTGAGCAAAACTCAAATTATTTATACAAAATACTCAATACGTTTGCAGAATTTATTAGTTTAATTGAAAATGATGGACAAATTCAACTCAGTAAATTTAAATTTATTGATATTTATCCTGATATTGAAGAGGAAATTAATAACCTTTCATCAAAATATAATATTGAATTTAGCTTTGCAAAAATGACCACAACGGCTTTTATTCAAAATGATAAAGATAAATTATTATCTTTAATCAAAAATTTTTTGAATATTGTTGCTATTGCACAAATTCAAAAAATAATATTTTTTTCGGCATATCAAGAAGGAGAATATTTTATCATATCAGTTAAAGATAACTTTACTAAAGCTAGTGATGATTTTCTAAAAATATTTTCGATGTTGTTTGTTGAAAATAATGATAAGACGAGAAAAGATTTAGGTATATCTAAGTTACAGCACTCATTAGTATTAAAATTAATAGATTATTTAGGACTTAAATTAATTATTAACAATAGTGAATTTGGTATTTCTATTCCATTATCTTTTCAAAATTCTGAAAAAGATGAAGTTTTACCAAATAGCATAAAGCCAGAAGTAATTGTCTCAAAAGAAGATAATTCTACTGAGGGAATAACTAAACAACCAGTTATAATAGAAAAAAAAAATTATGAAGATTTAAGTTGCATTTACATCGAAGATCAGGTGGATTCTCAGTTATTATTTAAATCTCAATTTAGTGAATTGAAAAGAGTAGACTTTTCTACCAGTTTTGAAGATGCAATACCGATGATTAAGTCTTACAAATATGATTTTGTTGTTTTGGATATTAATTTAGAAGGCGAGTATAACGGTATTGATGCTATGAAGATTATAAGGAATACTAAGGGTTATGAAAATGTATTAATTGTTGGAGCAACAGCATTTTTAATGTCCGGTGATAAAGATATGTTTTTAAGAGCGGGGTTTGATGATTTTGTCCCAAAACCGGTAACAAAAGATAAATTATATCCTATTTTAAAAAATAGATTTAATTTTTAATTTTTTTTAGTATTTTTGTAATCAAAAATAAGTAAACTATGAAAAAGAGAACATATTTAATCTTAACACTCATCATATTTAATGTAATTGGGTGTATTGATTATTATCAGGAGTTTGAATTTAATAAGGATGGTGAAGGCAAGTTTTTTATTCATTACTGTATGAAAAGAAAAAATAATTTTTATGATACTACAATAAGTAGGCAATATAACGATAGTGTTTTCATATCTAAATTTTATCAATTTAATCCTGATACATTAAAAAAATTATACAGTGCAGATTTTGTTAAAGATATAGTGGTTAATAGTTTTTCTGATTCAGTTGATAATACAATTCATACTCAAATATCATTTAGCTTTTCTGATGTAAATAAATTATCTGAATTACCACCTCTTAGAACATTTGATATAAGCTATAAAGATGGTGCAGAAGGGCAAAAGGTATTTAGAGAATTTATACCTCCATTAAATGCTTTCTTTACAGTGCCAGATTCATTATTAACCTTTAAAGTAGTTGTATGGTTGCCGGGTATTGTTATCACTCACAATGCTCAGGAGTTATATAAAAATAGATTGACCTGGGAATTCCGACATAGCGAAATTGGAACAGGTAAAAATCTAATTGCAACGATAAAACCATTTAAATTGAAAGAAACACCAAAATGGTTGTACTATTTAAGTGGGAGTGTTATTCTTATAGTATTGTTTTTCTTGTTTAGACGAAGTAGATAACTAAGACAAAAAAGCAAACTAACTTATTTTTAAAGCTAGGTTATTAAATTTAACTTTTTATAAAAAAGAAATTTAAGAAAAAGTTAAACTATATAGTTAAATGCGATTTATTAACTTAAATAATCAAGGAGATAATTTAATGAGTTGGTTCACAAGAGCTCTGAATTATTCTGTAGGGAAAAAAATATTAATGGCCCTAACAGGATTATTCTTAATCACATTTCTTGTAGTCCACTTGACAGGAAATTTAATGCTTTACGGTGGAGAAGCGGCATTTAATAATTGGGTAGCTACACTTGAAGGCCCATTAGCTCCTTTTATTAAAATTATGGAAGTTGTATTAGTTTTAGGTTTTGTCCTCCATATTTATGATGGTGTTCGAGTTACATTGCATAATTGGGGAGCAAGACCAGAAGGGTATCACTTTAAAAGAACAGATCCAGGTAGTTCATTTGCTTCAAGAACTATGTGGGTTTCAGGAAGCATAGTTTTTATATTTTTGGTTGTACATTTAAGAAACCTTTGGTTTGAGTTTAAATTTGGTGCAGTTGCATTAGGAAAAGTTACACCTTTTCAAATTACAACACAAGTATTATCAGATCCAATTTATGGAACATTATATTTAATTGCTTCTGTAATATTGGGTTTCCATTTATGGCATGGTTTCCAAAGTGCATTCCAAACTTTAGGATTAAATCATAAAAAATATACACCAGCTATAAAATTTATTGGTAAAGCATATGCAATAATAATTGCTGGTGGATTTGCATCATTGCCATTATATTTTATGATTATAGGAGGTAAATAATGTTAAAACTTGATTCAAAAGTTCCTGCAGGTGATATTCGCCAAAAATGGAGCAATCATAAATTTAATATGAAGTTAGTTAATCCTGCTAACAGAAGAAAATATGATATTATAGTAGTTGGTTCTGGTTTAGCAGGTGCATCAGCTGCTGCTACATTAGGTGAATTAGGTTATAATGTAAAATGTTTTACATTTCATGATAGCCCAAGAAGAGCCCACTCTATTGCTGCTCAAGGTGGTATTAATGCTGCCAAAGCATATATCGGAGATGGTGATTCTATTTATAGATTATTCTATGATACTATCAAAGGTGGTGACTATCGTGCAAGAGAGGCTAATGTTTATAGATTAGCTGAAGTTAGTGCAAATATTATTGATCAATGTGTTGCACAAGGTGTTCCATTTGCAAGAGAATACGGTGGAATGTTAGATAATAGATCATTTGGTGGTGCCCAGGTTGCTAGGACATTTTATGCAAAAGGTCAAACTGGTCAGCAATTATTACTTGGTGCTTATAGTGCACTGAATAGACAAATTGCTAAAGGCACTGTTCAAATGTTTAATAGAAGAGAAATGGTTGATTTGGTTGTTATTGATGGCTATGCTAGAGGTATTATTTGTAGAAACTTAGTAACAGGCGAATTAGAAAAATATTCAGCACATGCAGTTATTTTAGCAACTGGTGGTTACGGTAATGTATTTTATCTTTCTACTAATGCTAAACATAGTAATGCTACTGCTATTTGGAGAGCACATAAAAAAGGTGCTGCGTTTGCAAACCCATGTTTTACACAAATTCACCCAACATGCATTCCACAACACGGTGAAGAACAATCTAAATTGACTCTTATGAGTGAATCTTTGCGTAACGATGGTAGAGTTTGGGTGCCAAAAAATCCTGGCGATAAAAGACATCCTAATGATATTCCTGAAGAAGAAAGAGATTACTACTTAGAAAGAAAATATCCATCATTTGGTAACTTAGTACCAAGAGATGTTGCATCAAGAAATGCAAAATTTGTATGTGATGAAGGACGTGGTGTAAATGAAACAGGGTTAGCTGTATATCTTGATTTTGCAGATGCAATTAAAAGAAAAGGACGTAAAGCAATTGAAGAAGCTTATGGTAACTTATTTGATATGTATAAAATGATTACAGGCGATGATCCTTATGAAGTGCCAATGAAAATTTATCCTGCTGTTCACTATACAATGGGCGGTTTATGGGTTAATTACAACTTAATGTCAACTATACCAGGTCTTTTTGTTGCTGGTGAAGCTAACTTCTCAGATCACGGTGCTAATAGATTAGGTGCAAGTGCACTTATGCAAGGTCTTGCTGATGGTTATTTTGTTCTTCCTTATACTATTGCTGATTTCTTAGCTACTCATAAACCAGCTAACGTGACAACAGATCACGAAGAATTTGAAAAAGCTAAAAATAATATACAAGATTTTGTTAATAAATTAATGTCTATCAAAGGTAATACTACAGTTGAAGAATTCCACAGAAGACTTGGAAAGATTATGTGGGATAAAGTAGGTATGTCAAGAAACGAAAAAGGATTAAAAGAAGCTATTGAAGAAATAAGAGCATTAAGAGAAGAATATTGGAGAGATGTTAAAGTTACTGGTTCAGCTGATGATTTAAATAATGTTTTAGAAAGAGCTGGAAGAGTTGCTGATTTCTTAGAATTAGGCGAACTTATGGCAATCGATGCATTGCATAGAAATGAATCTTGCGGTGGCCACTTTAGAGAAGAATATCAAACACCTGAAAACGAAGCTTTAAGAGATGATGAAAATTTTGCTTATGTTGCAGCATGGGAATTCAAAGAAGTAGGTAATTGGAAATTGAACAAAGAACCTCTTGTATTTGAAAACATTCAATTAAGTCAAAGGAGTTACAAATAATGGCTAGCAAGAAATTATCATTAACACTGAAAGTTTGGCGTCAGCCAAAAGGAAGTAAAAAAGGTGAGTTTAATGTATATCAAGTAAGTAATATATCTACAGATGCTTCTTTTCTTGAAATGCTTGATGTTCTCAACGAACAATTACAAAAACAAGGTGAAGATCCAATAGCATTTGAACATGATTGTCGCGAAGGTATATGCGGTAGTTGTGGTATGTTTATTAATGGTAGAGCACATGGACCATTGCAAGGTATTACAACTTGCCAGTTGCATATGAGACATTTTAATGATGGGGATACAATTGTTATTGAGCCATGGAGAGCAAAACCTTTTCCAGTTATCAAAGATTTAATTGTTGACCGTTCTGCTTTTGACAGAATCATGCAAGCAGGTGGTTATATTTCTGTAAATACTGGTTCAGCTCGTGATGCAAATAATATACCAATTCATAAAGAAACAGCTCTTGAAGCTTTTGAAGCTGCTGCATGTATTGGATGTGGTGCTTGTGTTGCTACTTGTCCTAATGGTTCAGCTATGCTTTTTGTGAGTGCTAAAGTTTCACAGTTAGCCTTATTGCCACAAGGTCAGGTAGAACGAAAAGAAAGAGTTGAAAAAATGGTTAAACAGATGGATGAAGAAGGATTTGGTTACTGTTCTAATACTTATGCGTGTGAAGCTGAATGTCCAAAAGGAATTCCAGTTTCTCATATTGCAAGATTGAATAGAGAATATATAAAAGCCAAATTAAGTTCAAATAACGTTGGTTTATAATAAAATAGGCTGGCGAAAGCCAGCCTATTTACTTTTAAGGGGTTACAATTAAGGGACGGGGGACTTTTAATACATCGTTTATAATTTCATAGAAAGTTTCTTTTGGTAATGCACCAACTGCCATTTGTGGACGATCGTCAACGGGTATAAATAATAATGAAGGAATACTTCTAATTCCAAAAACAGCGGCTAATTCTTGTTCTTCTTCTGTGTTTACTTTGTAAACTTGAATTTTGTCGCCATATTCTTTTTGAAGTTCATCTAAAACTGGGCCAACCATTCTACAAGGTCCACACCATTCAGCCCAAAAATCAATTATTGCTGGTTTTGTTCCTTGATATTTCCATTCTTGATTTTTTTCATAATCAAATACTTTTTCAAGGAATGTTTGTTTTGTTAAATGTTCAACTGCTGCCATTGTTATTTTCTCCTTATATATTTATTTTCTTATTAGTTTGATACATATGGATAATAAAAGTTACAAATTGTATCGAAATATTTTAGCTTCATAAATTATTTATCGTGCATGAGTAGGATGTATTTAGTTTTAAAAAGTTTCAATATTTTTTGTAAGTTCGATAATAAGCTTAAAATGTTCTTCTGCAACAGGTGTTATGGATAAACGATTACCTCTACGTGCAATTAATAAATTTGATAATATCGGGTGATTTTTAATTTCAGATATAGTTAAAATTTTTCTAAATTCTTCAATAAATTGTATGTCAACAGAATACCAAATTGGTTTGTTTAGGCTTGCTTTAGGTTCAAAGTATTTACTTTTAGTATCAAATTGAGAAGGATCGGGATAAGCTTCTTTGACTACTCTGGCTAAACCAACAATACCTGTTTCAGCATCAGCATTGCTGTGATAAAATAGAACTAAATCATTAATTTTTACTTCATCTCGCAGAAAATTTCTTGCCTGATAATTTCTTACACCATCCCAAACTGTAGTTTGATTGGGCGATTTTACTAAATTATCGATTGAAAAAACGGATGGTTCGCTTTTGAATATCCAATATTTCATTAATACACCTTTTTTTTTTATAACAATTATGAACTATTTAAAAGTTCTAATAGTTTAAAATATAAAAAAATAGTATTTTTGTAAATAAAAAAAATAGTATTATGATGACTTTGAAAGGTATGACATTAGAAGAATTAGAAAATTATTTTATTATTATAAATCAACCAAAGTATAGAGCTAAGCAAGTTTTTAACTGGCTATATAATCACAATGTATCGAGTTATGATTTAATGAATAACATTCCTAAAGATTTAAGAAATTATTTAACAGAAAATACAAATTTTGATACATTAACTACTGAAAAAATTAAATTTGATGACATAGAATATACGCAAAAGATTGTTTATAACACATTAGATGATAAAAAAATAGAAACTGTTATAATTCCTGATAAAGATCGTGTCACATTGTGCATATCAACTCAAGTAGGCTGCCCACTTGATTGTAAATTTTGTGCCACTGGACAATTTGGTTATAAAAGAAATTTATCAGCTGGAGAGATTGTTGATCAATATTTTATTACTCAACGTAGTCTTAAACAAAAAATTACTAATATTGTCTACATGGGGATGGGTGAGCCCTTTATTAATTTCGATGCAACCTTAAAATCATTAGATATTTTTACAAATGAATTAGCTACAAAATTAAGCAGGCATCATATTACTGTATCAACTGTGGGAATTCCTGATAAAATCATTAAACTTGCTGATTCTAAATATAGAGTAAAACTTGCATTATCATTACATTCTTGTTTTGATGAAATAAGAAGTAAAATTATGCCAATAAACAAAAAATATCCATTAAATGATGTTATTGATGCATTAAAATATTATTCTCAAAAAACTGGACAGAGAATAACATTCGAATATACTATGCTAGATGGAATAAATGATAGACTGGAAGATATAAATGCTTTAGTAAAATTAACTAAACAATTACCATCGAAGGTTAATATAATTCCTTTTAATAGTATTGAGCATATGATTAAGGATCCAAATTCCCTTTCGGCACAACTTAGGCCTACAAGTCGTGAAAAAATAGAAGAATTTGCCAACATTTTAAGGGATAAAAACGTAACTGCTTTAGTTAGAAACACACAGGGGAATAAAATAAAAGCTGCTTGTGGACAACTAGCTTTGGCAAATGATTAAGTGGTTGGTGTTGGTGCTTTTGAAAAACCAACTCTATCCAATTTTCCCCAGGTCATTCCAAGTCCTATGAATTCTTCTATTGTTGCCATAACTTTTGTAAAATCTATTATTAAAATGAAAAATAGACGATATATTACTGCATAAAGAACGAGATCATATTCTTCGCCTTCTGTAGCAACGCAGAACAAGGCAGTTGTTACATCAAGTATGGCTATAGTAATCCACCAGTAAAAAATTAAATTAGACATGCCAAAGAATAAGGCAACAACAATAAAAAAGATATTAGCTATTAAATTCATAGTTGGCCAAATAAGTGCTTCATAAAACATTGACCATAGTGTAAGAAAATTTGGTAAATTCGATGTAGGGTCCCACAATAAATGTTTATGCTTTCTTAAGGATTGTAAAATACCTCTTGTCCATCTATATCTTTGTTTAAGTAGGTTGTATAATTTTTCTGGTGCTTCGGTGTAGGAGATTGCCATTGGTTCGTATACTATTTTCCAACCAGCTTCACTAATATTTAAGGTTAAATCTGCATCTTCAGCAAATGTATCGTGGCTATACCAACCTGCAGCAATTATAGCTTTTTTTCTAAAAATTCCTATTGGGCCAGGTATAATGTTAACAGTTTTCATAAAACTTTGTGCGTTTCTGGCCATATTTAAGCCTTCGATATATTCCAATGCTTGTAATTTTGTGATGAGATTATCACGGTTTATTACTTTTACATTTCCTGCAACTGCTCCAACTTCTGGGTGTTGGAAATGCCTTATACCTAATTTTAATGTTTCGGGTGATAATATTGAATCACCATCCATACACAAAACAAATTCTGCTTTTGAAAATTGTATACCTGTGTTTAACGCTTTTGATTTTCCGCCGTTCTTTTTATTAATTAATGTAACTTTTATTGTATTTCCATATTTACCTTTGTGTAAGCCTACTAATTTTTCAGCTTGTTGGGCCGTATCATCGGTTGAACCATCGTTTACAATTATAATTTCGAAATTAGGATAATCAAGCTGTAATAATGAGCTAATTGAGTCGAATATCGTTACACCTTCATTGTAAGCTGGAACAATAATTGATACAAACGGATAAAAATTTGATTCTTCTTGATTTGTATATCTAACTACATTTAAGAAAGATAATATCAAAATAGCAAAATACCTTAGTAGTAAAGCAAAAAGAAATAGTGTTAATGCTATAACCGTTGTATAAACAAATAAACCACTCCACGAAAGTACAGTATAAGGAAGGGTAAATAAAATTATTAAAAAAGATATTATAGATAAGGACCCTGATATAATCATTAACCTTAATTTTTTTTTGCCTTCATCTTCATGTGAAAAAACTTTGTTTTCTTCAAAATTTTTGAAAGTTTGAATTGTTTTTGATGCACTCATAAATTAATTTTTTTTTGTTTTATAATATAACTAAAATCTATTAATATAACCAAAATGAATTTTCAAGTTGTTAAAATTTTCGTTATAGGGTAAAGAAATATTAACGGAAAACATGCCGTTTTTTGTTGAAAAAACACTTCCTAAACCATAACTTAATAAAAAAGTATTAGCTTTTAGCAATTCGGTTCTATATATTTGTACATATCCAATATCAGATAATATATAAAAGTAAGATTTATTTGTAGTATACAATCTAATTTCGTTGTTGGCATAATTAATTAAATTTCCTCTAAATTGAATTTCTCGATAACCTCTAACACTACTAAATCCTCCAACGCTAAATAAATCATTATAAGTTATATTGTTCCCTGTTTTATTTCGTGAAATGATATTTGTATAAAAATATAAATTGTTGAATATTTGTGTTAGATATTGAAAATTGAAAAGTAATGATTGCTGATTAAAATTCTTTTTAACACTTTTGTTAGATTTTTGAATTGTTGTTAAAGTTAGTGAAGCAAAGTAATTATTCTTTAATGGGAATTGAGTATTAAATTTCTCCACAGAAAAAGTAAAAGAATGCAAATTGCTAAAGTATTTTGGGTATTGCGAGTTAATCAAATTAACATTTGGAATTGAGTTTTCGTAATGTAAAGTGTAAGAAAAACTAATATCTGTATTAAAATAATATTCTAAACCAAAATTATAACTATTATTAATGAAGAGCGTATCATATTTATTCTGAGTAATTTTAATGTGTGCTGATAAATCATAGTTAAAGATAAATGGTTCGGTATATTCTATTGAGAAATCAAAAAAGTTTTGTTTGGGTTTATTCCAGTAAAAGAAAAATTTTCTTGCAGTGCCAAATAAATTTAAAATTGAAATATCAAATTTACCAAATAGTTCTTGTTTTTTATTTTGTGTTTGAGTAAAACCTAAAATTCCATCAAAGTATGTAGATTTTGTCTCATCTATATAGAGTTTTAAATAAGAATTTCCGTTTGTATCTAATACAATAATTGGTTTATTTGATAATTGTAAAAAACTGTATTTACTTAATCTCTTCGGAATATTTAAGATGTTGTTATATATAAAAATCGAATTAGGGTATATATCTATTATATTGTATAAGGTATTTTCTCTAGTTGATTTTAGACCAAAAAACTCTATTGCTTTGATTTGATATTTCTTGTTTTGGTTAAGTTTGTATGCAGGGTTAATAATGATTTTAGAGGAATTGTATGAATAAGATATACTATCCAAAGAGTAACTTACAAGTGGGTAACCATTGTTTTGATTTAATAATACTTGATTGAACAGGTGGGTAATATTTTCTTGATTTTTTATTTCATAAGTAAAGTAATTAGATGCAAGAACCAAAATTGTATCATTGTAAAATTTGATATTTAAGGATGTATCAATTATAATATTATTGTGGAGAAGATAAGTAATAAGTGCTTCTTTATCGTTTAATTTTGCTTGTGTAATTAGTAGTGTATCTTTTTGATTTGTTTTAATCAAAATTTTATAATTATTTGATAATGTAATTGAATATAATAGGATGATGAAAAAAACTATGTAACGCAAATAATGAAAAGTCATTAAATTTTTGTATATTTAAAAGTTAATTTTTAGATACAAAAATAAATAAAAAAAACTAATTTTCGGGGTTAAAAATGGAGCAACCAGTTATTTCAGTGGGGATTTTAACAAACAATGAAATTAAGTTTGAATTTCATGGGGACTATTTTGTAAATCAAACAAAGCAAATAGTCAATGGAAGATTTAAAGCGACTATACAAAATAAAGTTATAACTGTAGAAACTGAAAACCAAATTTTGACAAGCGCCGACGAGATAATTTTTACACCAACAGATTTTAATTCAGCTACTTTTGTATTAAGAGATGTTATTATTGGTATAGGGTTTCATTGGGAAGAAAAAGAAAAACAAAGTTTTCAGGGACAATTAAAATTAATTAAACAAGATGATAAATTACATGCTATTAATATTATTCCAGTTGAAAATTATTTGGAAAGTGTTATTTGTTCCGAGATGAGAGCAACTAGTTCAATGGAGTTATTAAAAGCTCATGCTATAGTATCCAGAAGTTGGTTGCTTGCACAATTGGAAAAGAATAAAGAACTAAAAGAAAAAAGTGTTAATTATGTTACAACTTTACAAACTGATGAAGAATTAATTAAATGGTGGGATAGAGAAGATCATAAACTTTTTGATGTATGTGCCGATGACCACTGTCAAAGATATCAAGGTATAGCAAAAATTTATACGGAAGCAGCCAAAAATGCTGTAAATGATACAGCTGGAATAGTGATAACAAATAAAGGTAAAGTTTGCGATGCAAGATTTTCTAAATGTTGTGGTGGAATTTCTGAAAATTTTGATCTTGTTTGGGAACCGGAGTTTAAAGATTATCTGCAAGCTGTTGTTGACTGGAAGCATACACCAGATGAATTCGAATTAGATTTAACCAACGAAGATGCTGCTACAAAATGGATTCTGGATACACCACCAGCATTTTGTAATACTGATGACGAAAGTGCGTTATCACAAGTTCTTCAAGAATATGATAAAAACACAACACCAGATTTTTATAGATGGGAAGTTAAATATACTCAGGAAGAAATTTCTCAACTTATTAATAAAAAAATTGATATAGACTTTGGCAATATTATTGATTTAATTCCAGTTGAAAGGGGAAAATCCGGAAGGCTTATTAAATTAAAAATTGTAGGGACTAAAAAAACATTAACAATTGGGAAAGAACTATTAATAAGAAAAGCATTATCTCCAACTCATTTATTTAGTTCGGCTTTCGTAGTATTTAAAAAATATAATTCTGATAATAATGTGCCATCAGAGTTTATAATTAAAGGGGCAGGATGGGGGCACGGTGTTGGATTATGCCAAATTGGTGCTGCTATGATGGCAGAAATGGGATATAAATTTGATGAAATTCTTTACCATTATTTTAAGAATATAAAAACTGAAAAAATTTATTAAGAAAGGATATCTTAAATGAAAATTGCAAAATCATTCAAATGGGAAATGGGACATAGGTTATCATTTCACAAAGATAAATGCGCAAATATACATGGACATTCTTATGTTTTGGAAGTTGAAATGGAAGGTGATATTTTGCAAGATGGAATGGTCCTTGATTATTACCTTTTTAATGTAATTATTAAACCTTTAATTAATGAGTTGGATCACTCCTGTGCTCTTCATAAAGATGATACTGAATTTATTGAGTTCTTTAAAAAGATGAATATGAAATTATTTATTATGGATAATTATCCTACTGCTGAAAATTTAGCTATCTATATTCTTAACTACATTAAAAATAAAGATTTGCCAAAAAATATTAAAAAAATTAAAGTAAAAGTGAAAGAAACAGAAAATACATATGCGGAAGAAGAAATATGTTTGTAATTACGCTACAAAATGGTGTTAAAATATGCTTATAAAATATAATGATGATTTCTCAATTAATGTTAATTATCCGTATTTAAATAAACCAAAGCATGTTATTATATTTGTTCATGGTTTTACCTGTTCATCTGATGATTGGGAAAAATTAATTAAGTTTTTGCAAGATGATATCCTGTGCATAACTTATGATTTACCAGGTCATGGGAAAACCACAACGCATGATAACTTAGATTACTATTCACAAGATTTTCAATTAAAAATAATTGATTTTGTAAAAGAATTTTTCCAGTTAAACAATTTTGGATTATATGGTTATTCCATGGGTGGAAGAATAGCATTAAACTACGCACTGACAAGAAAAATAGATTTCTTAATTTTAGAGAGCACATCTCCTGGGATAGAGAATGCTGATGAAAGAAAACAACGATATGAAGAAGATAAAAAACTAGCAGATTTTATTTCCCGACAACCATTAAAACTTTTCGTTGATGAATGGATTAACAAAGATATTTTTAAATATAAACAGCTACTTAATTCTAACGAAATTGAAGAATTAAAACAAAAAAAATTAAGAAACGCAAAAACAGGCTTAATTAATTCCCTGCTTGCTTTAAGTCAGGGTTTTATTGAGCCTGTTTGGAATAAATTAGAAAATTTAGACTTCCCTGTTTTGTTATTATCTGGTTCTGAAGATGAAAAATATTCAAAAATTCATAAAAGAATGAGCAACAGCTTGCCTAATGTTCAGAATGTTTCAATAAAAGGAGTTTCTCATAATATACATTCCATAAAAGCAGAAAGCTTATCCCAATTTGTAAAAGCTTTCATTGCTAATTTGTAGTCAGTGGCTTATTTTTAAAACTTCTAATTTTAGCAGGATATGCAAAAACAGTTACAGTTACTTTTTTATAAAACAAAAAATAACTATCTACAACTATGCTATATGATGGTGTGACTAATAAATCTGCTTCTGGCGCTTTCCTAAATGCCTTAAAATTTGCTGCTGCTTTTACGATATCATAACCTGTATTATCGTATTCGTTAGATTGATTGAAATACATGAAATTGTCATCTCCTGCAATGGGTATAAAATGAAATAAATAACCACGGCTTGCTGTGGCAGATATTTTATTATCTGTATACACTTCCAATTCCGGGATTGTTTCATATTTAATGTTTGTGCCCTGGTTTAATTCAACTATAGAAGAACATCCATAGAAAAATAAAGCAGTTAAGAATATTATTAATTTTTTCATAGTTACCTCAATTTTTAAAAAAATTATTGTTAAAAATAAAAAAAAATCATTATTTTTAAAGCAAATTTTTTGGATATATTATGAAAAAAATATTTATTACTGTTATATTAGTTACGAATATATTCTCGCAAACTTCTAAGATGCTAACCTACAACGAGTTAAAAATATTCAATGCATATTTCCCTTCTTCAGATATATGGAATTCAAATAATATTTTCTTACCATCAGTTAATAGTTTTAATAATGAAAATAATTTTTTCTTTTCTTTTTATAAAAATAAAGGCGAAAAGTATAATTATTCTTTAAGATTAGATTTACAAAGTTCATCATTTTCTTATTATCAACTATATCAAAATAAGCTTCAATTGTATAATGTATCAACAGGTTTTGGAGATAAAGATTTTAGTTTTGGAGTAGGATATACTTTCTGGAAAGGTGAAAAGCAATTATATCAAAAAGAAAATTTCTATACTTTATCTACAACTTTAAGACCGTTTAAATATCTTTCTGTAAGTTATGGAATAAATTCTACTTTTAAAGATAAAAACAATAGTTCATATGGAGAAGTTGGGATTAGACCATTTGGAAATGATATTTTAAGCGTGTTTGCTGATGGAGAAATTTATAAAAGCGATAAAAGTTGGAGTTATGGTATAAGTAGTAATTTAATCCAGGGAATGACTTTTTATGCATCTTATAATTCAAAGCATTATGTTTCTTTGGGCCTCTCATTGCAACTTAATAATTTAGGTATCTTTTCATCTTATGCTAGTCATTCAGGCGATAATATTACATCTAACTCAATTAGATTAGGAACATATCATTCTAATAAAATTATTCAATATATTGAAAAAGAAACAGTTAATAAATATTATAAGTATGAATTAAATAGAAATATAAATTATCAAAGATATCAATTTTTTGATAATTCTTATACTTTGCTAGGTTTGTTAAAAGAATTTGAAGCAATAAAAAATGATATATCAATCAAAGGAATTGTGATAAATACATCTGCTATGTATGTAAATCGTGAAATGATATGGGAGCTAAGAGAAAAATTAAAAGAGTTGAAAGATAATGGAAAAAAAATTATAATCTATATAGATAATGCAAATATTGATATTTATTACTTTGCTACAGTTGCAGATAAAATTGTTATGGATCCGCAAGGAATGTTATCAATTACAGGATTTGTTACTGGTAGAAGTTATTATAAAAATATGCTTGACAAAATTGGGTTAGGTTTTGATGAATTGAGATTTTTTGAATATAAATCAGCAGTAGAAACTATTTCAAGAACAAGGCATTCAACTGCAGATAGTATTCAAAGATTTAGAATGATTGAAGTTTTTTATGAAACATATAAAAAAGATATTTGTGCGGCTAGAAATATTAAAACAGAACAATGGGATACATTAGTTAATAAATATATTTATTATCTCCCCAAACTTGCGTTAGAAAATAATTTGGTAGATGTTATAGCCAGATGGAGTGAGTTACAAGATAATAAAGAATTGTTTGAAGAAAAACCTACAATTGGTAAATTCTTTTTAACTAAAGAAGATAACCAATGGAGTAAAAAGAAAAAAATAGCAATAGTTTATGCTATTGGTGCTTGTGCTATGGATGAAGGAATAACAGCAAGAAGATTAGTAAATGATATGAAGCAAGTTATGACAGATGATGATATTGTTGCTGTAATATTACGTGTAGATTCTCCGGGGGGCGATCCTCTTGCTTCAGATTTAATTGCTGAAATTATTAGAAAATATAAAGATAAAAAACCTGTTGTGATATCTCAAGGTATGGTAGCAGCATCTGGTGGGTATTGGCTCTCTATGTATGGCACAAAAATTGTTGCATCACCTTTGACTATTACAGGTTCAATTGGTGTTATTTCTGGATGGGTTTATGATAATGGCATCAAAGATAAACTTGGTATTACAACAAGCAAAGTGCAGATTGGTAAATTTGCAGATATGGGTTATCCGTTTATTCTACCAATATTACCTATAGGTATACCAGATAGAAAGTTAACCCAGGAAGAAAGAAAACAAATGGAAGAAGGTATCAAAATTATGTATAAAGATTTTGTCGATAAAGTTGCGAAAGGTAGAAATTTAAAATTCGATGAAGTAGAACCAAACGCACAAGGCAGAATATGGATGGGGGAAGATGCTAAGAATATTAAACTGGTTGATGAAATTGGCAGTCTCCAATTTTCAATTAATCTTGCTAAAAAATTATCTAAAATAAGCGATGATGAAGAAATTGTTCTAATAGAATTTCCTAAACCGGGTTTATTTAATTTTCAAATATCTGAATTATTGGGAATAAAATCTTATATTACTAATAATCATATAGTAAATTATTTTAAAGATATCCAGTACCCTAAAGCAGTATTACCATTAGACTTGTATTTAGAATATTATCAAACAAGTGGGTTGTAATTTGAAAGAAAAAATATTAAAAATATTGTTTTTGATATTACTTCTTAATTTCCCAGTATATTCATTACAAGAATATGATGAAAATGAAATTAAAGCAGCTCTTATACATAAAATTTTAACTTATGTAGAATGGCCTAGTAATGCTGTATTTAAAAATGCTGAATTCCTAATTAAAGTTGTTGGATTTGATGAAGTGGCAAAAATATTGGCAAAAAAACTTAACAATACAATAATAAATGGTTTAAGAGTAAAAGTCGTTGTCTCTAATCCAAGTGATGATTTATCTGATGCTAATTTAATTTATTTATCTAATATCAGTAAAATTAATGCACAAAAAATTTTAAATAATAATGCTTATGCGCCTATTCTAATTATATCAAATGAATTGAATTATTATAATTTAAATTTTCATATCAGTTTATTTACAGTAGAAAATAAAGTTAAATTTACTGTAGATATGGAAGCAGCAAAAAAATCTAATTTGTTAATAAGTTCGAAATTAGTTCAAGTTGCGCGAAAGTATGGAGAAAATTGATGCCATTGTTACAATTAAAATCTATTAAATCAAAATTTATTGTTATAATACTTAGTTTAGTTTTAATACCTTTATTCCTTTCTGATTTTTTTATTTTTTATAGAGATATAGAAATTTTAAAGAAAGCTACAAAACAATCAGCTGAGACAACTTTAGATTTAGTGTGTGAAAACTTAGTTGCACCTTTAGATTTTAGAGATATTAACGAAGCAGAAAGACAATTAAAAATTGCAACCAATATTGATTATATAAATGGAATTAGAGTATATGATGATTTAAATAATTTATTTGTAAAATATGGGGCAGAATTTTCATTAGACAATATATCAAAAACGCAAAAAGTGAGTGGTGATAAGATATATATATTTAGAGAAATCAAATTTAAAGATAGAGTAATTGGTAAACTTGTTGCAGAAGTGAGCTTATCAAAATTAAATATTGAAATTAGAAATTATTTAATATTTTCTGTTTTACTAACATTTGTTATTCTCATATTAGTAGTTATAATATCACTTAAAGCACAACAACTCTTTTTAAAACCTATTTATGATCTAACAAATATATTCAAACGTATTTCTGATACAAATGATTATAATATTAGAGTAACCAAAATTACTTCAGATGAGTTTGGGCTTCTTTATGATGGTATTAATAATATGCTGGAACAAATTTTAAAAAAGGATGAAGAAAAAAGTAAAATTCTTAAAGATTTAGTAGAAAGTGAAAAATATAATAGAACACTTTTTGAAACAATTCCAGTTGGTGTTTCTGTTATTGAATTTGATGGCAAATTTGTTGATATAAACAATGAGTTTTCTAATATATTTGAATATAATACAAATGATATACCTAATTTGAACTTTTGGACAATCCTTAATCTATCAAACTCACAAAAAGAAGAAGTTATTTCATTCATAAAAATAAAGGGATATATTGAAACTACTGAACTGCCAATATACAGTAAAAGTGGAGTTCCAAAATTTGTAAGATTTGGTGCTGTTATTACAAATATTAATGAAAATGATTATATACTTACATTCTTTGAAGATATTACTAAGCAAAAAGAGATTGAACTCACAATTAAGAAAAATCAAGATAGATATGAAGCATTGATTAAAAATACTTCTGATGTTATAATTGTTTGTGATGGATATGGTAACATTAATTATATAAGTCCTTCATTTAAAAATAATTTTGAAGTAGATATTAACGATATAAGTCACTCCAATATAAATGAAATAATTACTAAAATCCTTAATTATGATGACACCATATTAACATTGTTTAATAAAATTCCTTCAGGAGAAACACAAATAATTCAATTTGTTTACCAATTACCAGAAAAGAAACCTAAATATTTTGAGGCACTAATAACTAACCTATTAGAAAATAATTCTGTAAATGGTTACATTTTAAATATCCGTGATGTTACTGAAAGAATAGTTAAAGAATTAGAAAAGCAAAAGAAAACCAAGGAGCAAATTTACCAATCAGAAGCTAAGTTTAGAGTAATTTCTGATAATGTACCTGATGTTGTAGCAATAGTAGATTTGAATTATAATGTTTTATATATTACACAATCGTCTTTAACTCTATTTGGTGTATCGCCTGATGATTTACTTAATAAAGCTATTATAGACCTGGTTGACGATAAAGATAAAAAATTATTTGAAATGCAGATAGAACAAGTCTTAAATAATTTTGAACATAACACTATTGAGTATAAATTGATTAGAACAGGTAAAATGAATGAAAAATTCTATGCTGAAGTAACTATGGGTGTTATTATAGATGATGAAAGTGCAAGAATTGTAGTTACTATTCGTGATATCGAACAGAAAAAATTAGCTGAAGAAAAGTTAAAAGAATCTGAAGAAAGATTTAGATTCCTGGCAGAAACAACAGGGGATGTATTATATAGATATAGATACGATGTTTTGCAGTATGACTATCTAAGCCCAGCTATTAAAGTTTTAACTGGTTATACATTTGAAGAAATTAATCAAATCGGTCTAGTAAATATTACAATAACCGTAGAGTATCCTGAACAATTGGAAGATGATGCAGGTATTCAGCTTCTAAATGAAAATAATACAAGGACAGTTGCACATTATCTTATAAGGACAAAAGATAATCAAGAAAAATGGATAGAAGATCACGCTTTTTTATGGAAAGAAAATGATAAAATTATTGGTACAGTTGGTATTTTACAAGATATAACTACAAGAAAACAATTAGAACAAAAACTTAAAGAAAGAAATATTGAACTAGAACGCGCTCTAGATGATTTAAAGAAAATGCAATCTCATTTTATTGTTACAGAAAAATTAGCTTCAATTGGTCAATTAACAGCTGGTGTTGCGCATGAAATAAATAATCCGCTTGGATTTGTATCTAGTAACTTAAATAGATTTGAAGAATATTTCTTTGATTTATATGATGTCTATAAAAAATGGGCATCTACAAAAGATATATTAGTAAAATTTGAAGATTATAAGAAAATAGTTGATGAAATAGAAAAGTTTGAGAAAATAATTGATGTAGATTATATTTATAACGATTTTTCGCATCTAATGCAAAATAGCAAAACAGGTATTCAGAGAATAAAATCAATAGTTGAATCACTCAGAGGATTTTCATACCTTGGCTCAGCAAGTGTTTCTATTGCAAATATTAATCAAGCACTTGATGAAACAATTGTGATGGTTTGGAATGAAATAAAATATAAAGCGATAATAGAAAAAGATTATAGTGAGATACCAGATATTGTATGTAATATCGGTGAACTTAAACAAGTGTTCGTAAATTTATTAATTAATGCTTCTCATGCGATAGAACAAAATGGAATAATAAATATTAAAACTTATGATGATGGTAAATATATATATATAGAAATAGCTGATAATGGTTGTGGTATACCTGAAGAAAATTTACATAAAATATTTGATCCATTTTTTACTACAAAACCTATAGGAAAAGGTTCGGGGCTAGGACTTTGGATTTCAGCAACAATTATTTCAAAGCATAATGGGGAAATATCTGTTAAAAGCCAAAGAGGGGTTGGCACTACTTTTACGATTAAATTACCAATTAATGTTTAGGGTTCTATGGAAAATATTGAAAATAGCTCAATTATAATAGTTGATGATGAACAGCCCATACTTTCATCCCTTAAAAGCCTATTAAGAAAAGAAGATTACGATATTACAATAGTTGATAACCCTAAAGAAGCTATAGGACTTTTGTTTAGAAATAAGTATGATATAATTATTTCTGATATGAGAATGCCAGAAATTAATGGTATTGCAGTTTTAGAAAAAGCTGCTGAATTTAATCCTAACTCGTTTAGAATTATTCTAAGCGGATATGAAGACAAAAATATTGTTTTTGGAGCAATTGCAGTCGGCTATGCACATGCTTATATGTTAAAACCCTGGGAAGATAATTTTTTAAAAGATGTACTAAAAAGATCATCTAGAATTGTAAAAAATATTATCAAAGTTGATAATAAAGATTTTCTCGGTAAATTAAATTCATTACCTGTTGAAAATAAATATCTAGATTACATAAAAAGTATCATTAATAATGAAGACGTATCAATAGAACAAATAGCAAAAATTGTGGAAGAATCTCCTGGTTTACTTTCAAAAATTTTACACTTGGCTAATTCTGTTTATATTGGTGTTGTTGGTAGAATAACGTCTGCTAAAGAAGCTATACATTTTCTTGGGCTTAGCTATGTATTGTCTTTATTAAGCACATTTGAAATTTTGAATAGTTATTACAATAGTTTGCCTATAAGTGTTAAAAATTTTATTTCTGAGTGGCTTAATATTGCTTCAAATCGTGCAAAAATTTTCGAAAAAATTATTCCTGAGTTTGATAACACTAAAAAGGATGTTGGATTAATATCTTGTATGTATTGGGACTTAGCTCTTCTAATTGAGGCTTGTTTATTCCCGGAACAAATAACAAAAATCCAATCAAATAAATATTTAAATACTCGTGAGAAAGCGAAAGAAATTTTTGGAGAAAATTATTTTTATCTTGCTACATTGTTGCTAGAAATGTGGAATTTTCCAGAAAGTATTATTCATAATATAAAAGATGTGATTAATAATAATTACCAAAATAATTTGGTGCAATTAATTATTTTATCCGATATGATTACGTTGAATATAGAAATAAATGATAAATTCCCTTCGGAAATAAGAGAAAAATATTTATATTTAAAATCTAAAAATAAATTTAATTAAAGTTATGAACAACACTTTTATACCAAATAAAAAAGTTTTATATATTGATGATGAAGTACATTTATTACATGCTTTTAAAGCTTTAATGAGAAAAGAAGATGTTGAAGTTTTTATTTTAGAAGATTCTACTAAATTTCAAGAAGAAATAGAGAAAAATGGGCCATTTGCAGTTATACTTTGCGATCAACGAATGCCGGGGCTCAAAGGAGTAGAAATTTTAGAAAAGCTTGCAACCACTCATCCTGATACTATTAAAATTTTAATTACTGGGTTTTCGGATTACAATGATACTTTAAGGGCTATAAATACGGGAGGTATTTCTAGATATATTCAAAAACCATGGAATGATGCTGATTTAAAAAATACAATTAAAGAAGCTATTCATAATTACAATTTATTACATGAAAATAAATTTCTTATCGATGAATTAAGAAAAAACAATTTGTTGTTAACAGAACTAATAGATGGTGCTTTAATTAAAACAGTTAAATTGCTAAGTGACATTTCAGGATTTACTAATCAAGAAGCAGCTGCACAAACTATACGTGTTAAAAAACTTGGTAATGCTATTTTATCTACTTATAAAAACTTATCTTTTGATGAAAGATGGCATGTAACATGCGGTTTTGAATTATTTAATTTAGGTATTTCATTGTTGCCTGCATGGTTACAGGTAGCAATTGCCAAGGGTGGGTTAAATACAATAACTCGTTTTCCTGCTGCTAAATCACATAATATATTAGCTGCCAATCTTTTAGATACGATACCTCAATTTTCGCCAGTTGCTAATATTATAAAATACTATACTAAAAATTATGACGGTACCGGTGAACCAGAAACAGATAATATTTCAGGTGAACAAATACCTTTTGGTTCTAGATTATTAAGAATAGTAATTGATTATGATAAACAGGCAAATGCTAATTATAAAGGAGAAGTTGTTTTAAGAGATATGATGAAAAATCCAAATATTTATGATGTGAAAATAATAGAACATGTTCTTAATAATTTAAAATCTCCACAACATGAACCACCTGTTGAAATGCCTAAAAATCAACCTATAAAAGTTAATCTAACAAAATTACAATCTGGAATGGTATTATTAGAAGATATTGTATCAGAAAAAGGTACAACACTTGTTTCTAAAAATATAACAATCACCGAACTAGAAATAAACTTTATAAGAATATGGGCTAGTGCAAGAAATGAAAAGATAAAAGAACCTATAGAAGTTATTATTAAATAATTATTCAGTTGAATTCAATAAGGCCATTGCCTTATCTATTCCCAAATGAGTTCCTGTAATAACAAGTGTATCTTTAGCTTGTAATATTTCTTTACCACCTGGATTACTTATTGTTTTCCCATCTCTTATTATTGCGATTATTGTAGTGTTTGTAAGGGCTCTTAAGTTTAATTCCTGTAATGTTTTATTTATATTTGGGTTATCTTCAGTAATGTATATTGTTTCTGTTGTACCTTGTGCCAATATACTTTCTACTATAGAGTTGATGTTGATTTTGGAATCTTTATCTCTTAAGAATAAATAACCTTCATTCCTAAAAATAGAAATTTGTTTCATGATAATATTTAAAGGTATATGATATTTTTCAAGAACTTTACTGAAGATTTGTAAAGATGTTTCATATTCTTCTGGAATAACAACGTTAGCTCCATTTTGTAAGAATTTTTCAACTTCTGAAACAAATTTTGTTCTTACTATTGAATAAATTGAAGGATTAATACTGTGTGCTAATTTTTGTATATGAAGTGAAGATGTTATATCTGATGATGTTAAGACAAGTATTTTAGCTTCCTTAACACCTGCCGATATTAAAACTTCTTCTCTTATTGCATCTCCAAATATTATAGGTTCAGTATCTTTAAATTTTTGAACAGTATCTGGATTTAATTCAATAATTGTATATTTAATACCGGTTTCTTTTAATACTCTTGTTAAATTTTGTCCTGTCAATCCGTAACCTACTATAATTACATGATCTTTATATTTTGAAGTTTTATTATCAATATTTATATGTTTAAAATAGAAATGGGGATTATTAAAATAAGTCATTAGGAAAGGAGAAAAAATCATAGTTATTACTGTTGAGCTTAAGATCAAATTTGATTGGAAATTTGATAAAATATTATGAGATTCTCCAGCTTGAAGTAATAAAAATGAAAATTCACCTATCTGTGATAACAATATTCCACTAATAATTGCAATCCTATTAGGGAATGGGTAGAATTTTAGAATCATGTATACAACAATAAATTTAATTAAGATTATAGATAAAGTTATAGCTAAAATCAAAATTATATTCGATGCAAAAAAAATAATGTCAAAAATTAGTCCGATGGCTACAAAAAAGAAAATATTTAGAATATTCTTAAAAGGCAATAAGTCTGCTACAATTTGATAATTGTAATCTGAATCGCTTAAAATTAAGCCTGTTATTAAAGCTCCAACAGCTAATGAAAAACCTAATTTATGAGTTATTATTGCTGTTATCAATATGATGATAAAAGAACCGATTGTAAATATTTCTGATGAGCGAAATTTTGCTATAAAGTGTATTAGCTTGGGTACTATTATTTTGGCTGCTATAAAAATACTTGTGATTAAAATTATTGATAATAATAACTTACTAATAAGTGTTTGAAAATCATAATTATTAACATTGCTCCCTAACAAAGGCAAAAATAATAAAATTGGTAAGATATAAAGATCTTGCGTAATGCTTATGCTAAATGAAATATCTCCAATAGGTGAATTTAATTGTTTTGTTGAAATTAAGTGATTCATTATAATTGCAGTGCTGGACATAACAATTATTAAACTTATAAATATACTTTGCCTGATATTAATTCCGAATAATAAAAGTAATATTATAACTAATGAACTTGTTATTAAAAATTGTCCATTACCTAAAATTGTAACATACCTACCTAATTGTTTTAATTTATTTAATGAAAGCTCAAGACCAATAAAAAACATTAAAATTGTGATACCAATTTCTGCTAAAATATCAATTGTTGAAGAATTTGTTATTATCTTAATACCTTGTGGCCCTATTAATATACCAAGGATGATATACCCAATTATGTTTGGAATTTTTATTTTATTAGTTAAATATATAACTGGTATTACCAATAAAAACAGTATTGCTATTTGATTTAATAGTTCCATTTGATATATTAGTTTTTTAAAAAAAATTAGATATTTAAATGTATAGAAATTATTTTATTTTAGCAAGATATACTAAAGAATTAAATGATATTCTTCCTCAATCAATAATAATTAATATTTTTACTCATCAAAAAGATGTTTTAAATATAACCCTTAAGACAAAAGATAATGAGTTTGTTACTTTAGAAATTTCAGTTAATCCTGGTTTTCCATATATTAGATTTTTTCATAAAGAGATTAAAGTAAAAAAATATGTTAAAATTTTTGATGAAATTATCGGTAGAAAAATATTAAATATTAAAATTTCTAAGAGTGATAGAATTATAAAATTTGAATTAGGAGGCGCAATCCTTTTTTATGCAATACGTGGAAAGTTTACAAATGTTTATCTAATGGACACGGAATTTATCAGCTTTACAAAAGTTGATAATAATGAATTAAAAAATATTTATAATGAATTTAATTCAAATGTGTTTGTTAATAATGTCGAATTTCAATTCAATAATAATTCGATTTTATCAGTTGAAGATATCGAAAAACTAAAGAGAGATTATCCAATAATTTCTAAAGAAATTTGGTTGGTATATAAAGAAAATAATTGTCAATCTATTGATGATCTTAAAAATATTTTAGAAAAATTATTAACAAATGATTTGATTGTTCTTAAAAGAAGCAATAATATTTTGTTTGCTGTTGAAGGTTTGCTTTCAGATAATAATTTAAATGATGTAATATTATACAAAGGTAATTTGGTAAAGAATGTATTAAATAAATTTATTATTGAATATCGTCAACAAGAGAACTTAAACAAAATATATAAAAATATTACTGCGCATTTAACTAAAGAATTAAACAAAATATCTAATACTCTAAATCATTTGAAAAACTTCTTTGAAAATGAAAAATATGATAAGTATTATGAAAATATAGCTAATAATTTGATGATTAATATCAACAATATCAGGCCAGGGATGGATAAAATTAGTATGGTAGATATTTATACACAAGAAAATTTAGAAGTGAAATTGAATCCAAAGCTATCTGCATATGAAAATGTCAATTACTATTATCAAAAACAAAAAGATTACAATAAAGAAAAGATTGTGAATCAAAAAAAGTATGAAATACTTTCAGAGAGATATAATCAATTATTAGAAATTCAAAAAAAATTAGAAGAAGCAAGTTATCAATCATTAAAACAAATTGCTGATTTTTTAGGAATAAAAGATAAAAACTTAGTAGAAGATAATAAACCAAATATAACAGATAAATTTCGTCACTTTTTAATTGATGGTAAGTATGATTTTTTTGTTGGTAAAGATAATGAAAGTAATGATTTATTGACAGTTAAATTTGCAAAACCAAATGATTTGTGGTTACATGTAAAAGGTGCCGCCAGTGCACACGGTATATTAAGAAAGGTAAATTTAAAAGAAAATATCCCTAATAAAGTTATTGAAAAAGCAGCGCAAATAATTGCATTTAACAGCAAATTAAAAGGCAGTAATATAGTCCCTGTAATTTGCACACAAAAAAAATATGTTGTCAAAAATAAAAAAATGGAAATAGGAGAAGTAAAAGTATTAAAGGAAGAGCAAGTGCTTTTAGTAAGACCAGCTCTTCCAGAATAAAAAAATTATGTTTACTGTTTTGGTGTAAGAGTAACAACAGGAATAATCATTTCTTCTAAGGATATACCCCCGTGCAGAAATGTATCTTTATATTGGCTGAGATATCTATGGTAATCGTTTGCATAGACAAGATAAAAATCTTCTTTGGCAATAATAAAATTAGTCATTAGACCAAGTTTGGGCAATTTGTAATCTTGTGGATTTGTTAAAAATATTCCTTGTTTAGAATCTATTTTAAGTCCTTTGCCGAATTTGAATCTCAGATTAGGAGTTGCTGATTTATCTCCCATAATTTTAGCACCGCGTAAAGCACGAATGCTACCATGATCAGTTGTTATAACGACTTTTGTGTTTTTCATCTTTGATATAGTTTTTAAAACAGAGAAAAGAGAAGAATGTGTAAACCAGGTATGTGTAAGAGATCTAAAAGCGGCTTCATCAAGTGAAATTTCTTTTATTATTTGGGAATCGTATCTACTGTGTAAAATCATATCAAGAAAATTGTAAACAACGGCAACTAAATGAGAATTTTGATAGGATAAAAGATTGTTTTCAAATCCTCTACCATATTCAGGGTCAATAATTTTTATATATTTGAGTTCATTTCTTAATTTTATTCTTTTACGATCTAATAAAAGTTGTAGTAAATCCTTTTCATATATATTTTTACTTTTTTCGTCTGTTTGACTATCATCATTTATCCACATGTCTGGATAATAAGTATAAATTTCTGATGGGAATAACCCACTAAACAATGAGTTTCTAGCGAATTCTGTGGCTGTTGGTAATATTGCAAAGTAGTCGGTTCTTTCAATATGATAAAAATCATTTAGTAAGTTTTGCATTACTAACCATTGATCTAATCTAAGACAATCAATTACAATGAAAAAAAGTGTTTGGATATTATCAAGAAGTGGGAAAACATGACTATTTACTACTTCGGTTGAAAGAAGTGGTGTATCTGGAGAATTGGTATTTGTAATCCATTTTTTATAATTATTTTCTATAAATTTCCCAAATTCTTTATTGCATTCTTTTTTTAAGTCATTTAATGTTGCTCTTAAATCATTTGAATTATGTTGATCGAATTCGAGGTCCCACATTACTAATTTATTGTTGATTGCTAGCCAATCTTGCCATGTTAATTCTGATTGTAAAGAAAGAGATATTTCTCTGAAATCTTGTAAGTAATCTTTTGCGATATATTCACTGGAAATTTTCTTTTTTTCAAGAATTTTTTTTATTACAAGTAGCACTTGAGATGGATTGACGGGTTTTATTAAATAATCAGTTATTTTGCTTCCAATAGCTTCTTCCATTAAATTTTCTTCTTCACTTTTAGTAATCATAACAACGGGGATGTTTGGATTAATATCCATTATTTCTGATAATGTTTGTAAGCCTGTTAATCCTGCCATCATTTCATCTAGAAAAATTAAATCATAATCATTAGCTTTAACAAGCTCAATAGCATCCTCTCCGTTTGTTACAGTTTCAACTTCATATCCTTTTTCTTGAATAAACATAATGTGAGATTTTAGCATTTCAATTTCGTCATCTACCCAGAGTATTTTTTTCATTTTTTCCTCAAATTTATCTTCCAATAGTAAATAAAAATATTAAAAAAAACAATATTTTATTATATTATTATTTTGTATTTTTTATATTGATGTATAACATTAATAATATAAGGTAGGGGAAAATGGTAGATGTTATTTTAACGGGGGCAATATTAGTAATTTTTTTAGTAGCTTCAATTTTGATGTTTTTAAGAAAATTACCTGCTTTGTTGGCATTACCAATAATGGTAATTTTAATGCCTTTAGTTGTTGGTATTTCTGGTGGTGATATTTTTCAATATGTTGTAGGACAAGGTTCACTGAAGTTAAACGAAGCTTATACAATAGCAATTTTTGGTGGAATTTTAAGTATATTACTCCAAAAAACAGGAATTGCTGAAAGTTTCATTAAAAAAAGGTGCAGAGTTAGCAGGAGATAATCCTTTAGTAATTGGCATTCTTATGCTTTTGCTTATTTCATTATTATTTACAACAATTGGTGGTTTGGGTGCGATAATAATGGTTGCAACTATTGTTCTACCTATTATGAGTTCTGTAGGTATTAGTCCTATAGCTACAACTGGAATATTTTTATTTGGGTTAAGTATCGGGGGTATTTTAAATCCAACAAATTGGGCATTATATACTGGGACTTTAAAACTGGAGTTGTATCAAATTACTCCATTTGCGATGAAAATGTTTGTGATTGCATTTATGGTATCTATAGCTTATATTATTATTCAATTGAAATCGGATGGTTCGAATATTAACATCAAAAATGTTATATTAAAGATATTAATTTTTGTGTTTGTAATTTTTGGAATAATCTATATTTTTAATTCCTTAAGCGAAAATTTACAGAACAAAATAATTATTGCAATCAATACGGTGTTAGAATATTTGAAATATTTGACAATTTTATTTATTTTGTTTACCTTTTTACATAGTTTTTATAGAATTTTAAAAAACAAAAATGATGAAATACATTGGTTGGCTTACATTACTCCTTTGATGCCATTGCTTTTTATTTTAGTTTTTAAGATACATCCAATTGGAGCATTTACAATTGGTATAATTTATGGTTATTTATCTACATATCGCAAAAATAGTTTTAATTTGTTAATTAAAAGTATGTTTGAAGGCGGGTCTTCTGTTATGCCTGCTGTAATATTAATGTTGGGAATAGGAATGTTGCTGGTATCAATAATGGGGCCTGATAGTAGTGTTTTTAGAACAGATGTAAAGGTTAATAACAATGTTGCAAAAATTATTTTGCCTAAAGATTTTATAAAATCTCAAGATGATATTGAACATTTATTAATTAAATATGATGGGATTAAATCTTATGATGTAAAATTAGCTTATAACACTAGTTTGGATACAATTACTGTTCTTGCAAAAAAACAAGAAGCTAATTTTAAAATTGAAATTAGGAATTGGAAAGTATTAACAATTTTACAACCGTTGTTTGCTAATTTGGTACCCAAAAATGGGCTTTCGTTTTTAATAATTTTTTCATTGCTTGCTCCTTTATCTCTCTATAGAGGTCCACTGAATGTTTGGGGAATGGGATATCCTGTAGCTACGGTGTTTTTATCAAGTGGAATGCCAGCTATATCAATAATGGCTTTATTGATATCAGTTGGGCAAATTCAGGGAATAAGTGATCCTACGAATACTCAAAATGTTTGGCTGGCTAATGAGATGCAAGTAGATGTGCAAAAAATACTTTGGAATACTTTACCTTATACCTGGGCTATGGCAATTTTAGGATTAGCGCTAGCATCGATAATTTATTATTAAATATAGGTGTAAAATGAAAAACAAAAAAATTTATGTAGCTGGTCATAGCGGAATGGTTGGTTCCGCATGTGTTAGAAAGTTAAGTGAAAAAGGCTATCAAAATATTTTAACCGCTACACATAAAGAGTTGGATTTAACTATTCAACAAGATGTTAATAATTTTTTTAAGAACAACAAACCAGAGATCGTAATTGTTGCGGCTGCAAGGGTTGGAGGAATTCTTGCTAACAACACCTATCGTTCAGAATTTATTTATGAAAATTTAATGATTGAAGCTAATGTTATAAATGCTGCTTTTAGAGAAGGAGTAGAAAAATTAATATTTCTAGGTAGTTCATGCATTTACCCAAAACTAGCTGCACAACCATTAAGAGAGGAATATCTTCTTTCTGGTTATCTAGAACCAACAAATGAACCTTATGCAATTGCTAAAATTGCTGGTATTAAATATTGTGAAGCTTTATATCAGCAACATAAAGTAAATTTTTATTCTTTAATGCCAACTAATTTATATGGACCTAATGATAATTTTGATTTTGAAACATCACATGTTATGCCAGCATTAATTAGAAAATTTCATGCAGCCAAGCAAGGGCAATATTCAAAAGTTATAGTATGGGGAACAGGAAATCCGAGAAGAGAGTTTTTATATGTTGACGACTTAGCCGATGCGATTGTTTTCTGTATGGAAAACATCAACGCTGATGATATTTACAGTAAAAATATATCTCATTTAAATGTTGGAACTGGGCAAGATTTAAGTATAAGAGAATTAGCTTATATGGTTGCTGAAGTTTTAGATTACACGGGACATATTGAATTTGATAACACCAAACCAGATGGAACTCCACGAAAACTTTTAGATGTTAGTAGATTAAAAAAGCTCGGTTGGGAATATAAAACTGATTTAAGATCCGGTATAGAATTAACATATAAATGGTTTACCGAAAATTATCAAAACATTATTGAGAATAAGTAATATTATTTGCTTTGCACCATTTAATTATATAGTTTGAATATTCTTCGAATTTAAATTGTTCCCAATCTTCAATTAGGTCGAGAGTATTTAATGTTTTTAAAAAATTATCCATAGTAAATTTATTTTTTAGTGAACTACGAATTTGATTTGCGGTGGCTTCATCTATAAACATTAAAAACTTATTTACTAATTCGCTTAAATTAATATCTGTTTGGTCTGGTAATGAAATATAGTGTTCTGGGTGTTTATGAAATTCGGGTGTTTTACCCCTTACGATTTTATAAGTTGATAAATTGAAAAAAAGAGGTTGGTGATCTCGAACGATAATTTGTTCGACTATTTCTTTAATTTTAATTGTATGTTTCATAAAGCCCCCTAATTCTAAAATTAATATAACATAAAAAAAATATAAAATCAAAAAAAATTATATATGAAAATTAATAAACCAAGTTTTGTAGTAGATAGGAAGAAAGCAGTTAGTAATATTAAAAAAATATTTGAAAAAGCTAAAAAAAACAATATTTCATTAAGGCCACATTTTAAAACTCATCAATCTGCAATGATTGGAGAGTGGTTCAGAGAATTTGGAATTGATAAAATAACTGTTTCGTCTATTGATATGGCTAAGTATTTTTATCAAAATGGATGGAGTGATATTACAATTGCTTTCCCTCTTAATATTTTAGAAATTGATGAGATAAATAATTGTTTTGAATATTGTAATTTAAATTTGCTTGTGTGTGATGAGGATACAGTTTTGGCTATGGGGGAAAAACTCAAAAGAAATGTTAATGTTTTTATTGAAATTGATATGGGGATGAATAGATCTGGTATATATTATAATAATTTTACAATAATTGAAAATCTGATTGAAACTATAACTCATTTTACACATCTTAAATTTAAAGGATTTATAACCCATAACGGGGAAACTTATAATTTAAACAAAGAACAGGTAAAGGAAAATTATTATAAAATCATAAATAATATTAAATTGTTAAAAAATCGTTTTGGGAATAGTATTGTTTTTAGCATAGGTGATACTCCAACAGTATCGATTGTTGAAGAATTTGATGATTCGATTGATGAAATAAGACCTGGTAATTTTATTTATTATGATTTAATGCAATATTTTATAGGTTCGTGTAAGCTAGATGAGATTGCTGCATATGTAATAGCGCCTGTTGTATCAGTTGATAAAGAGCAAGGGAAAATTGTTCTATATTGTGGTGCTGTGCATCTTTCAAAAGAAAGTATAAAATTAGAAGATAAAAATATTTATGGGCAAATTATTTTAATCAATGATGGAGAAATTAAATATACAAATAATTATATAATTTCTTTATCACAAGAACACTCAGTAATAAAACGTAAAGATGATTTGCTCGATGGGATAAAAGTAGGAGACCTTGTTGGAATTTTACCAGTGCATTCATGTTTAGTAGCTGCTATTTTTAAAGATAAAATAAATATCATGGATGCAATCAATGAATAAAGATAAAAAATAATTAAAAAAATAAAAAAAAATTATTATTTTTGTAAGTTGGATAAGTTGGGCTGGGCAATCGCTTAACTTTTATAAAAGTTAAGAGGAAAGTCCGAACACCGTAGAGCAGGTTGCCAGCTAACAGCTGGGGGTATAAGGCGCAAGTCTTATGCTACAGAAAGTGCCACAGAAAATATACCGCCTCTGAAAAGGGGTAAGGGTGAAAAGGCAGGGTAAGAGCCTACCGCATTATCAGTAATGATAATGGCAGGGCAAACCTCAATTGGTGCAAGATCAAGCAGGGGGTTGGGAGTTATCCCTCAAAGTTGCTCGCTTTGCATTCCCCCGGGTAGATCGCTGGAGCATCCGGGTGACTGGGTGCCAAGATAAATGATTGCCACTCAATAGAGTACAGAATTCGGCTTACAGGCTCAACTTATCCTTATTTTTAATATTTAAATTGCTGTATTATGAATAAAAAATGGATAATAAATAATAATTATGATAAAGTTTTAGTTAATACTTTTATCGATGTATTTAGATTACCTTATACTATTAGTAAAATTTTAGTTCAAAGAGGTCTTAAGGATGTTCAGCAGGTTAAGAAATTTTTTAATCCTGATTTAAATAATCTTTATGACCCCTTTGAATTAAATGGTATGTCTACTGCTGTAAATTTAATTATTGAAACAATTACAAATAATAAAAAAATTTTAATTTATGGCGATTACGATGTCGATGGTGTTTGTGCTGTTGCAATACTAAAGTTATTTCTTGAAAAATTGGCCCCAAATATTGAGATTTATATTCCTAATCGTTTGCAAGAAGGATATGGAGTTTCTAAAAATGGAATTGATTTTGCTGTTGATAAGCAGTGCCAATTGCTTATTACAGTTGATTGTGGTATAACTGCTGTTGATGAAGTTAAGTATGCAAAAGAAAAGGGGCTTAAGGTTATTATTTCAGACCATCATCAACCCAAAGAAATACTTCCTGAAGCTGATGCTTTATTGAATCCTTTATTGAGTAGTTCAGATTATCCTTTTAAAATGTTATCTGGGGCTGGTGTTGCCTTCAAAATTATTCAGGCGATAGCAAAAAAACTTGGCATGAAAAACGATATTTATGAATATTTAGATCTTGTTGCTATTGCTACAGCTGCTGATATTGTGCCTCTTGTTGATGAAAATCGTATTCTTGTTCATTACGGATTGGAAAGTATTAAAAATAAACCTAGAATTGGGATAAAAGCTATTTTAGATAAAGCTTTTATTAGTCATGAAGATATTAATGTTAATAATATAATATTTGGTATTGCCCCTCGTATAAATGCAGTTGGAAGACTTGGGAATGCTATGCCATCTCTTGATATTCTTACAACAAATGAAGAAATGCAAGTACAGGAATTAGCAGATACACTAAATCAAGGGAATATCCAACGCAGAGAACTTGATAGGCAAATTATGTCTGAGGTTATTGAGACGATTGAAAATAATGATAACTTAAAAAAATCAAAAATATTAATATTACATTCGGAAAAATGGCATTCTGGTGTAAGTGGTATTATTGCATCGAGACTTGTTGAAAAATATTATAAACCTGCTATTATGTTAACAACTGTAGATGGAATAGCAACCGGTTCGGCTCGTTCTATACCTGGGATTAATTTATTTGAATTATTCAAATCTTGCAGTGATATTCTTATTGATTATGGTGGACATGCTGCTGCTGCTGGTATTTCACTTGAGTTATATAATGTTGATACACTTATAGAGCGACTAAAAAATTATATTTCTTCAAATTATAAGGATGATATTTTTATTCAATCAATTAATATAGATGCTTCTATCAATTTTAAAGATATTACTCCAAAATTCTTAAAATATTTAAACATGCTTACTCCATTTGGTCCGCAAAATACAAAACCAGTTTTTATGACTGAAAATATTGTATTTTGTAAAGTTAAGCAAAATCCCGGTAATAATATAATTGCTTTTATCAGACAGGATAATTCTAAACTATCCTTAGAAGCGATTGGTTATGGTTTAGCAGATAAAATTGAAATTGATTTTGAAAAGAAATATGATATAGTCTATTCAATAGATACAGTAAAAAGAGAAGATCTGATAATCCCTCAAATTATCATCAAAGATATTCGTTATCATCAAGAAAGCTAGCCTAAAAGATTTTAACATTATTTGTTTACTATATTTTAATTTAATATATTGTAACTTTATTCACATATTTTCATCTAATTAGTAGTGAAAATTAATAAAGGAGTTTTAATATGGCTTTGAGTTTTGATAAACTCACAATTAAAGCACAAGAAGTTGTGCAAAATGCTATTGATATAGCAAGAGGTTATAAGAACCAGCAATTGGAGGCTGAGCATCTTTTTGCTGCTATGGTTCAAGATGATGAAGGTATTGTAATTCAAGTGCTGGGTAGAGCGGGCTTAAATGTTAAGATGTTGAAAATTAAAGCTGGTGAATTGTTGTCATCCTTGCCCAGAGTTGAAGGGAATTCTGATATTCATCCTTCAAGAAACTTAATTTCTATACTTGATGACGCTTTGAAACATTCTCAAAAGTTTGGTGATCAATTTGTATCTACTGAGCATTTATTAATTGCTATTTTCGAAAATGATAACAAAGTTTCAAGGTTGTTAAAAGAACAAGGGCTTAATCAAAACGAATTACTCAAAGTATTACAGCAAATTCGTGGTAATCAAACAATTACAAGTCAGACAGCGGAGGATTCTTATCAATCTTTACAAAAATATGCAAGAAATTTAAATCAATTGGCTAAAGATGGTAAGTTAGATCCTGTTATTGGCAGGGATGAAGAAATTCGTAGAGTTTTGCAAGTTCTTTCCAGAAGAACTAAAAACAATCCAGTTTTAATTGGTGAACCAGGTGTGGGTAAAACTGCAATTGCTGAGGGAATTGCTCATAGAATTATATCGGGAGATGTGCCAGAAAATCTTAAAACTAAACAAATTTTTGCTTTAGATTTAGGTGCATTAGTTGCAGGTGCTCAATATCGTGGTCAATTTGAAGAAAGATTGAAAGCGGTTATTAAAGAAGTTCAAAATTCTAATGGCGAAATCATCTTGTTTATTGATGAAATTCATAATCTTGTTGGGGCTGGTAATGCTCAGGGTGCTATGGATGCTGCAAATATATTAAAACCAGCGCTTGCAAGGGGCGAATTACATTGTATCGGTGCTACTACTCTTGATGAATATCGTAAATATATTGAAAAAGATCCAGCTTTAGAAAGAAGATTTCAACCTGTGCTTGTTGATCAACCAGATGAGGAAGACGCTATTTCCATTTTGAGAGGTCTTAAGGAAAGATACGAGGTCCATCACGGTGTTAGAATTACAGATGGAGCTATTGTAGCTGCTGTTTATCTTTCTAATAGATATATTACTGATAGATTTTTACCTGATAAAGCAATTGACTTAATTGATGAAGCTGCTTCTAAACTTCGTATTGAAATTGATTCTATGCCCGAAGAAATTGATATCTTAGAAAGAAAAATCAAGCAACTTGAGATTGAAAAAGTTGCTCTTGGTAGAGAAACTGATGAAGCATCCTTAAAGAGATTAGAGGAATTAAACAAAGAATTGGATAATTTAAAGCAACAAAAAGAAGGATTGTATAATCATTGGAAAAAAGAAAAAGAAATTATTACAAAGATTCGTGAAATTAAAACTGAAATCGAAAACTTAAAAATTAAAGCTGAAGAAGCTGAAAGAAATCAGGATTTTAATCTAGTTGCACAAATTCGTTATGGTAGTATTATTGAAAAAGAAAAACAATTAAGTCAATTATCTGCTGAACTTGCTGAAGTTCAAAAAGATAAAAAAATGCTTAACGAAGAAGTGACAGCTGAAGATATTGCTGAAGTTGTTGCAAAATGGACAAAAATTCCTGTCCAAAAAATGCTTGAATCAGAAAGAACAAAATTATTAAATATTGATAAAGAATTGAAGAAAAGAGTTATTGGACAGGATGATGCAGTTAATGCGATATCTGATGCTATTAGAAGGTCGAGGGCAGGGTTGCAAGATCAAAACAGGCCAATTGGATCATTTATTTTCCTTGGTACAACTGGTGTTGGTAAAACAGAATTAGCTAAAGCTCTAGCTGAGTATTTGTTTGATGATGAACATAATATGATAAGAATTGACATGTCCGAATATATGGAAAAATTCTCTGTTTCTCGTTTGATTGGAGCTCCTCCAGGATATGTTGGTTATGAAGAAGGCGGGCAGTTAACAGAAGCTGTAAGAAGAAAACCTTATTCTGTTGTGCTTTTGGATGAAATTGAAAAAGCTCATCCGGATGTATTTAATGTACTTTTACAAGTTTTAGAAGATGGTAGGCTTACTGATAGTCAAGGTAGAACGGTTAATTTCAAAAATACAATTATTATAATGACATCTAATCTTGGTTCGCATATTATTCAGGAACAATTAGATCAATTTAAAGAAGATAACGAAGAAGAACTCATTGGCAGACTTAAGTTACAGATGCATGAATTGCTCAGAAAAACAATTAGACCAGAATTTTTAAATCGTATCGATGAAATAATATTATTCAAACCTCTTAATAAAAATAATTTAAGAGCAATTGTTGATTTACAAATTAATAAGTTACAAAGCTTATTGGCTGAGAAAAATATTAAACTTGTTGTTGATGATGAAGCTAAAGATTGGCTTGCTAAATTAGGTTATGATATACATTTCGGTGCTAGACCATTAAAGAGAACTATACAAAGATATCTTACTAATCCTTTATCGCAAGAATTGTTGAAAGGAACTTTTATGCCAAACGATACTGTTTTTGTATCAATTGATAATAAAGGGAATATAGCTTTTTCTAAAAAATAAAAATATTTTGTAACTTTTTAGTATCTTTGCTATCGAACTAAATAAAAATTAAGGTGAATAATGAAAACAAACAGTGAAAAAGAATATCAAAAAAGATTAGATGAATTAAAAAAATTACCAAAATGGAGGCAATTTTATATGATGTACAAAAATCCAATCTATACTACAATATTTTTTGTTGTAGTTATTATATTTTACTTTGTGAATAATAGCAATGCTAATGAAAATGCTAGTGGTGCTTATCCGCCAGGATATGAAATTTATTCACAAAAACAAGTTGATTTTGAAATTTATGGGACAGATGGTAAAGTTATTAAATTAAGTAATTACAAAAATAAGGTTGTTTTAATTGATTTTTGGGCTACATGGTGCCCGCCTTGTAGAAAAAGTATTCCTGACTTAATAGCTTTAAAAAACGAGATGAAAGATAAAGATTTTGAAATTATCGGAATTTCGTTGGACCAGCAAACTAAACCAGATGTTGTACCTTTTATAAAAAATAATGGTATTAATTATCCTGTTGGTTATTATAATAAAGATGTAATAAATAAATTTGGTGGTGTTGAAGCTATCCCAACAATTTTTTTAGTTGATAAAAAAGGAAATGTTGTTGATAAATTTGTTGGGCTTACAGATAAAAGTATATTGATAAATAGAATTACTGAATTGCTGAAAAAATAATTTACTGTAAGGAATGTCCTACTGCCAGCGATAAAAATTATTATTGTTTATATTTATTGATATAAGCTTTGGCAATGTATTGTATGGACATTCCTTTTTTTTATTTTTTACTTTTAAATAAATTTTCTTACATTTGTATTAAAATTCGAGAAAATAATGCAAGAATTAGATTTAAATCAATTAAAAGAGCAAATCAAAGAAGCTGAAAAAACTATTGAAACAACAAAAGAAAACATTTTTAATGTGAAAAAAAATCTTGAAATACTCAAACAAGATGAAAAAAACTTGCCACTCTATGAAGCTGCTAAAAAGCAAGTTGAAGAAGCTGAAGCAAATTTCCTTCAACAAGTAGCTAAAATTGAAGAATTAAAAAATTATATTCAGAATTTAGAACAATAATAGTTCCCCAAAAAAATTATTGCCCGAATAGTCACACAAATTTTTATAAAAAAATTTTTAAAATTATAACTATTGGCTGTTTAATTTTCTTTTTGAAAATTAGTAGCCAATTTTTTTTGCTGAAGGTATCTAAACAACCAATTTTATAATATTTTGTTGATTTGCCTATTTGCATTATGTTATAGTTCCAGAAATTTTTGGTGCTTGTCATAAAAATAATGGAACTTTTTTCTAATAGATTCTTGTTTTGTTATATCATTCCAATAACAAAACTAAGGAGAAATTAAAATGGCAAAAGTGCTAAATGTTGGAGAAAAATTTCCAGTTTTTCAGAAAAAAGCTTTAGTTTCTTTAGAACCAGGTAAAGAATTCAAAGTAATTACAAATGAAGACCACATTCGAGATGGTAAGTGGTTGGTTATGTTCTGGTATCCAAAAGATTTTACTTTTGTTTGTCCTACAGAAATAGTTGGTTTCAATCAAAATTACGATGAATTTGTTAAAAGAAACACTGAAGTAATAGCTGCTTCTACTGATACTGAATATGTTCATCTTGCCTGGAGACAACACCATCCAGATTTGAAAGACTTAAAATTCCCTATGCTTGCAGATACATCTAAAACTTTAGCAGAAGAATTAGGAATTTTAACAGAGGACGAAAAAGTTGCTTATCGTGCAACATTTATAGTTGATCCAGAAGGTATCATTCGCTGGTTAAATGTTAATGACCTTAATGTTGGTAGAAATATCGAAGAAGTATTAAGAGTATTGGATGCTTTGCAGGAAGGTGGTTTAATCCCTTGTAACTGGAAAAAAGGCCAACCAAAGTTATCCTAACATTTTGTCTAAAGATTTTGCCTCCTTTAAGGGGGCTTTTTTTTTACTATTTTAATTATTATAATTATGCTACTTGAAACATAAATTATGAGTTAAATATTTCTCCTCTAATATTTTCCACTTTTCATATTATATTGAATTGAATTATTTTATTGTTTTTCGAATATAATATTTGTAAATTTAAAAAAAAATTGTAATTTGTAAATAAAAATGCAATTCTATCGATGGAAAGAATGAATAAAATATTAATAGTTGAAGATAACCGTTTAAGCGCTAAAATATTAAAAGATTTTTTAGAAGAAAATGGTTATGAAATATTTTTAGCAGAAACTCCAGAGCAAGCCTATCATGCTATCTCTAATTTGGAAATAAATTTGGTAATTATGGATATTGTTTTAGGTACTAAGTTTGATGGTATTGATATTGCAGAAAATATTCAAAAAGTTAAAAATTTGCCAATAATTTTCTTCTCTGGTTCTGAGAAAATGATACAATCACCAAGATTGAAAAATATTAATTATTATGGTTATTTTATAAAAGGTACACCTCTTGCTGTGCTATTGCATAATATTGAAATTGCTTTAAAGTTACATTTTAGAACTAATATTTATGATAGTATAAGTGATATAATTGAATATTTACCTTTTTTTGTTATAATCTTAGATAAACAAGAAAAAAATATCTGGAAAGTTAATAAATCATTTTTAAAATTTAGTGGATATACAGCTAGCGAAGTTATAGGTAAAAATATATCAAATTTTATAAAAAATATTGATGTTGATGTATGTGATTGTGAAAATTGCAATAAAATAATTGATTTTGTATTATATGATGGTTTAGTAAAAAAGTTAAATCTATTTATATCTAATATACAAAGTAAAGACCAAGATTTAATTTTGCTTATTGGAACAACTGCTAGCGATTTTATCACTCCTGAAAACGATGCTTTTTTATTAATTTCTGGTTTCAAACAAATTTTTGAAAAATCACACTTAGGTGTTTTTACATATGACAAAAATGGAATAATTACCAATTGTAATCAAATATTTTCAGAAATTATTGGTGCGCCTATTTCTAAACTCATTGGTTTAGATATGAATATTCTCCCTAACAAAAAGCTCGTTGCAGAATTAAAAAAAGCATTAAATGGTGAAATTGGATATTACGAAGATTTTTACACATCATATCTTACTGGTAAAACAATACCTGTTAAAGTATTATTCTTGCCGGTTATTAAAGATACTAATATAATTGGTGGCGTTTCTATTGTTGAAGATATAACAGAAAAATACAATCATGAACAAAATTTAATTCAAATATTAAAAAAATTACAAAATGAAAAAGAAAGAAACCAGGCTCTTCTGGATGCTAATCCAGATATGATGTTCACCTTTGATGAAAATGGCGTAATTATTGATTATCATTCCAATCAAAAATCAGATCTTTATGTGCCACCTGAAGTTTTTTTAGGTAAAAATGTTTATAAAATAATGCCTAAGGATATTGCAGACTTAACTATGGAAAAAATCAATTTAGTAAAGCAAAACGGTAAAATTCAAATTTATACATATAAATTATCTTTCAATGATGGAGAAAGAATATATGAATCTCGTTTGGTAAAATGTGGAGAAAAAGATTATTTGGCTATTGTAAGAGATGTTACTGAACGAGAAAAACATATTAACTTGATAACTCAACAACTTGAAAATACTAAGAAACTAAATAATGAATCACAATTATTAAATAAAGAACTTAAGGCTGCTAAAGAAAAAGCCGAAGAGAGTGAAAAAATTAAAACTAAATTTATTCAAAATATTTCACATGAAATTAGAACACCAATGAATGCTATTATAGGATTTTCTAATTTGTTAAAAAATGATGATTTAACAAAGGATAAAAAAGAACATTATATCAATATTATTGAAAAATCTTCTCTTAGATTATTAGAAATTATTGATGATATGTTAAAGCTTGCTACGATTGTAAATCAGAATGTGAGTGTTAATTTAGTAAAATTTCAAATTTTTGATTTAGTATCGGAGTTAAAAATAAAATATTCTCCGGTTGCTACAAATAAAAATATTGGGTTTGTTGTTGATGGTTTAGACGATTTAAGCAATGTTATAATTGAAACAGATTACGAAAAATTGTATGATATTATAAATAAGCTTCTTGCTAATGCGATAAAATATACAGAACGTGGAAGTGTTACATTAAAATTGGTTAAACAAAATAATATGCTGCTAATAGAGGTTATAGATACTGGTAAAGGTTTTGAAAATGATGATATTTTTACACCATTTGCTAAAGATAGTAAAATAATTAATAATTTTGATGAAGGGCTGGGTATTAGTCTTGCTATTGTTAAAGCCTATGTAGAAATTTGTAAAGGGAGAATATCTGTAAATAGCAAAGTAGGTGAAGGTACAACTTTCAGGGTTGAAATTCCTGTTAATTTTAATGAAATTATACAACATGATATAAAGAATCAAATATTGAATATTTTAATTGTAGATGATGATATATTAAATTATCAATATATGTATGAAATGTTAAGTAATAATGATAATTTAAAAATATTTTATACAAAAAATGGATTTGAAGCAATTGAGTTAGTAAAAAAACAAAAATTTGATGTTATTTTTATGGATCTTAGAATGCCAGAAATGAATGGAAATGATGCCGCTAAAGAAATTAGAAAAATTGATAAAACTGTTAAAATTTATGCCTTAACTGCTTTAGCTGATGACTTAAATGATAAAGAATTAAGAAAATTGTTTGATGATATGCTAACAAAACCTGTAAATTGGAATAAAATTACAAAAATTTTAAAGAATTGAAAAATTTATGTTTACACACTTAAAATATTTGTTATACAATTATTTGGATTGTTTAGATAATCTATTTAATTGTAAAACAATATGATAACAGTAATATGTAATTGTAATAATTATATGGTAATATATTGTATTTACAATTGTCAAAAAATTTATTTAATTTTAAACTTGACTTAATAATAAAAAAATTGTATATTGACTTTAGAGTTATTTAACTCTGTAATTAAGGAACTAAATTCCCTAAAAACTAATTAAAAGGTGTTACTATGTTAAAAAAAGTTCTTTTCTTTGCCATTGCAATGGCAGTATCAGCTAACTTAGTATTAGCTGAAGGAGTTAAAGTTAAAGCTGAAAAAGCTGTAAGAATTAATCCAAATTCTGTAGAAAATTTTATGCCACAAATTGGTTCAAAAGACAAGGTTATGTTAAGCAAAACCAATGTAGGTGTAGAAATTCTCAAAACAAATTATGACTATTTTTGTAATCAATCAGTACAAAACATGATTGATTTAGGCAAAGATGGCGATAATACGATAGTTTATATTACTGCTATGAAAAGATCGTCAACACAAACTTCTAGAAGTGTAGAAATAGCAGTTGGCGACAAAGATGGTTTTGCTCTAACTACAGTAAGTGGTGGTGGTGCCGGTTGGGGTGTAATACGCCTTTTTGAAGACAATGGCACAAATACAATGGTTATGTATCACAGAGGTGGCAACTCACAAAGAAAATTTGTTGACCCTAACTTTACTGTAGGTGAAGAAAAAACTGTATTAGCAGGCAATTTCCCTTCATTTGTTCTTTTACCAAATGGAACCACTTTTCTTACAAATGAAAATGGATTTTTATTTAAATCAACTAATAAAGGTGATAATGTAGAAGAAGTTATGGATTTATTACTTTTGCCAGGTGATACTTTAAGTGATGCACCTACAGAATTTATAATGAGAGCTTCTCCTAATGGTCAATATGTTTTCACAGCTTGGACTTCTGATGATAAAGGTATTGCTGGTGAAGAATTACCATTAGACTCAGCAGCTTTTGCAGATAAAATAATTTTGTGCTATTCACAGAATGAGGGGCAAACATGGCAACATGAAGTTTTAGGCCTTGAAGGTGTAACAACAATATCTAATTACGAAGTTCCAATAGGTAATAACGAAACAAGACCTGCTTATCCATTATTCTCAAATTTTGGACAGGTTCAGGGAGTTGTTGATAACAATGGATTATTCCATATTGTTTCCAATGGTTATTCTTTAGTTAAAATTACAGATTCAACTTATGGTTTTGTATTTCCAGTAATATATTGGAATAATAGAGATCGTAAATGGATTGCTATATCTAAAAAAGAACACGATTTAGTATCATCAAACGTAGCTGCAACATTAAGACCTGGTAATGGTTTAGGTCAAGCATATCCAACAGTTGCAACAACAAAAGATAACGGTTTAGTATTTGCAGCATGGCAAGGTTTTGAATTTGATGGTGATACTGTCGCAATTTACACTGGTGGAACAAATCAAAAATTCTTTACAGATTTATATTATTCATATTCTACAGATGGTGGTGCAACTTGGGCAGAACCTGCTATATTAAAAGGTGAAAAACAAGTACAAGAAAGCTATCCTTATGCCAATAATATTATTGAAGAATTAGGCAACAATACATACAGAGTTCACTATGTTTATATGATTGATGCTATTCCTGGTACAAGCTTATTTGCTAGCAACAATGCTGCTTCAGATGAAAGCCAGGTAATGTATGATTATATTGATATTCAAGCAACACCAACAGGTGTTGAAAACAAAAATGTAAAAGAATTATCATTTAAACTTGAACAAAATTATCCAAATCCATTTAACCCAACAACCAAAATTAGCTACACAATTCCAGAAGCTGGAAATGTAACATTAAAAGTATATGATATGTTAGGTAAAGAAGTTGCAACATTGGTTAATGGTTTCCAAACAGCTGGCGTTAAAACAGTAGATTTCAATGCTTCTAATTTGAATAGTGGTGTATATGTTTATACATTAAATGTAAACGGTAAAGTTCAATCAAAGAAAATGGTATTGATGAAATAATTTGATGTAGGATATAAACAGCAAATGCCCCGCAAGGGGCATTTGTTGTTTTAAATTGTTTTATGCAATTTATAATTTGAAATTAAAAAAAATTTCTGCATTAGTTATGCAAGTTTATCAAATAAGTAATGTAAAAGTTTGTCAATAGCAACTCTATCTTGTTGCATTGTATCTCTTTCTCTTACAGTAACAGTTTGGTCTTGAAGGGATTGAGTATCAACTGTAATACAAAATGGAGTTCCAATTTCATCTTGTCTTCTGTATCGTCTACCTACAGCGCCTTTATCATCGTAGAACACTTTAAAGTATGGTCTTAACATAATTTCAATTTTTTGTGCAAGTTCTGGCATTCCATCTTTATTAACAAGTGGGAAAATAGCAGCTTTAATAGGTGCAAGTTTTGGATGGAATTTCATTACAATACGTGTTTCGCCGTTAACTTCTTCTTCGTTATATGCATCAATTAAGAAAGCCATGAAAGACCTACTTGCACCAGCGGATGTTTCAATAATGTAAGGAATAAATTTTTCCTTAGTTCCGTCGTCAAAATAAAGTTGTGATTTACCGGAGTATTGTTGGTGTCTGCTTAAATCGAAATCTGTTCTATTGTGGATACCTTCAATTTCTCCCCAGCCGAATGGGAATTCATATTCAATATCTGTGGCTGCTTTTGCGTAATGAGCCAATTTATCCTGTGGGTGGTCATGAAATCTTAGTTTAGTTGGTGTCATTCCAAGTGATTTAAACCAATTTATGCGTTGTTCTTTCCAGTATTCGAAATATTTCATATCTTCGGATGGTTTTACAAAATATTGCATTTCCATCTGTTCAAATTCACGAGTTCTAAATAGAAAATTTTTTGTATTGATTTCATTTCTAAAAGCTTTACCAATTTGAGCAATACCAAAAGGTAATTTTTGACGTGTAGAATCAAGCACATTAGTAAAATTGACGAATATACCTTGAGCGGTTTCAGGTCTTAGAAAAACAACGGCGCTAGTATCTTCAACAGGTCCGATAAATGTTTTAAACATCAAGTTAAATTTTCTTGCAGGAGTAAAAGATGATTTAGTGCCACAAGTTGGACATGTTAAAAGTTGTAAAAGCTTTGGTCCAATTGAATCGTTTTCAAGTATTTTGGTAAATAAATCTTCATCAGTAGTGATATTATTTAAAGTATTAAGCTCATCATTGGAAAGAATTGTTTTTAATTCTTCGATGTATTTATCTTTTTTCTTATCTGCAATATTTTCTGAAAGATGATCTAATCTAAAACGAGATTTACATTGTTTACAATCGACCATTGGGTCTGTGAAATTTTCAACGTGTCCGGATGCTTCCCATACTCTTGGGTGCATGAGAATAGCTGCATCTAAGCCTTCAACATCATTGCGATATGTGAAAAATTTCCACCATTCTTCTTTTATGTTTTTTAGCAATTCTACACCTAATGGACCGTAATCATAGCATCCATTAAGCCCGCCATAAATTTCACTTGATTGAAAAACAAATCCTTTTCTTTTAGATAAGGAAATTACTTTATCGAGAACATCATTTTTAGTGTTACTCACAATTCCTCCCATTCTTAATAGTTTCATAAATTTATAAATGTAAGAAAGAATTATATAAAAATCAAAAAAAAATTTGATTGTTTTAATAAATTTTTTTACTTTAAAAAAAACAATTAAGGGATTTATTATGAAGCATTTTGTTACTTATATTGTAAAATTAGTTGATAACTCAAAAGCTACAAAACAGTTTGTAAAATTTTTAGAAAAATATTCAACTTTACCTTATGAAGTATATTTCCTTGTAAATAATATTACAAATAAGCATAGAAAATATATAGTGGAACTATGCAATGCCAATCACGATATACATTTTGTCGAAATGCATGATAATGAAAATTATTTAAGCGATATATTTTCAGAAATGCAGGGGACATTAGTATTCTTTACAACTAATTCTAATTTAATAACTAAAAAATCTACAAAAAGTATTGCCTGGTACTTTAAAAATATTGATGATTTAGGAATATTAGCTCCTAAAATATATACAAATCCTCTTGATGATCTGGATGAAAAAATCAAGGAAGCAAAACAGAATAGAAAACTATATAAAAGGATATCTGAAAATATTATTGTTGATGGTGTTGATAAAGAATGTTTTATTCTTAACGAAAAAATACTAACTGATAGAAAATTGCTTTCTTTAATAGATAATAAAAATATTTCATTGGATGATATATTTAAAACAATAGAGAAAGAAAACTATAAAATTAAATTAGCAAAAGATGTTATAATGCTATCTCTTAGTTTATCAGCAAAGAAAATGGAAGATGAAAGCTCTAACGATGACAAATTAGATATTCAAGAAAATACAGAATTGGTAGAAACTGCAGAAAATAAAGAAATTGAAAATAAAATAGACATTAAAGAAAAACTTAACTATTACAAAAATTTAGTAAATTCGCAGCAAGATGTTATATCAAACTACGAAAAAGCTAAAAATATGCTTCAAAATAAAAATTTCAAAGAAGCACTTGGATATTTAATTTATTCTATTGAAAACTATTTTACAGATTTTTCACAAAAGCAATTAGAATTAAAAGATTTATACAGTTTAGCAGGCCAAATATCTTTATATCTGGAAGAAGCAGAATTATCTTTATACTTTTTTGAAGAAGAATTAAAATTAGAGGATAATTCATCAAGAGCTTGCGAAGGATTAGGAGATGCTTTAATCCTTGCAAACCAGGTTATTAATGCAAAGATTATGTATCAATGGGCTGTTAAATGCGATCCACAAAATATAAATGCTAAAAATAAATTAGCAAGATTAAATAATTTGCTCGGTTTACCAGAAGAAGATATAACTGAGGAATTATAAAATTAAATTTCTTGTATTATAAATTTTTCAAATATAATTATTTTATATATGAACACGATTTTCACAAAGAGTTGACAGTTTTGAATATAAAAGCTGATTAAACTCTTTGTTGGTTTATTGTAAGTTATAAGAAAATTAAAAAATATACACAATCGATAAAACATTTTTCAAGATTAAATGATTTAAACGAAAAATCTATATTATAAATCCTTGTATATTTTTGGTAACATTTATTTATACATTTTATATAATTAAAAGGTTATGGAAAGTAGTATATTAGTTGTGAATGCAATTGTTATAGGGCTTGTTGGTGGTATTATACCGGGTCCAATACTAGCTTCGGCATTTTTGGAATCGATTGTAAGTGGTTTCAAGAAAAGTGTTAATATAATCTTATGGGGCATGTTAAATGAAACTATTGTCGCGATTTTTTGTTTAGTAGTTTTAAGATTATTAAACCTACCAGAAGTAATTTTTTATTGCCTTTCTATCATTGGCGGAATTTTGTTATTTGACATATCTATTAAACTATGGAAAGTTAAGCACATACAAATAGAAACGAGCAATATATTAACATTAAAGAAAATATCTTATTTGATACTAACAAATGGTGTTTTATGGGTTTATTGGATATCTGTGTGTATCCCTTTAGCGTTACAATTGGAAAAAAATATTTTAGGTGGTAGTTTTCTATTCCTTTTTTTGGTGGAAATTAGTTGGTTCATATCAACATTGGTAGCTACATATTTATTTTCTAAAACAAAATCTTTAATTTACGATACAAAAAAGCAATTAAGAATTGTAAGAGTATTTTCAGTTGTATATATATATTTTGTAGTAATTTTTTTTTATACAATTTTTAAGTATCTTTATAAATATTTTTTGTGAGAAAACGTCCTTTCTTTTTGTAAAAACAAAAAAAAAATAATAATTTTGAAGTTTAATTATTTAAGAGTTATGAGTAAGAATTTTCAGAAAATAGTATTGTTTTTATTAGATTTTGTTACAATAAATCTAGCATATATTATTTATTATAACATAAGAGTATATTCTGGTTTATTTACCGTTATAATTGTGCCGGATTTACTAAGCACAATGCTAATAATGTATTTTTACTGGTTATTTTGGTTTATGTTTGTAGGGATGTATAGAGAGTGGTTTGCATTTTCACGGTTTGATGAAATGAATGTGCTCTTTAAAGTAACTTTTATTGGAGTTATTGCCTTATTTATTGCGATATTTTGGGATGATTATTTAGTAGGAGAGAGCAATGCACAAAGATTTTTAATCTTCCTTTATTGGATAATTCTTTTGGGAACTGTAGGTTTGGGAAGATTGATTTTGAGAAGTCTCCAGAGACGCTTGCTTATCAAAGGTATAGGACGCCGTAATGCTGTTATTATAGGATTTAATAAAAAAGCAAATGATATGCACGATAAGATATTAGAACATCGCGAACTTGGAATTGATGTTATTGGATATATTACTCTTGATAAAAACAATATCGGTAAAAGTTATAATAATGTTATGACAATTGCTACAATTGATGAAATGGAAAATATTATAAATACATACAACATAAAAGAAGTTATAATTGCGTTAGAATATCGAAAAGATGAAAATGAAATGCTAATGATAATATCAAAATGTGATTATAAAAATGTTGGAATAAAAATAGTTCCTGATTTATATGATATTATTAGTGGTTCTGCAAGAATGACACATATTTATGGTTTTCCATTAATAGATGTTTTCCCACAAATTATGCCTGTATGGGCCGAGAAAGTAAAGAGGATGATTGATATTGCTTCTGCTATTGCGATATTAGTTTTATCTGCACCTATTTGCTTTTTGACTGCAATTGCTATAAAGCTTGAAAGTAAAGGCCCGATTTTATTTAAACAAGAAAGAAGCGGTTTAAATGGAAAGCCATTTATGATGTATAAATTTAGATCTATGAGGCAGGATGCAGAGGCTAAAACTGGTCCTGTATGGGCAAAGAAAAATGATCCAAGAGTTACTAAAGTTGGCAAATTCATAAGAAAAGTAAGAATTGATGAAATACCACAAATGATAAATGTTCTTAAAGGTGAAATGAGTTTAGTCGGTCCAAGACCTGAAAGACCAGTTTTTGTTGAAAAATTTGCACAAGAAATTCCATTATACAAGAAGAGATTAAAGGTTAGACCAGGGGTTACAGGATGGGCTCAGGTAAACCATAAATATGATGAAACTATTGAAGATGTTAAAATGAAACTAAAATACGATTTATTCTATATTGAAAATATGTCAATCCGAATGGATATTAAAATAATGTTCAAAACAGCAATTACCATGTTATTTGGTAAAGGGCATTTTAGTTAGAGAGGAATTATGGATAAAAAAGTTTTAATAATAATACCAACTTATAATGAGATTGAAAATATCAAAAAAATGATAGATTATTTGCGAGATAATTATCCTTTCGCTGATATTTTAATTGTTGATGATAATTCCCCTGACGGCACTGGTGAGTATGTAGAAAAACTAACAGAGTACGATAACAATATTAAATTAATAAAAAGAGCAGGGAAATTAGGACTTGGAACAGCATATGTTGAAGGTTTTAAATTTGCTATTCAAAATAAATATGACTATATTTTTGAAATGGATGCTGATTTTTCACACGATCCGGCTGAAATAAAAAATTTTCTTAAGGCTATCGAAAATGCCGATTTGGTTTTGGGTAGTAGATACATTACTGGCGTTAACGTTATAAATTGGCCAATGAAAAGGTTATTATTAAGTTATTTTGCTAATTTTTATACAAGAATTATTACAGGTATGCCTGTTAAGGATGCAACCGGTGGCTTCAAATGTTTTAGGCGAGAAGTACTGGAGGCAATTGATTTAAGTAAGATAAAATCTAATGGTTACTCATTCCAGATAGAAATGACATTTAAAGCCTGGGTAAAAGGATTTAGAATTGTTGAAATACCAATTATTTTTGTAGATCGGGTGCAGGGAGTTTCTAAAATGTCAAAAAAAATTGTGCATGAAGCAATATTTATGGTTTGGAAATTAAGATTGCAAAAAATTTTTGGTAAAATTTAATGCATGTTGATTTATCTATAGTTATTGTAAATTACAATGTAAAAGAATTTTTAATAAATTCAATAGAAAGTATTTATAAAGCAAGCTCGTCAATAAATATAGAAATTATTGTAGTTGATAATAATTCTACAGATGGTAGTGTCGAAGCCCTTCAAAAGAATTTCCCAGAAGTTAAAATAATTGCCAATAAATTTAATGCTGGTTTTGCAAAAGCGAATAATCAAGGTATCGAAATTGCAATAGGGCGTTATATACTATTGTTAAATCCTGATACTTTGGTGCAGGAAAATACTTTTACAACTTTAATTAAATTTATGGATGAAAATACCGATGTAGGTATGTGCGGTTGTAAAATATTAAATCCAGATGGTTCTTTGCAGCTGGCATGCCGAAGGAGCTATCCAAGTTTATGGGTTGCATTTACTAAAATAGTAGGTTTAAGTAGTTTATTCCCAAAATCTAAATTATTTGGTAAATACAATTTAACTTATCTTGATGAAAATAAAACTTACGAGGTTGAGGCTATTTCAGGTTCTTTTATGTTTGTTCGTAGAGAGGTAATGGATATTGTAAGAGAGTTGGATGAAGATTTTTTTATGTATGGCGAGGATCTGGATTTTTGTTATCGTATCAAACAAGCCGGTTATAAAATTTATTATGTTCACGAAACATCAATTATTCATTATAAAGGAGAAAGTACAAAAAGAAGTAATATTGATGAAATAAAGCATTTTTATGGAGCAATGCAAATATTTGTTAAAAAACATTATAAATTCAATATTATTTTAATGATGCTTTTGAATTTTGCTATTAAGATACGAAGTTTATTTGCATTTTTTTACAAATTCAAATTTTCATTTTTGCAGATTATTATAGATAATTTACTTATATCTTTTTCTATATATCTTGCGGAAAAATTATATTTAGTAAACAAGTTGGGGTGGGAAGGATTCCCGCCAGAAAATAAGCCATATGTATACATTATACCAGCATTGTTTTTTAACTTTATAGCATTTTTGTTATCATCATATAAGAACAATAAAATTTTTCTTTTTAAAAAAAATGTTGCTCTTATTCTAAATTTTTTAATGCTTTCTGCTTTTACTTTTTTCTTCAAAGAATATGGTTTTAGTAGAGTTGCTACAGTTTTATCTTTTTTATTCTCTTTGATTTTTATCAATGCATTTGGTATTTTATTAAAATTTATACATTATCAATCAACACCAAATTTTACCAAAATAGCTATTATAGGTACAAATGATTTAAGTTTGGAATTGATTGAAAAATTAAAAAGCAATATAAAACATATTTATGATATACAGGGTTTTATTACTTTAAATACAGATGAGTTATATAAAAAGATATTAAACTATAGTGTAATTGGAACAATTGAAAATATAGAAAAGGTAATAGATGAGTATCAATTAGAAAAAATTGTCATAACGCCAAATGTACTTTCTTATGAGCAAATTTTAAAATTACTAACAATTTGTAAAAATAGAGTTGAATTCCTTCTTGCAACCAATACATTAGATTATTTGGTAGGGAAAAATAATTCACATATTATTAATGAAATTGAACTATTAAAACTTGATTATGCATATTTAAAAGTTTCAAATATTTTCTTAAAATATCTCTTTGAAAAGGTAATAGTTGTAATGATGGTTTTATTATTTCCTGTATTGTATCCATTAAAGAATAAAGTTTTTGATAACATTTACAAAAATTTATTTGATATATTTAGTGATAAGGTAAATATAATTGGCTTCAATCCAAAAAATAAAGAGTTAAAATTAGGAAAATCAGGCTTATTTGGATTGTGGAGTTTGAATGAAAGAGAAACGAATAACGAAGCTTTGAAAAATTATGATATACTTTATGCAAAAAATTATTCTTTATGGCTTGATTTACAAATCTTATTCAAGAATATAAAAGCTAAGAATTAGTAATACACTTTTTGGCTAATTTATCGACATAATTATTCCATTTATTAGCAGAGTGAGCCTTAATTTTAATCCAATTTATATTTATGCCACAATTTTGTATAAATTCGTAATATTTTTGAGTTAATTCGTTTTTTCTTTGCCATTTACCAGTAGCCCATTCTCTCAATCCCATATAATCAAAAAAGATATTTACCACTTTAATGTTTAATTCTTTAGCTTTATTTAAAGCAAAAGCAACGGCATAAATTTCACCGGCAATGTTTCTATAAGAAAGAAAATCTTGTTTGTTTATTACTTTGCAGTCTTGTGATATGATTTGGTTGTTTTTAATAATGACATAAGCAGAGGAGATTTTGTTATTGATAAATGAGCCATCTACAAAGATGTTAAAACCATCGGGTAATTCTTCGTTATTTTGATGCTTAATTTTGGTAGATGTTGATACTATAACAAGATCATTGGGCATTTTTTGGTTAATTAAAAAATCATAAATATTTTGATAGTTGACTACCAATTTAAAAGATTTTTTCTTTGGTGAATAATAAAGAGGTAACTTATAGTTTGAAAATATTATTGCACAAGAATATTTAGTATTTGGTTCAATTAGAATAAGATTTTCATTATAAATTTCTGATAATATTTTTACAATATCTTGTGCTTTATTTTTAAGAATTGAATAAAATTCGTTCATTTTTGTAAAAATTTTTTGAAAAAATAAAAAAATGTTTATTTTTGAAACACAATATAAACAAAAAAAGGTGAAATATGAAATTCCATCTTGTAAGTGGAGCTTGCGGCTTCGTAGGTCGCAATGTTGTAAAACAACTTTTAAAGAGAACAAATGATAAAATATTAATGATTGATGACTTATCTGTGGGCATTCATCCGAAGCATTGGCTTGATAATTTTAAATCCAGGAAAGAAAAAGATATGGAAATAATAGGCGAGGATGAAAGATTATATTTTTGGCAAATGGATATTAGAAAATTTTTAAATAAATTTTATGAAAATCCTGAATTTTTGAAACAAGAATATAATTTAGAGTGTTATAAAATATCAGATGCATTTCATTTTGCAGCTATAGTAGGAGGTAGAGCAAAAATAGATGGCGATCCTATGGCAGTGGCATTAGATTTAGCAATTGATGCAGAATTTTTCAATTGGGTATGTAAACATAAACCTGAAAGAGTGTTGTATCCAAGTTCCAGTGCAGCCTATCCAAACGCATTACAGACAGAATGTAACGCAATAGCATTAAAAGAAGAAATGATAAATGTTAATGCTGATTACATCGGAAAGCCTGATATGACCTATGGGTGGACAAAATTAACTGGTGAATATCTTGCTTACATAGCAGCAAAATTTTATGGAGTATCTGTAACTTGTATCAGACCATTTTCGGGTTATGGTGAAGATCAAGATTTAACTTATCCTGTACCAGCTATAGCAGATAGAGCAGCAAGAAAAGAAGACCCATTTGTAGTTTGGGGTACAGGCCAACAAGGAAGAGATTTTGTCCACATTGACGATGTTATTGATTGTATGCTTTTGGCAATGGATAAAATACACGATGGTTCAGGAATTAATATAGGTTCAGGGAAATTAACAACATTTTTAGAACTAATAGAAGTGTTTACAAAATTTGCTAGTTATAAACCGACCATAAAACCACTTGTTGATAAACCAATGGGAGTACATTCAAGGTATTCGGATATGAGCTATGTCAAAAACGTGTTAGGATGGGAACCTAAAATATCATTAGAAGAAGGTATGTATAGAGTATATAAAAAGGCATTAGAAAGAATTAATAATGGTAAATAAATACTGATTGAGTAAGTATCTTGTTGATAACTAATAGGATAAATAGTTTGTTGTATGCGATAAAATGATAATTGATGTTAATCACAATACAGTAATTTCTATGTAGTTGATTATTTGCTATATTTTTATTACATTTAAAAGAATTTTAATAAATAAGTGGAGAAAATATGAAACCAGTAATTTTAACAGATGATATCTTCGAAAAAGAAGTTATGCAGTCTGAATTACCAGTAATTGTAGATTTTTGGGCTACCTGGTGTGGGCCTTGCAGGATGATAGCGCCAATAATTGAAGAATTAGCTGCAGAATATGATGGAAAAATTAAAGTTTGTAAAATTGATGTAGATGAAAATCCTGCTGTTGCTGCTTCTTTTGGAATAAGAAGTATTCCAACAGTGCTATTTTTCAATAAAGGGCAAAAAGTGGATGCTATAGTTGGTGCTGTGCAAAAGAGTAATTTTGTACACAAAATTCAAACAAATTTCGGCTTATAAATATATTTGTTTGACATAAGAAAACAAAAAAGTTCTTGATAATTTATTAATATTTTATTAATTTATAATTAACAACTAACTTTTTACGGAGGAAATATGATAAAACCAAGGGTTTATATATGAGAGCAGTAAATTTAATTAGTCCCAATTAACCATTTTAAACATTTAAAAAAATTGTGTGTAAGGAGCAAACATGCTAAGAAAACTAACAAAATTATTTTTAGTAATGTTATTTTTTATGCTTCCTTCGTTACTGATGGCTCAGGCGAATGTTGGTAAAATTATTGGAAAAATTACTGATGAAGAAACAGGAGAGCCAGTACAGGGAGCAACAATTATTCTTAAAGGTACCAATAAAGGTGCAAAGACAGATTTAGATGGTAGCTATTTTATTCTTAATATTGTGCCAGGTACCTATGAAGTTGAAATCAAATCTATTGGTTACAAAACCAAAATAGTTGAAGAAGTTCGTGTAGTAGGTGGTATTACCTACGAATTAAATGCTACACTTTCGAAAGGTGATATTCAATTAAAGGTTGTTGAAGTAAAAGCCAAGAAATTGGTAGAGGAAAAAGCAACAAATACTGTAAAAGTTGTTGATGCTAATGATATTGCTAGATTACCAGTTAGAGGTGTAGAAAATGTGGCGGCATTACAAGCTGGTGTTGTAAAAAGTGGTGAAGGTGCTGATAGAAATGCTACACTTAATGTTCGTGGCGGTCGTGGTGGAGAAGTGCTATTTATAGTTGATGGTGTTCCACAAAATGATATTTTTGGTGGTGGAAATGCTTCACAAGTAAGTAGTTCTGCTATAGAACAGATGACATTTCAGGTTGGTGGTTTTGAAGCAAAATTTGGTCAGGCACAATCTGGTATTATTAGCGTAACCACTAAAAGAGGTTCTCCTACATACGCTGTATTTGGTGATGTTGTTACCTCATCTTTTACAGATATTTATGGTTATAACCTATATACATTAAACTTAAGTGGTCCTTTTGTACCAGGGAATGCTGATCATACATTTTTTATCTCAGGTGAAAGAGGTTGGTTTAGAGAACCAAATCCATCATCTCAAAAAATTTATTTTGGTTCTATTGGTAAAGAATATAAAGTAAGACCAAATGCTTCCTCAGGTATATGGAGATTAACTGCAAGAACAAATCATAACTTTGGTGACTTTAACGTTAGATTAGGTGCAAATATTAATACAAGAGATAACCATTCATATGTACATACATATGCCAAAAATAATACAGAACATAATCCTAGGCAGGTATTATTTAATGGTTCCTATAATTTAAAATTATCACAAAATGTTAGCTCCACAACATATTGGAACTTAAATATTGGCTATAAAAAATTAAATTATAAAACCGGTGATGGTGTACATTTTGATAGACTTTGGGATTATGGAGATTCCCTTTTAAATTCTAAGCTTATAGATCCCGATGAAAAATATTTAAGCTGGGGATATAGAATGTCAACTGATAAGTATGGAATGTTTTATAAGAAGGGAAGAGTAAGTAATAGTTTTGTCAAAAGGGATGATGATGCTTTTAATATAGATTTTGATTTTACATCACAAATTAATAAACATCTTTTTGAATTTGGCGCAGGTATTAATTATAATATTTTACGTTACTATGGTATAGCACCTGCTATGTTGGCCTATTATAAAGAAAAAAAGAAAGATATGCCTATAGAACTTATCTTTCATAACTTGCAACCATACTTCTTTGGTTACGATATTACAGGTTCAACAAAAACGAGCGTTGGTTCATCAGATGAAAATAAAACAATAACTTATGAAAATGAAACATCTGTTGTTACAACTAAACAAGCACCTAAAACTCCAATTATTGCTTATGCTTATGTACAAGATAAATATGAGTTAAACGATTTGGTTTTGAATTTAGGTTTACGTATGGATTATTTTGATACTAAAGCTAAAGTATTGAAGGATATGTCTTTGCCATATGCTGGTGGTAGTGATCCAAATGCATATGATGATGGCGATTTCACAGATAAAAAACCTGAAATTAAATTTTCTCCAAGAATTGGGCTTGGTTTCCCTGTAACAGATAAAACAGTTTTCCACGCTCAATATGGTAAATTTATTCAACAGCCACCATTAAGTGTTGTATATACAAATGTTTATGAGTTAAATATGTTAATAACAGATCAAAATTGGAGTGTTACTAACGGTGATGTAAATAGTGAAGTTACTACTCAATATGAATTAGGTTTTAGCCAGATATTTGGTGATAATACAGCTGCTTTAAAATTTACTGCTTATTATAAAAATACACGTGGTTTATTAAATAATGTAACTTATTTCTTCTACAGAGATCCTAATAAAGCAGGCCAAGTATTTAGATATATTGGTACAACAAATACAGACTTTGGAACAGTTAAAGGTGTTGCTATAACAGTTGATGTACCAAAAATTAGCTATTTCTCATTGAATATTGATTATACTTATTCAATTGCAGAAGGTACAGGTTCTTCCACTAGTTCAAATTTTGTTGCAGCATTTAGAAACGATAATGGACAAGTTCCAAAAGTAATTGCACCTTTAGATTTCGACCAAAGACATACTGGTATTGTAAACTTAAATTTCTATGCACCTAAAGGGCAATTAGGAGTTTTTGAATTAGTAAATGCTAATTTATTATTCTCTTTCGCAAGTGGTAGACCTTATACACCACTTGAATCACAAAACCTAATTGCTGGATCAACAAACTTTGGTGATACAAAAGGTTATGTTAACTCTGCTACTGGACCTGGTAATTACAGATTTGATCTGAAAGTTGAAAAAGCATTTATGCTCTCTAATTTAACAATCACACCTTATATATGGATTGAAAATTTATTTAATACAAGATTAGTTAATTCTGTTTATCAATCAACTGGTGATCCTGAAACTACCGGCTGGTTAGAAACTGAAGAGGCTAAGACAATTATTACTGGAAAAGGTCCTATAGAAGGTAAAAATTATGCAGAGGATTATAAATCTTTAGAAAGAACTCCAGGTATGTTTAGTATTCCTAGATTGATAAAATTAGGTGTAAAAGTAAATTTTACAAACATTAAATTTTAATTAAATCAGCAACAAATATTGGAATGAAAAATGAAAAAGCAGATAAAAATATTACTGCAGCTGATAGTAATTACATTAACTACAGTAGGTATATTAAGAGCCGAAGTAGATAAAACTGGGCCAACAACAAAGACATTTAAGTCTTCTAAAAAAGGTTCAGATGCCTACTTTATGAATATTAATAATATTAAAATGCCAATGAATTATGAAGGTGTATTGGCAGATGTTCAAATGACAGTAAATGGAGTGAGTGTTAAAGGCGGTACTTATTCAAATACAGATAATAAGTATGAATTTGTTTTTTCCGGTGGTTTTTTTATGACAGGAAAAACACCAGGTCGTGATAAAGTATGGGGCAATGGTGTTGCTTCAGCTTCACGTATTCAAGATTATTTAGCCGGTACAAGAAAATATCCTAAAACAGATAGTAAAGTAGCTTTATATATTGTAGATAAAAATGATCCAGATTTTGGACAAAGTTGGCAAGATTGGAAAGAAGCTGTTGAATTAGGTGCATATTTTTATGATGGAGATGGAGACGGTAAATATGACCCTGTAGATAAAAATGGTAATAATAAATGGGATCCGGATGAAGATAGACCTGATATATTGGGTGATCAAACTGTATGGTGTGTTTACAACGATGGTGTAGAACAAGCAAAGAGAAGATTTACTGCTGTAGAACCTCAAGGAATTGAAGTAAGACAAACAGTTTTTGGTTTTGCTTCTAAAGGTTTGCTTGGTAATATATTATTTGTAAGATATAATGTGTTAAATACTGGATTGAAAGCTGATGTTATTGACTCTTGTTTATTCGGTGCCTGGGCAGATCCAGATCTTGGAGGAAGTCAACATTATAATAATGATTTAGTAGGTTGTGATGTCCCAAGAAACGCAGGATTTACTTACAATGATAAATTAGATGCAGGTGAAGTTCCATTTTGTTTTTATATGGACTTTTTCCAGGGACCAATAAATTATATTCCAGGAGAAACATTTGTTGATAAAAATGATAATGGAGTTTATGATGAAGGCATAGATGAGCCTTTAACTTATGGATATGATAAATTAGGACCAATTGACGAAAAATATCCTAATAAATATAAACAAAAATTATATGTTTATAAAGAGCCTGGTTCAAAAGATTTTGAAGAAAGAGTTATAGATGTTAAAACCACTTATCCTGGCTCCAAAAATATGGGTATTTATTCATTTGTACATTATCAGCAATCAGATCCTCAATTAGGAGATCCAAATTACGAGTATGAATTACGTAATTATATGTTAGGGTTGGATAAAGAAGGCAAAGAATTAAATCCATGTACCTGGTATTTAGGCAATTCAAATTTCCCAGGATGTGCTACAACTAATAATAAATTATGGTATTCTGGTGATCCAATTACAAAAACCGGTTGGCTTAATATTAAACCAACTGACCAAAGACAAATGACAAGTACAGGATATTTTAGATTAATTAAAGGCGTTCCAGTTAATATTACAGTTGCTTATGTAGTAGGTAGTGATAAGGATAATATCTCCTCAATTTTACAAGCAAGAAGGGTAGATGATTTCGCTCAAAGTATTTATGATAAAAACTTTAAGGCTTTAACACCACCTGAAAAACCAGAAGTTAGAATTGAAAGTGGTGAGGACTATATTGATATTATTTGGAAAGCTGATAAGCAAGCAAGTTATATGGTTCAAGATTCTGCAGCTGGTATTCATATAGCTGACGCAAGATTCCATGGTTTTAATGTTTATGCATTTTTAACTAATAGTACCAATGAAGAAGTTAATAACCATAAAAATATTAAATTAGTTAAATCTTTCTATGTTAAAAACAATATAGGAAGAATATTTAAAAAAGATTTAGAAACAGAAGGCTATAAACTTTTATATGATACAGCTGTTGCAGTTAGAATTGATAAAAACTTGTTAACTGATCCAGCTACATCAACAATAAGATTGAGATTAACATCAGATCCATTTACAGGGCAAGCATTGGTTAAAGGTAAGAATTATTATTTTGCTGTTACTTCGGTAGTACTTAATTATTTAAACTTAAAATCTAGAAATATTAAGAAAGCTAATGGATTGCCATACATTGCTGTTGAAGCTAATGCTCCAAAAGATGATTATTTTATGGATGCTATTGGTGATTCAGCTATTACAAGTGAATTAGAAAACCAATTAGAAATTATTTCTGCTGAATGTGGTAAAGATGCCTATACTTATACGAGAAATCAATTTATCCCATTTATTAAAACAAAAGGTCCTTCTACTGTTGAAGCAAAAGTAGACATTATAGATAAAAGTCAAATGAAGAACGCTAAATACACACTTGGTTTCTTTGAAGATTCTACTGATACAAAATATGACCCAAGATGGAGTTTGTTTAGAGAGTTAAAAGGAAGTAATAAAATTGATACTTTGGTATGGAGATCAGATGAATACAAGTTTGATGCTGATTATGGTGTTACGAAATTAACTGATGGGTTTATAGTTCGTGTTAAAAAAGTTGAGCCTGTGTTAGGAACTCCAACATTTGATGGACTAGGTAAGTGGTTAAATAAATATGATGTTGAAAGAAAATCAGGTATATCTTATTTAGGAAAAGATTTATCTACAAGTAATACTGGTTTTGTAGCTAACTCCGGATTGATTAACCAATTGAGTAATTATGCAAGAGTATCTAAATTAAGAAAAATTGAATTAAGATTCTCTAAAAACAATATTGGTAAAGCTTATCGTTATATTAACGGTGTATTTGGTACAACTGCAGGTAGATTAAAAACTAATGTTTACGCTGGTGCAATTACAGCAGCTGATACTGCAGGGAATACAGGTATTTTAATTAATCCTGTAATAGGAAGAGCTGAAGGATTTGTCCCAGTACCATTTACAGCATGGGTAAATGATGACAAAACTGGAGAAAAAAGACAGTTAGCAGTTGGCTTTATAGAAAAAGCTAGAAGAAACGGTGGTAATCCGAATGGTGTTTGGGATTTCCAAGATTCAATTGCAAAAACAGGTGAATATATTGTAATTTTTGATGAACCTTATACTGATAATGGTAATAATAAATTGTTAACTGGTGGTCAATTTACTTTTGATGATGGGAAAACTGATACACTTTGGGCTGATTTAGGTGGTTTATGGTTAAAGAGAACTCAAACTAAAGATATGCCAAAAGCTATGCCTAATAATGTTATGTTAAATGATTTTGAAAAATCGAAAGTTAATTCACCATGGCTTTCTGGTTTGTATGTTTTAGGTATTGAGCAAAAGAAAGGAGTTACTGAAAATATTGGAAGTGCAAATGTAATAGATGGAGATATGATAACTTTACCTATAACAACTTATCCAATCGTATCTGGTGAAGAATTTGCTATTAATTTGAACGCTGATGGTCAGTTACCACCTGAAGAAAAGAGAGCATTATTTGAAAAAGTTAATGTATTCCCAAATCCGTTATATGCTTATAATGCAAACAACAAAGGTTTAGCTGACGAACCATATGTTACATTTAGTAATTTACCAGTAGGAGAACCTATAACAATTAAAATTTATAGCTTATCTGGTATGTTATTAAGAGAATTAGATATACCTAACACAACAGATCCATATGTTAACTGGGATTTGAAAAATAGTAATGAATTAAGAGTAGCTTCAGGTATGTATATTGCAGTGGTACATTCGCCTAATTATGGTGATAAAGTTCTTAAATTTGCAGTAATTATGCCACAAAAACAAATACCTAAATACTAAAATAATAACTACGGTTCTGCAGAATGCAGAGCCGTAGATTAAAAACAAATCAGGAGTTAATTGATATGAAAAAATACATTGCAATGCTAATAATAACTGTATTTAGTACTATAATAATGGCAGGTGATGTATCTAGAAAGGGTACAACAGGAGCAGATGAATTACTAATACCTGTAGGTGCTCGTAGTATAGCTACTGCCGGTGCATTTGTAGCAAATTCTCAGGGATTGGAAGCATTATATTACAATCCAGCTGGTTTAGCCGCATATCAAGGTAATGGAGAAATGATGTTTAGCTATATGTCTTATATAGCAGATATAAACTTAAGTTATTTTGCAGCTTCTTATAATGATAAATCATTAGGTTCTGTAGCGTTAAGTGTTAAAAATCTTGATTTTGGAAGAATTAATGTAACAACTGAAACTAAACCAGATGGTGATGGTAGCACCTATAGTCCAACATTTTTAACGACTACATTATCATATGCTAAAGTTGTTACAGATAGAGTAACTGCCGGAGCCAACTTGAAAATAATTTATGAAAAGATTGGTAATGCAAGTGCTACAGGTTTTGGTGTAGACTTTGGTGTTCAATATAAATTTGATGAATTACCTTTATGGTTAGGTGCTACAATTAAAAATGTGGGTACTAATATGAAATTTACTGGCCAAGATCTGCAAAGAAAATACTATCCTATCAATAATACAGTAGATGCTAGACCAGTATCTGCAGAAATTACAACCGAAGAGTTTCAAATTCCTAGCTATTTTGAATTATCTTTAGCTTATGATGCTGAAATTAATGATGATATGAAATTGCTTACAGGTTTCAATTTTAGAAATAACAATGTAATGGAAGATCAATTACAGCTTGGTGTTGAATTTTCGTATGTAGATATGTTTTTCTTAAGAGCTGGTTATGATACATATTTACAAAATACAGATAAAAATATATATGATTATACTTTGGGATTTGGTGTAAAATATGATTTTACAAGATCATTAAATCTTACCTTTGATTATGCTTATAGAAATGTTAACGAAAAGGCTTTTGATGCTAATCATGTTTTTAGTGTAAAATTAGGTTTTTAAAACATAAAAAAGCTGCTTCTTTTGAAGAAGCAGCTTTTTTTTATTTGACTTTTAAGAATAAATTTCGTATATTTGAAATTCAAATTTTGGAGAGTTGGCAGAGTGGTTGAATGCGGCGGTCTTGAAAACCGCTATACTGGGGAACCGGTATCCGGGGTTCGAATCCCTGACTCTCCGCAAAAATAAAAAAGCTGCAATTTGCAGCTTTTTTTATTTGTTTTTCAGTCTAGCTGATAGACTTCTCCTTTAGCAGGTATTTCGATCTCTTTAATTCCAATCTGTTTTAATCTTTCAGCTAATTTCAATTGTTGTTCATAGTCACCGTGAACTAAAAATACTTTTTTAAGTCTATTTAAGTTCATATGCGATACGTAATCTAATATTTCATTTGAATCGGCATGTGCACTAAGTGAGTTAAGTACAACAACTTTTGCATTAAGTTGTTTTTCATCGCCTAAAATACGTACAGGGTTAACACCTTCAACTATTTTTCTTCCTAAGGTATGTTCTGCGTTGTAACCAACAATTAAAATTATATTATTTGGGTTTTCTATATTATTGTAAAGATGATGTACAATTCTTCCAGCTTCAGCCATACCAGAACTTGATATAATCATCATTGGTCCTTGCATATCATTTAATTTTTTTGATTCTTCAACTTCTGTAATATATGTCAAATTGTGAAAACCAAAAGGGTCTTTGCCTTCCAGTAAATATTTCATTGTTTCATCATCATAGCATTCAGGATGTAATTTAAATACTTCGGTTGCGTGGACAGAAAGGGGACTATCAACATAAACTGGTATTTTAATCTTTGGATATTTTTTGAAAAGCTCATTTAGAGCATATACTAGTTCTTGAGATCTTCCAACACTAAAAGAAGGGATAATAATTTTGGATTTTTTTTGTATTGCTTCTTTGATAATTTCTTTTAATCGTTGTTCAGTAGTTTGATAATCAGCGTGGAAACGACCTCCATAGGTAGCTTCCATAATTAAATAATCAGCTTCTTTAATTTGTTCTGGATCTTTTAGAATAGGTAAATATTTTCTCCCTAAATCGCCCGAGAATACTATTATTCTTTCTTCATTATCACTTATTTTGTATCTTAAATGTACAATCGCAGAACCTAATATATGGCCAGCATCGTAAAATGTTAGTTTTAATTTTGGAGAAATTTTCATTTCCCAATCATAATTTATAGCAACCATCATTTTTATAGTATTTTCTACATCTTGTGCAGAATATAAAACTTCGAAAGGATTTTGGCCTCTTTTAATTCTTCTTTTGTTAATGTATTCAACATCTCTTTCTAAAATACGTTGTGTATCCCTTAACATAACAGCGCATAAATCTCTTGTTGCTGAAGTACAGTAAATGTTACCTCTAAAGCCAGCTTTAACTAAACTAGGTAAATTTCCAGCGTGATCTGTATGTGCATGGGTGAGAATTACAAAATCAAGTTCTTCTGGTTCGATATAATCAAGACGCTTGTTTAATTCGAAGGCTTCTTTCCTTTTGCCTTGATATAATCCACAATCAATCAAAAATTTGGTTCCATTTAAAGTGATTTGATGCATTGAACCAGTAACAGTTCTTGCTGCTCCGATAAACTGAATTTGCATAAAAAACTCACATTTTTATTAAAAAATAGTTAAAAAAAAATAAAAAAGCAAATTTAATATAGATGTAATCGAAAAATTACTTATATTTGAAAATAAAAAAAAGGTAAAATAATTATGTTAAGCCGTCATAAGACATTAAAAATTGATAGAGAGAACATTTGGCATCCATTCACACAAATGAAAAGATTTGAATTTATCGATCATAAAGTAATTGTTAAAGCAAAGGGATTAAAATTATATGATTATGATGGTAAAGAGTATTATGATGCTATTTCATCCTGGTGGACGAATATTCATGGTCACAATAAAAAAGAGATTAATGATGCAATTAAAGATCAATTGAAAGAATTAGATCATACATTATTTGCGGGTATTACACATCCTTACGCTGCGGAAGTTGTGGATAGATTGAAATTTTATTTACCACATAAGTTGAATAAATTTTTCTTTTCTGATAATGGTTCAACTGCTGTTGAAGTAGCTCTTAAAATGGCATTTCAGTACTGGCAAAATATAGGTAAAACAACAAAAACTAAATTTGCATATTTAGATAATAGTTACCATGGGGATACAATAGGTTCTATAAGTGTAGGGGGAGTTGATTTATATCATAAATTATATAATCCTTTAAGATTTGATGCATTTCGCTTAAAACAACCAAAGTGTTCAACATGCCCATTTAGGAAATCTAATTTAACTTATGATGCAAAAGAAACTGGTTGTAATATTGAATGTTTAGATGAAACAGAAAAATTATTGACTAAAAAGCACGAACAAATTGCGGCTGTTATAGTTGAGCCATTAGTACAAGGTTCAACAGGAATGAATATATATAATCCTGAATACTTGAACAGACTTTTTAGATTATGTAAAGACCTTGATATTCTTGTGATTTTTGACGAAGTTGCTACTGGTTTTGGAAGAACTGGAACTATGTTTGCTTTAGAACAAACAAATGTAATACCTGATATTATAACGATTTCTAAAGGCATTACAGGTGGTTATTTACCGTTATCATTAACAATTACAAATCCACGAATTTACAGTGCTTTTTATGATGATGATATTTATAAAACTTTATTCCATGGTCATAGTTATACTGCAAATCCTATTGCTTGTAGTGCAGCGATTGCTAACTTAAAATTGTTCAGAGAAGAAAATTTACCAGAATCAAGAAGTAAGTTTTTAGCTTATTTCCACTCACAAGTAAAGGAATTGAGTAAATATGATTTCGTCGGTGATGTAAGATACCTTGGATTTATCGGTGCAATAGATATTGTAAAAGATAAAACTACTAAGGAAAAATTTGGTAGTAATTTTGATTTTAAAGTTAATCAAACATGTCTTAAAAATGGAGTTCTAATAAGACCATTGGACGGCACTGTTTATTGGTTTTTACCTCTTTCTACAAAAAAATCTGAAGTAGATGAAATTCTTGATAGAACAATAAAATCAATAAAGGAAGTTATAGATAAAATTTAGAAAGATGCAAAATATTGTTAATTATAGAAATAAAAACAAATTTTATGAGATAAATAACGGTCACTCGATATATTTTTAATATACGGTGACCGTTTTTATATTGAGTATCACATATTTTGAGAAAGTAATAATAATTATTACTTATTAGATTGGGCAATAAGATTTAATGCACTTCCAGCTTTGAACCACTCAAATTGTGTATTACTAATAGTATGGTTTAATTTAATTTCTTCTTGCGTACCATCATTATGTTTTATTATTAAGATTAATGGTTTAGTTTCGTCAAAATTTTCTAATCCAACCAAGTCAAATCTGTCATCTTCTTTAATTTTATCATAATCTGATGGATCGGCAAAAGTTAGAGGGAGCATACCTTGCTTTTTCAAATTAGTCTCATGAATACGAGCAAAACTTTTAGCAATTATTGCAACACCGCCTAAATACCTTGGTTCCATTGCTGCGTGTTCACGGGATGAGCCTTCTCCATAATTTTCATCACCGACAACAACCCATCCAATATTGTTTGCTTTATAATATCTAGCTACTTTTGGCACTTCATTGTATTGCTTGGTAATAACATTTAAAACTTCGTTTGTTTTATCATTGAAGTAGTTAACTGCTCCAATAAGCAGATTGTTTGATATATTATCAAGATGACCACGATATTTTAGCCATGGTCCAGCCATTGAAATGTGGTCTGTTGTACATTTTCCTTTAACTTTTATTAAAAGAGCTAAATCTTTAGGATCTTTTCTATCCCATGGTTTAAATGGTTCTAATAATTGTAATCTATCACTATTAGGATTTACTTTTACTTCAGTATTATAATTTTCCTCAGAAGGTGGTATAAATCCTTCTGTATCTGTTATAAAATTATCAGGTAATTCTTTTCCTTTTGGTGGATCTAATTTAACTTCTTGTCCATTTTCATTTATTAAAGTATCTGTAATGGGATTAAATGTAAGTTTTCCGGCCAGTGCAAAAGCAGTTGTTAACTCGGGGCTAGCAACAAAGGCAAATGTATTTGGGTTTCCATCATTTCTTTTGGCAAAATTTCTATTGAAAGATGTAACAATTGTATTCTTCTCCGGTGATTTTACATCCGTTCTTTGCCACATACCAATACAAGGGCCACAAGCATTTGCAAGAACCTTTCCACCGATACTTTCAAATAAAGGTAACTGACCATCTTTTTCAATAGTAGCACGAACCTGTTCTGATCCTGGTGTTATTAAAAATTCAGATTTAACTTTGACGCCTTTTGATAATGCATCTTTTACAATACTTGCGGATCTATCAATATCTTCATAACTAGAATTAGTACAGCTTCCGATAAGAGCAGCAGATACTTTTTCAGGATATCCTTCTTTTTCAACAGCTTCTTTGATTTGGGAGATAGTGTAAGCTTTATCTGGCGTAAATGGTCCATTTAAATGTGGTTCTAAGGATGATAAATCAATTTCAATAACTTTGTCATAATATTTATCAGGTGTATTATAGACTTCTTGATCTGCTTTTAGAATATCTTTATATTCATTAGCCATATCGGCAATTTCTTTACGATTTGTTGCGACTAAATAGTCATACATTTTATTATCATATGGAAAGATAGAACAAGTAGCACCGATTTCAGCTCCCATATTGCAAATAGTAGCTTTTCCGGTTGCCGAAATTGTATTTGCACCATCTCCGAAATATTCAACTATAAATCCAGTACCACCTTTGACAGTTAATATTCCAGCTAATTTCAATATTACATCTTTAGGAGAAGTCCAACCGTTTAATTTTCCTGTTAGTTTAACTCCTAAAATTTTAGGGAATTTCAATTCCCAAGGCATACCGGCCATAACATCAACTGCATCAGCTCCTCCAACACCAATGGCTATCATACCAAGTCCGCCTGCATTTGGAGTGTGTGAATCTGTTCCAATCATCATACCACCTGGAAAGGCATAATTTTCTAATACAACTTGATGAATAATTCCAGCTCCGGGTTTCCAAAATCCAATGCCATATTTTTTTGATATTGATTCAAGAAAATCGTATACTTCTTTATTTTCATCAAAAGCTCTTGTTAAATCATCTTTTGCACCAACTTTTGCTTGAATTAAGTGGTCGCAATGAACAGTTGTTGGAACAGCAGTTGTTTTTTTTCCAGCGTGCATAAATTGCAATAATGCCATTTGTGCAGTAGCATCTTGCATTGCAACTCTATCTGGTTGGAAATTACAGTAGTCAGTACCTCTTTTTACATCTTGAATATTTTCTTTTTCATAAAAGTGTAAGAATAATATTTTTTCAGCATAAGTTAATGGACGATTAATTTTTGATTTGACTTTTTGATAAGATGAGTCAAGGTTTTTGTAAAAATTTTGTAGAAAATTTAAATCCTTAATCATGTGAACCTCTGATAATTTTTAACTTTTTGTTAATTTAAACAAAAAAAATGCATTATAAATTTCAATTTGTTTATAAATTTTAGTTTTATTATATTCTTACTATTTAAGATTTATCAGATTATCTTTTATTATAGGAATTAAGCCACTAAAGAAAAATTCAACTGCTATAACCATAATAATTAATCCCATAAGACGCATTAAAACATTATTTCCAGTTTCGCCAATTAATTTAGAAAGTTTTGCCGAACTTATTAGCACTATATAAGTTAGAAGCAAAACTAAAATTACGGTTACTAAAAATATTATTTTAAATTCAATATGTTTTGCATCATTCATTAAAACAATAGAATTTGTAATTGCTCCAGGCCCACATATCATAGGTATACCTAAAGGTGTTACTGATATATCATTAATATAAGACTTAATTTCTTCTGAATTGATTCTAACATTTGTTAATCTTGCTTGTAACATATCCATGCCCATTATGAAAAAAATAATACCTCCAACTACTCTGAAGCTATTCACAGAAATATTAAAAAATTTGAATAATAATTGTCCGGTGAAACCGAAAAGAAATATTGTAAGAAATGATACAAGGATAGCTTTTTTTGCTGTTTTAATTTTTTGATTTTCTGTAAGGTTAGCGGTCATAGTCATAAAAATTGGCATTACTCCTAATGGGTTTATCAATGTAAAAAAGGAAGTAAATGTTAATAAAGCATAGTTAAAAAGTTCTTGCATATATTTTCCAAATTTTATTTAAATAACTTTAGTAATATAAAAATATTAGATACAAAAAAAAGAAAAAAGTTTTTGAAATTATTATTTATTAAAAATATTGCAAAATATTTTTGTATAAATATACATAATTGCTGAAAATGATGTTGGTAAAATTTTAAATTACAGGAAATCGGAGTGCTCTACCACTGGAAATAAAAAAAGGCTTGCAAAACAATTTACAA